>Ga0247727_10000243_pt1 | contig 130281 bp, 150 predicted proteins | sample WisWelCaveWW1625_FD_202498 | JGI IMG/M metagenome (GOLD analysis project Ga0247727, IMG submission 202498) | Biofilm microbial communities from Wishing Well Cave, Virginia, United States - WW16-25 | ecosystem: Environmental > Aquatic > Deep subsurface > Groundwater > Cave microbial mat... | reverse complement strand
TTATCCAAACTGTTTTCCAATAGTATATTGTACAAATAATCGGTATTAAACTAATTGGAATGTTATTTTGGAAATAACAGTATTGTTTAAAATATACGAAATGAAGTTTTTACTTTTTTCTGGCATTATTTTCAAAAATAAGATCGGGCTAATAATTTTTTGAGAACAAAAAGAGGTACAATCATGAATGAATTATTACAGAATAATACAAGTAAATACATTGTAGTTAGTTGTACAAAGTAGTAAGTGTTTGAATATAACATACCAATGCATATCACCAAAAGTGGAAATAAGTAAATAGCAGAAAAATGATTAATACACAGATAGGAAATGAGTGGTCAAATTGACATTACAAGAAAACGGGATCCTTAGAAAAACAGACAATGTTTCTATTAGAATAGATTCGGATTTGAGCAATAAACTACATGAAAAATGTATTGAACAAAAAATCAGTCTCAATACTTTGATCAATCATCTTTTAGAAAAACAAGTTAATTGGAATGAGTTGGCTAGTGAAATGGGTTGGATAACAATGTTCAGATCGACATTTCGTGAATTAATGGATTCAAATTCCAAGGAAAAAATACAAAAGATCGCAGAAACAACAAGTACTATTGACTTCAAAAATTCATTGAATTATTTTTACGGTTATGTTAATTTAGATTCTATTTTAGATTTATTCAAGAAAAGATGTCAAAACATGAATGTACAATTTAGATTAATTCCAGTAAATAACACAATCAAAATCATAATTCAGCACGATCTTGGTAAAAACTGGCCTTTTTTCATAATAAGACAAATGAATTCAATATTAAATGAGATCGGGTATAGAACCATCAATGAGGATTATAACAGTCAGGGATTCTCATTTGAAATTGTTAAGGTAGGAGATGAATAGAAAAATCAGGCACGGTTAACGTCAAATTTTTTAAACACATGTGAGAATATTATTAAAGATCGGGCACATTTCCAAATATGGAAATGAGTGCATTAGATCTTATAAGAAAGTCCCATTATGGGTATTATTTTATCATACTAGCTGCAGCACTGGCAGCGTTAATTCATGTTATTTGCAAACCAATGTTAGATGGAGGAAACAGTCAACTAGAAATTAATCCAATTGTAATGGCGTTTTTGATCTATTTTATTTGTGGGATATTCTTTACACCTTTAGTAAAAAAATCACAGGTTGTTTCTAGATTTACCAGAAAGGATGTAATGTTTATGGCATTAATTGGGATTGCAGAAGTTTCAGCGTTAATCACATATTTTTACGGAATAAGTACATCAACTGCAGTAAATGCTTCAATATTTAGCAATAGTGAAATTATTTTTTCTCTAGTTATTGCCATGATGGTTTTTAAAGAAAGATTACGAATCAAAGAATGCATACCTTTCTCTATGATCATAATAGGAATGATGATCATACCAATAGGAAATGATCTTTATCAAAATGATTTAAGCTTGGGAAGTCTTGTAACAGGGGATTTATTGATAATTTTTTCAGGATTGTTGTATGCAGTAGATATCACTTTGTGTAAATATATTGGAGAAAGATTCGATGTGAAAAGAACAGTGCAGATAACATCATTCATTTGTGCGGCAATTACAATTTCAATTATTGTACTATTTCAGATTCCAATGGATGTGAAGTTAGTACAATTGCCAAGTATTTTGATAATGTCTATAATTGGTACTGGAATGTCTACATTATTTTTCTTGATGGGGTTAAAACTCATTGGAGCAGTAAGAACAGTACTGTTGTATTCAACCATGTCAATGTTTGGGATATTATTTTCAGGATTAATTCTTTCTGAAGTAATTACACCTGTAGACATATTTTCAACTATGTTGGTTTTTGCAGGCATATTTTTGCTAAGAAATAAACTTGCAGGAACAGAAGAAAGAGTTGTTAAAACAGAAATTATCAATAAAACAAATACATCGTATGTGGTTTTTGCTAAAAAAACCAAACTATTGCCAGGCATAACAAAGTCGATATCAGATACTTCTAAAGAAAAAAATGCCATATTACCGAATTGCGGGATAGGTTAACACGCCTAAAAGACACAATTACCACAAAACGGAATTGGCAGAATAAATTCTCACAATTATTCAATCTTTTGATAAATAGACAATGTTTTTACGTATATTCAAAAAACAGGCTCGATAAAAAGTAAAAATTTTAAGAATTTTTTGAATGTAGTCAATTGTAAGTATTTGTATACAATTACGCGATCAGAGTTATAAAGCAAAAATGAACATTTCCAATAATGGAAATAGCATCAAGCATGTTACAATTAGGCAATTTTCCCGTAGATAAAGCAAATTATGATGAGATTAAGGATTATTTTGGAACATTTGGATTAACACCAAACCAAGTAAAGGTATTTTTTTATCTTGGAAAAGTTGGTCAGAGATCAGCATCAGATATTGCAAAGGCAGTAGATGTTCCAAGAAGTGAAACATATCATTTGTTAACAGCATTACAAAACAAAGGAATAGTTTCTGCAACATTTGAACATCCAATTAAGTTTTCAACAGTACCCATTCAAGATGCAATTCACGTATTAGTGAGTGCTGAAACAGAACGTTTAAAGAAATTAAAAAAATCAGGACCAATTTTAGAAGAGCTGTGGGGGAAAATTCCAGGTTTTGTTGATGATTCTGATGATGAACCAGAAGAGAAATTCCAAGTGTTACAGGGTGGAAATCAAGTAAATAGTAAAATATTTGATATGATCTTAAACTCAAAAAATGAATGCAGGATTCTTGGATCGGAAAAAGACATGATGAAATTTTATCATGCTAATGTCTTTGAAGCATTAGAAGAACGTGGAATTGATTACAAAATACTATCACCTATTTCAAAAAAATCACAATATATTTTTGAGAATATGGACGATACAAAAATAAAAGAATTGTGTTCCACTGTAAAAGATAATCTCTGTTTCTTGATTAAAGATAATGATGAAGTATTATTTTTTATAAAAAATTCCACAGGAAATAACAAAGAGATGAGAGCAATTTGTACAAATTCAGAAACAATAATTTATTCAAAATCTCTATTGTTTAACAATTATTGGTCAAATGAAAGCATGGGAGATGTAAAATGACACGGTGTGTATGCGGATATTGTACCAATGATAGAGATAGTTTTGTGGTTCATCTAGCAAATGGATGGAATGATCTTAGAAACGAACATTTGCTTAGCTAAAAAAAATTCAAAAAACAATTGTCAAATTAATGATTCATCGCTTACTTCGATTGGTTTTCTTCCCATAAAACCAGAATCTTTTTCATGCCAGAATTTGATTTCAGTTTCACCGTATTTCCAACAAAGCCAAACTTCTTCATCAAATCTCTTTGATGGAAAATCAAGTAGTCCTTGTTCAATGCCTTTAACAACAACACCTGTATTTTCAAGTATCTCGATTGCTTCATAAAACTTGATTATTGCAGAATTAAGTTTTTGTTTGAGTAAAACAGATTCTTTAAATGTATTTGCAGCACTAAGACCCATCTGCAATTCTTGTTCTATTTTGGAAACCTCATTCTTTTTTGCCAAGGTAAACTCAAATTTTTTAATTACGTCAGGTAAAGCCTGATTTGCCTCATTTTTGGTAAAATATGAAAACATGTAGTAACCATTGTTTCCTTAATTAAATATCTTAGGTGCAAATTTATTAACAATAATTCTAGTGTCAAATTATGAATGAAGAACAAATAGAGATGCTAATTACTCAAACTATCAATGGAGCAGCTTTAACAATTCCAGCTTATCTAGAAGATATAAAGCAAAATCAAGAAACACTCAAAGTTGAGAATCCACAAGAGTTTGTTTACGGAATGATAATGGGAATGGCATTGGGCATGAGTGGTGCCTTGTTAAGTTCACAAAAAGAAATGCCTACTGCAGAAGAACAAATGAAAGTAAGAGACATCATATACAAGTACATTCCAGAAATTAGAGAACGGATCTTTAGTTGATAGAATTTACCAAAGTTGAGGAAGAGTTTCTGCAATCTATAGAGGAAGCAAGAATTGCAACATCACATGCAGATATCCCACATGTAAAACCAGTGTCATTTATTTATCATAACAACATGATTTTGATTGCAACCGACTATCAAACCAGAACATTCAAAAACGTGAAAATAAATCCAAAAGTTAGTGTAACAATAGATGTTTATGAATCTGAAAAACACAAAGCTGTTTGCATTCAAGGAAAAGTTGAGATCTTGGAAAAAGGACAAGAATTCCTACAAACATACAAAATGTTTGAAAAAAAATTTGCGTGGGTCAGAAACGAACCATGGAAAGAAAACGAAGCACCGTTTCTCAAAATTATTACCACCAATAAAACAAGTTGGGGGTTAAAATAAGAAATTACGCTAAAGATAAATTAAAAAATTCAAAAATATGAAACTTAAGGTGTAAGTTCAGGCGCTACTTGGGATAAAAGACTTTGAACCGAAATAGGCTTTTGTCGTATTGAACGGACACCTAATTCTTTGAGAAATTTAGTTTGATATTCATCTAGCTCAAGTGAGCTTACAATAACGACTTTTTGAATTTCGGATGATTTTTTATCTTTTAAATCCAAAAGAAAATCAATTCCACTGTAATTAGGCATACACATGTCAAGTAAAATCAGATCATAGTGATTTTTTAATACAAGGTCAAGGCCTTTTTTTCCATCAATTGCACTTTCAAAATCATGGTTTTTGGTTTTTAGAATGTCTGAAAATATTTCACTTATTTCAGGAATATCTTCAATATGGAGTATTTTCATAACATAGAAAAAACAAGTAGATTCATAAAAATTAGTTTGTGCATTTGCACAAACTAGAAATTTAATTTAGAGAGACAAAATGTAAGATTACGCATAAAGAACAGCAGCTAAGTCATAAAGCGTTTTCAGATAAGTTACGAATATGAGTGGTATCTTTTTGATATGCCATATCAAGTGCTTTTTGTATTTCATCAAGGTTCTTTTTTGTGGTTGTTTGATTTCCTTTGATTATTTTGCATTCTTGTATTATTGGTAACGCACAAAAATTTCGGTATTGCTCGTATGAAACTACACAGTAACGAGTTTCAGCCTCATCTTGAAATTTATACTGAATTTTAAATGGCAATTCAAATTAGAAAGGAACGTATTATTAATAACTTTTAAGATAATGTACCTATAGAGTCATTATACTGTGCAGGATTTTTAATAGATTTCATAACAGATACTAATTTTTCAACAGGATATGGTTTTTCCAAGATCTTTGTAGCGTTTAACTGAATTATTTTGTGAGTTATGGATTTATCACTGTTTCCAGTAAGTATAATGATGATGGCATTTGGGTTGAGTTTTTTTATATGTTCTAATCCATATAGACCATCATAGTTTGGCATTGCAATATCCATGATTACAAAATCAGGCGTGTGTTCAGCATACAAATTTACTGCCTTTAATCCATCAGTACCACGCCCTACAACATCAAAGTCTTCAAGTAAAAGATACTCAGACAATAACTCTAGAATATCTTCATCATCATCAATTATGATAACAGAACCATTCATGACTCTGTTTTTTCTCACATAAACAATATCTACTGTATGTTATTTTTTTAACAAACACTATATGTTCATAAATTTACAGATAATTAAATAACAGAATTTATTTAATTTGAATTGATTTTGATTTTTTAGAGTTATAGATAAAATCAGAGTATTTATTCAGAATCACACATTGATCAATTTTTCTTTGTAATTTTATTATTTTCGTTTATAGTTTTAACTATATTGTTACAGTGATTTTTGATCTTTTTAAAATATTTCTTTGCTTCTTCGTCCATGGATTGTTTATAATGGATTTCAAGTATTTCAATAGATAACCCAATTACAGTTACATCATCTAGTATAACATTCATAGAAGCATGTAATTTTTCTACTTTATCAATGGTCATGCCAAATTATTAGCAAAATAACAGAATATAACAGATATTTGCCAAATTTGGGAATGATGCTTTAGACCAAAAATAAAACAGGGTAAAAACATCAAGAAATTCTATACATATTATTCAGATATTAAAAAAGCATAATCAAAATGTTTTGAAAAATGTGAACTAATAAAAATATCAAAACAAATTTGGAACTTAATTAGAACAGAAATATGAAATCATAAAAATGAACCATAAACTACAGTTGAACTTAAGACAATTAGCGAGATGGAGTCGGGATTATTTTAGATAGATAGGTTAAAAATTATTTCAACAATATTAATTAGTATGATCTTCACAATTGTATCATGCCAGGATTTGATCATGTCATTGCGAAATCATTGAGTGAAGTTATTGAAAAAAATCTAGGCATAAAAACAGTTCAGAAGATCGAGAGAAGATTATTTGAAAAATATGGGATCTCATGGAGTCAGTCATTAGAAGAATTTGAAAAACTGGATTTTGTTTTAAAAGAATTATTTGGAAATGTAGGTGCAAAAGGATTAGAACGTAGATTTTGTGAGAGCATATTTGATTCAAAATCAAAGAAAACAAAGGATAGTTGGGTTACAATTTCTGATCCAAATATCAATTCAACTATAATACAAACATTTGGAGACCTGGAGAGGAAAAAAATTATTGAATCAATTATCTCGGCACCAAAAATCATCTATGAAATAATTAAAGAATGTGATTTACCTCAAACATCAGGATATAGAAAGATAAATGCATTAATTAATGACGGGTTTTTAATTCCTCGAGAATTCGAGGTTAAAGAAAACAAGAAAATTTTCAAATATATTTGTGTGTTTAAAAATTTAAAAATAGACATAAATTCAAATAAGATCAAAGTTAGCGTTCAATTAAATGACTCTCAACAAGAACAGTGTTCATTTCTGCGTACAATTAATGCATAATTTACAATAAAATAAAAGTGCAAATCAGCAATTAGAATAACTAATCTTTAATATAACTAAAAAAAATTGAACATTGATATTATTTTGAATAAGTTATTTTACTTCTATGAGGATTAAAAATAGAAAACATCATGACAGAATCTAATCGAGTAGTTATTGTTGATGATAATGAGGACATAACCAGTGTGATTTCAGATATTTTAGAGATTGGTGGGTTTAATGTTGTGGGAATTGGGCATAATGGAAAAGAAGCAGTATCACTATACAGAGAACACAAACCAGATTTTATTTTCTTAGATGTAATGATGCCAATAATGAATGGAATTCAAGCACTAAAAGAAATTAAAGAAGAAAATTCCAAAGCCAATGTAATTATGGTTACTGCAGATGACGGAACTGGCGTAATCCAAGAATTAAAAAAACTGAACGCAACAGCAATAATAATTAAACCATTTAAAATTGAGACAATTTTTGAAACAATCAAAAATATTAACAAGTAAAATAGATAAAGAAATAAAAAGATGAAAATAATTTTAAAACATAGATGTCAAATAAGGTAAAATGCTCACATATTTTGGTACAAAAACAAAGTGAGGCAATAGTAATTTATGAACGCCTTAAAAATGGAGAAAAATTTGGAAAGTTAGCAAAAGAATTATCAATTGATACAGGCAGTGCAAAAAAAGATGGAAATTTGGGATATTTTACAAAAGGAATGATGGTAAAACCATTTGAAGAGGCTGCTTTCAAATTACAAATTGGAGAAATGTCTGAGCCAATTAAATCAGAATTTGGATATCACATAATCAAAAGATTTGGATAAAACAATAAAATTAATCTAGATTTTTGTATCTTAACAAAATTAAAGACAGATATTTTTTCAGAATTAGAGAAATGCATCCAATCCTGTTTTTTGTGATTCTATTTCTTGATTCTTTTGTAGTACTTTTGTCATCTTTTCACCCATTGATTTTGCAGCAACCATCTTTCTTTTTCCAATCCAATAATAGGTTTCATCTATTGTATTTTTTGCAATAAGTACAACTAATTTACCAGCATCTTTTCTTCCAGTTCTACCTCTTCTTTGAATATAACGAATTGAGCTTGGAACATTATCATAAAAAATAACTTGATTTACTTCAGAAATATCCAATCCCTCTTCTCCCACACGTGTAGCAACCAGCACTCGAAATAGTCCATCACGAAAGTTCTGTACTGTTTGGATTTGTTTTTTTTGTTTTAATCCAGTTTCTCCAGACTTTCCAATTAGTATTCCAGCAGAGATTTTCATTTCAGTTAATTTGTTAAAAATTACATCAACAGAATCACGATAGCTTGTAAATATTAGGGCTTTTCCTGGAACAGATTCTATAATTTCTTTGAGTTTTGGAATTTTAGAGTGTTCTATCCCTTTTGATTGCGCATCTTTTGCAAGATGTATTGCTCTTGTAAAATTAGGATCAACTTCAAATAATTCTTTTACCCCTACACCTTTTTTTATTTTTGCACGCTCACAGAACTTCAAAAAAGAGGTTATTCCATGAGCCTCCAAAATACTCAAGGCATAATGAATTCTAATTGCAGTAAATAGTGGTTTTGCAGATCGTCGGTTTTGATTGAGTACAAACTGTCTAATTCGCAATAAAGCAGATAGTGATTGTTGTTCTTCTAGTTTAATGCCATTTTTTCTTAGAGTATCATATCGTTCATCTAAAGATAGTTTTAGTAATGTTTGAATTGCTTTCATTTCAGGTGGAAGTTCTACACTGATCCATTCAGTGTTTGTCTCTTGTGTGTATGGTTTTACATCAGGACTGTCTTCTGTTCTTTCAGCTACACTTGAAATTCGTAGTTTGGTGAGTAGTTCAGTCGCTTTGTCTCTTTCACTTGGAAGTGTCGCAGTCATTCCAAGAATTCTCAAATTGGAATTTGTGAATCTCTCGGCAATTCCTGAATAGGCATAATCACCTACGGTCCTATGAACTTCATCATATATCACTAAACTAAATTGTTCTGGAGAAACAATTTGCCTATCTAAATCATTTTTTGCAATTTCAGGTGTGGCACATATTACGCTACTATTCCAAAGTTTTGTTCTTTTTTGAATTGTATCTTCTCCAGTTATCAGTGAGATATCATCAATGGTAAGATTTTGTTTTAAGAATTCATAATGCTGATTTACTAAAACCCTAGTTGGGGCTAAAAATAAAATTCCACCTGTTCCTTTTGACAAATATTCTGCAATGACTTGTAGTGCAATGGCAGTCTTTCCTAGACCAGTCGGCAATACCACAATACAATTTTCCTGTATTGCCTGATTTGCAAGATTTACCTGATAATCTCTTTTTTCAATTGAATTTTTTTGCACGTATTTTTTATCAATGTATTCCAAAGATCTCTGAAATAAAGTCAGATTTTATTGATTTTATGCTTTCGTGTAGTCAAGTATTAACAATTGTATAGTTTCTAGTTTCTTATCAACGAAAACTATGCCTAAAATGATGAGGGATGTTGTAAAAAATTTAGATTATTGTAAAGTGAACTAATTCTGTAAACTCGTATGATTTTGAATTATTTGCTTTGTCCTCTAATGTTAGTTGAATTAATGCCCACTTGCCAGGTGCAGAGCCCTCGGGTAAAATCAAATTGATATCATAACGGACTAGCTCACTTGGATTCTCACTAAAAAATAGACTATGAAAGTTTTTGTGGTAATGGTAAAAGTTGTGCTGTATTCCCTGTGGATCACGCAAGATATAGCTTACATGACCTAGTCCCGATTTGTTATCTTTGGCATAATATATTATTTTGATATTTGTTTCACCATTTGGTTCAACAGGATTTGTTGGATTGGCAGTAATACTAATGTTCTTTTGATCTAGATATGGATAATCTATATCAGGGTTGGTAGTTCGCACAAAAACAGAATTGTTCTCTAAAAGATTTGTAAAATTAATAGTACTGTCGTTTCCCGCCGTGTCACTCATAACAAGCTGTTTGACACTATAGTAACCAGTCCTAAAGTATTCAGTCATTTTAAAATTCACAATACAATTGTTGGTGTTATTGTCAAATTCACCGTATGAGCTTATGCTATAGCTTGTATAATCATCATGATCAATTGTTGCATAACATGATTTAATATCTTGAATATCACTTACTTTCCAACTTGCAGTAGCAATTTGGATTGGTCTTGGCTGCGATGAATAGTCGTTACGTACAGTAAATTTCAAAGACTTTTTTACATATGATGGAGGTGTAATGTCCTCATTAGAGTTGTTTACAAAAAACTTCCAACCAAAATCATTTTGGCCATTGAATCTTTGATTTTCTGTCTGATCACTAATCACAATTTGATCGGTTTGCCACAGTCCACCTTTTGCATTACTGCTAATTGTAACACTTCCTCTTAATACAAGACCTATCTCACCATCAACTGGTAACAATGTAATATCTTTGTAAGTTCCCTGTTCACTTACAAGTCGAAGATATGCACTTTTTGCACCCTGAAATTTGTCTTTGCCGTTAAGTTCAATCTCAATTGTTCCATGTTTGTCATCGTTTGGATTACCATTCACAGAAATATCGACTCGTATGATTTTACCAGGATAAATGTAATCAGGATACAAATTAAGTACATCAAATGTAAGATCCTCGCGAATAGTTGGAATGTAGATGTTGCCTTCCATGATTCTATCTCTGATGAATTCATATTTTGGAATTGATCTAGATTTTAGCTTGTCAGGGTTTATGACAAAGTGAGCAATGCTTTCTGCCATATCCTCATCTGGATTTTCTAGATGAGCATATGCACTAACAAATTCAGTTGTCTTCTGTGTTGCCCAACCAGATCTAGCATCATTGTCTTTGTACCATCCACCAATTTTGATCCATTCATCTTTTAGATCCTTTGAGAAAAGATGCGCCCACAAGAAATGAGATTTTTCATGAATGATCAATTTATGCAGATAGTCATCTTCTACGGTAAACGCGGATTCCATGAATTCAATATAGCCAGGATTAACTAAAGGCCAGCTCACTGCAGGAGCGTTTTGATATAGAGGATTGGTAGTCCCATCAGCTCTTCGTACTATATAATTTAGTCCATCTATAGAGTGAAATCCGCGAGGCATTTCCTCAAACATGTTGATTATTTCTATTAGTTCCAATGGGTGAAATTTTTGAAAGTTTTTCTTTGATTCTGCTGTTGTGTGCTGTGTCAGTTTTGTATAATCTGGAACATTTGTAGAAAGACCAAACCTCTCATTGAGGATCTTCTCTATGGCATTAGAATCATTTCCCTCATCGGTTACAAACCACACTAGTGCATGGTGTATTCTTTGTGAAAAGTATTTTCCCATCTTGTTGTCAACTAGTGCAATTCTGTTAGATGACGATTCAAATGCATCTGAGGATATTTCTACTATTTCATATGATTCAGTCTTAGTTATTCTAATGTCATTTGGAATATAATCATCACTAAGAATCCATTTTGATGTAACGCTTTTTTGCTCTTGAACATACTCTCTGGTTTTCTGAGGTATTGTTCCCATTGTTTCAAGTATTGCATAGGATTTCTCTAATCCCCAATCTAACTCTTCATCGCTTAACAAAATTCCGTAACGATCTAATAGTTTTTGCGATGCAGAATTATCTGGGATTGTAATTTTATCATCAAGAAAAGTAATTGTTACGGGTTGGTTGATGTAAGAGCTGTATTCGGAGCCAGAGCTGTTAGAGCTTTGTTCCCAATGATAAACAAATTTAGTATTATCTGGTATAGTTCTTTGAATAAGAATTGCATTAGCTGAATCATCTTCGTTTTTTGAAAGTAATCCAAATTCTGCATATGTAAATTCAACAGAGTTTATTGAATTGTCTATTACTTTGTTGTCTATCATATCTTCTCTGGCAGTATCCTTACCATATTGAGTTCTATATTGGAGAAATTGATCCAATGGAGATGAAGAGCTTTTTGCTTCAGCAAAGTTTTCACTTGAAGCAATAATGCTAAAAGATATCAAGAATATGAATGTGAAAATCAATATGTGTGACAGTTTTATCCACCTTTATCTGGGATTCTTGCAACTATAATATAGGTAAAGCAAACTAACAATATGTGCTCATTGTGGTATTTGTATTATGCTACACATTCTTCTAGTTGGGCGTAATTTTATACGTACAAATTCATTTGTCAATACGATAAGAACGAGAACAAATCAATTCTTTTTGTGATTATGTCAAATCTTCAAGCCATAATATCTTTTTCAAGTAAAGACAAGACATCAAAATATTGATTTCATATAAGATAAAGTATTATTCAAAGAGGATGATACCAGATTGAAAACCAGTAGAAAGTGGATGTTTTTTGTTTTACCAGCCAGCATAACAGCAGAGGGGTTACATATTGTCATACCATTGTATGTTCTTTTTCTTGGCGGTAGTGTAGTAGATGTAGGTATTGTGATAGGACTTCATTATGCATTATCAGCAATTGGTGCAGTTTTTTGGGGAAAAGTTATTGACAAATACCATGTAAAGAGAGCAATATTGTTTATTTGTTTTTCAGCAATTACAATTTGTAGCATTGGATTGTTTTTGACAGTTGATTTGAATTTAGTTTTTATAATTTCATCAGTTGCGGGATTTTTCATTATTGGAAAAAACCCAGTAACACAAATTCTAGTAATGGAATCAGTCTCAAACAATCAATGGAGCAAACTGTTTACACAAATTTCAATCATAACAAGTTTAGGAAGTTTAACTGCATTTTTAGTAGGTTCTATTTGGGATACATTTTTTGATCTTAGACCATATTTTCTCTTTTGTGCGATGATAAGTGTCGTTGCAACGATTCTAAGTATTGGAGTAGGCAGTAAAAGCATCATAGAAAGACACACAATAGTGCATTCAATACATGGAATAAGACATATTTTTGATCACACCAGGATAAATTTTCAGTTTATCTTTACTAAGATTCCTCATCCACACGATTTTAAACCAATTATATCAATTTTCCAAAGAAAAATGTCTCATGAGATAGGGATACTTTTTCTTACAAATTTCTTATTTTATTTTGGAAGCAACATTTACTTTACAGCATTCATACCATTTCTAAAAAAATTTGATTTTACAAATTCAGAAGTTTTTCTAGTGTACATGGTTCAAACATTGGTGTTACTTACAATATTTTTCTTTGTTCCACGTCTGATTTCAATGCTCACAGAAGAACGTGCAACACAAATATCGTATTTACCTAGAATTCTAGGAGTAATCATAGCTGCGTCATTAATTCCCAGTATGACAGGAGTTAATTCACTTGTGATGGCAATGATTTCATCATGTTTGATGGTTTCAGCATTTTCTATTTTCAGTGTATCAAACTCAATAATTATTTTCAAAGCAATTCCCAAAGGTTTTGAAGGAACATATCTAGGAGTGAATAGTTTCATGACAGGTGTAGGAATATTCTTAGGAGCTTTAACTGCAGGTTATGTTTCAAATGCTGTAAGTTATTCAGCAGCATTTGCCATAGCAGTAGGCATAATATTGTCATCACTAGTAATGTTTAGAATTTATTTGAAATACAAATTGTCTCATCGAATTGTCTAAAATCACAATATCTCTAGTATCTTGGAATAATACTGAGTCGTGACTTTGAAGAGATTGCAATTATAGAGATTATTGCCACAACTAAAATCATTACTGCGAGTGGTCCAAATTCTGGAACAACTACACCATTGCTTATTTCAACTTGTACTGACTGTTTATGCTCTGATGAGAGACCCTGATTTGCAGTAATAGTGTAAAATCCATCTTCTTTCCATAATGATCCTCCAGATATGATCTCTGTTGAAAACTCACCATCTGTACCTGGTGTGACCTGTGCAATTGAAATCAAATTCCCATTAGGGGAAGTTACAGTAAATGTAATATCGGTTGTAGAACTAATTGTACTTCCAGTTACAATAATTTTATTGTCACCAAAGGTAGTTTCAGTAGAGAGAGTGATGGTACTTGGTTTATCATCTATCATATCAGAATCTTGGGATTGAATTGGAGATTTTATTGGAGATATAGTTGAACCTATTACTGTGAATTGTATTTGTGCAGTTTTTTCTGTATCTTCATGACTTGCAATTACTGTGTATGTACCATCCTTGAAACTTGGAAGTGGGGGATGAATCAATCGTTTGAACACACCATCATCATCAAATGGTAATTCTGGGGCATAGATAACTTCTCCATCGGGAGAAATAACTGTAATAGTGATGGATTTAAAAATGGACACACCAGTTATCTTGCCAATAACCAATACAGAATCCAAAGATTGTATTTCAGTTTGAGAAGTACTCAATTCGATCATTGGCTCTGCAAAAGCAGAGATTGGAATCGATATTGCAACTAAAATTAGCAATGCAATCTTGAGCATTTTATTTATGAGAAACTGTTTGTATATTAATTATCCTATACAAATCAACGATAATCTTCTGATCTGTGGTTTAAAACAAAAACTAGATTTTTTAGAAAAAATAGACGGTCATCCCAAATCCCTACAATACATCAAAAATGATGTGATGACAAGAAATACCAGAATCTAAACTCCAATCTGATTAAATGGATGATTTGTAATGTCTTGATGTATGTTGGCATGTAGTTCTTGCTTGAACGTAAGGTCGCATCTATAACATTTCCATGATTTCATATTTGATAGAGGCGGATTTTTGAATATAACAACAGCGTAGAAATCATTCATAGTAATGATCAGTATCTGCTAAATACTATCTTAGTAACTAGATACTAATTATTCCTAAATTAGATAATTCACTGCCAATACCATACCCAATCATGGCTATTCCAGTACCAAGTCCTGCCATTTCCAAACCTCCAACTAGTTTGTTGGTATTTGCCATTTTTGATTTAATTACACCAACAGTAAAAGATGTAGAAATACTGATTCCTATTGCAACAAAAAGGGCATCCAATCCAGATAGAAAGAAAAATGGCAATATAGGTAACATTCCACCAATTAGAAAAGAAACAAACATTCGTAGTGCACTTTTCAGAGGATTGCCTGCAATATCCAAATTCAAATTTAGTTCTTCTGTAAGCATTGTATCAAGCCATACTTTCTTATCAGAAGTTATCTTATCTACAATCATTTCAAGTTCTTTTCCAGAAAAACCCTTAGCTATGTAGATGTCTTCTATTTCTTTTCTTTCGTCATCGGGCTTGTGTTCAATTTCCCATTTCTCACGTTCAATTTCTGATGTCAGTAATTGTCTGTGAGTTTTTACTGCAAGATAGTTTTGAACAGCCATTGCTTTTGCACCAGTGAACATTCCAACTAGTGCAGCAAGAATTATTATGTTGGTTGAAATATCAGCACCTCCAACTCCAGCAGCAATACCTAGTGATGTATTTATTCCATCACCAAAACCAAAAACAAAATCGCGCATTGCACTGGATTCCTTAAGATGTGGTTCAAGATGTCGGGGCTCAGATATTTCTCTCAACAGATATATTTCCAGATATCACCTTAATGGAGTTTTTGATATTTTGAGTTTAATTTTGCTAGAGTGATGAAGTAATATTGTCTTAATGAAAAAATCTAGTTAAAAATTGTGATTGACTGATTTATCAAGGATTTTGTTGGGATTACAATGCTTTCATTTCTATCATTTGTTACAATAATGTGAAGCAAATGTGATGCAGTGACAGTTCCTGTAACTTCACCTATCTTGACTTTTTGTCCTACTTTAAGAATAGAGCGCTGAGTTGATGCACCTATAATTGAACCAGGTAGTAAGTCTTTTAATGTAAATCCTAATCCGACTGCAATTGCTGCACCTATTGCAACTGCAATACTCCATGCGAAGGCAGATACAAGAATTGGGATAATAGCCTCGCCAACGCCTAGTTGTGTGAAACCTATTGCAAATACTATGCCGTAAATAACGGCCTTGATTATAGATATGATAATTCGTGGACTAGCAATCTGATGATCTAATAATTGGTGCTCAATCCACTTGCTTACAAAGTTAACAACAATAGAACCAATGACAATGATTAATACAAATGCTAGGAGGTTAGGAACCCAGAGCCATAGACTTGTAAGGGCAAATGAGAGTTGTTCAAACTGTAATGCATTAACTGCTGCAACTATGAAGAATAAATATACAAACCAACGAATTGTGGCTGAAATTAGTTTTACCGAGTTAAATTTACCATATACACCTTCTACAACATGCAGTTCTTGATTTTTCTGACTAGTTCTTTGAAGTATGTTTGTTGCAGCTCTAGTTGTAACTCTGCCTACTACTTTACCAGCTATGAAACCGATTATAAGTAAAATTGCAGCTGCGATTATCTTTGGGGTACTATCTGCAACGCTTACGGCAAATTCTTTTAATGCATCACCTGTTGGGACATAGATCCCTTCAAGAAAATTTTCTTGTGCAAATGCAGAATCAAAACTAATTAAAATTAACGAGAATGTTAAAACTGCAATCAGATAATTTTTTGAACTTTGCATTATTTTTTTCAAACCAATAATTGAACTATTATACTTTGCTACTTCAACATATTGATCTATACAATATCAGAATATTCACATTTTTTGTTTGTCCGATCTAATATTTTGAGTTTATCGTATAATTTACAGAGAGAGAATAGATCACATTAGATCATTCTAAGAAAGTTATTTTTTAATATGATTTTGGTTATTCTAGTCCGATAGAGCTAGATGAAGAAATTCCAGTTGGAGTTGATGGGAATTTGTCACCAACACGAGTTCCAGCTACTGCCGCTGCCTCTTTTAGTATATTTTCAGTTTCTTCATTAGATGCTACATCAGATTCAAAGCTTCCTTCAAATGAGCCAGATAGTGATTCATTTAGAATACCAAATAGGGATTCAAATTCATGGCTTACTTCAGGCATGATTTTTCCTAAAGCAGGTTTTAATGCATTCATGGTTGCTAGAATTGGTCGTATGGAAACCATGGCATCACCTAAATCTTGAACTGTAGATAATCTAAGATTAACTTGTTCTAATGACATTTTAAGAGTGGTTAGAATTTTTTTATTTTTTCTTAATTCTACTAATTCGTTTGCAAGTACTCTACAAGTTGTTAAATCATGGTTCTTTTTTGCCAATACGATTCTATTAAATAATTTTGAATCTTTTTCGTCTAAACCTTTTACTTTGTAATCAAGAGAAGAGACAGTCTTAGTTAATTGTACAAGAGAATTTTGGATTCTTGGTTTTAATGGCGATTCTTGTTTTAGTCCACGAAGATGGTCTGAAAGTCCTTCTGATTGTGGATTATTCCAATTCTGTTGCATGAAATTCTATTTTACGTCATAAAACAAGATCATAATTAGAGGTGTCTAAGATATTACACAAAAAAGATAGCTTTGGGTTATTTCGGTATCTGGACATGGTAAACTAAGGAAGTTCATGAATCAATATATTGAACAAACAGGCATGATTTGTGTGAACAAGTCTTTTGAGAGACCTGATTGGGATGAATATTTTATGCTTCAAGCAGAGTTGGCCAAACTTCGCTCAAATTGTATGACTAGACAAGTAGGGGCTGTAATTGTACGTAAAAATAGACAGTTGGCAACAGGATATAACGGAACACCACCAGGAATCAAAAATTGTTTTGACGGAGGATGTAAGCGATGTCAATTAAGAATGGAGGGAAAGATAGAATCAGGTGCATCATTGGATAGGTGTCTTTGCAATCATGCAGAAGCTAATGCCATAATGCATTGTGCAATTTTAGGAATTGAAGCTGGAATTGCAGGAGCCATATTGTACACTACATTTGTTCCATGTTTAGAATGCACAAAGATGGCAATTACAATTGGAATTAAAAAATTTGTCTGTCTTGATTCTTATCCAGAAACAGATTTTGAATTATTAAAAGAAGCTGGTGTTGAAGTGATTCAGCTTGATAAAAGTAGAATTGCCAAATGGGCAAAAGAATTAGTTAGCACATATGAAAAAGCCATCTAAGTGATCACATGCAGATTAACGTTAAAGAAACAGAAAAAATTACATCAATGCCACCATCAATGCTAGTATCTGCAACATATGACAACATAACAAGAGCTGCAGTGTTAAAATTCTATGAACCAGTATCACAGAAATTAATTTTATGGCATGACGAAACAGGACACAAACCGTACTGCTACTCCAGACTATCCCCAGATGAATTGGATTTTCTGCAAGAAAGAGACGATATTTTAGAAATTAAAACGGTGAAACGCCATGACTTGATAAAAGATGAAGAAATCATCATGTCAAAAATAACAGTAGCAGATCCACTTACAATCGGAGGAACTACAGGAGACAAAAGCATCAGAAACATAATTGAGACATGGGAATCAGATATCAAATATTATGAGAATTATCTTTACGATAGATCACTAATTGTTGGAAAATATTATGAAATAGTAGACGGAAAAATAAAACCCCATGATTTAGAAATAGCAGACGAGGTTAAACTTGCTCTAAAAAGTCTGCTATGGGATAAAGTGGATAGCGAAAATATGGTGGACCCAAAAGAATTCAAAGAATTAATTTCAGATTGGGCAGATTTACTGAATCAGCCAATTCCCAGAATCAAAAGATTGAGTGTAGACATAGAAGTTGAGGCTGAAATAGGAAGAATTCCAGACCCAAAGGTCGCTGAAAAAAAGGTTACTGCAATTGGGCTAAAGGGAACAGATGGATTTGATCAAATTTTTGTGCTAAGAACAGAAGGCACAGACGAAGGAGTAAATGAACTTGGTCAGAATATCAAAATTGTATTTTATGATCAGAGTAAAGAAAAAGAGATGATTTTAGATGCGTTTAAAATAATTGAAGAATTTCCTTTTGTGGTAACATACAACGGAGATGAGTTTGATTTACCATATTTGTTTAACAGAGCAGAAAGACTTGGGATAAAAAATGAAAACAACCCACTATACATGATGAAAGATTCTGCCACGCTAAAACATGGTGTACATCTTGATTTGTATAGAACACTTTCAAATCGTTCATTTCAGATTTACGCATTTAGTCAAAAGTACACTGATTTTTCATTAAACAGTGTATCAAAGGCACTCTTAAACAAAGAAAAAATAGATTACGGTTTGGAGTTTGATCAGCTCAGCCTATATCAAATTGCAAATTATTGTTACAATGATGCACTACTAACATACGAGCTTACAAGTTTCAACAAAGATCTTTTGATGGATTTGCTTGTAATTATTGCCAGAATTGGAAGAATGCCAATTGACGATATTGCAAGGATGGGAGTATCACAGTGGATTAGAAGTTTACTGTATTACGAGCACAGACAAAGAAATGCATTGATTCCAAAAAGAGAAGAACTCGAGAGAAGATCAGAAGGAGTATCATCAAATGCTGTAATCAAAGATAAAAAATACAGAGGAGGTTTGGTTATTGAACCAAAAGAAGGGATTCATTTTGATGTAGTAGTAATGGATTTTGCAAGTCTATACCCCAGTATCATCAAGGTGAGAAACATATCATATGAAACGGTAAGATGCTCTCATGATGAATGTAAGAAAAACACCATACCTCAAACAAACCATTGGGCATGCACAAAAAGAAACGGAATAACAGCAATAATTATCGGTTCACTGCGAGACTTGAGGGTAAATTACTACAAAAGCCTCTCAAAAAAAGAGACCTTAACTGAAGACCAAAGACAGCAATACACAGTAGTTAGTCAAGCACTCAAAGTAATTCTAAATGCCAGCTATGGAGTAATGGGTGCAGAGATTTTTCCGTTATATTTTCTTCCTGCAGCAGAGGCAACAACGGCCATTGGTAGATTCACAATTTTAGAGACTATCAAAAAATGTGAGGCAATAGGAATTGAAGTTCTTTATGGTGATACAGATTCATTGTTTATCAAAAAACCTACAGATGAACAAATCCACATAGTAATAGAGCAAGCAAAAAAAGATCATGGAGTAGATTTAGAAATTGACAAAGTGTACAGATACTGTGTATTAAGTAACAGAAAGAAAAACTATCTTGGCGTAACCAACGCAGGTACAGTGGATGTAAAAGGTTTGACTGGAAAAAAATCACACACACCACCATTTATCAGAAAATTATTTTATGAATTAATTGATGTTTTATCCAAAGTTCAGACAGTTTCAGATTTCGAGCGAGCAAAAAAAGATATCACAGATAAAATTGCGACATGTGCAAAAAAAGTAGAAGCAAAAGAGATACCGTTACAAGACTTGACATTTAATGTAATGATCAGCAAAGCACCATCAGAATATGTTAAAACAGTTCCACAGCACATACGAGCTGCAAAATTACTTGAATCAATCAGAGAAGTAAAAAAAGGAGATAAAATATCATATGTTAAAATTCTAAACAAGCCTGGAGTAAAGCCAGTGGAATTGGCAAAAAAAGAAGAAATAGACTCTAAAAAATATATGGAGTTTATGGAAGCCACATTAGATCAAATCACATCATCGTTGGATTTGGATTTTCAAACTATGCTAGGTAAACCAAAACAAACTGGATTAGACGAATTTTTTTGGAATTAGTGATTTATTGTGGAAATTGACGGGACTTTACTTACCATACTTGGGATAGCTGCAGGAATTTTAATTTTATCAGGATGGGTAGAGCAAATTATCAAAGGATACAAGACAAAGAGCCTCAAAGATGTTTCAAAATATCTAATGGTTTTCATCTCTGGAGGATCCATCTTATGGTTAATTTATGGAATTATAGTTGAGGATGTCTTTATTATAGGCACAAATATTGCAGCAATTTTTCTTATGATGATAGTTTTATTCATGAAAAAAAGATATGAAAAAATATCAAAAATAAATCAGTAAAACATCCAATCAAGGATTAAATACAATGGTGAAATTTTCAAAGAAAGATGTTCATAATTAATTGCAAAAACTATGAAGAAATTGCAGGAGATAAAATAATAGAATTTGTAAATATTGTAGAAAAGATTTCAAAAAAATATAAAATAAAAATTGCAGTTGCACCACCACAGCACTTGATTGGTCTAGTGTCAAATAGATTAATTCCAATTTTAGCGCAACATGTGGATAATTCAAAAATTGGTAGTACAACTGGATTTATCATTCCAGAATTGTTGAAAAAATCTAAAGTTAGTGGTTCTTTGATTAATCATAGTGAACATAGAATTTCGGAAAAAGAAATTACTGAACTTGTTTTAAGATTAAGAGAATTAAAGATGATTTCAGTTGTTTGTGTCAAGGATGTGGCAGAAGCAAAAAAATACGCAAAATTGAATCCAGATTATATTGCAATAGAACCACCAGAACTTATTGGATCTGGAAAAGCAGTTTCAAAAGAAAGACCAGAACTTATTACAAAAGCTGCAGATGCTGTAAATAGTGCAAACAACAAAACAAAATTGCTTTGTGGTGCAGGAATTGTTTCAGGATACGATGTCACAAAAGCATTAGAATTAGGTTCCAAAGGAATTTTGGTTGCCAGTGGAATAATCAAAGCAAAAAACTGGACAAAAGTAATTGAAGAGTTTTCAAAGGCAATGCTTTAAAAACCCCTGATTTTGATTTGATAATCTAGATAAAAAATGAAACAAGTTTACTTTTATGACGAAGGAGACGGAAAAAACAAGAAACTTCTAGGAGGAAAAGGAGCTGGTCTTTGCGAGATGACCAGACTCAAATTGCCTGTTCCACCTGGATTTACAATTACTACTGAAGTTTGCAAAATGTATTATACAAATAATAAAAAACTGCCAAAAACACTGATTCCAGAAGTCAAAAAGAACATTGCAAAAATTGAAAAGAGAACAGGAAAGAAATGGAATTCTAAAGAAAACCCATTACTTGTATCTGTAAGATCAGGGGCTGCAATATCCATGCCTGGAATGATGGATACAATTTTGAATTTAGGATTAAATGATGAAACAGTAGAAGGCCTTGCAAAGAAAAGTAGCAACCCAAGATTTGCATGGGATTCATACAGGAGATTTGTTCAGCTATTTGGCAAAGTAGTATTTGGCGTTGAAGATAAGAAATTTGATGAAGTGTTAGAAAATGCAAAGATAAGCCAAGCTGTGCAAGCAGATAGTGCATTAAATGAAGAATCTCTAAAAACAGTTGTTTCAGAATACAAAAAGATTTGTGAAAAACACACAGGTGTAAAATTTCCTTCTGATCCATCTGAGCAATTAGAATTAGCAATCAAAGCAGTGTTTGGAAGTTGGATGGGAGAAAGAGCAGTAGTATACAGAGAGAGAAATAGCATTACAAAAGACATTGCAGACGGTACTGCAGTAAATGTAGTTTCAATGGCATTTGGAAACATGGGAGATGACAGTGCCACAGGAGTAGTATTTACAAGAAACCCAGGAGATGGAACAAGGCATATTTTTGGAGAATATCTAGTCAATGCACAAGGAGAAGACGTAGTAGCAGGAGTAAGAACAGGAAAACCAGTAGATGAGATGAAAATAGAGTTACCAAAATCATATGAGCAATTAGCACAAACATGTGAAAGACTAGAAAAACACTACAAAGAACCTCAAGATATAGAGTTTACAATTGAGCAAGGAAAATTTTACTTGTTACAAACAAGAAATGCAAAGATGAATGCAGTTGCAATGGTAAAGACATCAGTAGACATGGTTAGGGAAAAATTAATTGATAAAAACAGGGCACTGACAAGACTGCATGCAGAACAACTAGAACAATTACTACACAGAACAATTGATTCAGAAGCTATCAAAAATTATACTCTACTAGTAAAAGGAATTGCAGCATCGCCTGGTGCAGCAAGTGGCATAGCAGTACTGGATGTAAAAAGAGCAACTGCCATGGGAGAAAACGGAGTCAAAGTCATTCTAATTAGAGAAGAAACAAAGCCAGAGGATGTACCTGCATTCTTTGAGTCAGTTGGAATTCTTACCAGCAGGGGCGGAAAAACATCACATGCAGCAGTGGTTGCAAGAGGCATGGGCAAACCATGCATTGTTGGTTGTTCAAATTTGAGAATTGATTACGATAACAAACAATGCAGTGTTGATGGAAAAATAGTGCATGAGGGAGATGCGATTACAATTGACGGTAGTACTGGTTCAGTATATCTTGGAGAGATTCCAACAACAGAGCCAAAAATCACAGAGGATTTCAAAACTATTCTAGAATGGGCTCAAAAAGCCAAGCAAATAGGAATTAGAGCGAATGCAGATACTCCAGAAGGAGCAAGACTGGCAAGAGAATTCGGGGGACAGGGAATTGGTCTTTGTAGAACAGAAAGAATGTTCAATGGAAGTGACAGAATAGGATTGTTTGTAGAAATGATCATGGCAGAAAACATTGAAGAGCGAAAAAAAGTGCTAGCCAAACTAGAAGAATTACAAAAAAGTGATTTCATCGAGATTCTAAAAGCAATGGAAGGATATGCAGTAACTATCAGACTATTGGATCCACCATTGCATGAATTCTTGCCAAACCCTGAAGAATTAGCTAATAAAATTTACAAGTTGGAGATGAAAAATGACAATGAAGAATTGGAAAAAGCAAAAATCGTTTTAAAAAGAGCACGAGAACTAGCAGAAATTAATCCGATGATGGGACACAGAGGGGTCAGAGTAGGAATTACTTATCCAGAAATTTATGAAATGCAAATCAGAGCAGTGTTTGAAGCAGCAGCTGAATTGGCTAAAAACAAAGTGAATGCACATCCACAGATTATGATTCCGCAAATTAGCAGCATTGCTGAACTGAACCATATTAAAAAAATCTACGATTCTATCAAAAAAGAGACGGAGATAAAACACAACATGAAATTAAAAATTAACTTTGGAACAATGATTGAAGTGGTACGTGCAGCATTAACTGCAAATGAGCTTGCAGATACTGCAGAATTCTTTAGCTTTGGCACAAATGATCTTACACAAGGAACATTTAGTTTTAGTCGTGAAGATGTAGAAGGAAAATTCCTTCCAGAATACATGGACAAAGAAATTCTTGAGAGAAATCCATTCCAATCAATTGATGTAAACGGAGTTGGAAGCCTAATGAAGATTGGAATTGCAGCTGGACGAGGTATAAAGCCAAACATGGAAATTGGAATTTGCGGAGAACATGGAGGAGATCCAGACTCAATTAAATTCTGCCATAATACAAACCTAAGCTATGTCAGTGCATCACCACATAGAATACCAATTGCAATAATAGCAGCAGCACAGGCAGCAATTGAGCAGCCAAAAAAAGCTGCAAAAAGAAAGTCTGCAACTAAAAAAGTAGCTACAAAAAGAAGAGCAGTAAAGAAATCTACAAGAAAACCAGTAAAAAAATCGGCAAGAAAGAGCAAGTCTAAAAGAAGATAACCATACAAAGCACATTTTAAAACTAGGTCAACATACAACAATACGAATTGCTACCAAGAATCGATTCAATCAAACAAATGAGACTAAAAATAGGCATTACACAAAAAACACTTGCCACTATGACAGGAGTAAGTACTTCAATGATTAACCAAGTAGAGTCAGGTAGAAGTCAACCAAGTTACGAAACGGCTAAAAGAATTTTTGATAGTCTGGCAAATCTTGAGGGAAAATCATCATCTCACAAAGCAGGGGATTTCTGTAGTAAAGACGTGGTAAAACTAAAGCCAAGCAACACACTACATGATGCAATAAAAAAAATGCATGAATCATCAATTAGTCAAATTCCTATTTTCAATGGACAGGAACTTGTAGGAGTAATATCAGAAGATGGAATTGTCAGACATTTGGCAGACATAGGAGAATCTGAATTAAAAAATGCAAAACTAGCAGACACTATGGAGCCAGTGCCACCAATTGTTGATTATGATACACCAGCAAATGTCCTTGTTCCGTTAATTCGATATTCAAAATGCATTCTTGTTTCAAAAAAATCAAAAATTATTGGAATAATTACAGCATCAGATACTCTAAAAATGATGGAATGATAAAATAAAGTTATTTTGGATGTGAGCAGAGTTCTGCTAAAACACCGGAAAGTGATTTTGGGTGAATGAATGTAACTTTGGTGCCAGCAGAGCCAGGCCTAATTTTTCCTAGAAACTGAATTCCGCATCCCTCCATTCTTAAAACCTCACCTTCAATGTTATCAGTCTCCAAAGCAATGTGATGAAGGCCGGGTCCTTTTTTATCAAGGAATTTTTTAATCGGACTGGTATCATTAGTTGGTTGCATCAATTCAATTCTTCCATTTTCAAGATGGATTATTGCGACTTTGACACCTTCAGTTTCAACTGTTTCAAATTCAACACTGTGAACACCCAATGCTTCTTGGTAAACTTTGGCAGATTCCTCTACATCATTTACTGCAATTGCAACATGATCAATTTTCATCTAGAAGACCTCTTTTGGACGATACTCACCGAACACTTCTCTGAATGTGTTGCTGATTTCACCAGTAGTTGCATACGCTTTGGCAGATGCAATGATGTACGGCATTAAATTCTTATCAGTATCAGCAGCGCTTTTCATTGCAGATAATGCTTTTTCGAGTTTTTTATTATCCCGTGATGATCTTAATTCTTTGAGGGCTTTCTTTTGTTGGATTTCAATTCTACCATCGATTCGTAATAGTTCAGGTGATTTTCCTTCAACTTCAGAGTACTTGTTTACACCGACTAGTATTCTATCACCAGCATCTGCCTCTTTTTTTAGACGGTATGCGTTTTGTCTAATTTCAGATTGGAAGAATCCTTTTTCAATTGCCTTAATAGAGCCACCCATTTTTTCAATTTGCTTTAGATATTTCCAAACATCTTCTTCAATTTGATCACATAATTCCTCAAGATAATAAGAACCAGCCATAGGGTCTGCAGTTTTAGTAACACCACTTTCATGAGCTACAATTTGCTGTGTTCTAAGAGCAATTTTTGCAGATTCCTGGGTAGGTAAAGCCAATGCCTCATCTCTAGAATTTGTGTGAAGTGACTGAGTTCCGCCCATTACTGCAGCCATTGTTTGTATTGCAACACGTACAATGTTATTGTCTGGTTGTTGTGCAGTTAGAGATTCTCCACTTGTTTGAGTATGGAATTTTAATTGCAGTGAGCGAGGATCCTTTGCATGGAATTTTTCTTTGAGAATTTTAGCGTAAACTTTTCTTGCAACTCTAAACTTTGCAACTTCTTCAAAGAATTCAATTGTACAGCAAAAGAAAAACGAAAGTCTTGGTGCAAAATCATCTATTTTTAGTCCTCTGTCAATGCATGTTTGAATATACGCAATAGCATTTGCAATGGTAAATGCGATTTCTTGTGTTGCAGTACATCCAGCTTCTCTCATGTGATAACCAGAAATTGAAACGGGATACCATTGTGGAACTTTATCAGCACAATACCCAATCATGTCTCCAATTAATCTCATTGATGGTTTTGGAGGATAAATGTAGGTGTTTCTTGCAATGTATTCTTTGAGGATGTCATTTTGTGTTGTACCTCTTAATTCAGTGCTTTTGAATCCTTGTGATTCACCTACTACAATATAGTATGCAAGTAATGTTGATGCAGTGGAATTAATTGTCATTGAAGAGCTAACTTTTCCCAGAGGAATTCCATCAAAGGCAATCATCATGTCTTTAAGCGATGCAATTGAAACACCAACTTTTCCTACTTCACCTTCTGCTTGTGTGGAATCAGGATCATATCCTATTTGAGTTGGAAGATCAAATGCCATGCTTAGACCTGTTTGGCCTTTTTCAAGCATGAACTTGAATCGTTCATTGGTTAATTTTGCATCGCCAAACCCAGAATACTGCCTCATGGTCCAAAATCTTTCACGAAACATTTCAGGATGAATTCCACGCGTAAATGGATACACACCTGAATCTTCTTTGATGTATTTCTTTGATGGTTTATGATAGATTCTCTTTACTGGAAAATTAGAATCAGTTACATATTGTTTTGCGGATTCCTTGTTTGTATTTTGTTTAGCCATACTTTTCACTTTATCAAAGATTTGGTAATTTTATCGGCAGCATCAAAAGGATCTATTTCTTTTGATTGAATTTTTTTAAGATATTTGGAAAACATTTTGCCAGAATCAAGCATCGCTTCAATCTTTTCACTCATATTATTTAAAATAAGATCTTTTAATTCAGTCTCCAGTCTAATCATATCCTTTTCTTGCTTGTGCTTATTTTTTATAACCATCATTTTCTTTAGTGTCTTGGCAAATTCAGATATTCCAGAATTTTTCTTAACAGAAGTCTTTAAGATAATAGGATTTTTCGTAGATGAGCCGATATAATCACGAACTGCATCAAAGAGTTGATTAGCTCCATCAAGATCACTTTTGTTAACAATGTAGATATCTCCAATTTCAGTCAAACCTGCTTTTATGGTTTGTATACTATCACCAGTATTAGGATTAAAAACTACTACAGTAATATCGGCAATATTTGAAATCTCTATTTCGGTTTGACCGGCACCGACACTTTCAATAATTATTGGGTTGAATCCAGCATATTCTAAAACTCTAATGCTGTTTCTCAGTGATCTAGAAATGGCACCAGTTGCTCCCCTTGATGCAACACTGCGGATATAAGTTCCAGAGTCAGTAGATTCTGTCATTCTAACTCTATCACCTAATATTGCGCCTCCTGTCACATGACTTGTAGGATCAATTGCAAGAACAGCTGGTTTTGTATGAAGTTTTTTTAATGCTACAGATGTTTTGTTGATAAGTGAGCTTTTGCCAGCACCTGCAGGCCCTGTAATTCCAATTATTGATGCATTTCCAGTTTCTTTGAATATTTTTTTAAGTAGTTTTCTTGCCTCAATAGGATCATTTTCAACTATAGTGATAGCCTTGGCAATTGCTCCCCTTTTGCCTTTTTTTAAATCAGAAATATCCATACGGTAAATCCTCAAAGCTGCAATAAAATCTTGTATGTCATCTAAGGATTACCATAGACAACTGGAGGTGCAGGTTTGCCATATGGGTGAATTTCAGTTTTCAGTGAAACCTTTCCAAGTTCTTCATGGTCAATTAGAAATGTCACAGGATTAACTTGCCATCCATATTTTGATACATTTGGAAATTGGACAGTTTCTACAAATTCAGAGCCAGACAAAGTTTTTTGAAACGATTCATCCATTCCCAAAATTTCCAATACAACATGATTAGTCTTGTTTGTTTTGTCCAGATATGAAATCTGGACATATCCTGCATCATAATAGGTTGCATCAATTTCAAATGTAGATTTTAAGACATCTTTGTTGGAACTGGAATCTGAAAGAAAAAACAATCCCAATATACTAACTACAACAATAGAAATTATAGGAATTATTTTTTTTGCCATGAGTGTTATGTAAACTCTTTTTTCATGCTACGTAAGAATTTGGAACTAATTCTAATTCGTTCAAGAGTTTGCTCTTGTGTTCTTTCAGTACCAGGTGTAGGATTCTTTTTGAAAAATTGGCGAATTTCTTTTTCCATGGAATCATCTGCAATAGAAGAGATGCTTGCAACAATTCTATTAAACAATGGATTGCCACGACCAACTTTCTTGTTAAGTTTTGTCCAGTTAATCTTAAGCCAAGGCCATAGAATTTTTTTACCGTATGGATTTGCAGCGACTTTCATGATTGGCAGCTGCATGTTTTGAGAGCGAACCTCTGGAGTTTGTGAGAAATTCAATGATTTTAGCAATAGTTTTTCATCTTTGAAACTACACATTGCCCCAAGGAATCGAATCTTCTCTTCCATTGTTTTTGCATTTCTATATAGTCTGGTCAATTCTTCATGGGTTTTGGAATTTCCATTCCATGCCATAACAGAGCAAACAGGCTCAACTAAGTCAGGTGATAGAGAACTGGGATTTTTCAAGAATTGCTTGTAACGGTTTTCGGATTCAATTATAACTTCGTCATCATCTAGTTTACCAAGTGTAGATATTGTAAATCCTCTCATCATAGCATCAGTATGTTTGTCTGTTTTTTTAGGATTCCATCCCAAATCATACAAAATTTTCTTTAGATAGTTTACGGCATAATTTCGAATTTCTGAAGAGAATTCTTCACCAAATGCTCTAAAATACAATGAGGACAAGTTGTGTGCTACATTTACAGATGCTAGATAACTGTCTTCATCATAGTATGCATCAGAAAAATCAAGATAATTACGAACAGTCTCATCACATGATATGCATAATGAAAATAGATCATTTTGAATGGCCCACCTGTCAATTGCTGGAATTTGTTTTTGGTCTACAAGCATTTTAAGATCTAGCAAAGTGCCTTTATCATATTTTACGCGATAGAATCCTTTTCTTCCAAAATTTGCTACAAACCCAACACTGTTCTTAGGCAATTTTACAGACATTGATTTTTTTGTAAAGAGTTTCTGGAATAACTCATCTTTTAGTCCTATAGAAAGAGGAATAGACCACAGACCATGATTTGATTTTTTATTAGATTCCAACATGTATCGTCTTTGCTTGAGATGCAATGTTGAATCTTGTTTTTCTATCTCAACTACTGGAAAACCAGGTTGCTTTAACCATGTCAATACCATTGCACGTACAGGCATTTTGGAAATCTTGCCTATTGCATCCCAAAGATCTTGACCTTCAGCGTTTTTGTATTTGAAATCAGCAAGATATCTCTTTAATCCTTTTTGAAAATTTGATTCTCCAACATAATTCTCCAGCATTCTTAAAACACATCCTCCTTTATCATAGGAAATAGCATCAAAGATTTCACGAATTTCGGATGTTGAATTTACTTTGACGTCAATTGGATGCGTGTTTTTCAATGAGTCCAGTCCCATTGCAGCATTCATCGCATCTTCGACAAATTGATTCCACAAGTCCCATTCAGGATAGAACTTGTCAACAAACTTTGTTGCCATAAATGTTGCAAAACTCTCATTGAGCCACAGATCATTCCACCATTTCATGGTAACAAGATTTCCAAACCATTGATGCGCAATCTCATGAGAGATTACTTCGGCGATGTACTGTTTTGTTCTAGTTGAAGATGTCTTTGGATCATAAAGTAAGATGGTTTCTCTAAATGTTATTGCCCCCCAGTTCTCCATTGCCCCTGAGGCAAAATCTGGAATTGCTATCAAATCCAATTTAGGTAAAGGATATTTTATTCCAAAATATTTCTCATATGATAAAAGTAGTTTCTTTCCAAGCTCAAGGGAATACTTGCCTTTAGATTTATTTCCCTTTGTTGTAATTACACGAACTTGTGTTTTACCAATCTTACCTGTAAGATATTCAAACTCACCTACACCAAGATAGACAAGATACGTAGACATTACAGGAGTTTTTGCAAATTTGTATAGTGTTTTATTTTTCATTTTCTTTTTTGATCTAATTGGCATGTTAGAAATTGCAGTAAACTTGTTTTCTGCAATTATTGAAATATCAAATGTTGCCTTGGCTTTTGGTTCATCCCAACATGGAAATGCTCTTCTTGCGTCAGCTGCTTCAAATTGTGATGTTGCAAGATATTTTGTCTTGCCATTTTGTTTGTATTGACTTCTGTAAAATCCTAGTAAACGATCATTTAATTCTCCAGTAAATTCAATTTCAACAAAAGCATTACCTTTAATTTTGTTTTTAATGATAATTGTTAGTTCTTCTTTTTTTGCATCAAGTTGGGTTATTGCCTTTTCAGATATTCCATTGTATCTAACATGGCATGATTTTATTTTGAGTTCAGCACAGTGTAGTGTGATTGAATTTACATACTCTTTGCAGTTAACAGCAATTATCTCTTTACCATTAAAGGTAAAATTTTTGAAAACAGGCTCAAATTCAAGGGCATAGTTTACAGGAATTACCTTCACAGTAATGGTGCTTTTCTAGCGCTTTATGTAAATTTCTAATAATGAAAAAGATGGAAAATCAAATAAAGGCTTTAAAATAATGAAAAGCACGGCTATGAAACAAAAGACATCTTCCAGACGTGTCAAGATTCTAGTTGCAAAATTAGGCCTAGATGGGCATGATAGAGGGGCTCTAGTATTGTGCAGAGCATTTAGAGATGCAGGAATGGAGGTAATTTACTCTGGGCTTTTTGCTACTCCAGACAGAATTGCACAGATTGCCGAAGATGAAGATGTTGATGCAGTTGCAATGAGTTTGCTTAATGGTGCACATGGTACATTGTTTCCAAGAGTAGTACAAGCACTAAACAAAAAAGGAATCAAAGATGTGTTAGTAGTTGGCGGAGGTGTCATACCTGAAGAAGATAAAAAAGATCTCAAAAAATCAGGAGTTGATGAAGTATTTGGTCCAGGAACACCACTAAAAGATATCATTGATCATATTACAACTGGCGTTTCAAAATTAAGAAAGATATAAGAAATTATTCTGTAGAATCAGGCCACATCATTTTACGCATTTGTTTGCCGACTTTTTCAATTTGGTGTGCATCTGTTTCTTTCATGTATTTGTCAAATGCATCTTTGCCATTTTTCTGGTATTCACTAATCCATTCTTTGTTAAATGTGCCATCTTGTATCATTTTTAGAACTTTTTTCATATTATCTTTGGTTTCACTAGTCATTACCATTGGACCCCGAGTTAAACCACCATATCTTGCAGTTTCGCTAACACGTCTCCACATTCCATTGATTCCATATCTTTGAATCATATCTACAATTAGTTTTAGTTCATGTAAAACCTCAAAGTATGCAATTTCTGGCTGATAACCAGCCTCTACTAATGTTTCAAATGCAGCCATTACCATAGATGCAGATCCTCCACAAAGATCTGCTTGCTCGCCAAACCAATCAGTTTCAACTTCCTCTTGGAAAGTTGTCTGAATTAATCCAGCGCGTGCACTACCAATTGCTTTTGCAATTCCCAGTGTTCTATCCCAAGCTTTTCCAGTAAAGTCTTGGTGTACTGCAACAATTGATGGAGTTCCAAAATTTTCAAGATATGTTTCTCTTACTTTAGAGCCAGGTCCTTTTGGTGCGACCATAATAATATCAACATCATTTGGAGCAACAATCCATTTCCAATGAATTGCAGCTGCATGTGAAAATGATAATGCCTTTCCTTTGGAAAGATTTGGCCCAATTTCATCTTCATACACTTGAGACTGGATCATATCAGGAAGTAAAACGTGAATAATATCGGCTTTTTTACATGCATCAGATACAGACATTACTTTGTGTCCGTCAGATTCTGCTTTTTTCCAGCTGTTTCCACCTTTTTTTAAACCTACAATAACGTTAAGACCGGAATCTTTCATGTTATTGGCTTGTGCATCGCCTTGAATTCCATAACCAAGTACGGCAATAGTTTGATCTTTTAGCGGAGCTAAACTGATGTCTTTATCTTTCCATGTTTTTGCCATGATATCACCTCAGAATACTGCAAATATTAACTAATAATTTTAAATTGTGATTATTTTGTTGCAACCACGGCATTGTACCATGACTGTATCACCAGATAATCGTTTGAATCTCTTTGAGCCACAGTTTGGACAAATTGGACAAGCACGTATTGGTTCCATTAATACTCAGTGGGTTTTGTATCAGATTTGGATATTACATCCAGTCTTTGTTTGCCGTTAATTTTTTGTAAAAATTTAACAACTGCGTTTGGAACTAGATTTTGCCAGTTATCATTAGAGATTATCATTAATCTAATATTAGTTGCATTGTATTGTGCTCTGTCTAGGAATTTTGGTATGACTACATTGATGTTAGAATCTGCCAGTAACATTTTGACATAATCATTTCCGCTGTACACTTTATCAAAATGAGGCAATGCAGCTTTGAGATAAGATGTCCATGTTGCAATATTGAACTGATTTTCTATCGATATAATAAAACATCGCGATAAATCAGTGTCAGATTCTTTTAGTGAATTATGTATCATTTCAATTCTTTCTCCAGCTGTAAAAGGATCTTTTTCCAAGTAATTGAACTGAGAACTAGTTATTGCAATAATTACCTCATCGCATTCATCAAGAATTTGTTTGACTAAATCCAAATGGCCCAGATGAAATGGCTGGAACCTACCCATCATTAATCCGCGCATAAAATATAATAGATTTTGATTTAATTAAATCCGTCTATTTGATTGGACCGCTACCTAGAATTCTAATGCTGGTTGATTCAGGTTTTAGAATTACTGCAATATCACCGGGTTTGTATACAATTGGTTTTTCAAATGTTAGTTTTAAAGGAGTAATAGATGAGAATTTTGCTGCCTTGATTTGCAAACCCACGCTAACTAGACATCCTTGATTTTGAGCAATGTCAGTTTTATAAAATGGGCTCTTTGTAAAATCAAGCTCAATTTCAGATTTTACATTAACTGTATTTGCTTGAGCAATAATATCGCCCCTTCCAACCTCGTCGGGTTTTGCGCCCTTTACTGCCAAGCCGACTCTTGCAGGACAGACAGATTCCTCAACAGGATCATCATGCATCTGAATTGATTTTATCATTACATCTATTCCTGCAGGATACAATTTGAGATTGTCATATTGTTTGATTTTTCCACTAGTAACTTTGCCAAGAATTACAGTTCCAACACCTTTGACATCAAAGCAGTGATCAACTACCAGTTTAGGAGGATCATTATTTGAAATTGGCTGAATCTTGTCCATTTCTTCTTTGAGTTTGTCTTGATCTACTTTGAGATATTTTTCAACTACTGTACCCTTTATCATGGAATTTAATTTTGATTCATCTATATCAAAAGTATGAGATAAGATTCCTTTGTCTTTTTTGAGGGTATCAAGTGCAATTATTTGCTCTCCAGTGAATTTATCTAGTTTATCGACATGAAATATTACATATTCTGCAAGATTGATTGCCTGCAAAAGAGGCTGGATTTTATCAGGAAATCCACTAGGAATAACCCAGGTTTTAATGATATCGGATTCTTTTCTATCATAAAGGGTAAGATCAGTTACGGTTCCTTTTTTGCCAAACTCGGCTGCAATGTCTTGCTTTCCCAAGACTACAAAATTTATTGACTTCATAATCATGAGTAAATTTGGACTTTTATTTTAAGCCTAGATATTAGCAGAAAATCTAGAATATTATTCAAAAAGATTAGATTCACTTAATGAAGATTTACGGTATTATGGTATAAGGCGAATTGACAGTACTTGTATCATCGGATATGGAAATTGTATGCAGTCCAGATATACCAGTTGGATTTATCACAGTATTTGGAATTCTTCCAGAAGAAGTAGATGTAACATCCAGTAATAGCTCACCATCAAATGATATGTGAATGGTACTATTTGGAATAAATCCAGAAGCAGACACCGTAACCATATCACCGGATGCACCACTAGCAGATGACAATACTAATCTTGGAGTAATGACATAAAATGTACTAAATGCGGTATTGGCACCATCTGATGCAGAAATGGTGTGAGTACCTGGTGTTGACGGCATTGTAATTGAAATATTCTTAAATGATCCTACTTTTCCTACGGGAGTGGTAGTAACTTGTACACCGTCAACTGATATTGTAATTGTAGCTCCTGCGTTTCCTGCAAATCCTTTTCCATGTAATGATACGATAGAATCTGGGCTGCCAGAGTTTATTGGATTCAAAAATAGTATGGTTTCAGTTGGTGTGACTCTGGGTGCAATCATGATAAATTGATTTGAGAAAGTGTTTGTTCCATCTGATGCGGAAATTGTGTGCATGCCGGGTGTTGCAGTTGGAATTGTTATTGGAGTAGTAAATTTACCATCAATTGCACTTGCAGTTGTAGTAAGAGGTCCACCATCAAACTGTATAGTTATGGTAGAGTTTGAGATAAATCCAGAACCGAACACGGATAATATGGTACCAGAGCCGCCTGCATTAATTGAGAGTAATGCTCTTGGTGGATTTCGTGGAGCACCATCATCATCTAATATGGTACCCACTCCAGTATCATCTAAAATTGATGCATTAACTGGATTTGATAGTGTGACGTTAAATGTCTCGTCGGATTCTGGATTTGTATCACCGTTCACAGGAGGGATAAACGATTCTGTAGTGTCGCCTGGGGCAAATGTCAACACAAAGATGCCACCGTCAAGATAATCATTGTCTGCAGTTGTTGCAGTTCCATCAGATGTTGCAATATCTACGGTAACAGTTGATGCTGATGCATTTGATAGTGAGATTGTGAATGTAGCTGGTGTGATACTAGAATTGCCTTCAGTTACTGTAACATCAGATACTGAGAGAGTAGGTAAGACACTATTTACAGAATTACTTGCTTGAATTCTTCCATTACCGTATAGGGTATCAAAACCTGCGTCTCCAAGATCAAGTGCATTGTTTTCTATTGCGGATCTTACCTGAGTTTGTGTGAGTGCAGGATTTGCATCAAGAATTAGTGCTGCAAGACCAGCAACATGGGGAGTTGCCATTGATGTTCCTGAGAATGTTGCAAATCCACCTCCATTAATCGGAGCCCTCAACGAAGTTACAGGATCACCAGGAGCCACAACATCAAGTTGTGGTCCTTCATTTGAAAACGGTGTTCTACCATCAAAATCATCTATTGCACCTACAGCTATTGCGCCAGAAGCGCATGCTGGTGAAGATATTGCATTTATGTATCCATCATTGCCAGAAGCAACTGCAACTATAACACCTGCAGCAACCGCGTCGTTTACAGCCATAGCACCCAAGTCTGAATCACAAGTACCTAGAGACGGATCACCGCCTAAACTCAGGTTAATTACATCAGCGCCATTTGCAACACACCAATCTATACCAGAAGCAACGTCGGATTCAAATCCAAAACCATCAGAATCAAGAACTTTGGCTGCCATCAAAGATGAATCAGGGGCAACACCACGAAATATTGCATCGTTTGAGGCAACAATTCCAGCAACATGTGTTCCATGTCCATGATCATCAGTAGCATCTCCAGTAGGATCTCCATTAATATCCAAAGTCACATAATTAATTTCTGCAATTAATGGATTTAACGCAGGATGAGTGTCATCAACTCCTGTATCCACAATGCACGTCTGTATGCCTTGTCCAGTGATTCCCAAAGGATAAACTGAATTTGCACTGATTTGTGGGATACTTGTATCAAGAGAGGCATGCACTATCTGGTCTTCAACAACGCGCTCTATGTTTGGATCCAATTGGAGGTCTTTGAGTTTTGCCGCATCTATGTGGACAACAACTGCACGCATTTTGTCAAAGTCAGACTTCACACTGGCTCCTTTTTTGGTTAATTCTGCGAGATCTTCGGAGTTTACATCATTTTTATAAAATACAATTACCCGTTTTTCATTTGCATTTAGCCCTTTAAGAGACTCAATTTTAGATGATGTTATTTGCTTTAGGGGTTTTTTGTCCTTGTCATCTACATTTTGTTTTTCATCTGCTGCAAAAACAGGAGGAGTTGGAGATCCTAGCACCATGATGCCAGTTAACAAAATTACTGAAAGAAAAACTGGAGATAACAAATAATGATTAAGTTTCATCAGTCATCTCCCAAAACAAGTCATATTGTAGTGTAAAATACCTATATACAATACAACGTAGAAGATATTTTTATATTTAAAGTGTTATTATGTATAAAACTCAAATAATAAAATATCTACAAACTAAAATTTGACTTTATACCAATACAGAACATTACTTAACAAGGATATTCAGATAATTCTTCATGATCGTCTAATTTTTCATCTATGATGTGTAAATGATAAAGAATTGATTTTTTGTAAGATAAATTAGGCATCTCTGTTTGTGATAATAATATAAGAATTGAATTTTAGATATAAAAGAATGACGTATGAATTACACTAGTCTTAATTTCTAAAACTAAAATCATGGAAATGATTTCAGTACTGCAACATAACTTGCAAATCGATGATTTTTTGGATTGACTGATTTTTGATGATATTTTGAAATGGGTTTACCCACAGCACCGTTTAGTCCAAGTGGACCTTTAACAAATTTCTCATTATTTGCCCAATTCAAGACCTCATCAGTTGGACTAAAATAATTTACAATCTTACCTTTAATTACTTGATCAAGTAATTTTCCATATTTTTTTGAAGATGGAACATCACTAGTAATGGATGCACCAAAAAAATACACACTCTCAATTATTCCACTATGATTCTTTTTTGCCAGATTTTCTACAGTACTCAAAATTACCTGCGACCCCAAAGAGTGACCCATAAGACGTATCCTAGTTTTAGGACTGACAGATTTGAAATCCTCAACAAACATGGCAAGATTACGACCGTTTTTCTTTGCAATTACTTGGCCTGCAGAAAGTGCACGTTTAGCATATTTTAGCAAATGTACACCAGTAGTATTGGAATCATAACTAAATCCGATCACTGGAAAATGATAACCCAAACGATCTAGTCTGTTTTTTGCCAGAATAACTTTTGCAATTGCTCCTGCATTATCATTTTGTAACCCATGAATCATTATAACAAGTTCCTTGGAACCTATAAATTTCTCAAAATCTTTTTTTGGGTATAAAAAATAGGAATTTTTTTTGATTGTTTTACCATATTTCAAATCATAGTATCCCCTAGTAGAAATTCTTGGAGTGATTTTTGTCATTGTGATGGGCCTAGTTGTTTTTTGTATTTTGCAATATCTTCTTCTTCTACTTTGACAAATAATGGTGTCGCATCGCCTAAAACATGCCCAGATTTTACACCAATATCAGATATTGAATTCCACTTGTTTTCATTGACTTTACCAGAAAATCCAAGCTGAACCCAAATCCTTTGGGACGATTCTGGAAGAAATGGAAATAATGCTATTGCCATGCTACGAGCAGCATTTACTGATAAAAATACACAGTTTGCAGTTCCAGGTCCTTTCTTCCAAGGTTCTTTGTGCTGAAAATACTGATTGAAAAATGATGAAAATTCCATTATTCTCTTGAGAGCCCTGTCCAAATGATTTTGCTCCATCAATATTCCTAGTTCCCCAGAAAAATTCTTTATTTTGCTTTCTGCTTCAATGTCTTTTTGATCATAATTTTCAGTGTCTGGAATTACTCCATCAAATGCTTTTTTTGTAAAACCCAATGCACGATTAACAAAGTTTCCAAGATTGCCAATCAATTCGGAATTGATTCTGTTTGTAAATTCATCCCAATCAAAATTCAAGTCGTCTTGAGAGTATGGATTTATTGCAACCAAATAATATCTCAGATAATCTGCAGGATAATATTCTAAAAATTGTCTTAATCCAATGTACCAGTTTCTGCTTTTTGAGATTTTCTTTGATTGTAGTGTTAAATGACCTCTAGTTGGAATAAAATCCGGAAGCTTGTATTCATTGTTTATTCCTAAACGCATTGCAGGCAAAAATAGATAGTGATGATAAACAATATCCTTGCCAATAAAATGGTAAATATCAGCAGAATTCCAAAACTCTTTTCCGTTTATGCCTTTATCATCAAGAAATTTTATTGCCGTAGAAATGTATGCCAAGTGATTATCAAACCAACCATAGAAGACCTTGTTTTTGGCAGCTTCAAGAGGCACTGAAACACCCCAAGTGATATCACGTGTTATATCCCAGTCAATGAGGCCAGATGTTATCCAGTTTTGAACGTATTTTTTCACATCTTTTTGTAGATTGTCATTTTCATCTAGCCATTTGGATAATGAATCACCAAAATTTTTAAGCTTAAAAAAGAAATGAGTTGTTTTTTCTTTGGTAGGAGTTTGCCCGCAAATAGAACATCTCGGATCAGATATTTCTTCAGGAACACGTCCACAACTTTCGCAAAGATCAGAGTATTGATCAGTTGCATTACAATAAGGACAAACACCCTTGACATATCTATCAGGCAGAAATTTTTTATCATTGCTACAGTAAAATTGGATGATTTCTTTTTCGTAGATATGACCTGCACTGTTGAGTTTTTTGAACACATCTTGAACAAAGGCAATATTTTCAGGAGAGCTTGTTTTGTAGAAAAAATCAAAGTCAATGCCAAATGCAGTAAAATCATCATAATCACGTTTATTCCAATATGCAACATAATCAGAAGGTGACTTTCCTTCTTTTTCAGATTGTATCAAAATAGGAGTACCAAAATCATCAGATGCACAAAAATAGTAAGCCTCAACTCCCTTTAATTTCAGAAATCTTGTGGTGACATCAGCCGGCAGATATGTTGATGCAACGTGTCCTAGATGTATTTCTCCATTGGCGTAAGGTAATGCACTAGTAATGATTGCTTTATTTTTCATCTATCATAATTTGGAATCTAATTGGGGTTAAGAAGTTTTACCAGCTATGTGCATATTTGACTTGGTCTGGTGTGAGCTTGTCAATTTTTACATCCATTGCCTTTAGTGCATCAACTGCAACTTGTTTATCAATTTCTTCTGGAACATTGATAATTTTATTGCCAATCTTTGCATGATTTTTGAGAATGTACAAAACAGATAAAATTTGATTAGAAAATGATTGAGCCATTACTTCGGGAGGATGGCCTTCTGCGGCAACAAGATTTGCCAATCGCCCCTCACCAATAAGATAAACGCGTTTACCATTTTTGAGTGTACATTCATCAAGGTTTGGTCTTACTCTTTTTACTGATTTTGATTCTTTTAGCAAAAATTTGCTATCAATTTCTACATCAAAGTGCCCTACATTTCCCATTATAGCACTATTTTTCATTTGTAAAATGTGTTCTTTTCTAATTACACTAGTCATTCCAGTACAAGTGATAAAGATCTCACCTATTTTGCAGGCCTGTGCCATTGGTATCACTTCAAATCCATCCATGTGAGCTTCTAATGCCTTTACAGGATCAATCTCAGTTACTATTACTTTGGAACCCATTCCGTGACATCTTGCTGCGACACCGCGACCAACCCAACCATACCCAACAACTACAACTCTTTTGGATGCCATAAGCAAATTCATTGCACGCAAGTATCCGTCAATTGTACTTTGCCCAGTTCCATAACGATTATCAAACATGTGTTTTGTATATGCCTCATTGACTAGAATTACAGGGTATCGAAGTTTGCCCTGATTTGCAACAGCTCTAATTCTAGTAACACCGGCAGTTGTCTCTTCAGTTGCGCCAAGAATTTTCATATTTTTGTATCTATTATCAAAGTGTGCCTTTACATTCATGTCAGCACCATCATCAGTCAAAATAGTAGGTTTGTGATTTAGTACTTGGTCAATACACCAATCATATTCTTTTACAGATTGCCCATGCCATGCATAAACATGAATTCCTTGTGATACTAAAAATGCTGCAATATCATCTTGTGTGGTAAGAGGATTTCCACCACAGCATGCAACAGTAGCACCAAGTTCCTTTGCTCCCATTAAAAGAACAGATGTTTCCTTTGTTATGTGCAAACAAAATCCTACTGTAACGCCTTTGAGAGGTTTGGATTTTTTAAATCGATTAATGGTATTGTCTAAAATTTGCATGTGAGATCTAGCCCATTCATAAGACAATTTACCGTCTTGAATCAATTTTGCACTAGACTTTACCTTGCTCAATACAATTTGGCTTCAGAAAGAGTATAAAATTCTATCATGCGAATCTAAATAAATGACAAAATCATGAAATCAGCAGTATGGCTTGGAAAAAAATTGCAGAAAAAGGAGATATTGCCACAGGTAAAGGAAAGGCCTTTAAAATTGACAATAAACAAATTGCAATATTTAACCAAGGAGGGTATCACGCAATAGATGATCTTTGTGTTCATCAAGACGGATCAATTGCGCCAGGAAAACTTGAAGGAGATATTGTAGAATGTCCATTGCATTTTTGGCATTATAATATCAAAACAGGTGAATTGAAAGACTATCTTAAAGATGTAAAATTAACAACATATCATGTTGAAGCAAGAACTGACGGAATTTACATAGATATTTAAAATCATAAAAATTGTGTAATGGTGCTGGTTTCAATCCTTGTTATGATGGATTTGTCTTTTTGACAAAAATTTAGTTTAACAATATTTTTTGCTCTTGATTGTTTCAATCCTTGTTATGATGGATTTGTCTTTTTGACACAGATGTAAAATGAAAAAATCAGAAAAGGAAGAACTGTTTCAATCCTTGTTATGATGGATTTGTCTTTTTGACCTTGGTCTGCATAACTTGTAAAATCATCAAGCGTGTTGTTTCAATCCTTGTTATGATGGATTTGTCTTTTTGACTCTTCTGCTGTTTGCACTTGACCTGCTGCATCAACGGTTTCAATCCTTGTTATGATGGATTTGTCTTTTTGACGGCAAGCACTTATGTAGCAACTCATTCAGAGCAAATTGTTTCAATCCTTGTTATGATGGATTTGTCTTTTTGACTCTGAGCATATTCCGATGATGAAATATTGGCAAACAAGTTTCAATCCTTGTTATGATGGATTTGTCTTTTTGACAATATTGTGGAATTCCATCATCAGTTGTTGGAAGTGGGTTTCAATCCTTGTTATGATGGATTTGTCTTTTTGACTGATATTTTCAACCAGAAATCAGGTCCAGGAGATCCGTTTCAATCCTTGTTATGATGGATTTGTCTTTTTGACCTAGGACATAGGTTGCACTTGTCAATCCATCGTCTAGTTTCAATCCTTGTTATGATGGATTTGTCTTTTTGACACCTAACACAAACCCACACGATAATCTTGGACTATCGTTTCAATCCTTGTTATGATGGATTTGTCTTTTTGACTCCCTTGTTTTGTAAATATTCAATTGAGATTCCAAAGTTTCAATCCTTGTTATGATGGATTTGTCTTTTTGACTATAATTCACTATTTCAATGATTTTGAATCAATGGGGTTTCAATCCTTGTTATGATGGATTTGTCTTTTTGACTTCTGCACAAGCATTCACAATCAACATGTTTCTCAACGTTTCAATCCTTGTTATGATGGATTTGTCTTTTTGACGATTTGGTGCTGTAGCGTGTGGGTCAACTCTCATGGTTTCAATCCTTGTTATGATGGATTTGTCTTTTTGACTGGACTTCCTGTTCCACCTGCACCAGATGCTAAACCGTTTCAATCCTTGTTATGATGGATTTGTCTTTTTGACTCTATTGAATATCTAAGACAACAGGAAGAGAAGGTAATTGTTTCAATCCTTGTTATGATGGATTTGTCTTTTTGACTCATCTTTTCACCAGCCAACAGCTCTTGGAACTCTTGTTTCAATCCTTGTTATGATGGATTTGTCTTTTTGACCCAACAATTACAGTTCCACTCAGTACGGTTCCAGACAGTTTCAATCCTTGTTATGATGGATTTGTCTTTTTGACTTTGTATTGTCATTTAATTTCTTTCCATTGCTGTCTTGTTTCAATCCTTGTTATGATGGATTTGTCTTTTTGACTATATTGGGTTTTGATCCATTAGATACTGGTACTGTGTTTCAATCCTTGTTATGATGGATTTGTCTTTTTGACAGATACATGAGGTTGTTTTAGTTGGTTGAAGATGGTTTCAATCCTTGTTATGATGGATTTGTCTTTTTGACACGAGAATGCAAAAAAATCGTTATTGGCAAACCAAGTTTCAATCCTTGTTATGATGGATTTGTCTTTTTGACTGCAACTAAAACAGACATAATTGTGCCTATTTTATTCAGTTTTATGTATTTAATTATCATATTTTAACGGTTTCCAATAATTATCATTTGCTATTTAAGGATCCGACAGGACAAATTTTTCTAAAACAACAGTTCAGACAACGATTATCAAAATCAGCATCAGGCATTATTCCCATTTGAATGACTTTTTTTGTTTTCTCTAGTATTTCAAGTGAGTAATTTTTTATGGCATCATCAATTACTACAGAGATTTGTTTTCTTTTAGTTTTATTAAAAATCACAACTGCTTTTTTGACAGGCTTTCCAAGGTTCTTCTCAATCAAAATGGAAAGCAGTCCCAACTGAACTAGAATGGTATTAGATATATCACAAATGTCACTGTATTTTCGTTCTATCAAAACTATCTCATTATCCATCTCAATTGCCTCATCTATCTTTCCAGACAAATCTAGTTTCTCGGAATAAAATTTACGGGCAACAAGTTTTTTGCCTTTATTTGTATGTGGAGTGTAGTTTGGATTATTTCTTTCGTGTTGTTGGTGTAGGTTTCGTCCTGCAGTAACTGTCCCCCTTTTCTGTTCGTATTGGTCTAGTCCCAAGACATTGATAAAATATGTAAATTTTGGGCAAAAGGAATATTCTACTACATCAGTTACTGTCAGTGGCATGCTTATAGCACCACTGCTGATTTTTTATCTGAGACATATTCCTCATCGAATCCTTTTCCAATTATTTTTATTTTACCAAAGCATTGGTTGCATGTCAATATTAGATAGAATGAATCATTTTCATCAACGATTGTCTTGATTGTTTCAATCAAATCTTTCTTATTCTGCCCAGATAAACTTCCACAAAATACACTTTTTTGGATTCTTGTAAATCCATGATTCTTTAGGACATGAATCACTGAGCTGCGAGTAGAATTCGCAACAATATCATAGACTGCATAATACATGTTATTTTTCATACATGTATCACTGTAGTTTTTGTATTATAATTTTGCAAAAATCCCATGACTCAGTCTCTATAGTCTTGCGTCCATTTTCAACATATGATGAAATTATAAACTGTCTTCCTTCCTTTGAAAGAAAAATTGAGTTTGTATCATCGTCTTGTTTTTCAAACCAATTGTCCTTTACTATCTTTTTTGTAAATGATGTAACTGTAATTCTGTCAACAACTGGTCTGATTATTTCTATTATATCAAATGAAAGCGTTGGTTTTCCATAAGAGTCAGAATGGTAAAAACCAGCATTTGGATCAAGACCAGAGAGAATTATTATTTTTTCAACATCACTGTATGCCATTCCATACAGATAGTTCAATGTCGCATTAAACTCATCATGTGCTGGATGCTGACTTCTTTTATTTGTAGACCATTTTTCAGGTAGAATTGAAGAAATTGCCTGAAAATAGTTTGTAGCACAGGCACCCTCCAGACCCAAAAATGTTGCTTTGTATTCATTGGTGTATTTTATTGCAGCTAGTTTTTTCAGGGAATTATCTATTGTTAAAATGGCAGTCTCTAATTTTACTGGAGGAAGTTTTCTATTATTTTTTAAATCAACTAGAAACTGTTTTTGCCCCTTTAGTTTTTTGGAAAGTATGTTCAAGGATATTTCATATCCTATGACAGTGTCTTGATTGAGGTATTGATGACGCCGCAATTCAGTAGATTTTCCGGGACTGCTTGACCAAAGTCTTGCAATAGGTTTTCCAGACCAAGTAGAAATTACCAATTGGATCTGTTTTTCAATGCACAAGCGTACTGCCTGCGTACTGATTAGAGAATTTGATGATATGATTATTGCATCAACTTTTTCTGCAGGAATCTCAGTTTTTCCATCAGTGGTTTGAAATATGAATGAATCATGATTTCTTTTCAATGTACTGCCATGAGCAGTAATCTCTACGATCATTTTGAATTAATTACAACTCCAAATCCCTTAGATATGCTTTTTCCAAGACCGCAGTATTCGGGAAGAGTTATACTGGAATACCAGTCACAGAAAAATCCTGCAAACTTGTTTTGGTGTGCAGTTGTTGTAATTGATTTGTAACTGTTTATTTTTACTGTTATGATGTAATCTACAAATATGTTCATTCCTTTTAACATGCTCAGTATATTTCCTACAAGAATCTTTTCTAGAAACACTCTCTGATCTTTTTTTGCAAGTAATGAATATTCTGCATAGTTTTCCTTGTTTAGTGCAATCCATGGCGATGTAAATTTGTATTTGCTTGTGATTTCTTTTGGATAATAGGTGGTATTTTGTAGCTCTATGTTAGTCAGAGGTGTTTTTTGGTCTTGAGTGGTGATGTGATCAAGGTCTGACAATTTGTCAAATACAACGTCTGCAAACTCGCCTATGCCAATGACTGCCAGTTTTTTATCAGTTCTTTTGTACTGAATTAGTGGATAATGATAAGAATTATCAGAGTGATGATGAAATTCAGAAATATTTACAAACAGATGGGCTAAAAATCCTCGCAGTTGCACAGGAGTCACATTTTTGTATGAATCAAAGTCCAGTATTGCATGACATATTTTTATTCTTTTGTCATTCATTTAAGAATCCCATATCTTCATCTATTCAATCACTACTTACAGTTTCAGATATAATCCATTTATCCAATCCCATGTTTTCATCATAGATTGTTTGGAGATGTTCTTTTTTTGGTAGCAGAATATTTTTTTCTAGTAGTTCTTCATCAAAATATTCCCTGCCAATTTTGTCAACTGAACGTGGAAGTACCGCAATAAGCAACCCATATTTTTTAAAATTGTCTTTCAACTTATTATTTACTAGTGCATATTTGACTTCATCCCAATTTTCCAATTCTGGAATAAATACAGAGTCGCGGTCATCTTCTGCAAAGAGTTCATTTTTTACAAATTTCCATACACCCTCAAAATCCAAATTTTGGATATATGTCTCAAGTTTCACCGTTTTTGCAATATTGCGCTTGTTTTTTGCAGATATTTTGCCATAATATTGCCCCAAAATAGCGTATATCTCCTTTGAGTTGTGTATGTTTTGCAGTATTTTCCAAGATTCATCAAATTCTAGTTTACTATATGGTAATTCACTGCCATCTGTTGGATAGACCACTAGCTTAGCATAAGGATCTAGTCCTTCTCGATTTAATCTTCCCATGACTTGAATGATGTTATCCAGAGGAGCAGCCTCCCTGTAGATATTTGAAAAACTAACGTCTATGCCTGCTTCCACTACTTGAGTAGATACCAAAATATAATTTTCTTTTGCCGATAGATTCTTTAAAACATCTATTCTATCTTTTTTCCTAATTCCAGATGAGAGATAAATTTTTGTTCGGTCCTTATGAATTTGCGCAATACTGTTGTAAAGATTGACTGCTTTTTTCCTAGTGTTTGCCATGACTAGTGTTTTGTTTATAATTAGTGTTGGAAGATCAAGAGTTTCTATTGCTATCTGTTTTTGTGTTTGATCAAGATAATCATCTAATAGATCTTTTGAAATTTTCACTTTGCTTATTTCATTGATTTCGTTTGGAATTGTCGCACTGACAAGAACGATTTTTGTTCCCATGTATTGACCCATTTTTTGGAATATGTCTTTTAGATTTGATAAAATAAATTTTGGAATTGTTTGAACTTCATCAATAATTAAGATTGAATTTCTAAATGATGCCATCTTTAATTTTTCTTTTGCAGTGTTGGAATAAAGTGCCATAAGAAATCTTTGAGTGGTAGTTATTACAAATTGTTTGTTAAAAGACTCTATTAGGAAATTCCACTCGCGATTATATCCCTCATCGCTATCTTTTCTTTTTTCTTCAAGAGACTCTGCAAACACATGGTTGTAAATTAAAACATCGCTTGTTTGTTTTTCAGGAATTGTTGATTCGAATTTTCTTTCAAAATCTTCAGTCAGTGCTAAAAGTGGTGAAAAATAAAAGACTCGTTGAATAGTTTTGTCGTCTTTGTATTTTGAAATCAGGTCAAGAAAAACCTTGGTCTTGCCTATCCCAGTGGGGGCATGAATTACAATGACTTTTTCAGAATAATCAAAGTTCTCTATGACTTCTTTTTGGAATCTGTTTCTCATGGCTCTCATTTTCTCCTGCTGTATTTTAGCAGAAGATGATAAATTTTCAATATGTTTGGGTTTTGCTAGTGGGGCAGTATCAATACTTAGATCAAATTTTGGGATGGACCAATCCTCAAAACTGCCTCTATCGGCTTGTAATAGGCACGAAAATGCCACAGACATCTCCAAATAATCATCAGGAGTATTGACAGAATCTAATTTCAGATCAAATAAAATAGGTCTTGGAAATCTTTCCACGCATGAATTCCAATTTAGTTTTGGAAATTCCAGTCTATCAGATACTTGGGATGAAAAGTCCTTGATGTTTTCTTTCATTATTTCCTGAGACGCTTTGAATTGAGGTCCCTGCCTGATCTCGCCCAGACTTCTTCGTATTGTACTATGATGTCCGTAAATTAGCACAAGTATCTTATCAATTATGTCATATTCCAATCCAATTTTGGATAAAAGATATTTTGCTGCCCAAGCAGAAAATACAGAATGCTGTTGTACAAATTTTTCTGATACTTGTTCCTGTATTTTTTTCCTATCTTGTGTTGCATTAAATATTTCTTGATACCATGGATTTATCTTACCGACATCATGTAATAGTCCTGAATAAAATGCAATTTTTTGATTTTTAAAACAGGTCTCTGCAAAAAGTTTCTTTGATTTCCCCCCAACTGCAATCAAATGTTCTATTAGAGAGTGTCTCGGTTGATCAATTGGATGCGATAAAAAGTCTCTAGTACATGCAGACACTGTATTCCCCTATTTTGTAAAACTTTGATAGTTTTCTTGGAGAGTCTCTTTCAATTTCATATTCCGAATCATTTGTTGGAATCCAATGTTTCAATACACGTCCATCAAACTTTTCATCGTTAAAAAAATGATGAATGTGTCGCTCTATCATCAAAGAACCTTTATCATCGATAGGAGCCATTTTTAGTGTAAAATTAGGATCAATTGTTTCAGATTCATCAAGAACCACACATTTTGTCTTTTCATTTTCAGAATCTATAACTTTTGCATCCATTTCTTTTACATCAAAAACTGATGCAGGGCAATATGCGTGACCCAAATATGGAGAGTATACAAACTCATTTTTTGTCAACACATTTGATAGTTTTTCAAAATATGTCTTTTCAGTATCGACATAAATTGTATATCGGGGATTTTCAACCACTTCTGTCTTAAACGGCTTTGTTTTTGCTTCTTTTATGGAACGATGATTGGTAAAATATACCACTTTTTTAGGAATAGATTCCAGTTGAATTCCTATACTGGTTTGCTTGAAAAAATCCAAATAATCATCACTGTAAATATCGCCCAGTTGGTCTGAGCGTTTTATTCCAATCATGGCGCCCAAAATTCCAACCACAGCACTTTTTGAGGGAATATAGTATACGGTTTGGTTTGATGTGACTGAGGGATCCCTAAATGCTGCAAAAGATCCAGATATTCTAAATGAAATGATTTTCAATCCGACAGGATTTTTACGGGAATTCCCTTTGACTTTAACTTTGCTCCAAGACTATCTACATCTTCTGCAATATCCTCAGATCCTCTTAATTGAACCATTTCTATCTCAGATTTTCTTTTAGATAACGTATCAATCAGTTTAGAGAAATCAAATGGAGATTCACCCAAGCTCTTTGCCATTCCTTGTAGTTCTTTACTTTCATTAACTAGGTTTGACAGATCATTGTAGATTTGATTCTTGTAAGATACATCAATATACAATATGCTTCGTTGCGGATACTTTGATCTTGTAATTAGTCTGTTGGTTCCGTGCCACAAGCAGTCAGGAATCATGGATATTTTTTCGCTGAACTTTTTTGTAATTTCCTTATCTTCACTGTACTTTCCAAGATTATTTGGGTTTATAGCTCCTTGTACTTTGATTAATGCGAATTCTACAGAATAGAATTTTCCAAATGTTGAGAATTGTTTTCCAGTTTTTTCTTTTCCGACAAATCTTCCAACTATTGTAGGATTAATAATTTGAACTTTATTTACGCTTCTAGAATTTCCAAACTGCAATGGACCAGTAAGTTTTGCAGAGCCTGTCTCTTCATCAGAACCTTTTCGAATTGTAACTAGTGCACCAAACAATGGAACGTCAAATGTTTTCTTTAGAAGACCTTCAATTATATCACCACTTAGAGAGCCGACAATTTGTTTGGCTTTACCGTCTGCTGTTGTTGGAGAACCTTTCTCATCAAAGTCAACAAACAGTGTTTCGCCATGTATGTCTCTGGCATAGTCGCGCATTGTTCTTTTTATTCTTACATCCGTAACCATTATTGTGTCATCGGGCATCATTCTTGGTTGATTTTCAAATCCAGGATCTCCGTTTGGATTTTGCTTTGATTCATAGTAAAACAGAATCTCAGTTAAAGTCATGCTTTAATCTCCTGACTAGAATAATATCCATTAAAAAAGAAATACGAATAATCTTTTAATGCATCTTCATCAGAAATTTCTTCTTTAGGCCTAAGTGAGCTAATTTTCTTAGTTATATTGTCCTTCGAGGTATCTACTACTTTGGCAAGCTGAACTCCACGCGATATTCTAGAATATACAAATCGTAATCGTTCTCGGTCATACTTTGAATAGGTCAAAATATCTCCTAGGGAATTATCTCCGTCTTTATTGCTCTGTTTAAAATCAACATATAGTCTTGCGATTTGTCCAATTCTTAGTGCAAATTCTTCATTAGAATTCAAGTAACTTTGGGTAATATTTGCATTAATTAAGTATTTTATACAAAAGTCAGATTTGGAAAAGAATTCAAGTTGTACTTTATTGTTTTTCAGTTTTATCCAGTCAAATATTTGGTGTTTAAGTAATTTTGTAAAATATATCAAAAGGAATTCTTGGGGGATAGAGTTTCCAGATAGAAAATTCTTTACTACATACAAGTAGGTGCTCCAAAGAGGATTTTTATTGGATTTGTCTATAAGTATCTCAAATACAGAAAAAGGAATTTTTGTTTCATCTATTTTAGAGAACATTTTTGACATTTGCTTCATTGTCAGATTTTCATCAATCAAAAGTTCCTGTTTTGCCTGATTAACTCGCACACAGATGACTTTGAGATTAATTTGTTCACTAGGTCCACCTTTTGAAAGTATTTTATAGTTTTCATACAGTTGTGTCAAAATACCTTTTCGTGTATCTTTAAACTTATGTTTACTATCAGAAATATTGACAAATGTCCATTCTAGTCCACTAATGTTGAATGTTTTTTCTTTAGGACGAAAAATTTTTTGCAGAGACTCTTTACTAATTCCCAAATTTTTATAAAAATCATTTTTTTGTTTGCAGTTAATTGTAAATGCTTTATCATCGTAAGACAAAAATTTTGTAGTTGTTGTGGGTGTGGATGCATACTCTGACGAGGTATTGCCAAAATAATCCAAAAACGAATCACCTAGAGATGTAATTTCTTTTTCTTTGACTTTAATTTCAGAATCATTTGGTAGGATATAGATTCTAAATTTAATGTTCCCCGATATTGTCAGATTACAAACACGTGTTTTAGCATATTCTAGAAACTTTTTAGATATAAGATCAAAGGCATTGTTGTTTATCGTTCCGTCTTTATCTAATAATCCAGAATCAACATATGATGTAAACAGATTGTTGTTTTTTAGAAAATAATTTTCATCATTAATTTTGAGCTTGACCTTTGAATTTTGAGTCTCAGTAATTTTTTTAGTTGTTACGTCCAAGGAATATTTAATGATGTTTGGTTTTTTACCTATTGTAATAGATAGTATACTTTCTGAGTTTTTGTTTGTTTTAACAGTACCGTAAACTTCTACATATGGACTAGGTTGTGCAAAAGACACTCTTGTATCAGGAAGATTGAGTTCTTTCTTGTCAATAGTATTTAATGGCATCTGAAGCCAATCCTGTAATTGTTGAGTTTTTTCCAAATATTCTGAAGCGTATTCTTCAAGTGTTTTTTTATCTATTGTGACATTGTCATTTTGAAAGAAAATTTTTTTAATTGGTTGTGATCCTCCACGAGGATTGTTTGCAGATGATGCTTTGTTTATCGAAAATAGCTCGTATCCAAGCATGATAATCTACACAAAAAGAATGATTTAAGGATAATATTGATTGTTAAAAGTAAAAAAAAGAGGCACAGTTACCAATAAAGGTAATATCTATGGATAAACTGAGAAAATATTTCTCAGCACAGTAAAACTGTATTTAAAAAGAAGGGGCAGGGTTCCACTTTCAAGATTAGATTGTCGGGCACAGATGGTCTGTGATATTTACAAAAACAGTGTATCGAATAGTGTGTATTAAAAATGAACAAATTCAGTTGCAATCTTGGCACAACTTTTATTCTTACGGTTTCTGAAAATAACTGATTGAATCAGAAGATTTTAGATGAGATAATCCATCAAGATTATGCTGCCATTGCAAACACTATTGAGGATTTTCTAATAGAGCAGATTGAAAAAAACAAGGCAAAAGGATTGATTCTTGGCCTAAGTGGAGGAATAGATTCTGCAGTACTGGCCTATATTTGTAATAGAGTACTCAAAGAAAAAACACTGACAGTCATAATGCCAGATACACAAATCACACCAAGTATAGAAACAGAAGATGCAATGAAAATGATAGCACTTACTGGATTGGAATACAAATTAATCGATATCAAACCAATTGTAAATGAATATTCAAATTATCTGGAACCAAATGATTGGGCCAGAGGAAATCTTAGAGCACGAGTAAGAGCAAATATTTTGTATTATTACGCAAATGCAAAAAACTACTTGGTATTAGGTTCAAGTGACAAAAGCGAGTATTTGATGGGATATTTTACAAAATATGGAGATGGGGCATCAGATATAGCCCCAATAATTTCATTATACAAATTACAAGTAAGAGAGATGGCAAAATTTTTAGGTGTACCTCAAAACGTCATTGAAAAAAAGAGCAGTCCGCATCTATGGAAGGAACACGAAGCTGAAAAGGAACTAGGGGCATCATATGAAGACATAGATTCCATACTCTATTGTATTTTTGACAAAAAACTTTCAGTTGAAAAAACTACAGAAACATTACAAATTGAAAAGCAAGTTGTGGAAAAAATATACCAATTACATCTCAATAGCATACATAAAAGAGAAACACAACAAAAACCATTTGAGGATCTATGAGACTGCAAGACACGCTTAGCAATTCAGAACAAATGCTAGATATTTCAAAAAAGATAAGAGTTTACTTGTGTGGGGTTACAGTTTATGATGAATCACACATAGGACACGCAAGGACGATAATTGTTTTTGACGTTCTAAGAAAATACTTGGAGAGCAAGGGGACAACAGTAGACTTTGTTCAAAATTTTACAGATGTTGAGGATAAAATAATAAATCGTGCAGAGCTAGAAAACACAACCGCAGAACAAATCAGTTCAAAATACATTCAAAACTATTTCAATGATTTTGATGGACTAAACGTAAAGCGTGCAACAAATTATCCAAAAGCAACTGAGCACATAGATGATATGGAAAATTTCATTAAAAAACTAATTGAAAAAGATATAGCATATGTGTCAAAGAATGGAGTGTATTTTTCAGTATCAAAGTTTCCCCAGTATGGCAAATTATCAAAAAAGAAGATAGACGAGCTACAATCAGGTGCAAGAATTGAAGTAGATGAGTCAAAAAAAGATCCTCTAGATTTTGCATTGTGGAAATTTTCAGATGTCAAGCCATTTTGGGATAGTCCATGGGGCAAAGGCAGACCAGGATGGCACATAGAATGCTCTGCAATGAGTATAAGATACCTTGGAGAAAATTTTGACATACATGGAGGGGGTAGAGATTTGATATTTCCCCATCATGAAAATGAAATTGCACAGTCAGAATCCTTTACTGAAAAACAATTTGCAAAAATTTGGATGCATGTAGGAATGGTTACAATTAATGGTGAAAAAATGTCAAAATCACTTGGAAACATCAAATCAATAAAATATGTTTTAGATAATTGGGGGTCAAATGTAATCAGATTATTTTGTTTGTCAGGACATTATTCAAAACCAATAGACTATTCTGAAGAATTGTTAAAAGAGAATCTCATAAAATGGCGCCAAGCTGAGACATGTTATTATGAATTGATTCATGCAAATGATGAAAATCATGACAGTAAAATTAAATCATTAATTGAGGAATCAAGTAGAGAATTTGATAATGCGTTAGAATCTGACTTTAATACGCATCTTGCGCTTTTGACATTTTTTAAACTTGTAAAAGAAGTAAATCATTTAGCCGCAGAAGAAAAATTAGACTCAAATGATGCTAAAATCATCATTCCAGAATTTGAAAGAATGCTTGAAGTTTTAGGGTTGGTAATCCCAAAAATAACTCTAGAACAAAAACGAGAAATTGATAATTTGATCACAAATAGAGAACAATTAAGAAAAGAAAAGAAATTTCAAGAAGCAGACAAAATCAGAGACAAACTCAATGAAATGAACATTGAGTTAATTGATCATAAGGGAAAAACAATTTGGATACGAAAAGAAAAGATCAAGGCAGATAATCAGTAAGACGTGCAACGCCAGTACAAATAGAGGAAGAAACAGAAGGAATCATGTCGTTATTTTGTGAAAAATGTAACAGTAGAAGACTTCCAAAATGGATAAAAGAAGAAAACAAGACACATTGGCTTTGTGAAACTTGTGACAATTATGTAGACGGTGAAAACAACATCATCGTAAAAGAAGTTTAAACTCTAACAAAAAACAGATTATTTCTTTGATGCGCTGACTAGAGATACTACGTCTCTATCTCGTAGTTGATAGTCCACAGGCAATCTCAAATGATATCTCAAATCTTTTCCATAAAGCAATCCTTTGGTAAGATCAGTATGTATCTCCTTTGCAAGATCAGCAATTGTTGCTCCATCCTTAAGCAAGAGCAAATCAGGCAGTACACGTCCTTTTTTATCTGCAAGGTGTTTCTCATCAGCCACAGGGTAAACAGAGTTCATCTTTAGAAGTTTGAAGATTGCCACGTTTATTGCAAATTGCACGCCAGTTCTCATGTATTCACCCATTATTCCTTGTTTTATGAAATCCAATGCACGTGTTTGTTTTTCATTAAGCTCTCCGGATTTGATTATTTCAAATTGTTCTGAGCCAGGAGAATATTTGATCAATCCCTTTTGTTCTGCTCTTCTTAGACTAAATTCACTATCACCGCTGACAGGAATTACAATGGAATCATTGTAACGTTCTCGCAGTCTAGCGAAATTTTTGTCCGCACCTTCAACATCTATTTTGTTTGCAACAATCAAGGTAGGTTTTGAAATTTTTCTAATATGCGCAGCAAGTTTTTTACTATCAACCATATCAAAATCATCAAATTCTTTCTCTTCTAGTCCAAGTGCAATCAATGCGTCTTTCACATGTATTTTATTGACACCTATGCCACGATACAAATCAGTGATGGCATCGATAATTCCAGAGCCAGTTCGGATTAACTTTGAAACCTTATCTCTATTTCCTTCCAAAATTTTATGATACCACATGATTAATTCCTCTTCAATATCTGCAAAATCAGATATTGGATCACCACTTCCAACCTCACTGATTTTTCCAGAAGAATCTATACCTCCAGAGGCATCAACTACATGAAGTAATGCATCAGATTGTGCGGCAATGGAAAGAAATTGATTTCCCAAGCCTTTTCCTTTCCATGCATCCTTGATAAGACCAGGTAAATCAATTAGTTCAACTGGTATGTATCTCCAGCCCTCAACACATTTTGAATTATTAGGATTGTCTTGGATTTTGAATTCTGGATGTACACATAATGTAATTGCGTGTGCTGTTCCAGAAACAGGTTTTTTTGTTGTAAATGGATATGAAGAGATTTCTTCAGAAGACAAAGTGGCAGCATTATAAAAAGTAGTTTTACCAGTGTTTGTTTTGCCTATTAGTCCAAGTTTAATTGACATGGTTTGATTGCAATCTAAGAATATTTATCTCTGCCTAGATTGGGTCGTTAATTTTCTCAGTGATCTTTTCAAGGGATTGTTTTAATTCCTTTATGGACCACTCAATGTCACTTATGTCTTTTTTTGAAAGTTCACTTTTCCATTTCTCTAAAACAGTATTTGTTATTTCTGAGCAGTTGTAAAGTAGATTCCAATATGGATGATGTTCTGCTGTTGCATATGCAAGCTCAGTTACATCATTTAATCCATTTTTAGCTCTTTCTAGAGCAGTAATGTTCTCACCAAAAATTTTTACAATGTTAGTCTCTAGATCTTTTTCAACTTTTAGTGGAGTATTGTTTTTTTCATGTTTATTGACTAGTTCAAGCAGATCATTGTAAAAAGCATCAAAGGAAGTCATTTTTAGAATAATCTCTGATGTTCTGCTAGCATACATCTATTGAATACAACTTTGATACCTTTTTTTCTTGCCATGTCTTCAGCTTCAGGATTATGAATTCCTTCTTGAAGCCAAATTACCTTGGGATTTTTCTTTATAGCTTCCTCCACAACAGGAAGCACAAGATCAGAGGGCCTAAACACATCAACAATGTCAATATCACCATAAACATCAGAAATAGCACTGTAACATTTTTTGCCTAAAATCTCATCAGTTGTAGGATTTACTGGAATTATATCAAACCCATTTTCAGAAAGATATTTCGGTACATAGTGTGCTGCCTTGTAGTCATTTTTAGACATACCAACTACTACAACATGTCTTAAAGAAAGAATGTCTCGGATTTCAGCATCAGTGTAAGAATCACGTTCCATGAAAAATCTAAAGTAAAGTAGAATATAATTTTTGAAATAAATAAGAATATGATTACTCGTGACATTAAAGAATTATCGAGACAAAAAAAAGCAAAATCGCAGGGTATTTTAATAATAACAAAAATCAGATTGCATGGAATCAACTCCAGAAGAACCAAAAGATGTAATTGTTCTTGGGGCAATTAAGAAAGGAGCCAAAAAATTTGAAAAGATACAAAATGCAGCTCAAATAGATGCAGAGGAATTAAATTCAATTCTTGAAAAACTAGAGAAAAGAGAACTAATCATAATAGAAGAAAAAAAGAGTTGGTTCGGTAAAAAAATAGAGATCAAAATCACAGAAAAAGGATCAAGAGAAGTAGAAGAGAGGATTCACGAGTTACAAGGCAAGTGGGACCAAATGTCATTATTGTACAAAGGTGGAGACAAGCAAAAATTAAAGCAATACATGGATGATAACAAATCAATTCTTCCCATGATGATGTTCTTTGGAGTAATGGATATGATCATGTTTTCAATGATGTTTAGCATGATGGGCATGATGATGACAGACTATGTACCAGCAGAAAGCATTCCAAGTGATGCAGGTGGAGATAGTTCATCAGACAGTGGGTCTGATGGTGGGGGTTCGGATGGCGGAGGGTCTGATGGTGGTGGATTTGACTTTGATGTCGGATTCTAAGTTAAACAAAGTTGATATTTTATACTTGAAATAAAGAACACATACAATTGATTTACAGCTCGTATGACAATCCAGGTTTAGTCAAAGTACTATCATTTCTAAAATCACATAATACGGAATATCTTTCAGGTCAAGATTTGAGCGATGTCCTAAGAATAAGCAGAGTTGCAGTTTGGAAGCATATTAAAAAAATCAGAGAGTTGGGATATAAAATAGAATCAAAACAAAAGCTAGGGTACAGACTAGAATCTAATACAGATATGTTACTGCCATGGGAAATCACGGCAGGGTTAAAGACCAAAATATTTGGAAAACGAGCATATTATTTTGACTCAATTGATTCTACTCAAAATCATGCAATGAAAATTGCTTCAGATGAAGCAAATAATGGAGCAGTAATAATTGCAGAAAAACAAACCAGTGGAAAAGGGAGATTAGGCAGAAAGTGGATTTCACCTAAAGGAGGCATTTGGCTTTCAATAATTTTACATCCAAAATTTGACATATCAGTCATCACATTATTCCCAATAGCCTCTGCACTAGCACTATCAAATGCAATAGAAAAAACATTGAATATCAAGTCAGAATTGAAATGGCCAAATGACATAACAATCAAAGGCAAAAAAGTTGCAGGGATGTTAGTTGATGCATCATTAGAGTCAAACAAAATAGAAAATCTCATTCTAGGTGTTGGAATAAATTTTAATGTAGACATTAAGCAAATTGAAAAGAGCTTAAAAGACACGCCAAATTTTTATGGGGTTGCATCATTGAGCGAACAAAATAAAACAGTAAAATCAATTTTACTGGTACAGTCATTTTTGACGGAGTTAGAACATATGTACAATTTATTGAATGCCGGTGATACTAAAAAAATCATCAGAGACTGGACAAGAAAGTCATCAACAATTGGTCAAAACATAGAACTAAGTACGGATGATGGAAAAATCAGAGGCAAGGCAATCAAAATAGATGACGATGGAGCGTTAGTCATATCAGAAAATAAGAAAAACAGACGAATTACTTCAGGGGATATCACGCATATTTCAAAAGAACATAAATGAAATTCATATTATTTTTTTGAGGATTTTCTTTTAGTTGTAGATTTTTTCTTGTTTTTTGATACAGGGGATTTTCTTTTAATTGTAGATTTTTTCTTGTTTTTTGATATAGAGGGTTTTCCAGATTTTCTATTTGAGATAAGATTAGATTGTTCCCTTAGGATGTTTTTGAGATCATTTTGGATATCAAAAACCACTGCAATCATGTCTTCTAGCACCTTAGAATACTGACCGTATGCAGATAGTAACTCAGACTGTTTTTTAGATATTTTGGCAAGATATTCATTTGAGCGTAAAAGGTTGGCAGAGGTAATTAATTCAGGCATGTCTAAAGTGGGGCCTCCTAATTCATCTAATTCTGACTTGATGTCTTGAATTTTCTTGCTAAATTCATAGATAATTTTGCCTACGCCGAGATTACTCAATCTAGAAACTTGTATTTGTTAAAAGATTAAAGATTTGCTAAGAGAATTAAATAGAATTTTGAGCTAAAACCACAGCAACATGCCAATAGACATAATTTGTCACAAAATGGAAATAAAATATACCGGAAATTCAAACATCAAATACATTGGTGATTCGTGCTTTTCTAGGTGTAATTTTACTATTTTCTAGTTTCATTTCAGTTCCTGTGTTTGCACAGACTTCAGGTGATGCACAGACAATGTTCAAACAGGCCAATGAACACTTTGTCAAAGGAGAATACAACGAAGCAATTGTAATCTATGACGATATTTTAGAAGTGACTCCAAATAATTTGTACACATTAAAAATGAAAGCCATTGCTCTAAGTAATTCTGGGTATCACGAAAAATCACTAAAAGAGTTCTTCAAGATTCTTCAATCTAGACCAGATGACATTACAGCACTTACTGGAATGGGCATTGGATTTGGAAATTTGGGAGAGTATCAGGAAGCCAAGTACTATTTTGAAAAAGCAGTCAAGAAAAAATCAGACAGTGTTGTGATCAACAACTATAAAGAATTTACAGACAAGGTGATTGCAAAATATCCATACATTCCGACAGAAAAGCCGGTGGATCTAGTAAAAAAAGAGATAACAATTCCAGATTGGGTCAAATCAATTGCAAAATGGTGGGCAGAAGGGCAAATCAAAGATTCAGAGTTTGTTTCAGCATTATTATTTATGATAGAAAATAAGATTATACAAATTCCACCAGTAGAAACAAAATCAGAAACAGAGGATGAAATACCAGATTGGATACGAAATAATGCAAAATGGTGGGCAGAAAATACGATAAGTGATCAAGAGTTTGTTTCAGGCATCCAATACATGATAGAAAAAGGAATTATAATCGTAAATATTAAAAAATCACAAGACGAAATTCAAAAAGAAAAAGATTATGAATTTTATTTGTTTGAAAAATATCTACGCAGTATTTCAAAAAATGTTGCAGATGAAAAAAGATACATAGAAGACCCAAATCCAAGTCAAGATGTAATAAAAAAATTCCTCAGAGATTACGTAAAATGGAATTTTGAAGAAGAGGTGAAGACCGCATCAAGCAACTTTCCAGATCCCACATACGAAATCATAGATGAGACATATGTTATTCATTACAAGGTTTTTGTAAATGAGCAGCCAACAGGACTGCCACTAGATCATGTCAGTACATTGCAAAATTCATTTTTGTTTTGGGAAAACCAAGAATTAAGCACCAACGGACAAAAAGCTAGAATGGAATTTGAGATTACTAATCAAAAACATGAAGCAAATGTGTGGGTTACATGGGTAGTACGAGATATAGGACAAGGAGTACTTGGTCATGCACATTTGGGAAAGGGAGTAGTTGAAGTCACATTAGGCGATTATAACTGTGATGGGATATTTCAGCTGTATGATGTGAAAACTGTTGAAAAAATAATGACACATGAGTTGGGTCATTCAATAGGACTAGAACATGTGTCTGATCCAAATAACATAATGTATACTTCGTTAAAACCAAGTTATGCATATTGTCTGTTAGGATAATTTTTCAAATTAAAAAATAAAATAGTCATTTCTGATTATTATTCAGCGTTATTCTAATTTTATAGAATTAGAATGAGCATTAGCTTAACCTACACCCAATTAACCTGCAGAAATTAGGTAAAATGAATAATAAGCTAATTATGTAATCTGGAACTATTATGCTGAAAAGCACCATAGTCTCTGGACCAAAATGTCCTTCATGTGGTGATAAAAAAATGGTAACAGATGAAACTACCGGAGAATTGTTTTGTGGAAGATGTGGTTTTGTAGTTTCAGATAAAATTTCAGAAACAGGAGCAGAATGGCGTTCCTTTGCAAATGATGATACAAACAGAACCAGAGTAGGCGCTGGAACATCATTGACAATGCACGATATGGGATTATCAACAGTAATTGGCGCTGCCAACAAAGATTCTACTGGAAAACCACTCACATCATCAATGAAGAGTTCAATTGAGAGATTAAGAACATGGGATAGCAGGACACAGGCGCACTCTTCTGCAGATAGAAATCTAAGACAAGCACTAAATGAAATGGACAAATTAAAAGACAAACTTGCACTAACAGATGCAGTAGTTGAAAAAGCTGCATATATTTACCGAAAGGCTATGGAGAAAAAACTTGTAAGAGGTCGCTCTATTCAAGGCCTAGTTGCAGCATGTCTTTATGCTTCATGTAGAAATACTGAAACACCCAGAACTTTGGATGATGTTGCCAAGGGCATTAACATTAGAAGAAAAGATGTTGCAAGATGCTATAGATTAATTTTTAGAGAACTGGAATTAAAAATGCCAGTGGTAGATCCTGTAAAAGGAGTATCAAGAATTGCAAGCATTGCGGAATTAAGTGAAAAAAGCAAACGAAAAGCAGTTGTAATACTAGAACAGGCAAAAAAAATAGGGATGGTTGCAGGAAAAGATCCTATGGGAATAGCAGCAGCAGCATTATACTTGGCATGTATTAGTACTGGTGAAGTAAAATCACAAAAAGAGATCTCAATTGCATCGGGAGTTACAGAGGTAACAATTAGAAATAGATGTGCAGGTTTGAGAAAAATGCTTCAGAACTAGTGTGAGAAAAATGCCAAACAATGAAAATGCATGGTCAGATTGGCTAGACTTTAATAAAGAAACGATTTCAAAAATACCACAATCTGCAGGAGTCTATATGATGCATGCATCTATGAAAATTTTATTCATCGGTGGTTCTGAAAATATCAGAACAAGTATTCAAGACAAAGAAAAAGATCCATGCATCTCAAGAGCTACAAGAGTAAGATATATGCAGACTGGATCTTACGAGCAAATCACAAATGATTTGATTAAAGATTATAAAGATAGACATGAGGGAAAACGCCCTCAATGTATGGAAACATGTTAGAAAATTAAATGCACTAGATAATCTCAGGAGTTTAAAAAATTACAGGATAAAATTTAAAGAATTAATTTTCAGAATTACATACTTTACTAGAAATTGTATCGTGAATCAAAAAGTTCCCAAAACAGATTTTTTGAGTGGCACAATAAGTTTAAGAATTTTAAAAGCAATTTTACTAAAATCTGCTTCTTTCTCAGAAGATACTAGCAAAACATCATCATTTGCCAAAGGAAAACTCATCACAGTTACCTTATCTCTATAAGACATGGAAAAATGAACTTCACCAAACTCCTTATCAAATTCATGCCTCATACGAACTCTAAGCGCAAGTTCCATGAACATCATCTCATCTTGTTTTTGTGCTTCCAATGATAGCAGCCCCTTTTTCATACCACCTGCAACAAGATGTCCACGACTATTGATAATTCGACAAGATCTCATATTAGGGTCTAGATTTGTAATTTTTTGGCATATTTTTTCGAGTTCTTCAACATTAACCATTTGTCTAATTAAACAAGCGATCTATTTATTGAGATCTGTAGTAATAGTAAGCCGTGGAATCACAATCTCCAAAAGACATTACAGACTATTACAAACATCTGTCCTTGTTCTGGACAGATATCATCCACCTAATGGCAAGCAAACCACAGGCATTGACCTCAATAGGTCCTATGCGCGCATTTGCTTCAAATTCAAAGAAAATCTCAACAGAGTTAATTCAGATTAATGAAAATTTAATGGAGTTTAACAAACTCGTAACAGAATACTATAAGCAGTTATCAGAAACTTGGAGCGAAGCACAAAAGAAAGTCAATATGAAAGCGCCGGATGTGCCACATGACACAGAACAGATGGAGTCATTTAAGAGAATATGGATAGATATTTTTGATAATGACTATACAGAATTATTTGATTCAGAAAAGTTTGGAGAAAATTATGGAAAGCTAGTTTCAAAAGAGCTTGAGCTTACAAAACATTGGAATAATATTTCAAATGTGATTTTACAGTCAGCAAACTTGCCAAGCAAAGAAGAAATTGATGAAGTGTATAAAGAAATACATGCTCTTAAAAAAAGAGTGACAAGATTAGAAATTGAATTAAAAAAGAAAAGAGATACAAAAAGTGAGGGCAATATAAAAAATGAAAAATGAATCAAAATTTGACCCTAAGCTCATAGAGGAGATGATAAAATTTGGTAAAAATATTATTGATGCACCTAAATTAGTTTCAGCTCCAGACGAAATTAGTCTAGAGGTAACCCCACACGATGTAGTACAAGAAATAGACAAAACAAGATTATTACATTACAGATCACTTACAGAAAAACAATACAAAACACCATTATTGATTTCCTATGCATTAATTAACAGATATCATATTTTGGATATACAGCCAGAAAAAAGTTGGGTTAGAAATTTACTACTGCAGGGATTTGATGTATACATGCTAGATTGGGGATCTCCAACAAGTATGGACAAGTATTTAGATTTTGATGATTATGTTAATGGATATTTAGATAATAGTGTGGAATTTATCAAAGATGAAACATCTACAGAAAAAATATCATTGCAAGGATATTGCACTGGAGCTACAATAGCAACAGCATACATATCACTACATCCAGAAAGTGTGAAAAACTATATTGCAACAGCGCCAGTAATTGATGGATGGCGAGATACTACAGTAATTAGTAATTTGGCCAAACACATGGACGTAGATAAAATGGTGGAAATTATAGGAAACATGCCTCCTGAATTCATGTATTACTGCTTTTCAGTACTAAAACCATTTGAGCAAGGAATTGAAAAGTACGTAAATTTTTTCAAAAATATCGAGAATAAAAAATTTGTAGATAATTTCCTAAGAGTAGAAAAATGGCTAGGAGACACACCACCAATACCAGGTGCACTTTTCAGGCAATGGATCAAAGACATTTATCAAGACAACTTGCTAATTCAAAATAAAATGTATGTTGGCGGAAGCCACATAGATTTGAAAAAAATAGACATGCCATTATTTACACAAATTGCGGTCGGAGATCATCTGGTATCGCCAGAATGCAGCATGCCTCTTCATTATGCAGTTGGAAGTGAAGATAAAACATTAAAGATGTATCCAACAGGCCACGTAGGCATGATTGCTAGCTCATTATCTCAAAACAAAGTACTCCCAGAGTTAGGGAAATGGCTTGCAGAAAGATCATAAAATAAAAAATAAAATTTTACCACTAGTTGTTCTTTGTGGTGAATGCAGAAATCCAGGACTGGAGAATATTTCTGTTTAGATCAGCAAATGATTTTGCGTTGTCATTGAATGTTTTGATGTTTTGTTGTGTTGCATCAATTGTTGCAAGTGTTATTTGGTTCTGTATTGAAGTTGCTTTAACAAATTCTTCTGTAGTATCATGAATTACTTTGAGGGTTGTTTGTGGAATGTTAGTTGCAATACCTGCTTTCTTTGCATATTCTTTTTGTAGTGTGATTGTAGAATCAACAATATTTTCATATGCTTGTAGGTATTCTTGCTGAACGTTAGTAATTGACTGATGATACTGTGGTACTGAATGTCTAATACCGGAGAATATTTTATCTACGTTTTCCTGATAAACTGAAAACATATCTTTAGTTTCTGGTGTCTGTTCGTTTTTACTCATTGTTTCACCTCCCTATTTTTTGATTTTTTTGCGATTGGAAGTACTATAACTTGAACCAAGTCGCCTTCTCCTAATCCAAGTGCATTACGTTCTGCTTCTGGAATAGAAATTCTGCCATTACTACTAACAGTTGTTTTGTATGCGCCCCAGTTCATAAAAGATGGGAGCATTTGACCAATCTGAAACATTGTTTCCATGCTTTTGTTTTGCATAGAAGACATATTCTTCATTAAATCAGATTGAGCATTTCTTGTACTATCAGATACTTCTTTTAGAGTTTCTAAAGGATTGAAAGTTTGAGTGTTCTGGTTTGTCATCAACAAGCCAAAGTTTTTCATAAATTCAGCTTGTGCACGACCATTTTTTTGAATCCAATCTTTAAACATCTCTGAAGGATTAAATTGGTTATAATTACCGCTCATTGGTAACAGTAGGAACTAAGGGGTATATAAGTAAAGCTAGCGACATGAAAGAAATTCTAAAACTATAGATGAAAAGGTTTCAGGATCTTGCACGTATGGAGTATGACCACAGCCATCCATTCTATAAAACCGACAATCTTTGATAGAAGATGCAAAACTTTCTGCATGTTGAATTGGAATCACTGGATCCTTGGAGCCCCAAATTATCAGTGTAGGACTATTAATGGTATGTAGTTTAGTTGTAATGACTTCTGAATTTTTCAGTCCCAAAACTGTAGACATGAAGGCCAATTTTGCATTTGGTAACTGCATCCTTTCAATAAATCCACGAACAATTCTATCATCGACTTGATTACCAGAAGATTCCATCATTTCAAATGCATTTTTAGCACTTTGTTCATTTGGATATAAGGCAGCCATTATGTAAGCATCTAATGCGGGTGTAGATTTCTTCATTACGCCTGAAGGAGACACAAGAATTAATTTTTCTATATTATTGGGATGTGCAGATGCATATTCTGCAGCTATTTGACCACCTAAAGAAGAACCGATTACATTTGGACGTTTAATTCCTAGAGCGTCAAAAAATTTTCCAAGAAATGTTGAAAAGAAATCAGGAGTGTAATCAACAACGGGCTTATCACTGTAACCAAATCCAATCAAGTCAGGGACTATCACATGATAATGTTTTACAAAATTAGGAATCACATTATTCCACCGTTCTGCAGACGCACCCAATCCATGAACTAGCACTAGAATATTTTTAGAGTCTCCAGACTCTAGATAACGAATTTTATTGCCATCCACTTGAATAAAATTTTCTTGCACCATTTTAGCGTCAATTATTTAGCTAGTTAAGTTTAGTTACTATTATCGATCAGTTGTTTTTATTACTTTTCTAAATTTTCACGCATGTGACAAGAGAGATCATGTTTTTTTAGATCTAAATAGAAAACAGATGAAATGGATAAAAAGTCAGCAGAATTCCAGGCTATAGTAAAACGATTTTAAGATAGTCCGTGTTTCTGAAAATATTTTTGATGATATTCTTCGGCTTTGTAGAATTCAGGAGCTGGAACAATTTCAGTTACAACATGTTTCTGAAATTTTCCTGATTTTTCTAGTTCTTCTTTGGATTTTTGTGCAATTTTTTTTTGTTCTTCATCATGAAAAAATATTGCAGAACGGTATTGATTCCCAACATCAGGTCCTTGTCGATTTAGCGATGTGGGATCATGATTATTCCAAAATACTTTGAGTAATTCATCATAAGAGATCTCATTTGGGTCATATTCTACTTGGACTGCTTCGGCATGACCAGTTACATCAGTACAGACTTCTTCATAAGTTGGATGTGCCAATTTACCTCCAATATAGCCTACTTGGGTTGATTTCACGCCTTTGGTTTTACGAAGCAAGTCTTCAACATGCCAAAAACATCCTGCACCAAATGTTGCTTTCATGATTTTAATAATAATTTTATCAAATTAAAACTATTTGATCAATAACAATAAGAGATCAAAAGATTGTTTTCTAATTAACTAGTTAATTTCAATGATTTGTTCTTCAATTAGATATTCCAAAGAATTTACAAATTCTTGTTGGGAAATCAAATCATTTGCCCACCAATTAGCATTGTTTCGTATCCAATTTGGAATACTAGAGACAGAATTTTCTTCAGAATACTGCAAATTTGGAATTACAATTATGTGATGTTCCAACATAAAATCTAATCCTGAAATAAATTCAGAATCAGACATATCACCGGTGGCCCACAGTTCAGCATATGTCTTAATCCAGTCAGGAATGTAAGTTGAAAAACCCAAGATGTCATAGATGGATTGTTCAGGAAATTGAGAATCAAACCAAGACTTGTAGCTGGGTTCATTGTTGTATCTGTCAATGTAATATTGTGGAGAATGATCTAGAGAAGGAAAGTTTTGCACATGTGTTGGTTTGTATCCAACAACATCTTGTATTAGATAATCAGGAAATTGAGAATCAAACCAAGACTTGTAGCTGGGTTCATTGTTGTATCTATCAATGTAATATTGTGGAGAGTAATTTAGAGAAGGAAAGCCAGGTATTTACATTTTAGGATTGTCAATAAATAATTTAGTTGGATTGTCAGTAGCATCAATAGATGCATTATCTGAATTTACAGATAATTTTTGATAGGAAAATGTTTTTTCAAGATTGCCACTGTATGATATTTTGATTGTGTATGTACCATCTTCAGGCCACGTAGGACCACCCACATGAAACATAGTAGAAAATGAACCATCAGATTTTGGCAATACGTTTGCAATTCCAGCAAGACCAGTTCCGCCAGGAGTAATTATTTGCAGTATTACAGAAGGAATTGTAGCATCATAGTTTACAGTACCTGAAATTTTGAGGATATCGCCGTCATGATATATGGATTTATCTGTAGAAAAATTTTGGACAGACCCAAACACGGAAATGAAATTACCAGATACAAGTAAAATTGAAAATAAAATTAGAAATGGCCTATACAACGCAAGAACAAAAAATTATGACATATTAAAGAATTTGCCAGATAGTGAGTAATTCTAAATAACGTTGGTAAAAATTTTAACTACCTTCTTAGCCAAATTTTCAATATTAGCAGAAGGCTCTGCGGAGATCAAAAGAAGAATTTGTGTAATTGGAAATGGAAAACTTACCAGTACTGCTTTGTCTCGTCTTGCTGCAAGATAATTAATTGGACCCAAGCTTTCGTCATACTCTTTTCGAATGGAAGCTTTTGATACAAATTCCAAAAATGAATGCAATCTAGTTTCATCTCCCTCATGAGGGACAAGCCCTTCTTTAAAACCACCAGCTATTAACTTTCCATCTTTATCTACAATTCCTGCAAATCTAATTTCAGATTCTTTGAGAATTTGTGAACATTTTTCATTGTAAAGGGCGGTGTTATTTTGAGTAGACAACGGAGTACAGTCAATATATCAAAAATAAAAACTTAGCCAAAGATACAATATTTATCAAATTTGTTGGAATCACGTTTAGAATTGAAATTCCACATTGGTCATCAAGTTAAGAGAATTTCTACAAGTAATTAATAAGGAAAAAAATAGAAATAGAATTCAATGAGATTGTTAATATTGATGCTCCTAATAATAGGAGCAACAGCTGGAATAATTGGAGTGCCTAGTGTATTTGCACATGATCCAGATTTTGAGATAAAGACAACAAAAGATATTCTAAAATTTTGTGAGTTTTTTTATGACGAGTATGTTTTCATGGGGGTAGAAACACTTTCAGAGCAACATCAAAACTATCCAAATCTTAGAGCATGTGTGATTTTATACAATCATGTAGCTTGGAAGAGCACACATCCAGGAAGAGATACTGTATTAGTTGCAGAGATTGAAAAATATCTTGGCGATGCGAAATATATCAAAGATAGACACTTGAGAATTTCTGACACTATGCCAGAATGGATAAAAAACGATGCAAAAATGTGGATGCAGGAAAAAATCACGGATTCACGATTTGCATATGGAATAAGAATAATGCTAGAAGCTCATCTTCTAAACCCATCTTTGAATAATACTGATAGAAATTGCAATGAGAATAAACTGTGTATTGTAAAATCAGATTTCATGAAATATTCATATTCTAACAAATACGGTCAAGACATTACAGAAAGATATACGGTGGATTCAATTAGAGATGATGAAATTTTAATGAGCACAGAAAAAATTTCAAGAGACGGAAAAGAGTTTGAGAGTATTAACATTGACAATCAGGGTACAATTCCAACAAATAAGAAATGTTGTGTGATAGACAAATTCATATTTTTAACTCCGATTAATTTTGGCGACATGATCACATCAGATTTAAAAGTAATAGGGGAAACAACATACGAATTCAAGAGTAAAGCACATCAGGTATGGATTGCACAAAATTTAGAAAAACAAGACACAGTAATTATAGATAAAGAAACAGGGCTTGTGTTCTCAGATAGCCATAAAGAAACTGATATTGTTACCAAATGGGAAAAAATAGAATTAACAGACACTAATGTTTTTGAGCGAAAATATCTAACACATGAACTTGTCATACCAAAATGGTTCAAGACAACCACGATGTGGCTAATAGATGGTTTAATTTCAGAATCAGAATATCTAAATGCAACAGAAAATTTACTGGAACAAGGAATTATACGTGTATAATTTAGATTCTGCATTTTAGAACAACATAATCAATGATTTTTTGTTCAGATGCTTTTTTCATTTTAAGAATAGACATGTAAAGTATTTTTTCTACATATTTTGGATATTTTTGCAATATAGATTTTTTTAATTCGGCACGATTTTTAATATAGTAATTTGCCAATGGAGCATAGACATTTTTTCCGATTAGTTTTTCATCGTGAATTGTAAAGCCACCAGACATCACAAGTTCTCTCACATGTTCTAAACCATAATGCTCGGAGGACCAAGTAAATTTCAGAATCCCTAATTTTGCAAAAGAAGTGCTTGGAAGAGTTACAGGTAATGCCAAAGTCAATATTCCATCGGATTTTAAAATTCGTTTTGATTCTGAAATAAAATCTTTCAGAGGTTTGAAATGTTGAGAAGATTCTAATGCCAACACACGATCTACAGAGTTATCAGAAAAGGGCAATTTTGTAGAAGTTGAATTGAGAAATTCAATGTTTTTTTGAGGGCCTGAAAAAGATAATTGACCATGATTGATGTTTACACAAAATAGATTTAATTTTTCATAACTATTTCTCCAAAAAATTGCTGGTGCGGATAACCCACTTCCAACATCAACAACGTTTTTTGCATTTTCTAGTTCTGCCAATTTACCAAAGTATGAACATAAGTTTTCTTGGGCAGAGATGGGTTCAGTGGTATTTTCCATCCAATAGCCAAAATTCAGCATCGACCCACCTGTTGCAAGTTGCATTATTGGGGAAAGAGAATTGTAGAGATTTACGACATCTTTCTCATTTTTTCTAATAGTCCAGAAAAAGACATCAAGGGGATTAATCAAGATCAAAAAGATTTTCAAATAAAGTTGAAATTAGATCTTATTAATTTCTAGGGTAGTCCTTCAGCATCCTCAACGCAGTGCTTATGAACCCATTTCTCATCTTTATTTTTGGCAATTTCTTTGCCTAATTGGATTTTATCCCCGCATGATATACAAGAGGATGCAAATTTTGCTTTCATAATATCACGTATGGCATCAGTGATAAATTGACTGTGTTGTAATCAGTGCTAGCTAAAGATTAGCTCTGTGTCATGTTTTACCAGTTGGAGATATTTTATTAATTTGATCACAATAGTTAGATTATGAGTGAGCCAGATTCGGAGTTTTCAGAGATAGTGATTGCAAAATGGAGTGATAGATTTTTTGCGTGGCTAATTGATTTTTGCATCATTTCAACAATTTCAATATTAGTGGTTTCTTCAGTTTTTGGGACAATTAACTATGAATTAAGCGACAAATGGATTTTAGCAGAAACAACATTCATTCCAACTAGTATCATCTTTTTTGTATATTGGACAATTTTAGAATATAAAAAAGGCCAGACAATTGGAAAAAAAATTCTAAATTTGAAAATAACAAATATGCATGGAAAACCACCGGATTGGAAAGGAGTCATGATTAGTAGTTTTGGCAAAACATTTCTTTTGCCATTAGATGTGGCATTAGGATGGGCTTTTACAAATGAAAATCGCCAAAGAATTTTCAATAAAATAGGAGATACACTCATAATAAAAATAAAAACCCCAGAAGAAAATAAAGAAAATATTAGATATAAAAAAGACTAAATTTTGTCATATTTTGTTATACAATTGTTTTACAGAATTAACCAGTAGATCTATTACCAACTTTGAGTCTTTTGATTTTAAGAAATGTCTGAGAACATAAAATGGTGGGTTGGACTTGCTAAAGAACTGGAAAAAGACATAGAATTTGAAGAATAAAATAACACCAGCCAAGATTTGAAATTGGATTAAGCAGTAGCAGGATTATTGATTAGAATTTTAGGAGTAAAACAGATAGATAATTATTGAGTCCAACCCCAAGCAATCAATTTTTCAATACTTGTTGTTTTAACGCAAGCTGGTTGCCCGTTGAGTTTGAAAACAAGTCCTAGACCTTCTTTACAAACTACATTTTCAGGTACGACACCTTCTTTGATTTGTTTAAGTGGTGAAAGAACAGTTGGAATCATTTCAGCTTCCATTGTTTCATCTTCAGTTTCTGTCATTTCATCTTCAGTTTCAAGTTCAGTTTCTAGTTCATCTTCAACTACCATTGTTTCGCCTTCAGGAGATGTGGAGTTTGAGGATGTATCAGTAGTTTCAGCAGATGTAGAGTTTGATGATTCAGTCATTTCAGTAGTTTCAGTAGCATTTACTGGAGTTTCTTGTGCAAATGCAATAGGATTAACTACCAGTCCCGTAACAAGCATAGAAAATAGTAAAAACATACCAAAAGTATTACTCATGAATAATAGAAAAATAGAGTGTAATTTAAGATTTATGATACAGTCCAGTATTAGACGCTAAAAACTATTTTCTTAATGTCGTGTATAGCATTCGCTAGGAGGGATTAAAAATAAAATCATCAAAGCAAAATGCATAGCATTCGCTAAGAATGATTAAAAATAAAATCATCGTACATGTCGTGTATTTGTTTCCACTTGATGAATTCAAAAATGAATTCATCGTGCATAGTCTCTATGTAAGTGGCTGAACCGGTGTGTTGGTCTGTTAGTAAAGGCTGGCTCACCACTCGCCGAAGCTTGTGATCTACACCACCTTCCTATCAACGCAGTCTTCTGCTGCCGACCTTCATCTTACGAAAGGATGTCTTGTCTCGGGATGGGATTCGTGCTTAGATGCTTTCAGCACTTAGCCCAAATGGCTTAGCTGCCCGGCCTGCCTTATCAGACAACCGGTAAACCAGTGGCCACGCTGCTCTGTTCCTCTCGTACTCGGAGCAACTTCCCCTCAGACATCCACGCTTCCATCAGGCAGAGACCGACCTGTCTCACGACGGTCTAAACCCAGCTCATGTTCCCTTTTAATAGGCGAGCAGCCTCACCCTTGGCCCCTGCTGCAGGACCAGGATAGGAAAAGCCGACATCGAGGTACCAAACCGCGGGGTCGATAGGAGCTCTCGCCCGCGACGAGCCTGTTATCCCTGGGGTAATTTTTCTGTCACCACCGGGCCCCAATAGTGGGCACACGATGGATCGCTAAGCCAGACTTTCGTCTATGAATTCCGTGCGTTTGGAAATCCATTCAGTCTAGTTTTTGGCTTTGCCCTCTTCAACGGATTTCTGCCCCGTTTGAACTAAACTTTGGGCCCCTTTGATATCTTTTCAAAGGGGTGCCGCCCCAGCCGAACTGCCCACCTGCACGTGTTTCCAGTCTTCTCTGGATAAGTGGTACTGCAAAAAGAGTCTGGTGTTACATCGTTGCTTCTTAACATCCCGGAGAACGTTAAGCATAGCTCCCAGATACCCTGTGCAATTTTTACTATACCACAAGCACAAGCTGCAGTAAAACTCCACGGGGTCTTCTCTCCCCGATGGAAGATGAAGGACTGTTCGTCCTCCTTATGTGGCTTCACCGAGTTGTAGGCGGGGACAGTGGGGCTCTCGTTGTTCCATTCATGCGCGTCGGAACTTACCCGACAAGGCATTTGGCTACCTTAAGAGAGTCAGAGTTACTCCCGGCGTTAACCGGCCCTTAGCTCGGTTGAACCCAAGTTTTAGGTACCGGCACCGGCCAGGATTCAGCGACTATACAAATCCTTTCGGACTAGCAGTCGCCTGTGTTTTTATTAAACAGTCGGAACCCCCTTGTCATTGTAACCTGCGATCCCCATTCCTCATGAAGACCGCAGGCATCCCTTATACCTAAGCTACAGGACTAATTTGCCGAATTCCCTCGCCATACGGTATACTCGTAGCACCTTAGCTTACTAAGCTAGCGCACCTGTGTCGGTTCTCGGTACGAGCTTGCACATTACTAACTACACAGTCTTTCATGGTCTCTTGGAATCAAGAAAACTCCGCTAACGCGAAGCCACTCCTGCCTCGGATTAGTTCTCGTCATTACGACACTCCCTAATCCTTGAACAGTTAGATACAACGATAGTTGTACACCCCTTATCCGAAAGCTAACCATATAGCTCAAACGCTCTGTGCAAGGTACTGGAATATTAACCAGTTTCCCATTCGATTTACTCTGTTGAGGCAAACCTTAGGATCGACTACCTCCAGGCTGATAACGCATTGCCTGGAAACCCTTGCGCTTGCGGTGGTATAGATTCTCACTATACTATGCTGTTACTGCCACCAGGATCTGCAATAGAAATCGGTCCACAGGACGTCACCGCCCTGCTTCGACCCAATCACTACGCCAACCTACCATGAATCATCTACTGATAATTATCTAAAGTATCGGTACTTTGCTTTAGCCCCGTCCATTTTTGAGGCATCCCCCCTCGGCAGGTAAGTTGTTACACACTTTTTAAAGGATTGCTGCTTCTGAGCATACCTCCCTGCTGTCTTGGCGAGAACACGCTCTTTGGCTTGACACTTAGCAAAAATTTGGGGACCTTAACTTCAGTTTGGGTTAAACCCCTTTCGGTCATGAGCCTTACGCCACATGAACCCGTGTCCTTGCTTCTACGATGTGTATCCGTTCGGAGTTTGAATGGAGGGTGAGGAATTTCTTCCCCGCGCCCCCCTATCAGTGCTCTACCGGAAACACTATCTCCACAAAGCACGCCCTGCGAGACGCTTCGGTTGGAACTAGCGAGCGCCAGACTAGATTGGTTTTTGACCCCTATTCCCAAGTCACAACAACGATTTGCACGTCAGAACGTCTTAAGACCTCCAGCGGGCTTTCGCCCGCCTTCGTCTAGCTCAGGAATAGATCGTCTGGCTTCTAGCCTAGCTGCCATGACTCAACGCACTTTCACACGCTTCTCCTCACTTCTTGCGAAGTTGCGAGAACTCGGTTTCCCTTCGCCTCCACCATTGAAGGTTTAAGCTTGCCATGACAGTTAGCTCCCTGGCCCGTGTTTCGAGACGGAACGCGTGACACTGATGATTAAAACATCAAACCTTCAGTTCTATTGCTAGAACCTCTAATTTGAAAAAATCACCTTTCATGCCACGCACGTCTGTAACCAATAGGTTTCATGCACTTTTCATCCCCCTTCCGGGGTACTTTTCAGCTTTCCCTCACGGTACTAGTACACTATCGGTCTTGAGAGATATTTAGCCTCGGATGCTACTTTCACCCATATTCATTGCCCACTACCAAGGACAACTACTCGGGTATGAATAGGACCATTTCCACTTCGCTTAAGGGGGTATCACCCTCTGTGCCAGAACTTTTCAGATCATTTCAGCTGTGTTCCAGGATTCCATATTATCATACCAAAACACCACATCTCCCGAAGGATTCAGTTTGGGCTCTTTCCTTTTCGATCGCCTCTACTTGGGAAATCTCAATTGATTTCTTTTCCACGTGGTACTAAGATGCTTCAATTCCCACGGTTCGACTTCCATCACCATTGTAACGGAATACACTATGTGTAAGATTCTCATTCGGACATCTCGGGATCATAGGATGCGTGCGCCTACCCCGAGCTTATCGCAGCTTGCCACGTCCTTCTTCTCTCCTCAAGCCTAGCAATCCACCTATTGGCGTCTTTACACCGGCAAATTCAGCCACATATTACACGACTATGCACGACGATCATTGCAAGTCCTCCGGTAAGAGGAACCCGCTACATCCTTCATACATCACTTTCGTGATGCATTGCATCGATGATTTTGTGAAGATTATGTGCATCCGGCACATTCACTTGTCTAAGGAGGTGATCCGACCGCAGGTTCCCCTACGGTCACCTTGTTACGACTTTTCCCTTGTCACTTACCTCAAGTTCGATAACGCCAATCAGACGTCACCTCGCTAAAAGCAAACTTCAATGAAACGACGGGCGGTGTGTGCAAGGAGCAGGGACGTATTCACCGCGCGATAATGACACGCAGTTACTAGGGATTCCATATTCGTGAGGGCGAGTTGCAGCCCTCAGTCATAACTGTGGTAGCGTTTGAGGATTACCTCCTCCTTTCGGATTCGGAACCAATTGTCACTACCATTGCAGCCCGCGTGTGGCCCCAGAGTTTCGGGGCATACTGACCTGCCGTGGCCCCCTCCTTCCTCCGCATTAACTGCGGCGGTCCCGCTAATTCGCCCCACTACTCCTGAGAGTAATGGTGGCAACTAGAGGCAGGGATCTCGCTCGTTACCTGACTTAACAGGACATCTCACGGCACGAGCTGGCGACGGCCATGCACCACTTCTCAGCTTGTCTGGTAAAGTCTTCAGCTTGACCTTCATTCTGCTGTCTCTCCGGGTAAGATTTCTGGCGTTGACTCCAATTGAACCGCAGGCTTCACCCCTTGTGGTGCTCCCCCGCCAATTCCTTTAAGTTTCATACTTGCGTACGTACTTCCCAGGCGGCAAACTTAACGGCTTCCCTGCGGCACTGCACTGGCCATAAGCCAGTGCATCACCGAGTCTGCATCGTTTACAGCTGGGACTACCCGGGTATCTAATCCGGTTTGCTCCCCCAGCTTTCATCCCTCACCGTCGAACGTGTTCTGGTAGACCGCCTTCGCCACAGGTGGTCATCAATAGATCAAAGGATTTTACCCCTTCCTACCGAGTACCGTCTACCTCTCCCACTTCCTAGTTATGCAGTATTCCCGGCAGCCCATACGTTAAGCGTATGGATTTAACCGAAAACTTACAAAACGAGCTACGGATGCTTTAGGCCCAATAATCATCCTGACCACTTGAGGTGCTGGTTTTACCGCGGCGGCTGACACCAGAACTTGCCCACCCCTTATTCGTTAGTGTTTCTAGGACTGACAAAAGGTTTCTTTAGCAGAAACCACTCGGATTAACCTTGTCGTGCTTTCGCACATTGCAAAGTTTTCTCGCCTGCTGCGCCCCATAGGGCCTGGGTCCGTGTCTCAGTACCCATCTCCGGGCTACTCCTCTCAGAGCCCGTACCTGTAATAGTCTTGGTGGGCCATTACCTCACCAACAAACTGATAGGCCGCAGTCCCATCCTATGGCGATAAATCATTTGAAACATAAACCATTCCAGGCATAATGTTCTATCGGGCATTATTCTCAGTTTCCCGAGGTTATTCCCGTCCATAGGGTAGATTGACTACGCGTTACTGAGCCGTCTGCCTTGTATTGCTACAATGACTCGCATGGCTTAGTATCAATCCGATAGCAGTCAGGTCCGGCAGGATCAACCGGATTCTGTTTTTACTTGATTATTGAAGTACACAATGTACTAAATTGGAATTGACGGATGCACATAATCTTCACATTTCAGATTTGATCAGTTGATCAGATCCTCATTTTGTATGCGTAAATGGAGGCCTATGAATCATAAAATGGTGCATTACCATACTTTCATCACAAGCGCCGCCTATTGCTTTACGTATGCAGAAGGTCAAACTTTTCAAATACATATAAACCATGGCTAAAAATGGCGATCATCGATTAAATAATCACTCAATTTGGTAGTAAATAGAAAAATAAAATGAGTGTTATTTCAGATTACAAAAAAAAGACAAAAAAATCTGCAGAGTTGTTTTCAACATCATCTAAATTTCATGTAAATGGCGTTAGTCATAACATACGATTTTTTGAACCATATCCATTTGTTGTAAAATCATCATCAGGAAAAAATTTGGTGGATGTAGATGATAACAAGTATACAGATTACTGGATGGGTCATTGGAGTTTGATTTTAGGGCACGGTCCAAAACAAGTCAAAGATTCACTGAAAAAACAGATTGAAAAAAGCTGGATGTATGGTACAGTAAATGAGCAAACCATCAAGTTGTCGGATTTAATTTCAAAGGCAGTTCCAGTGGCGGAGAAGATTCGTTATGTCACATCAGGTACTGAAGCTACAATGTATGCAGTAAGGCTTGCACGTTCTATAACTGGTAAAAAAATTATTGCAAAGATAGATGGTGGATGGCATGGATACACATCAGACTTGCTAAAGAGTGTAAACTGGCCATTTACAGAATCAGAAAGCAGTGGTGTTGTAAATGAGGAAAAAATAATCTCAGTGCCATTTAATGATTTAGAGAGATCACTTGCGATTCTCAAAAAAGTTTCAAGTGATTTGGCAGGAATAATTATTGAGCCAGTATTAGGCGGCGGTGGATGCATTCCAGCAACAGCAGAGTACCTAAAAGGAATACAAGAGTTTGCTCACAAAAATAAATCACTGTTCATACTAGACGAAATTGTAACCGGATTCAGATTTAGATTTGGGTGCTTGTATCCTACCATGAAACTTGACCCAGACATTGTAACATTGGGGAAAATTGTCGGTGGCGGAATGCCAATTGGTGTAATGTGTGGCAAAAAAGAGATAATGAAACATGCAGATACAACAGGAAAGAAAAAATCAGAAAGATCATACATAGGAGGAGGAACATTTTCTGCAAACCCCATGTCAATGACTTCAGGATTTGCAACATTGACAGAATTAAAAAAATCAAAAAACATCATCTATCCAAAGATTAATTCTTTAGGAAAATTTGCAAGAGATGAGCTAGGTAAAGTGTTTGGAGACAAAGTAGTCATTACTGGTCAAGGGTCGCTATTTATGACACATTTTGTAAAAGATGGAATAACAGAGGTGGTAAATTCTGCCCAAGCTGCAAAATGTGATAGTAAATTACTCTACAAATATCACTTTAAGATGATTGCACAAGATGGAATATTCTTTTTGCCTGGAAAACTAGGTGCCATATCTAATGCACACACTAAAGACGACATAAAGAAGATGATTATAGCATCTGAGAATTTTCAGCAATAATTCTCAGATTTACTGAAGATATAAAATTAAAGAAACTAAACTTTCATTACCCATAACATTTTGTAATGAATTATGGGCTTGTTTGGTTCAAAAGAAGACTCTGAAGACTTGATGTATCATGCAATGTCACTAATGGAAAAAAATCAACCCAAAGTGGCAATCGTATTATTTAGCAAAGTGCTAAAGCAGGATTCTAAAAACACATCTGCATTATACAATAAAGGATTGGCACTAAATCAAATTAAAAAATATAGCGATGCAGTAACATGCTTTGATTTGTTATTAGAAATAAACTCCAAGGACGCATCTGCAATTAACAACAAGGGAATTGCAATGGCAGAAATGGGGAACATTCAAGGGGCATCAGAGTGCTATGATATGGCAATTAAGGCAGACCCAAAATATGGACCGTCATATTTTAACAAAGGTGTTTTGCTTGATAAATTACAAGATCATGAGGAAGCGCTGAATTGTTTTGACAAAGCAATAAGCATAGAACCTAGAAAACCAAATGCACAATTTTACAAAGGAATCGTTTTGGGAAAACTAAAAAGACATGAGGAAGCGCTGAATTGTTTTGAAAATGTTTACAAAAAACATCCCAGTCACATGGATGCGTTATTTCACAGAGGGATAGAATTGGCGGAATTGGAAAATCATAAAAAAGCAATAGAAATTTTTGATCAGATACTTGCAAACCACAAAGATAATGTAAATGTCATATATGCAAAATCAAGAAGCAAGTCAGCGTTGGGGGAATTTCCAGAATCTCTAGAGTTATTAAAAAAAGCAGTCAGTTTAAATTCCAAAACAATCAGAGCATGGGCCAAAGAAGAAAAATCATTTGAAAAACTACACAGCAACGACCAGTTCAGAAAACTAGTGAAACTCTAGAGTTATTTCATAAGACAGATTTGGAAAAACATAATACAACAGATGAAATTTTACACAACATAAGGACTAGAATGAAAAAATCAAATATCTATGCATCCGGAGACAAAAGAAAGATCAATCTAGATTGGTTTACCAACAAAGTACACATGAAAGACATTTCATCTAAAATAAAATCAAAAGAACAAGACATCTATCACGTTTACTTTGAAAATGGAGCAAAAACAAAAATGCACTTGCACAATGGCAATCAAATTTTATTAGTCACCAAAGGAATTGGCAGCCTTGAAATATTTAGAAAATACGGTACAAATAAGACAAATTTCAAAATCAAGAGAACTGAAAAAATTAGCCTCAAAGAAGGAGACATTGTGTACATTTCATCTAACACACTACATACACATGGTTCATCAAACAAAAAGACATTCTCACATATTGCAATCAATATTTTACCATCTAAAAATTCAGAATACAAAACAATATGGTATGAGTCAGACTTTAAGACAAATGTCACAAAAAAGATATGATTTTCCAAAATGTCAGTTAGAAAAAGCTCCGAAGTAGAAACAATTTCAGGAAATGAAGGAACAAAAATAAAACAATACTTTCATCCACACAACACACTAAATGGAATCAATTACAGTCTAGCGCAATTTACATTAGAACCAGGAAAAAAATCCCTGCTCCATAAAATACAATCATCTGAGATTTACTATATTTTAGAAGGGGATGCAGTTATGAGAATTAATGAGGAATCATATCAACTAAAAACAGATGATTCAGTTTACGTTCCACCAATGTCAGAGCAATACATAGAAAACACGGGTTCTGTGAATCTACGATTTTTGTGCATTGTAGAACCGGCATGGAAACCAGAAGATGAGATTATTTTAGAATAAAGCAAAGTCGGGTGTAATTGTTTTTAACATATGAGAAATTCCTAGTAGTAGTGAATACATATCAAGCCCTCAGAGCATTGAATGTAAAATCAGAATCATCATGGGATGAGATAAAAATAGCATACAGAAAATTAGCCCTTGAGTTTCATCCTGATAAAAACACTAGTGAAAAAGAAGGCAATGAATTCAAAAAAATTACAGAAGCATACAACTACTTGAAGAAAAACTTCAGTCAAAATACTGATGAACCAAAACAAAAATTCACAGAGACAGACAACAAAACTAATTTTGAGAGAAAATCTCAATGGGGTGCACCATCAGGAGAAAACATACCAGAGCAAGACTGGAGTAAATATACACGCGAATTTGAAGAAGGGGATCCTACTTTTTGGAGAGAATATGAAAAAAGATTCTGGGAAGAATACAATGCACGTGTGCGCTCAGATGGAAGAAATGGTGAATATGAAAAAGCAAAAGAGCCTAAAGAGCAACCCAATCTATTTGTAGATGTAGATAAAAGTTTGTGCATAGGATGCTGCAGTTGTGAAATAATTGCGCCAGATGTTTTTTCAATAAACAAAAATTCAAAATCAAATCCAAAATCATCAGTCATAAATCCAAAAGGTGCAGGAATAAACAAAATAATGAATGCCGCTGAGACTTGCCCCACTAAAGCGATAATTGTAGAAAATATAGATACAAAAGAGAGATTATTTCCTTATTGAAAATTATTTTAATTTATTATAAATTTCTTCAATCTCTGAATCAGAAAACTTTACAGGATTAAACATGCTGTGAATTGCACCTGCAGAATCATCAGCAGTACGAGGAACTAGATGCACATGAACATGTGGAATTTCTTGTCCTGCTTCTTTTCCATTATGAATTGCAACAAGGGTTGCACCGGTTAGTTTGTCTACTTTTGGAAGAACTCTGTGGACTAGTGAAAACAAGTCAGAGTTTTCTTCATTAGTCATGTCTTGAATTTTTACATGGTGATTTTTTGGAATTACTAGAGTATGGCCTTTAGCAAGTGGAAATGCATCTAAAAATGCCATAGAGTGTAGGGTTTCTTTGATGAGTCTAGCTGGAATTTGTCCAGAAACTATTTTGCAAAAGATACAATCCACATCACTTTAACACATAATCAAAATATTAACTGCTATGGTTCAATTATTGTGTATCACTTTCTGATTGAAAGTTAATTCCACAATTACCACGTACCACCTGAACCGGAATTTGGATCAAGTTTCTTTTCAGGTATGTTTCCGTGTGCCTTTTTTGTGTGTCTTTTGAGGCGCTCTGAGTCATGTAATTCCAAACCACATACACTACATTTGGTTTCATTGTCTTTGTCTTTATTTCGTTTGAATAGACCCATAATCTAGTAAATTTTTGAAATACATTAAAAGGTATACAAAACGTCCTTTATAAGAAAAAATTAGCTTCAATTAACACTTGTATTTTTATTAAATAACCAAGATTTTGGCTTAGAAAATTACTAATAATTATCAATTTTTAATAATACAACCTAAAAAAGAAAGCATGTTTGAAGTTATACCAATAGACTCAACAACAAAAGAGGAATTAATTGAAGCTTTGGAACGTTTTGATAAAACTGCAGTACCTAAACTAATGAGTAAAAGAGGAACAGAATATCTTAAAAAGAAACATGGAAAGCTTGATGAGCAAGAATATTTGACAGGTTTGCTTGATGCCAAAGAAAAGGCACGTGCGAGGATAAAAAAATTAGAAAATAAAGAGATGTTTTCACAAAAATTCATTGATGAAATTAGATATAGCTTTGAACACATATTCATGATCATTAAGGAACAACTTGGTCTTTATGATGACAAGTTATTTTGTGAGGAGCAAATGAAAAATTTTGAGAAATTAAAAGAGATATACAAAAAAATGTATCCCAATACAAATTTTGATTTTAATGCTTTATTGAAAGGGAAAACGCCATATGGTGATGATTATGTTAGAATATAGTTAATCCGGAAGACCATAATTATGTTCATTTTCTAGATCAGCAAATGCAGCAAGAGCGATCACGTATGAATCTTCTTTTGGACCATCTTTTGTTTCGATAATATGACGCATGGTTTGTGTTTTTTTGAAATACTGAAAATGTCGTTGGCATATATTACATTGTAAGAAATAACTGAAAAAAGATTCTCCTTTTTGATTGGAGTAATTTTGTAAAGGTTCTCTATATTGTCTTAAATCAGTACTTTTACATCGTATACATTCTAAGACAGTATCATCCAATCTAATTTGCATGAATTACTTGTAATATTCATGAATTTAATAAATTCTAATACTATATTTTACAACTAAGCACAGAAATTACCTTACAAGAAAATTAGTATTTATCAAATAATTAGTTAGATTAACCATAATTATTGTAAATTATTCTATTGTACAATGATTTCTCGCATAGGAGTTATGCCGAAATCATCCAAAACAATATCATCTCCATGACATTCCACTTTAGGATCGCTTTTGTTACATTTTACTATACGGTAGTTAATGTTCTTCTCATCTTGCAAGAATAATCGTATAGTAAGATATGCTTGTTCTTCAAACAAAATACAATCTTCGTTTGCGTATTTTGACATTCTAGTACATCTATTGACTGGTTCACCATAAACATCATCTTCTTTAGTCGTTTTGATGTTCCAAAGCGTTCCGTGTGAAATAGTTACTTTGGTACGTATTTCTTTTTCATGTTTTTTCAAATTTCTTATTATTTTAATTGCACATGCACATGCTTTTCCAGTACCATTGAATGTAACCATTACTGCATCACCAAGTTCTTTGATAACTTTTCCATTATTTTTTTCTATAATGTTACGACATATTTTGTTGTGCAATAACATTTTAGTTATTGCGTCATAAGCATTAGATTGCATTAGTTTTGTTGAACCTTTCAAATCAAAATGAGCTACAGTGTAAGTATCTCGGTCATTACGACCAAGTTTATCAACAAACTTCTTTGCTTTGTTTATTTCGCTCTTACAATTATCATCATTAGAGCAATGACAATTGGATAGAGATTTCATGATTTATTATGCAGTTTGTGGTAATAATTCTACCATAACACCACGGGGAGTTTTTGTTTCAACTAAACTCTTTACATCTTTGAGAGAACCAGAAACGGATATGGAAATAACAGTTAGATCGTTATGATCACAACCATGTAATGGTGGTTGATTATCTAATGGTTTATTTTGTTTTATAGGATCACCATTAACAGTAATCTTAGAATCGGATAACTTTTCCATGATTTTTTTCAAAGCTAATTTGACATTTTTATCATTATAACCAGTTAATGCTAATTGAGCGTGTATATGCATTGTATCTCTCATCCTCACATTTTTGGGGTTTTTAAAGATACCGTGAAACAATAATCGTCTACTAATAGGAAAACAACATTTAACAAATGTCCATCGATCTTCATTATGACCATATTATAGTATAGTGAAACTGACTAAAAAATAGGTCGTATAATTGTACTAGTCGTGGATTATCTCCCACGCATATTCAAGTACAAGTTTTGCAACTAGGTTATAACATATATCAAAATGCCGCCTAACTAATAGGATCTGTTTTTTAATAGTTATTTGCTTCTCTAAAACTTCATTTTCAACTTTAATTTTGAATATGTATGGTATTGTCAATCAAGTTTGATAATGAATCACTGATGAAAGATATTCCAGATTTTTAGTTTCGCAATCTATACCAAGATGATTATGAATGGATTCTTTTTAAGAGATCTCAATATGAAAAATAATTGTGGATTTATAGAACTTGAGTTGAGATAATGTATGGGTGAATATTCATACACTCTAGACATACTTGCAATATTGGGCATATGTTTGGAAATACTAGGATTCATGTGGATGTTAAAATATCATAGAACAGCAAAATATGAGGAATATATCCAATTTTACAACAAATTAAAAACAAAAAACCCTGAGTTCAAAGAAATTCCTGATAACTTTACTGCATATCATTTAGAGATAGAAGAGAATGGAGAGAGAAATATCAGGAAACTTGATGTGCCACATGAATTTGTTAAATTCCACAAATTACGAAAATCTAATGGAATCAAACTTGTGATCTTGGGGTTAGTATTACAAATAGGACAAATAGTTGGAAATGATTTGCTACATATTTTCTCTGTTATTTCATAATCTTGTATAGGATTATGAAACAAGATAAGATGATCAGTTTCTGTCTTTTAAATTAATCACAAATGTAATAAAACCATAAAATTTCTTCACTGAATATGGCAAATCTTGTTGATGCTACATGTTCGAATTGTGGAAAAGATGTTAGTGTGAGACCTTGTCCGCATTGTGGTGGAAATATAATAAACTTTGATAGAAAAATCTTAGAGCCACATATTCAAGTGAATGATATAGTACAACGAACTCATGAAGGGAACCGTTCAAAGTATGACTATTATGCAATACTAATCTGGATTGTAATTACATCGTTTGAAATCTTTGTTGTTTTGAAAACATCTACGCCTACAATAATTACTATTCATCTATTTCTTGCATTCTTGAATGTACTTGCTGGATATTATGCGATTGTCCGACACGAAGATAAACTGATACTAAGACTTCGTAAGGCTTTTGGCACGAGTAATATTCAACCAACTACAGTAAATAAAACTAGAAGAATTTGTGATATATGTAAGACACCATTTAATGATTATCCATGTCCAAAATGTGGGAATCATAGTGCAACAATTATTGGAGTAATAAATGAAATAGAAGCAATAAAAGAGAATCTTGGCGTCATCAAAAAAAGAAACTTTACTAAAGTAAATTATCTTGGAATAGGATTTTCAATAGCATTGTTGGGGATTCAATTATCTTTAAGTTACTTTAATGGTAGTGTGATAGACTTAGTAATCTCAATGTTATTTGGGATGATTACTTTTATCCCATCATATTATGCATTTCTTGAAATCAAGTTCAAGGATACCGAAGTCATAATCTAATATGTTAGAGAATAGATTATCTTATGTTCTTAATCTTAGTATAGATGACAAATTATGATTTTACTAAAACAGAAGTATACATAGTTAAATGAATACATGGAAAATTAATTGTAGAACAATAAACTAAATTAGAACAAATGTCAATGAGTAACATGGAATTTGATTATGATTTATTCAAACAGATTCTATTGGTAATAATACCAATTATTGGAGGTGCTATGAGTGTATACAAAATTACTAATTCTTGGCAAAAGCACAAAGACAAAATAGAAATGAAAGAGAAAGTCATCTTGGCATTTGAAAAGGCTGCAAAAGATGTATTTAATATACAATATAATTTTTATATCAAATTAGTTACTAAATATACAATAATTCAAAACACAGACAGATTAATTGGTACTGGAGAAATAGATATAAAAATAAAAAAATATCCATTAGAGCTAAATGAACAGCCATTAAAATTCTTTGAAAAAGAACATAATGAAATGCAAGAATCATTATTGAAATCACGTTATGATGGTAGTCATTTTTTGACGCTGTTGAAATTTTATTATGAAGATAAAATATTGAAAAATGACTATGATAAATTAAAACGACAATTGAAAGAGGGTGCAATAATTTTAGACAAAATAATCAATTTAACAAGAGATAATGATTTCATAAAATTATCTAACGAATATCAAATAAAAACTAATGAAAGTAGATTATTGATTGATGATATTGAAGAGAATTTGATTAAAAACAAATTGCGTAATATTCCAACATAGCAGCTAAAGATAACACTTCATAATCCTAGTATAGATTATGAATTAGGATTTTACTAAAACAGAAGTATACATAGCTAAATGAATTAGCTAAATGGAGAAAAATGGTAGAAATTCCAGAGGAAGAAGTAATGAAGTTAAATTACTACATGGAAGAATTAAAGAGATTAACACATGAATATGTCTATACTAGTAAAAAACTAGAAAATATTGAATATCTTTCAAACGAAAGTCAGGAATTTGAACAGTACTGTAAATCTACTCTTTGTCCTCAGTGGACTAAAATCTATAATTTTATACGTTCTGTGATACTTGCTTACAATCAAGATCCTGATAATTGGACATACACAACCAAAAAGCTAATTTTGGATGCCCAGTTGCTACAAGACGAAGTTAAAGAAATGATAAGAAAAGCTGATGGTGTGATTTCTATTACTAAACTCACTCAAGATTTACTTGATTAAGAATTCTAAATGCTTTTTACATTCACATACAATGTAAAATAAATGAAAAACATTTTTTGGAGTTTCTTTTTTCTTATTATCAGTATAGCGATAATTATTATCCCAACAATCTACAAAAATCCATTTTTCTTAGAATATTCCATCGTTGTTGTATTCTTAACGTTTCTATCTTTTGCATACATTGCAGCATTTAGTGTATTTTTTATTATCCAGAATTTTGAAATATTGAGATTAATTCTTTATCATAAATTTCTCCAAAGTTTACGTGAATCAATCAAACCAGATAATAATCGTCTACGTGATTTTGGGAGATTTTTAGGACTTTCTTATTTTCTGAATTTATTTATGTTGATATTATTTTCAATAACTTCGCTAAAATCTGTGATCACATTAGCTCCAATTGATCTGTTTACATTAATTGAAAATAATGAATTAGATATTAGACTCACACAATCTACTAATGAAGCAGTAATTCTTAGATTATCTATTATTATATCCGGTCCAATTTTTATAATGATTTTAAGACAATTATACAGAAAATATTCTACATCTAACAAAGAAAGATTTCCAGGGTCACGTGTACTTTTTTCCCTAATATGCATTTTACCTATTATCATTCTTGTGAATTCTTACCCTCTGGATGAGAATATCAAAGTGGCAGTAAGAACAATAGTAGATAGCTCATTAATTTTAAGTTTAATTGTGATTATTCCAATATGGATTTTAGATATGAGTTTGTTCAGAAATAAACAGCATAACTAAAACATGTTTTATGTATCATAATTTTTTCCCAACAAATTCTGAATTATGCCATAATTCATGTTGTTTAGTGAATTTGGAAGATAAAATTCTTGTAAGATGAGATACAATAAAGATAATGCATACAGAATCAGGAACTGAAAAACGATGACTTTTGTCAGATAGATTTCGAAAATCATGTTTGGCGGGAACATTAACAATTTCATTATAAATTTGGAGATTTTCGATTAATTCAGGTTCCAAGATTTTTTTTAATTCCGGATTTGTCAAAACTCTACCCATTGGCATATTTTTTCTATTGACACCATGTTCAAGTAAAAGAAAACCACATAGATCATCAATACTTGCTGAGGCTGTTTGAACTACAGATCTACTACGTGAGCTAAGATGAGAGATATCAAGTGCAGCATAATCAAGCAAAGGTTTTGCATTCATCGAATTGTTAGGAGTCTGTTCTTCAAGTAATTCATAAAGTCTTCTTTTCACTTTTGTCTGTTGCAATTTTACAAAATATTGTTTTGATAGATCTAACATTTCATTGACAGAATTATCAGTCAGTAATTTTTTTGCCAGATCCAAAAGATCTGAAGAAATTTCTCTATCTTTTTTCATATTGTAATTAGTACCATTCTTGTTATTTAGAGATTAGAAATAATTTTCGTAAAAAAGGGTTATCAAAAATTAAGAAGTCATTAGCTTAATTCATAACAAAAATGCGTAATCTTAATAGAGATTACGCTATTTCGTATTCAAAATTCGTGCATGAATAATCAGCTAAAAACAATACAAAGTAAATCCTCGTAGAATTCCAGAAATTAGTAAAATCTCTAGCTTCACGTATGAAATAAGCTAAGATTAGCTAATGCCAGAATTTAGGCATGGAGCTAAAGTGTTTTCGTAAGTGTTTCATGCACTAATACGAGGAAGTTTAGAAGTTAGTTTAGCTGATTTTACGAAAGATTAGCTTTCAAAAGTAAGTAAAGCTTCAACCTTTTCGTATTCTCGCTTTAGTGAAGTTGGTGAATAGTCAGTATAGTTTTTAGCTAATACCGATTTTGATACTCTGCCACAGAATGCATTAATGTATTTGTCTTTGATTCCAGCTAGAGTACATTTTTCAGTAAATATCATTCGTAGTGTGTGAGGCTTTAGCTTGAATCCTAGCTTTTCAGAAGCTTGCTCAAAGTTGTTTTGTACTACACGAGACGAATTTGAAAATAGCTTTGATTCATCTTCGTAATCAAAATTAATCTCTTGTAAATATTCGTAAAGTATCTCAATTGTTTGTTGAGTTACAAAGCTTAGCCAAGAGTGCTTCGTATCACCTTCGTGAATTTTGGAAACGTCAATCATGTTCAATTCATTTGCAATGTCTACGAATCGTAATGAAAGTACTTCACCAATCCTAAGACCTGATGTCACTAAGACTAGAGCAATTACTTGAGTTTGTTTTGGCAATAATTGTAGAAATTTCATTAGATCTTCATCAGTTGGAATGGTTCTTATTTTTGCATTAGATTTTGAGAACTTGAATTCCTCTATCCAGTTACCAAGCTTGAGAAAATCTCGTATGTATTTTCTAAGTGCTTTAATCTGATTTGATTTCCAAGATAGTGAATCATTAGAGTCTAGAAATTCTTTCACAGAATCTATGTTGATTATTCCTTTTGAATAAGTCAGAAATCGAGATATTGTAGAAAGATGATTCGTGATAGTTTTTTCATCTAGTTTTAGCTCTTCTTGTGCAAATTTCTCATAATCTTCTATGCTTGATTTACCATTGTCAATTACAATATCTCTGTTAGGAACTATCTTTAGTTGATTCTTGATTAGTTCTAGATCCTGCAGAATAACATCTAATTTTTCATTTATGGAAGACATTATGTTCATCCTCCTCGTATTCTTCTAATTTATGACCAAGTTTTCTGTGAAAATCCAGGATATTACCAGATATCATACTAGATTCATACTCAAAAAATGGTCCAGCATCACAATCTAGGCACATAAACTGTTTTTCCGTTACGGCTGTTACGTTGTTACGGGCGTCTTTATCTGCTATACTAATAGGATTATTTTCTATTTGTTTACCGCGTAAGGAAAGGTGTAACGGTGTAACAAGTGTAACAGAAATCCAAATTCGAGTAGATTTGCCTTTGGGATCAAGAGTTCCATTTCTCACACGTTGTAAATCATCTCTAAATCCAAGAGTTTTCATTTTTTTAGTGAATTGAGTTTCATTTTTTGGAATTATTTTATGATCTTTACACCATTCAACATATGTTGAATATACTTCAGATTTTATTGCAATTGAATTTTTTTCTTCGATTAATCTTTCTTTAGTAAAGAGTTGCACAGGTTCAGCGCGTTCCTTCCAACCCATACGTAATTCTTCTGTAGTTTGTTCATAACTCAGTTTTTGTCTTACCAACAAAATACGAGCTTTATGAATTAATAAATTCAAAATTCCGGATAGCTCATCTTCAGTAGTCAATTCATTGAAAAGATTCTTGTTATCTGCATCACCAAGAAATTGTTGATTCCATTCTGTAATGATAAATCGTCTAAATGCAGCATCCGTATCTTCATTAATTTCAGGTAATTGATTACATGAATAGAACATTTTGGCATGGTTTTTCATGGTAAAATGATCTTTGCCTTTCTTTTCTACATCAATAGAATCTCCTGAGACAAGTGCTTTGAGAACACCAAGTTTTGTTAATTCATCATTAGAAATATCTGCAAAAATATTTGCAATTTTCCCATCTAATTGGGCACGTGCAAATCTTCCATTTATTAGATCATGTATAGAAATATGTGAAATGTTATGCTCACCAATCAATATTTCAACGACAGACAAAAAAGTAGATTTGCCATTTGCGCCACTTCCAACATACATGAAAATTTTTTCTAATCTTATTCCATGACGAAGTAAAATAGATGCAAATTCCTCTAATACCAAATTTCTATCATTTGCATCAGGCAAACATTCAATCATGAATTTCATGAATTTAACAGGACCAACAGAACGATTGTATGTAACAGACAACTGAATTCGGCTTAGATAATGTGGATTGTGACTGCTACAGTCTCCATTTTCTAGATTCAAAAACCCATTTTCTAGGTTCAAAATTATGGGATCTGCATCAAATTGACTTCTTTCTACATATGTAGAAGCTTGAATAGTTTTGAATACTTCTCTTCTCATATAGCTTGTGCAATTTGGAATCCTTTGTTCACACTCTGAATTGATTAAAGTTTCAGCTCCAGTTCTATAAACACCATTTTCATAATACAGTGTTTCTTGTGTATCGCGAATTGTTTTGAAAATATATTCATTCATTATTTCCTTGGCGTATTCAGTATGTTTTTTTTCCTCCGATTCTAGAAAATTAAGAATTTCATGTTTTTTCTTTTTACAGTCGGAAAAATCTTTAAGATTACTACTTTCTTTATCACAATGCGTGCATTGATAACGAGTCATTCAATTGTGCATCCCTTACAAATTAAAACAGCCCCATAATCAGTAAATTGATAAATTCCAAATCTTGTTTTTTCACCACATAAAGCACAGATACTTTTTTGTGCCAAAGAGAGATTTTTAGAGATCAAATTACATACACCTGATAAGATCCATTTATCGATTGAGTAAATAGAAATCTATTTTCAAAATGCATATGGGATTCACCGCAATTTTGACAATATTTGTATCGAGGCATTATGATTTTTCATCTCTCAGTCTCAGATACAAAATAACTGTCTTAGTTACAACAAATTCATCGCCGACTCTGAAAAGATTTGAGTTTGAAAATTCTAATTTATCTCGATGAGGTGAATATATACTTCTACCCAATTATATACACCTCAACATTGTATTTGTCACAAAAAAATACTTTTGAGAATTCATTGTATTTTTTCCTCACTATCAAAATGTGCGAAGTCAGGATCGTTGCAATGATCTTTACAAAGTAAAATGGCTACATATTTTGAATCCCATTGATAAGTTCGCTTTACAACTTTAAGATTATCATCTATACATTTACGTATCATTTTGATTTTCTCCGATCTAATTCTTTTCTAATTACAAAATGAATGAATTGTGAAGGATTGGCAAATCCATTTCTAGGATTTTTGCATAATTCTCTCACATCATTTAATGTAGATGTTAATATCACATAGGATGTCCATTTTTTACGCCTATGGATTTGTTTCATATTACATATATGTAATATGAGTATTTATTTCTTATTATATATATGTAATAAAAGACAAAATTAATAGAGAATGATATTACAAATATGATATATGGTAAAACTAACTCCAGTAAAATCGGGCAATTGGCAACCAATCCAATTTCCTAAGGAATTAGTAAGAGATCTTGAAACTTTTGCAAATTCAGGAGTTGCAAGAGCATTAGGGTTTACTAGTAAATCGCAATTAGCTGCATTTGCCATTAGAGGATTTCTCTCCACGTATTCAGACTATCTTTCAATATATCAGATCACCGACTTTTCAGAAAACGAAATCACATTAATTGATCATGACGAAAATAAAGTGATTCACATGAAACATGATGGAAAATTTTTACTGTGTGATAGTGATAAGGAGTATTATTGCAGTCATATCAAATTTGTATTAATGTGTCCTGCCGTACTCAAAGTTGTTAAGAAATTTGGATATCCTGATGAAGATAATAAATAATTAATTTTCTTTTGATTTTTCCATAATTCTTAATCGTCTTTCAAGATCGTCAATTCTTGCAGTTTTCACTTCTAGCTCGGTAATTTTCTTTTGTTGTTGTTCATTTTTTACTTTAAGACGTGTAGAATCATCAATAGTTAATTCGGAAATTGCCTTTTTGTATGCATCGAACATTTTTTCTTTTGTTGGCTTGTAATATGCACCATCTAATTGTACTACACCAATATGATTGATCAGTTTTTCAGTCATTGTTGGACTAATACCATCTGTATCTTTGATTATAGTTGCAAAGAATTTTCTAAACCCATGATTTTTGGCAACATCAAATCTCTTTGTTTTTCCAGTTCTCTTTCTTTCTACAATACTAACTAATCGCCCCATGATATGTGCCAAGTTATCAGTAGTACAAGGCTTTACTTTCTCAATTCCTAAACGATATGTTGTCCTAAATAATGGAGATTCAACACCAAGATATTCACCATCTTTTCTTCTCTCATCAAGGTACGAATCTATAGCAATGGTAGCCTCAGGAGTAGTGAAGACAAAATCTTCTTCCTTATCTCCTTCATAGATCATTATGGAATAACTATCTTCAATTTTTGACAGGTGTTTTAGTTTCATTCCTGGAATTGCACCCAATCTACAGGCTGAAGATGCAAACAAAAGAACCAATGCTCTATGTCTAGCAGTTTTTGCATTTTTCAAGATTAGTCTAATTTCATCATGGGTGTAACCACGTTCGTTTCCCTTCTTGACCTTATCAGGAAACATCTTTCGAATCTTCTTGAAATTGACAGTAATGTCATTCATGACATAGAATAATTCTATAGGTGCAAAGTAAATAGGAATAGAATTAGGAGATATGTTCTTCTTCAAATGCATCACATAGTCTTCTATTAATTCCTGGATTTGTTTAGGAGGAGCTTGTAATAGTCCATCATAATTTTTGATTTTAGCCCAATCTAGAAACTTTTCTAGATGATATTTGTACGCAGTCTTTGTTGCCTCTGATTTTATTGCTTGTTCAAAAAGCAACATAGATCTTTGTTTTGACAATATTAGTAATGCCTCTCAGAAATTATAAAGGATGTTGTTCGTCCTGTCAAATACATTATAAAGGATACGAGGTTTTTGAAAATCTGATGAATCTAAAAAACATCACAGTGCTAGGATCTGGTATAATGGGCCATGGAATTGCACAAGTTTCAGCTACTGCAGGATACAACGTAGTTCTCAGAGATATTGAACAGGGATTTTTAGATAAAGCAATGGAGAAAATAAAATGGAGTTTAGATAAATTGGTAACCAAAGGAAAAATTTCACAGCAAGAAGCAGATTCAATTTATTCAAGAATCACACCAATAGTCAATCTTGCAGATGCTGTAAAAAATGCACAACTTGTAATTGAAGTGGTTCCAGAAATTATGGAGTTAAAGAAAAAAGTTTATGCTGAATTAGATGCAGTTGCAGGTAAAGATGTTATTTTTGCATCAAATACAAGCACATTACCAATCACAGAAATTGCAAATACAATATCACGTCCAGAAAAATTTATCGGGATTCATTTTTTCAATCCTCCACAACTAATGAAACTAGTAGAAGTGATTCCTGGAGAGAAAACATCACAAGAGATAGTTGATTTAACTCAAGAATATGTAAAATCAGTAAAAAAAGAATCTGTCCTATGCAGAAGAGATGTTCCAGGATTCATCATTAACAGATTATTCATTCCAATGGTTCACGAAGCATGTTACATGATGGACAGAACCGGTGCAACAATGACTGAAATTGATTCTGCAGTGAAATTCAAACTTGGATTCCCAATGGGAATTTTTGAGCTAGCTGATTTTACAGGAATGGATGTAATACACAAGGCAACAATAGAGATGCATTTACGTGATAAAAAAGTAATTTTACCACACCCAACAATTGAAAAAATGTTTGATGAAAAAAAACTTGGGCAAAAATCAGGCGAGGGGTTTTACAAATATTCAGATGAAAAATATGAACGAGTTCCATTATCAGAAGAGTTAGCAGATAAATGCAATCCAATTCAACTTGTTGCAAATATCTTAAACAATGCAGCTTGGCTTGTTACAAACAAAGCCAGTGATATTGAAGAAATTGAAAAGGCCGCACAGTTAGGTCTTGGATTAAAAAAACTGCTATTTGATACAGCAAAAGAAATAGGAATCAAAAATATTGTAAACGAGCTAAAACAACTAGCATCAAAACATGGTAAATTTTACGAGCCAGATCCATTGCTAATTTCTATGCAGTGATTAATTCAAGAATTTTCTTTACAGCATCTTTTGGAGAATCGACTCCAATAATTTTGACATTTTTTCTATGATCTACATATCCGTCGATGAATCTATCAGCGGTCCCACCAGTATTTCTGATTGCAACCATTGGTTTTTTGTGCATATATGCAGCACAAATCTCAGATAAAGTTCCAGAGCCACCTCCAACTATGATGATACCGTCAGCAGATAGAGCATTTAGAAAATCCCTTGTCAGCCCCATTCCGCTTGGAATTACAATATCGCAAAATTCATTTGCAAATGATGCATCATCTTGAGGAATAATTCCTACAGTTAATCCATTTGCGTCATGTGCCCCATGAGATGCGGCTTTCATTACGCCTCCCAATCCACCTGTAATAAGAACACAGTCTGACTTTGCCACTTCGTAACCTATCTCATATGCAATTTTTTCATGGTCCGGAGTACAGCCATTATCATTATGCCCAATTACTAGGATCTGGATTCTCTTTGTCAATGTTATAGATAATAATTTGCCATCTAATAGCTTTCCTAACACAAAGAATATTAGATAATAAAATAGGATACCAGTATGGAAAATCGTTCAATGCCAGTTTGCTTTACAGAAAAACAATACAAAATGATCGAAGAATTTGCCAAGAGAAACGGTATGCTAAATGCAAGCCAGGCTCTGGAAAAAATACTAGACAGTTAAACGCTTTTTGTTATCTTTTGTTTTTATTTTATTTGTATTAACTTAAATTATTTCAATTATAACATAGCATATGGGATTATTTAGCAAAAAGCCGACATATTGTACTATTTGTAACAAAGAACTTACACACAAACACAAACCCAAAAAAGAGTGGAATATCAAAGGGATACTTTGCGGGGATTGTCATTTTGACAAATCAAAGGAATACTATGAGGGAAAAGTAAGACAAGCATGTGTGTCATGTGGAACAATAAAGATCATCTCAGAGTTGTGGGAGCCAAGATGGCAATGGGATATGGAAGGCTTGTTGTGCAAAGAATGTTTTGATAAAAAAGAAGAGTCTTTTGAAGTAAAGAAAAAATTTTGTGCATTATGCGGAACAGAGATGGGATTTATTAGACACAATCCAAAAAGCAAATGGAAGATAGAAGGTCAACTCTGCAGAAAATGTTGGGATGAAAAGAAAATAGAGTTGGGGTAAAGATGGGATTTTTTAAGAAATTTATGTGTGATGTTTGTAGTAGTAAATTTTCACATCAAGAAGAACTGATGAATCACAAACAAATTGTACATGGAAAAGATTTGCAGTATGATTGTAAGGAGTGTAAGAAATATTTTTCAAATATGGAAGATATGAGAACACATTTGCAAAGAGAACACAGCTACAAAAAAGATAGGTAACTAGATTGCTTTTACTGTTTTAACTACAGGAGGTCTTGTCTTTGTAAATACTCTGAATCCACAGATACATTTGATTTCAGGTAGTCTGGATAATTCAGTATTTGAAACATTGGTTCCGCATCTTAAACAAGAGTAAATTACATCAAATGTTTCAGTAGTTTCTTGAACACTTTCAAGGTTTTCTTCAGCCATATTTATCATCAAAATTTCTATAATTTAAGGATACCAGATTATGTTAGGGATAATTCAATGTAAACATCATCAGGAATCTTTAGTCTCATTAATTGTCTGATTGCTTTATCGTCTGCACTAATGTTAATAATTCTTCGATGCATTTTCATCTCCCATTTTTCATATGTTTCAGTTCCGTTGCCACATGGAGATTTTCTTGTTGCAACATGTAGTTTTTTAACAGGTAATGGAGTTGGTCCTTTAACTTTAACGCCAGTTTTTTTACCAATGCCCATAATCTCACCACATACACCATCAAGTTTAGGAAGACTGGTGCTAGTTAGTTTGACACGAGCGGTTTGAGTCATGCCAACTCAACCTATGGTTTGAACTCTTCAGTGATTTCCTTAATGATTCCAGCTGCAATAGTTGCACCCATATCTCTGAGTGCAAATCTACCCATTTCAGGAAATTCTGAGAAAGTTTCTACACAGGTTGGTCTTACAGGTCTGATTTTGACAATTGCTGCATCGCCAACTTTAAGGAACTTTGGATTCTCTTCTTCAACTGCACCAGTAGCTGGATTGATCTTTTGAAGAAATTCAGTTATAGTTGCTGCAACTTGAGCAGTATGACAGTGCATAACTGGAGTATAACCAGGTGCAATAGCTGTTGGATGATGAATAACTATGATTTGTGCTTTGAATTCTTTTGCAACCTTTGGTGGTGCATCTGGAGTTCCAAGTACATCTCCTCTTTTGATATCTTTCTTTTCAATACCTCTAAGGTTGAATCCAATGTTGTCACCTGCTTCTGCAGTTGGCATTTCTGTGTGGTGAGTTTCAATTGATTTGATTTCACCTAGAGCACCAGATGGCATTACAATGATTTTTTGTCCTGCTTTCATAACTCCGGTTTCAACTCTACCTACAGGTACAGTACCTACACCAGTAATGGTGTAGACATCTTGAATTGGAACACGTAATGGTTTGCCAGTTGGTTTTTCAGCTATTATAAAGTCATCAAATGCTTGGAGTAGTGTCTTTCCAGTATACCATGCCATGGCATCTGATTTTTTAACCAAGTTGTCACCTTTCCATCCAGAAACTGGAATGAATGGGACATTTTCTAATTTGTAACCTACCGATTTTACTAGTTTTTCACCTTTTTCTTTTGCTGCTTTGAATGCTGCCTCTTTATAGTCAACTGCATCCATTTTGTTAATGGCAACAATAAGCTGTCCAACACCGAGTGTTTTTAGTAAAAATGCATGCTCTCTTGCTTGGCCACCTGCAGCAATTGCAGTGTCAGTTTCGCCTTCTTTTGCTGAAAGTACCAGAATAGCTGCATCTGCTTCAGATGCACCAGTAATCATGTTTTTAATAAAGTCTCTATGACCAGGGGCATCAATTAATGTAAAGAAGTATTTTGCTGATTCAAATTTTTGGAAAGCAAGGTCAATTGTAATACCTCTTTCTCTTTCATCTTTAATGTTATCCATAACCCACGCGTACTTGAAAGTATCACCTTTTCCGGTCTTCTCGGATTCAACTCCATGTGCTGCAATAGTTCTCTCATCTACAACACCCAGATCCATTAAGAAATGACCCATAGTTGTTGACTTTCCATTATCAATATGACCTGTAACAATCAGGTTCAGGTGGGGTTTAACTGCCATATCGAATCGGTATTCGAGGGGATTTATTACTGTTATGAATTTTTGAAAAAAATCTATAATTTTTTCAAGAATTTTTAGATCAAAAAAATTTGAAAAATTACACATAAATCAAAGGGAAAAACAGAGAAGTCATGAAAATTACAGTTTCAGTAATTAAAGCAGATGTAGGTGGAATTGGTGGACATACTAGACCTAGTGATGCACTGATAGAAGCAGTTAGAAAGACTGTCAAAAGTTCTGGGAATTTATTGATTGATCATTATATTGGATATTGTGGAGATGATGTCCACATTGTCATGTCACATACACATGGAATGGACAATGATAAAATTCACAAATTAGCATGGGATGCATTTATGGCAGGAACACAAGTTGCAAAACAAGAAGGACTTTACGGAGCAGGTCAAGATCTTCTAAAGGATTCTTTTTCAGGAAATGTAAAAGGAATGGGACCTGGTGTTGCAGAGATGGAATTTGAAGAAAGACCAAATGAGGCATTCACAGTTTTTGCTGCAGACAAAACAGAGCCGGGGGCATTTAATTATCCAATTTACAGAATGTTTGTAGATAGTTTAAGCAATACAGGACTAATTGTAAATAAATCACTTGCAAGTGGCGTGATAATTAATGTCATGGATGTAGAAGAAGGTAAAATTGCAAAACTTTCATTGTGGGAAGACAAACCAACAATTGAAGCAGCTTTAATGTATCCAGGAAGATATGTAGTTTCAACAGTTACAACAAAACAAGGAGAACCAATTCTTGCAGCATCAACAGATAGGCTGCACAACATTGCAGGTACATATGTCGGAAAAGATGATCCAATATGCCTAATCAGAACACAAAAGAATTTTCCAGCAACAGAAGAAGTAGGTAGTGTGTTTAACAATCCACACTATGTTGCAGGAAATACAAGAGGAAGTCACAACATGCCACTAATGCCAGTAAAACTAAACTCTGCAGCATCGATCAACTTTTGTATCCCAATTGTAGAGGCACTTGTCTTTAGCATGCACGATGGAAAACTGGTAGGTCCATTTGATGGATTTTCAACCCCAGATTGGGATTACATACGAGAGATCGCAACAAAAAAAGCACTTGCAATGAGAAGCCAGGGATTCATTCACCCAGCTACACTTGTTCCATCAGAATTAGAATATGCTGAAGGGTACAGAGCCAGAATAGAAATACTAGAAGCTAAGATGAAGCCAATAGAGGAATCTGCTGCAAAGTCACAAAAGAAAGAAAATTACGAAGATCCAGATTAGAGAAAACATAGGACAAAATTGAGAAATAGTTAAAAGAAATTACAACATACCAAAATCACCCTTGCAGCGAATCTTGAAGGTTTTTGATTGGAAGACGTACATCTTTACAGCCGTTGCAGTAATTTCATTTTCGAATTTTATGGCAGTATTATTTGGGCAAACCATACCAGCTACATTTATGACATTTTTTAGATATGCTGGCGAGACAATAATTTTAGGGGCAGTCTTTTTGTTTGCACTGTTATGGCTGTTAAAGGCAAGACCACACAATCGTCCAAAGAGCTATTCAATAGTAGTCTTTGATGTGTATGGAAGAAAAAGTGAGATAAGCGACATCCGCACTGAATTTAAGACTCATGATGTAGCTTGGAGCTTTATGAAACAGTATAAAAAATCATACCCATTATACAATTTTGCCATGGTATCAGAACTTTCAAAATCAGACAAGCCAACTATTTTCAGATACATTTGAAATAAAATCAAAGGCTTTAGGAAAATGACATGTGTTAAATTTTGAAAACATCTGTAAACGATTATTCTATTTCACAGTGATTTGAAAAGAAACTACATGAAGCTGGCTTTGGGTAAGATGATTAGTCTGTCCATAGGTGCTGCTTTTTCGATATTATTGGTAGTGTCATTTGCCGTGTATCCGGATATGGGTGAAAAGATACTGTATGGCAAACATCCACCAGTGAAGTATTTAGAACATAGTAAGACAATAACACCAACTGCAGATGTAGAAAACAAGGAGGTAATAACACCAAAAAGACATTTGGGATACAGCGAGATAATGACATCAGGAAATGACAAGTGCATTGAATATGCAAATGGTAAATCTGATGGTGATTTGAACAAGTTTGTAGATGAATTCAATTATTGTAATTCACAGTAAGAAATATGGTATTTTAGAATAATCAAGATTCAGACTTTTATTCAGGATAATACAATAGAACTAGAGTGGAGTTTTCTATTCTAGCTGATGCATTTAGTAAAATGGAATCAACTACAAAGAGATTAGAGCTAACGCAACATCTAGTAGAATTATTTGAAAAAACCCCACAAGACGTGATTTCAAGAATTGTTTATCTCTTACAAGGAAAATTAAGACCGGATTTTGAGGGAGTTGAATTGGGAGTTGCAGAAAGATTGGCAATAAGAGCAATAGCAAAATCAGCAGGGTCTGACAATGCCGAAAAAAAAATTGAAGATGAATACAGAAAGAGTGGGGACTTGGGACATGCAGCATCCAAGATTTTAGAACAAAAAGAACAGACCACGTTTATGGTTCAAGACATTACAGTTGAGCGAGTCTATGAGAACTTGTTTACAATTGCAAAACTAGAAGGCTCAAAGACTCAGGACAGAAAGATGAAATATATTTCAGGATTACTCAACGATGCAAGTCCAGTTGAAGCTAAATTCATCCTAAAGATTTTACTTGGAACATTACGATTAGGTATTGCAGAAAATACAGTAATGGATGCACTTGCCATTGCGTTTACAAACAATAAGGAAAACAGAAAAGTTTTGGAGTATGCATACAATGTATCAAGTGATCTAGGAAAGGTTGCAGATACCATTGCAAGCAAAGGGCTGAAGGGAATAGAAGAATTTGAAATCAATTTGTTTAATCCCATACGACCAATGCTGGCAGATAGAGTAAAAAGCGAAGAAGAAGCAGTTGAAAAACTAGGAAACAACTTTGCTGCAGAATACAAACTAGACGGAGAAAGAGTTCAATTACACATTGAAGGAGAGAAAGTAGTATTATTTTCAAGAAGCTTGGAAAATATTACAAGCTATTATCCAGATATTGTAGAAAAAATCCCTAAAGCAATTCAAGCACAAAAAGTAATTTTAGAAGCAGAGGCAGTTGCAATCAATGAAAATACTGGTGAGTTTTTGCCATTCCAAGAACTGATGCATCGAAGAAGAAAATACCAAGTAGAAAAAGCAGTGGCACAGTATCCGATCACTGTAAACTTTTTTGATGTGTTGTATCATGATGGAAAAAGCTGTTTGGAATTAGGATACAAAGAAAGAAGAAGTATTTTGGAAAAAATTGTAAAAGAAGACGACTATGCAAAGCACATACCAATGACTATCATAAACAATCAAGACGATATTGAAGAATTTTTGGAAAATAGCATCAACTCTGGATGTGAGGGAGTGATGCTAAAGATGCTGGACAAACCATATCAAGCCGGCTCCAGAGGAAGTTATTGGCTAAAACTAAAACGAGAATACAGAAATGAGCTTGGTGATAGTCTTGACCTTGTAGTGATTGGTGCATTTTTTGGAAAGGGTAGACGAACTGGAAAATATGGAACCTTACTTTTAGCTTCGTATGATTATGATACAGACATATTTACAAGCATATGCAAAGTCGGAACAGGATTTACAGACGAAGACTTGGATCAGCTCTATCAGATCCTATCAGATAAAGTAACAATAAAGAAAAATCCGAGAATAGATAGCGAGATGGAAGCTGACGTATGGTTTGAACCAGAACTAGTAATTGAAGTGGTTGCATCTGAAATAACTCTGAGCCCCATTCACAAGGCAGCAAGAAATGAAATTAGAAAAGACACGGGACTGGCATTGAGATTTCCAAAGTTTACTGGGAAAATAAGACTGGAAAAAGATGCAGAGGACGCATCAACTAATGAAGAGATAATGACGCTATTCAAAGGGCAGAAAAAAGTAGCTCATGACAAAAATTTAATGTAGTTTATGCGCAAAAATTACAATCAATCATAGAGGATTTAAATTACCTGAGCATATTTTGAAATCTAGAAATGTATAGCGGAGAGCTTGAAGTTCAAGCAAAAAGAAAGGCTATAGCAGTTTTACAAGACGAAATCAACAGAATCTTAAACGCAGCCAGAGAACTTGCAACACTACCAGACCTGATGATGAAAAAAGACAAGACAGGTATCAAAAATGCACTGGAGCAAATATCAACTATCGAAGAAGAAGTAGAAAATCTTAGAAGAAAAATTACTAGAGAGGTAGCTGACGTGGGAGGTTTAATCATGAACAGAGAAAATCTTCTCAACACAGCATATACAATGGATGAAATTGCAGGTTACATCACCGGAATAGCATTCAAACTTTCTAACATCAAGATAACTACACTGAAAAGTGCAAATCTGGACGGAGATATTACAGCGTTGATAGAGTTGGTAGTAGACGAAGTTTACAAGCTAAATGAAATCATACGTAGTCTAAACACCAATACTGCTAATGCAATTGAACTAGCACAAGAAACACAAAAAATAGAACGTGAAATAGACGTCAAATACAGACAAGCAACAATCAAACTTTTATCAGGAGTTACAAATATGAAAGAATTATTGCTGATAAAAGACGTAATTGAGGGAATTGAAGAAATGTCAGACAAATGTCAGCGTGTCTCAGATTCTTTTATACTATTAGCATTGAGTCTATAAACCACACCCATTTTTTTACTTTAAAATTTTTATCTTATTTTGTAAAAAAAATTAGCTATAGCCATGATAGATCATCTTAGAGAAGATACATTGCTTATGAAAGATATAACAGAAAAGCAAGTAAAGAAAATCAAACAGAGAGTAATTGAGGCTTGCAAAAATGACTCTGGTCATACAATGAAGTTATGCGCAGATTCAGAGTAGAGAATTCATATACGCAGATTATTTAAAAAAACTAGATGCGAACAGAACTAATTGAAAATAGAATCATCGTATGGAATATTGAAGATTCACGCAAATTATTTAGTCATGGATATTACGGCAAACCAATTGGAATTCCAAAACCAAAGCCTGAAGAAATCAACGTTCCATTAATTTTAGACCTTATAGAAGGACTGTACCTGCTTGAGAATAAAAAAATTACCATTTACAAATCAAATCAAAAGATCACAGTTGAAGAGATGATAGAAAAGTGTAAAAAAGAATACCATGATTTTGATAAAAAATACCTAGTGTACAAAAACTTTCGAGACAAAGGATATGTGATTAATCCCGGAATAAAATTTGGATGTGATTTTGCAGTGTACGAGAAAGGACCAGGCATTGATCATGCACCATTTTTGATTCAAGTGTATAATAGAAACGACCCAATCACGTCAACTGGAATTGTTTTGGCAGGAAGACTTGCAACTACAGTAAGAAAGCAATTCATTTTGGCAATACCAAGAGGAAAAGACAAGGTGGATTTTCTTGCGCTAGACTGGTGGAAAGCCTAGACGTTTTTTATGTGTCCAGCTATTCTATCATAAATCTCAAAAAGATCTTTTGTAATTCCAAACTCTAGATGGTTCTTCCATTTGTTTCGAATTCTAATGGCACCATCAGTTGGCTCTATGTAGATTGTAGCGTCAGGGATTGATTGCTTTGCAATCATCTCATTTAGTGTGCTGTCATCATTGAGTTTTTTTGCAAGACTGCCGCTGCCATCCCACTCTACTTTAAGAATTGTTTTTGATGAAAAATACCCCTTTGTTGTAAGTTTAGTGGTAGCAACGTAGTTTACTCCATGATCAGTTTGTTTTCTAACAATAAAGTGTGCTTGGTATCTATCAAACGCGCCCCATGGCATTGGATTTGGATCTTGCATCGTTATCCCTTTTGAATAATTTGAATCACGTCAATATTAGAACTCTTAACATCAAGACAACCTTTGTTTGTCATCATTCTAGGTGTATGAGAAAAATATCTACTGTAATAATCGCCTTTTTCAACATCATCAGTTCCAATTTGTTTTGATTCAGAGTCAACTCCGATCTTTTTTAGCATATCAGAAAATTTCTCAGGCCAAGATTGCAATACAAATGTGTCTGGCTCTGAATCATGCATGAAAGACAAAAAACCATACCCACAAATAAAGATATCAAGAAATTATTTGCTCACAGAGATCAATCCAATTAAATAATACAAAAGTTTCGTAAGTATGTCTATGCTGAAATTTCAGGGCAAAGTTGCTCTAGTAACAGGCAGTGGAACTGGAATTGGACAAGCCATTGCTAAAAAATTTATTGAAAATGGCGCCAGTGTGATTATCTTAGGTAGAAGACGAGAGCCCTTAGAAGAAACATCAGTAATGCTAAAAGAAATAATTTCCAAAGTAAATAGCGGTGCCACTGTGAGAATTTTCTCTGGTGTTGATGTGAGTGATGAAGTTGAAATTAATAATATGTTTGAGACACTAAAAAAAGAAAACATCACAGTAGATTATATAATTAATAATGCAGGTGTTTCAGGACCTGTCACTTGCTTTGCAAATGCACCAATAGATGAGTTCAAAAGCACAGTTGACATTCACTTGACCGGAACATTTTGGGGCTCAGTTCAAGCACTAAAAGTAATGAAAGAAGATGGAAAGATTGTTACAATTTCAACATTTTTCACAGAAGAAAGACCACTAGAACAAAGACCGTACAGGTTTAGAAGCCCATACACTGCATCACAAGGCGCAAAAAACAGACTAGTAGAAGCAATGTCTTGGGAATTAACAGATAAAAAAATTATATCGATTGGAACAAATCCAGGTCCTGTTCATTCAGATAGAATTTACAAGACAGTCTATCCAAAGGCTGCAGCAGAATTTTTACGAGTAAGCGGCTTTGAGGACTTGACACCAGTTCAAGTCGATGCTGCAAACAAGGAACTATTACCATTATTAGGCGAAGATCAAAATATAATTAAAAATGGAATTGCAAAAGCTGCACAAAAACTAGCACAAGAGAATGGAAAAGATATTGCAAAACTAACTGCTACACTTGGTAATCTATTAAATAAAATTCAAAGCATTGCAGAAAAAGTTCAAAACAACACATCACACATGATTGCAGACCAGCAATTCTTAGCACAGGGACAAGTTGCAGAATCTGTTCTGAATCTATGCGATGACCAAATTGCAAAAATTCTAAACGGCAAAATCATTCCAGGAGACAGGGTATTTTATCCAGTCAAGCCACATATTGGTACCACCACACCAGGTGTACACCAACCAGACTTTACCGGAAGATCAGTTGTCTTTACAATTGATGCGACTGAAAAATCAGATGCGGAGAGAGTTGAATATCTGGCACAGCATGTTACAAAAAATGGCGGCAAAGTTGCATGTTTTATCTCTGAATCAACTCCAAAAGAATTACAAGAATACATTAGCGGAAAATTCCACTCCCACATAGTAAATCTCAAGAATCCAGATGAGGTCCAGAGATGGCTAAATACTGCAAAGACTAATCTCGGTAGCATACTAGCAGTAATCCATATCACAGGAAAACTGCCAAACATTGCAAAACTAACAGAACTATCAAGGACAAAATGGCAAGAACTAATTGAAAAATTCATCACGACTCCTGCAATAGTTGGACAAAGAGCACTAGAGCAGTTTGTTCCAGGTGGAGACAAAGACCCACGATTATACAAAGATGCAAAAGGTGCCATGATGATAATTGGACCAGATTTGCCATCAGGTACAAAAGTCACGGGATTGCAAAGAGCACAAGTAGAGGTATTTCGCGGGGCACTAAGACCATTTACAACTACAGTAAACCAAGAACTAAGCGATGTACTTGATTCAAAGATTAGGATATTCTCAATATTTCCAGGTTCAGTTACTGGAACAGAACCAAACAATGAGAGAATTGCCCAAGCGTTGAATTTCCTAGTATCAGATAATGCGGCATCTTCATCAGAAGTCACATTTTGTGTTGATGAATCAAGATAAGGATGAAAAAATTCTCTGAACTCAAAGTCGGAGACGAATTTTTTTCCACATGCAGCATTTCAGAAAAAGAACTGGCAGAATATCTAAAATTCTCTAGAGTAAAAAATGCGTTTTTAGAAGACATGCAAAATACAAAACAAAAACTAGTTTCAGGCAGAGCCATCCTATCAAGAATGGAGGGAGAATTTACCAGACTGAGTCAAATTTATGGAAATCACATCATATTTGTTGGAACTGACGGAGATTCAGAATGGGAGAATAGAAGTAGTAGATTTCTAAAGCCATTATACACAGATGAGGTATTGAAGATAAAATTTGTCGTATCTGCAAAAGAAGACACTGATGGAGAGTTTGGGAAAATTGCAATAGACTATGAAGGAACAAAGCAAGATGGAGAAATAATAGTAATAACAAAGAGAAACTGGTATCGAATTAAAAAAACAATATCAAAATAGATCTACTAATGAAAACAAGCATTTTTTAAATAATACTATATGAGAAATGTCATATGTATGATGAACCCATCAACAAAGCACTAATCACGTTAGCTGTGGAAAATGCTCTTCTTAGGATGGGACTACCAGAGTTAGAGGTAGTTACATTTAGACTAAAACAAGACTATCAATGTGAAATTTCTGATTGTCTGAAATATCCTGAGTATCTCAAAGAGACATTATTGGATTTATTTGGTAATTCATATTCGGATATATTACAATCAATACAGGAAACATTACAAAAAACTACAATGGAACAGCCTTTGATGGATTTTCTTACTGTTTTAGATGATCATTCATGAAGACCCGTTTGGATACACTAGAAAACAAAAACTATCTGTTTGTTGCATTGGTTGGAGTAGTAGTAATATTTCTTGTTGGAAACATAGCTCATCAAGAAGAATTTCCTATCGCCGAAGACGTGTATATGACAGATGTACTTTTCATAATATTTCCTGGCATTGTTGTTGTATTTGGATTGATGTTGGTATTCAGATATGGATTACGTGGAAGTCATGGCATATCTTGGATCTTATTCACACTAGCCATTGCTAGTTGGTATGTAGGAGAAATGACCTATAATTATGAGTACAAATATGATCTTGAAGATCTTTCAACATCAACAAGTGATTTTTTTTATATTATTGGATATCCCCTTTTCTTTGGATTTACAATATTTTATCTCAAGCCTAGAAAACGAATTATTTCAAAAAAAATGATTCTGGCATCATCGCTTGTTTCAGTGTTATTTGTTATTCCAACTCTTTATTTGACATTTAATGGAGAACAACAACTCGATGAACTAACGATGTTTATTAATGCAATTTATCCAATAATGGATGGAATTATTCTAATTCCTTCAATTATTGCCACGGTTCTTTTCTTTAGAGGACAAGTTAATCTGCTTTGGTCATTAATTCTAATTGCGACAATACTTTTCATAGTAGCAGATACATCATATCTTGTCTTTTCAATAGAAGAAACTTACTATCCGGGACATCCTGTTGATATACTGTTTGTCTGGGCATACATACTATATGCATTTGGAGCGTTAAGTCATATCAGACTATACAAAAAAAGAAAATCAGAACCGGATGAAAAATTGGATTAACACTTTGAATTATTATCTGAGAATAATTTAATTTTCTATAATTTGAATAAATTTTTGTATCGGTTCTTCATTGATTGATTTATCAAAAACTCTACGCATTGTATATACAATATCAGAATATGCATCTCCAAATAATTCATACAATATTTTTTTGAGATATTCAGGATGATCAAAAACATCCTCAGTTGTTATTCCGAAATTTTCTTTTAATTTTCTTTTAACACGATCTAGTTCTGGAGGTCCCATGTCAAGAAGTGCATGTTCTACTGCAACCTGAACCAATTCTCTATATGCTTGCTGATCATGCATGGTATGATATATGGTGTGATAACGGATAAAGCTTATGTCATGATGTATAGTAACAATCTAATAATTTTGTAGTAATGGTTTAATGCAATAATTAGATTCATACTGTATGAGCCTGGATTGTGACTGTACCATCAACGATTACGGGGAATTACTCCAAGAATGTGATGGACACAAAGAAGCTAATTTTATGAAATAGAATTTTCTCTCTTTGATTTTATGATGCCTCCTCAAAAGTAGAGGCAAATGAAATGTGCTAACTAGTTTATGTGAGCTATTTGGCTTCCAGCTAACACCGCGAGATGTCCCTGACTCAATGAGTGCCCAATACAAACCACAGTATTAAAAAACAAAGATAAAAAAAAATCACCGATTGGTAAACACTATTTACAATAATGCTTTAGCCACCAATTAACAGACTTTCAGCTGCTGAATCAAAAAACAATTTAATTGCAGCTAGAATTATTATTGCTGAAACTAGAATTTGCAGTGATCGTTCTTTAATATCCAAAGAGAGACGTGCACCAATTATTCCACCAACAAAAGCACCTGCAGCAAGTAGACCTGCCTGAAGAAAATCAGGATGGCCAAGTATGCTATGAGTAATGATTCCAGATAGAGAGACAAAGAGCAAAATGAACTGCGATGTAGGTGCTGCCTTTTTCATAGCCATTCCAATTCCAACTACCATTAATGGCACAAAGACAGTCCCTCCACCTATTCCAAAAAACGACGAGATGATTCCTGCAAAAAAGCTTGCAGATATTATAAATACAATCATTGTCTTTGTGAGATTTTTTTCTTTGGGTTCAATTTTTTTTCTCAAGAAAATATAGACAGCAGAGGACACAAGTATCAAACCAAATAATACTTTGAATATTCCAGGCGTTACATCACTTGATAGATATGCGCCCAACACAGTTCCAGGAATGCTTAGCAATCCAAGTTTTAATCCAAGGGAATAATCAATTCTTTTTTGACGTGAATATGAAATTGTAGAGCCAACTGCATTACTAAAAGCTGCAAAGAGACTGTTACTTGCAGCTAGTGTTGGCGGAAAACCAAAAAATGTCAAGACGGGTACAACAATTATTCCTCCGCCAAGACCAATCATGGAACCTAGTATTCCAGCTACCAACCCCAATGGGATTAACCATAATTGATCAATCATGATACACTCCAGATACGCATTGTGTCATATATTGAATCTAGTTTGATATTATGAATTTCCAAAGATATCCTTCGGTGTTTGTAGTTACTTCTAAGAGTAGTTGTTTTTGGGCAAGGCCGGTAATCTTTGAACTACTGGTAGTACCTGTTGCATCCAAGTGATGAGACTTTGCAGTATCAACCCAAGCAGATACTGACTCTAGATTACCTGGTTTTTGATCTTGCCAACAATTACAGACAAGGGACTCTACCATGACTTGATAGATTGTCTTGATATCATCGAGACTAGACATGTACGGGTCTGTTTGGATTATCCCCAATACATCATTAGGATAAGCTAGACTGCCAACCATGTGAATATTTCCAAGAAACTTGCCGTCAGAATCTTTTAGTTCTGTTGAGGTACAATATTCAATAGAGTTTTGTTTTTCAGCATCTCCATAGAATGTGCAATATTTTGCAATTGCACCACCTGAGATTTTTAATGCACTAGACATAGAGATTCCTTTTGAAGCAAGTGCAGATTTCATAAGAGAATTTGAATCAACATATGAAAAGTTAATTGGCGTGATTGGTATTGTAACTGTAGTATTATTTGCAATTGCAGTTAGAATTATTGTAATAGCGATTCCAAAAATAATAGGTATGAGAATTTTCTTGTTCATTTTATTTGGTTGAATTATTATTATAACATAAGGTTTTGCAATTCTAAATGGAAATTATATTTAGCTTGGAATCTTTTGTAATGTTGAATTTATCTACAAATCCAGAAGTCACTTCTAAAATGTACAATGCCTCGCCATCAGGGGTAATGCTTTGGCATGCCATAGTTTCAAGTGCAGTCTTGCATGGAGGAATATCTTTTTCAATATGTATGATGTTGCCGTCTTTATCAAACCAGATCATATCTAGTGGAAATTGCATGTTTAGCATCCAAAGCGAGTAAATTCCTGCATTGTCAAAAACAAAGATCATTCCTTGGTTGTATGGTAATTGGTCCTGAAACATCAAACCTCTGACACGTCTTGGCTCTGTATCGGCAACTTGAACCTCTAATGGAATATCATCTATTTTGATAGTGCCTCTTGGGAATTCTACTGATTCGAGCTTGATATCACTTGGAATTGACATTACACCAACAATTCCAATAATTGCCGCAGCTATTGCCACTGGGATTAGAATCTGAGTTCGAGTTGCCATGAAAAGAGTAATTTTTTCCTTTTAAAATACATTGTATTGTGTATTATCAAAGTCAACCAGATCGTTTTTCGAAGTTTTTGTGTGTAATAGAAAAAAGATATGTCTCACCATGCGGGTTTCCCTTTTTACTGATTATCAATAAAAATGGTTCCCCCCGAATTGGGAAGGATTGATGCTGTGTTGACGTAATACTTAAGATTTCATACGTAATTTGAAATTGTGAGCAAACTTCGAGGTCAAATTATAACTGTTGGAGTCGGGGTGTTGGCATTTTTTGGAGTATTACTTGCACCGGGAAGTTTTTTTGTTCACCCTAATTTTGTGATAGAAGTTTCATCGTTAGGAAATTCTATGGAAAAAGTATCGATCGTGAATGATGGTTTGATACAAGCTAAAAATGTTAGAATATCTATTACTTCAAACAGTGATTTGACAATAAACTGGACAGATTGTCCTGAGGGTTTTACGACAAGCAACAAGGAAAAAACAATGGCTATTTTTGAGATGACACGTATGTCCACTAATCTTGCATGTTCTTTTGAGATCACATCTAATTCTGAAATAAGTAAAATTGTGGTCACTGCGGACAATTCTCCTGCATCTGTTAAAGAAAACCAAGAAATGACAAAAAGTGCCTCCTTACTAATAGATTCTATTCAAACTATGATCATAGCTACCATCATAGGAATCCTTGTATCTGTCTCGGTAGGCATATTAAAAAAAGCAATAACTTGACTCAAACATCTCAACGAAATCATTACAATGTAAAACTACTTCGAGGCTATGGAGTCTCAATCAATATCAAAAACAACCATCTAATTCTCAAAAATGGTCAAAACAATATCGCTGGAATTTCAGATATTTTCGTTTAAGGTTATCGTCCTTTTCGACTAGAACCAGATATGATTTTAAAGTTAGATGCAGAAGATGTTTGAAATTTGTTACCTGCTTTTTTCTTTTTTGATTCAATGTTGGTACGCCCTACAATTTTGAAAATCTTTTCTACATGTGGTTTGACTTTGTCATCAGTGTAAATGATGTTTGTTGGAGAAGTTTTTTTCTCTGCTTTTTTCTTTTTTGATTTTTCAGCATCTGCCGGGTTTTTTTGTGTCCATTTGATGTTGCTTGGGCCTGACAAAGAAGATTGTTCAAGCATATAATCACCTAATGAATTTCCCATACTCTTTCATTCCGACTATGAACATAAGCGTATGGATCTAGAATCTATTTCCAATCTTAAAATAAATACGTCATAAACTAGTTTTTAGCATGACAAAAAGTATTAGCTGCTCAGATGCTGGCAAAGATTGCGCCTGGTCTGCAACTGCAAAAACAGTCGATGAATTGATGGTTCATGTAATAATTCATGTCAAAAATGAACATAAAGAAATAGAATTGAATACTGAAAATATCTCAAAAATAAAATCACTAATCAAAGAAATTAGCTAATAATTCTAGAAACTTAAGGATTTAGAAAAACTAACTACTTTTTTGATTTAGCGTTATCTCGTGCCTTTGTTCTTTTTTTTGCTTTGTTTGATGTTTTACTCATACCAATTTCTAAATTTTGTATAAACTTAAGGATTTAGGAAAACAGAGTTGAGAATCTAGGTTCCATCAAGGATTGATTGAAGTTTTTCTATGACAATATTATGAATGATAATTTCCATTGGAATGGATGAATTAGTTACTATTTGTTGATTGTCTTTAATTGCTTTTTGTAATCTTTCTCTAATTTCTTGATCTTCAAAGATTTGCTGTTTCAACGCAAATGCTTCTTTTTGGTTCTTGACATAAATTTGGAGCCAATAATAACCTGTTTGACTATCGTCTATTTTTATTTCAGTTATCTTCATAGCATTATTTCTCAAATTACTATTTTAACTATAGTTTACCAAATCAAAATGCCTCTAAGAAATACCAAAGATAACTACTCTGTTTTGAATTTCAAATTACAAGTAGGACAAAACCAAGATATCGCTTCACCTTGTTCTCTAAACATTATTCCAAAACATTTAGGACACTGTCCAATTTCCTCGCTCACAAATTTTCTAAATTTAGTACCGACATAAGTATTTCAAAAAATAACACAAAGACCAAAAAAGAATACAACAAGGAAACAATGGAAATTCAAAACGAATTTTGAGTGCTTCCACCCTTTTCGTCTCTTTTCCTTACTGTCCTCCAGCTATGACAGTTCCTCGTCAGATATCATATCACTGGATGATATTAAAGTGATTTGGCATAAATACATTATATTTGTCAAGAAAAAGATAAGATTTTCAAATGAATGTAAATATAACACTTGAAGCCAATATTTACAATTTTTAATAGAAAATATATTAAAATTCATAATAAATAAAGATCAACATCATAAATTTTCATATTAATTTTTAAATAGTTGAACTTATTATACACACCATGTCGATAAGTGTTTCGACTGAATAAACTGCGTGGCCCTGCAGAACGAAAAAAGGCAATCAGGCGTTTAACGTCCTGACCACGAGAGGAAATCTCTCTATGTTCTGCAATTAAGGGTTACGCCTTTTTGTTTTCTAGAATCAAAATCAGATCATCTTAAAATGATATAATGATGTATTTTATCTCGAGATTCTACAAATCGTATGTGGGTCATCCTAGCATACAAAGATAAGAATTTCAAAATAATTGAAAGATTTTTCTAAAAATAACAGTCATGGATCTACTTTTATTCTAGAAACGCGTAATAGTATTTGGAAAGCTGACACAATTTCCTATTGTCAAATGTTGGCATCAGTTTGCTGGCCTTTGCTTACTGCAAGGCTATGCAAAGGTTGATCCGCAAAAGTCAGCTTCCCACCTTTACAATGGGATTTCTAAATTAGCACAGTTCAAAAAAACAAATTTCAAAATACAATTAGAGATCAACATCTCGGGTTTCTCTGCTGAGCAGTGTTGGTATTATTAGAATTATTGCACCAATTATAATATTGATGCCAAGTGCAACAGGTATCATTTGTTTTGGAACACTAGACATCAGATATAATGCAATTAATGGAGACCAAGAGCCAAAAATCAATCCAGCGTTATATGAAAATCCTGCAGCACTGTTTCGTATCTGGGTTGGAAATCTTTCTGAAAAATATGCAGGAATTGGTCCTGATGCAGTGGATATGACAAATGCAAATACTATAACATACAATACCAATCCATAGACATTATCCAAGATTGCACTTGCCAAAGGAATTGAAATCAATATAGAGGCAAATACAAAAATAAGCATTGATTTTTTTCGCCCAATTTTTTGCGATAGCCAGCCAGTAAGAATCATCCCAACCCAAGACGATGCAGTAGCATAAATCATAATTAGTGCTATTTGCTCTTTTTCAAAATTACCAAACTGTTCTAGGTATGTCGGCAAGATGCTAATTGAGCCATGATACATGTAGACAAGGCCAGTCATTATTGCAGCACAGAGCAAAAACTCTTTTCTATGTATTCCAAAAACAATGCTTCGCAGGGGGGTCTTTGCAAGCCCATTTTCTTTGTTCTTTTTTATCCATAATGGAGATTCATCCATACTTAGTCTTACAAAAAGTGCAACAAAGCCAGGAATTATGCCTGTAAAAAAGAGTATTCGCCAACCAAACTCCTCAAAGAGATGTCCTGGAAAAATAATAGTTATGATTTGAAACGATATTGCAGCCAAAAGAAAGCCAAATGAGAAGCCACTTTGCAAAAATCCAGACAGCAATCCTCTTTTCTGTTTTGGAATGCTTTCAATTGTTAATACAGCACCGCTGCCCCACTCACCGCCAGCAAAGATTCCCTGAATTAGACGAACCATTATCAAAAGAATTGGTGCTAATACTCCAACAACTGCATATGTTGGTAACAGCCCAACTGCAAATGTCGCAACAGAAAATCCCAGTATTGTGATAATCATAGATTTTTTTCTACCAAACTTGTCGCCATAAATTCCAAAAATCACAGAGCCAAGTGGCCTCATGATTAGTGTGACTGTGTATGATGCAAATGTTGCAAGTATACTAAACACAGGATCTTGGGATGGAAAAAATAATTGGCTAATTGAAGGAACAACTAAAAGCATCAACACAATGTCGTATCCATCTAAAGACCATCCAAGAAACGAACCGATGGCAATTTTTTTCTGAGCTACAGTTAAACTCAATAAAATATTTCCAGTCTAGTTGTATATAGGCTTAGATTTCAAAATAGAAAAAGTTCTACACATGGTAGAAATAGAGAACCTAGACAAATAGAATAAAGCATGCCAGAAATCAATATCAAAGAATATGAAAAGAGATGCCAAGACATACTTGAAGATGACGAAGTGAGATTTGCAGGACTCTTAGATGAATTTGGAAAACTACTTGCTGGCGGGTACAAACAAAATATCAACCCCAGATTGACAGAAGAGCAGCATGATTCAGTATGTAAAGAATTGGCAAGCAGAGTTGCAAAAAGAAAAAAATATGACACAGAGTTGGGACATGTGAAATATTCTGCATCTCGCAGAGAACATGTTGTAATAATGAGTTTTCCAATTTATGAAAAAGTAATAATGATAGTGGCAGAACCGCACGTAAACATTGACAGATTGGCATTTAGAATAATAGAGAAACTAGGAAGCCAATGGGGCGAGTTTTTTGGAAAATGAATTTCAGGAATTAAAAGAATTGTAATTTTTAATAGTATTTAGCAACTACATTACAGTGCTTTTGAAGTCATTTATTGTAGAAATAGTACGCTTTGTCTCATGACCAATATCATGAATAGTTGCGCCATTGTATTTTTTTTCAAGAATTGTTCCAGCTGCTATTAGCACTATACCTATAGGAGTAGTCACTGGTTCTGGAGCTAAAGCTAGAGCCACACCAATTTTTTGCATCTTTTTTCCTGGCGATGGTGCTCTTCGTGTACATCTCAATGACTGAGCAGTTGATTTGCCGTCAAATTTTGCCATGTCTGTATATAGCGAGGCTCTTCTTTTAGCAGAATCAGAGACCTTGCGCAGTTTTTCTAGGTGTGTCTTTAGATGGTCAACCATGACAATTAGGCATTTAGAAAAAATTAGTTAAGATTCAATGATCAATGTTGATTACCTGCAAGTCAATAAAGAGAACTAGGAACAAGGGACATCCAATTATACTAGGTTCAGATTAGATACAAAGACACCCATTGAAGACAAAAAATTCCAAGAGACTAGAGTCAATCAAGGCAGCTCACCAATCAAGAAGAGCAAGCTACAGTACGAGAATGGAAGATTATCTAGAGGTGATTTCAGAGTTGGTAGAATTAAAAGGGTATGCTACAACATTGGATATTTCACGATACATGAATGTAAGTGCACCAAGTGTTACAAAGATGTTGCAGAGGTTAGAAGAAAACAAGTTATTAGAGTATGAAAAATATCACGGGATTAATCTGACAGATAAGGGCATGCAGATAGCTTATGAGATAAGACAAAATCATGGAATTTTGTTGGAGTTTTTTGAGATTTTAGGTGTAAATCATGAAACTGCAAATAAAGACACAGAAGGAATTGAACATTATTTGAATCCAAAAACAATAAAGCAATTAAGAAAATTCATCACATTTCTAAAATCAAACCCAAAAGTTTTAGAGAATTTTAAAAATCCTTGAGAAATATTTGAATGTCACTTTGAGATGATGCAAATTTCATAAGAGTTCTTGAGGCCTCAGAGCGTTTAGGAATTAGTATCTCTCCTTTTTTGCCAATCCTTACAGATGTCACATATTTGTCATGTACATAGATATCAGCGTGCATTGAGGAATATTCTCTGCCAACAGTTAATGATAACGTAGTTTTAGATTCTGAAAAAGTAAATGGTAAATCACCAGATGAATTGGTAGAATCAGAATTTTTTTCAACAACATCGATGTGAATTTTGAGTAATTTTTCAATCTCGTTTATGTTAGAGCCGCCCTTACCAATAATGGATGACATGTATTGCTTGTCAACTAAAACTTTTACTTTATTATCAGATAGTATCTCAACTTCTACTCTGGGATCAAATTTCCTAAAGATGTCTCGTATTTTGTCTTCTGCGAGTTTCTCAATTCCAACTTTTGGCGCTTTTTTTGAGACTGGAACTATGACATTTTCTTCACCAAAAGTATAGATCTCATGTTCTAGTACATTATCGGCAAAATTTCTAATCTCAATTACAGGTCTTGCCAAGTCCGATTCAGTCATGCCGGTGGGGACTTTTACTACAAGCTCCAAGTCATAGATTTTACCAATGTGCCCGTCTTTGACAAAAACTACAGTGTCTATAACATTTGGAATTATTCCTAGTTCTATTTTTCCAATAAAGCGTTGTATTGCATCAAGAGGAGAGTTTGCATGTACTACACCGACCATCCCCACACCAGTTAGTCTTAGATCAGCAAATGTGCGAAAGTCTTCTCGTCTTCGCACTTCATCAAAAATTGTATAATCAGGGCGAACCAATAATAAAATATCAGCACTGTTATCAAAGCTGCCATCTAGTTTTGTATATTGTGTAACTCCAGGATCCACTTGCAAATCACGTGGAGATTCAAATGTTTTTACAATCTTTCCTGTGTGGTGGTAAAAATTAGCCAGACTTGATGCCAGAGTACTTTTTCCAGACCCGGGAGGACCAGAGATTATAATTCCCTCTGCCCTATCAGAAAATCTCTTCATCAACGCTTCAGATATCTCATAATCATCTAGGGTTAATTTCACAATAGGGTGGACTATGGTGATTTCAAATGCTTCAGAAAATGGTGGGTAAGTAATGGCAATTCGATAATCAGTATACTGGATTACAGACGCACCAGTCTTTGAGATTTCTACAGTACTTGAATCAAAAGTTGTAGTCTCTAAGATTTGAGATGATATGAATTGCAGATATTCTTTGGTAAGAATTTCATCATCTAGTTTTGTTAGAATAAAAGAACCAGGCTTTCCTTTTTTTGCCATGGGAGGCATGTTTTCTTTAAGATGTACACTCATTGTTTCAGAATCAAAAAATTTTAAAAATTCTAAAACGAGATTTTTAGAAATAGGTTTTACAAATACGGATTCCAGTCCTTCTGCTTGTGCCACTAAATGTTGAACATGATCTGAGGTGTAAAGAATAGCCTGATTTTGTTTTGCTACATCTTTAATTATCGCGTCAATTCTGCCGGCACTTGCCATACGAATATCCTCAGAAGTGGGATGAGTACCCTGTATTGTTATAACCAATCCAGAATTATTTGATATTTCTTTGAGTTTTTTTATCCCTTCTAGTCCGATAAATCCCTGCTCTTTTTTCTGGGATGCTTGAGATTGTAATTCATCAAAAACTGCCTGTGGTATTATGATTTCAGAATTTTGAATATGTCCGGATTCAATCTGCGCAATCAATTGACCATTAATTATGATACTTGTATCAACAACAATCTTTGACAAATTTTCTATCAGTTTTTAAATGAATCTAGACCCTAAATTACTTTGCCAAAACATCGGAAATGACTTTCAAGACATTGTTAAAATCAAATGGTTTTGAGATAAAAGAAGAAGCACCCGAATCTAAACATTGTTGGATTATTTTTTGATCATCACTGGCAGTAATTAGTATTATCTTGGCAGCTGGGTTTTGTGCAATAACTTCTTTGACAACAGTAAGTCCATCTTTTTTAGGCATTGCCAAATCTAAGAGTAACAAATCAGGATGTAACTTCAGAAACAATTCCACAGCTTCTGCACCGTCTTTTGCTTCTTCTACTATAGTATATTCACCAATTGTTAAAATATCTTTTAGAACTAGTCGAATAGCATCAGAATCATCTGCAATCATAATGTTTCCCATCATATTATCTTATGATTCCATATAATTAAAAATATGCATCAAGAAAGAGCAGAAGACAGGTTGGAAATCCTTTGTTTTATTTTATCCAAATTATAATCTGGGCAAGTCATAGATTTTTTCATTTCGTCAGCTGCAATTATTAGTAATTCAAGTATTTCATCGGCAATAATGCCATTCATGATTTTTTTTAACATAGAGTCAAGTAAGGCAGACAGATGTCCTAAATCTTCTTTTCCCATCATTGGGGCCAGCCCTTTAATTTTATGAGTCGATTTTTGAATTTTTGCTGCATTTGTAGACACGTCAAGATTGCTCTGACAGGAATTTAGAATGGTTTGAATTTCGGAGATTTCATTATTAATTTCAGCGGTTGCAACTTTGAGAAATTCATCAGACATGTAGATTAATTTAATAAAATTCACCCATTATTTTTATACCCTATGCTAGATTTCAGATACTGTGAAGATCATCAATAAGACGTACCTACTAGTGGCAATTCTAATTGTAGCTGCAGTCATCAATTTGACATTACTTTATCAGTCAGAGCAAACAGATAACTCCCAATCACATTCTATTATCAAAACAGGAGATCTTAAAGTACAGACAGAATCTATTTCAGGATTGGCTGTATCTGTGGCAAATGGGAATATGGAGGATAAAGATAATTTAGATAAAGAGATAGAAAACGCAAATTCAGTTCTCACCATGTTAAAAAATGGCGGAACAATTAAAGGACAAACAATACAAAAAATTCCGCCTTCAATAACATCAGATTATAATAAAGTAGTAACATCATGGAATACATATAAAGAAAAAGCATCGAACGTAGAAAAAACATCAGTTTTTGATAAAGAAGCAACAAACGCGATGAATTATGTACTGCAAAAAAATAGTGATCTGATTTTAACAACAAATTCTTTATCTAAAGAACTATCAGATTTAGGAAGAGACTACAACAGACATAAAGAAATTTCCAACGAGTTAGAAAATTCTGCAAAAGAAATTGGACAATTAACCTTGTTAATTTCAATTGATGAAGAAGAAAATGCACAAGAAAAATTGAAAAAAGAAAGAATAGCATTTGAAGTAGGTCTACGAAAATTATTGGGCATCTCAACAAAAGAGCTAGATGTAGAAAGTATAGGACAAGAACATGAAGAATTAATCCAAATTCCAAGAGAAAATTCAAATGAATTACGAAAACTAGATCCATTGTGGGAAGCACTGCAACCCAAAATTGGCATTCTTGAAGAAAGGGCATTACTATCCCCAAATTTTAATTCAGCAAAAAATGAGATGAATACTGAAAAATTAGTTTTATTTTCAGATATCGATAATTTATTAAATTCCTGGAATACTCAAATGGCAAAAGAAGGTAATCAAGAGCAATCAGTCATTCAGATTTTATTAATAATAGATATCGCAATATTCTTTTTAGTACTTTATGTCATCAGACAATCGCTTTTACCTCTAAGATTAATCACAGATGCACTTTCAGAAATCAAAGAAGGGGCATATGGTGAAAAAATAAAATACACAAAAGCAGATGAGGTGGGAAAACTAGCAAGTACATTTAACATAATGTCAGATACAATTAAAGAAAAAGAAGAACAAGCCAAAAAAACAGAAATTGCAAAAGATGAATTCCTGGCAATGATCACTCATGAATTAAAAACTCCACTAGTTCCCATTCAAGGATATGCAGATATTTTACTCAGTGAACATTTAGGAAAATTGACAGACAAACAAAAAGAGAGAATAAGCATAATCAAATCCAGTTCAGAAACATTACTGGCATTAATATCAGATTTACTTGATGCTCAAAAACTAGAATTGGGCCAGCTTAAAATTAGAAAAGAAAATGCCAACATAAAAGACACAGTTACAAATACAGTAAAATTATTTTTACCACAAGCACAGAAAAACAAAATAGAGATCATTTCAAACGTACAGGATCTTTCAATAGAACATGATCCAGAGAGGATAAAGCAAGTAATAACAAATCTAATCAAGAATAGTCTGACAGCAGTAGAGCCAGAAAAAGGAAAAATAGAGATATCAATGAAAGATCTCCCCCAAGAGATTCAAATTAGCGTAAAAGATAATGGTATTGGCATTCCAATAGATAAACAAGGTAATCTGTTCAAGAAATTTTATCAGGTGGATGCAACGCTAACAAGAGAAAGGGGAGGAAGCGGCTTAGGATTGTCAATATGTAAAGACATAATGGAAAATCACGGTGGGGCAATTACTACAAAGAGCATACCAAATCAAGAAACAATATTTACTTTTACACTGCCAAAAAAAGCAGAGTCAGGAAAATCCCCAATTGGACTTGCTTAAAGAAAACAAACTTTCTTAACTAAAATCACTCACTCTCTTGAAAAAATGGGTTTTTTGCAATAATCATTAATGAGTCAAGAAAACGATAAAAATATCGAATTTTACGCAAATTGTGCCACATATTTTGAATTCTTGCGTAAAAAAGGAGACAGTGATTATAGTTTCGAGGACGAATACTACTTTACCATGCCTGCAATATCAAATCATTAAAGCGAACAAAAGACTTACGAACCATAAATTAGAGAAAATACAATAGCAGAGCGTAAATGAATTCTGAATTAGAGACAACAAGACAAAAGGTAATAGAATGCACCAAGTGTGAACTTTCCAAGACTAGAACAAACGCAGTGCCAGGCAAAGGAAATTTTCAATCAGATGTGATTTTTGTTGGAGAGGCACCGGGTAGAAATGAGGATAAAAATGGTGAGCCGTTTGTTGGAATTGCGGGACAAAGGCTTAACCTTGCATTAGAAAATGCAGGAGTATCAAGAGAATCAATATACATTACAAATGTTGTAAAGTGTAGACCGCCAAACAACAGAGTTCCAACAATTCCTGAGAGAAACACATGCCAAGACTATCTTCAAAAAGAAATTTCCATAATAAAACCAAAAATAATATGCATTTTGGGAAACACGGCATTTAATTCAATTTTAGGCGGATCAGAAATTACAAAATACAGAGGCAAAATTGTAAAAAAAGACAAGCAGTTTTATTTTTTGACAGTCCACCCAGCTGCTACAATTTATAATCAAGAATTAATCACAGTTCTAAAAGAAGACATTACCAAATTATTTGATTTGATCAGAGAGTTAAAAAATGGCAAACAAATTTCAGCAGACATTGACTATTCTGCCTAGAACATTTTATTCGCGTGATACCATTACAGTTGCAAAAAGTCTACTAGGAAAAAAAATAGTACGAAAGATAGGCAAGTATGAGATTTCAGGAATAATCATAGAGACAGAAGCATATAGACATAAAGATGATCCAGCAAGCCACGCATTTAGAAAAATTACTGAGAGAAACAAAGTAATGTTTGAGGAAGTAGGAAAAGCATATGTCTATTTTACATATGGAATGCATTATTGCTTTAATGTAGTTGCAAGAAACTCAAAATTTGAGGCAGGTGCAGTTTTAATTCGTGCAATCATACCTGAAAAAGGAATAGAGATAATGGAGAAAAACAGAGGCATGAAGGACAGGAAAAAACTCACTGACGGTCCTGCCAAGTTAACGCAGGCATTAGGCATTACAAAAGAACACTATGGAGTAGACTTGACTACAAATTCAAAATTATTCATTATTGAAGGAGTAAGACATGGAAAGATAATTGCAGGTCCCAGAATCGGAATAAAAAATGCTACAGACAGATTGTGGAATTTTAAGATACCAATAAAAGAAAACTAAATCTATTTGTCATTGTTTTCATCTAATGTCCATGGTGCAAATCTTCCCAAGATTCTTTGCCAATCTAATCTTAATAGTAAAATAACGATAGCGGTCATCATTGCACCAAAGATTATGATGCCAACATACACAGTAGTTACATCATTTACATTTTCAAGAAATGGTGCTACCAAAGAGAGTCCGAGATTGTGAGAGATAAGAACAATGGAATAACTAAGAACAATTTTACCGGTAAGTGTAGCAATGAAAAATCTTTTTGGATTGTATTTTGCCAGTCCTAATGGAACATAGATTAAATCATCAGGGATTGGTGTTGCGGCAGCAACAAATGCAGCAGCTGCACCATATCGCTTTACTAATCTCTCAAATGGTCGCATTCTCTTTCTAGTTTTTTCATTTAGAATATGTCGTCCTTCATAACTCACATAAAAAATAATTTGTTTTGCAACAGTTGCAGTTAATGCAGAAAGTAATGCCAGAATATGCAGATTAAATTGATCACCTACAGACATTGAAGCAAGTAAAAGAAAACCAGGCAATGGGATAAATGGAATTAAAGAACCAAAAAAATTAACAAGACCTAAACCAAGATATCCTACTTCAGGAGCAAATGGAAACAGTGCAGAAAAATCCACAAATCACCCAGCCATCAAGCATTATTTAACAAAAGCGAACATGAATGCAGGATTTGGCAAAAGATCATCTCCATAATCATTAAAATATCATTCTTTTTACAACCAAAACAGATGATCAAAAAAGAATACCCAAAAATTTGTGATGGAATAACAGGAATTAGCCCATATATCAGATTTGTAGGGATAATTGGGCAGGGAGGAGATCTTTTGGCATACAAAAGAAGGCCAGATTTAAAACCACTTTTGAATGCAAAAAATACGCAGTATCAATTTTCACATATTGCCATAAAAACAGATCTCGAGGGATTTTTTGATGAAAATCTTGGAGAAATTGAATTTGTTTGGGAAGAAAGAAAGAAAGTTCAAACAATATCATTTGCGATTAAAAAAGTTCGTGTTTGGATATCAATTGATAAAAAAGTAATTCGCTCAGAAATGCTAAGAATAATTGATTCTTGCTTACCAATTGTAAAAAAATACTCTCATGCATAAATTGATTAAAACATATTTCATAACATAAAAAATCAGAGCAATCCTTAACTTTTTTAAAACAATTACTCCAAGAGAATCATGGAAGAGATGGAGGAAATTTAGAATTTTATTGATATGATAAACACAAGAGATTCTAACTCAAAAGAGTATCAAAAAATGAAAATTGAAGAATTAAGTGCGAAGATTAGAGAAGCCATAAAATTTCAACATGAATTATTTCAAAGGATTGAAGAATTTGAGGTAAAAGGAATACAGCATGACTTGATAAAATATGCAAAGATGATTTGTAAAAATACTATAGAAAGAGAAATATTAAAAATTCAAGAAGTTTATCTAAAAAAAATTGAAAATGAATATCTTAAATCAAATAAGTAAACTACAGATCGTCATATAACCAACATCTAACATAACCAGTTTTGGTTTTAAATTTTGGTGGGACTGTTTTGCATTTTTCTATTGCAAGTGGACATCTTTCAATAAAACGGCATTGAGTTGGAGATTCTAAAAGACTAGGAGGTATTCCTTTGATGTATTTAGGAATACTTCCTTTTAATTTTGGAATTGATTCTAAGAGTCCTTGTGTGTAAGGATGTTTTGGGTTTTTGTAAATTTCATGAGAAGAACCAAATTCAACCATATGTCCACCATACATTATTCCAATCTTATCAGCAATTTCAGATAAAACTGCTAGATCATGGGTAATTAGCATAAAAGACATACCATCTTTTTTGAGTTTTTTTAAGAGATTAACAATTTGAGCCTGGATTAAAACATCAAGGGCAGTTGTAGGCTCATCTGCAATAACAAATTTTGGCTTTAGTAATAATGCCATAGCAATTATTACTCTTTGTTTCATTCCGCCACTGAGCTCATGAGGATATTTCTTTAAAACAACATCATTCAAACTTACAGAATGAATTGCATTTACAATTGTCTCATCCAAATTACCATGGAAGTTATGTTGTTTTAGAATTTCAATGAATTGTTCTTTTATGGTAAATACAGGATCAAGCGAATTCATCGCTCCCTGAAATATCATTGAGATTTTGTTCCATCTGAATTTCTCAGTGAATTCAGATTCTGAAATGTTAAGTAGTGAATTACCATCAAAAAGGATCTCTCCAGTTGTAGTACCTCCCAAAAGCATCCTAATAATAGAAAGACCCAAAGTGCTTTTACCACATGCACTTTCTCCTGCAATGCCTATTGATTCGCCGTCGGCCAAATCAAAGTCTACGTCATCTACTGCATATACAGAACCCTTTGATGTATGATATTGAGCAGAAAGCCCACTTACAATTAAGACCATGTATGTATTAGATCCAAACTAGAATTTTTGTTTTGCACTAAGGGATATAAACAACTTTGACAGAATGTAAAAAATCGATTCAAATGAAACTGCCAATATGTAATTTTGATGCAAAAAATGCGGCACTTTGCCCAAAATGTGAGAGCAAGATAGAATCAGGAAGCATTACAAAAGCAGATGCGGATGCATCAATTAAACTAGCACAACTGGCCAAATCAAATAACATAATTGACAAATTTACACTTTATTCATGTAAAGAATTCAACGGGAACTTTGTGTTGTCTTTAGCTAAAAATGACATTATGATAATTAGACAGAGTCGTGTACTTTACAGATTGCTTCAAGATCAATTTCAAGGTAAAATATGGCTATTAGAAGCTGACGAAAACGACAAGAAATTCATAGATCTCTTTTTTCCAACAAAAATTTTGTCAATCAATTTAGTTTGGGTACCAGATGGGATACAAAAAACAAAGACAGTTGTATCTGGAAAATGGACACCCAGATCCCAATTGACACAAACAAGGTCATTCAGATTGTCAAAAACGCCCGAAACCTTGACATTGAGATAGAATTTGAGGAGAAAAGAGCGTGAAAATGAATTGGGATTTGTTAAAACTCACAATATTTCAGAATTAAACGCAGACATTATTGGAAAAGAGGTAGTATTAGGAGGATGGATTGAAGATCTCAGAAAACTAGGAAAGATGACATTTATCACATTACGTGACGCTTCAGGAATTTCTCAGATAATAGTAAAAGGCGAATTAAATGACAGTCTAGAAGAGCTAAACCGTCAAAGTGTAATTAGCGTAAGAGGAATTGTACAAGAAACAAAGGCACGAGATTTTGATTTTGAGATAAAAGCAGATGAAATAGAAGTGTTAGCAAAGGCAGTGCATCCATTACCAGTTGATCCAATTGGAAGAATGGAAAGCAACATCGATACAAGATTAAATCACCGTGCATTAGATATGCGAAACCAAAAAACGGCATCAATTTTCAAATTACGACACCATGTGTTAGAAATATTACGTAAAACATTAGCATCAAAAAAATTTATTGAAATTACAACACCAAAAATAATTGGCAGTGCAAGTGAGGGTGGAGCAAATCTATTTTCATTGGATTATTTTGGCAAAACTGCATATCTTGCTCAAAGCCCACAGTTATACAAAGAACAAATGACAATAGGGCTTGAGAGAGTTTATGAAATTTCGAATTTCTATAGAGCAGAGAATTCACATACAGGTCGTCATCTTAGTGAATTTACAAGTGTAGACATCGAAGCTGCATTTATGGACTATAATGATGTAATGAATATTTTAGAATCACTAGTAATAGAAGTTTACAAAGTTACATCAGAGAAATGTAAAAAAGAACAAGAAAACATAGGGCATACAATTGAAATTCCAACATCTCCTTTTGAAAGGATAACGTACACCCAAGTAATTGATGAGCTAAAAAAAGTGGGTGAGAAAGTAGAATTTGGAGATGATTTACTTGATTCACATTTAAGAATAATTGGAAAGAATCATCCGGGATTTTATTTCCTCACAGACTGGCCAATGAAATTAAAACCATTTTACATAAGAGAAAAAGACGAAGATCCTAAATTATCACGCTCATTTGATCTTCAATTTGGATATCTAGAATTGTCATCTGGAGGAACTAGACTGCATAACTCGGAGATGTTAAAAACCAGACTCAAGGAACAGGGTTTGGATCCAACTCAATTTGCAGATCATCTTAAGACATTTGATTGGGGAATGCCACCTCATTCTGGTTGGGGAATGGGATTAGACAGACTAATGACTACGCTTATTGGAATAGACAATGTAAGGGAAGTAGTACTTTATCCAAGAGATCCAGACAGATTGAGTCCATAAATCAATTCAGATTTTTATTGCAAAGGAAATAACGCCATTACATGATAGAGCAAGCAGATGCAAAAAAAGTAGTAGAAGTAATAGGAAACAATCTGATTGGGGTATCACATGATTCCAAGAGCTTTCAAAAATTACCAGATTCTTTTTGGGGTTATTTTGCAAGAGGGCATGACACAAAAGGAACATTTGGCGTAATAGTCACGTATTCAGAAGATGGAAATGATGTAGATGAACTAATCAAAATGTATGAAGAGTGGGCAAATAAAAATAAAAGTAAAGAACCAAAATAACCTACTTGGTTTCTTTGAAGAGTTTTCTATATTCATGACATTCCTTGCAAATGGGTTTTCCTTTGTATTTTGGATTACCATCTGTAATTTTTAATGTGCTTGGATTTATTTTACAAATGACGCAAACAACCATGATTAGACCTTAGAAGAGACAATTTATAAAAATTTGGAATTCTATGGATGTAAACTGTCAGGTATTTTTGTTGATGGTAAAAATACAGAAAAGAATTCATAAATAGATTGAAAGAATTTCTTAATTTTTGAGTCTATTGATAATTTCTTGGGTAAATTCAGATGTAGATTTGTCTCCGCCAATATCTTTAGTTTTGACACCGCTTTTTACCAAATCAAAAATAACAGATTCTAGTTTTTTGCCAACTGCAATACATTTTGAATCATTATGTTTTGCCCCAAGCCAATCAAGCATCATTTTAATAGATAAGAGAAAGGATGAAGGATTTGCAATGTTTTTTCCTGCAATATCAAATGCAGCACCATGAACTGGTTCAAACAATGCAAAATTATCACCAATGTTAGCAGCTGGTGCCATACCCAATCCTCCTACAACTTGAGAGGATTCATCAGATAAAATATCACCAAACAAATTAGTAGTCACTATGACATCAAATTGTTCTGGTTGACGAATTAGATTCATAGCACATGCATCGACATACATTTGTTCAAATAAAATATCCGGATAGCTTTTTGCGACTTCACTACAAGATTTTGCAAATAATCCATCAGTGAGTCGCATTACATTGGATTTATGAACGCATGTGACTTTTTTCATAGAGTTACGCTGCTTTGCGGTTTCAAATGCATATTTTGCAATTCTTTTTGAAGCATACTCTGAGATTATTCTCAATGCAACAGCCGAGTCTCCCAAACTAAATTCTTTACCAGTGTAAAGATCCTCAGTATTCTCTCTAACAATTACCATGTCAATATCATCTCTTAATGCAGGCATGTGAGGGTATGATTTTGCGGGTCGGATATTGGCATAAAGATCAAGAATACGTCTTAATACAACAATGACATCAGCTGCGCTCTCACCAACTGGCGCCTTTAAACAAGCATCAGATTTTTTAATTGCAGATATAGTTTCATCAGGAAGTGCTTTTCCAGTTTCTTTTAATGAAGAATCTCCTGCATGTAATTTTGTAACATCAAATTTCAAATCTAATTTATCATTAATGGTGTTCAAGATAGATACCGCAGAATTAGAGAGTTCAGGTCCGATTCCATCACCAGTAATTAATGAGATTTTATACATAATCAAAAATAGTGTAAATGGGAATTTTAAATGATTGCTTAAAAAATATAGTGCAAAGTCAGGAAGGTTTATGTTTTGTGGACAAAAAGCGGTAAAAGATGTTGAAAATAGAGGCAATAATTAGGAGCTCAATGTTACAAGATATTCAAGAAATATTAGCAAAAAATGGAATTCCAACTTTTTCAGTATATCAAGTACAGATAACAGGAGTGCATAAAGCACATAAAAGTTTAAGAAATAAAACTAGTGATTTTATTCCAAAGTCAAAGCTGGAGATTCTATGTCCAGATAATACAGGCGATGAAATAGTCAAAATAATTCAAGATACAGCCAGAACAGGCGAAAAAGGAGACGGAATCGTATATGTCTACAAAATAAACAAATTAATAAAAATCAGAAACGGGGACATAGACGAAAAGGCGTTATCATAATAGAATTTAGTGCCCAATTTGTTTTTCATTAAACATTTTTTTGAGCATTATTCTGTTAATGCCGTCAATTACTGCTTGAACGCTGGTAGTAACAATGTCTTCGCCTATAGATTTTGCAGAGACACTGTTTCCTTGCGCATCTTCAACTCTGATTGTTACTTCACATAATGCAGTAGAACCTCCAGATATTGATGCCAAACCATAGTCTTTGATTCTAAGTTCAGATATTTGTCCTGTGATTTTTTGAATGGCATTTAATGCCGCATCAACTGGACCAACACCATAATCAGTTCCGATAAAGTCCTTGCCATCAATGTTCAATTTAACAAATGCATAAGGCATTGTTCCAATTCCAGTAGATACGGAAAATCCAGTCAATTGGACAATTCGTTTGATTCCTTTTTCTCCCAAAATATTACTTGCAATAGAAAGTAGCTCAACATCTGTAACTTGTTTTCCTTGGTCACCAATAATTTTTATTTTATCAAGAATTTGTTTTGCCTGATCATCTGTTGGATGTATACCATATTCAGCAAGCATTGCATTCATACCGTGAATTCCTGCATGTTTTCCAACTTGAAGCCATCTCTTCCTTCCAACTAATTCAGGACTTATTGGCTCATAGGTTAATGGATTATTCAATATGCCATGTGTATGTATTCCAGACTCGTGACCAAATGCATTATCGCCAACAATTGCCTTGTTTGGTTGAACTTGAACACCTACAGTTTTTGAGATAAATCTAGATGTCTCATAGAGTAATTCAGATTTAATTCCAGTTTCGTATTTTTGATCATAAGGTAAGCACTTTAAGGCCATAACAAATTCTTCCAATGATGCATTGCCTGCTCTTTCACCAATTCCATTAATTGTGACATGAGCACATTGAGCACCTGCTCTTATTCCAGATAATGCATTGGCCACAGCCAATCCAAAGTCATTATGACAATGAACACTAATTGGAAGTTTTGTAGCTTCAATTGCGTCTTTAGTGATTTCTGCCATATATTCCGGAGTTGCATAACCAACAGTGTCAGGGATGTCGATTCTATCAGCACCTGCTTTTGCAACTTCGCCAAATACATGTTTAAGAAAATTTCTGTCAGTTCTTGTTGCATCTTCTGCAGAAAATTCCACTTGTAGTCCTCTAGACTTACCATATTCTACTGCCTCTATTGCTTTTTCAAGTGCTTGTTCTCGTGTCATTTTGAGTTTATACTCTAAATGAATATCAGAAGTTGCGATAAAGGTGTGAATGTAGTTTAATCCTGCATCAACTGCAGCATCAATGTCTTTTTTACTAGTTCTAGTCAAACCACATATATCAGAAGACAAACCTTCGCTTGCAATCATCTTTACAGCTTTGAATTCACCGTCAGAGATTACTGGAAATCCAGCTTCAATTGCATCAACACCAAGTATGTCAAGTTTTTTTGCAATGGCAAGTTTTTGATCTGGAGATAATGAAATTCCAGGTGTTTGCTCGCCATCTCTTAATGTAGTGTCAAAAATTCTAATTCTCATGCTCCGCTCCTTTGCAAAGCCGCAACCCCTGTTCTTGCAACTTCAAGTATTCCAAATGGTTTTGCCAATTCCTCAAAGGCTCGAATTTGATCAGGAGTGGCAGTTAACTCTACCATTATTGAATCCTTTCGTACATCATGTATTTTTCCACCATATGCATTGGCTAATTTGTTTACCTCCATACTATCATTAGCGTTACTTAGTTTAATCTTAAAAATACTTAGTTCTCGATATACTGTTTTGTGTTCATCCAAGTGCTTTACTTCTATGGTATCAATCATTTTATCAAGTTGTTTTACTATTTGTTCAACTTGTTTTTCATCACCATATGTGGTAATAGTCATTCTTGAGTATTCGGGATTGTCAGTTACGCCCACAGAAATGCTGTCAATATTGAAATTTCTGGATCTGAAAAGATGAGTGACCTTAAACAATATTCCAGGTTTATTTTCAACTAAAAGAGTAAGAATAGCCCACATGATAATCACTATGAAGGTAAAATCATATCCGCAAGAGAAGTTCCTGGCGCTACAAATGGTAATACATCTTCTTCAGGATCAATTGGAATATCAATTACTGTTGCAACGTCACTTTTCAACGCTGTTTTGATTGCCTTATCAAGTTCGTCCATTGACTGTGCACGTATTCCTTGAGCTCCATATGATTCAGCTAGTTTTACATAATCAGGACATTTTCCTTGATCAACTCCTATCATTCGTCTATTATAGAAAGTTCGTTGCCATTGTGCAACCATTCCCAATGTAAAATTATTTAAGAGAAATACAATCACCGGGATATCTTCCAACACTGCAGTTGCAAGAGAGTTTTCTGTCATGCTAAAACTACCATCTCCTGCAATGTCCACTACAGGAACATCAGGTCTTGCTACTTTGGCACCAATTGCCGCAGGGAATCCCCATCCCATAGTTCCAAGTCCAGTAGAACTAAAGAAAGTACCAGGTTGTATCACATCATAAAAGAGTGATGCCCACATTTGGTGTTGGCCTACTTCAGTAGTTACAATAGATTCATGAGGCAATACTTCTCTGAGCTTTCTCAAGATTTTTGCAGCACCCATTTCACCTGGATGTAGTTTCAAATTTTCTTTCCAATACTCTTTGGTTTCTTTTACATGTTTAATCCAAGTATTTTCTTCAGTTCTTTTAATTGCTTTTTGCATAAGCATCTTTACCATAATTCTAAGTGATGCACGTACATCGCCAACTACTGCAACTGAGGTAGTTTGATTTTTACCAATTTCAGCTGGATCTACATCCATATGAATAATTTTTAGTCTCTTTTCAAATGCTTCAAAGGTTCCAACAGATCTATCAGAAAATCTTGTACCTATTGCCAATACACAATCAGCTTCAGTCATCATTTTGTTTGCCTCCGCATGACCATGCATTCCAATTGGTCCCAATGATAATGGATGATTCTCTGGAAACGCGCCTTTTCCTTTGAAAGTAGTAACTACTGGAATCATAAGTAATTCAGCTATAGATTGAAGTTCTGCAAATGCAGATGAGATGATTGTTCCACCGCCAGCTAAGATAATTGGTCTTTCTGCACCAAGTAACATTTCAATTGCTCTTTCAACATTTGCAATGTCAGGAGTAGTCCATGGATGATAACCGCGAATTTTGAATTCATCTGGAAAAATCATAGATGCTTCTTTTTGTTGGACATCTTTTGGAATATCAATAAGAACAGGTCCAGGGCGACCGGTTTCTGCAATGTAGAATCCTTTTCTAACTACCATAGGAATTTCATCAGGAGATCTGGGTTGAAATGCATACTTTACAGCAGGATTGGCCATTCCAATAATATCACTTTCCTGAAATGCATCTTTTCCAATCATCGCTACTGGAACTTGACCAGTAACTGCAATCATAGGAGAAGAGTCAGCTTGTGCAGTAGCAATTCCAGTTAGAATGTTAGTAGCACCAGGTCCAGATGTGGCAAAACACACACCAGGTTTTCTGCTGACGCGTCCAAATCCATCTGCCATATGTGCTGCAGATTGCTCATGTCTAACCAAGATGTGTCGAATATTACATCTGGCAAATTCATCATACATTGGAAGGTTTGCACCTCCGGGTAAGCCAAATACTTCTTTGACACCTTCTTTTTCCATAGCAACCATCAATGCTCTGGCACCTGTCATAGTTTCCATTTTATTCAATCAAATCAATCTCCATAATTTTAATGTGTTAAAACTCAGAAGCACTTTTTACAGTACTAGATCAACTAGTAATAAGACACCCAATTTACCAGTTATGATTGTGCTCATTGAAATTCAAATGTAACATACAACTGATAATTAATAAAGATTCTCAGAAAATTACTAGTGTTTTTTGACGTGTCTAGTCCAGAAGACTTAAACTGATAATTTTTCATATTTGAAATAACGATTTTGTCTGAAAATGAAGAAATTATTAGAATAATTGAAGCGCTGTTTGAATCAGGAAAGACAAAGGATTTTTCATCACTTAGAGACATTCATTTCAATGATTCTAGATTTTCAAGTTTTAGTGATTTACCACCATATGATTTAAAAGATTTTCAAACCACAGTCGAATTAGAAGAACTAAAATTCATAAGCATTTCGGATTATAGCTATCAAATTAAAAATCCAAAAATAAGCGTATTTGGAAATGCAGCTGTTGTAGCTTTGGAATTAAATCAAAAAGGAATGCTGGTAGACAACAAAGCATACACAGGTGAACATATTTCAATTGAAGGCAGAGCAACTTTTGTGTTAGTTAAACAACCAACATGGAAAATTGCACACATACACCTATCTAAAATAAAAAACTAAAAGCTATTTTTTATGTACTACTGGTTTGTGTTGTGGTTTAGTATGTTGGGATTTGGTTTGAGTAGGTTGGTTTGATTTGTGTTGTGGTTTAGTTTGAGGTGTGGTTTGTTGGGATTTGGTTTGAGTAGGTTGGTTTGATTTGTGTTGTGGTTTAGTTTGAGGTGTGGTTTGTTGGGATTTGGTTTGAGTAGGTTGGTTTGATTTGTGTTGTGGTTTAGTTTGAGGTGTGGTTT
>Ga0247727_10000242_pt1 | contig 130334 bp, 133 predicted proteins | sample WisWelCaveWW1625_FD_202498 | JGI IMG/M metagenome (GOLD analysis project Ga0247727, IMG submission 202498) | Biofilm microbial communities from Wishing Well Cave, Virginia, United States - WW16-25 | ecosystem: Environmental > Aquatic > Deep subsurface > Groundwater > Cave microbial mat... | reverse complement strand
CAGCAAAAAGACTCAAAGACGCCACCGGCATACCCGTCTTCGTCAAAGTCGGACAAGGAATACCCCAAGGAATCTCCCAATACGAACCCATCAAAGCACTCGACATGTTCTTCCTACCCTCGCTCCTGATCCAGATGGATTTCGGCATCGTGCAGTACAATGCCCTCGAGAAAGTGATCGAGATGGTCTATTACAACCGGGGAAGCAGGGCGTTCTTCACCGGGACGATCGACATCCTCGTCGACGGCGCGGTGGTCCAGACCCTGACCGACAAGGACCCGCAGCGCCTGGAGCGGAATGAGACGCGCGGAGTGCGCTATCCCATCGACCTGAGCGAGCACATCGCCCAGAAACGTGCCATCACCGCAGACATCTTCACCGTCTATGGCGAATCACCTGAGATCCTCGACCGCGCCATCGCGAGCACTGTTCCCGTGGTCGTCTCATCCGCTGGGGAGGAATGCGCGCTCGAACTGGACAAGGTCACCTTCGACAAGACCGCCCAACGCATCGCGGTCAGGATCACGAACCCCTCAGAGGTCGATTGCTACGCATCCCTCAACCTCCTTGACGTCATCATCGATGACCAACCCCAGCTCGTCGCCTATCCGGGCACGGCACTCGTCCCTGCAGGAAGCTCAGAAACCTTCAGGATCAAGCAGCGGATGACGCCAGTCGATCTCGAGGACAACCCGACCGTGCACGTGCGCATCCTCTATGGATCACGGGAAGGGCTCCTCTTCAAGCTCATCGATGAACACGTTCCCTTCGGCAAGACCACCAGCGCATGGTTCATCGCAGGAATAATCGCGATCCTCGCAATCCTGGCGATCATCCTCTTCATGCTCTGGAAGAAGTCACGTAAGGAACAGCGGAGGCGACAATGAAGACGAGACTCCTGTGCATCCTCCTCATGATCGTACTCGCATCGATCGCCGTGTACGCCGCACCGCCCGCGAATCTCACTGCCCAAGGAGGCAACATCACCAAAATCACCATGACCTCCCTGCGGCAGACCGACCACTGGCAAGGCCTCGCAGGACAGGTCTTTTTCAGCGCTGCCGCGCCGAATACGACTGCCGTGAACGCCGTCGGCAGCTTTGTCAACGGGACGAACATCAACTTCACCATCGACTGCGACAATCCCATTTCCGCATCAGGGTTCATCTTCTTCAGCAATGCCAGCACCCCGCCGTCAGGACTCACTGCAGGGGATTTGAGCATCCTCGACCGGCTCACGGGCAACAAGTCAGACAGCGGCGCCAAGACATTCACGTCTACGAGCAGCTTCGCATTCACGAGCGGCACCATCACCGGCGTGCCGACCGCGTTCTCGTTCGTGAGCCAGGCACCGCAGAGCAGCTCGTTCCGCGAAGGCTATTTCAACCAGGGCGCGAACATCGTCTTCGCCACGGTCATCGAGGTCAACCTCACCGGCTACAATAGCAGCTTCTTTGATTACCAAGCGCTGCTGGTCGCGCCCTACCGCACCACCATCCCGTATTCCATCTTCGCGGACATCAACTTCACGTGCCCTGCAGCACCAGGAGCACCGCCAGGAGCAGGAGGCGGCTCAGGAGGCCAGCAGGGCGGCTGCATCGTGTTCTGGCACTGCGATCCTTGGGAGGCTTGTGAAAGCAACGGCTTCCAGCACCGCACGTGCACGCCTGCGAGCACCTGCCCGAACCAGACCGGCACCCTCAGGCCGCCCTCGCAGCGCGTCTGCATCCCCCGCGAGCCGCGCGAAGAACTGCCGGAGACCATCTCAGAACGCGAAATCCTCTGGCCAGGCTTCCTCGGCAATCTCACGTTGAATCTCACGCCTGATGACGGATACATCCTGGAAGAAAAGGAATTACATGGCACGTTCCAGAACCGCAACGATCAGTCGCTCGAAGGCATCACCTACGTCGTGACCACGCCGCGCGTCTACACGACCTTTGCGCCAACACATACCGCCCCCTTGGTCCTCTGGAACACCCTGCTTAGCGGCTGGACCGACCACGGCCATGCCGAAGACCGCGCCTTTGATTGGATCGTCGTCCCGCCTGCGCCCCTGCCACGACTGGCACCGCACACGACCGAACCCTACCGCTTCACCGTCATTCCTCCAGTCATGCAGCCCAAGACCGTCGATATCGGCGTGAGCGCGTATTCCGGCCCGGTGCGCGTGAAATCGACGATCGCGCCGCTCACCGTCGACGTTCGCCCGTTCCAGATCGCCGGCGAGTGGAGGCCCTTGCAGAACGTCTTGGTGCTGTATTACGTGGTCGACAATCGCGGCAGGAAAGGGAAAAGCATAAATATCGAAGTCGACCTCAATCACGGCAAGAGCACGCTCATCGCAGAGCTGCTCGGGCCATTGCGCGTGCCGGCAGACAGCGTCGGCATCTACGGCCATGAATACCGCCTGGGACGCGCAGCACGTGGCCGGGACATCATCATCGATGCCCGCCTGTATGCCCCTGATGGCAATCATCGCGCGATGGCATCCTTTGCAACGAGGTGAAATGACGTGTACATCTTTTGGATCGACATCCCATTGAACGTGCTCATACTCATCGCGCTCATTTTGCACACGATCGAATTCGCGCTTGCCTGGAAGATCTGGAAGCAGGTGAAACGATGATTGTTTTCGGCATCAACCTGCCTATCGCAGAAATCATCGCAATCCTGCACGTCGTGACAATCGTTCTGCTCTATAAAATTCTCAAGAGAATCAGGTGATTACCAACCGCGGAGTTCCATCGCTTTCGCGATCCTCTCCAAGGCGAGCACGTTTGCCGCGGCCCGATAGGAAATCTTGTGCTTGTGCGCGGTCTCGTGGACGCTCGTGAACGCTTTCGTCATCAAGCGCTCGAGCTTCGCATCGACTTCCTCAAGATCCCAGGAATACCCATACAGGTTCTGGCACCACTCGAAATAACTCGTGCTCACGCCGCCTGCGTTCGCGAGGATGTCAGGGATCACGATGATGCCTTTCTTGTCCAGCACCGCATCTGCTTCAGGCGTCACTGGCCCATTCGCCATCTCCAGGACGATTTTTGCCTTGACCTTGCCTGCATTGTCCTTGGTGATCGCGTTCTCGAGCGCGGAAGGCGCGAGGATATCAACCGGCAACTCAAGGAGCGCTTCATTCGTGATGCTTTTGCTGCCCGGAAAGCCCTTGACCGCGCCGGTCTTCTGCTTGTGCTGCATGACGCGATGGACGTCCAGGCCTTTCTCGTTGTAAACGCCCCCCTTGCTATCCGAGACTGCGACGATCCTGAAGTTTTGCTTGTGCAGGATTTCTGCGAGCCAGCCGCCGACATTGCCGACGCCTTGGATGGCGACCGTGCCTGGCTTGAGCTTGTTCGCCTTGAGTGCTTCGCGGAGCACGAAAAAGCCGCCTTGCGAGGTCGCCTTGTCGCGGCCGAGCGAGCCGCCGAGCTCGAGCGGCTTGCCGGTGATGGTCGCAGGAGCGTGATGACCAGTGATTTTCTCGTATTCATCAAGGATCCATGCCATGGTCTGGCTGTCGGTATTGACATCAGGCGCAGGCACATCTTTCCACGGGCCGATATACTTGGCCATGGCGCGCGCCCAGCCGCGGCTCACCGCCTCTTTTTCCTTTGCCGACGCTGGCTTCGGGTCCCACGCGACACCGCCCTTGCCGCCACCATACGGGATGTCAGCGACCGCGCATTTCAACGACATCCACGTGGCAAGAGCCTTGACCTCATTGATGTCGACCTGCGGGTGATACCTTATGCCGCCCTTGTACGGGCCGCGGGCAGAATTATGCTGGACCCGATAGCCGTTGTACTTCTTGCCGTTTGCCGAGATCTCGAATTCGTGGATGTGCTCAGGCTTCTTGATCTTCTCAAAAAGAGCAGGCGGGACTTTCGCGTACTTGTTCGCGTGCTCCAGGTTCTTGATGGCGTTCTCGAACGGATTCGCGCTCCCCATACGACAAAAGAGCACCCTCTCGATATAAAAACCTATCGCTTGAGCAATATTTTTATAGTCATCCTTCTGCCGCACCACGTATGCCGAAGAAGAGGGAAGCTGACGTCGAGGCGCGCATCGCCGCGATCATCGCCCGCGCCGCGAGCGAGCTCAATGACGCCTTCCCCTCCTTGGATATCACTGCGGTGGAAGCGCCGGTGAATCGCACGGCAGAGTTCACCATCACCCGGCTCGGGTATGACCACGCGATCGGTTTCTTGCGCGCATTCGCATTCATCCCCCTGGTCGCACCAGACAAGAAGACCGGCATCGTGACCTTGGCCGGATTCACCATCGCCCTGCACCTGCACATGAACGAAAAGAACGCCGTGCAGGAATTCCGCGAGCGATCGCTTCTCGAGACCCCTGCTGAACAATACGTGTTCAAAGAGAGAATCAAGGGATTCCTTGCCACGCGCATCCCACTGATGCAGATACGAACGAAAAAAGCAGTCGCGGTAATTGTGGCGCCTGGTGAAGAACCAGTCGTAAAGTACGCAACGCTTGCCATCATCGGAATCCTGCTCATCGCAGCGATCTCCACGACCACAGTCTCGCAAGGCAAGCGCGCAGAATGCCTGCAGGACTGCCGTTCAGACGGCGATTATTGCGCAGAGAAAGCATACCGGACAAACGCGGCATGCACCGCAGGCAAGGTCATCTGTGACACGCAACAGACTGCAGCATTGCGTGAATGCCAGCATTTCTATGACCGTTGCAGGTATGTCTGCGACATACCGAGATTCTAACCGCCTGTATAATTCAACAAGCCTGATTGCCCTGATTCCTCGTACGCGCGCATCCCGCCCTCCAGGTGGTAGATGTTCGCGTACCCGAGCGCCTTGAGCTGCTCGACCGCAGATGTGCTCATCCTTCCTGAACGGCAATAGACCAGCAGGGGTTGTTTCTTGTCGCTCGGCAATTGATCAATGTGCGCAGCGATGTGCTCCCAGTCTTCGATGAACGCATCAGTCTTCTCGAGCTCGCCCTCATACGGCGTGTGCACATTGAGCACGAACAATCCTTGTGCCTCTTTCTGATCAAGAAGCTCCTTGACTTGCTGCGAGCCCAATTGGTGCACGACGGGTTGAGGCGCACAGGCCGCGAGAAGCACAATCACGAGAACAATCCATCGCATCAAGACAACTCAGAACATCTCGTTATTTAAGCTTTTCTCACCTGACCAGCTCGATGAGCAGGTCAAGCGCGATGCGCTTTGCCACGTTGTGGCGGCTGAAGTGCGGGATGGCAGACTTCAAATGAAGCTCTGCTTTCTCCCAGACCTTGCCGTTATGAACAACTAATTTTTGCATAGAATTCACCTCCGTAATCGTATTGAATACATATAGAGAAAACAGTATCAATTTACTTTAATCGAATGCTCTCCAGATTCCTCGGCGCGACTGTCTCCATCCTGCCCAGCTTGTGGATGCTCGAAGCCAGATCCAGGATGCGACTGTTCTCACCGTGGTTGACGATGACCTTCTTCGGCCGCGGCGTGGCCTTGAACACGAAATTCATCAATTGCTTGCGGTCAGAATGGTCTGAGATCTCGACACGGCACACTTCCATCTTGACCGGCACGACCAATTGCTTGCCGCCTTCGTTGAAGATGAACTCCTTCTCGCCGTGCAGGATGCGATAGCCGAGCGCGCCTTCAGGCTGGTAGCACGAGAACACGATGCTGTTCTTCGGATTGTCTGCCAGGTTCTTGAAGTATTCGACGCTTGGGCCTCCGACCATCATCCCTGACGTCGCAAGGATGACACACGGGCCATGCTCTTCCAAGAGCTGCTGGCGCTCTTTCTGCGAGCCGATGCGCTTGAAGATCGGATTGAGAAACGGGTTCTCGTCCTTGTGGAAGATGGACTTCCGCAGGGTGCGGTTCAGGAATTCAGGGTATGCGGTGTGGATGGCGGTGATGTCCCAGACCATGCCGTCGATATAGACCGGGATGGGTTCGAGTTCTCCCTTCTTGACCATCTCCTCGATGATGACCATCACGTCCTGGGCACGGCCTGAGCCGAGCACCGGCATCAACACCTTGCCGCCTCGCTTCACCGTCTCCTGGATGATTTTCTTGAGCAGTTCGTCCTGTTCGACCGGAGAACCCATCACATTCGTCTTGCCGCCATACGTGCTCTCGATGATGACCGTCTCGAGGCGAGGGAATTGCGTTGCTGCAGGCTCGAGCAATGGCGTCTTGCCATACTTCATGTCTCCGGTGTAGAGCAGGTTGTGCAGCCCATTGCCGATGTTCAAGTGGGTCATGGCTGCCCCGATGATGTGACCAGAATTGTACAGCGTGACGCGGACGTCCGGCGTGATGTCCGTGACTTCCTCAAAGTCAAGCGTGACCACGTGCTTGACCATCTCCTTGATGTCATCAGTGTCGTACAGCGGGTCGCGGTTCTCTGCCTTCATCAGCTTGACGTAATCCAGGCAGAGCAAGCTCATCACGTCACGCGTTGGAGCAGTGCAATACACTGGCCCGCGATAACCATACTTAAACAAGTAGGGCACAAATCCTGAGTGGTCCAGGTGCGAGTGCGAGACGATGACTGCATCAAGCTCGTTCAAATGGAATTCAGGAGCGTCAAGATACGGGTAGGGTTCTTGGTCTGAGGCGACATTGATGCCGCAATCGAGCAGGATGCGTGATTCAGGCGTCTGCAGGAAGATGCAGCTCCTGCCGACCTGGCGGGCTCCGCCCAAGAAGGTGACGCGCACCCACTCATTCTTCTTCTCCCTGATCCAGCCATCATAGATACGATGGCCGACCTTGTCCAGGAATTTCCTGCGATAATCAGAGTTCTGGAACAGGACTGCACGGATGTTCTCGATCAGCACCGAGCGGATCGCAGGAGTCCTCCTGACGATGGGCACCCAGAGGCACTTCTCGCGGATCTCCCTGAGCAATGCGCCTTGCTTGCCGATGGCAAGCCCTGGCTTCTCTGCCTCGATCGTGACCAAGGAGCGTTGCGGCTCGAAGACGATGTTCGCGATGCCTGATTCCCCAGGCAATATCTTTCGGATGTCCTTCTCCGCATTCTCCTGGTCCTCAGTGATGCTCGGGTCAGGACGGAGCTCGATGCGCTTCTTGAACTCATTGACTGCGGCGCGGATGGCGCCCTCGTCGTTGAGGAAGAATTTCTTATCCTTCGTGTAGAGCACGATATTCGCTCCTTCGAAGACCGCATCAGAGACCTTGCCTTCCGGCAACATCTTGAGGATTTCCTTAATGATATCTGCCATAATGAGTCACCTAAAAATCGGCCAAGAAGTATTGATCCGGCCTTTATTCAATCCTGATTTCGAGCTCCTTCTCAAGCACGGTCTGCATGCCCTTGTCCGTGATGGTCACGACATCGATGCCGTTGCCCGAAGCCGTGTCGCGCTGCAAGGCAGCATTGACTGCCTTGACCGCGAGCTTGACACCTTCATCGATCGTCATGTTCTTCCGGTACAAGGTCTCGAGCACACCAAGTGCGAAGACCATTCCCGAGCCGTCAGCAGCATAATCCTTGATGTCCATCATGCTTCCGTCCGGGCTCAATTCCCACCCGTGGAATCCTTCTGCGTCCCTGCCGCCCATCATCAATGAGGCGATGCTGAGGACCATGCTCGGCCTGCGGAACGTGCTGTACAGCATTCCCGCGACCAAGCTTGCGGCCTCGCGCACCGTGGTGGTGCGATATGCCTGCACGTCCTTGAGTTTGATCTCTGCGCGGGCAAGCTTGACCATCAATTGGATGTCTGAGACATTGCCTGCGGTCGTGACCGCGATCACGTCGGTGATGGGCTGAATCTTCTGGGCGCGCTTGTGGAGCACCATCCCGCCACCGCTCGCCCTGCGGTCTGCAGCCAGGACGATGCCGTCCTTGCACATCACGCAGATCGTGGTCGTGCCGGTCTTCAATTGCAAATCTTTCGCTTCTGTCATCAAAAATCACGTATGCAGAATTGTTCCCACTGAAACACCTTACCGAAGGGGTCTATATAAAGCTTTCGTTTTACTTTATTTTTACGAGTTCATACACTTGCTCTTTTTCATTCAATTTATGCTCATAGCCGAGCTCCTTCACGCCTTTGTCCAAGACGTCAAGGAGATTCTTGAATGTCTCTGCGGCCTCGACATATTCCTGGATATCAGGCCGCTTTTGGGCACGCTCATTGAATTTCGCAGCATTCTCTTTGCAGGCCCCATAGAGATGCGTAAGATAACTTCGTTGAACGTCCTTCAAGAATGATTCAGATACTTTTCGTTTTCCCTTGAGGATGTTCCGCACTTGGGCAGCACGCGCATACACTCCCACAATGGTATCGCCAGAGAACCGTACGCTGGGATTGGTGAAGTTAATCTCTTTCTCATTCAATCGTATTCCGATCTCATATCCTTTGGTGAGTTCACCGACATAATCGAGCGTGCTGAATACCTCATCCTCGCTCGCGAGATCAAACAATTGCTTGCCCACGACGATAAAATTGTTCTTGAGCTTTTGCGCAGGAATTGGCCGACACCAAGGCTCAATGATCAGTCCGGCATCATAGCGCTTTTCAACATCACGAAGAGTATCAGGGGTAGCTTCTGCACGGATGTAATCCTCAATGCTCGCAAATGCATTCTTCCGCTCATTCTTTTCCGGCAAGTAATACGCCTTCACGATGGCATCAGGATTCTTCTTCTCATCATGCGCGAGTTTCCATTCCTCGACAAGGATCTGGCGCACGTACTTGTATCGACCGTTCTCATCGAGTTTCTTCGCCTGCTCAAACGTGATCCTGTTCTTCTTGAGCTTGGGAAGCTCTTCGACGGTCTGCGTCTTGCCGTCTTGTGCGAACACGGTGTGCTGCGGCAGCGCATACGAGGCAAAAGGCGCAGTAACAAGAACAAGGCCAGTGAACCATTTCCGCACGACGCTTCCAAGCCCCATAGGAATCACTAATATATAATCGAATATAGCTTTTCTAGTATATAAATCTTTCCTTACTCGCCCTTGGCACGCTTCAACAAGGACTCAAGCTCATGAACAGCGGCATCGTCAATGCCCTTATCACGCTTGTGCAAACCAAGGTGCACAAGGACCGAGGAGAGCATCACGATGATGAAGCCGGCGATCAGATAGCCGAGCAAGGGCGGAGCTCCGCAGGCAAGATGTTGTGTCAAGAGCACTGCGAACAGGACAAGCGCAAAGAACAACAACCAGCTCGCGCCTGGACCGCGCTTGTGGCGCTTGATGGCACGAGCAGTATACAGTGTGGAAACAATCAATAACACCAGGAGCACCGGGAACCAGAGCCAGGGCGCGATCCTGCACGGATAGAAGAGCTGGTAATACCGCGAGCAATCGCTTGGGCAATTCTCGGCATTCTCGCCCTCGCCGCAGACGCCATTGCCGCAGTTGCAGCCTGCAGGGTCAGCAGTCGCCTCTTCAGGGATGCGCCTGCCGACAACCACATACGTCCCTGGCTTGCATTCTGCACTGACCTGCACGATCTTGTTGTAGCCGATGATCGGCTTGTCAGGCTCTTGCTCCGCCATATCCTTGCCCACGATGCGGCCCATGATCCTTCGCGGCAGCCAGTCATCGATGAGGTCGGTATGGGTCACCGGCACCTCGAAATAGTGGCCGCATTGATCGTTGATTTCCTGGTTGCCGACAGTGCGTGCGCTGCGGGTCGTGACAATGCCGTCGTTCGGGTCATAGACGCCATTCTTCGCGAACAAGTCAGCGGTGAACTTGTAGGGCTGCCGTCCTGCGATGATGTGGTATTCAACGCCTTGCGTGCGCGGCACCTGCCTGCCCGTCACTGCCTCCTGGAGCATCGGCAAATCCTCGGCAAAGAGCATCGCCGTGCTACGGACATTCAGCAGGAATCCGAAAAGCCGGCCATACACTTCTGCAGCAGGACTACCTAAGCCAGGCTGGCCTGCGAAAATCACATTGTCGACCTTGCGAGCGAAACTGAAACCATTCTTCCTCGCATAATCGAGCGCACGCTGCGCCTCAATGCCACCCATCGAATGCGTGACGATACTGAGCGTGTCAAATCCTGATGCCTGCTGCTCAAGCTGTGACGCGAGTTCTTGGGCAGCCTCATCCGGATCCATGCTCAACGGATACGAGAACGTCCATACCTGGAACGGCTGCCTGGTCAGGGCGAAATCATCAACGAACGTCTGCCAGCGCAAGGAATCGGTCGTGATGCCATGGATCAGAAGGACTGCGTTTCTTGAGCCACCACCATAGACCTTCTCGAGCTTGGTGCCAGGGCAGGACGCGCAATAGACTCCCACCATTGCGAATAAGGCCTGATACTTGCCATCCTGCTGCGTCAGGAACAGGCTGATATCATCGATGACTGCGGAGACCGCACCATCCTTGATCTCAACACCTTCCAGTGTCCTCCATGTCGTGCCGATCAAGGCGAAGATTCCGACGCTCGCGGGATCGATGAAGAGCGGCGTTATCTCAGGGAATGTCACGCGGACGCGACCAGAGATGTGCTGATCGAACGTCACGAGCAATGGCGTGCCGATGATGCGCGCGCTGGGGTTCGCAGGATAGGGCACGTCACTTTCTGGCATTGAAAGAGTTGCTCGTGCAGTACCGATCGTTCCAAGCAATTCGACCACATATCCTTCTGTTTCCAACCGTAGCTGTTCGTTAGGCAATACGACTGCCTCTTGCCTGATGATCGCGGGCATTTCTTGGAGAGCGTAATATTCGCCACGGCTTGCGCTGATTTGTTGCGCGCGGATTGTGCTGGTTGCGCTTCTGCCGCACGACGCTTCCTGCGCTTCAATCGCCTGTGCAGGCTCAAGCCCTTCTTCGGTCAGCAGGAAGACGCGGATACCTGCATAGTTGTTCGGGACATTCAGGCTGATATCCGCATTCTGTCCTCGCGGGCACGTTGTGCTGAAGGTCGTGATGATTTCATCGCCTGCAGGGATCTTGCTTGCATCGACCTCACCACCCTTGCTGATGCGGCCGGTGCCTGAACCACCTGCGGTGGCACAGATGACTGCAGGCTGATCAACCACCATGAGTGCAGGCTTGGGCGCAGGCGGTTGAGTCGTAACGGTCGTCGTCAAGGCAGGCGGATAGCCTGTCTGGACTTCAGGGCCTGGCGTGGGCGTGGTCTTCGGCTCGCCTGCAGGCACGGGCGCTGGCCTGGGCACTGGCGCAGGCGGCGGCGGTTGGAACGGACTCTTTGGCGGATAGAACGGCGACCAGGCATACGACGACGCCTCTTGTTGTGCTTCACTGAAGCAGTTGATTAACACGTCTCCAGGAGCGCCCATCAACCCGCCGAAGATGCCTGCAAAGAACGGCAAATCACAGATCGAGCAATCAAGCGTGCATCCTCTGCACATCCCGTCATACGTGAAGAGCGTCCCGCCACCAATGTGTTGCATCGCACACGCATTCGGCGCGAGTCCGTTCGGATTGTAACAGCACGCGGCATCACCCGTGCATACAGGCATATCAAGAGCGCACGCATTGTTCTTGCAATAGGTCTTCGGATCGCTCCAGCACTCGTTGATCTTGCTTACGGTCGGACACGGGGTTGGGGGTGCGCGCTCAAACGTCCCGCTCTCAATGTCATTGCACGGCGGCTTCGGACTGCCGACCTTCCATTCTCGCGTCCAATACGTTATCCGTGCAGGCGGCTCGACGCACTTCTGATAATTCTGCTTCTGGTCCTGGTAATCACAATGCACCTTGGGCACTCCTGGAATCCCTGGCACTTCCCTCTGCGGGGTCACGCCTGCGCAGCAATCATCCAATTGCGCAAATCCCTCATTGATGTCATCGTTCGTGAAGCCACCGCCTGGCGTGGGCACGTCACGGCCGCCGCACGGCAAGATGAGCGTGCCGCCGCACGGCGGGTGCGGGAATTTCTCGATCCGGATATGCTGCCCGGGCTCGCAGAAGATCTTGCGCGTGCAAGGCGTCTCACAGGAATCAACCGCGGCCTGCACGGCACGCGCGAACTCAGTTTTGCCGCGCGAGAATGCCTGCGCGATAGGACTGTCGATCGGGTATGTTCCTGCCGCGTCAAGCGGATTGTCGATGCGCAGCGCATACTGATGAGCGTCAGGGCTCCACAGGCAACGCATGTCGAGCGCGACCTTTGCCGAGCCGCCGGTGGTCGAGCCCAAGACTGTTACGGTCGTCGTCGATGTCGGCGTGGTGACGGTCGCAACAGTGCACGATGACCATTGCACCCGGAATGGTGCGCCATTACTGGAAGAAGCAGAAAGAATGACCGAACCAGGCAGGAAGGAACCGGTGAATTGCGCAGAGACGACTGTTCCTGATGTTGAACAACTGGGATGCGTGATCTGATTAGAACTGCCCACTGGAGAACCTGAAACCCCGCCGATGGTGATGCCGAGATTGATGGTGTCGCCTGCTTGGCACGTTGCCGTTCCTCCGAGAATCCCTGAGATCGAAGCAGCAGTCGAACTCAAGTTCTCTGTGCCTAACGTCGTGGTCGAGCTCGCATCAGTCAAGGTCGTGCTCGTACAATCAAATGACGTATCGTTTCCCGATATCGCTAAGCGACCGAGTTGAGAACTCACAAAGGCCTTGGTGCAGTTCGTCGTGGTGCAGAAGGGCGCGCGCTGAGAAAGATTCGCAGTCATACGCACCGTGTACACGCCATCGAATGGCGGCGTGAGGTTAAAGGTGACTTGCAAGGATTGCGTTGAGGAATTCGGCACCACGCCGATGCTCACATTGGTGATGTTCACGGCGATGGTCTGGTTGCTGTTGTTGAAGGTGATATTGAATATCGTCAGGTTCAAGCTGCTCGCGTTCAGGCCAGCGCCCAAGGGGAACGTGATGTTGAAAAGCGTCAGGTTCGACGTGTTCGCGATGACCGGCTCGATCGTCGCCGTGCTCACGTTCAATGGCGCAACGATCTGCAATGCATCAACGTGAACGCGATACGCGGTCGTGCCATTGAAGAGCGTGATGTTGTAGTGGCCCAACGACGCGTTGAACCGCACCGCGAGCGAGAGATTCATGAACGTGTTATTGACAAACCTGAACGCGCCCCGGACGATGTCCCCCGATATACCCACGGTGACGTTCGAGAGGTTGCCGAAGTCCTGACCGGTGATGTTGATGGTGAAGTTTGCGCCCTGCGCGAGCTGGACCGGAGAAAGGATGAACGGCAGGCTCTTGACCGACGTATTGCTGAGGTTGGTCACACGCAATTCTCCGCTCAGTCCTAAGGATTCGCACGCATAGCCGAACTGGCGCGTGCTATTGCAGCGCACCACCCGCTCATCAGCACTTGAACAATTCTCCGTGATGCTGGCAATCGTGGCATTGCGCAGGTCCTTGATGCACACGTAGAGCGATTGCTTCTCCACAAAGATGCTCTTGTTGCTGTTGAACAGGCTCAGGTTCCTTATGGATAAGGCGCCGGTCTGCTTCTGGATGAGCACCGGCGTCAGGTTGAGCGTGTTCGCGCTGAAATCAAAGATGAACTCGCTCACATTCTGATAGAATGTGAAATTGCTGTTGTTCGTCGTCAGGTTGTCCATGAAGCGCACGGTCAGGTTGCCGGTGTAATTCGTCGTGAACGAGGCGACAGACCCGTTCACGAGCACGACAAACTGGCGTAGGCCAGTGGAAGTCGCGTTCACGGCGCTCGCATTGCCTTCGATGATCGTGAGTCCGGTGATGCCACTCCCTTGGCCGAGGAGGAAGAGCGCGAACGCGACAGCCGCGACTATCAGGAGAATGGTCAACACCGGCGATTCAGTGCGTGGCTTCATTTCTTCCTCTCCCCTTCGAGGAGCCATTCGAGCGCCTTTCCTGAGCGATTATCGACCGGTATTCGCTTGCTATGCAATTGCAAGTGCACCAGCGTGAACGACAGCATCGCAGTAGTGAATGCCAGCAGCACGTATCCCAGCAATGGCGGCACACCGCAAACAAAGTGCTGTGTCAGCAACACGGCGAGCATGACAAGCGACAGGAAGAAGAGCACTCCTGCCCCTTTGCCGCGTTCGTGCTTCTTGATCGCGCGTGCAGTGTAGATCGATGAGATTGCAAGCAAGATGACGAGCAGGGGGAACCAGAGCCAGGGCGCGATCCTGCACGGGTAGAAGAGCTGGTAATACTGCGAGCAATCGCCTGGGCAATTATCCTCGCTCTCGCCATCATCGCATGCATCGTTGCCGCACTTGCACAATGCAGGATCCTCAGTCTGCTCTTCAGGGATGCGGCGGCCAGTCACGATGTACGTGCCTGGCTTGCATTCGCCGCTCACCTGCACGATCTTGTTGTAGCCGATGATCGCATTTTCAGGTTCTTGTTCAGCCAGATCCTTGCCCACGATGCGGCCCATGATGCGGCGCGGCAGCCAAGCATCGATCAGGTCTGTGTGCGTGAGCTGGACTTCGAAATAATGCTCGCATTGGTCAGTGATCTCTTGGTTGCCGATCGTGCGCGCGCTGCGGGTCGTGACCACGCCGTCATTCGGGTCAAAGACGCCATTCTTCGCGAACAAGTCTGCGGTGAACTTGTACGGCTGCCGTCCTGCGATGATGAAGTATTCCACACCTGGCGTGCGCGGCACTTGCCGGCCAATCACTGCCTCCTTGAGCATCGGCGAGTCTTCACCAAAGAGCATCGCTGTGCTCTTCAGGTTCAAGAGGAAGCCGAAAAGCCGGCCATACACTTCTGCAGCAGGACTGCCTAAGCCTGGCTGGCCTGCGAAAATCACATTGTCGACCTTGCGAGCGAAACTGAAACCATTCTTCCTCGCATAATCGAGCGCGAGCTGGGCCTCAATGCCGCCCATCGAATGCGTGACCATGTGGAGTTTGTCAAACGCGGCAGCTTCTTGCTCGAGTTGTGACGCAAGCTCCTTTCCTGCTTGGTCTGGCACCATGCCCAATGGATACGAGAACGTCCAGACCTGGAATGGCTGCTTCGTGAGCGCAAAGTCGTCCACCAGGAATTGCCAACGCAAGGAGTCTGTCGTGATGCCGTGGATGAGCAAGACTGCTTGGCGCGAACCGCCATCATAGACCTTCTCGAGCTTGGTGCCTGGGCAGGACGCGCAATAAATGCCGATCAAGGCAAAGAGCGCTTCGTATGTGCCGTCAGGCTGCTGTTCAAGGAACAAGCTCAGGTCATCGACCACGACTGACGCCTGCCCTTCCTCGATCTCGACACCTTCCAACTGCCTCCACGTCGTGCCGATCAAGGCAAAAATGCCGATGCTTGATGGCTCGATGAACAACGGCAGCGTCGCAGGGAACGTGATGCGCGTACGTCCTGCAATCATCTGGTCAAAGGTGACGCGCAATGGCGTGCCGATGATGCGCGCACTGGGGTTCGCAGGATAGGGCACGTCAGACTCAGGCATCGACAACGAGGCACGAGCAGTGCCGATCGTGCCCAGCAATTCAACCGCATACCTTCCTGTTTCCAACCGTAGCTGTTCTCCAGGCAAGACGACTGCCTCTTGCCTGACGATCGCGGGCATCTCCTGCAAGGCGTAGTACTCGCCACGGCTCTCGCCGATCTGCTGCGAGCGGATGCTGCTCGTTGCGCTTCCACCGCACGTCGCTTCGGTCACCACACCGCCTTGCACCGGCGCGAGCCCTGCCGCTGATTGATGGAACACGCGCACGCCAACAAAGTTATTCGGGATGTTCACGCTCGCCTCTAACGGTTGCCCTCGGGCACCACCGGTGCACGACGCGCTGAACGTCGTGATGACCTCATCGCCGGGTGGGAGCCGCACTCCTTCAAGCGAACCTCCTGGACCGATCGATGCAGCGCCAGGCGCGCCTCCACCGGTCGCTGCGCAGATGACTGCAGGCTGCTCGACCACCGGGACAGTGACGCGCGGTTGCGGCGCAGGGGGCTGCGTCGTCGTGATCTGCGTGATCGGGCCTACGGTATCAACCGTGACTGTTTCTCCAGGTTCATCAGTCGGACCAGTGCTCGGTCTCGACCCGGGTTCAGGGACCGGCGGCACGCCAGGAATTTCAGGAGGGGGCGTCGGAGTCGGCGGCGGGGGTTGGAATGGATCATACGGCGGATAGATCGGCGACCAATAGCCCAGCGCATAGCCCATCGCTTTTTCCTGCGCCTCATTGAAGCAATCAATAAGATTGCCTGGCTGTCCGGGAACGTCGGTCAAAATGCTCGGGAATGTTGACAATAAACCAGTAAAGTCGCAGAACCCGCAATCAAGCTTGCAATTTCTGCAATACCCATCGTAGGTGAAGAGCGTTCCGCCACCGATATGCGTGAATGCACACGCATTCGGCGCCAAACCTGTCGGGCCGACATTGCAACAAGCCGCGTCACTTGTTGGCTTGCATTGCGGCGGATCCATCGCGCAGGCATTGCCCTTGCAATAGGACTTCCCATCATCATAGCACGCATTAGGCCTTGCCGGAGGCGTCGGGCACTTCTCCCAGCGTATCATTTGCGAGACTTGCACTTTCGGACATTGCGGCGGTGGATCAAACACATATTTTGTTTCAGTTATCTGTATTCGCGCAGGCGGTTGTATGCATTTCTTGTCGGTTTCCGTTACTGGTGGCGGGCAGAACATCGGCGGCGGGATACCAGGAATCTCCGGTATGGGTTCGATGATTTCCTGTTCGCTCACGCAGCATTCCTTCATTTTGTCAACCGCCTTGGCGATGTCTTGCGTCGACCATCTTCCGCCTGCAGTCGGCGTGCTGCCGCACGGGAGTTCTGCGTGCTCATTCGGGCACTGGCCGTGCGACATCGGTCCTTGGTGCGCGTAGTGCAGGCAGACGCCTTGCCCGCCTGCTCCTGCAGACACTGCCTCGCCGCCACCGTGGCATGGCAGGCAATTGACCTCGATGAAGCACGTCGGACGCTCGCCCCACGTTGTCGTGTACGTGAACGGTTGCGAAGAAGGCTCAAAGAAGCTGGGCACTTCAACGCTCGTCAGCCTCAGTTCGACAAGCTCGATCTCAATCCCTTGCCGCGTGAGTTCTTGATACGCAGAGCGTGCCTGGACTGATCCTGTGCCCCAGCCTGACGTGATGTCTGTCCAGGTCTGGCCATCATCAGCCCAGACGCGGAACATGTCCTGGCCAGGTTCCACCGGCAAGCCAAGGGATTGCGCAATGCTCGATGCGAAGTCCGCATACCAGCATTGCGGTTTCGTGCACGTAGACAAATGACCGACACGCCACGCACCCTCATACCCGCCACCCGTCACGCCTGTTCCACCGGTGGGAGGAACCGTGACGATGATGGTGCCACCGCCCGAACTTGCCGCAGACGACGTGAACGTGTTCGTCGTGATTGCGGTCTCTGTTCCGCCGAAGGAATTCGTGGGATTGATGCGCCAGAAGTATGAACCCGCCGAAAGCGTGCTTGCAGGCAGATTGAACACGGGATTGGATGAACTCGCAGTATGCACGACCGAGCTGAATGCTGAATCAGTCGCTATCTCGAATGTGTAACTGGTCGCTGCTGGTGAGATGGATCCCACAAACGCTTGGTCAGCATTGGAAACAATGCTTGCTCCGGTCGGCGGGCTCACGAGATTCATCGTTCCCGCAGACCTCCCGGTCGTGAATGCGAACGGCGCGTTCGAGGCAGTCGTGTCGCCCCCTGAATTTGACGCGATTACGCGCCAGAAATACCGCGTTCCTTCAGACAATGTCCCGCTGCTCAGACTCGTGCTCGTGCTGTCTGCAGCGATGCCGGTCTTACGGACGATCGTGTTTGAGAACGCGATATCGAGAGCGACTTGCAGGATGTAGCTTGTCTCACCGCTCGAATCAGCCCACGTGAACGTCGGGCCGGTGCTCTGGTCTGCCGCCCCATTGGACGGCGTCGTCTGCGTGAACGCGCCTGGGGCGCTGGTGCAAGCCTGCGTGGTGGTGGCCACGGTACAAACCGAGAGATCAAGCTGGTAATTCCCGCCGCTCGTGGTTGACGTAAGTTGCACCGTGCCGGTCAGACCGCTCGTTGACGTATCATACGTAACGCCTGTCAGGTGGCTTCCTGGACTGCACGGCGCAAAGTAGATGTTGTTCGCGGTCGCGGAAAGCGCAGTCCCTCCAACCGTGATCCCGATCTGCACGTTATTGTCGCACGTGCTGGACGGCCCATCCAATGTTCCTGTGTATGTCGCGCCTGTTGAGGGTGATATGACCAGACAATCTGATTCTGTGCCGAGATTTGACGTTGTCGAAGCCTGTGTGAGCGTGACGCCTGTGCAACTGAACGACGTGTCAGGCGCTGCAGTGAGCTTCCTGGTTATGGCGCTGTCGAAAGACTGCACGCAATTTGTCGTGCACGAAGGCGCGTCCTGGGAGAGATTGGCATTCAGGAGGACTGTATATGCGCCCACTGCCGGAAGTGTCACCCAGAACTGTGCCACGATCGCATCTGGCTTATACGTGATGTTTGTCTGATTGATCACGATCGTGAGGTCGGTATTGTTGAATGAGACATTGCTGCTGTTATACGTCACATTCGTGGCGCTCAGTGTGATGTTGGTGAGGGTGAAGTTCAACGAATTGTTATTCACCCCATTGCCCAAGAACAAGGTCAAGTTGATGAGCGTGTTCAGGCTCACGTTGACGACCACCGGCAGCGGGACTGCATCGCTGAAGTTCGTGGCAGGAATGAGACGCAGGACATTTTGTTGGACACGGTAGATGCCGGTGGCATTGCTCACGATCGCGTCAATACGTCCTGGAGTCGCGTTGAAGAGGACGCGCACGGTGGCAGTCATGTGCGTATTGTTCACGATGGTGAAATTCGTCACGGTCATGTCAGACGTATTGAAGGAGATATTCGTGAGCTGCAAGAAGTCCTGACCAGTGATGTTCAGCGTGATATTCGCACCCTGACCGATGAATGACGGAAGCAGAATAAACGGCAAGCTCTTCACTGCGGCACTGCTCACGTTGGCGATGCGAATCATGTTGTTGAGCCAGTGATAGTAACACGTGGTGCCCTGCTGATTCGTGCCATCGCACCGGATGACACGTTCATCTGTCCCTGTGCAGTTCTCAGAGATGCTGGAAATGCTTGCATTCGCAGCATCCTTGACGCAGACATAGGAGGACTTCCTGAAGACGTAGACATTCCTCGTGGCGCCGAACAAGGAGAGATTCCTGATGGCAAGCGCATTGCTCTGTCGTTCGATGACGATGGGCGTGAGGTTCAAGACGTTCGTGCTGAAGTCAAAGACAAAATCCGTGAGGTTGAGGTAGGTCGCGCCCGAACTGTTCACCGGCGTGAGGTTATCCACGAATCGCACCGTCAGGTTGCCGGTATAATTCGCGCTGCTGTTCGCGAGAGCGCCATCGATGAGCACGGCGAACTGCCTGAGGCCGGTGGAACTCGCGTTCACAGTGGCCGCGCTGCCTTCGATGAACGTCAATCCGGTAATGCCGGTGCCGAGCTGGCTGATGAGAAAAAGCGCAAATGAGATAGCAAGAATCGTCAGAATACCTGCAACTACCTGTGGTTCCTGTTTCCTCACACTATCCCCTCTTTCTCCAGCATCTGCAAGACCAAGAAGGATATATAAACATTATTCTTTTCAAGACCACCTGTATTCTCCATAAAAACAAAGCATAAATACCACCGCCCACATACTACTACTCGTGAGTGGGATTGGCGACCGCAACCGTGTCTACATCTGTGCTTCTACCGAGAGTCTGGACGCGCTCTATCGGGAAGACGGCAATGCCGGCAACCTCATCGACACCCTCCACGAACGCTTCCCTGGACTCAGGGACGCTGAGCTGCATGACGAATGTTTCCACGGCGAAGCGCCCTGGAACGTGATGCTCGGCGCAGACGCGCGCCGCATGCACATCCTCGCGTACGATTACACCCGGAGCGATGCCTGCCAGGCAGAGAACACCCTTGTCCTGCAGACGCGCAAGCTCAAACCCAAATATCGCGACCTGCCCCCGCGCCTCATCAAGGAATATCTCACGCATCGCACCATCACGTTCGACCGGTTCGCAGACGGGCGCAGGATCCCGAGCCGCGTCAATTGCGAAGGTTCGCTCGTCATCGTCTCCAATGTCATCCAAGCGCCTTCATTGCTCGAGCAGTACGCAGCATATGTGCGCGCGGGCAACGGAACACCGCACGTTCTCGAAGAAGCGTATCACGTCAACCCGCCAGTCATCGAACCCTTGGTCAATGACGACTGGAAGAAATCACTCGGCGATTAAACACGCTTTCTTGGCTCTTCTGCAGGATAGACGCACCGATCATCACGCACCCAACCGCGGCCATACCCTGACCAGGCACCCGTGCACACCTGATAATTGTAGCCGACAAACACGCCGAATCCCTCGTTCTCATAACGGCATTCGTCAAGATACAAGCACTGGCCGACTTCGCCGCCGAGCTTGCGTGACGCAGTCGCTTGGCTGGATAGCAGGAGCGCAAAAATTCCGAATACCGCGATGATTCCAAGAACGAACAGGAGTATCCTCTGCTTCATCAGTAACTCTTCGCGAAGTGCACGATGACCTTGGCTGGCTTGCCGCACTGGATGCATTTGCCTGACGCCTTGCCCACAATACCACGCGTGCTCGCACCCGCAGTCTTGTCCTTGATGAGGTCTTCGCACGACGACTCATTGCAGAACAGCCCACGACCGACCTTCTTGTCCTTGATGACCGTGATGAGCTCATCCAGGGTCTTGACATCCTTGATCGCATCCTCAGTCATCTTCTTGGAACGAGCCAGCAGGTCTTTCTGCATCATATCGAGCATTGCCGTAAGCGTTTTCTTGACATCAGCCAGCTTGACCATCTTCTTCTCACCCGTGTCGCGGCGCACAAGCACTGCTTGATCTGCCTTGAGGTCCTTGGGACCGAGCTCGATCCTCACCGGAACGCCCTTGAGCTCCCACTCGTTGAACTTCCAGCCCGGCGTGTATTCATCGCGATCATCAAGGAGAGGCGCGAAGTCTGCAAGCTCTTTCTTGAGCTTCGCGCAAGCCGCCAAGACTTCCTTCTTCGTCTCGTCAAAAAGGATAGGCACGATGACCGCCTTGTTCGGCGCAAGCCGGGGAGGAATCACCAAGCCCTTGTCATCGCTGTGCACTGCGACGAGCACGCCGATCATCCGTGTCGTGATCGCCCACGTATTCTGGAACACATGATTCATCTTGCCATTCTTGTCCAAGAACGTGATGTCATATGCCTTAGCGAAATTCTGGCCGTCAGCATGCGCGTCAGGACCCTGCGCCATGCGGCCATTCGGCACAAAGAACTCGAACGAGTACGTGGCCAAAGCGCCCGCGAACTTCTCCTTCTCTGTCTTCTGCCCCTCGATGCCGTGCAATGCGAGCGTGTCCTGGCAGACATCCTTCCAGAGCTTCATCACGTCCTTGATCTCCTGATCCGCCTCTGCCTGGGTCGCGAATGCCGTGTGGCCTTCGACCCAGAGGAATTCGCGCGTCCGCACCAATAATGTCGGGTGCTTGAATTCCCAGCGCACCACATTGTTCCATTGCATCAGCTTCATCGGCAGGTCGCGCCAGCTGCGAATCCATTTGGAATACGAATCATACATGATCGCCTCAGACGTCGGCCGAACCGCCAATTTCTCTCCCAACAGAGTGTGTCCGCCGTGCGTGACCCACGCGCATTCAGGCGAAAATCCTTCGACGTGCGCTGCTTCCTTCTTCAGCAATGATTCAGGAATAAGCAAGGGGAAATACGCATGCTGTACACCCATTTCTTTCAACCGAGGATCGCAGGCAGCACGGATGTTGTCCCACAATGCCATACCCAACGGCCGGATGACCATGCAGCCGGACACGATGCTGTAGTCAGCGAGCCCTGATTTCGTGACGACCTGCGTGAACCATTCAGAAAAATCCTCACCCTTCTTGACCGTGATGCCGAGCTGTTTCTCTTCTTCCTTCTGCTTCTTTTCAGGCATGCATCGTCCAGAACAAAGCGGTTTTAAAAAACTTCCTACGCCTTGAAGACCAGGTCGCCTTCCTTCACCGGCTTGCTGACCTTGAGGCCGATCTCCTGGCCCTTCTTCGCTTCGGCGATCTTCTCGTGCTCGACCTGCATCGAAGCGACCGCCTGCTCAAAGCTCTTGCCGTGGCCTTCGAAGCGGACCTTGTCGCCGGTCTTCAGCCCTGCGTTCATCTTCACGATCGCGACGCTGATCTTGTCAAAGAAATGCGTGACCCTGCCGATCGGTTTCGCTGAACTGGCAGCTGCCTTTGCTGGTTTTGCCGAACTGGCAGCGGTCTTTGCGGGTTTCGCTGCGCTTCGTCCAGGGCTTTTCTTCGCTGGCTTTGCGGTTGGCATGCGTGTGCGTTGTTGAATGTAGTTTATAAATTTTTAGGAAAATGCATGGGACCGGGGAGATTTGAACTCCCGCCGCACCCACCCCAAGGGTGAATCCTACCAAGCTAGACTACGGCCCCGTTGTCGGGAACGCGCAGGAATTGACTTATAAAGGTTTTCACCCACACTCCTCCCGTTTCCTTTAAATACTGCTTTATATAAATTATAGAATTTATATCGAAAAATGCCTCAGAATCGTAACCTTTAAATAGAACCGCCCTCCGCCAGCATTTGCTCAGATTGGTGAGTGGAGTGAGAGAATGGAAAATACACTGTATCAAGAACAACGCACCCAAGAACGAAAGAATGCATACGACCGCGTCGCAGAGGTCTCGGTCGACAACCAATTGCTCATCGACGGCCAGCGCATGAAAGGCTACGGCCAGGACCGGAAGCTCGCCTATTACTTCACCGGACTGATCAATGCGATCAAGGACCAACCGTATCAGCGCAACAAGGTCGCTGTCGCGGTCAGAGAACACGACGGATTGAGCATCGTGGTCCAAAACCTGAAAACGACTGATCGGATGATCGAATTCCGCGCAAAACCTGACGCGGATACCGGCTACCAAGCGTCATTGTATTTCCACAAGGGCCGTGGAGACGACAAGGAAGTCGTTCGCCAAGACATCTTCCCGAAGGATATCAATAATGACAGCGTCGAACGCGCTTATTGCAAGCGCGCGATGAGCGACGCACGGGAACACCTGGGTCTCGAATAATTTTTCCCATTTGTACAGAGGTAACAGCAATGACAGACAACAGTACCGCATTTGACCAAGCGATCGAGAAATTCAGCGCGACCTATCAGAAGGGCTCTGCGAGGAATTATGATTCCCAGGTCTACCTCGCGAAAATCGATGATGACTATGTTCAGCCTGCAACGATCGAGGACCATTGCGTGGTCGAGTTCATGAACAAGCTCATCACCGACGCGCTCTTCGACGATTCGGGCCAGCAGTTCACGCTGAGCGTCAGCCCTGCCGTGCACGACATCAACACCGTGCTCGAAGCGACCCGAGGGCGATACGCAGGCAATACCGTGCACCTGCACGCCGCACGGAGCGGGCCGACCGGCTATCGCGCAGGCCTCGAGCTCAGGCTCAAGGGGACCCGCTGGCCGATGAAGCCCATGGTCGCGCCCAGTCGCTACGGAAAGAACGGCGCGGTGATGCCTGCAGAGCACGAGAAGAACATCCGCTTCTACCTGGGCATGAACGCGTCGCCCCTGATCGTCCCCGCGGTCCCGGATCTCGACCTGGACGAGGAATTGGGCGCGCTGATGCAGCGCTAGAAAGCTTTTTATTGTCCACGGTGTCCTGCAAGCGCATGTTTCCGCGCGTCAAGGGCACCAATGATTTCTTTCCCAGCGATTTCGCTCTGCTCGCACACATGATGGGACAGATGTCTGTCGCGTGCCAGAAGTACGGCTATTGCCAGGTCATGGCGCCGAGCATCGAAACCATCAAGCTCCTCACGGCAAAGTCTGGCGAGGAGGTCAAAAGCCAGATCTTTGTGCTCGAAAAAAAGGGCTCGGAAGAGGCCGGCCTGAAATTCGACCTCACGGTTCCGATGACGCGGATGTTCGTGAGCAAGCAGCGCGAGCTGCCCAAGCCAGTCAAGTGGTTCTCCGTCGACCGGATGTGGCGCTATGAGGCGCCCCAAAAGGGCCGCGAACGGGAGTTCTTCCAGATCAGCATCGAGCAGTTCGGCTCAGACAAGCCTGAAGCGGACGCGGAAATCATCAATCTCTGCATCGATTGCCTGCTCGCCACCGGGCTCACGCACAAAGATTTCACGCTCAAGATCAACCATCGCAAGCTCCTCGAAGGCATCCTGATGGACCTCGTGCCCGAGGGCAAGCTTGACGCCGCCATCAGGATCATCGACAAAGGCAGCAAGATCGAGGACAAGCAGTTCTTCGACGAGATGCGCGCCATCGGCATCGACAATGTCAAGGCAGAACGCATCAAGCACGCGACCGAGATCAATGGCACGCTCGCGGAAGTCGAGAAGAAGATCGGCCAGCACCTCGAGCTCAACGAGCTCGCGCAGCAGGGCCTGAAGAACCTCAAGGAAGCCTTGGGCCTGGTCGCGCACCCGAATGTCACGATCGACTTGTCCATCGCCCGCGGCCTTGCCTATTACACCGGCTGCGTGTTCGAAGCGCACGATAACGAAGGGGCGTTCCGCGCATTGTGCGGCGGCGGCAGGTATGACCAGCTCGTGCAGTTGCTCGGCGGCGAAGCCTGCCCTGCGACCGGGTTTGCCATCGGCTTCTCGACCCTCAGCTTATTGCTCCAACACCTCAAACGCATCCCTGATCTCGCCATCGGCCCTGATTATTTCATCGCGCCCATCAACGAGAACCTCCTGCCTGAGGCATTGGATATCGCGAACCAGCTCAGAAAGAAATACTCGGTCGAGGTCGACGTGATGCGCCGCAAGATCAGCAAGCAGTTTGACTATGCCAACAGCATCGGCGCCAAGAACGTGCTCGTGGTCGGGCCAGAGGAGCTCAAGACCAAGAAGTTCACGGTCAAGGACATGAAGACAGGCAAGGAAGTGAAGAGAAAGCTGTCTGATCTCTAAGCGTGCGTTGATCCGTGTTCTCAGTGAAAGCTGTATTCGTCCAATTCCCAGACGAAATGTTCCCTGCAAATCCAGTGGCTGTCAACCCGCACGTATGCCGAGTCCCCACACCAAATGCATCGGTCCATCGAGGAGATAAAAAGGCATCCGAGAATAACTACTTTTGTATAAGTTTTATATAGGACTGTCGTGTGAAGAACACCCATGAGTTTCAAGGACTTGTTGATGCGCGCGCGGCCCTTGCTGGGCAAGGAAAAGCAGTTCGTCGACCAAATCGAGCGATTGCTGCCCCACCAGGACGCCAAGAACATCGCGAAATACAAGAAGCAGTTCAAGATCACGTTCACGGAAGCAAAACTCGGCACGACAGTCGCGATGAACCCGTCATTCCCGCAGGTCATCGCGCAGAGCAAGGAACTCACGCAGTTTGCCGAGCACACGAACGAGAAAATCCGCGCGGCAGTGCAGGAAAAGCTCTTCCACGATTTCGCGCAAGAGGCATATGAGATGCTGCCGCAGCTCATCGCGCCGAACATCATCGGCATGGATGACGTCAAGAAGGCAGCGATGCTCCAATTGTTCGCCACTGAACCGGTGCACCTCTTGCTCTTGGGAGACCCCGGCACCGGCAAGACCGACATCCTCCGCAGCGCATCCCAGCTCGCGCCCGTGAGCGCCTTCGGGCTCGGCTCAGGAACGAGCGGCGCAGGACTGGTCGTGACCGTGAAAGGCAAGGAAGTCGCCAAAGGCATCCTTGCGCAAGCCGACGGCGGACTGTGCGCGATCGACGAACTCAACCTGATGAAGGAAGAGAGCCGCGCAGGCCTGTACAACGCGATGGAGAAAGGGTTTGTCACGTACAGCAAGGGCGGCAATCACCTGCGTTTTGACGCACGGGTCAATGTCATCGCGACCGCGAACCCGCGCGGCGACAAGTTCATCGGCGACGACCTCACCGGGCTCAAGAAGCAATTGCCGTTCGATTCCGCATTGCTCACCCGATTCCACCTGCTCTTCATCGTGCGCAAGCCAGACCTCAAGCAATTCGCAGAGATCAGCCGCAGAATCGTGCGCAACGAGAAGAAGACCGTCTCTGAAGCAGACAACGCGTTCGCCAAGGCATACGTCGCATTCGCGCAGAAGACCACAGTCACCTTCCCCAAGAACCTCGAGGATTCCATCGTGGCATTCGCGGAAAAGCTCAAGACGAACGAGAAACGCTACCTTATCGACGTTTCACCGCGCATCGTGGTCGGCCTGATGAACCTCACCAAGGCATCAGCCCGGCTTGAACTCAGGGAAAAAGTCGAAAAGAAAGACCTGGACCGCATCATGCACTTGGTCGAACAGAGCCTAATCGCGTGAACTCTTCAGGATAGACCACGGGCAATTTTCTCCGGTGATCATCAACGCCTGTGCTGAGGCATTCATAGATCTCTTGCGCACGCTCGTCAATCGTTCCGTGCTGCGGCAAATACATCGCTGACCCGGTGATCCTGAGCTTCATCGCATCGCATTCCTGCTGAATCTCAAACGCACGATCGATCGTGTACGCCATATCCGCGCCTAGGCAGACATAATAGCAGTACTGCTCTGCCTCGCGCACGATGAAATCGATGCCTGCCCGATGGTTGGTGTTCGCGAGCACGCGCCTGAGCAGGTTGCCGAGAAGCTTCTCATGCACGTAATGCAAGGGCGCGACGGCAAGGAAGCTGACCGACTGCCCGTGCTCGAGCGCGTGCGCGATCCGCTTCTTGAACGCGGTCTGCACTGCGCCGGCATCGATCACGTGGTACGAATGTTGGGTGGACGTCATGCGGTTCTCCGATAATAAATAGAGAACCGTAGTTGAACGAAAGCAAAACAAAGAAAGAGAGAATTACAACGTCTCGATGCCGAGGTCGTCGTGGAATTGCTGGGCCTTGACCGCGACGTCTTTCGCGGTCGGCTTGCCCAGGATCCAGGGCGAAGACACGCCGGTGATGATGGTCATCACCATGATCTTGCCCTTCATCTCGTCTGCGACGCGCGCGCCCCAGATGACGTTGGCATCCTCGTCCATCGTCTCGGTCACGAGCTCGCCCACGCGGTTGATCTCGTCTAGGGTCATGTCTGGTCCGCCGACGACGTGGATCAATGCGCCAGTGGCGCCCTTGTAGCTGATGTCCAGGAGGGGGTTCGAGAGCGCGCCCCGCACTGCTTCTTCCACTTTGTTGTTGGTGTCAGAACTGCCGACGCCGATGGCGGCAACTCCTCCATTGGTCATAATCGCTTTCACGTCTGCGTAGTCCAAGTTCACGAGGCTGGGGATGGCAATGGTCTCCACGATGCCTTTGATCATCGTCGAGATCAACTCGTTCGCTACCGCAAAGGCTTGCTGCACCGGCAGGTTGCCGGCGATCTGTACCAGCCTGTTGTTGTCGATGACGACAACCGTGTCGCTCACGCTTCTGAGTTGCTGTAGTCCGAATTCTGCTTTGTCGATTCTTGCGCGCTCAATGTTGAATGGCATGGTCACGGTACCGATCACGATACCTCCCATCTCTTTGGCGACCTGTGCCACTACCGGCGCTGCTCCCGTTCCCGTCCCTCCGCCCATTCCGGCGCAGACGAAGACCATATCGCTGCCGCGGAGAGTCTCCTTGAGTTGAAGCATGCTTTCGTGCGCTGCCTCGGCACCCTTCTGGGGGAAGCCGCCGCAGCCCAGGCCGCGCGTCACGTCGCGGCCGATGATGAATTTCTTGTCAGCCTCGGTGATGTCCAAGTGCTGCTTGTCTGTGTTGACCGCGATCACTTCTGCGCCGCGGATGCCCTTCTTATAGAGCCAGCTGACCATGTTATTGCCGCCGCCACCGACGCCGATGACCTTGATGTTCGCCTGACCGAAGTCAGAAGATTCCTGCACCACTGTTGGTTGCGCCAATGCGCTCTTGACAAGCAAGTCCATAACTCCTCTCCCTCCTCTTTTTTGGTCTTTGTGTATGACAAGGAAAAGAAGGACTCTCCATTGTGGGTTTGGGGGGTGGTTGTAAAGAAACAGTGGAGAGCCTTCTTTTGAACGTCATCTGTTCACGGATGCCGTATCGTCGAGGTACGGTATCACAAATGTCACATTTTTGTATACTAATATCCTACTTGTATATAAATGTTTCTTTTTGCGGCTTGAGTGAGAATTTTCCTCACGCAGTATGGGAAAACATAACATTTATATAGTAAATCCGCTCGCGTTATCACAGAACAGTAGGGGTGGTAGTAAGAAACAGTTGGAGACGCAATGGTAATCTTATTCGACCGTTTTAATCTGCCAGATGACGTGTTCGATGTCATCTTCTCGACGAATCAGCAGAAGATCGTGGCCAAGGAACTCATCAAGTACACCATCGGCAACCACGGCGAGATCACCAAGACCGAGATGAGCATCTTTGCGACGCAATTGCACGAAGGCAGATATGAATGCGTCTTGGAAGAGGCGCCCTACAAAGGCAAGCGCGTGAAGCTCTCCTATAACAAGCGCCAATTCTATGATCGCATCCTGACGCCGATGAAGGCGATGGGCTTGATCGATTACGATCTTTACAAGAAGACCTATAAGATATCGACGAAATTCTCAAACGACCTGATGAAGGTCGGCCTGATGTGGAAGCAAGAGCTCCGCAAGATGGGCTTCAATGCAGTCTGATCAGAGCCGTTCTGCAAATATCATTGCGCGACTGATCGAAGCGATCACTTTGTTCTTCGTTGCGTCACTCGGCGCTTCTTCATATTCGCCTGCGAATTCCAATGCTTTCTCCAAATGCTGAACAACGCTTGCCAGCGCTGCAGTCGCTCGTGTTGCCGTAGGCATAGTCAGTTCCTCCGTTGATACGTACCCCGCAGGGTCGCTTCTGCGATGACGTGGCCGTGCATCGCCTGCAGGAGCGAAGCCTTGTTCGAGCCTGCAGGCAAGTCAAGTAATGCGTCAAGCGCGTAGAGCTTGAAATAATAACGATGCGTGCCGCTCGGCGGGCACGGGCCGCCATAATCCGTACGGCCCCAGCTGTTCTTGCCTGCGACGCCCAGCTGCGCATCAATGATCGTTGTGGCCGGTTGAATGTTCCACACGACCCAATGATCCCAGGTGCCCATCGGCGCGTCAGGATCATCCATCACGAGCGCGAGCGATCTCGCGTTCGCGGGAACATCAGCGATCTGCAACGGCGGGATCTGGTCAGCGCCGTCACACGTGAATGCCGCAGGAATGGGCTTGCCGTCCTGGAACGCGGTGCTGGTGAGTCTCATGCCTGGATTGGATGCGCACGAGTATAAAAGAATGATGACGAACACGAGCGCGATCAGCCGCATGCGCTGCGGGAGTGATTGCTCCTATAAAAAGGATGCTCACAAACCGAACGCGTCGGTGAACTCACGCAATTGGCGGTAGTTCGCGAGGAATTTGACGCCCTGATCCGTGAGGACGTACTGCATCTTGCCCTTTTTCTCGATCTCGGTGACCAATGCCTTGACCTTGAGCTCGTCCACATACTGCTTCAGGCGGCCGTGCGAGAGATTGGATTTGTAGAGCAGGTGCGTGGGAAGGATCGAGCCCCCTTTCTCCTGGATCGCGTGCAGCATATCATACACAATATCCATCTTGGTTCTGCGCTCAGTCATCGCTTCTTCAACACCTTTCCCAACGCGACCAACACGAGGACGTAGGCCAGCAGATGCGAGAGGTGCCCCAAAATATACCACTTATGATAGGCAATGTCGACGATGAACTGGAGCTGCCCGACCGCGAGCAGCACGAACGCGATGCAGACGAGCAAGGAGCTCAAGGAACGCTTCGCGTAATAGTTCTTGACGAAATGGATGGTGATGAAGACGAGCAGGATCAAGGAGATCACGTGGAACGAAAGGAAGTATGAACTCGACAACAACACGAGCACGAGCGAGACCAAGAGCAAGGCGATGAACGGCGTGCGCTGCTGCGATTTCAACGTCAAGGCGAACAAGATCACCAACGCGGTCAAGGTAGTCGCAATATACGCGAGATACCCATACAAGAAAATGACACCTGACGGGCCTATTTTCTGATGCACGAGAAAATCAGTGATCGCCTTTGCCGCAAGCCCGACAGTCATCAGGCCGAATGCGACCGCGAACGAGCGATAGCGCTTATCCTTCGTGAACAAATATGCCTTAATGCTGAAGAGGGTGACCAAAAGCAGCGCCAGGCCGGCAAAGCCCTCAAACAGGCTGTCGATGCCGAAAAACCACTCAGGCCCCCGAATCGCGATGCTAAAAGCCATGTGTCATTTCACCGTTACACCCTTTATAAAGCTTGTGCACGAGCAATCCTGACATTCTGTCCCGATAGTCTCTTCATAATGCATTAATAAACGGACCGATACGATGCCAGGTATGACGAACAACATACCCCAAGGAGGTGATGTCCATGACGTCATACACCATCCAACAGGCGAACAACGACCTGGAAGTGATCAACTGGCTGCTCCGTGCAGGAGCGATCAGCAAGGAGGACGCCAAGTTCATGCGGAACTATGTGCAGAGCCTCAAATGATACTCAACACCTCAAGGCAGGGGCCAATGGCCTCTGTTCCTTCTCACATCTCGGCAACTTCCCGTTGCCGACGAACTCGAGAACGCGCAGCGTTCCTCGAGTCCTCTCTCGCGGAGCATTCACTCCGCGTTTATGCTCAACTCTCTGTACCATTAGTCCCAACCTGAATTCTGGGGGAACGGCCGCAAGGCCGTTCCCATTTTCCATGAAAAGACTTTTAACCGCGACGCACCGATGAAACGCCCATGAGGTACCTTGTTACTGGCGGCACAGGATTTGTCGGCTCAAACCTCGCGTTGCATTTGCTCGCGGAAGGGCATACGGTGCTCGTGACAGGCAGGAAGGGCGAGCAAGCATTGCCTGGTGAAATCACCGTCCTCGATCCGCAAAAAATCGATTGGGACGCTGTCGGTAAACTTGACGCAGTGTTCCACGAAGCCGCCATCACCGACACCACAGTTCTTGACCGCAAAAGAATGTTTGACGCAAATGTCGAATTCGCCAAGCACGTCTTCACCCATACGGTCACGCAAGGCTGCAAACGCATCGTGTTCGCGTCCTCGACCGCAGCGTATGGTGATGCGCCTGCGCCGTACGAGGAAGGCGTGACTCCCTTGCACCCCTTGAATCCCTATGGCGAGTCGAAGAAAGCGCTTGAGGAATTCGCCGCGCAGTTCGGCAAGGAGCATCCTGACGTCACCATCGTCGGGCTGCGGTATTGCAACGTGTACGGTCCACGGGAAAGCCACAAAGGCAAGATGGCGAGCATGATCTACCAGCTCGCGCAACAGATGCTCAAGGGCGATCCGCGCTTGTTCAAGCACGGCGAGCAGAAGCGCGACTGGATCTATGTAAAGGATGTTGTCCGCGCGAACGTGCTTGCGGCGCAGGCAAAACAAAGCTGCATCGTCAATTGCGGTTCAGGCAATGCGGTCTCGTTCAACGACCTCATCGCCATCCTCAATGAAGCCCTGGGCCTCGATCGGAAGCCAGAATACATCGACAACCCATACGCGAAACAATACCAGAGCTACACCGAGTGCGACATGACGCTCGCGAAAAAGATGCTGGGATTTATCCCGCAGTATGACGTCAGGAAAGGCATCAAGGACTATCACGCGAGCGGATTCTTGATAAAGAACTAATCAAACCGTCCCTTGACCTGGTGTTTCTCGTCTGTCAAGAGCGTGCGCATTTCCTTGCGGTACGCGGCAATGGTTGCGCTCTGCTCAGCAAACTGACGGAAGAGCACATACGCCAAGAACAATGCCACAGTGATGCCGAGCACGAGCTTGATATTCATCCGATGACCTCAAGTATCTTCTTTGTAGGCGACAGGTCTTTAAAAATGTATGTGGGCTTGTGGCTCGCCAGCATCTTCTTATCGTGATCACCGGTCATGACCGCGATGACCTGTGCGTTGTTCGCCTTGCCTGCGTCGATGTCGCGCGTGCTGTCGCCGATCACCCAGACCGCGTCCACGCGGCCTGATTTCCTGATGGCTCGAGCGACCATCTCTGGCCGCGTCGGCGCATCATCCGCAGTCACGATGACTGGGAAATACTTGATGAGGCCAGCCTGCGTGAGCACGAGCTCGGCGATCGCGCGCAAATCGCCCGTGACCAGCGCGAGCTTGTGCTTCTTGCTCAATGCCGCGATCAGTGGGGGAATGCCCGGAAGCACGTGCTTCTTGACACCACGCAAGGCCATCTCGAAGTTGAGCACATATTCGCGTTCTGCCTGTTCCAGGTTCATCTTGATGACTTGCGGCGTGACGCCTTCCTTCAACGCGTACTCTGTGATGAGGTCAGGGATGCGCTTGCCTGAATAATCGAGGTCTTTATAGCACGCCTTGATGCCGAATATCTCCTGCATCGTCGCGTGGTATGCCTTGTCGTGCACCGTGAACAGGTTGACGATGGTGTGGTCGAGATCAAAGATGATGAGCTTCATCACCGCAACAGTCAGCATCCATCTATAAAAGATTTTCCCAACAACATTTATAAGCCCGCCCTGCTGCAATCCGAGGAAAGAGGTGCCCAATGCCTGAATCAAAAGAACCGATCAACATCAACATCGTGGACGGCGAGCCGTTCTTCGCTCACGAGATGAACGCCAATTTCACGCCGACACAATTCTCATTCGACTTCAAATGCATCACGCCGCGCATCGACCCGCGCAGCAAGAAGGCGAATTTCCTGCTCAAGCACAATGTCGTGATGGTCGAGCCCTGGCACGCGAAGATGATCCTCGCCGTGCTCAACAACATCATCAAGAAGTACGAGGACGAATACGGCGTGATCAAGAAGCCCAAGGCAGTGGAGCTCGCGGAAAAGAAGCAGAAGAAGGCGATGAAGGCTACCAAGCCCGGCCAGACCGAGACGCCGAGCTATCTGGGGTGAACCGCTGAGCACATGGTGCAACCACTTTTCGCGGATATTCCCGTGCTGCGCATGCTCCCGGACATTCCTCACTATTACGCGAACGTGCAGAGCGTGTCGTTCCTCGTCGACCTCTTCCTGCTCGGCTTCGCGTTCGCCGAATTGATGAAGGAAGGGGCAGATCGCGCGAAGCTGCCCAAGCGCTACGGCGCCATCATCGGCTTTGTGCTCGGCGCTTCATTGACGTTTGCCATCCACGCGGCAGGCGCCACGCTCCTGCAGCACTGGCTCACCGGCGTGATCGCCGCGCTCGTCTGCGGTACTGCCGCATTCTTGTTCGCGAAAGAACACTGGGGCAAGGCCTGGGCTATCGCGTTAGGCATCTTCGTCGGCCTCTCGGTCATCGGACTCACGAACATCCTTGAGGACCCGACGCTCGCAAGCCTGTTCGCATTGCTCGCGCTGCTCGGCATCATCGCGCTGATCTTCTTCTTCGTGAGCACCTTGGCACACACCCCACCGAGCCCTGGACCGGTCATCGGGCACCCTGCGCCGCAGCCCACGCCGACACCGCCCCTACCGACTCCGCAACCAACACCTGCACCACGACCAGCCCCTCAACCACAACCTGTTCCGCCGCAACCAACTCCCCCGCCCAGACCTGTTCCACCACGACGCGATCCTGACCAATTACCCATCGTCAAAGATCTCCGCACGCTGAAAGAATTACTGCATCAAGACAAGGATTTGTTTGACCAGATGCGATTCGCGCTCTTACGACCACCGATGAATCAGGAACAATTCGACCGCTGCCATGAACAATTCCGTGCCATCATCGACCAAGAGACCGCGCTCGCAGAACGCATGACGCGTGCATACCGCAACGTCGTCAGGCCCACTGAAGAGGTGCTCAGAAACAAGACGCCTGCGCTCCAAGAGAGAATGCGCAACCACGGCGAAAACCTGCAAGGGCTTTTTGCCCTTGTCAAGGAAAAGAATGAACAATTCGGCCAGGACGAGAGCAATGATATCGATCGGACTGAGGAAGTGACGCGATACGTCGACCGACAGCTCGAGCAGACACGAGCGCTCGCCTTAGAAATCTGGTCTACGCAATAGAATTCTGCAATCACCAGTCGAACAATTCGACTACGACAAGATACAGGACCACGCCGAAGATGATGACCAGGAGTGAGACCATCAGCGGGCTGAAGCCGCCAGTGCCTGTCTCTGCGACCGTGCTGCCGGCGATGCTGCCTTTCAAGGCATCCCAGATGCGCTGGAAGAATCCTTTCTGCACTTTCGCAGTCACTTCAACCTGCTGTTGCTCAGGCTGCTGCGCAGGAGCAGGCGGTTGTTCAACCGGCTGCTCTTCCTTCTTGGGCGCGATGTCCTGGATCACGATGCCCTTGGGCTGCAGCGAGAATCCTGGCTGCAATTCGCTTGTCGGCTCGAAACGGAGCTCGATGCGCGTCACATAATTCTTGGTGAATGTGACGATGACGTCATAGAACTTGTCAAAGTCAAGATTGTACTTCTTGATCTCGCCGGGGATCACCCTAGTCTGCCTGCCTGCGATCGTGAAGTTCGCGTGGTCGCGCTGGATCTGGATGTTCTCGAGCGGGTAGATGACGCCCTTGTACTCGATGAGCAAGCTGTCAAGCCTGCCCAGGGTCAGGATGCGCGTCTTGCCATCACTGAGGTTATAATTGAAGACGCGGCCGAAACCACCGCCGCCTCCGCCACCACCACCGCCTCCGCCACCACCACCGCCTCCACCGCCACCGCTGCCCGTGAAGGTGCTCGCCGTGATTGCTCCTGAGGTAAAGCTTGAGAGCCCGAAGGAGTCAGTGACCGTGAGGTTGAACGGGAACGTGCCTGAAACAGGATATGTCTTGATGACCGACACGTTCGTGCTGGTCGTGCTATCGCTGAACTGCCAGAGCTGCGTGATGCTGTCATTCAGCGAGGTCCCGATGTTCTGGTCAGTGCTCGTGCTCGTGAACGTCACTGCGCCGCCAGTCGTGATTGAACTGCCCGGGCTCAAGCTGAACGAGGCGACCGGCGCCAAAAGGACGAACTGCGACAAGTTTGCTGGCGACGTCACGTTGAACGTGATGTTGCCTGCCTGCACCGTCACATTGCCTGAGGTCAAGATGTTGTTGTTGATCACGACATTGTTGCCGTTGACGCCATTCAAGTTGCTGTTGTTCGAGATCGTGGCATTCGTGAAATTGCTGTTCGTGACCGTGCACTGGCTGAGCGAGCTGTTCGTGAGCATCGTCGCGTTCAGGGTGCAGCCGACGATGTTCGCGTACTGGATGTTGCTCACGTCAATGGTCGAGTTTGTGACGTTCGAGAACGTGATATTCGAGTCCAACGTGACGCTGTTGGTGATGTTGCTGCCGGTCAGGTTGCTCGGGTCGACAAAGCTGTCGATGAAGACGCAATCGCTCGCGACAATGTCCTTGACCGTCGAGTTCTTCACAAAGCAGTTCGTCAGGACACTGTTGTTGATGCTTGAGCTGTTCGCGGTCACATTCGTCAGCGTGCTGCCCACGATGCTGTCGAAGTAGAGCACGCTGCTCGTGATGGTCGTGACTGGCGAGATCGTGACAAAGCGCACGATGCTGTTCGTGATTGCCGCCGAGCCGATCGTCGAACTCTCAATGATGTTCGTCACGTTGTACGTGATCTCGGCATTGGTCGAGGCAGTATCGTTGACGCAACCCACATAGACGGTGTGCAAGCCGAGCGGTTCGAGGCCAGTAACGGTTCCTGCATGCGTGGTCAGGACGCCACTGAACGGATTCGGCATCGAACTGAACGCGACGTCAGTCAAGGCCCACGCACACGTCGTGTTCAGGTTCGTGTTGAAGCTCATGCCGACAAAGCTCGTGTTCAACAGGCTGCCTGACGGCGGCGTGAAGTTGAACTTCGCCAATCCTGAGCCGATGATCACGAAATGCAACTCGCTGGAAGCAGTATAGTTCGCATTGCCTGCGAACAAGACTTCCACCGGATACACGCCAGACGCGTTGAACGCGCTCGTCACGGACAACGGCGATGGGCCGCTCGCGACCGTAGTGCCGTTGACGATCAGCGTGATGCTGCCCGCGCTCGGCGTGACCAAGGAACCATTGATGGTGATCGAGCTGTTCTCAGGGATGACGATGTCGCCGTCAGTTCCGTTCAAGAGCAAATTCACAGTGGATGGCGCAGGGACGACGCTCACCAGGCCAGTGAGCGGAACTGCGGCAGTGAAGTTTGCGGTTGCGGCCGCAGTGCACGTGTAATTATACGCGCCGACCGCAAGCGTGGACGTGTCAGGATTGCTGATGGCTGTTCCGTTGAGCGCGAGCACCGGTGTCGCCTGCGATGTCGAGACGGTGCAGTTCGCCGTGATCGGCGTGCCAAAGGACACTGCGCCTGACGGCACGACCGCAAGGGTCAGTACCGGCGTGGCTGCGGTGACGCTGAAGTTAAACAATGCCGACGCGTTCACGTTGTTGCTTGTGTCATTCGCATACCACTTGTATGTATAGTTACCGACCGCGAGGCCGGTGACGTTCGCAGCAAAGCTCGTTGCCGAGGTGTTCGCCGTGGTGACGTTTGCTCCTGCGAACTCAAGCGCACCCTGGCTCAACGCGAAGTTGTCTGCCCACGTGCTGAAGAACGAATAAATCGCTCCAGACACATAGGTCACCGGCGAGACCGGGCTGGTGCTCTGGCTCGCCATGAACGGCGGAATCAGGTCGAGGACCGTGATGAAATGCGTGTCTTGCGATGGCGTGTAGTTCTGATTTCCGGCAAAGCTCGCGGTGACGTTAAACAGTCCTGCAGTCGCGATGCTGTAATTGAGCGTAACCGCCAAGGGCGACGTGCCGCTCGCGACCACGCTGCCGTTCTGTGACAATGAGACTGCCTGTCCTGCCGGCAAGCCGAGCACGGTCAAGGTCGGAACGCTCGCGCCAGCAGCGACCGTGATATTGCCCGCAGTGCCGTTCACCGTCAGGTTGATGCTGGAGTTCGCCTTCAGGACCGTGAAGTTCTGGGGCAAGCTCACATTGCTGTTGCTGAAAATGTCTGCGAACGACCACGTATACGTGTAATTGCCTGCAGCGCGGTTGCCGATCGTTGCGTTGAAGTAGGAATTGCTGATGTTCGTGAGGTTCGTGAACGGCACGCCGCCAAAGGTCAACGTGACCGAGCCCACGCCGCTGAAGTCAGTCAGGTTGATTGCGAACGTGTAGCTCGCGTTCTCGTTGAAGATGCTCGGATCAGCAGGCTCGACCAGGCTGACGATGACCGGCGGAGCGATGTCAATGACGGAGACATTGAACAAGCCAGACGTGCAATTGTTTGCCGCACCGGAATTATCGCAGACCGTGGCATTGACGCTGAAATTGCCTGTCGACAATGGCGTGACATTGATCAAGCCGGTCGCAGGAATGATCGTGAAGACCGTGTCGTTCGTGAAGAACGTGAAGACTGTCGGAACGTCCACATCGCTCGCATTGATGTCATACGTGAACACGCTGCCTGCGTTCGTGACCTGGTTCGCCAACGCCGGCTGGAAGAACGGCGCGTCATTCACTTGCGTCACGTTCACCGGCACAGTGATGTTCGTGCTATTCAGGCTGTCTGAAACAAAGATGGTCAGATTGAAGACGCTCGTGAAATTGTTTGTCGCGGTCAGGTTGAGCAAGCGCGTGAATGCATTTATGAATACCGAGGTCGCGGTCACGTTCGGATTGCTGAGGAACGAATACGACAAGTTCGAGCCGGTCAATGGGCCATCGATGTCTGCAAAGAACGCAGTCAGGTTGATGCTGTCAAAATACGTGTCCTCAGGGAATGCGATGCTCGGGAATGTCGCATTCAAGAACGGGACATCATTCACCGGCAACACCGTGACGTTGAAGATCTTGTGATCAAACAGCAAGCCGTCAGAGACGCTCAGGTTGAGCAACGAACTGCCTGAAGCGTTTGCGGCAGTCACGTTGCAATTCAAGAAATTGGTCGCGCCGACAGAACAGAAGACCAAGCCGGCATTCGTCTGGTTCGCGATCGTGTAGATGAGGTTCGAGGACGCGGTCTGGTTGTCCTGCGCGAACGCGGTCAAGTTGACCAGGTTGGCGTTGAAGCCAGAATCCTCAAACACGCTCACACCTGAAGGTAATCCGACCCACTTGGGAGGCGTTTCCGGACCGAGGAACGTGACTGTCAACGTCGAAGACGTGGCAGTATTGCTGCCCAAGTCGGTTGCGGTCGCGTAATACGAATGATTCTGGGGAGTCGTGTATGAATACGTCTTGACAAAAGCGCAGGTAGTCGCGCCGAGGCAATCCTGCGTGGCGTTCAGGATGCTATCCTGGTAGATCGCCATCGTGGTGATGCCTGGACTGTCCAGCACGTCGACCGCGACAGCCGTGATGACCACGGTGCTGTTCACCACAAGACCAGGACTCGCAGAAATGGAGATTGAAGGAGGAACATCAGGAGCAGCGACTACGGCGATATGCACCAGCAACATTGCCAACAGCATCAACAGCTTTTTCATTTGCCCAGGCTATACCGTGCCGAGAAGAGGCCGCGGAATTCCTCGTCCTCTTGTGAGCGCCCATCAGTCTCTTCTTTTGCGACTTCGATACCGAAATCCCAACGTGAATTCTTTGGATGCGCGCCGATGATGAGACCGGTGCGCTTCATCAAATCATCCTGCAAGCGATACGGATTGAAACTCAATGTCCATTCATCAGTGATCGGGACAAAAACAGTCGCACCACCCTCGAAGACCCACTTGTCCTTGTCGTCTTCCTGGACGCGCTTGACCCCTGGCTGCAGGAGCAGCATCCATTGGTTCTGTTGGGCATAGGCGCGTTTTAAGTCTTCGTCTCTACCCGCGAGGAACACGTCCTGCTGGCGCTTGCTCTTGCTCTTGTCAAGATCAAGCTCGACCATATTCTCATACCAGGCATGATTGAGCAATGCGTGAAGCTTCTTGTCGCCCTTGCCTAACGCGAAGAACAATGCGGCGTGCGGATCAGTCAAATAACTGAACCTGCCGCCGACCGTGAACAGGTCGCTGAGCTCATAGCCGGTCACGACGTTCCATTCTGCCGGCCCGAAGCGGTCGCGTTCAGTGCCTTCATCATCTTGCAATGCCTCGCCCACCATGACGCCCAGGCCGAACTTGCCGTCCTTGGACTGATGGCGGCCGAAGACGTGCAGGCTGTAATTGCTGATATCCCTTCCGCCGAAATCGCTCAAGTCAAACTGTTCCATCGTGAACAATCCGCCGAGGCGGAACTGCTCGCTCTCCAGATACTCGAGGTCGAACTGGAATCCGCGCTTGTTGAGGGCAAAGCTCTCATTGGTGGGGATGATCTGCGTGTAATTGCCAGCAGGATCGGTCTTGTTAATGAGCTCGACGCGCGTGCTCACGTCGACATCGATGTCTGTCTTCTCGTCGAAGAGCGTGCCGCCCAATCGCATCTTGCCGATGTCGCCGCGGGCGAATGCCGCGAGATAACGCGTTGTTTCTGTTTCCAACACGTCCGTGAACGTCTTGATGTTGAAGAGCGCGTCATCGGTCTCGCTGGAATCAAAGCCGTCGCGCGTGTGTTCGCGCTCATCAAAGGAAGCGCCGAACTTGAGCGGAACGCCGAGCAACCGGTTCAGGTCGATCGCGGCAGCAGCGCCAAAGCCCTTCTCGACGATCTTGTCATCGCTCACCGCCTCATTGAACTTGTTGCGCTCGGCCTGGGCGATGACCTCGAAGCCTGCGACTCGCGCGTCCAAGCCCGCGCTGCGATCTTGCGAGGATTTGAAGCTGCCGATGTCCAAGGCAGCGCGAATGCGATCAACGGCGAACGGATCTTCACTCTTGGTCGGCTGCGGTTGAGGAGGATCTTGCGTCTGGATGACCGGCTGCGGCGTGATTGTCGGTTCAGGCGTGGGCTGCGGGTCCTGCTTCTTGACATAGGGATCGTGCTTGATCTGGTGCTTGTTCAGCACGGCATCGAGCTCAGTCGTATGGCTCGCATCCTTCAACTGCGCAAAGAAGTCCTTGCCGTCATACTTTGAGAAGCGCGCATACCATTCGTTGACTTTTGCAGGATTGCCCTCTGCAGCCATCCTCTTCAGCGCAATGAATGCAATCCAGTCAGGGATATCTTGATCGAGATATGTGCCATATTTATTCGAGGAAGGATCAGCATCCTCTGCTTTCCTGAAGGACGCATAGGCATCAAGGAATTGCGCCAAGCGTTCATCGGTGAATGATCCCTTCTGGGTGTCCCACTTTGATGTCGCGGCATCGTATACTGCCTTGGCCTTGGTCACCAAGTCCTGCTCGAGCTTTTGAGGGTCTTGCTTCGGTGGCTCGGGCTTCGGCGGATCTTGCTTGGGCGGTTCTGGATTGACAGATTCTTTTCCACCAGGATCAATGGGCGGCGTATCCTGTACATCAACGATACCGTTGATTCCTGCAAGTCGTACGTATTCCACCACTGCAGGGCGTGCATATGCTTGAGAAAGCACAGGGTTCTGAGCAGGAACAGGAGAAAATGCGCTTGCGACATAGGTGATCGCTGCAGTAGCGGCAACCTTCACCGGTTGCGCAATCGCTGCATACACTGACTTGAGTACTTGGTCGATTGTCAAGACAAACCCCTACAACCACCAGAATACCGGTCTTTATAAAGCTTCGGAAGTGTTAGTACTTACCAGGAGTACCAAATGCCTAGTATTCCTCTTCGTCCCAGGCAGGCTCGCCAGCGCCGCCTCCTGCAGATTCCTCGTCCGTGTCTTCTTCCTCATCCTTGACGCTGAACTGCTTCATCTCCTCCTCATCAAAGAACTCATCCTTCTTCTTGCCCTCGTCTTCCTCAGGAGATTCGACAGGAGGAAGAACCGGAACGACAGGAGCCGCGTCCTGGGGCGCAGGTTCCTTAGGAGAAACATGCTTTGCTTTCTTCTTCGGTTTTGCCTTCTTTGCCGGCATACAACCCACCTCTTAATACTTAGCGTGCTTGCTTGGACGCAGACGCTCGGCGCCCTTGCCCTTGTGCCACAGCCCACGGATCTTACGACCCGCATTGGTCTTTCCCCGGAAGACACGGCCGCGCTGCGTGCCGTTCGTGATCCACGCGATACGCGGGTCTGCACGCACCGCAGGGTGCGCGCGATCCACGAGGATGACCTCATACCAATAATGCTTGCTGTCGCCTGCGACATAATACGAGTTGAGAACCTCACAATTCGGGAACTTCTTGGTGGCGCGCTCCTCAGCGATGAGCTGGTAGTTCTTCGCCAGGATCAGCGTGGTGCGGAAGTGCTTGGAATGCCTGCCACCGTCGAAGTCAGGACGCTTGTGCGCTCCTGCGCTGACACGCTGGCGCACGACAAAGATGCCCTGCTTCGCGCGGAAGCCGAGCGCGCGGGCTCGGTCGATGCGCGTCGGATGCGCGAGCCTGATCGTCGCGGGCTCACGGCGCCACGTGATCAAGTGCTGCTTCCACAGCGCGCCCAGATTCTCCTTGGGCTGCTTCCACAACTCACCGAGATGCTTGGATAACCCCATAACGTCGGGGGGAGCAGCAACACCTTTAAAAAGCTTGCGATGCTCGATGAAACGATGAAACTATTGATTCTCATCGCGCTCATCATCGGCGCAGGGCTGCTTGTTTTGCTTCTCGCACTGCCTCGGCAGACCATCGAGCTTGAGACGACCGTGACTGCGCCGAAACAGAGTGTTCAGCCCAACACCACTGAGCCGATGGCAAACGCGCCGATCATCGACGAGCAGACCGCACCTCCTGCTCCGATACCATCTGCACCGAACGCCACCAAACAGGCGTGCCTCGCGCTCGAGCAACGATTGCTCGAGGAGTTGGATGATGCCCAGCAGGCATTGCGGCGCACGGAGAAAGCGTACAACGACACGGTCGAGACCTATGAAGATGCATTAAGCGCGCACGAGTCAGACCAGCAACGGCTCAGTCAGCTGCGCGCAGAGAAAGATGCCGCAAAGGAGGCGTACGAAGACGCCCAAGGAGATTATAACGGCGCGACCAAACGCTTGTCCAAGGCGCGCATCGAATGCGGACTCTTCCAGTAATGTTTAAATAGCGTCCTTGCCATTTCTCGACAAAAAAGAGAACGTATGGACAAGCAACGCCAGGAGCTCATCCACTTCGCGCAAAGCGCCACCGGCCTCGACGACCACGCCAAGCTCAAGCTCATCCTCTTTGCCGCAGGCGTGAAGCCTGCCACGTTCTTCGCCTTGCGCGTCAGCCCCAAGAACCTCGACGAGAAGGCGCACCTGGAGAAACACTTGCGCGCCTGCAAGATCCGGTTCATCGCAGGCAAGCCGCGCGCGTACGAAGAGATCGTCGGCATCAAAGGCACTGCCGTGCGCTGGAAGATCACCGGCAGCTGGTATGGCTATGACGTGTTCAAGGACGCTGCGAGCAAGGATTTGTTCCTGCGCTACCTCGATCTCGTCAAGCGCCAGAAACACGAACAGGCAGATAGCAGTTCTGGCAAGCTCTATGATTACCCTGACTGCTGCGTCAAACGCTACATCCAGGAACACGACCACGCATTCCTGCGCGAGCACTACTCGCATTATACGTATTATCAACGCCTACACGATGTCGAGCGCGCATTCCCGCTCGTGATGCACACGGCGTGCTCAGTGCAGTGCGCACAAAGCAAGAAGATGAATGCCCGGTATGTTGCCGCGATCAAGAAACACGCGCCGAAGTTCTGGAAAGCGTTCTCTGCGATGAAGAAGCACGCCGTCGACGTCGTCTGCGACACTGAATCCGCGCTTTTCCAAGATGTCTTCTACGGCATCACGAACACGAACCCGGTCTTTCCGGTCAAGGACGGCCACGAATACACGCTCTTGACGCTCAAGCCCTTGGACAAGCATTATTATCTTGTCAGTCACCTGACCAAACAGAACTTCGCGCGCGGCACGGTCTTCCCTGCCACGATCACGATGCGGTATCATTACGCTGATATCGTATTGCAGAAGCCGAAAAGAGTCATCCGCGACCTTCACCACGAGAGGCATTTCGTACTCCCATGAATTTCTTCAAGAAAGACCCGGTGAAACAACTGGGAAAGTTTCTCGAGACAATCCGGGCAGCAGAAACAGGTGACTGGTATCGCAAGAATCTCGCAGACTTCAAGAAACTCGTCGAATTCCTCAAGCGCGAGCTCCCTGCGCTCGAAGGGAAGACCATCGCAGAAGTCCAAGCGCATCCTGCAGTGCAAAACAAGGCGTTCCTGCAAAGAATCATCACTCTTTTTGATGACATCACCACTATCCTCGACTATCTCACTGCAGTACAGCAAAAAGGCGCAGTCATTGACCAGGATGACCTGAAGCAGAGACTACAGCAATTGGATGACGACCTCACCCTCATTTTGAGCGAGCTGACCACACTCAGACCAACGCCTTCGCTCACACCGCAGAACATCCAAGGGGAAGACGATCTCAATGATGCGCTTGTCGGAGTAGAGGTGCGCTTCATCATCGACGACGCCTTGGCAGTCTTTTCTTCGCCTGAGCACCTGAAGCTCGACCATCAGGACATACGGCTCACGTATTTCCCTGGCAAGCAGCCTGCAGGCGGCGTGATCATCCCTTCGAAAAGACTCATCCAAGTCTTCCACGGCAGCCAAACACCTGAGGAAGTACTCGTGCTGTTTGCCAAGCTCTCTGCATCAAAAAAAACATACCCGCTGAACGGCTTCATGATTCAGTATGATGCACGCTATCTTGGTAGGTTTTATTGCAGGAGGAAAGCAGAAACAGAGATACGCAGGAAACTCAAGCATGGGGAAGAAATGATCATCCCGGGCACGGTGCATTCCACAGAATTGCGGTACATCCTCAGCCAGCAATTGCACAGCGCAGAAGCACAGAAGGATTGGGCGGCGGTCGAGCGCTTGAAGAAGATATTACGCGAGCTTCACAAAGGGGATTAAGCCGCGTTCTGGATCACATCGCGAGGCGACTTGGAGCGCTCATACAAACGCCGCGCCTCGACTGCATTGCTTCCGAAGAATCCTTCAGGATCAAACTTGCCGAGCATCAGCGCCAACGCGTGCGCGATAGGCTCACGCATCGCCTTCGCGCGCTCCAGGCCCAATGTCTTGACCACATACGGAAACAGCTCGTACTGGATGATGGCGTTCGTGACTGCGCACTCGTCGTCCACCACGCGGATCGTAGGGCTGATGGTGATGACGGCATCGCCTGCATCAGCCATCACATCTTCCACACCGAGATAACGAGGAACGTCCTCGTGCGCGATCGCGCGGAACCAGACCTGGCTGGAATACGGATTCTGCACGACTTTTCTCGTCTTGTCAGCGAACGTGAGCAGGTATGCCTCGCGCAACGGCTTGATGTCCAAGGTCGGTTGGCGATAATTCATCCACAAGCTCGTTGCTTCGGGAAACGTGCTTCGGATGTCCTTACGCGTTTGCTCGGCGCGATCGAACAAGCGCTCGGTCGTTGGCCGTGTCGCGAGAATCTCAGAAATGTCCAAGTGTTCGATGCTCACCAACGGGCATTGGACCACCGGTTGCAAGGCATCAGTATCGATGCCATCGAAACTGTCCAAAAACTCTTCAATCGACACCATGAGGATTGTACTCACCTGCGAGGGACTATCAGAAATGGTATTTATAAAGTTGAGGGTTTCAAAGCATTTTTATAGTCAGCAAATGCTGTTCTGCCCATGCTCCTGTTCCGTGACCTTGCCGCTGCGTTCGAACAGCTTGAGAAGACCAGTTCAGGGAATGCGTTACGTTCTATTCTCGCATCGCTCTTCAAGCGCGCCAAAACAGACATCGACAAGGTCGCGTATCTGACGCTCGGCAGGATCGCGAGCGACTATGCAGACATCAACCTCGGCATGGCTCAGAAGATGGTCCTCAAGGCTGTCGCCGTGGCGGCGAACGAGGATGCATCAGCAGTCCTCGTTCTGTACAAGAAACGCGGCGACATCGGCATCGTCGCAGAAGAGCTTGTCGGCAGGAAGCGCAAGGATCTCACGGTCAAAGAGGTCTTCGAGACCTTGCACAAGATCGCTGCGGCAAACGGCGCAGGAAGCCAGGAACGCAAGATCAGCCTACTTGCAGGACTTTTCAGGAATGCGTCAGCGAAAGAAGCGCGCTATCTCGCGCGCATCGTGCAAGGAAACCTCAGGCTCGGCGTCGGAGACAAAGCAGTCCTTGACGCGCTCTGCATCACGTTCACCGGCTCGAAAGCAGCGAAGAAAGACATTGAGCACGCATACACCATCTCTCCTGACGTCGGCGTGATCGCCAAGACCATCGCGACCAAAGGGCTCGCAGGAATCAGGAAGATCGGCGTCACCCTGGGCGTGCCTATCCAGATGATGCTCTGCCAGCGCGTCAAAGACCTCAATGAAGTGCCTGAGAAAATGGGCACGCCGTTCGCGGTCGAGGAGAAATACGACGGCGAACGCATCCAAGCGCACAAGCGCGGCGACACGATCACACTCTACTCGCGCCGGCTGGAGAACATCACCGCCCAATTCCCAGACATCGTTGCAGCGATCAGGAAGAACGTCAAGGCCAAGGAGTGTGTCATCGAAGGCGAGGCGATGCCGGTTGACACGCACGGCAACCTCCTGCCCTTCCAAGTCCTGATGCAAAGACGGCGCAAGTATGATGTCCAAGAATATGTCAAAAAAATCCCAGTCTGCCTTTTTGCATTTGAGATCATCTACGCGAATGGTCAGTCCCTGATCCACGAGGCATATCCGAAGCGCTACGCGCTCTTGCAGAAGATCATCAAGCAGTCAGACAAACTCAAGCTCGCATTGCGCACGGTCTGCAAAGACCCTGACTGCGCTGAAGAATTCTTCAACAACGCAGTGCAGCGCGGCGGCGAAGGTATCGTCATCAAGAGCGTGAGACCTGATGCGACGTATCAGGCAGGCGTGCGCGGCTGGCATTGGGTCAAGTGGAAGCCAGAATACGTCAAAGGATTGCGCGACACCTTTGACCTGGTGGTTGTCGGCGCGTATCGCGGTCGCGGCAGGCGCGCAGGCGGGTACGGGGCGCTCCTCTGCGCAGCATACAATGACAAGACAGACCGTTACGAGACATTCTGCAAGCTCGGGACAGGATTCAGCGATAACGACCTCGCAGAACTGCCCAAGCGGCTCAAGAAATACGAGACAACGCAGAAGCCTGCACGGCTCGACGTCAGCAAACTGATGATCCCTGATGCCTGGTTCACGCCCGCAGTCGTCGTTGAAGTCGCAGGTGCAGAAATCACGCGCTCACCCAATCATACGTGCGGGCTCGCACTGCGGTTCCCGAGGTTCTTGCGCTATCGCGAAAAGAAGCCAGAACAAGCGACCACAGTCAAAGAAATCACGAAGATGGCGAAGCGTTAGTTGTTCCTTAAATACTTTCTGACCAAGAACGAAGCATTTTTAAATACTCTTCTGCTGGTATGAATCGATGAACAAGGTTGTCGCGAGCATCGGTGTCGTCGTGGTCATTCTCATCGCTGCAGGAGCGTTCTGGCTCTTCTCAACCCCGCCCGTGACCGCTGCAATCCTGTATGTCGATGAGGGCACGGTTGAAGTCGACACCGGGTCGGGCTGGACGCAAGGCATGGACGAGATGGAATTGCCGGTCGGGACCAAAGTCAAGACCGGCACAGGCTCTGCATCAGTCGTGATGCTTGAAGGCGAAGTCATGCACTTGGAGCCCGGGACCGAAGTCGCGCTGAGCGAGATCACCGACCAGAAGATCAAGATCACACAAATCATCGGCGAGACCTGGCACAAGGTCACCAAGATCAGCGGCATCTCGACCTATGAAGTCGAGACGCCGAACACGGTCGCGACCGTGCGCGGCACTGAGTTCTTCGTTAAGGACGACGATGTCGTTGTCGAGGAAGGCGAGGTCGAGGTCGGATTCGTCAAGACGCCGAGCAAGAAGCTCATGGTGAAATCAAAGCGCACGATGAAGATGCAGGCAGCGCTCGACACGATGACTGAAGACGTCTTCGAGGAAGATGCTCGCGCAGGGAAGTTCAAGGAGAAGTACATCAAGCACCTCAAGCGGATGAGGATGCGCGAGATCAAGAAGCACGACAAGCTCATGAACCTTGCCAAGAAGCGTTATGGCATCAATGACGAACAAGTCCACCAATACCTCGATGATGTCGATGAAGGCAAGCAGGACGAGGACAAGGCATACCACGCAATCCCCGGACCGTTGAAGAAAAAGGCCGAGCGCGCATACAAGATCACCAAGGCGATCAAGAGAGCCAAGCGCGCACCGCAATGAAACGGCCTGTTCTCCCGTTTATCCTGATCGCGCTTTGCGTAGGCGTTCTTCTCGCGCTGATGCTCAATGCAGGCATATTCTCATTGTGGCAATACCGCTTCTCTGACGCGCTCTATGGCGGCGGACAACCGCTCAAGAACATCGCCATCATCACGGTCGATGACCAGAGCCTGCAAGAGATCGGCCGCTGGCCTTGGAGCAGGCAAACATACGTCGCATTGCTCAAGAAAATCGACGGCAGCAGGCTTATCGGTTTTGACATTTCCTTCTTCGAACCGAGCACACCGATCGAAGACGAAGCGCTGGGCAAGGCATTGCGCACCGCAGGAAACGTCGTGATTCCGCAAGAAGTCATCACATTCGCGCAACAGGACGGCGAACTTATCGGCAAGGAATGGCTGCGACCGATTCCTGCATTGGAGAACGTCACGACCGGCATCGTGAACGTGTTCACTGACGCTGATGGTGTTTCCCGCGCCATTCCGGTACGCATCAGCGGCCGATCAAGCTTGGCATTCGTGCTTGCAGAGAGATTCGCAGGCAAACAGCCTGATTTTGATGAGCCGCGCTTGCTCGTGAATTTTGTCGGACGACCTTTTAGTTTCACGACCTATTCGTTCGCCGACGTCATCAATGACCGCGTGCCTGCAGGAACGTTTACGGACAAGATCATGTTGGTCGGCGCTTCGGCTCCGGACTTACACGATGATTACCTCGTGCCCACATCCTGGGGGCGCAGGATGCCAGGCGTCGAGATCCACGCGCACGCATTGCAGACCATCCTGACCAAGCGATTCCTGCATCATCAGTCCTTCACGAACACCGTCATCGTTATTTTCCTGCTTTCCCTCCTCACCGCACTGCTGTTCTGGCAGTTCAGCGAGCTCAAAGCAGGGCTTGGCGCATTCGGGCTTTTGCTCGGCATCTTCGGAGCCGCGCTCATCCTCTATTATCGCGGCATCCTGCTGAATCTCATCCATCAACCGCTCGCCGTGATCCTGACCAGCATCGTGTGCGTGGCATATATCGCGCGCAGCGAGGCAAGGCACAAGAAACACATCCTGTCGGTGTTCGGCAGGTACGTGTCGAAAGACGTCGTGAAACACTTGCTGACGGGCAAAGAAGCTTTGGAGCTCGGCGGCCAGGAACGCGAGATCAGCGTGCTGTTCGTTGACATCCGCGGCTTCACCGCCATCGCTGAGAAACTGACGCCGCACCAAGTCATCGAATTTTTGAATCATTATTTCGGCGCGATGACTGACATCGTGTTCAAGAACAACGGCACGCTGGACAAGTTCATCGGCGACAGCATCATGGCCGTGTTCAATTCACCGCACGACGAACCCGCGCACGCGTACAAAGCCGTGAAGACGGCGATTGAGATGATCGATGCATGCGCGAAACTGCGCAAGGAAGGCCTGCCAGACATCAAGATCGGCATCGGCGTCAACACCGGCAAAGCAGTCATCGGCAATATGGGCTCGCCGCAACGCCAGGAATTCACTGCATTAGGCGACGCGGTCAACACGTCATCGCGCTTATGCGGCGTCGCAGAACCCGACCAAATCATCATCGCAGAAGCGACATACCAGCAATGCAAAGACAAGATCATCGCCAAGAAGCTGCCGCCCTTGAAAGTCAAAGGCAAGGAGAAACCGCTCACGGCGTATGACGTGACGGGGTTGAAGGAATAATGCGCCGGACAGGATTCGAACCTGCGTAGGGACTAACCCACTGGCTCCTGAAGCCAGCCCGTTTGGCCACTCCGGCACCGGCGCAAAATGACGATAGAAGTTTTCAATGCGCTCTCTTTTTAAATATTCTCATTCGGCGGCTCCGCCGCAGAGACCATCGATTGCTATGACTTCTTGCGCCTGCTTTTCCGCTCAAAGCGTTCGCGCGTGTGATGGATGCATGTAGTGATGGCGCTGCCGATGAGCGCTCCTGCGATGATGTCGCTCCAGTAATGCACACCGAGATAGACTCGGGAATAGGCGACGAGTGCTGCAAAGATGAACGCGACGATTCCGAGAATGCGATTCGCGAAAACCGCACTGGTGGCTGCAGTAAACGTGAATGCCGCGTGCTGGCTGGGAAAACTGTAACCGTCAGGAGCAGAACCAATCAAGGGAGCGCCGGCAAGGAATGGGCGCGGACGCATCACGGTGAGCTTCAGCACGTCGGTGATCCCCCACGTGAGCAGCAAAGCGAGGAGCGTGTTCTCGATCGTCTTGCGGTCGTGCGTCAAAAGAACACAGAGCAGCGGCACTGCTGCGCCCCAGTTCGAAAGCCAGAGCATGATGCTGTCAAGCATGGTCACAACCTGCGCGGCAAGGCGTGCTTGCGCGGCGTGCTCACGACCTGCTCGTGCAGGAATTTCAAGAAACCGCCGAGCTCCTTGTTCGCGCTCGTGAACAATATCTTGCGGAAACGCGTGTTGACCTTGATGCCATGATGCTGCAAATCGCTCTTGATGCGCTCGCAGACCACGTTCCCTGCGTGCGTGGCGTCAAAGAGCAGGATGCATTCGCGCTTCAGGTTCGTGAGCGCATCGAGAAACTTGAAATACGGCTCCTGGACGTAATACACATTTTTTACGCCCATCGCCTTGAGCACAACAGCATCACGCTTGTGCTGCACCACGACTGCGGATTTCTTCGAGGCATTGCAGACGTGCTGCACCCAATCGGCATAAACGTCGGTGCTCTCGGTTCCTTTCCTGCGCGTGCGCGGTTTTGCGCGTCTGCCGCCCATACTGCGCTCGTTTAAAAACAGGTTAATAAGCTTAGCGGTCGAGCGTCATGCGGAAGATCACGAGATACCACAGGAGCAGCATGAGCACGTACACGCCGATGAGGCCTGATCCTGCCAACGGGACTTCAGCCGCAACGCCGCCGGTGATGCCTGCTGCCTCGATGGTCGCTTCTTGCTCCTTATACAACGCGAGATAGCCCTTGAGCAGCAAGTCTTGCGCACTTGTCCTGAGCTCTCCGACAAAGCCGCGCTGGTCGCGCTCGGCGAGCAATTGCGATGCGCGCGCCTGCATCTCATCCTTGTCCTTCGCGGTCGTGAGCGTAACGACTGCATCCTGTGTCAGTTCGACGTGCACGTCAGGATGCTGCGCAGGACCTTTCCGCACGCGGACGATATTGTCCTCAACGGTCGCAGTGTATGTCTGCGGTATGTCTGCCAGCACGATCTCAAGCTCAGGAATGCTGCCGGAGAACGGGTTTGCGTGTAGCTTGTACGCGCCAAGCTCGTTCAGGACATATGCCAGGTGAGTCTCATCAATGAACAGAACACCTGGGGTCGTCGATTGGCTCAACAGGATGGGTTGTTCCAGCGCAGGCTTCTCGACAAATACTGGCGCGATGACGAGGAGATACACGAGAATGCCGATGATGAGGAACGCGATGAATCCGGTGATGGCGACAATGAACTTGGCGCGATTCCGATGGCCGGTGGTGGCTGCAGCCAATGCGGTCTGGACGTCATACTCAGACCATCCTTCCTTGCGCAGGCGCTCGCTCACGTCGCTCAACGAATGCCCTTGGTGCAGGGTCGACTGCACATAGCTCACCAGCTTCTTGTCCATCAACCGGCCAAGAGCAGGATGAGTATTAAAATCTAACCCGGGAAAGATTAATATAGCGGAAAGACAGCGACGGACCCATGGACTTGCTGGACATCATCCACTCGTTGCCGCAGCAGATCAGGGAAGGAGTCCAGCTCGGCAAAGACATCAAGCTCACCGGCGAATTCTCGCACATCGTCGTCACTGGAATGGGCGGGTCAGGCATTCCCGGCAACCTCCTGCAGGGCGTATTGCACGACTGCAAGCTGCCCATCATCGTGCACAAGGACTACACCCTGCCCGGCTTCGTGAACAAGAACACGCTCGTGTTCGCGATTTCCTACTCCGGCAATACCGAGGAGACCATCTCATCATTCAAGGACGCGCAGAAGAAGCGCGCGACCATCGTCACATTGACGTCGGGCGGAAAGCTCAGGGAACTCGCGCGCGACGCACGCGTCCCGCTCGTGATCGTCCCCCAGGGACTGCCTCCGCGCAGCGCCATCGCGTACTTCCTTTTCCCGATGCTCGTCATCCTGCACAACGCAGGCATCGCCAAGCTGAACATCGCAGAAGTCAAGGCATTGATCGAGGCGCTCGGCAACACTGGTTGGGAAAAGAAAGCGAAAGAGCTTGCCGAAGAGATCTACGGCAAGACGCCCATCATTTACGCCGCAGAACCCCTCGAAGGAGTCGCATTGCGGTGGAAGCAGGAATTCAACGAGAACAGCAAAATACACGCGTTCTACAACGTCTTCTCTGAGATGGACCACAACGAGCTCATGGCATACGAACGCGCCAAGGGCGACTTCCACGTCATCCTGCTCCGCGATGAACGCGACCACCCGCACAACAAGAAACGGATGGACTTCCTCAAGAGCATCCTGAAAGAACGCAAGATCCCCATCACTGAATTGCTGCTCAAAGGAACGCAACCGCTCGTCAAGATCTTCACCGCATTGTACATGGGCGACTTGACCTCTTATCATCTAGCAAAAAGATATGGCGTCGATCCTGTCGAAACAAGCCTGATCGAAGAACTCAAGCGGCTCCTCTAATTAATAAAAAAAATAAAATAAAAAAATTTATCTGCCGAAGAATGCGGCCAAGCGCTTCCAGAAGCCTTCAGGGATAGCAAGTTCTTCCTTTCCTTCTTCCTCCTGCTTATCCTCTTCGTGCTTTTCTCCACCATCCCGGTCTGCACCGTCGTCCTTGTCTTTGTTATCTTCCTTCTCCATCACGTCGGCACTGGCAGGTTCAGGCATTCCGACCGCAATCGCTTTCGGCCTGCAATGGTCAAGGCAGTCGCCCACGCTTTCGCGGCAGTTGAAGAGCACGTCTTTCTGTACATCGTCCTTGCGCTCGCCATCTTTGAGCTCGTCTGCCTTCTTTGCACACTCGAAATACGAGTGTGAGCAGCGAATCTCGCAGCCAGACTCAAGCGAAGGAACCGGGCAGACCGGCGGCACGGGATATTTCTCGCAATGCGTGCGGATGCACTCCATTGCCTTGTCCTCACTGCCTTCGTATTCATGCTTGCACTTGCTGTAGCAGTCCATCGGCTGCGGCCTGCAACGCGTCTCAACACACTTTTCATAGTATGCTTCATCAAACGCGACTGGGCGCGCGCTCGTCACACCCGCAGGGTCAGCATTCACCATCGTCTCGTCAGCAGTGTGCATCGCATCGCGCTTGCACTGCGCCTCGCACGTCATTGGCGGAAGCGGTTTCGGCACGGATTCACACTTCTTGAAGCAGTACTCCATCCGCTCCTCACAGGCGTCACCATCAACACCAGTGGAAGCACATGATTCAAATTCACGCTTGCATCCTGTGTGACAATCATAGTCAGGATCAACCGTGACCGGTCGCGCGACAGCGGTCGAGCTCACGGCGACACCGCTCGAGCCACCACCTGATTGCGGGCATTGCTTCAGGCACGGCTCAAACGCCTCGTTATAACACGCACCATCTGCTTTGTCCTGCGCGAGACAATCGCCATACGCACCGAGCTTGCACTTGGCATAACAGTCTTCATCATAGTCTGCCACGACGACAGACGCGAAGACCATCATCAGCACCATACTGAACATGACTATTTTTTTCATCAAAACACCTCACTGGTTGGTACGCTTGCCGCAGCACTCGTCATTAATAAACATTTCGTCTTGGTTAGGCAAGAACCAAAGCTCACTTCTTCACATAGATGGTTCGTGTCGGAAAGGGAATCGCGATGCCTGCCTTGCGCAAGTGATCATACACACGCTGGGTCACGATGCTCTTCACGTCATACCGCACCCGATAATCATCAATGAAGAATTTCAGCTTGAACTGGAGCGCGAAATCGCCGAGCGCAGTCATATGGACGACTGGTTTCGGCTCGGAAAGCACTCCCTCGATGCCCTTGACCGCAGACAGGATGACCTTTTTCGCCTTGTCCACGTCAGTACCGTACGCGACCGTGGCATCGATCACGATGCGCAAGTGCGCGTCAGGCAAGGCATAATTGATGATCTTGCTGTTCGCGAGCGTGCCATTCGGGAGCACGAGCATCTGCGCGTCTTCCGTGAGGATCTTGGTGCTGCGCAAGCCGATGTGCATCACTTGGCCTATCTCGCCTGTGTCCAAGTGCACGATGTCACCTACGTTAAATGCCTCATCCATAATGAGCGAGATGCCACCAATCACGTTCGCCATCGTATTCTGCAATGCGAGACCGACCGCAAGGCCTGCAATACCCAGGCCTGCGATCAACGGGCCGATGTGCACTCCCCACGACGTGAGGATGAACGCGAACGCGAGGACAAGCACCAAGAGCTTGAAACCGCCCTGGAACAACGGCAAGAAGTTATCATCAGCGCGCGTCTTGCTCTTCTGCACGATCAATGTGACCCAGGACTTGACGAATGACGTGCACGCCGTGACGATGCCGTACGCGGCAATGATGACGATTGAGGAAATGAAAACGCTATAGACCCAGCGCTGCAAAATACCGAACCGCACCAAACTGCCCTGGATGCCGAGCAGGACAATGATAATAGCGAGCGGGATACGGATGCGCGAAAACAACGTCGCCCAGAACGGGGAGTTCCTGGTAAGCACCGATAACCTGCGCAACCCCCCTGCCGCGATGTATGCGAAGATAATCCCTCCAAGAATCCACGCGATACCCAGCGTTACCGGACGTGTCAACACTGCAAAGTCCATCAGCACGAAGAACACGAATGATGCTTTTAAAGATGCGGAAAAAGAAAAATCACTTGATGTCTGCGATCTTCCCCGCGACCTTGTCGACCTGCTCGTGCAGCTTCTTCACCGCCTCTTCCGGCAAGTCATATTCCTTCGCGAACACAAACACCCAATTCTTGAGATCACGAACCGCATTTTCTGCGTCACGCACATTCGGCTTGTCTGCCATACCCAATCACCTCATCTTGTTTTCGACTGTGATAATCGAACAGGAACACGGAACCTTGTAGCTCGCGCGCTTCAATGCCTGCCGTGCGAGCGGGAGGTTCTCTTTCGTGATATGGACGGTAAACAACGGCTGGCCCTTCTTGATCTGCGCGGCAACACCGATCGCTTTGCCGTACGAGTGCGCCATACCAGTGCTGAGACGGTCTGCGCCTGCTCCTGCTGCCAAGGGGTTCTCGCGCAGCACGTGATGCGGATAGATGCGCGTCATGAAACGGTAACCGCCCTTGCCCAAGGTCTTCTCCAAAAGCCGGTTGGCGGTCTGACGCGCGCTCTCGATCGAATTATCGCGGATCTGCAATGCGCTCTTGCTGACCAAATCAAGCGTGAACGGGAACTTCTTGCTCACGTCGCCAGCGTCGAAGCGCACTACCTTGCACGCCGGTCGGGAACGAATGTAGCAGAGCTTCTTGTACTTGGAGAAACGCGTGTACGCACGCTTCAGATGACGATACGCGACAAATTTGCGGATTCGGGCCATTTTTTGGTAGTTGCTTTGCAGCTTTTACGGTTTATAACCCTTGAATTCGACGATTGTCCTACAAACTTTCGAACGCGTCCAAGGATATGGAAATGTCCTTCTAAGGTGTTTATAAAACTTTCTGCTCAGTTGATGTTGGAAACGGGAAGTGTTGGTTATTTCCGGAATGTGAAACTATTTCAGAACTCAAAAAAATGAAGATAAACACAAGCTTTATAAATAACCTATCACTAAGGTGATATCACTAAGGGGATATATGAACGAAACATCAGTTCGGGTGTGGTGGAATTACGAATGGAGCATTCCTGAAAGCGTAGATGTTGATCAATCTTATGCGGAGTGGCTGGCCAAACAGCTCAGGTTCAGGAAAAAAAGAAGTACTAAAGAACTCCGAGAAGAGGCTGCCGGGGCAATCCAAATAGAGCTATTCAACAGTGGGCATGACATTCTCACGGCATTGAAAGTCCTTGGAGGAACGAGTATTTACACGTTGTCGATGCTTTTGGACAAATCGTACTCGACAACGCACAAACAGGTGCATCGCTTGAGGAGAATGGGCCTTGTCGATGAAACACGAGAAAAACTACAGGGAAGAAATGTTAACATAATCCGGTTAAAAAATATCGATCTTCGTTCCTATGCTGAAAAATTGGATTGGCAACTCAAGAATTGGAACGAATATCGAAAGGATATCGCAAAAGAAAAGCACGCGCAAGAAAAAGCAGAGCATCAGTATGAGCGCGAAATTCAAGCGCATGTGCGCGAATACGCGCGGAAGACACAAAGATGAAGAAGCCAAATCTTCTTCGAGGATATTCGAAGGAGAGCTTCACTCGAGCGCCATTCATTTTGAGCGCAAGTGATCTCCGTAAGTTCTTGCAATGCCCTCGATCTGTATATTTGAAAATCCTGAAGCCCAGCGCGCTGCCGCCGCCTGAACCTCGCGTCCCGCTCCTCCTTGGCACGTTCGAGCACAAGTGCCGAGAAATTCTCGTGAAAGAGCTCAAACCGATCTATTTGATCTTGCAAAGCACTTCCGAGATCGATCCGGTTCGCACTCAACACATTGTGAGCACAGTTGTGGAGCGGGTGAAAAACGAGACCGTCCGGAAATCTCCTTCCTTCATCGAAGAGATCAATGATGCTGCGATCGCTGTTCTCACGCGGCTGCTGAAAGAAGAGGCGGATAGAATGCAAAAAGCTCAACGCCTAATGGATGGAGGCCTGCGAGGTGTTGAATTGGTCGAGAATATACTTCCGATCTCTGAAGAACATTGGGTTGAATCGCGCCAGCTTGGGCTCAAAGGTTTCATTGACCAGGTTTGGAAACTCGGGGGTGGTATCGTCCCTCTGGACATCAAGACCGGCACGATTAGGCCTGCGGGACAGGTCGATGAGGAAACACGAGTTCAACTCACTAGCTATGCCTTGCTCATGGAACACGAGCGAAGAATCGAATGCGATTTGGGAATGGTATATTATCCGCATCTTTCTACAACCGTGCCCATTAATATCGACCAGACGCTACGAGAAAAAACCCTGGGCATCCGTGACCAAATCGGCGCCATGCTCAAATCGGGCAGAGAACCAGAACCATGCATGAATCCATATTGTGATGCGTGTAGACAGGAGGCACTCACATGAAACGTATCGGTCAAATCATTCAATCAGAAAGCAAGATGCTCCAGCTTAATTCCACAAAGAGGGCAGTTCATGGGTTCTTATCGACAAAGCATTTGGACGGTAAACCTGTGAGGGTGCTCCACGGAACTATCCTTGTTGCACGTAGAGAAGATACGCAGGGGCAGTTCTTGGAGTTTCCAAGGGTATTTTGTCGAGTAATTGAAACAAAGAGTTTCCCGAAGCACATCGGATCATTTGAGGGTAGCCTGGACCTCTTTGAAGTCCTTGCTGAGCTCGACCCTATCCTTGAGATCTCAGAGAAGTATAAGGGACCGGTTTGCAATCAAAATCTCAATGGGATGGTGCTCACCACGCCAAATGAGAAGGAAATCACCGAAGTTCTTCGAATTCCAGGAAAAGGCCTGCAACTGGGAAATCTCTCGGCCTACGACGGCCACAAGTATCACCTGCCGCTCAGAAAGCTCTACGAAAGCGTGTTTGTCGTAGGAGCAAAAGGTGAGGGTAAGACTAATTGCCTGAAACACATGATCGAGTGTTGTTCGCAGGACCCCGAAAAGTCAGCAATCGTTGTTATTGACCTTGAATCTAAGCAGTGGGAATACACAAATCTGAATGCGACGAAGTTGAAGCACATCACGCTTTCACCACGTGGCATTTCAGGAGGCTACGGGCTCGGGTTCACCCATATCTCACCTGACGATCTCAAATTCTTCTTGCCTGAACTGTCCACGAAGACCTCAGATTTTCTGGACCGCTATGCAAGAAACGCTTTTGGGTCAGAGCCCAGCAAAAAGAAGGATTTGATCATCACCAAGATCCAGGCAGCAATAGCGTCGGATACTCTTCTTCACCCATATCAAAAGCCAGCGCTTATGCGCGCCGTGCAATCAACCGCACTGGATATCTTTGATCAGGATGGTAAATCCGCTATCTCCGCCCAGGACTTGCTTGTGCCTGGGCAAGTCACTCGCATAGACCTGTCTCAGCTGGATCAAGATGCCCAGCGAATCGTCACTTTTTACATCTTGACTGTTCTGCATAACGCGAAAGTCTATGACAAGAACCCCCTTGGGCTGATCTTGTTCATCGATGAAGTGAGTAGACTCTTCCCGAGAAAGTTGAGCTCAGAGCCGAAGAAGGAATATTTGCAGCGCGCGATCAAACGCGTTGCATGGATCACTCACCAAGGCAGGAAAGAGCACTACGGAATCGTTCTCGCAACCCAAAGCCCTAACGATATTGATCCAGAACTGATTAGGCTGTGCGACACTAAGGTCATGTTCAGACTAACCGGATATAAGGCATGGGTCCTCCAGCACCTTGGTAAAGAGTTTGTAAAGGAGATTGAAGATCTCGCCAAGGGTATGGCAGTTATTCATGCCCCAGGCATCCACGAGCCTCAACGCGTGCAGATGCCCCTGGTTTTAGCAAGTGGAAGCGAAATAGCGACACCCAACGCATCCGAATACAATGCTGCAGGTGAAACTTAGTGATTGAGATAGCGTGGGATTGGAAGTTTTTTGCCATAAGCATGTTCACGCTGATCGCGATTCAATTTTTGCAAGAGTATCGTGAACACAAGCAAATCAACTTTTCTCAGTTCAAAAAGTATACACGAACCTTTTGGGTGATGAACATCCTTTATGTATTGATTGGTGCAATATCTGCAACAGTTATGGGCTTGCTGCTGCAGCCAACACAGCCTTTAGCGGCAATCATCTATGCGAGCAGTTGGGAAGGTATTTTTGGCAGCTACATTACAAGCAAGAAGGAGGGAAACGTATGAAAAATATAACTGTACGGGAATTGGTGCTAATGATCATCTCTTTAATGGTGCTTCTCTGGCTAGCATTTGGGGGAATAGAAGTAATCCAACATCTTTTCCGGGTTGGCTGATACGGTAGTATTGTTGTCCTCTATCCGCCCACAGTCCTACAAATCTTAAGTAGTCGTCTGCATTAAGAATTCTTATCGTGAAAAGAGAATGGGCTTGACGAGCATTTGCGCCCACAATCCATAGTTCAACAAAGCAGGTGTAGCATTTAAAAAGTTTGCGGTTAAAGACATTTCTTTTTTGCGGCATCCACAAGGACGAGGAGTTGTGCTGCTTGGGCACGGAGTTTTTTGGCTTGCGGAGGGATTTTCTTGGAGAACGCGTTCAGCTGCGCAGCAAGCCGAGGGAGTGCGTCTTCCTTGAGCGCGTAGTATTGGCCCATCACGAGTTGAATATCAGTCTTCAATTCTTCTGCAACAGAAGATGCTGCTGCAGTGTTTTCGAAGTCCCGCAAGCCTCGCAGGATCAACGAAAGCAATGTTTTACAATCATAGGAATCGGCCATAAAGCTCCACGTTATGCCTTCTGCACCTTGAACGTCAGGGTTTCGTTCCCCTGCACGAGCGTGATCTCTTCGCCAGGAATGAAAAAGACCTGATCGTTCACGATATCGAGCTTTGCCCGCACTTCCTTTGCCCGCGTTCCCGGGCTGATCCTGAAGCGGCGCAAGGGGATGTAATGGCAATTGCCCAGGTCCCTGCTGATGGGCTCTTTGTGGACTTCTAAAACGCCGATCACATCAGGACGGAATGAATCAGTGCCTTCCAGAAGACTCACTCCTTGAGGAGTATACGCAAGATAATATGCCCGCTCCTGACGGCATTGCAGCATCTTGCCGTTCGCAAGGCCATTATTATTCTTGTAGAACAAGGACAGGGGTTCGTTATGCTCTTTCCAGGGGTCGACAAAACTTGAATACACACCCATGCATTGGGAGAGCATGAATCGGTTTAATAAGCTTCTGACTCAAAAAAGGAAAGAAAAATCACTTGTAGAGCGCCTTGATGCCTGCGATATCGCCCGCATTGAGATCGCGCTTCTTGGTCTCGCCCTCAGTGGCATACGCATACATCGTCTCTTCGGTGCAGGTGCCTGAAGGGTGGCCCATGCCTCCTGCGTGCCCGATCTCGTGCACAGCGATGTTCAGGAAGTCCATCACGGCAGTATTGATCGTTGCATCGCCCCAGGCAAAGTCCACTTGGTCATAGACCTGGTCCCATTCCACGAGCTTCCGGTTGCCTGGCGGACCGCTGAAGATGCCCCACACGATCGTCACCGCAATCGCGCCAGCGTCATCAATGCTTCCGAAATACACCTCGTTCTTGGTGTCTGGCTGCACGGTGTCAGCGCCGTCCACCACGCCTGCCGTGCGCGAGCCAAAGACATCGAATGCGACCTGGCCATCCCATGCATTGGCGCCTGTCTCGATGCCTGATGCGACAAACGCATCAGACAATCCGAACACATTGGCCGAGTCAAGAATGTAATCCTCGGTGACCTTCCACTTGGCACCGCTCGCCAGGAAGGCATAGCACGTGCTGCCGCCCGGAGCTCCTCCGTGGCCTGGCCGGTGAGTGAATCCTTCCTTGTAATGGATGAATGCGATGCCGTGCACGACTTGGCCATTCACGACCGCAGTGCCGATGTCGAACACACCTGGAGCAAGCTCAACCGCATGCGCAGGGATCGTGACTGTCGGATGCCCTTGGCCATTCGCGACAGTCGCGCTGACTGTCTCAGGTTGCGCAACGACGAATCCGACTGCAGACAACACGAGGACGGTTGCGATGAGTACCATTAGTTTCTTCATGAGGACATACCTCCAATAATATAGGGTTTTGACGAACATCCATATTTAAAAATTTCGAAAGCAAAAGGTATCAAGAACATACTGCCTGTCCGCAAAGAAAAGTTTATATACCGCGCAGGTTATCACCGACTGCATACGAAAGAGGTGTACTGTATGCGTTTGACCAAGAAGGGTGCATTGGAGCTCTCCATCACTGCGATCGTTGTCCTCATCATCGCCATCACCGTGCTCGGCTTGGCAATCTTCTTCATCAAGAACCTGTTCAAGGGCGGCACGGAGATCTTCACGAGCGAACTCGCCAAGATCAAGGAACAATTGAGGAAGAACATCGAGGAATCAGGCGAGCTCGTGGTGTTCAGCAAGGGAACTGAGCTCGAGGCAAAGCGCGCAGAGAAGATCGAATTCCACATCGGCATCCGCAACACGGCGCAAGCGCGGAAATGCTATCACGTCTCGATGCGGTGCATCAAGCCGTTCTCTGCAGAAGGCTCGTGCACGTCCTCAGCAACAGACAACGTGGTCGTGGGCGGATTCGGGCTTGAAGGCGAGAACTGGTTCCCGCGCATCCTGCAGGAATTTGACGTCGAACCGAATGACATCGAGGTCTTGCCGGTCACGATGCAGATCATCGGCAGGCCAGACACGTACTTGGCCTCGATGGAAGTCTTTGAGGCAGAAGGCGACTGCGCGAATCCCGGCAACTGGCCGGATACACCTTGGCAGACCAAGCGCTTCCACGTGGTGTTGAGTTAATATGACACAAGTCAAACGACGGCTCACACACACCGAAGAATTCGACGTGATGAAGCTCGTGATGGACAAGTTCCTCTGGCTAGGCACGGCATTCGTCGGCTGGGGATTGTATCAGAGCATCGTGGACACATTCATGAATGGCATCTGGTTCATCGCGTCCGGAGCGGTCATCATGCTGCTCTTCGCTTGGATCATCATCAAGGAATTCGAGCACTTACGCTAATGAGACAAAACCTCGGCCGCTTGGACAGGATTTTCCGCTTTGTTCTCGCAGTCTGGTGGCTCGGCCCATTCGCGCCGGTCTTTTTCTCATCATGGGCGAACTGGCTCGTCGTGCTCGTTGGTTGGGTTGCCCTCGTGGAAAGCTTCCTCGGATGGTGCGCGTTGCACGACATTCTCGGCATCAATAACAAGAACCAGTAGTTCTGAGTAATGTCGGCAATCGAATGCGATTGCCGAGCATGATCGACAATCTGCGATTGTCGACATATTTATATAGCAACAAAAGCACGCCTCAGTAAAATGAGGTGCAAACATATTCTCTTCATCAGCATTCTCGCAGTACTGCTTGTTCTTGCGGGTTGTGCGAAAGCAGAATGCAAGAAGGATGTTGACTGCCAGAAGACGCACTACACCGGTGCGTGCGTGGACAAGAAGTGCGACTGGACGCCCATCCCGAACGAGTGCGGCAACGGGCAATGCGAAGCATCGGCCAACGAAAACAAGTGCACGTGCGGCGCTGATTGCGGCGAATGCACAGGCACGGCCGGCAAGTACCTGACGCAGCAATGCAACAATGACAATGAGTGCGTCGAGGACATTGTGGCGACCGCGCAGAAGCCCATCACGCAGACGCGCGAGCTCACCACTGGCGGCAGCAAGATCAGCGTGACCAGCACGTTCAACCAGCCATTCAACATCAAGAAAGACCAGCTCGAGCTCGAATTCGGCCTCAACGTGCTGCCCACCGCCATGAGCGACCTCACGATCACGCGCCTGGAACTCACCGGAATGCAGGACAAGCGCACCATCCCGCTCGCAGACAAAACCGTGGACAAGCATTTGTACAGCGAAGGCAGCAAGTTCAAGGAACGCCTCATCCTGGACTTCCCCGGAACAGAGCAAGATGGCGAGCTCACCAGTCTCAACCTCAAAGTCTATCTGGACTACGTGCAAACAACCGGCACGACCGTGACGCCGAAGAGCACGACGTTGTCGCACGCATACCAATCGCTCAAGTTCACATACGCGCGGCCGGCGAAATCACCAGGCTGCCCGACGAGCTGCGATGATGCCAATCCAGGAACGCAAGACCTTTGTGACGAGACCACGAATTACTTCTGCGAAAACAAGCAGATCCCCGGCGCGTGCGGCAATGGCGTCTGTGATGGAACTGAGAACAAGTGCACGTGCGCGCAAGACTGCGGGCCGTGCTCAGGGACCATCGGCACGTACTTGACGCGCAGCTGCATCAGCGGCACGTGCGTCGCCCAGCTCAGGACAGGAGTGACCGCACAACCGCAATCGCAGTTCGATGACCGCGACATGAGCGTCTTCCACCTGCAGAACACGTACAAGTTCACCAGGCCATTCAACACCAAGACTGACAAGCTCACGCTCGAGTTCACCCTCTATGAGAAGCAGGACACGGTGAGCTCGGTGAAGATCAAGGACATCCGCGTGCTCGACGGCACGCAAGAAGTCGCGTACGTCAACGCAGGCAAGGAACTGACATCTGCCGGCCAGAAGGAAGTCGTCGACGTGCCCGTCCCTGCGCAAAGCACTGCAGAAGTCGAGCGCAGCCTCAACCTCAGGGTGTGGTATGAGTACGTGCAGAACAGCGAGACCAAGCAAGGCGATTACAGCAAGGGCCTGGGCAAGGTCACGCTCCTGAGCCCGGACGTGTAAGATGCACAAGAAAGGTATGGAGTTGTCATTGACCGTCCTGGTCCTGATCATCATCAGCATCATCATCTTCATCGGCGGCATCGCCATGGTCTGGAAGTTCTTCGCGAGCGCTGAGGAGATCAAGGGCGGCATCGAACGCAGCACTGAACAGCAGATCGAGGCATTGCTCCGCGAGGGCAACGAGATCGTCGCGATCCCCGTGAACACCCGGCAAGTGCAGGTCGGCAAGGAAGCCGTGTTCGCGCTCGGCGTCAGGAACATCCGCGAACGCCAGAACTTCTTCATCCGCACGGATTTCGCAGGCATCTACGACAAGAAAGGCAAGACGCTCGAGGTCGGATACGACGAGGCATATATCGAGCAGAACTGGCTCGGCGGCTTCCAAGACCAAGGACCCATCGACCTCGACAAGAACAAGTACGAAGTCGTGCCGTTACGCTTGAAGGCAGCGAACGCGATCAGCCAAGGGCAGCAGACACCGAAGAACGCGGTGGTCGTCTTCAATGTCTGCGTCCACGCAGCCAAACCCGCGACCGAATGCGTGATCGGCGACCCGAGCGTGTACGACAAGATACACCAAGTATTCATCGAGACGCGATAGTTACCCTAATTGCATGGTTTTTCCTGAGCCTGATTCTGTGCGCGCATAATCAGTGATGCTCGCGAGCTGTTCTTGGATCGCTTCAGGACTGTCGTCACCATAACTGATGAGGAGCTTGTCAAGATCGCTGATCAAATAATCGCCATACAAGTCATTAGGTTCACCGCTGACATAGAATTTGAGCTTCCTCTCGCCGACCGTGCAATACTTCTGCTTGCCGAGCTGGAAGCATTGGTCATCAAGCTTCATCCCGAGCGTGCGGAAGAATTCTCCGATCGTGACGCCTGACGCGTGCACGTGGATGACGTCGCCGTTCATATTCTCGATGTGCACGTGCTGCGCCTTGACCATGTATTCGCGCTTGGCGAAATCGATCGCGTGGCCATCGATATAGACCTTGTAGTCTGCGTGATAGTGGACGCCGCCGAGCGGACCGATTGCGGGCTTGGACGTGCATCCTGCGAGCACAAGCAACGCAACCACTGCCGCCATCAACAACACGCGTTTCATTTTACAACACTTGTAACGCTTTCCTATTTAAACTTTTGCATTGCGGACGCGAAGTCCTTGAGGACTTGCTCAGGATTCTTCGCGAGCGTGACGCCTGACGCGACCAGGATGCCCTTGACGCCGAGCTCCATCGCCTTGGCGACGTCCTGCTTGGTCTTCACGCCTGCGCCGCAGAGGATGGGAATCTTCGTGATGCCCTTGGTCGTTGCCGTGACGACCTGCGGCTTTGCCGTGCTCACCGAGACCGTGCCGCCAATAAGTTCTGGGGGCTCGATGGCGATGAAATCAGGCTTGAGCGCGGCAATCTTCTTCGCCTCAGCAGGCGTCGCAGCGCAGACAAGCGTCGTGAGCCTGACTTGTTTTGCGCGGTCAATCGATTGCTTGAGTTGCGGGAACGCGAGTTTCTTCTCGGAGTGATTCAACAACGTGCCGACTGCCCCTGCGTGCTTGACTGATTCCGCAAGAATGGCGCCCGTGTGCGCGCCGCAGGCAGGATCAATGTGCTGCGCGAAAACAGGGATGCGCGCGGCCATCGTCACGTGATAGATGTCTGCCGGCTGCACCGCGACCGCGATCGTGGTCCGCATAAGCTTTGCGACGCGCTCGCAGACCTGCGCCAAGCGTATCGCGCCATCGCCCGTGCAGTTCTCGTATGCCTTCAGGTTGACGACGATCGCGGGAAGCGGAATCATCCTGTTCGCAGCAGCCACCCGTGTTTTTAAGTCTTTCTTTTCCGGCACAACATTTAAATACTCAGTTCTCAGAAAACACACAAAAGAGTCGGTGATGCTCATTGGCAGAACAACGAACAGGAGTTCTTATCGCGTCAATATTCGCGATTGTGGCCGTCGTCGCGGTTGTCGGACTGCTGAAAAGCCAGCAGGCCGTCGAATCACCTGCGGTTTTCACGATGTTTGACGCTGGGCCGAGTGCCCGCATCACCGGACACGTGGTTGGCGTTCCTGATGCCGCGATCCACGGCCATCCTGCGAGCGAAATCGGTGGCGGACAAATAGCGCAATCCATCATCATTGATGGCGGGTTGAGCGTGGGAACGAAAGGACTCACCCAGGATGGGCTTGACGTGCTTGCCCAAGGAGGAGACAACGTCATGCACGTGAGAAGCATGAGTCTCACCAGCGGCATCCTGCTCGCCGCAGGAGGACCGAAGTCCAATGGTTGGAGCATCCGGAACGTTGTTGAAACCGCAGGAGGCACTCCACGTCTGGAATTCTACAACGCGCAAAGTGGTACGATCGGGATGGCAATCGAACCGAATGGCCGTATCAAGCTCCGTGACGGCGCCCAAAAAGCAAGGGCAGACATCGATATTTCCGGCAGCATCAGGTTTGACAAGCAGAAAGCGTGCAGCGTCGTCACTGGCGGCAACTGGCGCGATACCATCATCGTGCCCTCGAGCTGGTCAGCGGATACGTGCGCCAAGTTCCAGCAGGCAGTAGGAGCCAATGATGTCTATCAACTCTTGTGCATTTTCGATAACAGTTTCTCCATTGGAAGCCCCAACGGCGGAAAACCTGATCCGAACTGCGGCTGGTAAGTGCAGGGCCAATCATGAAACAAGCCCACGGCGCGATTGGCAAGAGAAGCGCGTGCATTGTCCTGGTCGCGATCGTGTTACTCACTCCGGTTCTTGGCGACCTCATCACCACGTGTCCTGCCGACCAGACAATCTTCAGGACGTACAAGAGCACGAACTCCCACGCAGCAACGCACGATTCCACAGTCTACGCGTATGCGGCGTGCTTCTCGCGACCAGCGACAACCCGCGCGTGCAAGAGCGACCGTTCAAACGCAGTCCTACGCATCCACAACCCTGACGGCGGGACTGCGACGAACGCGCACGTCGAACAAGCGAACAAGAAGACCGCAGGATACACCGACATCTGCTTCGGCGACGTGACCTGCACGTACGCGACCACGTGCCCTGCGAGCACCGAATGCATCGCGAGCCTGTATTACGATACCAACAGCCACGTCGCTGAGTGCTCCAGCCAAGCGTATCAGATCAAGATCTGCTGCAGCGCTCCACTGCCCGCGCCCACTGCTGTACCTCCACCAACCACACAACCGCCCACTCCGCCACCGACAACAACGCCACCGCCTGAGCCACCACCAACCACACCGCCGTCTGCTTTCTGCGGGAATACTATCTGCGATCCGGGCGAGAATGCTGCCAATTGTCCTTATGATTGCGCACCACCGCCAACCACACCGCCACCACCGACAACAACGCAGCCCCCTCCACCACAACCCACCCCAACAACTACTCCAGAGCCTGGAGAAACAATACCCATCGCTCAGCCGATGACGCAGCCACCTGCACCACAACCCATCCAACCGACTCCGACCCAACAACCCGCCGCACCACCTGTCACGCTCATCACCCCTCAACCCATTCCCCAGCCGATGGAGCTCCCGACTGTCGAAGAACCGCCAGCCATTCCTGAACCGGCACTTCAAATCAGCGAGGCAGCGCTTCCTGTCGCGCTCCCTTTCCCTGAAATCACCCCGGTCGTGGAAACGCCTGCCTCGTTGCCTGAGCTCGTCAAGGAAAAGCAAGCCTCGCCTGAACCACCGGACCGCGCCTGGCTCTGGACCATGCTCGCCCTGCTTGGCGTGATCGGAGGCGCTCTCGGCTTTTGGCGGTACGCGCGAACACCGCTCGACAAATACGCAGTGACTGAATTGCGCGCAGGGTACACTCCCGCACAAGTACGCGCCCGGCTCCTCCAAGCCGGCTGGGAGAAGGAACGCATCGAACGAGCATTGAAGAAAGCGAAAAAATAACGGACACAACCTTTTTATAGGGGCACTGCGCTCGTGGAAACGATGAGTATCCTCGCATACATCCTCCTTTCCGTCATCATCGTCAGTGCGGTGTCGCTGGTGGGCGTGCTCACGCTGGTCGTACGGCCGCGCCTGCTCGAGCGCATCCTCTTCATGCTCGTCAGCTTCGCTGCGGGCGCGATGCTCGCCGCGGCATTCCTTGATTTATTGCCTGCCGCAATGGAGCAAGCACCTGACGGCGTCTTCGGCGCAGTCCTTGCCGGCATGGTCGTGTTCTTCTTCGTCGAGACATTCCTGTACTGGTATCACTGCCACAGCGGCAAGTGCGAACGCCACACGCACGTCGTGGGCGAGAAGCCGCACAAGCACATCAAGATGCCGTTCACCTACTTGAACCTCATCGGCGATGGCGTGCACAATTTCCTTGACGGCGTCATCATCGCGACCAGCTATCTCGTTTCCGTCCCCTTGGGCATCATCACGTCGCTCGCCGTCATCTTCCACGAGATCCCGCAGGAGATCGGCGATTTCGGCATCCTTGTGTACGGCGGTTTCAGCAAGTATGAAGCGCTCGTGTACAATTTCCTGTCAGCGCTGACCGCGATCGCGGGAGCATTGCTCGCGTACTTCTTCGCATCATCGATCGAGAACCTCACGCACTGGCTCGTGCCGTTCGCGGCTGGCGGATTCATCTACATCGCGAGCGTTGACTTATTGCCTGAACTGCACCAGACGCAGAACCTGAAGAAAGCAAGCATCCAGATGTTCTTCTTCCTGCTCGGCATCGGCGCCATCTGGGCATTGACGCAAGTCTTAGAACACTAAAGCAACGCTTGCAACTGCTGCGTGAGACTCTCTTCGGTCTGGTTGCCGACGATCCTGCCGGCTTCCTCGCCATTCTTGAAGATGAGAATGCACGGGATGCCCATCACGCCGCTCGCTTGGGCGAATTCCTGATTCGCGTCGACATCGCACTTGGCGAACTTCATTTTGCCTTCCAGCTGCTTGGCGACTTTCTCGAATGTGGGGGCAAGCATTTTACAAGGGGTGCACCAATCTGCCCAGAACTTGATGACGACCGGCACCTTGCTCGGCCGCACGTCTGTCTCGAAATTATCTGCGTTGACCTCGAGCACGCTGATCCACCCCCCGGGGCTGCGGCGCGGGCGCGATCCGCGGCGGCGCCTGCCGTGCAGGCAATTCACGCGGGACCATTCCCTTGTGGTGCGTCTCCAGCTGCCCCTCAGGAGCGCCGGTTGGGCGCGGAGGCATCCTTGCATGCGTGATAAGGAACTTCTTGGGATTTGCGTCAATGTCCGTGAACTCGTCAGCTGCCTCGCGCAGCTTGCCTGAGGCAGACTTGCCGAACGCGATGACCTCGACACGGCAGCCGAGCGCCCTCTTCAGATGCTCCACCAGCGGCACGAAATCGCCGTCGCCTGACACCAAGACAAGCGTGTCGAGACGCGGCGCCATCTCAATCATGTCCATCGCGATGCCGATGTCCCAATCGCCCTTCTTGGAGCCGTCAGCGAAAATCTGGACGTCCTTTGCCTGCACCTCATAGCCGAGATTGCCAAGCACCTTGAAGAATTCCTCGCGAGAGAGGTCCTCTGTCCGGATGACGTATGCGATGGCGCGCACGAGCGTGCGGCCCTGCACCGCCTCATTGAGCAATGCCTTGAAGTTGACCTTTGAATTATAAATGTGCCGCGCAGAATAATACATGTTCTGGACGTCAACGAAGACGCCGATGCGTTGCGCTTTTGGCGGTGCTTTTGACATTCAGGCCCTCTTGATCGGTTGTTTGAAGCCGCAATTCGTACAGACCCATTCGCTCATCGCTTCGATATACTGCACGGTCGGTTTCCTGCACTTCGGGCAAAACATTCCGCCTGCGGGAAGCCGCTCGGGCAGTTTGCTTGCCATGCGTCCACTCGCGGACAGCAGACTATAAAAACTTTACCACAACGCTTATATACAAGAATAGCCAGAATGCAACAGAGAGGTGAATGCCATTCCTGACGACAAGATCGAGCTGGTGCAGAAATTCGTTGATTCTTTCCACGCGATCCAGGACAGCCTGAACAACGGCGACAAGGCTGGCGCGACCGCAGGTTACAAGGACCTGCACTCTACTTACAATGAGATCGCTTCATCTGACCTTGACCCAATGCACAAAGAGCTCGCATACGACCAATTGACCAAGGTCTATCAGGCATTGCAGGCGCCGCAGCAGCACAGCATGCGCGCGACCACGCACATCATCGCTGCCGCAGTCTTGCTCGTGCTCTTCAGCTTCCTCGTCTTCTTCCGACCAACGATTTTCGGCCTGACCAGTTTGACGACCATTGATGCAGTCATGCACGAATTGAATTGGGCATTCACCGAATCAGGGACACGCGACGTGCACCTCGACGCAGTACCGCAGTCATTGCGGCTCAACGGCAAGATCGACGGTCACGGATTTGTCAGGGTCTATGCGCGCGCAGGCAACAGCAGGATTTTGCTCTTCGATGAAGACCTAGTGCGCGTGAAGCCCGACGGAACGTTCTCCGAAGCATGCGTCCATACCTGCACCACAGGATTGGACACTGCAGATTTCACGCTCGATGTCGTTGTCGAGAATGCGGCGATCACCATCTATTCGATCGATTATCGCAAATGATCTTCTTAGAGCAAGGGGTTTCTGAGCAGCGAGACCACGATCGCGATCGAGAATATCAGGACAAAGAGCAGCGCTGGCGCCAACAACCAGATGTGCGCAATCGAAGATGCGTACCGCGGCAAGGACGGAGTCGGCAATGAGTCGAGCGCTTCCTTCTTCAGGATGTCCAATGCCTCCTCAACCATCTTTGGCGAGTGGCCATAGCGCACGAGCTGCAATTTCAAATCGTGGATGTCATAGCCGAGCGCGAGGTGCTCGCGCAGATACTGCATCAAATCCCCGACCACCATACCTCCATTTCCAGCGAGAGCGTATATAAATATTTATCGTCCTTCAGAAAAAGTGACAGTTGTCGTCTATAAGACGCAGTTAAATTTATATAGTCAACAACGGTTTTCTCGTGCAGTGGGTTAAAAAGGGTTGATTATGGCAAAAAAGGGGCAGTTGACCGTCTTCGTAATCATCGGTATCCTTCTGTTGCTCCTCATCGCGATCGTGCTGTACATGCAGCGCGAACGCGCCGTTGCCCCGGTAGAGGCCGAACGCATCAGGCTCATGGAAGTGCCTGAGACCGTGCGGCCAATCAATGATTTCGTCCAGACCTGTTTGCACACGGTCGCAAAGCAAGGCGTGCAGATCATCGGCGAGCGCGGCGGCTACATCGAGCCCAAGCAGCGCTACAATCCGTACGAAGTCACTGAAGGGAGCGCAGTGCAGTTTGCCCCTGAATCAGAACTCAAAGTGCCCTATTGGTGGCACTTGTCTTCCAATAATGATTGCGGCAGCGACTGCGTCTTCGATACTGAACGGCCTGCATTGAGCCGCGCTGAAGGCGGCTCGCAATCGATCGAAGGACAACTGGACACCTACATCGCCGAAGCGCTCCCTGACTGCTTGGGCACGTTCACGCAGTTCAGCGAACAGCAATTCACCATCACGCCCACGGGCCCGCTCAAGCCGAGGACAGACATCACGACCGGCAATGTCATCGTGTTCCTCGACCACCCGCTCGACATCGAGCGCTCAGGCGAGCGCTTCACGCTCAAGGACTTCGTGACCGAGCTGCCGGTGAACCTCTACGAGATCTACCAGCTCGCCACCAACATCACCAACCTCCAAGCGACCCATTCATTCCTCGAGCGCGCCACGCGCAACCTCATCGACGTCTTCGGCAGGACGCGCGAGGACGCGCTGCCGCCTGTGGCAGAGATGGAGTTCGGCTTCGGCTCAGGGACGATCTGGACCAAGTTCGAAATCGAAGACAAGCTGAAGCAGATGCTCACCAGCTACATCCCGCTCTTGCGCGTGTTGAACACGCGTAACTACCGCTATTTCCCTGCGCCACTGGGCACGAACCGCGCATTGTATGAAGTCCTGTATAACCGCGGCTTCACTGTCCCGGTGCTTGACAGCCATCACGGGCTCAACGCGAAATTCGTGTACTTGCCCTGGTGGAAGCCCTATTTTGACCTCAACTGCAACGGCCAAGTCTGCCAGTCAGACGGCTTTTCGAACACATTCGGATTCCTCTTCGGCGTGCGGCGCTATACGTTCGCGTATGACATCAGTTACCCGGTGCTCGTGCAGCTCGAAAACCCTGACGCGTACGGCGGCGAAGGATATTCATTCAGGTTCTTCCTCGAAGCGAACATGCGCAACAATGAACCGCTCGCCGTGGTGAAAGAACCGTTGACCGTGACGCCCATCGCCGACACAGGCACACTCCTCTGCGACGAGAACCAGCGCACCGGCGGCAATGTGACGTTGAACGTGCGCACCAGCGCAGGCCAACCGGTCGATGGCGCAGAGATCCTGTACCGGTGCGGCACCGAGACGTGCGGCATCGGCACCACGGTAAACGGCAAGCTTGTCGCGCCGTTCCCGCGCTGTTTCGGCGGAATCCTCAGCGCAGCCCATATCGATTACGCGCAAGTAAGCAAACCCTTCGACGTCCTTGATGCGACCCCGCAAACGACCGACCTCACGCTCGGCGTTCCGTACACCGTGGATTTCACCGTCAGGAAATGGCTGATCAAGAAGCAATTCGAGGAAATCACCACCTTCGGAGGCCTGACCCAGACCGTTGATAAAGGCTGGGATCTTGACCGTACCCAAGTCGTGAACCAAGGCCCGCGCGAGAACACCATCATCATGCTCGATAAGAAAGGCGATCCGTTCGCGGAGCCGGTGATCGTCATCGGCGAGATCTGCGGAGCGCCTGTCGCGAAAGCATCCATCCCGTGCGGCACGCCACCCTCAGACAACTCGAAAGAAATCACCATGTATTCGGGCGACTATCACGTGACCATCTACAGCTTCATGTACCCGTCACCCGACCTCATCATCCCGCCGGACAGGCGCTGCGTGAGCCGCGGGCCAGGACGCTCGCAGAAGTGCTTCAGGATTCCGCCCAGGAACATCGTCTTCAACACGGAAAAGCCGCTCTATTCAGGCCTTGCCGAATACGATTGGACCGTCACCGAGAACGAGCTCAAGAACGCGAAGAACATCGAGTTCTACTACTTCAATTTCGCCCTCGACAAGGTGCAGCCTGCGACCAGGCGAAAGATCGAAGACCTGAACGTCATGGGCGACCTGTCCAGCTATTCAGAGCAATACCGAGACCTGTTGAAACCGCATATCACATGAAACCGCTGCACTTCGCGACCTGGCTGGCGATCTGGCTACTCCTCACGCTGCCGGTCGCGTTCTCCCAGCAATTGCTCACCATCCAGAAGTTCGCAGGCAGGGACAACGTGCCGAACTTCGCCAAGGAGAACGACGAATTGACCATCCAGGTGCTCGCGCAGATGATCGGCAATCCCACGCCCGAGGTCGCGGTGCAGCGCGTGCGCGTGGAACACAGCGACACGTACGCATTCATGGACTCCTGCACGCCGCAGCCGAACGCGATGTACCAATGCACGTACAAGACCACCGATCTGGTCTATAGCGGCACCGACGACTATGTCATCAAGCTCTACAATGACGCCGGCGACGAGATCGCCTCGGTCACCAAGACGCTCACGGTCGACTTCCTCGGCCCCCGCGTCATCACCCTGAGCCTGACGCCCAATATGTCCTCGGCGCCGGTGCCGACCACGGTCACGTACAAGACCGAGGACTACGGCTCGACGACCGGCCAGACCACGGAATGCTCCGGCGTCAAGACCGTCAACATCACCGCGAACAATGCCGCGGCCGGCCAGGCCTCGGCAAGCGTCGGCACGTGCGTCAAGGAAGGCGCCATCACGTTCACGCCGACGGTCAGCGGACCGTCCTCACGGGTCACGGTCTGCGCGGTCGCCACCGACCACCTGAACCACAAGAGCGGGCCGATGTGCCGCGACATCCTCATCGATTCCCAGAAACCGACCGCGCAAGAGCTCGAACTGCGCGACAGCAACGGCTATGCGCTCACGCACGCGCGCACCGGCCAGGCGATCGCTGCCGATGTCTTCGTGCGCATCCCTGATGTCGACGTGAATCCCGCGCTCGTGTACGCAGACTTGTCAAAACTCAATCCCGGCCTCGGCAATGTCGTGCGCGATGACCAGAGCGATGACTGGTTCATCTGGCGCAATGTGCCCATCACGACTCCGAACACGTGCCAGGTCACGGTCGAAGCGACCGACTTCCTCGGCAACAAGGACACCAAGACGCTGCAATGCCGCATCGGCGTCGATGACACCAGCCCTGAGCCGTTGTCCATCGGGACGCGATTCGTCGATGAGGACGGAACACCCATCCTCGGTGTCGGCGGAACCATCATCGTCGAATTCAAGGAAGCAGGATCAGGAATGGACACGGCGAACGCGATCCTCGACCTGCGCGGACTCGGCAAAGGACTGGATGTCAAGGCAGACAAATGCGACAAGACCGGTGCTGACGGGTGGAAGTGCTCATGGACGGTCACGCCGACCGTGAGCAGCGGCGATTACCTCGTCAAAATCCAGCCGACATCACGCGATGACCTGAACAACCAAGTCACCACGACCTTACAGAAGACCATCAGGTTTGACAAGACCGCGCCTGCAGACGTCAGGCTCAAGGAGATCGCGGCATTCCGCGGCCAAGAACGCGTCAAGACCAATTACACTTCACTCGGTGAAACCATCGAGTTCGTCGTGACCGGCGCAGGCTTCACGACCGCGATCGCTGACCTCACCTCCCTCGGTGGCGACAAGGAAACGCCAGCAGAACATTGCGAAGGCAATCTCACCAAGAACTGCACATTCGCCGTCACGGTCGCAGTATCCGGACCGCAAGGGACAAACATCACATTCACGCTCAGCGATGCCGCAGGCAACAAGGCGACCATCAGCACGAGCGCGCTCTTCATTCTCGGCATCAGCAACGAAACCGCGCCGAATTACTGGAACATCACGACCGAATGCTCACCGACATTACTCGACCGCAAGACCTTGTCCGTGTTCGAGCACCCAGTGTACTGCCGGGTGAGGATGCACTCGACAAACTCACAAGCCAAGCCCATAACCGTGCTCGGCCCCGAGGACTTCTTCAGCGATTGCACAGGCGATATGGACTACATCAGCGACATGCGCGTCGAGAACAATTACGCAGGCAGCACTGAACCGTACTTGGTGCTTTCCTTGGTCGCGACCGATTACGCGATCGACAACCTCACGTTCACGTGCCCGATGTCCACCCTGACCCGGGTCGGCAATTTCATCCCGCAGAACTTCGAACGCGACAACGCGACCGTGAACTTGCAGTTCTACAACCTGCCCTTGGGCGAGCTCGCGCAGAACATCGGTGACGAAGTCGATGACGTCGAAGACAGCATCAAGGGCGTCTGGAAGACCATCGGCACATTGCAGAAATTCATGGCGTACGCGGAGAAATTGTGCCAGATCCTCAATGTGGTGATGACCACAATCGCTACGCTATCAAACATCCTGTTCATCCTCGGAATCAGCGCAAAAATCGGTGATGCCATTGATCTTGGCATCGGCAATGCCTACTCTGCAAATATCAAGGCACAATCAAAAGGGATGTGCGTCGCCACGGACTCGATGTATGACAACTTCAATGAAGGTCTGCTCGGGACCTTGAAGAAGTTCTGTAATTTCCTGACATGCCAGTCGAGTTTGTTTGATGCGCTCGGCGATGTAGGCTTGGTTGACAAGCCGACGGGCACAGGGTACTCTAATTTCGTCAGCGACTGGGCCAGCGGTTTCGGACTCTCAGAATCCATCGGCCTCAGCGGCTCAACCGCAATCATCGCAGGCAAGGAAACAACCATTCAGAACCCGAACTCGTATCTGAATGTGAAGGAAAGCCTCGTCTATAGCATCGCCATCCCGCCACTCTGCCTGCCCGGGATCATCTACAACCTGGACAAGTGGCGGCAAATCCAGTGCAGGTATGGACTCTGCGTGCTGCAGGACGTCAAGGACAACGGCCTGCCCTTGAGCGTCTGCAAAGACCAGAAGAGCTATATGCAGTGCAGGTTCGTGGTCGGAGAGATCTTCAACCTCATCCCGTTCGCGCCCATTGTCACTTTCTACCTGAACATCATCAAGCAAGCTCTTTCAGACCCCTTGGTGCTCGTCTCGATGGGCTTTGCATTCATCGCGAACTGCAAGGCAGCCTGCGCAACAGGCTACGGAGACATCTATCATATTTGCAAATTCCTCGCGATCACATCGCAGCTCGGCCAGACCATCCAAGCGATAAAGAGCTTCAAGACTCTTGCTGACTTCGGCGAGATCAGCGGCCAATGGTGCGAAGAATTCGAGGAGGCATTAGACGATTACGAGAGCGAACAGGAAGGAGGGGGAGGATGAAGAAGACGCTGTCTCTCATCTTCATCCTGATAGTCGTGCTCAGCGTGAGCGCCATCGCGCAGCAACAGCAGCCACGCACATTGCCATTCGGGTCCCCTGCGCCGACGCAAACAGGCGCACAACCGCCTGGACCGCAAGCAGCCACACCTCTACCAGGAGCTGTCCCACCCAAACAGACGCCAATCTACACATATACCGGGACAGGAACGCAACGCTGGATGTCTGAAGTTCCCCCCGACCAATTCAAAAAAGACAACCCTACTGCATCCTATTCGGGAGTCGTATATGTCAATCCTTCAGAAGTATCCATAGTGTTCGCCGCAGCAGAACAAGCCGGTTCTCCGCCAGTCGCCGCATACCAAGGGAGGATTGTTTTTAGGAACCCTGAAAAACCTGATAAAGTGACCATCGTTGAAGGGCCAAACACCTATCATTTTGCGAACGGAAATCTTGTGAGCGGCCCCCCGTATACAACGCAGACCACTATTCAGTTCAGAGATTTGGGCCCCATCCAGATAAGAAGTGATGAAACAACTGGTGAGCCAACGTTTTTCGCCGGCGGGAGACAATTGACAAACGAGGAAGTTGCAGGACTTGAACATCAGGATGGTGTACGATTAGCACGGGAAACCGTGGAAGGGCGTGCAGCACAAAAAAAGAATGCACAAAAACTCTACGAACAAGAACAAGCACGCTTTACCCAATACGGCAGCGTGGGTCAATTCCTTGAAACTGCGGCATCGTATTATCAGCAATACTCAGGCATGTCAGGTTGGTCAGCGTTGATCTGGGATGAGGAATACCTGCAGGAATGGCGGGACAGGGTCAATGATATCATGTGCAAGACCATCATCCTCGGCGGAGTGGACTGCTGGGCGTCGAAGATCTGCGGCAAATACTCAGACATCAAGCCCACCCGCGACGGAGTCTTGTATAGCGATGCAGGAACCGGAGCGCCGAGAGCAGTGGCGCACATCGAAGGCGAGCGTTCCCTGCCCATCGTCACCCCAGGCAAGACACAGTGGGTGTACACGATCACGTTCAGCGTCACCAATCCCGACGAGGATAAAGGCCTCTCGTATAACGTCCGCTTCATTGGACCAAAGCATTCAGCGCGGTGGTGGACGCCGCCGGTCACGAATCCACCAATCGACGGCGGAGGAACCGTCAGCGTCACCGGCGCTTCAGCCCTGCAAAAACTCTCCTCAAACGACTACACCGAGGTCTGCCTCGAGCTCAGCCCATCCATCAAGGGATGGGGCGGGAAGAAGGTCAGCAAGCTGTGCAACAGCATCGTGCAATACAGCGGCCCAGCGACAGCACCGTACGGCGCTCCGCCGAATGAGACTGCCGCAGCACCCACGCCAGGCGCGCCTGAAACGCCTACGGCAACACCCGGAGGAAGCGTATGAAACTGGTTTCTGTGCCGCGCATCCTGGGAATCGTCCTCATCGTATTGTCAGTCCTCGCGTACAAGACGCAAGGGCCTGTCCAAGTCGGGTTGCTCGCGATCGCAGGAGCAGTGCTGTTGTTGACGCCGCTCCAGGCAGGGATCAAGCACTGGCAGGCATTCCTCGCATCGTGGAAATTGACAAAGGAATTCGCGTTCATGATGCTCTTTGACATCCTCTTCTGGGCAGTGCTCGCGATCCTCGCGCTTGTGCTGAGCAACGTGCTGAAAGGACCGGTCGAGCAGCTCAAATCAATCCAGCTCGATCAAGGACTCACGTTCGGAAGCCTCCAGGCAGGCAATGCAATCTTCCAGAGCGTTTTCACCACGGCGATCATCACCGTCATCATTTTCTGGCTCCTGACCATTGTCGCGTACAGCATCTCGCGCGGACTCATCTGGCTCACGCTTCACGAGAAACCGTTGCACAAGGCATTTTTCGTGCGATTCAGCATCCTGAACCTCGTTTGGTGCACAATCTGGTTCCTGCTGACACTGTTCTTCCTTGGCACGATCGTGCCGCGCGTCGCGGCGTTTTTGTTCATCGTGGTGCTCATCACGTACGCGCACCTCACCACCCTGTTGCATTATTCGTACGTCAAGACGCGTAGTTTCGGAAAAGCAGTCAGCGACGCGTTCGCGAGCATCGGCAAGCTCGGCAGTTTTGTGCATCCCTACTGTTATCTGTTCATCGTCTACCTGATCCTGAACCAGGCACAGCGCGTCACCCAAGGAACCGCTGCGCTCGTGACCGCATTCATCATCTTCCTCATCTTCATGGCATGGTATCGCACGTATTACCAGAACATCCTGAGGCATATCGCATGAATCGCAAAGGACAACTGACGGTGTTCATCATCATCGGCCTCGCATTACTCATCGCCGTAGGACTGACTGTCTACGTCCTCACGCAACGCACCATCAAGCCCATCGAGGAAGAAGTCATCGTGCCTGAAGATGTCCGACCGGTATACGAATTCGTGCAAGGCTGCGCGAATGATGTCGCGCGCGAAGGCATCGGCCTGCTTGGCCTGCAAGGCGGCTTCATCGACCTGCCTGGAATCATTGCGAGAACACCCACTGCATACATCCCGATCGACACGGCGAATGAGTTCAAGGTGCCCTTATGGTATTATGAAGGCGAAGACCGCACGCCGAGCATCGCGTTCATGGAGCGCGAGATCGCGCGCTTGGTGAACGCGCGCGTCAAGGAATGCACCGGCGACTTCGCTCCGTTCACCGACCGCTTTGCCGTGGTCGAGGAAGGCAACATCACGACCAAGACGTTCATCGCTGACGACCAAGTCATCCTGCGCATCGCCTGGCCCTTGGCGCTCACTGCCGAGGACAGGACCACGCGCATCAAGGACTTCATCGTAAGGATGCCTGTCCGGCTGAAAGAGATGTGGGAACTCGCGAACGCGACACTGGTCGCAGAGAACAAGCACACGTATTTCGAGAACGCGACCATTGATTTGATTGCGGCAGACTCAGAGAACATCCCGACTGATGGATTCACGATCGAGTGCGGCACCAAGCGCTGGAGGCTCAGCGACATCCAAGACCGCCTGCAGCAATTGCTCTATTACAACATCCCGACCACGCGCATCGCGAACACGCAATACACGCCATTTATGGCGAGCAAGAGCACGTATGAGAGCTTACGCAAGGACTTTGCGCGGATGACCAAGGAGCTTGAGCAAGGCAAGGAGATGAAGCCGCCCAAGACGCCTGCGCCGATCGATGCATACCAGTACTTCAAATTCTTCTATGACGTCGGCGCACGACCGACAGACCTGAAGGTCGGCTTCGAATACCAGCCTGCCTGGGGCATCAGGCTGAATGCGCAACCCAATGAAGGTTCCACGCTCAAGTCCAACAGCGGCAAAGGACCAGGACGGTTCTTGCGCTACCTGTGCCTCAACCAATGGCACTTCACGTATGACATCATCTATCCGGTCAAGGTCTCCATCCGCGACGATACTGCGTTCGGCGGCGAGGGCTTTGTCTTCCAATACGCATTCCCTGTCTTGATCAACCACAATGCGCCTGAACGCGTCGACTTCGGCCTCAGGAGATTCCAGAGCATTGACTTCGGCGCTCCAGAATTCTGCACCACGTACGGCGACAACCTCGTGGACATCCGCGCAGTCGGCGAAATGGAAGGCGTGTCCATCCAGATGGAATTGCCTGACGTCACCATCACGTATCAATGCTTTGACCAGGAATGCGAGCTCGGCAAGACCCAGGCAGAAGGCGGCGTGTACACGCTGTCCACGTACTTGCCGCGCGGTTGCACCAATCCGTTCATCACCGCGAGCAAGGACGGATATTTGTCAGAGACCAAGCAGATGACCGGAGATCGCCTGGACGTCGAGCTCAAGAAATTACAAAGCATGGAACCCACATTCATGGTCTATCCTTACCACGGCGAGACTGAAACGTGGGGCGAGCCCAGGCCGTTGAAGGAAAACGAGCGCGTATCCATACAATTGAGCCTGGTCAACAAGACCTTTGACCAATTCGTCGGCTATCCGACCACGAACGAGACACTGCACCTGGTCTCAGACACTGCCTATTATGACATAGACGCGCTCTTGTTCCTTCGCGATAACCAGATCGGCGGGTACAACGCGCAAGCGCTCAAGATCCCGTACTCGGAAATCGAGGGCAAGACAACCGCAGTCATCCCGGTCGTCCAGTATCTGCCAGTCGCGATCACTGACGAACAGAAGATGAAGATGATGGCATACATCTTTGATGGAACATACCGTGAAACGCTCAAACCCACGTTTGAATGATGCCGTGCTGGCCGCGCTGCTTATTTTCCTACTCAGCATTCCGCTCAGCAGCGCTGAGGAACGCGCGCCATTGAGCACGCTCGACATCGAGGCCTCAGCGCCTGCATATTCGCAGAATGCCGGGCTCACCATCAGCGGCAGGACCAAGCCCTTGGCGACCATCCACGCATTCATCAATGACGTCCGCGTGCGTGTCGTGACGACGCAAGCCAGCGGCAACTTCAAGCTCATCAACATGATCCTCGCGCCAGGCAACAACACGCTCAGGCTTGAGGCGCACGAAGGACAGGCAGTCGTGACCAAGGAATTCAGCGTCATCTATGATGGCACGCCACCCATCGTGACACTCGCTGCAGAGATTCCGCAGGCAGTGAAGGCGAACACCATCACCATCGCAGGAGACGTGAACGAGAAAGTCACGATCAAGTACCGCGTGCGCCACCGCACCGACCTGAACCCGCCTGAACTCGTTCCCGGGCTCACGGCGAGCAAGGTGGAGAAGAACGCGGTCGAGCTCGCGTGGGAGCCGGTCAATGCTTCAGATTTGCTGACCTACCTCATCGAACGTGATGGCAAACGCATCGCGAGCACGACGGTCACGAGCTTCCGCGACGAGAACCTTGCAACCAACAAGCCCTATGCGTACAGCGTGGCTGCAGTGGACAGCAGCTGCAACATCGGCACGTCAGCAGAAGCCAGCGCGACCACGCTCAGCGGCGGCACGAACGCGACACCCACCACGCCCGTCTGGGTGAGCCTGAGCTGCGAACAACCGTATGAGAACACCACCGCAGGAAGCCCCTTCTCCCTGACATTGCCCTTGAGCGAGGGCTACAACGAGATCGAACTCATCTTCGAGGACGCGGCAGGCAACCAGGAGATCATCGCCAAGACCGTGGTGGTCGACAATCTCGCGCCCAAATTCCTCGAGACCAACCTCGACCAGATCAGCCCGTCCTACATCCCGGACATCAAGATCAAGGGCACGCTCAACGAGCAGGCCACCGTGTTCGTCTACATCAATGACGAGACCAAGCCCACGGCATTCGAGGTCACCGAGCCTGACGGCTCATTCAGCATCAAGGTCAGGCTCCGCACCGACCGGCGCATCAAGAAAGGAGCCACCCAGACCACGGTCGAAGTCGGCGAGGGCTTTGCGAACAAGATCAAGCTCGAAGCCGTTGATTTGGCAGGCAACAAGGCAAGCCACGGGCCAAAGAACGTCAACTTCCTGCTCTGCGGCCTCGGCACGTGGTGGCGGGCAGACGTCGGCGAAGCCCTGCCGAGCGTGTTGTTGCCCAGGCTGATGATCCAAGGCATCCAACAGATCGGCATCCCGTTCACGCTGAACTACACGGGCAATCGCGAAATCACTGCAGCGCCCAAGGTCGATGTGCGCCCAATCCCGCTCTCGAAAGACGCGGAAAAGGACTTTGACCACGACTGGGTCCAAGTGCAGGACTTTGTGGGCAAGCGCTCGCCCCGAGGCCACGTCGGCTACATCCAGGTCCAGTTCGAGAACGTCAACCCCTTGCCTGACGACCCTGACGCAGGCCCGAACGCGAAAGAACTCGCATTGTCAGACCACCGCAAGGGCGAATGCCTCGTGCCTGCCGCAGGCTGCGTCAAGCTCTTCCTGCAGATCGAGGTGCAATTCCAGGAGAAGACCACGCTGAGACCTGCTGACCCGAGCAGGCCGCTGCCTTCACCGCAGCTCGAGAAAAGGACGCAAAAGGTCTGCCTCCCTGTCGAGATCGCGATCGACCAGACCATCCCCACTGACGTGATTCCTCACGGACTGCTCAGGAACGCGGTCAAGCTCATCGACAAGGCCATCAACCTCATCGACAAGGTCCTGAAACCATTGACGACCATCGGCGAGTATGTCCTGTACGGCTGCCTGGGCAGCAATGTGGTGACGCTCGTGCAATCCATCCAGGAAACAACCGCATGTGAGGGCAGCCAGATTCTGAACATATTTACCGGCACGTTCAACAAAGCCGTAGCAGAAGCTGGAGTGTGCGATCAAGCATATAAGGACGATGCGAAAAAGCAGTCGTCCTGCAAGGCGTGCGAAAAGGCAATCGAAGCACGCAAGAAATTCGAGACTAATGTCGTGCACGGCCTGTGCGACCGCATCGGCTGTCCTTCTGCACCGACCTTCTCGATGTACATCAAGAACAAAGCCCACGACGCGGCAGCGTTTGGGGACATTAGCGCAGCAGTCCAGAAAAATGATCCTGCATTCTTCAAGACATGGGCAATCACAGGCGGTCAAGCTGGCAGCCAACTCTATGGTGGCAATGATTGCGCATTCACATCCGATAAACTTGGGAACTTCATCACGTCGACGTACAAGTCGGATGCGAGCAGGATCGGCATCCGTGCGCTCTATGATACTGCCAAGAAACTACCCAGCACTGAACCCATCCCACAATCTTTACGATCAGGCCCCACCGCCGAAGACTGCAAGAAAACACTCCATCCCGCACACCCCAACTGCTGCGGTGTGCAATACCAGCGCGATTGGAGTTCTGCGTGCGGCATAGGAACATTGCTTGGTGATTCCTTGGACCTCTTTGATGAGCTCAAGGAAAGCACGTGCTTGTCAGCACAACAAGCAAACATCCCCGCACCAGACTTGAAGTGCAACAGGATATGGAATGCAGTTGCAGGATTCTGCGAAAAGAACACCGGCCAGCCGACCGTACAGGTAGTGAATACCGGCGCAGTATGGCAAGGACCCTTGCCGACGCGGCCTGACACAGATGGCAATTCAGTCTATGTCTTTGTCGTGCCTGAGGGGTTCCAGGTACGCGGCTTCCCTGCGATTGGGTTGGGTCAGGCAAGCAATATCTCGCGCTACCGCGTGTTCAAGGGATACATGACCAAGAGCTTCAAGGGTCCTGCAGCAACCACCGCACAACCAGAAAAGGGTCTTCCTGAGTTTGAGATCGGCGGTCTCAGAATCGTGCCCGAGGCGGAGCTCACCCAGTACTTCACCGAAATTCCGTCTGACCAGAAACAGGCAAGGATTGTGCAGGAAGACACCCTGCAGAAGCTGAGCGGAGCATTCTGCGCGCCTTCTCCCGATGGCTTCAAGCCAATCCCTTGCGAGAAGCAGGGCAACGTGAAAATGATCTACGAACGGGTAAATGACATTGTCGGCGTGTCAGACACACAATACATTGTCGAGCCTAAATCAGGGCTGCTCAGGAGCGTCCAATGCGTGTGCATCCCTGCGGTCAGCGGATACTTGCAAATGTGGCGCAAAGTGTTAGGAGCATTCCACGGCTGTTTCACCAAGATCCTTATGACTGGCGAAGGCAGCCCAGGATCCTGCGCAGCAATGTTCTCAGGAACAATCTGCGACCTCTTCTTCGAATTCATTTCCTGCTTCACGCAGAAATTCAGTACGCCGGGTGTTGGAGGACGTGTAGGAACAGATGGCTTTGGGGATGTTCTCGGCGCAATCACGCGCGCAGGCTCGGATGTGAGCAAGCGCGTGAACGAGCGCTACGGCGACTCACCCATCTACCGGTCACTCTTCAGCGAGCGCAAGCTCGTCCACGCCATCTGCACGTGGGCGTTCACCGGCACGTGGGACTTAGACATCAGCGGGCTTTTCCAGCAACAAGTGCAAGAACTGCCGTTGGACAGCGAGGGTGCCTTGACCACGTGCCAGCGCACGTTCATCTCCTACGATCCCACCACGAACCCGTCAGGCTTGACGACCTGGGCGTATCGCATCGCAGGCGGCCTCATCGCAGGAGCAGACCTGCGCTACAACCTGAAGCTCAAGTGCAGTTCTGGCTTCAATTGCGACCCCACAGATTATCCTGATGGCAAATGCGATTGCGCGAGCGGTGAAAAGACACACTCAGTCAGCGTGCCAGAACTTGGCAGCGGCCTGGCGAAGAAGTACGACTTCGTGAACTTTGACGTGCCCATCCTGGTCAACCCGCAAGTCGACGGCGACAGCGCAGGATACCGCTACGACACCGCGATTTTGGAATACGAATGGACTGATTCCACCACGAAACAGGTCAGGACTGGCAAGGTCGATTGCTCGATCCGCGAGACCGAAGGTGGCAATGCGCCGGCATTCTGCGCGCTTGACGCGTTCAGCGGCAAGTTCAGGTGCACGTTCGGCGAACAAGAAGGCGGCATCAGGATGTCTGACGTCAAGGCACTCTATCCCGGGGGCCAGGGCGCGTTCGGGCTCGGACAAATGCTGAACTTCAGCATGGTCATCAAGCAGAAATTCCCGCAAGCCCGCCGCGGCCAGGAGAAGAACATCAAGTTCCTGTATTACGAGATCAAGGACGCGACAGGAGATGTCGTCAAGAGGAAGGATAATGTCGAACTCAAGACGAACCCTGCAGACGTGACCTCCTTGAAGTACGACCTGGGCACCGATGGCGTCTACAGCATGTTCATCCCGCAAGCCGCTGACCCGACACCGATCGGACAATTCGTGCTAGACGATGTGGTCTTCCAGCGCCACGGCGGCAAGGCGACTGCTGCAGGGCCTACGCAGCAGAACTGGGGTCCTGGCTTCAGCACGAGCAAGAAGTTCGTGAGCCTGTTGACGCTCGTGGACAACGAGGGCAAGCGCTTCACCGGCACGCGGCACTTCATCATCAGCTTCCCGAACTACAAGAATGACCCGCTCACGTATGACGTCTGGATGGTCGACCCAGGAAAAACCGACAAGCTCACTGCCTCGCCAACAAACGGCTGGCTCGGCGTTGCGACTCTCAAGGTGCTCAGCAACCAGAAGCAATTGGAAGGCAACCTGGTGAACGAGGTCTCGTTCCCCCTTGTCGCAGACAACAAGCCGCACACCGGAACCCTGCGGTTCGAGAGCGTGACCGGCTTCCCGAACGCAAACACCATCCAGATCCTCGTCACCTATGCATATACTGCCCAGGCAGCCGCAGCAGCTGACGTCTGCAAGAGCAAGGAAGCGCTCTCCTGGACTGCGACATTCACCATCTATGACGCAGACCGCGGCGGCAACCCTTCGGAACAGATCAGCACCGACCCTGAGACCGAGAAACAGCAGAAGGAGACCATCACGTTCAATGTGCAATGCGCGCCGCCTTCGGAAATCACCACTGCGCAGACCTGCGCCAAGTCCGGCGGAAGCTGCGGTTACACCCCTGCGGAATGCAGCGGCGTCAAGGGAACCTATCTCGGACAGCTTGACTGCACTGGCGGACTTGGTTGTTGCAAACTGCCTGCACCCACTTTTGATATAATGGTCGGCTCAATCGTTGACGTCATCAAGAAGCTCCAGAGCGATGAAAAGCAAGCAGTGCAGAAAGCTGACGAGTACCTTGCCAAGACAAACACGGAGTTGTATACTGGCAAGGCAGACATCATCGCGTGGCTCCAGGCAACCGCAAAGAACGAGCGCGACGCGAACACCACGCTCACGCAACTCATCGCCCTCGTCAAGGAAGATGCGCTGAAGAAATCATTGCAGGCGCTCACGCTCCTGAATGCACTCATAGATGCAGCCAAAACACTCGAAGGACTCGTGCCAACCACCCAAGGCACGCTTCCTGGCCAGGCAGAACAGATACGGACCGCACTGACCACTGCAAAGACAACGCTCATCGGTCTCGAAAGCCACAAGAACGCTGCACTGAACGCGATACAACCGATGCCGATGGCAGGACCTCCTGCGCCACCCATTAGCGCAACAGTCTTGCAGAACGAAGCATATATGACCGACACGTCAACTGTCATCGCGACTGTTGAGGTGACCAATACGGGTACAACTGACTTGACCGGGGTGACCATCACCCCATCCAGTCCGGTATCTTCGATGAAGATTTCGCCGTACCAACGAGAATCATCATCATCCATCACCACAGACCTTGCAAAAGGCAAGACCTCCTTCCAGATCTCTTTCGAAAACACCGCGTCCATCACGCCAGGTGGACAAATGCCTGCCACCATCCAGTTTAAGCAAGATGTTGCAGAAACGACCGTGAACCTTGTGGTCATCAAGCCTGGCGGAACAACACAATCGTCATGCGACCAGCAAGGAGGGATATGCCTTGTGCCTGGCTCGTGCAGCCAGCAAGGAGGAATGCCACTCGGCCAACTGGACTGCATTCTTGGAAAGCTCTGCTGCGGACCGCAGCAAGGACCATGAACACCCTCTTCTCGACCATCGCCAAGGCCTGGAAGGCGTTTGTCGCGCACAAGAAGCTGATTCCCTTGGCCGTGTTCCTTGACGTGCTGTTCATCTACGGACTGACCAAGCTGCATTATGAGGTGTTCAACCGGGCGAGCTCGTACGCGATCCAGCTTACCACGATGGTGAGCAAGCAAGTCGAGACCATCGCGGCCTCAGAGACCGTGCAAGACCTTGCCGTGCTGCAATCAGCAGAATTCCTCCAGGCGTATCACGCGCTCGTCAAGTACATCCTCATCTTCTTCAGCGTCGCATTCCTCATCTGGCTTGTCGGAAAAGGCCTGGTGTGGTTCATCGCGCACAAGATGGTTGAGAAAAAGCTCAACCCGCGCGCGTTCGCGCTGAAATTCTTCGGGATGACGCTGTTCTGGTTCGGATTGTTCATCGCGATCACCCTGATCGGACTCAATCTCCTTGATTATGCGCTCTTCGGCGTGTTCCCCTTGATCGGCAAGGCAGCCGCAAACACGCTCGTGGTCGGATTGTATTGGATTCTCGCGTATTTCGTGTTCATCTCCTACAGTCTTGTGCCGGCAAAGACGTTCAAGCAGACCTTTGTCCTTGGCGTGAAATGCTGGAAGGAACTCCTGCCGGTGCACATCGTGAGCTCGCTCATCTTCTTTGTCTCGACCACGCTGCCGATGAACCTCGTCAAGATCGATATGTACTTAATGCTCGCATTTGTCGTGCTCATCGCGCTGCCTGCGATCGCGTGGTCGCGGGTCTGCTGGATTACCGCAGTACACAAGGTGCGCAATGGATAGATGGGAACTCTGGGCATTAGGCATCGTGAGCATTCTCGCGCTCCTCGTCTTGCTGTTCGGCAGCCGTTCATTGACCGGCGCTCTCGTCGATGAAAGCACCGAGGTCTTTGAGGTCGGCACTGAGATCTTCAAGAGCGCACCGCAGCATTATCCGCGATTCAGCTATGTGCCTCTCGGCACCACTGCTGGACCGCAGCCACCCAAAGAATCACTTGTACCTGAGACCATCAGCTTGCAGGTCGACCGCATCCCCATCCCTGAATACAACTATTATCATTTCATCTCACTGAGGCGAGACCGACTGCACACGTTCTCAGGCGATGCAGGATACTATGCGTCTGACCCGCGAAAGCACGTGCAAGGGCAGTTATGCGCGTACGCGTACAAGATCAATGGCGCGCCCTTGCGCTGCGAGCGCGTTCCGCTCAATTATGCTGATGGCAGGGTGGTCTTTGCCCGCGGCTATGCAGAAGACGAATACATCGGCTACCAGGCAGCAGGCACGGACTTCGCAGCAGTATTCCTGCTCACCAACCCTGAATACGGCATCCTGGCCTCAAGCCCGGTCGCATTCCTCCACTGGACTTTCACCTGAACCGGAAATTCTCCGCGTGAAACCTCTTTTTTCGTTATTATTCCGATAGAAACCGGAATTTACACGAACGCATCGGAACCTTTCCGCTTTTTCTTCCGCAATCGCCTTTAAGACCAAACACTTCTCAATACACATCCCTTGGAATACAGAGGGTGGCCGCACTGCTGCACTGCAGTGGTGCGGCTGATGCTCATGGGACTCGATGCTGTTGTTGAGGAACTGGGAACGACCATCAGGAATCGCGTTCCGATGATCGACCAAGCGCGCATCATCTATGACTGGATGCTGGAGCACGTCAGGTATGATGACGCACGCAAGCGAGCGCTGGATGCAGGCCTTGACGAGGGCTATCCGCGCCATCCTGAAGAGACGCTCAGGATACAGCGAGGTGTGTGCAGCGACCAATCCCTGCTCTACGTCACCATCTGCAGGTCTTTAGGCATTCCTGCATCGTATGCGCACGTGAGCCGCGATGAGAAAGGCCAACCGATTAATCACGCGATGGCAGTCGTGCATCACCCTGACCGCGAACTGCAGGTAGACCCTGCGATGCGCATCTTTAACGCGCACCACCAGGAATACGAGATCAATGATATCGTCGTGCCTGCACTGAGGCATCAACAGTATCTTTCTTCATCAATGATCCTCAAGCCGCTCGCGGTCGCAGCGCTAGCAACGATCGCTTGGTTCGGCTATCAGTATGCGCCCTCGTTCCAGGGAAAAAGGATCACTGCGGCAGAGACAGAAAACGCGATCAAGTTCTATACCAAGAACGGCGAGCTCACCGTGAGCATCGATGCAGACGCAAAAACAGTGTGGAAAGAAGCGCTCTTCTTCACCGAAACCAAGGAAGGCGATGCGAACGATCACGAACTCCTGGACATCCTCTTGCGGGCAGATGCGGACGCAGACAACCGATTGACGCTTTCAGAAGCAAAAGCCATCCGTGACCGTGCACGGGCAACGTATGTGCGCCGTTAGTCCTTGAGGCTCTGCGCGAGAAGAGTCGATAATTGGGTGGTGGACGTGTTCGCAGGAGCGATGTTCTGCAGAATCAGGTTCCTGCCGTTCCACGCCACCGAGAAAATGACGACGCGGTCAGGCTCATCAACGGTGAACACCGGCTGGAAGTAGCGCAAGGCAGTATCACCTGCGAACCAACGCACAAACATGCTCTCTGCGAGCTCTTGATCGACCACGAACGAACTGAACGTGCCGTTTGTCTCAGCGAGAATGACTGCGTACGGGATGGTCGCGTCATCAAAATCGCGCACAGTCCTTCCGGTCTCCCGATAGACGTGGACGCTCGCAGGATGCTTTCCGTCATTCACGGTTTCGAGCGATGTGAGGTTGACCACATACTCACCGCACCGCGCCATCTGGCCGCGCGCGATGCACGAAACGAGATTTGAGACACGGTCTTGATTCGGCTCAGCAGAATCGTGCGCGATGGCATCGATCAACGGCAACTGCAACAGCATATCCTGCGAAGCGATTACGAACCCTTCAGGAGGCTGGCAGGTCGCGTTGACCGCGTCAAGCGAGCGCTCTTTGCCTATGTCATCACCGCAATCGAGGAAGCGGATGATGTTCCGGGCAAGCTTCTCATCAGCAGTCGTGAAGGCCTGCGCAAGCCACCACGCGCGGGAAGAATCAAGGAGACCGCTGTCCAGCGTCGTTGCGCGTTCTGCCGCGGCTTGCCAGAGGTAGCCAAAGTCCCAGCCCGTCGTGATGATGGCATCAGCATCACTGTTTATCGCGATGTATCGGCTGGTCTCTGCGATGCCATCGTGCATTTCTGGAAGGACATTCGTTGCCGCGCGAGCTTCAGTCCAGATGCCGCCGATCAGGATGAGACCGACAACCATTCCTGCAGCACTCTGTGTAAGATGCACGTGCGGGTGCTCCGCAAACCAATCGATCATTTGCTGCAGGTGACCTGCAAGGCTGTCTGCGGCAATGGCGACGAGCGTGAGAAACGCAGGAAGCGCGTGCAGCGTAAAGTGGGGTTTCCAAAGAGCCACACTGAGCGCAACCAATGCCCAGACAAGCACGAATCCCTCCAAGAATCCTGCCTTTCCTTTCACCAAACGATAGCCGAGCATCACGATGGCGGCAAACGCAAAGACCGAGAGGAATGCGCCTAAGTGATCAATGAGTCGCATCAACGAGACCGTCTGTTCGATGAGCATATGCGGTGAGGAAATGAGTCGTGTCGTCACCCAGACCGAAGGGATGACTGCGAGCAACGAGAAAAACCGCTTCTTGCCCTTGACGGTGCAAGCGAAAACGAAAAAGAGGATGCTCAGCAGCGAGAACAGCACGGCAACAGGATGGATATGAGGGTTTCCTGCAGCATTGCCGCGCATAAATACCGGATGCACTGCGAGCACAACGCTCGCGAGCACGGCAGGGAGTGATTTGCCTGTCGCAAGGCGGACGATGAAGAAGAGCACGATCAAAGAACCGAGGCCGACGAGGACAGGAACAAAGAAGAGCGCGCGCTCGAGAGACCACCCCGTCATTGACTGCAACAATCGAACAGGCGTCGCAAAGACGCCCTCTTCCTCCTTGACCTGCGCATAATAATAGTACGGGTCGATGCCGAAGAAATACGACAATTGGTCAGGAGCTTGATAATACGCCTTGAGCTTTGCCGTGAGCTGCTCGATCTCGCGCTTGACCTCAGGCGTGCGTCGCGCTTCAGCATACAACCGCGCTGCCTTGCGCGCCTTCTCCTGCTGGCTGAGGAATTCCCATTCCGCATTGATCTTCTGCGCGATGCCGACCTGCAATTGCTTCTCGACCGCTTGTTCTGCGCGCTGGTCAATGATCGGCAAATCAACGATGCGCGTCAATGACCAAACGCCGAGAATGAGGATCAGAACGAGGAAGAAAGGAACGTGATACGCGAGCACGCGATCCCACACTGTTTTCCTGCGCGGAAGCGTGGGAATGCCTTTGGTGATTATTTCGTTGATATCCTCTTCGCTCGGGTCAGGTTGAACCGATTCTGTCGTTTTCTCAGGAGCAGGCTCTTCTGCGGCTTCTTGCTCATCAGCCGATTCGTCCTCGACAGACTCCAAGAGCTCTTCAGCAGACGGTGTCTTCGGCGCCTGTTCTTGCTTCTTGAGCTCTTCCTGCTGCTTCAGGCGTTCCTCTTCTTTCTCAATCTCCTTGCCGATGTCAAGACTGTGACTGAAACGATCTCCCACCATACCGTCGAGAAACGGCAAGCTATTTAAAACATTTCCTAGTCTTACCTCTATGAACATCCTCGTAACTGGTGGAGCAGGGTTCATCGGAGCAAACCTCGTCAGCATGCTTGCCGAGAACAAGCACACCATCGCGATTCTCGACAATCTCTCCACAGAAGCATCCCTCACCCGCGCCGCGATGCTCAAAAGGACATACGACGTGCCCACAGATACGCGCGACATCAAAGACATCAGCGATGTGCTGAGGGAATACATACGCATCGATGCGATCACCCATCTCGCTTCACCGATTTCTGTGCAAGAGTCCATCAAGAACCCGCACGAGTATCGCAAGGACATCAACGAAGGAACCCTGCACGTGCTCGAAGCAGCGAAGCAAAGAAACATCAGGCGAGTCGTGCTTGCATCGACTGCTGCCGTGTACGGTAATCCGAACGTAGTGCCTATCCGCGAAGGCCACCCCGTCGACCCGCTCACTCCGTACGCGACCGAGAAATATGCTGCAGAATGCCACGCGCGCATGTTTGCCCGCGAGCACGGACTCGAGACCGTCATCCTTCGCCTGTTCAATGTCTACGGCCCAGGACAGGACGCGCGCTCGCCGTACAGCGGCGTAATCGCGAAATTCATGCAGTGCTTCCTCAACGACAAGCCACCCATCATCTATGGAGATGGCGAACAGACGCGCGATTTCATCTACGTCAGCGATGTCGTCGACGCATTCCACTGCGCGCTCACCAAGCAGGTCGAGCCAGGGCTCACCGTGAATATCGGCGAGGGCAAGGCGTGCTCGATCAATCTCCTCGTCAAGATGATCGAAGGCTGTCGCGCACAAGTGATCAAACCTATCTATCAGGAGGCACGCCCAGGAGACATCCTGCATTCAGAGGCAGACATCAAGCGCGCCCACAAGCACCTCGGTTGGCGGCCACATACCCCGCAAGGCGAGGGCATGCTGAAGACATGGGAATGGTATGCAAAGCAAAGCTATTAAAGCCGACCGTCTGATTCTGGCATATGCGCATTCCCATCGGCAATGTTGACAGCCCAGATGAACTGCTGGATATCGCGTTCCGCAAGGCACGCAAGGTCTCAGACCGGACACGGGGAACGCTCAAGAGATTGAACCGGTTCAGTAAGTCACGCGCGCTCGAGCTGACCAAGATCTCGGCGGCGATCGACGTGCTTGTCGGCAAGCTTGAGAACATCGTCACGAGCATGCCGCGATTGAGCGAACTTCCCCCATTCTACCGGGAGCTCGTTAGGTACACGCTTGACCAGGACGAATACAAGAAGTCCTTGGGAGCAGTCCATTGGGCTGCAGAACAGGTCAAAAGGATCGCGCGCCAGAGCAGGATCAAGCTCAGGCAGGTCAAGGACCTGGACGCGATCAACCAATATCGCACTTCTGCCTATGGCAGGGTCGCTTCAGTCCTGAAACAGATCAAGAAAGAGCTCGCAAACCTGGAAAAGAGCCGCAAGATCCTCAAGGAATTGCCGAACATCAAGACTTCCCTGCCGACTGTGGTCATCGCAGGCTATCCCAACGTGGGCAAGACCACCCTGCTGCGCGCCCTGACCGGTTCTGCACCGAAAATCGCACCCTACCCATTCACCACGCAACAGCTGATGCTGGGCTACACCAAGGACACCCAGTTCATCGACACGCCTGGCCTGCTCGACCGGCCGTTCACGAAACGCAATTCTATCGAGAAACAGGCGATTCTCGCGTTGCGCCACCTCGCGACATTGATCTTGTTCGTGGTCGACCCGACTGAAGCGTGCGGATACACGCTCACGCAGCAGACAGAACTCATGCGGCAAATCAAGGAATCATTCGAACTGCCCATACTGGTCGCGGTGACCAAGATGGACCTTGCCACCCTCGACCAGGTCGCAGACGCCCGCAAGGCATTGGGCGAGATCACTGAGGTCGATACGACCGAACGCGCGAGCGTCGAACGATTGCTGCGCGCGGTCGAACACCGCAACGCATAAATAGCAGCATTTCTGCAATTGCACTATGCGGGTGGTCACTGATTTGCACATTCACAGCCGTTTCGCTCGTGCCTGCTCAAAGCACATCACGATTCCTGCCTTGGAGAAAGGCGCGCGGCTGAAAGGGCTCGGGCTTCTCGGCACCGGCGACTTCCAGCACCCGAAATGGTCGCAAGAACTCAAGCAGGAATTGACCGAGGTTCCTGGCACCGGCATCTATCAGACCAAGAACGGCTACCCGTTCATCTACCAGACTGAGATCTCGCTCGTGTACACCGATGGCGGCAAGGGCCGACGGGTGCACCACCTCGTGCTCGCGCCATCATGCGAAGTCGCGGATCAAGTCACCGAAGCGCTCGGTAAGCGAGGCAGGCTTGATTATGACGGCAGGCCCATCTTCGGGATGTCTTCTGCTGATTTCGTCGCAATGCTCCGCACGATTTCCCCAGATATCGAAGTCATTCCGGCGCACGCGTGGACGCCGTGGTTCGGCGTGTTCGGCGACAAGAGCGGGTATGATGCGTTGAAAGACTGCTTCCACGACCAGACCAAGCACGTGCACGCCATCGAGACCGGACTGAGCAGCGATCCATCGATGAATTGGCGCTTGTCGCAGCTCAATGACATCCAGCTCGTGTCATTCTCTGATATGCATTCTCATCACCCGTGGCGCATCGGCCGCGAAGCAACAGTGCTCGAGATGAAGGACCTCACGTACAAGAACGTGCTGAATGCGATCCGCACCGGCGAAGGTCTCGTGGAGACGCTCGAGTTCTTCCCTGAGGAAGGCAAATATCATTTTGACGGCCATCGGGCCTGCGATGTCGTCTTGAGTCCGCAAGAAGCATTGGCGATGAAGAAGCTCTGCCCGAAATGCACAAAACCATTGACCATTGGCGTCGCGCACCGCGTGGAAAAGCTCGCAGACAATCCTGAGGGGACCAAGCACGCCAAATCACGGCCGTATCGTAACCTCATCCCGCTCGCAGAATTGATTTCGCACGCCATCGGCAGCCCAGTCGCATCGCAAAGGACATTCAAGGCGTATCATGAGGTTGTTTCCAAGTTCGACAACGAACTGTGCATCCTGCTTGATGCTTCTGAGGAAGAACTTCGCAAGGCGACTGACGGGAAGATTGTCGACTTGATTATGCGCAATCGCACACAACAAATCACGTGGAATCCTGGCTATGACGGCGAGTACGGCCACCCCATCTTTGACGGACACGCAAAGGCCAAGAAACCGATAGTGCTGAAACCAGCGCAGAAATCACTGGGCGAATTCTGATCGGACACATGCCTGAATCCGGGCATCAAGCTTCTGCACCTTACTCAGAAATGCATCAGGCAGCATCTGGATGAACTTGCCTAGGACGCACTTATCACGATACCAATAGGTCGGACCGTACGTGGTTTTTATCTGCTCTTCCGCAAGGTCATACTGCAAGCAGTACTGGGTTGCATAGTGCTTGTCCTCGACCATGGTGCGTGCGATCAGTCGCACACCGGCTACACGCAATCCTTCGTAATGCGGAGCAAGCACGCAATCAAATCCCTCGTGCCGAACGACCTGTTCAAGAGCATCACTCGCATAGAGAATCCTATGCATTCGTGCAAACTTCAGGGCACGGTCTTGCACAGTCTCACGAATCTCCATTGGCCTGCTGCGCGCCCACTCATTAATAAAGCTTACGCACAATCACAAATATGACTTTTTTGTCCCATCAGGTTTATATGGGATGAAGACATGATCCTCCTCGTGTGACATTCCGGTCACGGGAGGAATACGATGGCAAAGAAAACTGAAGGTTCACCCGAACAAGTCGGCTTCCACAAGGGAGCGCTCACGACCCTGGCGAAAGAACGCCAAGAACTCGGCAGGCTGCTCGCGATCGTGGAACAGCTGATGCAGATGCACGTCAAGGCCCTGAAAGACCTCGGTGTCGACCTCGAGGCAGAAGCGAAGAAAGCCGCGAGCAAGAAGGCATTGGAGGAAAAGGTCAAGTAAGATGTACACTAATTGCAGTTCGTACGGAAGCTCGGGCGGAGCATCATACGGAAGCAATTCGTGCTACGGGGCAGGCTCTGCGCAGCAAGCATACCTCCCTGCTGAGCAGATGTATGCGCATTCGTCTATCGACAGCATCGTGAGCCATACTTCAATTGAGAAACCGGCGCGTGCAGCGACCTATGTGCCGAATTCGGCAAAAGGAGCGTATGTCGCAGGCCACACGCCGCACGATTACTTCATCACAGACACATTCCTCAAGCCCGGCAGCACTGCCCGATTCATCGGCGATGCCGCAGACGTCAAGGAATTTGTCGAGGAAGCATTCACTGCGACGACAGGCGAGAAAATGCCTGAAGACATCACGATCAGCGTGCTCAACGACACCGCATTCAAGCAAGCATACCTCGCGCACAATGGCGCCTGGAACGAGGGCAGCGCCGGCAAAGCTGGCGGGTCATCCTCAGGAGTGCCTTCGGAGGGCATTATGGGCTTCAGCCTGAACACGAACGGCCGTGGCGTGAACACGATCTTTGTGCGCGCAGCACCGCTCGACCGGTTGATGCTCACCATCGGCCACGAGATCGGCCACGTGCTCACATCCACGCTCAAGAGCCCGCACGATGAGGAAGCAAAGGCATTCGCGTTCTCGCTCGCGTGGATGAACGCGATCCGCGAGAAGAACATCGCAGGCATCGGCAGCCATATTCTACCCGAGCCCGCGCAGAACGGCCTGCACGACACCGCATTCGCGTTCGTGCAGCATATCATCGAGAACGGCGTCACGGCATGGCAGGCGTTCCTGCAGCTCGCGCGTGGCGCACTGACGATCATCGGACAACCGATCATTGTGGAGGCATAAGATGGCAAAGCAACAGAAAAAGGAAGACAAGAAATCACGAGAATCTGCAGATTCTCGAGAACTTGAGAACGCAAAGCGTTCCTCAAGTGAGACACCCGTTCCTCAAGATCACAGCATCCCTAAAGATGTGCAGGAAAAGCTCGTAGCCCTCAAGGGCAAGATCGACAAGTTCCAGAAATCAGTCATCGAGAAGTTCGACAAGTACATCAAAGGCATCGCGCTGATGCCGCCTCCGAAAGCGCCGCCTGCGCACTTGCCGCCTGAAATCCTCGCGGAAGAGCAGAAGCGCTTTGAGCAAATCAAGGACAAGCACCACCTGCTCGTGCTCATCGACGACACCGAACCGAGCAAGATGTCCAAACAAGAGCTCAAGGACAAGCTCACCACCATCATGGACAACGAGGCACGCGCCATCGACCCGCACTTGATCCCCCAGACCCTGCTCTTGTCTGAGCTCTGGCAGAACTGCTTTGACGCCAAATATGACTGGCTGCAATTGATCGCGATGTCTGCGCCAGTCTATGATACGGGAATGCTCGGCGCCATCAAAATCGCCGAAATCCACAAGAACATGGTCCTCAAGAAATTCGAGAAATACATCGTCGCCTACGTGCTCGCCGGCAGCATCGTGACCGGCCGCTCGACCAAGGAGAGCGACATCGACGTCTTCATCGTCATCGACGACACTGACGTCAAGAAGATGACGCGCGCCGAGCTCAAGGACAAGCTCCGGGCGATCATCATCAATATGGGCCTGGACGCCGGAGACCTGACCGGCATCAAGAACAAGATCAACATCCAGACCTACATCCTGACCGACTATTGGGATGCGCTCAGGGAAGCGAATCCGGTGATGTTCACCTTCCTGCGCGACGGAGTGCCGTTCTATGACCGCGGCATCTTCATGCCGTGGAAGCAGCTCCTGAAGATGGGCAAGATCAAGCCCTCGCAGGAAGCCATCGACATGTACATGAGCACGGGCGAGCAGGGCCTGGAACGCGTCAAGTTCAAGCTCCGCGACATCGCCACCGAGGACTTCTTCTGGAGCATCCTCACGCCGACCCAGGCAGCGCTGATGTTGTATGGCGTCCCGCCGCCTGCGCCCAAGGAGACGTGCGAAGTGCTCAGGGAACTCTTTGTCAAGAAGGAACGACTGCTCGAGGAGGAATACGTCAAAATCCTCGAGAACGTCATCCAGACGCGCAAGGACATCGAGCACGGCGTCAAGAAAGAGTCCACGGGCAAGGAAATCGACAAGCTCGTTGAAGACTCCGAACGCTATATGAAACGGCTCAAGAAGCTCTTCGCGCAGATCGAGAAGATCAAGGAAGAGGAGATGATCCTCGGCCTCTATGAGACGCTGACGACCGTGATCAGGGACGTGCTCAAGAGCGAAGGCGAGGAGAAAATCCTCGAGGAAGAGCTCATCAGCACGTTCGAGGACAAGCTCATCGCCACCGGCAAGGTCCCTGCGCGGTTCCTGCGCCTGCTCAACGACTTCATCGCTGCGAAGAAGGCGTACGATGCAGGCAAGATGACCAAGACCGATGTCGACAAGGCGCGCAAGGACGCCGCAGAGCTCGTCAAGTTCCTGGTCGAATACCTACAGCGCAAGCGCGGCAGGGAGCTCGAACAGGCGAAAGTGCGGGTCAAGTACGGCGATAAGTTCGGCGAAGTCACCCTGCTCGGCACGACCGCGTTCGTGATCCGCAACCTGGACGCGCCTGAGAAGATCATCGAGAAGGCGAAAATCAACCCGGACGGAAGCCTCGGACCGCTCGACGCGAGCTCGTGGGAAGAATACGAGAAGGCGCTCGCCAAGATCGCGATTCCGCCCAAGGTCTTCATCCGGGAACCGGTCTTCGAGAGCCTGAAGAAGATTTTCGGCCGCGATGTCGAAATTCTCGTGACGCAATAGAAACATTTATAACCTTTTTTCCCTTCTTTTTTCCAAGGGGTGAGTCCATGAAAACCGGCATCACAGTCGCAGAAGCGATGACGCAAAAGCCCATCACGGTCACGCCCGCGACCACGGTCGAGCAATGCGCGCAATTGATGCAGCGCCAAAAGGTCGGTTCTGTCGTTGTCGAAGACAAAGGCGATTTCGTCGGCATCCTCACCGAGCGCGACATCGTCCGCAAGGTCGTCGCTGCCGGCGTCCCGCTCACGAAAAGAGTCAAGGAAGTGATGACCGAAGAGATGCTCACCATCGAGCCTGACCAAGACATCTTCGCCGCGATCTCGCTGATGCGCGATGCAGACATCAGGCACTTACCCGTTGTTTCTCACGGCCAGTTGCACGGCCTCGTCACAATTAAGGACTTGCTCAAGATCGAGCCAGACCTGTTCGAGATCCTCGTGCAGAAGTTCGAGCTCCGTGAGGAATCACGCAAGCCCGTGAACCGCATCACCGAGACTGAAGGTGTCTGCCAGAGCTGCGGCACGTACAGCGATGAGCTCACGCAAGAAGACGGTTCTCTCGTGTGCGAGAAGTGCGCGAGCGAGTAATTCTAGTATGATGGCGGGCGCGTTGGCGCTACAGGAGCGTACCGCGGCAGCATGGTCACCACTGGCGGTGGCGTGATGCACTTACCCCGCTGACAGACCTGTTTCTGGTATTGCCTGCTGATGAATGCTGCACGCATGCAATCACGATCGGTCTTGCATTCAGGCCGTGGAAGGGCGCAGATGCACTTGCTGCCGCTGCATCGCGATGCGAGGCCGCGAACACAGGTCTTTCCTGCGCAATCGCGATCAATCCGGCAATCGACCGTCGGCCGATATTGCACAGGCACGCAGAACAGGCATTGGCCGTTCCTGCACTCAGGATCGCGATCAGGAACCAAACCAGGCGCGCACAGAACGCGAATCGAAGGCACAAGCCGGATGCAATCCATCCGCGACCGACACTGCGATCCTGCGCTCTCGAGAGCGAACACTGCAGGGATGGCCAACAGCGCTGCCAACACCACGATCCCCCACTTCATGCTCCTTTTGAAGACAACGTAGTATAAATAGCTTCCTCAAAAGTTTTTTATAGCGGGCCAAAATCCAACAAGCTACACGGGGGGAGTCTCATGGAATGTGTCCAGATAGGAAAACCAGCGCCTGATTTCACGGCAGAAGCGTATCACGACGACAAGATCAAGAAGGTCTCGCTCAAGACCCTGCGCGGCAAGTGGGTCGTGCTCGTGTTCTATCCTGCAGACTTCACCTTTATCTGCCCGACCGAACTAGGCGAGCTCGCGGACAACTATGCGCTGTTCAAGAAGATGAATGCCGAAGTGCTCTCGGTGAGCACAGACACGGCGTTCGTGCATAAGGCCTGGCACGATGCCAGCATGACCATCAGGAAGATCAAGTTCGCGATGGTCGCTGACCCGACGCGCGCCATCTGCACGAAGTACGGCACGCTCATCGAAGAGCAAGGGCTCAGCTGGCGCGCCACGTTCATCATCGATCCTCAAGGAATCATCAAGTGGTTTGAGCTCCACGACAACAGCATCGGCAGGAGCACTGCAGAGATCATCCGCAAGCTCCAGGCAGCCCAGTATGTCGCCAAGAACCCGGGCGAAGTCTGCCCGGTCAGCTGGCAGCCAGGCAGGAAGACGCTCAAGCCAGGACTCAATCTCGTCGGGAAGATCTAGAACGCTTCCAACAGCATCAGGCTCGGGTCTTCGAGGTGCTTGATGATGTCGTTCACGAACCGCGCTGCTTCTGCGCCGTCGATGATGCGATGGTCGAATGTGAGCGAGACCGGCAGGATTTTCCTGATGACCGGCTTGCCATCCTTGACGACCACCTTCTCCTTGATGGCGCCGAGCGCGAGGATCGCGCATTCAGGATAGTTGATAACGGGCGTCGCGTGTTCGCCGCCGATCGTGCCGATGTTCGTGATGGTGAACGTGCCGCCCTTGAGGTCTTCGAGCTTGATCTCACGGTTCCTGGTCTCTTCGGCGCGCGCGTACAGATCCTTGGCGATCTCCAGGATGCTCTTCTGGTCACAGCCCTTGACCACCGGCACAATGAGTCCATCAGTCGTGTCAACGGCAAATCCGATGTTGTAATATTGCTTGACCACGATCTCGCCTGAGCTCTCATCGAGCGAGGAATTAACGTACGGATGCTCCTTGAGCGCGATGACCGCTGCCTTGGCGACAAACGGCAGATACGTGAGCGGGTAGCCTTTGTCCTCTGCGATCTTCTTTTTCTCACCACGGATCTTGGCGAGCTCGGTGACGTCCACCTCGTCGAAATGCGTGACCGGCACGGTCGTCTGGAAGGAACGCGTCAGGTTCTCGATGATGGCTTTGCGCACGCCTTTCACCGGGATGCGGAGCACGCGACCGTAATCCTCGAACGTGATCCTGGGACCGCGACGCTCGATGGCTGCGGCAGGCGGCGCCTTGCCTGAGGCATTGCGAACGTCTGCTTCAGTGATCCTGCCGTCAGGACCTGTTCCGTGGACGCGAGTGAGGTCAACACTGAGTTCTTGGGCGAGCTTGCGAACAGTAGGAAGCGCTTGGACGACCGTTACCGGCGATACCGGCGCAGCCTTGGGCGCAGGTTTTTCCTCTTCCTCATCAGGAGCTTCCTCAAGCTCACCAACCGCACCCGTTGCGCCTTTGGCGATGCGTCGCGCAGGAGCAGGCGCTTTTGCCTGAACTGTCTTGATTGCTTTTTCGCCAGTTTCGCCAATCGTGATCACCACGTCACCCACCTTGACCGTATCGCCTTCCTTGAAATTGATCTTCAGGATGGTCCCGGCCTTGGGCGAGGGCAGGTCAACGACTGCCTTGTCTGTCTCGATCTCTGCAATCGGCTGATGTTCCTTGACCGTGTCGCCTTCCTTGACGAGCCATTTCTTGATCTCGCCTTCGTGAATGCCTTCGCCGAGATCCGGGAGCTTGAAATCGAATGCCATCTAGAACCTCATCACCTCATCCACTGATGCCATGATTCGTTCAACGCTCGGCAAATAATCGAATTCGAGCTTGAAATACGGGAACGGAACGTCAAAGCCAGTGACGCGCTGCACCGGCGCCTTGAGGTTCAGCAAACAATGCTCTTGGATTCGGGCAGCGATCTCTGCGCCCCACCCGCCTGACCGTGGCGCTTCGTGCACGATGACTGCACGGCCGGTCTTCTGCACGCTTTTGATGATTGTTTCCTCGTCCAATGGCTGAATGGTGCGCACGTCAATGACTTCGGCATTCACGTTTGCTTCTGCAAGCTTGCTCGCTGCCTCCAATGTGTCCTTCATCATCGCGCCCCAACTGATGAGCGTGACATCGACGCCTTCGCGCGCGATGTCAGCCTTGCCGATGGGCGTGAAATATTCTTCCTCAGGGACTTCCATCTTGATCGCGCGATAGACTTTCTTCGGCTCCAAGAACATCACCGGGTCAGGATATTTCGTAGCGCTCAGCAACAGGCCTTTCGCGTTCAAGGGGTTGCTCGGGATGACGACCGTGAGGCCTTGCGTGTGCGCATATACCGCCTCCATGCTCTCGGCGTGATGCTCGAGCGCACGGATGCCGCCGCCATAGGGCGCGCGGACGATCATCGGGCACGTGAACCTGCCGCGCGAACGATTCCTGATGCGCGATGCGTGCGACACCAGCTGATCCCACGCCGGCGGGATGAACCCGTCAAACTGGATTTCTGCTATAGGCCGCATGCCATTGATCGCGAGGCCGATGCTCGTGCCGACGATGCCTGACTCGCTCAAGGGCGTGTCCACGACGCGCTCAGGACCGTACTTTTTCTGCAAGCCATCGGTGACCCTGAAGACACCGCCATCCTTGCCGATGTCCTCGCCGAGCAGCAGGATGCGCTCATCGCGAGCGAGCGCTTGGTCAAGGGCTTGGTTCAATGCCTCGACCATATTGCGCTTGGTCATTTCTTGAACCTCTGTAGATACTCCATCTGTTCCTTGAGATGGGTAGGAATCTGCGCGAAGACATTCGTGAACATATCCTCGGGGCTCGGCTGGTGCTTCTCTGCCTCAGCAACGGCTTTCTGCACTTCTTGCTGGCATTGGTCAACGACCTTCTTCTCCCAGGCAGCAGTCCAGATCTTCTTGGATTGAAGATATTTCCTGAAGCGCGTGATCGGGTCTTTCTTCGCCCATACCTGCAGTTCTTTCTCGCTTCGGTAGCGCATAGGGTCATCAGCAGTGGTGTGCGCGCCCATCCGATATGTCAACGCCTCGATCATCGTCGGGCCTTTGCCCGCATACCCCTTGGCAAGCGCTTCCTTGGTCGCGACATAGCACGCGAGGATGTCATTGCCATCAACGACAATGCCCTCAAAACCATAGCTAATCGCTTTCTGCGCCAAGGTCTGGGCGCGCGTCTGGCATCCCGCCGTATCGTAACAGGTCCGCGGCAGAGAGATCGCGTATTCATTATTGCGGCAGAGGAAGACGACCGGCAGTTCGTACACGCCTGCGAAATTCATCGCCTCATGGAAGTCTCCTTCGCTCGTCCCGCCATCGCCGAAAAAGGTGAGCACACCTATCTTCTCCTTGCGCATCTGCGCTGCCCAGGCAATCCCCACTGCGTGGGGCAATTGGGTCGCGATGGGGATGCAGACCGTGAGGTTATGTTGGCCTTCTGGTATCTTGTTGCCATCCTCAGAGCCGCCCCAATGGATGAAGAGGTTCTTGAGCGGGACGCCGCGCGTGATGAACGCGCCGTGCTCGCGATAGCTCGGCACGAGCCAGTCCTCCTTCTTCATCGCGAACGCGGGCCCAACGTGACAGGCCTCCTCGCCGAGCGATTGCGCATACGTACCGATGCGGCCTTCGCGCTGCATGTTCAACGCAGTCTGGTCAAACGTGCGCTCGAGCACCATCAACCGGAACAATTCCTTGAGCTGTTCTGCCGAGAGCTTGGGCTCGAGCTTCTTGTCCACCTTGCCATTCTCGTTAAGAATCTGCAGGTACGGGACGCTGAATTTGGCGATCGTTTCCTTTGGCATAAACCACTCTTTTTCGTCACAGGAACGGGATTATTTCTTTATAAGACTTTCGTCGACACAACAATTTTTATATCCACGGTTCCCCCTCCACCCCATGACCTGGCGCGTGTATATGGGATCGATGGATGCCGCGCTGCATCTCGCATTGGATGAGGTGTTGTTCTCCCGCGCAAAGAAAGGCGAGTACACGCTCCTGCTCCCCGACTATTCCTCGCCGTGTGTCGTCCTCGCGCACGATCAGCACATAAGCGATTATCTGGGCGACGGAACCATTGCATACACCCGATGCTTCACGCCAGGTGGCGCAATGCTCTGCGACAAGAACGTGCTGCCGTTCAGCATCATCGTCCCGCGGACGGTGGATAGCACAGGCTATCGCAAGGATGCAAAGGAAGCGCACAAGCATTTCGGCGGGCTCATCTGCCGCATCTTGCAGGACCTCTGCGGCGCCCGTGATCTCGTGATGGGCGAACAATTCTACATCAAAGTCCAGCGGTCGCCCAGGAATCTTCCCTTGGTCGGAACATCGCAGCGCGTGGAAAACGATGCCCTCCTCTATCACGGCGTGATCACGCTCGATCCCTGGGACGCAGACCGGTTGAACACGCTCATCCGGCTTCGGACCCGCGGCGATCTCAACGAATATGACAAGATCAAAGAACTCCCGTATGTGCGCGCGTATACGCCGCTTCCCCTTGATGATTTGAAGACGCGCATGCGCCTCGCACTCGCAGAACAGATCGCGGGAACGCGCGATATCCACGCGATTCCAGAAGCAGTGCGTCAAGAAGCAAATGATCTGGTTGCTGCCGTGTATCATAATGACGCGTGGAGGAAAGACGCACAACACCCTTCTTGGGACCGGGTTTCGTGCAATCGGCTGCAGGAAGGCCTGGGCTTCTGCATGCTCGGCAGCGAATTCCAACAATAATGTTTATATAGCACTTCGTCTGCAAGGACGCTATGACCGATGTGCCTGAGCGGATGCACGCGTGGAGCCACTTGGTGCTCTTCTTGATGCTGTTCATGATCGCCCTTGCCGTGATGCGTTTCGGCGGACCGACCGGCCTCGCGGCGAACAACCAGTCCATCAACGCGCAAGGCGTGGGCGACCTCAAGCCATTCCTGACCGCGGTCGGATTATTGATGGGATTGTTCATCGCTGCCGTGTTTGCGCTCGGCGCGAACCTCGATGGCGAGCGCAAGCCGATCGCAAAGCCGCAGGCAGAACAGACGCGCGAAGAGCCGGTCGTGCCCATCCAGGCGATCAATCACGAATTGCAGCGCATCCGCAAGCAGCTCCAGCGATTCCGATAAAGGTTTTTAAAGGGTCTTCTCCTTTTCTTCACCGCCCCGGTAGCGAAGTGGCTAAACGCGCTGGACTTAAGACGTCCAGTATCCTTCCAAAACAGCACAAGGATAACCGCGAGAAATCCAGTCCCGTAGGGGTTCGCAGGTTCAAATCCTGCCCGGGGCATTTTTTCCCTGCAAATCTTTAAATAGCGTTCCCTACGAGAAACGAGCATCTGCCTCCGTAGCATAGTAGCTATTGCGCAGCCTTGGTATGCGCTATCGCAACAAACAGGCTGAGGTCGCGGGTGCAACTCCCGTCGGAGGCTTATTCAGCATCGTGGAGGAAACATGCCAACAGACCGGAAAACCATGGACAAATTGAAGAGAGGATATCGTGATGAGCTTGCCGCGCTGGAAGAGAAGTGCAAAGGCGGCAATGCCACGCAGGAAGAATATAAGCAATTGACCAAGCTTCGCAAGAAGATGAAGTGATTTTCCTTATTTTTAGTGTCGACTGCGCTTCCAGAAGGGCTTGTGCTGCTTGTGTCGGCCGTGCTTCTGGAATGCCCCGCGCGCAGGGCCTGCGATGGTCGCGACTTTCTCAAATGCAGGAAGCGGTGCGGATACGATCTGCCGGCCCAGACTGCGTGACATCTGCTGGAAGTCACGCGCGTCCTGTGGCGTGACGAACGTGACCGCGTCGCCCTTCGCGCCTGCCCGTGCCGTGCGGCCAATGCGATGGACATAATCGTCAGTAGTCATGGGCAGGTCGTAATTGTAGACGTGCGAGATGTTGTCGATGTGCAGGCCGCGCGAAGCGACATCGGTCGCGACAAGGACCCCGATTCCGCGCTTATGGAGATTGCTGATAGCTTGGATGCGTTTGCTTTGCGAGAGGCCGCCGTGGATGGGTGTGGCGTCGATCCTTTGCGCGCGCAGGCTCTTCGCGACCTTGTCGCAGTTGCGCCGCGTCGCGCAGAAAACAAGCGCGATTCCTGAGGTTTCCTGCTTCAGGCAGTGCACAAGCAGCGACAGCTTGTCCTGCGCATGGACCGCGTACGCCCGCTCAGCAAGCAGGCTCGTGTCCACGTGGGTCTTCCCCTGCACGGAAACCGGCGTGCGCATATAGCGGTGAACGAGCGAGCGCAGCCGCGGAGAGAGCGTCGCGCTGAACAGGACTGTCTGGCGCTCCCGGGGCGTCTGGCGTATGATTTTCTCGACGTCGTCGACAAAACCCATGTCGAGCATCCGGTCTGCCTCGTCAAGGACAAGGTAACGGACGGCATTGAGCCGCACCCCTTGCCCGATCACGTCCAAGAGCCTTCCTGGAGTCGCGACGACGACGTCTGCCGTGCGCAGGGCTTTGAGCTGCGGGCCGATTCCGACGCCACCGAAGACAGGGACAATCCTGAGATGCATATATTTCGCGAACCCATTGAGCGCCTCGCAGACCTGCATGCATAATTCGCGCGTGGGAGTCAGAATCAGCGCGTGGATCCCCTTGCCATGGGTGAGCTCGCTGAGAATGGGGAGCCCAAAGGCAGCGGTCTTTCCCGAGCCGGTCTGCGAATGCCCGATGACGTCCTGGCCTGAACTGATCAGCGGAATCGCCTTTTCCTGGATTTGCGTCGGAGACGCATAGCCCTGGTCGTCGATGGCTTTCAGTATCGGGACGGGCAGATGGAAATCAGTGAAGTGCATGTGGATGCTCCAAGGTATTCTATTCTTCGAACTATATCTTTGAGAATAGTAATTGAATTCCACGAAGGCCTAGTTATAAATGTTTGCATCCCGCGTCCCGGGCAACGTTGCGAACCGAAAGGTATAAATTCTCTTACATAAAGTGTAATGGTGTGAATTCGTACGCAATCCTGTTTGTACTCTCGCTCGCCGTGCTCATCGGCGTCGCTTCATACCTCTATCCGCGGCGGAAGCAGGTCGATGAGATGCACGGGATGATGGTCGGCATGACGCTCGGCATGATTGCCGGACTCGTGACCGCCACACTCTACCTGATTCCCACCGGCAACTTCCTCTGGGGCGTCATCCTGGGAAGTATTGCTGGCCTCGTGTTCGGCATCCCTTCAGGTAGGCTCGGAGGACACCTCGGCGTGATGGAAGGCGTCGTCGCCGGCCCGATGGGCGGAATGATGGGCGCGATGCTCGGCCAGATGATACGACCGTTTGACATCGAAGTGTTCATTCCCTTCTTCACCGCGATATTCCTGCTCACGATGATCGGCATCACGTACTCAGTGCATTGCGGCGTGAGCTGCTGCGGAGGCAGGAAGAAGCCTGCGCCTGTGGGCAACGCATTCATCGCGCCCTGGACGATTGCCGCGATCATCCTCCTGAGCGCAAGCATCGTGCTCTCGTTTCCCCTCGGCACGTCGACACCCACGGCGACCAGCAGCACCGTGAAGCTTCCTGGCTATTTGCAATCATTCACCGAAGAAATCAAGGGTGACGCTGTCGTGAACGGCAACGTGCAGGAAATAACGATGAAGATCGCGCAATCGCGCTACACGCCCAATGTCATCGTGGCAAAGAAAGGCATCCTGCTCAAGCTCAACGTCATCGCCGAGGAAGACGCAGGCTGCGCGAGCGAGATCGTGTTCCCGGAATTCAAGATCCGCACGATTGTCGGCCCAGGCACGAGCAAGGTGCTCGACATCCTGCCTGAGCGCGAAGGCGAGTTCCTGTTCCGATGCTCGATGGATATGGCACGCGGAAAACTCATCGTCATACCGTAAAGCTTAAAGCCCTGCATTCTCACGTCAACCATCATGAGACACTTCCTGCTGATCACGTTGCTCATCCTGGCAAGTTGCGCTGTTCCGCAACAACCGCACGCGAACCAAACGCGATGCGCGTGGCCTGAGATCGCTTCTGACAGCGGCTGCTGCCGCGACCTCAATGAGAATGGCATCTGCGACACCAAGGACTTCGCGTCAGAGATCGAGGCAGAAAAGCAGCAGGAGTATGAGGCAGCCGCGCAAAAGGCGCGTGAGACTGCAGCGCAATCAGGCAAGCTCCGCAGGACCATCGTCAATGACTTGTATGATGCGGCAAAGGCAGTCACGAGCTATCGCTTCCGCTACCAAGGCGATGACGTCATCGTCACGCCTGAAGGCGTCGTGCGCAAGCTCCCCCACGACCGCAGCATCGGAATCCACGAAGTTGATGGGAAGAAATACGATGTCGTGATCAACACCATCATGCTCGACTTGTTCAACAAGCAGGCGACTGCGCAATGCGTTCCCCGCGAGGAATTCACGCGCACCCAAACGCCGTCACCGTGCGACAACTATCTCGGCATTGATTTTGACGTCATCTTCTGGGAATACCACTTGCGCTTGCCCACGGAATGGCTTGAGAACTTCCTGAACCGCAAGCCATATGAGGCATTGCCTGGCGGCGACATCGGCAAGCTCAAGACCACCATTTATCGCTTCGCTGATCTGCAGGACGCGACGCGCAAGACCTATCTCTGGGTGGATGACCAGACCAAGATGCCTGTCCGCATCGAAGTCTGGGAAGGCGACAAGCTCAGGCAGCATGAGGAATACGTGGACCTCTACGCGATCTGACCGTAACGCTTTTATCCTCAAAAGAGCACCAAGGACGTATGGCGGAAAAAAGAGGGTTCTTCCATTACCTCCTGCACAAGAAATACCACGCGCACGAATTCATCGAGCCCGTGCTCGCACTGCCGTTTGCCTATGCCCTCCTGAGGATACTGGAAGGCCAGTTCAACACGCTCACCTTCATCCTCATCTTCGTGCTCGTGCTCATCTACCTGCCCACCATCATCGTCTTCATCGACAGCAAGAGGTACGCATGAAACACATCCTCGTGCTCCTATTCCTCCTTCCCGGCGTCCTTGCCGCTGCAGACTGCGAAGAAGCCTATGACGGGATGCAGATCAGCAAGGACACGCGGCTCTGCAGCCGGAGCGTTGACGTGCCGAACAGCATCAGCATCACGGCGAACGACATCACGCTCGACTGCAACAAGGCGATCCTGCGCGGCACCAGCCTCGCTGAAGGCCAAGGCATCATTCTCGAACACGTCACGGGCGTCACGGTCAAGGAATGCACCATCATCAATTTCAACACCGGAATCCTGGTCAAGGAATCCAACCGCAACACCATCATCGACAACACCCTGCTCAAGAACAACATCGGCATCCGCCTGATCCAATCATTCGAGAACCGCTTCGAGAACAACGCGGACAAGAGCCATATTCGACCGGTGAGCGCAATCGCCTCAAAATTCAATTCCTTCTGGCTGACGAACAAGGATCTTGATCGCGCGTTCTGCGAAGTCAACCTGTGCAACCAGGCAGGGCCGATGAACCCCTGCGCAGACAATGATTTCTACTGCAGCCCGAGCTGCACTGCCGAGAACGACCAGGACTGCGCGGCACCTGAACCGCTTCCTGAGCTGCCCGTCGCGGTTGAGCAACCACTGCCTGCTGCAATCACTGAGCTTCCTTCAGAAGCGGTGCGCACTGAGGCAGCACCCGTATCTTTTATGGGCTTGCTGCCAGAAAAGGCGCGCTTCTGGGTGATGGCGTTTGTCTTCATTATCACGTACGTGATCGGTTTTCTCGCGTTCCAACTCCATCACGCGCACGCGCGAAACTAATATATAGGAGAAGCGCTCGTTCCAGCGTAAAAGAGGTTGTTCGGTGTCGTCGAGAACAGTGGTTCTTCTGGTTGCAGTCATTCTCCTAGCTCCCTCGGCACTCGCGGCGAGCAGGACATGCACGCGCTTGATCGACCCGCCGCGCATCGACCAGTCAATCCGCTTATGCGCAGACAACTTTTATTCTGATGGCATCACGATCATCGCAGACAATGTCGTGCTCGACTGCGGCACCGCCGTGCTCAAGGGCAAATTCAAGAGCACAGGCATCACCATCCAGGACCGCAAGCACGTCACGATCAAGAACTGCCAAATCGCGAATTATGACACTGGCATCATCATCAAGAACTCCCGCGACATCACCATCATCGGTTCAAGCCTCATCAGGAACCTCATCGGCATCAAGCTCATCGATTCCTCCAAGGTCACGGTGGAGCAGAGCATGGACATCAGCATCACCCGACCAGTGCACGCCATCAATTCCAAGGGCAATGTGTTCCAGTACGTCAACAAGAAACTCGAAGGCGACCAGTGCAGGCTCAACCAATGCAACACGCCGAGCGGCATTGCTGCGCATGAGCGCTCACTCGCGAAAGCAGAAGCGCCCAAGAACACATTGCGCAGGCTGCTGAGCGACAATCTCCGCGCCTGGATCGCCTAGCACGGCAGAATATTCTCGACGACCAATGCTTGCTTGCTGCACAGCTGACTGTCCAGCTTCGGCGTCAACTTGACCTGCTGCACCGCACCCACGTCGCCGACCGAGAACGTGATGGGCGTCGCGCTGCCGCGCGGCAAGGGCTGGGCCAGGACGCTCTCCTGCACTGAGATTCCCTGTTCAGCGACGATACGCGCGTGCAGGTCAGTGATATCTGCATCAGGCCCATTATCGAGCAATGTCTTGATCACGCCGCCGTCCTGGCAGAACTGCTGCACGCCCTTGAGCGTGATGATGGAGAACGAGACCATGTCGCAGTTCGTGGGCGCTTCCTGCACGCCCTGCACGAACTCTGCCTTCTCCTCGATGTAGTCCTCACCCCAACTCATCACTGCCACACCCATCCCTACGGAAAGGGCGATCAGCAATAAGGTCGCGACCAAGGGAGAAACACCGCGCGTGTTGGATAGGAACTTCATCGTGCCTCTTTTGAACTTCACGAGTCAAACTCATTTATAAATATAGCGGAAGACAAAACATATAAACTAGACGACGCTCGGAAACAGCATGGTCGAAGAACAGCACGCGTCCCCTGATGAGCAGGGCCAACAGCAATGCATCTTCTGCCACATCGCGTCAGGCCGCGTGGCGAGCAAGAAGGTCTATGAGGACGACAAGGTCGTCGCGGTTCTTGATATCAATCCTGCGAACCCCGGCCACGTGCTGATCGTCCCGAAAGAGCATTACGTGATCATGCCGCAGATCCCTGAGGACATCTTGCAGCACATAGGCATGGTCGCGAAAGGCGTCTCTCACGCGCAATTGCGGGCATTGAAAGTGCAAGGCACCAACCTCTTCGTCGCGAACGGCGTCGCTGCCGGCCAACGAGCGCAGCATTTCATGATGCACGTGATCCCGCGCAGGGAAGGCGACCAGATCGGCTTTGCCATCCCGGAAAAAACGATGAGTGCTGCAGATATGAAGAAAGCGCAGCAGGTCCTCAAGAAAGCGCTCGCCAAATCACTCGGCCTGAACGCGCCTGACGCGCCTGAATCGCACGAGGAAGAGCAAGTGCCGCACGAAGAAGCGAAAAAAGAGCCCGAAAAGAAGAAAGAAGTGGCGCCCAAAAAGGAAGCGCCGGCGAAGAAACCAGGCAAGGGCGCAAACCTGGATGAAATCGCGCGTTTGCTGGGTGGATGATGAGCTGCACGATCTGCGACCTGGTCAAGGACAAGCACGGGATGCTGTTCGAGGACGAACACCTCGCGATCGTGCTCGCCCAAAAGCCAGCGGTTCCCGGGCACGTCCTGCTCGTGCCCAAGCAGCACGCAGCGATCCTCGAGCAGATCCCTGACTTCGTGATCGGCAAGCTCTTCGACAAGGCGAACAAGGTCTCTATCGCGGTCTTCGAGACGCTCGGCGCCGAGGGGACGAACATCATCGTCAACAACGGCATCGCCGCAGGCCAGACCGCGAACCACTGCATCGTCAACGTGCTTCCGCGGCGTCAGAACGACGGCCTGGACTTCGCCTGGCAGCCCAAACAGCTCTCCGAAGAAGAGATGAGCACGGTCGAGCTCACGCTCAAGGAAGAAGCCAAAGGCATCGGCGCGTTCGAGAAAGAAAAAGCAAAGCCAAAAGAAATACCTGCCAAAAAAGCAGAAGAGATCAAGGAAGCGAAGGACGATATCAATTATCTTCTCAAGCAATTGGAACGGTTGCCTTAGAACAAGAATCACAACGGGCTTCCCAACCACAAACTCAAAACGAACCCGATGAGGAATGTCGGCGTGAACGGGATGCCTTCCTTGACGATCACGTGCTTCACCTTGAGCCGCGTGAGTTCTCGGATCTGCGCCTTGGTGATGCCTAAGTCTTTCGGTCCGCAGAGATACTTGCCCTTGTGCGTGACCGGCTTCGCGATCCAATCGCCTTCAGTGAGCTTGTCCACGGCAATCTTCTTGATCATGCAGCACTGCTCGACGACCTTGATGCCGAGCGCCGAATAGAACAGCACGGGAACCGCGATTCCCAGGACCAAGGAGAGCACGCGCAAGAACACGTCATCGGTCGCGATGGCAAACGCGAGACCGAAGATGAACACGCCGAGCAAAGGAACGTGCACCCAGCGGAGCGCGCGAGAGAGCATCTGATACTGCTTGAGAAAGGCGTTCTTGTTTTTTGCCGCGAGCACTACGCTCCAGACCAGGCCGTATGCGGCGCCGACGAGCAATGTCCACATCAGGAAGATTGTTGCAGGATGCTGCGAGAACCCGAAGCCGAGCAATGCGCCCATCGCCATCAAGAGCTTGCTATCCCCGCCGCCCCATTGGCCGGTATAATACATCACGATGGCGATCGCGAAGAACACGATGAAGCCCAGCACGCCCTCGCCCACGATGCGCAAATCGCCCAGTGAGATGCTCGACAATGCGCGCAGCCCGATGCCTGCGATGATGCCTGCGAAATTCACCCAGTCAGGGACCTCGCGCGTGCGGAGATCAGTGTATGCCGCGATTGCGAGGATGACGAACGCGATCGAGAACAGCACTGCTTCAAGCATACGGCCAATCGCGCAGAACCTATATAAATAATTACTCCTTGGAAAGGAGGATGCCTACGACGGAAAATGCGGACGAGGGCGTTTCCTTGAGCCCACAGCCCTTGCCCACGCACGTCGCGATCGCCGTGATCAACCCGGTATCAACAGAGAACACGGTACGCACCATCATCGAGCTCATCACCATGCTCGTCGCGCTCAAGATCCCCATGCTCACACTCCACTTTACCTCGAGCGCGACTGAGGAAGAAGTGAACACGATCGTGACCTTGTTCACTGCGCTCCTCCACGAACCGATGCTCGACCAGCACCAGATCAAGGTGAGCGTGCTCGGCAGATGGTATGAGCTCCCTGACCGCGCGCTCGAACCGATCAAGCACGTGATCTCTGCCACGAGCGACTATGACCGCCACTTTGTCAACATCTGCACGCGCTATGACGGCCAGGAAGACATCGTAGACGGCGCAAAGCTCCTCGCGAAGAATGTCCAACTCGGCAAGCTCGCGCCCGAGCAGATCAGCAAGCAGACGCTCAAGGACGCGATGCTCGTATCGATGCTCTTGCCGCCCAACCTCATCATTTATCCGAAACCTGCGCGCGCGACGCACGGAGTCCTGCTCTGGGATTCCACGCAGGCAGTGATCCATTTCTCTGACAGCGAGTGGAAGGATTTTGGCAAGCAAGCTTTTTTAAGGAGTCTCGCATTCTTCCAACACCATGGTTAAGATCACATTCGCACGCGGCGCCAAGACCATCGAAGTCCTCGATGACGTCTATTCCAAGGAAGAGGCAGAAGCGGTCGCGGGCGAGCATCGCACGCAGGCATTCGGCTTCCTCGCGAGCATCCGCAAGGCGTTCGAGAAGCAGCAGAAGCAGATCCTCCTGACTGGCTATCAGAAACTCTACATCCCGTTCTGGCACGTCGTCGGCGAGAGCGTGCAGGAATACCGGCGCAAGTCCACCTACCAGTTCGCGGTCCGGCCAGAAGTGCGCAGCGTCACGATCAACAAGAAAATCATCCCGGTCGATGAGAACGAGCCGGTATGCGCATTCGAAGGCATCGATCATTGCTACGAGCAGTATTCCAAGACCATCCTCCAGGGTGCCGCCGATGAAAACGAGAAGAACCTCGATCGTTATCTCGAATGCAAGCGCAAGAACGTCAAGAATCTGGACAGCGTGCAAGGCCGATCGCAGACCATTGTCGCGCCCATCAACACCCGCGCATCCTACCTCGTCAATCAATTGATCAAGGATCTGGTGAAGCCCATCCAGGCAGACGAGATCCTCAAGGAATATGTCGAGATCACGCGGCTCGCGCTCGTCCTGCGGCCTGTGCATGTGTTCGAGTTCCAGGAAGAAGGTTCGACCGCGCGCAAGACCGTGGAAGTGGACGCGATCACCGGCGCCTGGAGGCGTGGCGAGCGCCTGCTCACCGGTGCGCTCAAGAAGAAAATGCTCTCTGACGGCATGTTCGAGATCGGTTCAGAGCTTGCCGCGACCGTGATCCCTGGCGCAGGAGTCGCAGCTGCTATCGGCAGGCAGCTCCATCGGCGCCAAGAGCACGGCCGCGCGGTCAAGCAGATGCAGCAATGGCGCAAGAACTACGAGCAGAAGCGCAAGAAGTGAGTTCTACCATAAGTTTTATAAATCAACCATTGATTTGCGAAGTAAACCGATGACACAATGATGCCGCCGACAACGTCGGCAGGCAGAGTGAGGTGTGTTTCTTATCCTCACAGTTTCGGTGGGAGGCAAATCACTATGGCAGACAAAGGACCCGCAGAAAAGGCACTTGAAGCGGTCGAACTCGCACGCAGCACCGGGAAGATCAAGAAAGGCACGAACGAGGTCACCAAGGCGCTCGAACGCGGCACGGCGAAACTCGTCGTGTACGCCAAGGACGTCCAGCCGGCAGAAGTCGTGATGCACCTGCCCTTGCTCGCGAAGGAGAAAGGCATCCCGTGCATCGAGGTCGCCAGCAAGGAAGAGCTCGGCGCAGCCGCAGGCATCAAGGTGCCCACCGGAGCGGTCGCGATCCTCGCCGAAGGCGAAGCCAAGAACATCATCAAGGAATTGAAGGCATAGGACGATGGGCGATTCAAAACCAAAGCTCAAGGAAACGGCGCCGGCAGCGCCTGCGCCCAAGCCCGCAGAAGGCGCGATCAGGTTCACGTTCGCGACGCCTGCGCGCGTCGAGGAGATCATCGGACGCACCGGCACGCGTGGCGAAGCAGTCCAGGTCCGCGTGCGCGTCCTCGACGGCCGCGACAAGGACAAGGTGATGCGCCGCAATGTCAAGGGACCGGTGCAGAAGGACGATATCCTGATGCTCCGCGAGACCGAGATCGAGGCGCGGCCGATGAACAAGGGCGGACGGGGAGGCAGCTAAATGGCGCGCTGCTCCTTCTGCAGGCGGCTCATCGAGCCCGGCACCGGCATCATGTTCGTCAAGAATGACGGACGTATCTTCCTCTTTTGCACGCACAAGTGCGAAAAGCACACGTTGAAATTCGACCACAAGCCGCGCACCACGCGCTGGACGCTCGAGTTCGCGCGCGAGAAGAGGCACGCGAAAGCGGCGGTGAAAGAGGAGAAGCAATGATTGAACGGACGCTCGTCCTGCTGAAGCCTGACGCGGTGCAGCGCGCATTCATGGGAGACATCCTCACGCGCTTCGAACGCGCAGGCCTCAAGATCGTCGGAGCCAAGATGGTCTGGGCGGACGAGACGTTCGCGAAGAAGCATTATCGTGAAGAGCTCGCCAAGCGCCGCGGCGAACACGTGCGCCAGATGAACGTGGACTTCCTCAAGGAAGGCCCGGTGCTGGCACTGGCATTGGAGGGCGTCGAGGCGGTGGAGATCGTCCGCAAACTCGTCGGCCCGACCGAACCCAAGGCAGCGCCGCCCGGCACGATCCGCGGCGACTATTCCCACGTCTGCTACAGTTACGCAGATGCCAAGAAGACCGTCATCCGCAACCTCATCCACGCGTCATCGGACAAGAACGACGCGAAACTCGAGCTCGAACTGTGGTTCGCGCCCCAGGAGCTCCACAGCTACAAGAACGTTCACGACATCCATTTGTTTTGAGGCACGATGGCAGAAAAAGAGACGCAATTGCAGAAGATGAAGCGGCTGTCAGACAAGCAGCAGAACATCCGCAACATCTGCACGAGCGCACACATCCACCACGGCAAGACCGCATTCACGGATAATCTTCTTGCTGCGGTAGGACTGATGTCCGAAGTCGCCGCGGGTTCTTTGGAGAAGGGAATGGCGACCTGGCAGCACGCTGACGAGCAGGAACGCCTGATGACCGTTGACGCGGCAAATGTCTCGATGGTCCACGAGTTCGAGGACCAGGAATACCTCATCAATCTCATCGACACGCCCGGCCACATCGACTTCGGCGGCAACGTCACGCGCGCGATGCGAGCCATCGACGGCACCATCGTGCTCGTGTGCGCGTCTGAAGGCATCATGCCGCAGACCGAGACCGTCCTGAAGCAGGCATTGCGCGAACGCGTCAAGCCGGTCCTGTTCATCAACAAGGTCGACCGACTCATCACCGAATTGCAGTTCACACCTGAACAGATGCAGGAACGCTTCCTCAAGATCGTGCTCGAGTTCAACAAGCTCGTCGAGACCATCGCAGAGCCTGAGCTCGGCAAGAAATGGCGCGTGGACATCGCCAATGGCTCGGTCGCATTCGGTTCTGCGCGCGAGAACTGGGCATTGTCCGTGCCATTCATGAAGAGGAAGAACATCTCCTTCAAGGACATCCTCAAGATGTATCAGGAGATGACTGAGCAGCAACGCCAGGACTGGACCTGGAAGAACTGCCCCTTGCATGAAGTCGCGCTGGACATGGTCACCAAGCACTTGCCCAACCCGATCGAGGCGCAGAAGTACCGCGTTCCCCGGATCTGGCGCGGAGATATGGAATCCCAGCTCGGCAAGGACCTCCTCAGCTGCAACCGCAGCGGCAAGCTTGCCTTTGTCGTCACGCGCATCCTCATCGATCCCAAATCAGGACGAGAAATCTCCGCAGGACGATTGTATTCCGGCACTGTCAAGGAAGGGATGCCGGTGTACCTGAACATGGCGAAGCAGCAGCAGCGCGTCGCCCAGGTGATGATGTACCAAGGCATCAAGCCCGAGATCATCGGCGAAGTCCCTGCAGGCAATGTCCTTGCGCTCTCCGGCATCTCGGCACAGGCAGGCGAGACCATCACCGAAGCTCCTGAGCACCCGTTCGAGGAACTCAAGCACATCTTCGAACCCGTCATCACCAAGGCGATCGAGCCGGCAAAACCACAAGATCTTTCGAAACTCGTCGAAGTCTTGCGCAAGGTCGCCAAGGAAGATCCCTCGGTCAAGATCGAGATCAACCAGGAGACTGGCGAGAACCTCTTGCACGGCATGGGGGAGCTCCACCTGGAGATCATCGAGAATCGCATCAAGACCGAGAAAGGGGTCCAGGTCAAGACCTCGCCGCCCATCGTGGTGTTCCGCGAGACCGTGACCAAGAAGGGCCCTGAAGCAGAAGGCAAGTCGCCGAACAAGCACAACAAGATCTACATCTATGTCGAGCCCTTGGAGCCGCACGTGCGTGAACTCATCAGGAACGGCGACCTCCCGGAAGGCAGGATCAAGAAGAAGGATCTGGCGATCCGCGACTCGCTCGTGGAGGTCGGGTATGACAACGACACTGCGCTGGCGGTCAAGAACATCTACAAAGGCAACATCTTCATCGACAAGACCAAGGGCATCGTCCAGATCGGCGAAGTGATGGAATTGCTCCATGACGGTTTCGAACAAGTCATGGACGGCGGACCCTTGGCGCGTGAGCCGTGCTTCGGCGTCAAGGCCGTGCTCACCGACCTGAAACTCCACGAGGACGCCATCCACCGTGGACCTGCGCAGATGTATCCTGCGGTCCGTGAATGCATCAAGCTCTCGATGATGGGCGCAGGGCCTGCGGTCTTCGAGCCGATCCAGACGCACGTCATCGAAGCGCCCATCGAGTACATGGGCGACATGACGCGGCTCGTGATGAACAAGCGCGGCCAAGTCCTGGACATCCAGGAAGGGACGCAAGCGGTCATCAAGGCAAAGCTGCCTGTCCAGGAAATGCTTGGGTGGAGCTCAGACCTGCGTTCTGCGACCGGCGGTCGCGGCACCAGCTCATTGGCAGATCAGACATTCGAGAAGCTGCCTGCGGAGCTGCAGGACAAGGTCGTCCGGCAGATCGTCCAGCGCAAGGGACTCACCGCAGGAATGCTCGGGGCGTAAGAGAACGAGAGCGTTCTCGAAAGCTTTATAAATAAGACACTTTCAAATCGTCTATATCTCGTTTCGAAATACGGAGGGGTATCAGTATGGCAAAAGGAAAACCACACATCAACATCGTCTTCGTCGGCCACGTCGACCACGGTAAATCGACGACTGTCGGTCGATTGCTCTTCGACGCAGGAACGGTTGACGAACAGACGCTTCGCAAGCTCAAGGAAGAGGCAGAACGCCTCGGCAAGGGCGGATTCGAATTCGCCTTCGTGATGGACCAGCTCAAGGAGGAACGCGAGCGTGGAGTCACCATCGACCTGAGCCACAAGAAGTTCACCACGCCGAAGTTCGACTTCACCATCATCGACGCGCCTGGACACCGGGACTTCATCAAGAACATGATCACCGGCGCCTCGCAGGCAGACGCTGCAGTCCTCGTCGTGGGTTCGGAAGGAGTCCAAGCCCAGACCAAGGAACACGCATTCCTGTGCAAGACGCTCGGCGTCACGCAGATCATCGTCGGTGCGAACAAGCAAGACCTCAACAAGTACGACCAGAAGAAGTTCGAGGCGACCAAGACCGATGCATTGAACCTGTTGAAGAGCGTCGGCTACAAGATCGAGAACGTCCAGGTCATTCCGCTCGCATCGTATCCGGGCGACAATGTCGTGAAGAAAAGCACGAACATGGCCTGGTACACCGGCCCCACGCTCTTGGAAGCGTTGGACAAGCTCAGCGCGCCTGAGAAACCGACCAACCTGCCCTTGCGCCTGCCCTTGCAGGACGTATACAACATCAAGGGCATCGGCGTCGTGCCGGTCGGACGTGTCGAGACCGGAGTCATGAAGGTCGGCGACAAGATCATCGTCATGCCTGCCCGTGAGGGCAAAGGCATCGCAGGTGAGGTCAAGTCGATTGAGATGCACCACGAGGCAATCCAGGAAGCAGAGCCTGGCGACAATGTCGGCTTCAACGTGCGTGGCATCGAACTGAAGGATATCGCGCGTGGAGACGTGCTCGGACATGCGAACAACCCGCCCACAGTGGCGACGGAGTTCACGGCCCAGCTCGTCGTGCTGAACCACCCGACCGTCATCACGGTCGGCTACACGCCAGTCTTCCACATCCACACCTCGCAAGTGGCGTGCCAGTTCACTGAACTGGTGAAGAAGATCAACCCTGCGACCGGAGAGACGTTGCAGGAGAAGCCTGACTTCATCAAGAACGGCGACGTCGCGGTCGTGAAGATCAAGCCGATGCAGCCGCTCGTGATCGAGAAGCAGAAGGACATCCCGAAGCTGGCGAAGTTCGCCATCAGGGACTCCGGAAGCACGGTCGCCGCAGGAATGTGCATCGACCTGGTCAAGAAGGCCTAAAACAGTTTATTTTTATTTTATGAACCAACCTCATGCAAAAAGCCCGTATCAAGTTGGCGAGCATCGATATCGACAAGCTCAATCAAACCTGCGCGTTCATTAAAGATATCGCCGACAAGACTGGCGTTGACATCCGGGGCCCTATTCCGCTTCCCACGAAGCGCATGAAGGTTTCTACCAAGCGTTCTCCCTGCGGTCGCGGCTCAGCCACCTGGGAACGCTTTGAGATGCGCGTCCACAAGCGCCTCATCGACCTGGGCCTTGATGAACGCGCTTTGCGCTTGGTCATGAGAGTTCCCATCCCCGAAGGCCTCAACATCGAAATCGAGATGATCGATGTTTAAGCTGCGAAGGACTTCTGATCCAAACCCGAAGGCCAGTCAGCTCTGCTGACGGTGCCTGAAGGCCTCAATATCGAGATGATTGATGTTTAATTCTGATATCACTATTGGTGAGAACCATTCGAGAATGTAGCGGATTTTAGTTATTCTGGTTTTGTGCAGCTGAGACAGCGGCGTTGACTGTATAGGAAAAGAGATGGAGGTTGGCTTGGTCGTTGATGGCGGCTGCTGTGCTGGAAAAGATAGTCCTGTTCTGGTCATCGATGATCTGAATGGGGAACTGGTAGGCACGAATGTACAGCACCGTGTAGCCGTTGGCGAGTCTGGCTCTGGAAACAGACCGTCGTTCAACATACTCAAACGGTGCCTGCTCCACGACCGCGAGATCAATATACGGTCCTAAGATGTCATACACGGTGGGGATATTGAAGAGGTCGTACGAGACCGGGATTGTTTCATAATAGCTGCCGACCTTCATGCAGAGCCAGTCGATGATACAGGTGGCTGTTGCGGTTTTTGAGGAATGGTTGAGGAACACGCGGTCGATCATCAGGTTTGGAACAAAGAAGCGGTTTCTTTGGTATCTGATGAGCGTGGTATTCGCAGAGACATCAATCACGTATGGGTATTCGGTACTATACACTGCATAACGGTAATGGATGATGTTACGCGTGCCGTTGAGGAGCAGGGCTCTGAGCGTGAGCGGTTGAGGTTTTGGAGGGACAAAAACAAGAGGGGGCGTGGCCTCTGGCCTGGGGACTTCAGGTTCCTCAGGGACGGACGTGACGTGGGGCAAGAGTGGGAGTTGCGGTGGTGCGAGAGCAATGCCGGCATCAGCAGGCACAGGCGGCATGAGGATGTATGGGAAGAAGTGTTGTTGGAATGAGAAGAGACCGATGTACAGGAGGATGAGCAGAAGAACGGTGCGAAAGGTGATCATGGTGCCTCGGTTGGGGCGTTGTTATGCATGAGAGGTTCCTTTCACGACGGTATGGATGGTGACTTGGTGACGGTGTTTCTTGGTGAATCCTCGGCAGACAATGCTGCTCATCCACCAGACGTTGAGGATGACCCAAATCGAATTGTTCACCGTGCTGTTGCTCAAGCCATACAAGTATACGCTCAGCGGGATGGCGAAGAGCCCTGCGATCAGGAGGAATAATTGCGGAAGGACGAGGAAGATTCTTCGACGCTGCTCTTCGACTTTTTGGGTAACGAGGTAAGGCATTTTTTTCGGTTTGAGCGCGAGGAAGATCGCTTTGAGGTAGACCGGCCAAAGGCCTGCCCAGTATTTGTTGCTTTGGTGTCCATTGTTGACGAGCCAGTAAAAACCTATGATGGATATCAGGCTCGGAGCCCGATACAAGAGGTATTCTGTTCCGGCGAGTACCGCCGGGATGTTTGTCAAGAGGGAAATGATTGGGATGATGAGGAGCGTGGGAACGACGAGGGCTGCGATGAGGTAATGCAGGGTGATCTCCAAATAATGGAAGCGTTGGCTGACCCTAAGCTTGCGCTGCAGGAAGGGGGTTTTCTTAAAGAGAAGCCGCAAGCCATCCACCGCCCAGGTGCCGCGTTGCTTGTAGATGTTTTGGATGTCTTGTGGTGCGAGTCCGATGGTCAGGGGTTCATTGATGTAAACACTGGTGTATCCTACTTTGTTCAGCTCATATGTGGTGGTCAGATCCTCGACAAGATTCCATGTTGAGAAGCCGCCGATCTTCTCAATCGCGCTCCGAAGATAGATTACGCCGCTGCCGGTGCTGGTCGGGCAGTCATCGGTATGTTTTCCCACTTGCATGTGTTCATAGAACATGACGTCCTGATTGAAGTCTTTCTCGTGGACGTCGAACCGCTGACGGGTGGTCACAACAGCGATCGAGGAATGGTCCTGAAAGTGACCGAGCATTCTCTTGATGATATTTTGCTTGGGGATTTGGTCGGCATCAAGAACCAGGATGAATGGGGAGTGCGTCTTGGCAAGCGCTGCATTAAGGTTGCCGGCCTTTGCATGAGTGTTCTGCCCGCGCGAAAGGTATTGTGCGCCCATTTTTTTTGCGAGTGTGTGTAACTCAGGCCTCGGCCCATCATCGAGGAGGTACACGTCCTTTTGGTCATAATCAATCGCAACTGCAGCAGCGAGTGTCCGCTCGACCATGCTGATCGGTTCGTTATAGCAGGTCACAAAGACATCGACCCTGCCTTCAGGTTTGTGAAGAGTCTCTTTGGTGGCGCGTCTCTCCCAATGGCAGATACAGAATAGCACCGTCAGGGAGAAAAGGGCCCATTCTGAAGCGTAGAGCACGTAGCCAAGCGGTCCATTGATGAGCCGAGAGGCCCAGATAAGATACTCAAGATTAAGGAAAATGACGATGGGAAGAATGAATTTTACTTTCATGAGAAACGACGTGGGCAAGTTGGTTTATATAATTTTTGATAGATGGAAACGTTCACCTTTTGGCAGGTGTATCTACTTAGTCAGGTGATGCGTGCCTTGAATATCAGAAATCCATCAGCGTCTTCTGCGTGCCTTGCGATTGGAGCAGGGGCATCCGGTTCTGGTGATACTGCATGCCGAGTCTCAGCTTGCTGTCGATGTAGTGCTGTGCCTCGCTCATCGTCTTGAACGTCTTGGGTTCGTGCTTCATCGCTTCGCGCGTGAGCTCGCGGCACACCCACACACCTGTCGGCGTGTAGCCCTTGGAGACCTCCCGGAACACGAACGCGCCTGCCTGTTCTTGCTGTTGTTTCAGCTGTTCAGCGATGACCTGGCGCTGGGCGTAATAACAGCCGCCCATGTCTGAATATTCCTTCCTGCCGAAATAACTCTCGTGATCGCTGAACGTGAACGTGCCATTGCCCATCACCTGATTGAACGCCTCGATGGCTTCGTACTGCCATTGCGTTGGCGTCAGCATCACTGCATAATAATTATGCAAACCCTGGCGCTCATACACGCGATACTCGTTGATGATGCTGTTCTGCTTGATATCCGTCATCGCGTGCTTGCCGAGAATATCATCAGTCGCAGTGATGCTCCAGCGCGTCGGAACGAGTTTCCTGTTCTGTTCCTTGCCGAACGAACCGACAGACAATGCTTTCTGGATGTTCGTGAACGGCACCTCCTTCTGCGCGAGCTCGATCACGGCGTGCTGCGCGAGCAGATCAGTGTCATAATACGCCTTCTCGAGGTCGTGCTGCCATTTGCCCTGCTCGGTCTCGATCACCTTCAGCGGCGCAGAAGGACCGAACGGCTGATGGTCTTCGGAAAACGTCACGCCGCGCGGCACTTTCTCGAATTCCGCGTGCGCATACAATGATTGTTTTGATAATGCGATGTCCTGCAATTGCTGCGCAAAGCGGCCGCCGGTGTTCTTGATATCGACCAACTGCATCCCGCGCAATAACTGCAAGCGAAAACTGATGATTTCTTGCTTCTGGTACTTGCCGAGCCATTGTTCAGGAGCGTCATACACGAAACTGTCTGGCTCTTTGGCGAGCATCGGGCCGGCAAAGACCTTGGGATAATTCGCACGACCGATGAACACCGATGGCGGAGAACTGCCCTCGAACTTCGGGCTGTCAAGCTTCAGGGACGTGAAGCCGTGCTGGGCAGTCAGTTTCTGCAAGAACGCTTTCTTCCCGATCACGACCAGAACAAGGCAGAATCGCCTTAAAAGCTTTATTGCACCGTGTCCAGTGATTACAATTCTTCAGGACGAAGCTCAGTCAAGTCCTTCACGACACGGTTGGTGATGCCTGCGAAGTCAGCGGCCGTGGCAAACGCGCATTGGACGCCGATCACGTGCATGCCCAACTGGCGCGCGGTCTTGATGCACCCGACGCCATCATCGATCACCACGCATTCCTCAGGCGTTGCCTGGAAGTGCTGCATGATCCTCTGGAAGATCTCAGGATGAGGCTTGGGATGCTCGACATCGTGCGAGGTCATGATCAGGTCAAACGCATCAGCAAGCCCCAAGGCATTTAGCACAGTCTCGCAATAATGCTTTCCTGCGGAAGTAGCCACCGCGAGCTTGCGCTTGCCTTTCAATGCGTGAACGAGTTCGATCGCGCCAGGCTTCGGCCGCGCATGAACCGCGAGCTGCATCAGCTTCGGCCTGGTCGCAGCAACCGCTTCCTCGAAATCGATCTCTTTCCCGTGATGCGTATTGAGATGCTCGATCTTCTCCTTGAAGTTCAGGTGGTAGATGCCCTTGAGGATCGCGGGCGTAATCTGGTGTTTCGCGTAGAAGTCCTTGCGCGCTTCGGTCAGGATTTCCTGCGTGTCTGCGAGCACGCCATCCATGTCGAAAATCACGACTTTCATGGGCAGAGCAAACGACGCAGTATTTATAAAGCACATCGTCTCGCCCGGACGCATGGTTGAAGTGCTTGATGTCGTGGACGTGAACGACAACGTCGTTGGCCAAGCCACGCGCGAGGAATGCCACAAGAACATGCTCCGCCACCGCGCCGTGCAGATCTTCGTCTTCGATCTCGACGGCAAGGTATTCGTGCAGAAACGCAGCAAGAAAAAGGACGCATTTCCCCGCATGTACGAAGCATCCTGCTCAGGCCACGTCCAATCCGGCGAAGCATGCCGGCAAGCAGCCGTGCGTGAACTCGCAGAAGAGCTCGGCATCACGCACCAAGAGCACGAACTCAAGGAAGTATTCACGTTCAAACTCCGCGCACAACCCGAGCACATCATTATCGCGCAATACGCGCTGCAATGCGAATGCGTCGGAGCATTGCAGAAAGAGGAAGTGGAAAGCGGCAGATTCATGGCGTGGGACGAGATGCTCCACCAGGTAGAGCAACGCCCGAAACAATTCACGCCAGGATGCATCGCTGCCTTGGAACGCTATGAGACTGATCGATATCGTCAAAAAGCTTGAAGGCAAAAGCAGGGAAGACGCGCGCCATCTCTGCTTGAAGCTCTTCGCGCCCTTTCACATCATCGAGGAAGTGTATGCCTCTGGCGTCAATCTCGTGATGCGCAAGCACGGCACGAGCGGAAAACACGTCGTGCTCGCAGCCCATTACGACACCTTCCCCGGCTGTTCTGGAGCGAATGACGATTTCTCGGCAATCGCGGTATTGCATGGCATTGCGCAGGCGTTGTGGAAGAAGAAGCTCAAGCACGGCGTGACGCTCTGCATCTTCGATGAGGAAGAACGCGGCTGCAAGGGTTCCTCCGCGTATGTGGAACAACACGGCGTGCACGACGTGAAGGCAGTGATTGACCTTGAGCTCGTGGGAAACGGCGATGTCGTCGGGCTCTGGCCCGTGACGCGCGGAACGCCATTGATGCGGACCATCACGAAAGTGCTCAACAAGCGAAAGCAGCAGTATGAGATCGGCGGCGAACTCCCCATGTTCTACGCAGACTACGTGCCATTCCGCGAAGCAGGAACTGATAGCATCTGCATGTCGCTCATCCCGCAGAAAGAAGTTGAACTCATCCGTCCATTCGTGACGCAGAACCGGTACTGGGTCGGGTTCAAGGTCGCGACCGGGATGATGAAAATGCCCCTGTTCTTCAAGAATTATCACACGTCGCACGACACATCGGACAAGCTCAGCGAGAAAAGTCTGCAGCGTGCACAAGAGATCGCGCTCGCAATCGTCAAGGAATTGCAGAAGTAACGTTTAAGTAGGAGGTCGTCTTCAAGACAACCATGCGCATCTGGCTGTTCACTATCATCATTCTCTGTGCGATTCCGCTCGTTCACGCGTCCCACGGCATCAGCGGCAGGGTCGTTTATGTCCCGCAGATGGAGACAAGAACGCAGGATTTAGGACAGCTCATGTCCACCGGGCAATTCACGTATGTCGTGCGCTTAGACAAGAACAGCGCAGAACCAGTCCTCGACCTGCGCGTATCAGGATATGCTGAAGGCAACTTCACCATCTGGCTTGAGCCGATGGACGGCACGAAGCGCCTTGTCTTGCTCTCCAGCAAGGACTTGGTCAAGAATCGCGATTACACCATCATCACCGGCTTTGCCGCAGGCGGGAATGGCGGAGGCAATGGAAACGGCAACGCGGGTGGAAATGGTGGAGGAAATGGAAACGGGAATGCAGGAAATAATGGGAATGGCGTTGGACAAGGCGGCTCGCCAGGCAATTCAGCAAATGCCCCTGGACACAATAAGGTGAGCGCTTCGAATAGCGAAAGTAAAGGCATCGCACGCAGGAGGCTTGAGAATTTGATGCACCGACTGCAAGGCTTCCTCCAAGGGCTCGCGAAGAAAAATGCTCGCGATGAGATGCGCCAAGCCCAAGGCATCCTGACCAAGCCGGTCCAGTTCCGCGGGATTTGCACAGAAACCTGTTCGTTGCCTTGGCCAACACTTTCCAACGAGTATCGCCTCAGCGTGGACGTGCAAGGCCAGATCGAACTGCACACTCTCCACTATACGGTCCTGCAGACGCCTGCGACTTCTTTGAAGAAATAAACGCCACCGCCCGGACAATGCCGACTGCGGTCGGCAAGCCCGTGCAGTGGCTCCACTCCATTACGCCACCGCCCGGATTTGAACCGGGAAGCCCTTGCGGGCCCGGTTTTCGAGACCGGTGCACTACCAGGTTATGCGACGGTGGCAATAGGGTAACTTCATTCTAAAGCATTTTTAAACCTTGCCCTTGCAGCGAAAGAATTATAAAACACACTGCTACCGAACAACGTATGAAATACCTCGTGTTCGCATTGAGCCTTTTGCTCGCGCTCCCGGTCGTCATCGCCGACGAAGCGCAGTTCGTCATCACGAACCCTTGGCTCATCACGAGCTTCAGGCCAGGATATGAGGCGACGACAGCGGCATGGGTTCTCGCAGGCATCGGCACTGCGCTCATTCTCGCATTCGCGTTCCGCAATTGGTCAAAGCGCACGGCAAAACAACGCAAGCCGCTCTTCTGGCTCAAGGCAGCAGGAGGCATCGCGGTCGTGCTCATCGCCGCGTACATCCTGTACTCAACGTATGACTATATGTATTCTGGCGTCGCCAAGACAGGACTCGTAACGTGCGATACGAGCGGATGCACGATCTCGATGCACTGGCACGCGACGATCGAAGGATTCAGCGTCTGCGGCGCTCCGGTCGAACGGCCTTGGGAAGCAGGCGACCTCGGCAAGGCGCACACGCACAAGGACGACCGTATCCATATGCACACACTCTTGCCAGTCGATCCCACAACAAAGGAGCTCCTGGACACGACGCCGATGACATTAGGCGCGTTCTTTGACAACATCGGCTGGAAACTCTCTGAGAACTGCTTCAAGGACACGTGCGACGCGTGCAATGGCCAGCCCGCATCAACCAAGGCGTGGATCAACGGCCAACCGGTCGGGCACGATGCGTTGTGGAAGGATGGCGATGTCGTCCGTGTCGCGTTCGAGTGATCAATACGCTGCTTTCGCGACGCATTCCAAGCGATCAGCGCTGCCACAATAGAAGTACGCGGTCGCGGGCTTGCGCAGCAGGCGAAGGATCCTCAATAACTGCTTCTTCGCCTTGACAAAACGATACGAGCACTTGACTTCAAAGACATACACTTCATCATTCTTGTAGGCTAGAATATCGATCTCTGCTTGTCGACATTTCCGACTCTCGAGAATCACGTGACGTTCGACCGCATCATAATCGTCCTTGATGCGGTCATACAATCGCTGGACGTATCGGTCGTGTTTGTTCAGTGTGAAACACCTTCGGTGCATCACTGTCTCCAGTATACGCTTATGTATACCAAGTATTTAAGACTTGTGCTCAAATTCAGAAAGCGCGCGGTTCTGCTCCGGCTTCTTCTCCTTCTTCGCCTGAGGGACATTCTTGACCGTGTTCTCGATGACGGCGTCTTTCAGCTCATCGAATTGCGTGAGCTTGCTGTTCCTCTTTTGCGCGTTGTACGTGATCACGACGCCCCCGGCGGGATTTGAACCCGCGTCAAAGGCGCGAGAGGCCTTTATCCTTGGCCGCTAGACGACAGGGGCAGATAACGACGATAAGATTAAGGACGGCTTTTAAACATTGCGAATCCAAGGGATTCGCATGTGCTCGGAAATGCGCTCATTTCCGACACATTCGCATCATTGCCCGAAATAGCTCTCGAGAATCGCGATCAGCTTCGTGTGCGCTTTTTCCGCATCATCGACGCTCTGCAATGGCTTGGTGGTGACCCGCAATTGCTTCTCCTTGAAGCTCACCGGGCAGACCTTGAGCAGTTCTGCGAGCAGCTTTTTCTGCACCTCGGGCGCGAGCGTCGGCAGCACATTTCCATTATCGGTGAGCGTCACATCAAGATAGCTCTGCTTCATGTTCAAGGGCTTGATGAAGAAACGCGTCGCCACGTGCATCTCGCCAGAAGGCTCAAAGCGAACAACCGAGGTGACAAACTGCGGATACCGTATCATTATTTTGAGGTATTGATCCATGATCGGCACCTCTTCGGTCGTCACTCGCTTGATTTTCGGCATACGTCCTGCTCAGGACAACCCGTATAAAAGAATTTCGACGCCGTTATCAATATCGTTCTGGTATTTGTTGATTTCGTTCTGCGCAGTTGCATGACAAATGCATTACAGGCATGCAGATTGCATTTTCAGCAGGTTGTTGTGCCTGCTTTAATGAACTTCTCTGTCTTGAGGTTAAAATGGGGTGAGCTGCATGGGTAGAGGTCCAAAATACCAGTTTAATGTTTTTGAGCGGATTGAATCCATTAAGGATATTCTACAACCGCTTGTTCCTGATAGGGATAGCTTCAAGCTACGAGGTGTGGTGATGAGATGCGCGAAGTATCGAACAAAGCTCATTACACGCCTTAACGGAGTTGAATCGAAAGCGTATGATTTGTTGTTGAAGCACAAGCTGAATCCCAAGACGGTGTATGAGTGGTTGCTGCTTGAGAACGTTCCTTCACACATTAAGGAAAAGCTTGTGCAGAACAAAATCAGTCTTCTCGATGCTCGTGTTCAGTATGTTGGGTTGAAGAGAATGTCCACGACGCGAGCTGGCAAGGACATAATGGAAGAGATGAGACGTATTATTGGAGGTGTGCGATGGAAAAGTCAAGAAGACACGCGTATGCAGTATTAGCTGAACCTGACCGGTTGAGTAAGACGCAGCAGAAGAAAAGACGGAGAAGGAAATATCCGAATGTCTTTTTCAAAAAAGAACTTGTTGCTCTGTTTGAGTTTATTGATACGCCGCGAACTATGATGGCTTCTTTTTTGACGTTCTTTTGTGCATTGCGTAATTCGGAAGTTTGTAGGCTTCAATGGGTTGATCTTGACCTTGAAGAACGACGGCTCAAAGTGGTTGATGGTAAAAATCACAAAGATGGTTTCATTCCGATAAGCCCTCTCGCTATTCCAATTCTTCGCAAGTGGCGGGAAATGAATCCTACTGAAAAATACTTTCTGCCGTCAGATAACTACTCGACAGAACATTATCAGTCGTGCTCTTTGCTGAAGGACTACAAAAAGTGCCTTGCGAAAGCAGGACTTGAAGTTCCCACAGAGAAAAACGCTGCAGGAAGACAACAACACCAATACAAATTCCACACACTTCGCCACAGTCGTTGCACGCACTTGTTGAGCAATGGCGTTCCCGTTGAGAAAGTGCAAAAGTTCATGCGACACGATAACCTTGAAACGACAATGACCTACACGTGGATTCTTGACAAGGAAATGAACAAAATGGTCGAAACAGTAGATATTGGCGCGTGTGACACACTTCCTGAAAATCAAGTTCCAGTTCCTCAACTGGTTCAGAGAGTTAATCCTCTGGAAATCGCGCAAAAAAGACTTGCGTATGGAGAAATCACCATTAAGGAATATCAAAAGATTACGCGAGCTCTCGGTAACGCCTTCTGAGCAAAAACCTTGCTGTTTTAGCAGGCTTTGTGCTGTTTCAGCACTTTTCTGTGCCTGACTTAATTTAGTTTTCCGAACACATAGAACGTATGAGAAAAAGAAAACCGTCCCGCGAATTTGAAGGATACCAAAGAAGCGGGGGCAAGCTCGTAAGCAATTGTGAGATGTGTGGTGAAGAGATTCCTTTCGTTCATCTCAAAACGGAAAATGACCACGCATACTGCGCTGACTGCCTAAAAATCCAGCAAGAACGCAAAAAGCAGGAAGAAGAGCGCGAAGACGAGCTTTTTGATAAAGAAGAGGACGAAACATGAAGCTGCTCGAAATCTGCTTTTGGGACGCAATTTACTGGCTGCTCTACTTGCCTGCAAGCGTCTTGTTGTGGGCGTGGACAGGTCAAGGAGACCTTCTTGGCATCCTCCTGATTGGCACAATCTTGACGCTCATCCTGACAGTTTTCCTGATGACGCAAGATGGCTTGCTTTTCGACGATTGGGAACCCGCAATCGTCCATACGAACATACAACCCGAAGTGGAGGTAACAACCTATGGCAAAAAACAAGAAGAAAAACCCCGACCCGAGTCCGCCAGCTCAGCCCGACAATTTGTCGGGTTCGAGCCGGGCCTTAAGATGCGGACTGATGTCGATCTTGGCAGTCTTGATGCTGATGATGACGATATCCTCGGCTAGCGCGGTCAGTGCAGTTCCGCCAAGCAGTTCAGGAGACATCAGCACGTTTGACCAAATCTTGACGCCGGTGTGGAAGGTCTACAGCTTCGTCAAATACATCGCAACCGCAATCGCCGCATTGTTTCTTGTGTTTGCGGGAATCATGTATATGACGAGCGGTAGCGACCCGATGAAGCGTGACAACGCAAAACACACGATTGGCTACGTTGTGCTGGGCTTGATCATCATCTGGGCAGCGCCTTTCGCCGTGCAACTATTCGCAAGCTGAGGTAAACAATGGCTTGCACGCTGCTCACCCTGCATAAGTGCGTGATTGAGGCTCTCGGACAGTTCATTCTGTCCGTGATTAATGCGCCCATTCAGCCGTTCCTCGCAGCCATTAAGCTCTTGCTGACGCAACCTGCAAGCATCGACCTATTCGCAAGCCTTTGGGCGGTGATGGTGTATGTCATCAGCATTTTTTACGGCTTGTTCATCATCATCGCAGGATTCAATTTTGTCATTTCAGGATACAGCGCAGAAAAACGAACACGCGCAAAGGAATGGCTGCAAAACGTCATCCTGATGGTCTTGTTCGTGCAAGCGAGCTTCCTCATTTACAAGCTCGTCGCCGAACTCGCGGCAGGAGTGACGGCTGGCGTTGTGGGGATGATCGACCCGAACTTCTTCTTATTCACTTTTGATAACGTCATCAACATTTTCCTGCAAATCGCGTTCGGCATGTTCTACATGCTCACGCTTTTCATTACTGTCGTAACCTTTGCCATCAACTATTTACTCGCGAGCATTGGCGTATTGTTCTTTCCGTTCGGAGTTTTCTTCTATTTTGTCCCGCCATTACGAGACATTGGGCGCTTCATCATCAGCAAGCTGGCATTTGTCCTGTTCTTGCCATTCTTTGCAAGCTTAGTGCTCCTGGGCGCGTCTCAGTTAATCAACATTGGTGCGTTCAGCAGCATCAAGATTCTCTTAATGATTGGCGCGTTCAGCCTTGTGAACCTGCTGATGATTTTGCTGGCCGTTCTCGCTCTCCTTCGTGGAGTTATGGGTGTCATGCGGTCAGATATCGCGCGAGGAGTCCTTTTCCTCAAAGGAAATTTCCTGCTCGGAAGCGCACTCAAGAAGCCATCGCAACCTGAAGGTCGCGAATACTGGGCAAACATTCGTAAAGATTATCGGGAGCGGCGATGACGTACGAGATTCCTCAGTCATTGCAATACAAGGAACGCATCGTCTTTAATCTGACTCTTGAACAATTTATTTACGCAGCCATCTCTGGTTTTATTGCGTTCTTGCTCTATGCCAAGCTGCACTACAGCATTCCTGCACGTATCGCGATTGCGTGCATTCCTGTGGGCATCGGCTTGTTGTTCATGTATTGTGATTTGTGGACGAAAATGAGCGATTTTTGGGTGTGGTATCGCTTTCGCAAGGCAACCATGTTCGACCCTGAACTCAAGAAGTATCTCAAGCTTAATGCGATTGAAAACTCCTGCTATTACGTCCAAACAAAACAGGGAGAAAAGCGAGTTGCGGTCCTCAAAATCGAGCCGTTAAACTTCAAAATCAA
>Ga0247727_10000241_pt1 | contig 130402 bp, 120 predicted proteins | sample WisWelCaveWW1625_FD_202498 | JGI IMG/M metagenome (GOLD analysis project Ga0247727, IMG submission 202498) | Biofilm microbial communities from Wishing Well Cave, Virginia, United States - WW16-25 | ecosystem: Environmental > Aquatic > Deep subsurface > Groundwater > Cave microbial mat... | reverse complement strand
AGAGCGAATTTAAAGTCCAAAGTTGCTTTAGAAACTCCTGAATCCAAAGCGTCTTTGGACCTCAAGTGCGACACCGAGCCCGATCCAAGCCGTGAGTCGCATTGAGGTCCGACGCTTTAGTGCACGATCTCTTGAGGTTGAAGCGGCCGCGACTCCGCCAACAACAATCGCGCTCTAGCTTTCGTCCGCTTGAGATTGCCCATAAGTCTCCGGCGGCACGGTCTCTTGCGCCGCCTTCAACGTTTTTTTCGCTGCCGCCTTAGCCGCGCGCTCGTCGGCGCGCGCCTTCGCGGCAGCCGCATCGGCCACAACGGCGTCGAGTTCTATTTGCGTGCACAGCCCAATCGTCACGGGGTCGACCGGCTTGATCTGGCTTGAGTTCCAGTGCGTGCGATTGCGCACCTGTTCGATCGTCGCCTTGGTTGTGCCGATCAGTCTCACGACTTTTGAATCCGCCACCTCGGGGTGGTTCTTGAGGAACCACTGGATGGCGTCGGGGCGATCACCGCGCCGTGCGATCGGCGTGTAGCGCGCGCCGCGCTTTTTCACTTGCGGCAGGTCGATGCGCTTTTGCTCCAATGGTCTGAGCTGGTAGCCGGTGTCGGCTTCGCCGCGCGCGATCTCCTCGCGCGAAAGGAAGCCGCCCGCGATCGGGTCGACGCCGCGGATGCCCTTGGCCACGTCCTCGTTGGCGATGCCCTGCACTTCCAGCGGATGCAGGCCGCAGAAACCAGCGATCTGGTCGAACGCGAGCGAAGTGTTTTCGATCAGCCACACGGCGGTGGCCTTCGGCATCAAGACATTGGCGGTCATGGCAGGGCTCCAGATATGCAAACGCGCCCGGCGTCGCCAGGCGCGGGGCCAGATGGAGCAACGGGCTGACGACCCGGGCGTGGGACCGATCAGTTGAGGGCGATATAGCTCTGTCGGGGGGTAAAGGGAAGGCGCATAGCGGCGAAGCCAGGGTGCAGGAGAACGAAAAATGTGCCTAGCAGAGCAATTGCGCGCCGCAGCCGGCGCGGGCGATCTCGATGGCGTGCGCTCGGCCCTGGCTCAAGGTGCCGACATCAACGCCCGCGGCGAATGGGGCGACGCCGCGCTCAACGTCGCCGCCGAAAACGGCCATGGTGATGTCGTTGCGTTTCTCATCGGCGAGGGGGCCAATGTCGAAAACCTTGGTGGGGCCGATAAAACGTCGATCATGAACGCTGCATTTGCCGGCCACGTTGCGGTCGTGCGCCAGCTGCTCGCCGTGGGCGCCAGGATCAGCGACGATCTCCTGAACAGCGTGGCGATGAAGCTGCGCATCCTGGAGGAGAACGCCGAGGAGGGCATGGTGCGCCCCGAGGCCGCCGAGGCTTGGCGTGGATTCCTCGATGGGCTGATCGCGGAGCGGCGCAAACAGGACGGCGTGGGGTAGTTAGAGCCCGCTCACGCCACCAGGACCACCTTGCCTGCGTGTGCGCCCGATTGCAGGCGCGCGTGGGCGGCTTCAGCGTCAGCCAAGGGAAACGTCGAGTCGATCACGGGCCGCACTTTGCCGGCTTCGATCCATGGCCACACCACGCGCTCAACCTCGCGGGCAATGCGCGCCTTTTCCTGCTTGGATCGCGAACGAAGCGTCGAGCCGGTGAGCGTCAGGCGCTTGAGCATCAGGCGGATCAAGCTCACGTCAGCTTGTGGGCCCTGCAGGAAGGCGATCATCACGCAGCGCCCGCCATCGTTGAGCAGATTGAGATTCTTCTGCACGTACGGCCCCCCGACCATGTCGAGCACGACGTCGGCGCCGCCGAGGTCGCGGACCTCGGCCTCGAAATCCTCGGTGCGATAATTGATAGCGCGCGCTGCGCCGAGTTTTTCCGCGAGCGCGCACTTGGCCGCGTCTCCGGCGGTGGCGAAGACGCGCGCGCCATGAGCCTTCGCCATCTGGATGGCGGTCGTGCCGATGCCGGAGGCGCCGCCATGGACGAGCAGCGTCTCCTTGGGCTTGAGCGCGCCGGCCTCGAACACGTTGGCCCAGACGGTGAAGACGGTCTCAGGCAGCGCCGCCGCTTCGATCATCGTGAGTCCATGCGGAATGGGCAGCACCGTGCCTTCGTTGGCGAGGGCGTATTCGGCGTAGCCTCCGCCCGCGAGGAGCGCGCAGACTTGATCGCCTTCCTTCCAGCGCGTGACGCCTGCGCCCACGCTGGCGACTTCGCCAGCGACTTCCAGGCCCAGCGTTTCTGGCGCGCCCGGGGGAGGGGGATAAAGTCCAGCACGCTGCATGAGGTCGGGGCGGTTCACGCCGGCGGCCGCCACCTTGATCAGGATTTCGCCGGCCCCCGGCTCCGGACGCGCAACGACGGCGAGAGAAAGCGGGGTGCCGGGACCGTGTATAATTTTTCTCATATTCGCTCTTTCTCCTCGCGCGTGCGCTTAAAGGAAGCGTCATTCTAGGTTAGAGTACGGGCGGAGGTTAGGCCCGATGTTTGATGAAGATCCCTTTGCCGCGCCGGCCAAAAAGCCGATGTCGCTCGAGGCTCAGCTCGAGAACGCGTCGGTCGGAGAACTAGAGGATCGGATCGAACGTCTGCGCGCTGAGATCACTCAGTGCGAGCGCGCCATCGCCTCCAAGCGCGCCCAGCGCGCCGCGGCGGATTCCGTTTTTGGCGCGCGCCATTCTTGACAGTTAATCGGCGGCGCCGGCCCGCCTCTTGCGAGCCTTGGAGCCAATGACCGATACGACCCAGCCTTCGCCCGAAAGAGGCGCCTTCGACGCCCGCCGCGCGACTGAATTCGCCAATTCCGAGCTCTTCGAGCGGACCTTCAAGGAAGGCATGGCCCTCGTGGAGGAGACGGCAGCCTACCTCGATGGCCCAGGGCGTGCAGCCGCAAAGCGGCTCTCGCGCGCCGCGGCCTTGGCGTATGCCGGTGAGAGCATGCGACTGACAACGCGGCTGATGCAGGTGGCCTCGTGGCTGTTGGTGCAGCGTGCAGTGCGTGACGGCGAGATCCCACTAGCCGAGGCGGCCGCTGAAAAATACCGGCTGATCTCGCGCGAGCCGCAGCCCGCGGCGAATTTCGCTGGCGCCAACGAATTGCCCGAGGCGCTGAAGGCGCTGATCGTAAAGGGTGTGGCGATCTACGAGCGTGTGCGCCGTCTGGACGAAACTATGTACGAGGGCGGCGACACGGCCGGCGCTAACCCGGTTTCCGACCAGCTCGCCAAGCTGCAGGCCGTATTTGGAGGCTAAAGCGTCGGGCCTCAAATGCGACTCACGGCTTGGATCGGGCTCAGTGTCGCATTTGAGGTCCAAAGACGCATTGGATTCAGAAGTTTCTAAAGCAACTATGGACTTTAAATTCGCTCCGCGCCCGCCATCGAACCGAGGCCAATTCAAAGTCCGTTGCTTTAGGCTGAACTAGCCCCAAAAGGACCTCAGCCTTCCTTCTTCTTGATGAAGCCGCCGAACTTGTCGTTGAAGCGCGACACGCGTCCGCCGCGGTCCAGGATCTGCTGGTTGCCGCCTGTCCATGCCGGGTGCGATTTCGGGTCGATTTCCAGCGCCAAGGTGGCCCCTTCCTGACCGTAGGTGGAGCGCGTCTTAAAGGTCGTGCCGTCCGTCATCTGGACGGTGATGAAGTGGTAGTCGGGGTGGCCTTCGGCTTTCATGGCCCAATCCTAAAAATCGCGATCCTGGAAATCGGGAAGCGGGGCTGATAGCCGAAAGGGCGCCCCAGGGCAAGCTTGAGCGGGGTTGGGGTGGGCAATGCCGACAGGCTATTCTGGGACGCCCCTCGCCAAGAAGCTCGGCGTTAAAGACGGCGCACCGCTTTTCACAGCCGGGATGCCAGCGGCAGTGAAGGCGGAGATCGAGCAGGGCGCCGCGCTACATTTTGCGCGCAGGACCCGGGCTTGCCGCAGGCCATATTTTTCACACCAGGGTCGCCAAGCTGGGCGCGGACTTGAAAAAGCTCCGTCCTTTGTTGGCGCCGGACGGCCAGCTCTGGGTGTCGTGGCCAAAGAAGGCCTCGAAGGTCGCCACCGACATCACCGAAGATGCGATCCGAGCGCTTGCCCTGCCGATTGGTTTTGTCGACGTGAAGGTGTGCGCCGTGGATGAGACCTGGTCGGGCCTGAAGCTCGTCATCCGCAAGGCGCTGCGATAGCGTTCAGAAGGTTCCGCTGACTTCGAGAACTACCCACGGCGCGCCATCGAACTCCCGTTGACGCAAGTCGCGGCGCAAGAATGCGCCGGACCGATCAGGCGCAAAAAAGCGGCGGTCGCGGTGGATGGTTCCCTCGGCGATGTTGGCCGCCGAGAGCCGCATGCGCGTACCAGCCCAGGCGCGCGTTTCTATCCAGGCATCGACCCAAGGTCCTTCTTCGGAGGTGTCGATCTCGTTGAAGCGGTAGGCTTGGATTTCTCCCGGCTTGAAATAGGAAACGCCCCAGGAGAAGCGGGACAGGTCCTGGCGAAAATTGGCTTCGACGAACGTTTCAGAGCGGTTGGAGATGATGCGCGGCTGGCCCGTCACGGGGTCGTTGACCTCGGTGTCCCAGAGCGACCCTTCAACCGTTAGGCGACCGCCGGGGATGATGGCGGTGAGCGGAAGCGTAAGGTTCACATCGAGGCTTGTCGCTTCGCCGTCTCCGATATTGCCAGGCGCGTCAAAGAAAACATCGTCGCTGGGGTCAGGGGTGCCGCGCGTATCGGTCAGCTTCACGACGTCGGCGACGTCTGTGTAATCGTGTTGTGTAAGCGTGAGGCCCAGCGCTGCGCCGCCCGGAAAGCGAAGGTCGGCGCCGAGCTCAATGCGCCAATCTGTTTGTGGTTTGAGATCGGGATTGCCGCCCGCGATGAGATCGTCGGCGATGGCCGCCGACGAGGTGAAGTCGCCGAAGTCAAGCTGGCCGACATCGCGATAGACCCTGAGGCGCATCTGATTGTTGCCGGCGAACGTGCGCGTGATCTGCACTGAAGGCTTCCAGAACGAGAGCTCGACCGTTTGGTCGGTGTCGCCGGTGAACGTCAGCGTCGATGTCTCCCACGCAAGGCGGGACTCAACCGACCAATCGTCATTTGGCTGCCAGGTGTGAACACCAAAGAGCTCGGCGCGTTCTTCTTCGACCAACACGTTTGAGTTGGGGATTGGCCCCGGCGGAGGCGTGCCGGTGAGCCCAAGTTCTTGGTCCAGCGAATTGAAAGCGCCCTCGCCGCCGAACTCGATGCGATGGTTGGGCGTGAGCGATCGTGAGACGCTGGCGCGCAGAATGGTTTCGCCACTTTGCTGGCGCTGATCCTGGGTCAGATCGGACGTTACGACGCCTGCGCCGTCGCGATTGACGGCGAGTTCCTCGCTTTCATAGATCTCTCGCGTCACAAGGCCGACAAGGGCCATGGACCACGGGCCAAAATCGCGATCGTAATTGAGCCCGACTTCGAAGCCGCTCTGGCTTTCCTCGAAATCGCTGGTGAAACTGCGTGTTGGCGCCCCGAGGGGATCGAAGAAGAAGAACTGGTTGTCCGCCTGGAAACGAAAAACGCTGATCTCGCCAGTGGTGCTGAAGCGCCCGCCCCACAGCGGAAACGCCAGATTGCCGTTGACCGAGCCATCGCGGAACTCACGCGGCGATGGCGTGTCCGCAGTTTCTGTGACGGCGCCCGCGGCGTTAGTCAGCAACCGCCAACCCGGTTGTGAGCGGTTCAGCGTGAATATTGAAGCGCCGACGCCGTATTCGACTTGTCCGTTTCGGCCGGAGTAGGAAGCTCCCCCGCGCGGCGCGAGTTGATCGACATTGTACTCGAAGCCGGCTTCCCAAACGCCGGCGCCAGCACTTGCCGTGCGCACGACATTGAGCAGCACTGCCTGGCCTGAAGCGTCGCCCGCGATTTCGGCGCCACGCAGTACTTCCAATCTCTCCACTTGGGACGCGGGAATGCGCGAGAGAATATCCTCGACCGATTGGCTCTTGGCGCTGGGGCGCGTGCCATCGATCAGCAAATTGCCGACGGCGCCGGAAAAGCCGCGCCGATCATCGCCGCCGTCGAGAGTGAAGCCCGGTGTCTGGCGCACCATGTCGAGCGCCGTCTGCGGATTGAACTGCGCGAAGAAGGGCGCGTCGTACGCCAACCGCCCCGGCGTGGATTCCAAAGGGGTGACGCTGCATGTGGGTTGGGGGGTGCAATCAGGCGCAGTCTGGGGCGCCTCTTGGGCGTAGGCGACGCCAGTAAGCGCCAAGGCCGAAGCCATCATGCGGCCGAACATGTGTCCCTCCAGGGCGCCGCTGTACGCGGTCGCGCGACCCCTCATGCTTGAGCGATGCCGCGCTTGAGCTCGGTGGATGCTGAAGTGCCGGCAAAATCTAGGCAAGTCGGTTCGTTTGCGACGAAGCAGCCGGCGTACGCGACGACCTGAAACGAAAACGCCGCCGGGCTTGTGGCCGCGGCGGCGTTCCGTAGTCTTGAAGCGGGAAGCTTACTTCTTCTTCCCTGCGGGCTTCTTGGCTTTCGCCTTGCCAGCCGCCTTCGCGACCTTAGCCTTTTTCTTCGCAGCCATGGTATCAACCTCCCCAGATAGTGGGATGCATGAGCTTCTGCTTCGATTCGTGAATTTGTAAATGTGCTAGTGTGGCAAATCTGAAATTCGCCCGATCTCGATGGCGGGCGTTGAGCGAATTTCAGATTCATCAGCCACACTAAGACTCGTTGATGCAAGTGTCCCTTTTGGATTTGAAGTTCGTTCCCCGATCGATCCATATGAAGTGACGAACTTCAAATCCGGGACGCTTGTTGCACTACATGCCGCCGACGGTGAGCCCCGTGATGTACAGAGTCGGTTGCCCGACGCCGACAGGAACGCTTTGTCCGCCCTTGCCACATGTGCCGACGCCCTCGTCGAGCTTGAGGTCGTTGCCGATCATCGTCACACGCTTGAGCGCCGATGGGCCGTCGCCGATGAGTGTGGCGCCTTTGATCGGCGTTTTGATCGTTCCGTTTTCGACAAGATAGGCTTCGGTGCACTGGAACACGAACTTGCCGGAGGTGATGTCGACCTGTCCGCCGCCGAAATTAACCGCGTAAACGCCGCGTTTCAGCGATGCGAGGATCTCTTCTGGGTCGCGATCGCCCGCTGTCATGAAGGTGTTTGTCATGCGCGGCATCGGCCGGTGTGCGTAGCTTTCGCGCCGCCCGTTCCCTGTCGGCGCGACGCCCGTGAGGCGCGCGTTCATGCGGTCCTGCAAATACCCCTTGAGGATGCCGTCCTCGATCAGCACGGTGCGCCGCGTTGGCGTGCCTTCGTCGTCGATGTTGAGCGAGCCGCGCCGATTCTCGATCGCGCCGTCATCGACCACGGTGACGCCGGGGGCTGCGACGCGTTCGCCGACCATGCCTGAAAACGCCGACGTGCCCTTTCGATTGAAGTCGCCTTCGAGCCCGTGGCCGACTGCCTCGTGAAGCAGCACTCCCGGCCAGCCCGGGCCGAGCACGACATCCATTTCACCAGCAGGCGCAGGTTCGGCATCTAGATTGACGAGCGCGATGCGGAGCGCTTCGTCGGCCAGCGCCTTCCAGCGTTTCGGCGCGATGAAGACCTCGTACGGTTCGCGCCCGCCAGCGCCAGCCGATCCCGATTCGCGTCTGCCGTCTCGTTCGACCGTGATCGAGATGTTGATCCGCACAAGGGGGCGGTGATCGGCGAGCCTTTCCCCGTCTGGCCGGAGAATCGCGAGACCGCGTCGGGCGCCGGCTAGCGTGGCGGCCACCTGGGCGACGCGCGGGTCCTTGGCCCGGCAATAGGCGTCGATCTCCGCGAGCAGCTCGGTCTTGGCCGTAAAGGACGGCGATTCGATGGGATTGAAGTCGGCGTAGAGCTGCCGGTTGGGTCGATTGGGCGTCACATCGAGCGTCCCGCTGTGCCCAAGCTTCACGGCGGCGGCGGCCTGCGCGGCGCGCTCAACCGCGGTTGTTTCCAGCACACTGGCGTGGCCAAAGCCCGCCCGCTCGCCGGCGACCACGCGCAGCCCGAAACCCTTAGTCGCGTCGAAGGAGGCCGACTTCAGGCGGCCGTCATCCCAAAAGAAGCTCTCGGTTTGGCTGTCTTCGACAAAAATTTCAGCATCGTCAGCGCCTTGCGCGGCCTCGGCGAGGATGCGCCCGGCGGCGCCCCAGTCCAGCTGGGAGGCCTCTTTTTCGCGCGGGTGCAGCCCATCGGCCATTCAGCCACTCCTTCATTGTTCGGCCCACTCATATAGGCGCCGAGTCGGGCCCCGGCGCGCCATTCGAGGGGCGGGGAAGTCCATTTAAGGAGTGGCCGTCTCGCCCAGCGTGTTCGCCAGCTGCTCGCGCCGAGCGCGGGCGAAGCGAGCGAGCTCAGCATTGGCTGGGCCCCAATCCGGCTGAATTTCCAACGCGGTAGAGTAGTCCTCGTAGGCGCCGCGCAGGTCCCTCAGGGCCTCCCGGGCAACGCCCCGGTTGAAGTAAGCCTTGTGAGGCTCACGTACGCCAAGGCCCATGGCTTCGGTGATCGCGGCAATCGCTGGCCCGTACTGGCGAAGCTGAATCAAGGCGGCCCCCCGGTTCAGGTGGGCCTCGGCGTGGCGCGGCTCCATAGCCAGGACAGCGTCGAATTGCGCAACTGCAAGCTCATGCTCGCTTCGGCGCATGCGCATGACGCCCAGATTGACCCGCAGCTGGATCTGGCCCTCGTGCGACAGCCTGGGATAGCCCAAGGCGCGTTCGCAATGCGTGATCGAGCCGTCCGAGACATCGCCCGCTTCCATCGCTGCGCTGCAGCGGCGCGCATTTGAGTCGCCGCCCACGATCGTGGTTGCGCGGGGCTCTCGGCTAGGGTCCTGCGCATGCGCCCCAGACACAGCGGCGAGCGCGGCGCAAGCCGCGAACAGCGCGGCAAACACTGGGATCCCGGCGGGAAAGCGCCTTGGAAACCAAGCGCGGCTCATGCTAGCACCCCACCGCTTAGTGACTCAGATGACAAAAAAGCGAGGCGCGGTCGAATGCCGCGCCCAGCAACTATAGGCGGGGCGACCGTCGCACGCCATACCACTGCTGAATCTTAAGGAGGCGAGTGCGTGAAGCGAGGGGCTTTATTCACGGCGGCTGCGACGGCGTGCGTCGCCGCCCCCACCGCCGAGGCTACGGCCGCAGTCGGCGCGCCAACGCCCGGCGGGGTGGATTTTCAGGCCCCTGCCACCGAGCTGATGCGAGAAATATATGCGTTTCACGGCTTCGTGTTGCCCATCATCGTTGTGGTTTCGACCTTTGTCCTTGCGCTCTTGCTGTGGGTGATCGTGCGCTACAACCGCCGCGCCAATCCGACGCCGCGCAAGTTCACCCACAATATGACGGTAGAGGTGATTTGGACGATCGTACCCGTTCTGATCCTGGTCGCGATTGCGGCCAAGTCTTTCCCGTTGCTCTATCATTCGGAACAAATTCCCGAGGCCGAGCTGACGCTGAAGGTCACGGGCAATTCATGGCGTTGGGATTTTGAGTACCCCGACCTTGGCGTGAGCATCACTTCCAATCGCCTCGACGAGGAAACCGCGCGCGCCGAAGGGCGCCCGTATTTGCTGGCCACGGATGCGCCGCTTTACGTGCCCGTGGACACAACGGTGCGCGTGCTGGTCACCTCCAACGATGTGATCCATGCATTCGCCGTGCCGGCCTTCGGCGTGAAGGAAGACGCCATCCAAGGGCGCGTGAACGAGACTTGGTTCAATGTCGAGCGCGAAGGCGTGTTCTACGGTCAGTGCTCTGAATTGTGCGGCATCGATCACGCCTACATGCCGATCGAGATTCGCGCGGTGAGCCGCGAGACGTTCAATCAATGGGTTGCCGAGCAGGGCGGCTCGATCGCCGGCGGCGAGTCCGAAACGGAACAACCCTCGGCGCCGGAAGACGCCGAGCCGGCCGCTCCCGCAGCGACGCCGGCGCGCTGAGATTGGGGAGATAGGGATGTCGCACGAAGCTGTGCACGCGGGTTCGCACGAAGAACATCGCCCCAGCCTCTATGATTGGAAGCGTTGGGTCTATTCGACCAACCACAAGGACATCGGGACGATGTATCTTGTGTTTGCGATCATCGCCGGCCTGATCGGCGGGGCGATGTCTGGCCTTATTCGCTGGGAATTGGCCGAACCGGGCGTTGGCGTCCTGACACAGCTGCCGTGGATCGCCGATGTCGACGCCGCCAAGCACTATTACAACACGCTGATCACCTATCACGGCCTGATCATGATCTTTTTCATGGTCATGCCGGCCATGATTGGCGGTTTCGGGAACTGGTTCGTGCCGCTGATGATCGGGGCGCCTGACATGGCGTTTCCGCGCATGAACAACATCTCGTTCTGGCTGCTGCCGGCTTCGTTCACGCTCGCCGTGCTGTCGATGTTGGTGCCTGGGGCGGGCCCTTATCAAGGTTTTGGCGGCGGTTGGACGCTTTATCCCCCGCTCTCGACGTCCGGGCACAGTGGGCCCGCCATGGATCTCTTGATCCTCTCGATTCACTTAGCCGGCGCCTCATCGATCCTGGGCGCGATCAATTTCATCACCACGATCTTCAACATGCGCGCGCCAGGCATGACGCTTCACCGCATGCCGCTTTTCGTCTGGTCGATCCTGGTCACCGTGTGGCTCTTAGTGCTGGCGCTGCCGGTGCTCGCAGGCGCGCTCACCATGCTGCTGACTGATCGCAATTTCGGCACGCAATTCTTTGCACCCGCCGGCGGTGGCGACCCGGTGATGTACCAGCACTTGTTCTGGTTCTTCGGGCACCCGGAGGTGTACATCCTCATTCTACCGGGCTTCGGCATGGTCAGTCAGATCGTGTCGACGTTCTCGCGCAAGCCGGTGTTCGGCTATCTTGGCATGGCCTACGCCATGGTGGCGATCGGCTTCATCGGCTTCATCGTGTGGGCGCACCACATGTACACGGTCGGCATGGGGCTCGACCTCGAGGCTTATTTCGTCGCCGCCACCATGGTGATCGCGGTGCCGACGGGCATCAAGATTTTCTCCTGGATCGCCACGATGTGGGGCGGTTCGATCGAGTTCAAAGTGCCGATGCTTTGGGCGATCGGCTTCATTTTCCTCTTCACGGTGGGCGGCGTGACCGGGGTTGTCCTCGCTAACTCGGGCATCGACACCGCGTTGCACGACACCTATTACGTCGTGGCGCACTTCCACTACGTGCTCTCGCTGGGCGCTGTCTTCGCGATCTTTGGCGGCTTCTTCTACTGGATCCCAAAAATCAGCGGCTATCGCTACAACGGGTTCCTGGCGGGACTGCAGTTCTGGATCATGTTCGTCGGCGTGAACATCATCTTTTTCCCGCAGCATTTCCTGGGCCTGCAGGGCATGCCGCGCCGCTACGTCGATTACCCCGAGGCATTCACATATTGGAACCAGATTTCATCGATCGGCTACGTCATCACCGCGGTTGGGGTCGTGATATTCTTGATTACGCTGGCTGAGATGTTCCTGGTGCGCCGGAAGGCGGGCGCCAACCCGTGGGGTGAGGGCGCCACCACGCTTGAATGGACGCTGTCTTCGCCGCCCCCGTTCCACCAATTCAACGAGCTGCCGGTGATCAAGCCGGAAAAGCATCATTGAGGTAAGGCCTTGGCGTGGGCGCCTGCATACGGTGAACTCTTGGACCGCCGGCGTCCTCGCCGGCGTGCAGCAATCCGTCCTGATGCAACGTTGCTAGTTGATGCGGAGTCGCCGGCGTGGATGCCGGCGGTCCAAGCATGACGCTCGCGCATCAAACAGAAACGCCGCGCGTTGCAAGCGCCAGCGACTACGTCGCGCTGCTGAAGCCGCGCGTCATGAGCCTCGTCGTGTTCACCGCGCTTGTAGGCTACGTCGCCGCGCCAGGGCCCGGCGATCCGGTATTGGGCTTTGCCGCGATCCTTTCTATCGCCATCGCCGCGGGCGCGTCGGGCGCGCTCAACATGTGGTTCGACGCCGACATTGACGCGGTGATGACGCGCACGCGGACACGTCCCATCCCCGCAGGCCGCGTCGCGCGCGATGACGCGCTGATGCTCGGTCTGACGCTGTCGGCGCTGTCGGTGGTGACTATGCAGCTGGCTGCCGGGCCGCTGGCGGCCGGGCTCCTTGCATTCACGATCTTCTTTTACGCCGTCGTCTATACGATGTGGCTCAAGCGCTCGACGCCGCAGAACATCGTCATCGGTGGCTTGGCTGGCGCGCTGCCGCCCGCCATTGCATGGGCTGCGAAAACCGGATCGCTAACGCTCGACGCCTGGCTGATGGTCGCGCTCATTTTCATTTGGACGCCGCCGCACTTCTGGGCGCTCTCACTCCTGCAGGCGCGCGACTACGCCGCCGTCAAGGTGCCGATGCTGCCTGTAACCCACGGTGCGCGGGCGACCCGCACTCAGATCTTCATCTATTCGTTGCTGCTTGCGCCACTGGGTATTGCTCCCGTTTTCACGGGTCTGGGCGGCATGACGTACGCAATTGCTTCAGGATTGGGCGGAGCCCTGTTCCTCTTGCTGGCGTGGCGTGTGCTGCGCTCGCGCGCTGGCGAAGGCAACGCCAATGAGGATGTTCACGCGCGCGCGTTGTTCGGCTTTTCCATACTCTATCTCTTCGCGCTGTTCGCAGCGCTCCTGGTCGATCACGGGCTTGGCCCATGAGCGCGCCCGTACTTATGTCGCCTGAGGAGATTGCGGCCCGGCGGCGGCGCAACCTCTGGCTCGCGCTCTCGCTCGGGGCGTTCGTCCTGCTCGTATTTCTCATTACGCTGGCTAAGTTGAAGGCTGGCGTTTTGGATCGCCCGCTATGAGCGCGACCAACAAGAAGCAAATGGCCCTGACTGCTGGCGTCGTCGTGGCGGCGATCGCGGCGATGACCGGGCTCGCCTTCGCGGCCGTGCCCCTCTACGAGGCTTTCTGCCGCGTTACAGGCTACGGCGGAACTACCCAGGTCGCCGCAGCGGCATCCGAGCAAATCCTAGATCGGCGCATCGAGGTTCGGTTCGATTCGAACGTTGCGCCGGGCTTGCCAGTCGAATTTGCGCCCTCGCAGCGCACGCAGACGCTGCGTATCGGCGAAACGGGGCTCGCCTTCTACCGCATTCGCAATCTCTCGAACGAAGCGGTGGTGGCGCGGGCGACCTACAATGTCGTCCCGCACGCGGCCGGACCTTATTTCGCAAAGCTTGAGTGCTTCTGCTTCCAAGATCGCCTGCTGCAGCCGGGCGAGGAAGCAGAGCTGCCGGTGGTGTATTTCGTGGATTCTGAAATCATTTCGGATCCCGATATGGGCGACCTCGGAGCGATCACCCTCTCTTATACGTTTTTTCGGTCGGCGGATGCGCCGGCGAGTTGAACAATTGGCAATTGGCTGGGCGAGCGTTAGTGCTCGGGCAAGTTGAGGCGAGGCGGAAATGGCGCACGGCGATATCAAGCACGACTATCACTTGGTGAACCCGAGCCCGTGGCCGTTCATCGGCTCGATCGGCGCTTTTTTGGCCGCAGTGGGCGCAGTCGTGCTGATGCGGGGCCTGACGCCGGAGGAGGGCTCCTTCTTCCTCAGCAAAGGGCAATGGACTCTGTTCACGCTGGGCGCCGTGATCTTGGTGGTCACCTGCATCGGCTGGTGGGGCGACGTGATCAAGGAAAGCCGCCAGGGTGATCACACGCCTGTGGTCGATATCGGCCTGCGCTACGGCATGATCCTCTTCATCGCATCGGAAGTGATGTTCTTCGTCGCCTGGTTCTGGATGTTCTTCGAACTGGCCATCTTCCACGAAAACCGCGCAGCATGGATAGTGCCGACATGGGATGCGGAAACCACACAGGCCTGGGCCAATTGGCCGCCCCCGCACGTAGAGACCTTCGATCCCTTCCACCTTCCATTGATGAACACGCTCATCCTTCTGCTTTCCGGCACGACGGTGACGTGGGCGCACCACGCCCTGCAGCAGAACGATCGTAAGGGCGCAACGCTTGCCCTCCTGCTTACAGTCTTGCTCGGAATGCTCTTTACTTGGGTTCAGTTCGGCCTTGAGTATCCGGTCGCAGGTTTTGCGTTCGGCAATCAAGGCGATGTGACGACTGCGTCGATCTATGGCGCGTCCTTCTTCATGGCGACGGGTTTCCACGGCGCGCATGTGATCATCGGCACGATCTTCCTGGCTGTGTGCCTGTTGCGCCTGGTGCGCGGCGGATTTACGCCCACCAAGCACTTCGGCCTTGAGGCTGCGGCCTGGTATTGGCATTTCGTCGACGTGGTGTGGCTCTTCTTGTTCACATTCGTCTACGTCACGCCATATCTTACGATGCAAACGAATTGAGCGAGGAACGGCCCTCCGCATTGCTGGCGGGTCTGACGTTGCGTTGTCCTGAATGCGGCAAAGGCCCGGTGTTCCAGGGCTATTTGCGGTTGTGCGACAAATGCCGCGTCTGCGGCGCCGACTATGCTCGCGCTGACGCAGGCGACGGCCCGGCTGTGTTTGTGATGCTGCTTGTGGGCGCGATCGTCGCGCCCTTGCTCATCATCTTGCAGGTCGGGCTGGATATGTCCGACACCATGGCCATCGCCATAGCCATGGTGACGGCGGTCGTGCTTTGCCTTGCCTTTCTGCCCCCGTTCAAGTCGCTATTGTTCGCCTTGCAGTGGAAACACAAAGCTGGCGCAGCGACCCACAACGATATCGAGGAATGATCCGGTTTCGTCCCTTGCCGCTGATGAGCGCGTTGTCGATCATCGCGTTGGCGGTGCTGATCGCGGCCGGGCGCTGGCAATGGGAGAAATACGAGGACAAGCAAGCCGCTGCCGGAGAACCGGTCGCGCAGATGACGATTGAGGGGTATCAACCGCTTCCGGATGCAATGCAGTTCGTCTACGGACTGCGGTCGGATACGCGCGAACAGGGATGGCGGGTGTTCGCGCCCGTCCAGTATGGCGACACCGTCGTGTTCATTGACGCGGACTTTGTGGCCGGCGCTCGCCCGCCTCGGCTCGACGAAGTTCGCTTTCCCGCCTCCTTGCGCCTTGGCGCGCCGGTGACCGGCGCCAGCATTCGCCCGGCGCCGCCGGCGCCGATGACGCTCGCGCCACGGCCGCTGCAACGTCTCTGGTTTGCGGTCGATCTCGACGCCATGGGCCGTAATGCCGGGGCCGACGATGTGGCCGACTATTATTTGGCCGGCGCCTATGTCGGCGCCGATGGGCGCGCGACCGCCAATCCGTTCGCGCGGGCGCCAGGCGCCGATGCGCTGCCGCCCGCCAGGCACTTGGGCTACGCTCTTACCTGGTACGGCCTTGCGCTCGTGCTGTTGGCTATCTACTTCGCCTACCACATCAGCGTGAAGCGCTTGACGCTTGCCCCGCCGCGCCAAGAAGACTAACGCCGCCCGTGCCTGATCTCGAACTCATCCGCTTATCTAATGGCGTTCGCTTGGCGCTCGATCCGATGCCGGGTCTGAGCACGGCCGCTCTCGGCGTTTGGCAGCGCGTTGGCGCGCGTTGGGAGCCGCCCGAACACAACGGCATTGCACATCTATTTGAACACATGGCGTTCAAGGGCGCTGGCGCGCGCGACGCGCGCCAGTTCGCCGAAGCGATCGAGAGCCTAGGCGGCATGATGAATGCCGGCACCGGCTATGAGCGGACAGCCTATTACGCACGCGTCGTCGGCGAGCATTCCCATGCCGCGCTCGACCTCATCGCTGACATCTTGTTTGCCCCGCACTGGAACGCCGAAGATCTCGAGAAGGAAAAGGGCGTTGTGGCTCAAGAGCGCGGCGAGGCGTACGACGCGGCCGACGACCGTGTGTTCGAGTTGCACCAAGGCGCTCTCTTTCCGGGCCAACCCCTCGGGCGCCCGATCCTTGGGGAAGCCGCCACGCTGGCGAATGTCAGCGTGGACACGCTGATCGGCTTCCGCGACGCGCACTTATCGCCCGAGCGCGTCGTCATTTCTATTGCTGGCGCATACGACCACGCGGCGATCCTGGATGTCGCGGAGCGCCGTTTCGCCGGAATAGGATCGAAAACACCCCGCGCGCTCCCGCCGGCGCGCGCTAGCGCGGGCCGCGCGAGCGAAGCCCGCAAGCTCGAGCAGACGCACCTGGTGCTTTCGTGGCCCGCGCCAGCGGCAGGCGCGGACGCCTTGTTCGCGGCGCGCCTGATGGCTGAGATATTCGGCGGAGGCATGTCGTCCCGGCTCTTCCAGGAAGCGCGCGAGACGCGCGGCTTGGTCTACACAATCGAGTCCTTTCTCGACACATTCGAGGATTGCGGGCGACTCGTCGTCTATGCCGGCTGTGATGCCAAGAACGCCGCCGTCGTGGCGGAGATCGTTTCCGAACAATTATCGCTGTTGGCCGATTCCGGGCCCGGCGAGGGCGAACTCCAACGCGCTAAAGCTGTCGCGAGGGCGGGGTTGCTCATGGGTCTGGAAGCGCCCTCAGCGCGCGCCGAAGCGCGCGCGACGCAGGTTTTCCAGCGTAATCGGCTCGTCCCCTTCGATGAGGTTGGCGCAAGAGTGGAGGCCGTCTCGGCCGCCGAAATTCAGACGCTCGCACATGCGGCGTGCGCGGGCCCCGCCTGCGCCTCGATCATCGGACCGAAGTCTGGACTTGGCGCGCTCGCCGCTTTTGAGGCAAGCTCCTGAATCATGGCCCTGATGCGCAAGGATACCGACGGCGCCCGCCGGATTGACGGAGAAGGCGTTTATCTGCGCGCGCCTGAGCCACGCGACTATCAAGACTGGGCCGCTGTGCGTGACGCGAGCCGTGCGTTCCTGACGCCGTGGGAGCCGACTTGGGCGCAGGACGAGACCTCGCGCGGATCGTTTCGGTACAAATTGCGCCGCTACACCGAGGACACCCGCGACGACAAGGCGTACGCCCTGTTTGTGTTTCGCGAAGATGACGATGTGCTGGTTGGCGGCGTGACCTTGTCAAACGTGCGTCGCGGCGTCGCGCAGACTGCATCGTTGGGCTATTGGGTCGGGCAAGAATTCTCAGGCAGGGGCTACATCACAGCCGCAGTTCGAGCCATCATTCGCTACGCGTTCGAGGACCTCGACCTGCACCGTGTCGAAGCAGCCTGCCAGCCGGACAACGCTGCGTCTCGCCGCGTGCTCGAAAAGGCTGGCTTCACTCAAGAAGGCGCCGCGCGCGCCTATCTCAAGATCAACGGCGCATGGCGCGACCACGTGCTGTTCGGGATTGTGAACGAGGCGTAGGCTCTTCGAGAGGATTCCTGCGCGCCTGGCCTCAGGCCGCCCGCCGCGCCGCGCCGGTCCGCGCAATGACGCCGTTGGCGAACGTCAGTCCATCGCACCCTTCCGGCATGATTTCACCCGCGCCCAGCACGATGCAGCCTTCCGGGTGCAGCAGCTCGGATGCGCGCTGCACGATTTGCGCGCGGGTCTCCATGTCGAAACCTGTAAGCACGTGGCACAGCAAGATGATGTCGCATTGGCCGAGATGGTCCGGATGCTTCAGCAGATTGTGGTTGTCGAAGCGAACCGAGGCGCGCAGGCGATCGGTCAGGCGCCAGAGATCGCCCGCCTTCTCGAAGTGGGCGACCAACTTGCGAATTGGCAAGCCGCGTTGAACTTCGAACTGGGTGTAAAGTCCCGAGCGCGCTTTTTCGAGCAGCCGATCCGAGAAGTCCGTGCCAATAATTTCGACCGCTGGATTGAGACCTTGCTCGCGCGCCTCCTCCAGCAGCATGGCGATCGAATAAGGCTCTTGTCCGGTAGCGCACGCCGCCGACCAGATGCGGATGCGTTCATGTCCGCGCCGTGCGATCGCGGCGGGAATGATGTCGTCGCGCAGGCGCGAATACAAAGCTCTGTCTCGAAAGAAGCGCGTTTCACATTGAGCGAGACTGTCGGCGATACCGTTCCAGAGACGCCCGTCCGGCCGAATGCGTGCGGCGGCGATGAGTTCTGAAACCGAGGCAAAGCCTTCGCGCCGCGCCAACGGCTGAAGGCGAATCTCGGCCGGCCCCGCGACTTCCCGAGTCAGCACAGCGCCCGAGCGCGTCTTCACTTCGCGGGCGACGATGGCGAATTCGGCGTCCGAGAGCATCAGATTAGACCCGCTTCGGCGAATTTGGAGTGGAGGATTTCGCCGTCGAACGGCTTCATCATGTATTCGTCGGCGCCGGCCTTCAGCGCCTCTGCGATGCGCTCGACATCGTTCTCGGTCGTGCAGAACACTACGGTCGGCTGGTCGCCGCCCGGCTCCTTGCGCAAATGGCGCACGAAATCGATGCCCGACATCACTGGCATCGTCCAATCGAGCAAGATGGCGTTGGGCATCTGCCGGCGGCATGCCTGCAGCGCCTCGAGCCCGTCCGAAGCCTCCTCGACTTCAAAGCGCATATCTTCGAGGATGCGGCGCGCGACCTTGCGTATCACGCGGCTGTCATCGACGATGAGACAGCGTTTCATTGGCGAACTCCATTGGGATTCGCCTGCAACTGTGCCGTTTTCCGGTTAACGAGGCTTAAAACCTTGTTCAGAGCTTGAACGCGGCCGAACGCGCGATCAGCTCGACGCGTTCTTCGCTATCGCACGCCGAGAGCCCGACCCCGCCCTGCCGGGCCAAGAGGCCGGTAAGGGTAGGGTGGATGGTGTGGCCGGACAATTCCACGCCCTCGCCGCGCAGCGCGGCCGCAGTCGCTTCACGCAATTTGGCGCGAGGCCCAGACGCGATGACGCGCACCTCTCCGCCATCTTCCGTTTTCCCCGCTGTCACCTCGACAATGCCCCCGCGCGGCAGGCATTCGTTGGCGATCAGCAACAAGTTCACGATCACGCGCACCGCCGGGCGCGGCATCGCCACATGAGGGGGGTTCCAATTCAGGTCGGACTTGAGCGCTGTGTAGAGCTTGTGGGCGACTTCGCGGCCTTCTTCCAAAGTGGACTCGCCTTCGGCCATTGCGCCAGCGAGCGCGAAGCGGAAAAACTCAAGTTTGGCCCATGCCTTGGCGACGCCGTGGTCCAGCAGCGAAAGAGCGTCAGGATCGGTTTTGCCGTCGGCGCCCTTGATCATCTCCAAGCCCTGGATGATCGCTGACATCGGCTCGACCATGTCATGGCAGATGCGCGAGGCGACGAGCGCTGTCAGCTTGGTGTTCTCGATCATCGCGCGCTCCGTGAGGGGAAACGCCTAGCATAGACGATTCGCGAGCCCCCTGGATCGAGCGCCTGGGCGAACTTCACGCAAGACCCCAGACCGATTCGCAGCCGGATTGAACTTCGGTAAGATGGCGCGGCACGAGCAGGAGCGGCGCCATGGCGGTGGAAAACGGCGTTGGGTTAGCGGAGGCCGTGGCCGTATTGGCTGCCGGCGTGGTGGCGGCGCCAATCTTCATTCGCCTCGGGCTCGGCTCGGTGCTGGGTTACTTGGCGGCTGGGCTCGTCATTGGCCCGTTCGGGTTGCGCATCGTTTCAGACCCTCACGCCGTTTTGCAGGTCGCAGAACTCGGCGTGGTCATGTTCCTCTTCCTGATCGGGCTCGAAATGCGCCCGGCCAAATTGTGGGCGCTGAGGCGCGATATATTCCGCGTGGGCGCGGCGCACGTGATCGTCTGCGCGGGATTGCTGACCCTTGTCGGCATGACAGCCGGCCTAGGGTGGCAAGCTGCACTCATCGCGGCTCTGGGCTTTGCGCTCTCGTCGACGGCTATCATCATGAAAATGATGGACGATGCCGGCGAGACGGCGACGCCTGCCGGCGCACGCGCCACCGCCATCCTCCTGTTTGAGGACCTCTCGATTGTACCGCTCCTGGCGTTGGTTGCGTTGTTGGCTTCATTGAACGGCGGCATGGCCGCCGAACAGGCGCGTCCGGCCTGGCAAAGCATGACGCTCGCCGTCCTGTCGATTGCCGGGGTGCTCGCCGCCGGGCGCTGGGTGCTCACTCCGATCTTCATATTGCTTGCACGAGCCGGGGCCCGCGAAGTGATGACAGCAGCAGCTCTGCTTGTGGTGCTTGGCGCGGCGTTGCTTATGCAATGGGGCGGCTTGTCCATGGCGATGGGCGCGTTCCTGGCCGGCGTGTTGCTCTCGGAATCCTCCTTCCGGCATCAATTGGAAGCCGATGTGGAGCCCTTCCGCGGCATTCTGCTTGGCCTATTCTTCATGAGCGTGGGTATGGCGCTCGACATGCCGGCGGCGATCGAGAATTGGCGCGTCATCGCCGTGGGCGCGCTCGCTTTCATGGCGGTGCAGGCGATCGGCGCCTATGGCGTGGCGCGCCGTTTCGGCGCCGACCATCACGAGAGCCTTCATCGCGCGGCGCTGTTTGCCCAGGGGGGCGAATTCGCGTTCGTGCTTTATGGGGCGGCATTGGCCGTCGGCGTCATCGACGCTAGGCTCGCCTCAATCATGACCGCCATCGTAATCGTTTCGATGGCGCTCGCGCCCCTCGTGGTGATCGCCCAACGGCGCATGGCGTCCGAGCCGGAAACATCGCGCGACGGGGTAGAGGATGCCGCCGACCTTAACGGACGCGTGTTGATCATCGGCTTCGGCCGCTTCGCGCAGATGGCGAGCCAGCCTTTGCTCGCACGCGGGATCGACGTCTCAATAATTGAAACCGATGTCGACATGATCCGTGCGGCGGCCAAGTTCGGTTTCAAGGTCTATTACGGGGACGGATCACGCCTCGACGTTCTGCGCGCCTCCGGCGCGGCGCGCGCCGAGGCCATACTCGTTTGCATCGACAAGCCCGAAGTGGCTGACAAGATCGTCGCGCTGGCGAGAGCGGAGTTGCCCCAAGCGAAGTTGTTCGTGCGCGCCTTCGACCGGGGCCACGTCTTGCGCCTCGTGAAGGCCGGGGTTGATTATCAAATTCGCGAAACGATGGAGTCCGCGCTCGCCTTTTCAGGGGCCGTATTGCGCGACCTCGGCGTCAACGACATCGAAATCGCGGAATTGATAGAGGCTGTGCGCGACCGGGACGCCCAGCGGCTGGAAATGCAGATCGCCGGCGGGTTCGAAGCGGGTAAATCGCTCATCCGGGGCAACGTGGCGACGCCTCAGCCTACACCGCTAATTGTGCCGAGCCGGGAAGCCCAAGCGCTGAACGAAGAAGCAGCCGAGGCGATTGGCGAAGAGGCGCACTGAACTGAGTCGCGCCGGCGCGAAGCGCGTCGTAAAAGGGGAAATGGGGGACATCCTTGAAAAGCATCGTCGCAACCTTGTTCATCCTGATCGCAGCAGGCTGCGCCAGCGTGGCGCCGCCCGCGACGGGCCCCCGGCGCACGATCGATATAGCCGCCGAACAATGGGTTCGCCTGGCGCTCGAAATCGATACGCACGAGGAAGGCTATGTCGACGCCTATTTTGGGCCTGGCGAGTGGCGTGAGAATGCGCGCGCCAATCCGCGCTCCATCGCCCAGTTGCAGATTGCCGCCGATCACATTGCTGAATTGCTGCGAAGCGTAGCTGACCTTGACACCGATGAGCAATCGCGCGCCCGCGCGCGAACGATGCTTGCAAGCATCGCGAGCGCACGCTTCCGTTTGGACACGGTCGGCGGCGCGCGCGCATCATTTCTGGACGAGGCCGAACGCTTATTCGCCCTTCGGCCAGCCTTGCGCGGCATCGAGACTTATGAGCCAGCGCTCGCACGCATCGAGACGCTCGTTCCTGGTGAGGGTCCCCTGAGCGCGCGCGTCGAGGTGTTTCGCCAACGGCATGCCATCCCCGCCGATCGCCTGCGCGCGGTCATGGATCGCGCCATCGCCGAGTGCCGGAACCGCACGCGCGCCCATTTCGACCTGCCCAATGATGAGAATTTCCGCATGGAATTCGTCACGGGTCAAAGTTGGAGCGCTTATAATTGGTACCAGGGCGGCAATCAGAGCCTTATCCAGGTCAACACTGATCTGCCGGTCACGATTGACCGCGCGCTGGGACTAGCATGCCACGAGGGCTACCCCGGCCATCACGTGCAAGGCCTCTACAATGAGAGGCTGTACCGTGAGAGGGGCTGGGTCGAATACTCGGTGGCGCCCTTATACAACCCGTCGAGTCCGATGAATGAAGGCGCAGGCAATTATGGCGTGGAGCTGGCTTTTCCCCGAGACGAGCGCCTCGCTTTCGAGCGCGACGTGCTGTTCTCCATCGCTGGGCTCGATCCGTCAACCGCCGCGGATTTCGCCGCGCTGCAGCTTGCGTTGAGCGAACTTGCGGGCGTCCGCCTCACCGTCGCGGCAATGTATCTTGACGGCGACATAGACCGCGAGCGCGCCATTGCAATGATCGAGCGCTATCAACTGACTTCGCGCGCTCGCGCCGAACAGAGTGTGGCGTTCATCGAACACTACCGTTCCTACGTCGTCAATTATGTGTCTGGCGAGGATTTGATCCGCGCCTATGTCGAGCGCGCCGGCGCTGACCCCGCCATACGCTGGAGGGCGTTCGAGCGAATAATGCAAGAACCCACACTGCCCGAGGATCTCCTGCCATGACGCCAGATTTTCACATGATCGAAGCCAACGGCATTCGCCTGCGCGCCGCCATTCAAGGGCAAGGCCCGCTGGTCGTGATGGTGCACGGCTTCCCCGAGAGCTGGTATTCGTGGCGCCACCAGATGGCGCCGCTGGCGGCTGCGGGCTTTATGGCATGCGCCATTGACGTGCGCGGCTATGGCGGCTCCGACAAGCCGCACGCGATTGAAGACTATTCGATGGAGAACATGACCGCCGATGTCGCTGGCGTGATCGACGCGCTGTCTCCGGGTCGACCTGCGGTGGTGATCGGCCACGATTGGGGCGCGCCGATCGTGTGGCACACCGCTGTGCTGCACCCGAGCAAAGTGCGCGCGGTCGCCGGCCTCTCTGTGCCCTATTATGGGCTGCCGCCGATGCCCTTGAATCGCATTTTCAAGGCCATGTTCACCGATCAGGACAAATTCTTCTACATGGCTTACTTCCAAGACGAAGGCGTCGCCGAAGCTGAGTTCGAAGCCGATGTCCGCGGCAGTTTGCGCAGGCTCTATTACGCCGCATCGGCCGATTCCGATGGCCGATGGACCACAAGCGAAAAGCGCGCCGGCGACAAAATGTTCACGGGGTTCCCCGATCCCGAACCGTTCCCGGCGTGGATGAGCGGCGCCGACATCGATTATTTCGTTGCGGAGTTCGGACGCTCGGGCTTTCGCGGGCCGATCAACCGGTACCGCAATTTCGAACGCGACTGGGCGCTGATGAGCAGCGTGGAGGATCGCGTCATTCATCAACCCTCGCTGTTCATCGCAGGGGCCCGCGACATGGTCCTCAAGATGTTCGGAGAAAGCGATGTCACGGCGCGCATGTGCGAGTCTCTTTCCGATTTGCGCGGCGTCCGCCTCATTCCAAACGTCGGCCATTGGACGCAGCAGGAAGCGCCCGAGGCCACGACTGGCCATCTGATCGACTGGCTGGCGACATTGTAATCGGAGTACGCCGTTCAAGCGTCATTGGGCGTCCAGCTTATGCCCACCCCTGCTTCCCGCGCGCGTTCGTACGCCATGGCGGCCGCCGCGGCGTCTTGAACTGCGAGTCCTGTTGAATCGAAAATGACGATCTCTTCTTTCCGCACAAACCTGGCTCGCCCGCCGAGCAGAACATCACTGAGCTCGCAACGAACATCATCCAAGGAAATTGCGCCCGCCGCGAGCGCGTGATGCAGGTCGCCCATGCTGGCGCATTGAGCCGCTGAGTCGCAAATCAATGCGGCGCGCGCCACCAAATCCGGCGTCAGCTCGCTCTTGTTCGGATTGTCGGCGCCAACCGCAGCGATGAAAGCGCGTGGAGCGACGTGCTCTGGTCTGAGAAAAGGCGAGGTCGAGGTGGTTGTGGTGACGATGATTTCACAGCGATCCGCCACTGAAAGATCGCGCACAGCGCTTGCGCGCGGCGCGAACTCACTGAGGACCTTGGCAAGCGCGACCGCCTTGGCCGGATCGGCGTCCCAACAAAACGCTTCTTCAAATGAGAAGAGCCCCGCCATGGCCTCGGCGTGAGCTTGCCCTTGCACGCCGCAACCGCACAGCAGCAGCCTGCGTGCTTCCTTCGGCGCCAAGAGGCGCGCCGCGAGCGCGCTCGCCGCCGCCGTGCGACGCAACGTGATCTCCACGGAGTCCAATATGCACAGGAGCGCGCCATTCTCGGCGTCGCAAAGAAGAATCGCGCCTTGAATGGTAGGCAAACCAGCGCGGGCGGGGTTGCCAGGGAAGTTCGCGTTGAACTTCAGAACCACATATGCGCGCTCGTCCTGAAGCGCGCCCCCCTTTGCGTGGAAGACGCCCTCGCTCGCTTCAATGTGCATGGGTGCAGCGGTATGCGCGCGTCCTTCGCCCACGGCGCGGAACGCCGCCTCGGCGGCGCGCAGGTACTCTGGCGGCCGCATCAGCGAAGCCAGATCCCTGCGCGAGAGCAGAAGCGTTGGCGCCTTGTTCACGCAGGTTTCCAATTGTGGCGTTCGCCCTTGGCGCATGTCGCCCAGGAATAGAGTGCGTCGTAGATGACGAGCCCCTGATCCAGGAGCGCGTGGTCGTCCGCGTAATTGACGCACAAACCCAGCGACAGGGCGTGCAGACCAGCCGCCTCGGGCGCAAGCTCGTGCGTATCGGTGTCGGCGCCGCGCACAATCGGCGCCAATGCCTTGAGCCCTGCGTCCCCCATCAGGTCGAAATGGCTTAAAAAGGCGTCGAAACTGCACTTTTCGTCTACGTGCGAAAAATGAGCCCCGGGGATGTCGAACGCAACAGCGCCTTCGCGCTCGGCTGTTGCGAAAACACGGTCCGTCGGCACGTAGAGAAAGCGCGCGTCCGCATCGATGAAGCGGCGGATGAGCCAGGGGCATGCAATGCGGTCGATCTTCGGCCGCTCGCGTGTCACCCAACTCGTGGGCCGTCGATTGCCGAAAAGTTCGTTGAGGCGAAGTTCGATTGTTCGGTGTTCATCCATGTGAACGCTCCGTTCAGGCGCCTGGCAGCGCCTAAGCCGAAGCGGGTCTTGGACGAAATCGTCTGAGCGGGCGCCCGCGTTTGGCCCGCGTGCACATCATTACTCGAAAATCGCCATCGTGAAAAGCGCGGAATTGCGCGAGACCTCACGATCGCAATTGTTCGATCCTCGCCTTCAGCTCTTTCTTCACGATCTTGCCGTTGGCGTTGCGCGGCAGCGTTTCGGGCCAGAAGATCACATCGACAGGCACTTTGAACGCAGCGATCTTTTGCGCGCAATGGTGGCGTAGTTCGTCGCTCGTGGCCCTCGCGCCCGGTTTTAGGTGGACGACTGCGAGCGGCTCTTCGCCCAGGGTCTGATGCGGCCTGCCGATGACGGCCGCGTCCATGACGGTAGGATGATCGTAGAGCGCGTTCTCCACCTCAACGCAGTAGATGTTTTCGCCGCCGCGGATGAGCATGTCCTTGGCGCGATCGACGATATAGATGAAGCCCTCCTCATCCATCTTCGCCAAATCGCCGGTCTTCACCCAGCCGTCGACAAACGTTTCAGCGGTCGATTCGGGATTTTGCCAGTAGCCGCGCACGACCACAGGGCCTTTGTACCAAAGCTCGCCAACTTCTCCGCGCGGCGCTTCCATGCCGTCGGAACCAACGATCTTCGCTTCGCCGGTCACAGCCGGCACGCCGCAGCTCGCGGGCTTGCGTTCGTAGTCCTCCGCGCCGTTTGAGACGGCCGTCGCGGAAGTTTCCGTCATGCCCCAGCCTTGGCCAGGTGTGGCGAGCGGGAATTGTTCCTTGATGCGCTTGACCAATTCCGGCGCGGCGGGGGCCCCGCCATAGGAAATGCCCTCGAGCGATGAAAGGTCATAGTCGTTGACTCTTGGGTGTTCGAGGATCTGCCAAGCGATCGTGGGCACGCCCCCGACATGGGTGATGCGCTCCTTTGCGATCAACGGCAGTGCAAGATCGGTGTCCCACTTGCGCTGCATCACCAGTTTGTTGCCAGCCATCATGAACGGGATCATGACGGCAAAGCAGCCGGTGGCGTGAAAGAACGGCACCGAGATGAGCGAGGCCTTTTGCGGCCCGTTTGGATCGGGCGCCGGCGGCGCCTCGCCCCGACGCAGAAACGCCCGCGCTTGCGCCGAGGCCGAGTTGAACATGTTCGAGATGATGTTGCGGTGTGAGATCACCGCGCCCTTGGGCTTTCCCGTGGTGCCCGAGGTGTAAAAGATCGCCACATCATCGTCAGGCTGGCGCAATGGGAACGGATTTTCGCCGCTGGGCGTGAGGTTCTTCCAGTCGTTCGCGCCACCCACGACGCTTTCGAGCCGCTCCACCATTGGGTCGGCGACCTCTTCGCGCAGCCGCGAAACATAGATTCTACGAATTGCGGGGCATTTCCCCACATGCTCGCGCACGCGTTCGTAGCGCTCACTGTCCACAATGAGGATCGACGTACCGCTGTCCTTGAGCCCGTACTCGAGTTCGGGACCGGTCCACCATGCATTGAGGGGCGTCACGATGGCGCCGGCCAGCACGCCAGCCCAGAACGCCACCGGCCATTCCGGCAGATTGCGCATGATGACGGCGATGCGGTCGCCGGGCTTGACGCCGTCTGCCATGAGCCTCAGCGCGAATGTCTTGGCCGCCACCTGGAATGCGGCCACGGTCGCGCGTTCGTCCTCGAACACAAGATATTCGCGGGCGCCGAATGCGGCTGCGAGGTCGAAAACGTGACCCAAGGTCGGCGGCGCGTTCTTCCAGACCTTGAGCTTGACGCCGTTCACTTCGGCCTCGCCCAGCTCAAACATCGACCCTGGCTGTGTCAGCATGGCGTGTGCGCACTCAATCGACACAGCGGGAAAGGCGGGCTTTTGAGCCTCGGTCATGGATCCTCCCGTAACGGCAGCTCCTCAAAGGCGCCGCCAGCGTCATTTTTATTGTGACAACTTCTATCGAGCGATTGGCGCGGCTCCAAGTCAGCGCCAACAACTTTCGCACGCTCGCAGCTCCTGCCCGAAACTTGCCGGAAATTCATGCTGACTTGCCCGGTGCGCGAGCCTCGGGCAATGCTTTGTTGTCCGGGTGGGACGGGAGACGCGCACCATGGCCTTCAATTGGAAATCGCTGCTGGAGCGGCTGGACCCCCGGAGGCTCGATTGGACCTGGATCGCGCCCGCACGCGAGTTTCTGATCGCCAACCGTGCGATTGTTCTCTCCACTTCGGTGGCTCTGCTCATCGGCCTGTGGAGTGGCGCAGTGCTTGGGCGCATCGGCGCCGGCGCGCCGGCGTTCGATTTCGCTCAACTTGGATCTGTGGGTGCAGGTGAAGGCGCGCGCAGCGCCAACGCGCCGCGTGCTGGCGTTCCCCAGGTCGAGGGAATGGCGTTCGTGCGATTGCGCACCGAGATGGATCAGGCCGAGCCGCGGGCTTGCCTTGAGTTTTCCCAGGCGCTCTCCACCGACGCTTCGGTCAATTTTTCCGACTACCTCGTCATGGACCCTGCAACGACCTACCAGACCGACGTGTCCGGCAATCTGCTGTGCCTGGGCGGTTTGCCATTCGAACCCGAGCGCCAGGTCACCATCCGCCAGGGCTTACCCGCGCAATCGGGGGAGCGCACCGAGTTCGACGAGACCTTCACGCTCACCTTCGGCGATCGGCCGACCTACGTGGGCTTTGCCGGCAACGGCACGATCCTGCCGCGCGCTGAAGCCGACGGCATCGCCATCGAAACCGTGAACGTATCGCGCCTCAAGATCGAAGTGCTTCGCGTGCCAGATCGGATTTTGTCGCAGCACAGTATATCGCGTGGCGGTGCGAATGAAGAAGGCGGCTGGGATTATTGGGATTTCAACGACGCCGGGGAAAGCGTGGGGGTGAGTGTCTTTGAAGGCGAGATCGATGTCGCCGATGCGCGGCGCAATAGCGCGGTAACCACCGTTTTTGCGCTGGGCGCGGCATTGCGCGAAATGCGCCCCGGCGCCTACGTCGTCAAAGTACGCGATGCCTCCCCGAGCGCAGGCCAGCGCGGCCAAGGCGACAATGATAGTCCAGCCTCCGCCTATCGCTGGATCATGTACACGGATATGGCGCTGCAGAGCTTTACCGGCGCCACGGGGGTCGATGTCGTGGTGCGTTCGCTGCGCACTGCGCGGCCGTTGGCGAACGTGACGCTCACCTTGATCGCCCAGAACAACGAAGAGCTTGCCCGCACGCGTACTGATAGCGAGGGGCGCGTCCGTTTCGCCGAGGCGCTGGTCAATGGCGAAGGGCCCTCGCGGGCCCGTTACGTGATGGCGTATGGCGCGGCTGGCGACTTTGCCGCACTCGACCTCGATAGCGCTGGTCTCGATCTTTCCGATCGCGGCGTCGATGGGCGGCGCGCGCCCGGCGACATCGACGCCTACCTCTACACTGAGCGCGGCATCTATCGCCCCGGCGAGCGAGTGCGCCTCATCGGCCTCATTCGCGACCAGGTCGGGCGCGCCATCTCCGATCGGCAATCGACGCTCGTTGTTTATCGCCCCAACGGCACCGAGGCGCGGCGCGTGCGGCTCACGGAAGCCGTCGACGGCGGCGCCATCGCCAAGAACATCGAGCTCGACCGCAGCGCTCCGCGCGGCGTCTGGCGGGCCGAATTGCTGGTGGACGGGCAAGACGTCATCGCCGGCGATGTCAGCTTCTCGGTCGAGGATTTCGTACCGCAGCGCCTGCGCGTGACCTTCAACCCAACCGAAGAGCAGCTGGATCAGCGCAATGTCGTGCTGGGGCGCGGTCAAAGCCAACCGATCGGCGTGCAAGCGGATTTCCTGTACGGGGCGCCGGGATCGGGGCTGGCGGTGGAGGCGGAAGCCCGGCTCGTGGTCGATCCCAACCCATTCCCCGAGCATGCGGGCTTCACCTTCGGCCGAGCTGACGAGAGCTTCAGCGAACGCTTCTTCCAATTGCCCGGCACAGTGACGGACGGGCAGGGCGCAGCGCAGCTTTCGCTGCAATTGCCGGAAGAGCCGGAAACCACACTGCCACTGAGGGCGCGCATGATCGTCAGCGTCGCCGACCCTGGCGGGCGCTTGGTGCGCGAGGGTTTCACGCTGCCGGTGCGTCTGCGCGATCTCTATATCGGCCTGCAGCCGCAATTCGAGAACCGCAGGGCCGGCGCAGGCGAGCGCGTGGCTTACGACGTCATAGCCGTCAATGGCGCGGCCAATCGTGTGGGCGTGCGCGGCGTGCAATGGCAACTCGTGCGTGAGGATTGGAGCTACGACTGGTACCTCGACGGCGGCAGCTGGCGCTGGCGGCGAACGGGGCGCGACATTCCCGTCGATGGCGCCACCGTCGACATTCCTGCTGGCGCGCCACTGCGCATAGCCAAGGATGGTTTGCGCTCTGGCTCTTATCGCTTGATTGTGCGCGATACGCGTTCGGGCGCGGAAGCGACGCAACGTTTTGGCGTCGGCTGGGGCGGCCCCGCCGACGATGATGCAACCCCGGACATGGTCAGCGTGGTTGCGCCCGAGAATCCCGTGCGCCCTGGCGCGCGTGCGCGCGTGCAAATCCGCCCGCCCTATCCGGGCGAGGCGCAGATCGTGGTGGCGACCGATCGCGTGATCGAAACCCGCACAGTGCGCGTCGGGGCCAATGGCGCAAGCATCGATCTGCCGGTGAGCGCCGAATGGGGCTCAGGCGCTTATGTGCTCGTCACCGTCATCACGCCGCGCGATCCGGTCAATCTGCCAGTGCCGCGCCGGGCCATCGGTGTTGCGTACGTGCCCGTCGATATGGGCGGGCGCACGCTTGAAGTCATCGCCGGCGACGGCTTGCAGAATGTTCGTCCGCGCACGCACATCGAAGTGCCGGTGCAGGTGCGCAACATCCAAGGCGGCGAGCGCGTGCGCGTCGCGATCGCCATGGTCGATGAGGGCATTCTCAACATCACCAAGTACGAGAGCCCCAACCCGGTCGACTTCTTCTTCGGCCGGCGCGCGCTCGGTGTTGATGTGCGCGACGATTACGGGCGTTTGCTCAATCCTAATCTCGGCGCGCCGGCAACGGCCCGCCAAGGTGGGGACTCCCTCGGCGGCGAAGGCTTGACTGTGGTGCCCACGCGCACGGTCGCACTGGTTTCCGACATCGTTGAGGTGCACGGCGGCCAGGCGCGGATTCCGATCGACGTGCCCGACTTTAACGGCACGTTGCGGTTGATGGCTGTGGCGTGGAGTCAGAACGCGCTTGGGCAGGACGCCGAACAGATCGTCGTGCGCGATCCCGTAGTGGCAGAGCTTATCTTGCCACGCTTTCTGGCGCCGGGCGACCAAGCGCAGGGCGCGCTCAATATCGATAACGTCGAAGGTCCGAACGGCGCCTACACCGTCACGGTCGCCGGCTCGGATATTGCGCGCATCCAAACGCAACCGCGCCGCTTTCAGCTAACGCGCGGTCAGCGGCAAACGGCGCTCATTCCCATAGGCGGCGGGCCCCTAGGCGTTGGGCGCATCACGCTGCGCCTTGAAGGGCCGAGCGGCTTTGCGCCGGTCGAGCGTACGTACGATATCCAATCGCGCGCTCCGTTCATGCCGATTACGATCACGCGGGTGGAGCCCCTGGCCTCCGGCGCGTCATGGCGGGCCCCCGCCGACGCCTTGGCGTCGTTCCAGCTGTCGGCGCAGGCGCTGATCTCGTTCTCCAACCTTGCGGGCATCGATCCGGCGCCCCTCTTGGATGAACTCTATCGCTATCCGTACGGCTGCTCGGAACAGCTCACATCGGTGGCGATGCCGCTCCTCTATTACAACACGCTCGCATCGGAAGCGAACCGCACGCGCGATGTCCGCATCACGCGGCGGGTGCAGGAGGCCGCAACCCAGTTGCTCGACCGCCAGGGTCCAGACGGTGCGTTCGGCCTGTGGAGCGCCGGTGACAGGCACGCTTCGCCTTGGCTTGGCGCCTATATCACCGATTTCCTTTCGCGCGCACGTGCCGAGGGCATGGCGGTGCCGCGTCAGCCGCTGCAACAAGCCTATTCCGCACTGCGGCGCGTCGCGCGGCTCAACGATTTCGGCTCGGTCGGCTACGAGTTTGAAGTCTATCGTTGGCCGGGCTCGAATGACACGACCGAGCTTATGCGTTCGCGCGCGGCGGCTTATGCGCTCTACGTTCTCGCCAAGAACGGCGAAGCCGACATCGGCCAGGTGCGTTATTTCCATGACAACCGCCTGAGCAACGAGCCATCTCCATTGGCGCGCGCCCACATCGCCGCCGCGCTCGCGCACATGGGGGACCGGGCTCGTTCGCGCAGCGCCTTCCAGGCTGCCGAACGGTCGTTGGGCTATCGCAATGTCGGCGACTGGTATCAAACCCCGCTTCGCGATCTTGCGGGCGTCTTGGCGCTCGCGGCGGAGGCTGGCGAGACGGAGATGGTCGAACGCCTGCGCCGCCGGCTCGAGCGCGATGCGCCTGAAGCCGAGCGGCTCATGACGCAAGAGCAAGTGCAATTGCTGCTTGCCGCCAATTCGTTGCTGGAGCGCGCGGGCCCGGTGAACGTGACGCTCGGCGGCGAGGCAATGGCCGAGCGTCGCGTCATGGCGGATGCGCGCCGGCTGGCGACTGGGCTCGTGTTCCGCAACGCGGCGCGCGGCCCGGTTTGGCGCACGCTTTCGACCTCGGGCGTTCCCATTGATGCGCCGCCCTCGATGCAGGCCGGTTACACGATCGACAAACGCGTGTTCCGCTTGGACGGTACGGTCGCCGACCTCGCCAATGTGCGCCAAGGCGATAGGCTTGTGGTGGTTCTCTCTGGCCAGCCCGAGGGCGCGCGCAACTATCCAACCGTGCTGGTGGATCTGCTGCCGGCGGGTCTCGAAATCGAGACCTTGCTCAATCCCAGCGATGGCGCGAGCGTGAATTGGGATGGCGTGCGGCGCCAGGGTCCATTCACCTGGATTGGCGAGATCACCTACACACAAGTGCAGGAATCGCGGGACGACCGCTTCGTCGCCTCGGCCGATCTGCGCGGGCAATTCCGCTACGCCTACATCGCGCGCGCGGTCACGCCTGGCCGCTACACGCTGCCGGCAGCCCAGGTCGAGGACATGTACCGTCCGGGCGTGATGGCGAGAACGAACACCGGCGCGATTACGATTGCGCCCCGGGGAGGGTGATGCAGCGGCTTGTCCTTCTCCCCTTGTGGGAGAAGGTGGCGCTAGCGGAGCGAGCGCCGGATGAGGGGTGCTGGCGCGATCACCAGACGCGTCAGCGCCAGCACCAGAGGGGCGGCGGCGCGCCGTGATCGCCGCTCACATCCGTCGCGGGCCGCGCGCAGCGTTGCCACTCACGCCAAGCGGCAAGCGGGTTGCGGCCGTTTTGCTGGCGGCGATGCTCGCTCTTTTCGCGCTCGACCAGATATTTCCGCCGCCGCTGGAGCGCGTGCGCGAGGTTTCGCCCGTTGTCGTCGACCGCAACGGTGAGTGGCTGATGGCGTTCACGACCCGGCAGGGAACGTGGCGGCTGGAGGCGCGGCTGGATGAAATCGATCCCGAATTTCAACGGCGCCTGATTGCGATCGAGGATTCTCGCTTCTGGTGGCATCCCGGTGTCGATCCGATCGCGCTGGCGCGGGCGAGCCTCGCTTACGCGCGTTCCGGACGCATCACCCAAGGCGGCTCGACCATCACCATGCAGCTGGCGCGATTGCTCGAACCGCGACCGCGTACGATCCAATCGAAGTTCATCGAGATTCTTCGCGCGTGGCAGATCGAGCGGCGCTTGTCGAAGCGCGAGATCCTCTCCGCCTACCTCACGCTTGCGCCCTATGGGGGCAATCTCGAGGGCGTGCGTGCAGCCAGTCGCGCGTATTTCCAGCGCGATCCTCAATGGCTCGACGATGCCGAGATGGCGCTGCTGATCGCATTGCCGCAGGCGCCTGAAGCGCGCCGGCCTGATCGTCGCCCTGAGGCAGCGCGCGCGGCGCGTGACCGTGTGTTGGACATGTTTGTCGCCGCGGGGCTCATTGGCCAGCGCCGCGCTGATGAAGGGCGCGAAGTTGCGATCCCCACGCGCGCGCCTTTCCCGTATTCCGCACCCCACGCCGCCCGAACTCTGGTCGCGGCCCATCGCGGGGACGGCGTGGTCGCTTCGTCGCTGGATGCGCGGTTGCAGCGCGACCTCGAAAGCTTGGCGCGCCGAAGCGCAACCGGTCTCGAGCGCGAAGCCCAGATCGCAATTCTTGCCGTCGAAATCGAGAGCAGGGCTGTGCGCGCGCGCGTCGGCGGGGCAGGGCGCGAGCGCGCAGGCGGCTATATCGACATGACCCGCGCGATCCGCTCGCCCGGGTCGGCGCTCAAGCCTTTCCTCTATGCGATAGCCTTCGACGAGGGCATCGCCGCGCCGGAAACACTCGTGCGCGATGCGCCGCGCCGCTTCGGGGGCTATCTGCCGGAGAATTTCGACCGCCGCTTTCATGGCGATGTTTCGCTGGAAGATGCGCTGCGGCATTCGCTCAACCTGCCAGCGGTGGCGACCTTGGAGCGCATTGGCGCGGGCCGCTTTCAGGCGTCGCTGACGCGTGCAGGCGCGCGCGTGCGCATGCCGCGCCGCGCTGATGCTGAACCCGGACTTGCGCTGGCGCTCGGTGGGGTCGGCGTGACGCTGGAGGACATGGTGCAATTGTACGCAGCTCTCGGGGACGGGGGTCGCGCGCGGGCGTTGGTGGAAGACACAGCCAGCGCCTTCGCGCTGTCGCGCCGCTTTGTCCGGCCTGAAACGGCCGAACGCGTACTTGATATTCTCGCGACTTCGCCGCACCCCGCAGGCCGTGCACCCGCGCAGGTGGCGCAGAACGCGCCGCGCATCGCTTTCAAGACTGGAACATCGTACGGCTTCCGCGACGCTTGGGCCTTCGGCGTCTCCAATGGCTATGTGATCGGGGTATGGGTCGGCCGTCCCGACGGCGCGCCTCGCCCGGGCGCGACTGGACGCAGCGAGGCGTTGCCCCTTTTGTTCGAGGCGTTCGATCTTCTAGGTGCGCCGGGCGAACCGGCGCGGATTCACGAGCCCGAACGCACCGATCCCGCGCCCGCGCTGGTGCGTTTCGAGCCGGACGCGCGCGAAGGTTTGGCAATTCTGTTTCCGCCCGAGAATGCGGAAGTGCTGGTGCTGGACTACGGCGCCGATGCGCGCGGCTTATCGCTCTCGGCTCGCGGCGGAAGAGCGCCGCTGACGTGGTATGCCGAAGGCGCGCGTGTGGCAGCCGAAACGACCAGCGGGCGTGCGATCTGGCGGCCTTCAGCGCCTGGGTTTTATGATGTCACCGTCGTCGATGCTGACGGCCAAAGCGCGGGCGTGCGAGTGCGCGTCCGCGGGGGTTAGCGCTTCGCCTCGGTGCAAAAATAACGCACCGTCATTCCGGCCTCGGGAAGCGAGAGCGGGAACCCAGGGGCCACACACTCCCGCATTCTACGATCGATAGGTTGCGAGCAGACGACGCTAACCCAGAGCCCGCGGCGTGCAGCGAATGAGCCGGCTGTCCTCAACCGCGGCTGTGCGATGGATCGCGACCTGTAGATAGTCGGCATCGCCAAGCATCGAAAGCATGGCTGCAACGCTCGGATACTCGACGATGAAGGCCATATCCCAGCGTTCCTCGCTTGGCCCGATCACGACCAAACTCGGACTGCCCGCCCAGACGACGCGCGCGCCCACCTTGCCGATGTGCGGCGTCGTGCCGGCCATGTAGCGCTGATACGCCGCCTCCCCCGACAAGTTCTCGCGCGCGCAGGCATGGTCGGCGGGATAGTCGGCCTTGGTGCGGAAGCGTAGCAGGTTGATCATGTTGATGGCGCCGCTCTCGCCTGCGCTCGCCATCATGCCCGCGATTTGTTCCTTGCTCGGATTGACCGATCCCATCCTCGATCTCCTTTGGGGCACGTCATCGCAGGCGCGTAGGCCGGCGACAACGGAAAAGGCGCGGACCTTATGGTCCGCGCCTTCCGTTGCGATCGTCGCAGGCGGGTTTGGGGGGATCAGGCGACGATCAATGCGGCTTGGCTCAACGCGGCGTACGCTATCGGGGCGAACAACATGGCGGCGAGGGCGATGGAGAAAAACTTGGTCATTTGCGGCGCTCCGGGGTGGTGTTTCTTGGTTGCTGAACCTTTGATGCACGCAATCTAGGATTTGGATGCAGGGGGCGATGTGCCCGCGGTCACGACCCCGGCGACGGGGTAGTCCGTCCTTTTGAATTTCCCTTGGCTTGACTTCGGTCTTGCCGGAACCGAGGGCGCGGCCCATTCTCTGGACCATGCAAGACAGAGCAAATTACGAAGTTCGCCTCCGGAATTCCCGGGCAGGCTTGGTTGCGATCAGGCGTGGCCAGATGTGGCCATACGCGGGCACGGTTCGCCATCTTCTTGGCGAGGCCGCCCTGTGCAAGCGCATCCTCCGGTTCATGCGCGACCGAGACGATGCCTAAGGGACCAAAGGGCGAAAAGCGACCGGCTGACGCCATCGGCGCCGCTGTTAAGTCCATGAAAATCCTGACCGGCGAGGAGCCGGAGGAGGCTGGCAGCACGCCCAACCGCGCGAAGGGTGGCAAGGCTGGTGGCAAGTCGCGGGCGAAGAAACTCACGCCGGGCGAACGGAAGCGAATTGCCAAAAAGGCAGCAAAAGCCCGCTGGGGTAACAAATAACCAAAACGATACACTTGTAGGGATGCCCTGACTCGGTTTATAGGGCCGGTATGACACAGCCGGACCCGACCCTTAAGTCCGCCGTCGCGGACGAGATCATCGCCAAACGCGACAGGCTGCTGGAGGAACGTGCCGCGCTCTCGGCTCAGCGCGAAGACCTGTTGGCGCGACAGCGCCGCAACGACCGCGAGTTGTCAGATTGCCGTGCAACCGCGCGGTTTTTCGGCATCGACGTTGAGTTTCCCAGCGATCCCGCCCGCGACGAGGCGGAGCACTATTACCGCCGGGCGATGGAGGCCGAGTCCCTGGCGCGCCGACGCAACACCGCTGTTCATGGCCGCCCGGTAGAGACGATATACACCGTCACCAGCGACGCCGGCCCCACCAAGCCTACGCCTGAGCCGGCTCCGTCTCCCGCTGTCCTGTCAGCGCCGGTGGAGGAAGCTAAGCCGAGGCCGCCCGTGCGCGAATTCATCGTCAAACAGCTGGCTATGGCAGGCAAGGCGGGGGCCAAGGCCGCGGCTCTGCGCGAGGCCTATGAGCGCAAGTACGGCACGACCCTGCATGAAAAGACCATCGGTATGACTCTCTATCGCTTGCTCCAAGACGACAAGGTCGCGCGAGATGGCCACGTCTGGTTCTTGATCCCGCAAACAGAGGCCCCCGGCGCTGGAACGCCGGGGGCCCGTAGAAGCTAGGAGGCCATTCCTGACCTAACCCACTGTTTTTGTCCCGGAAGCTGAACTGGATGACCCTGAGAAAGTCGCACAGCCCCCTCTTGTAAAGGGAAGAGTGTGGGTTCGAATCCCACCCGGGACGCTTCTCCATAGAGCACTTTGCTACTGGCGGCAACGCAGTCGCTGAAATAGCCAATGGAATCAGTTGGTTGTTGACGACTGCCTAGCGGAATCAAAATGCAACTAATGCTTGACAAAAGCAATCAAGGCGTTACCTTTATGCACGTGAACCAGCTCCCCATCGCCAAGCGTGCACAGATGCTCGCGATGCTTTGCGAGGGGATGAGCATGATGGCGGTCGCCCGAGTGGCGGACGTGTCCTTCAACGCCGTGAAGAAGCTGCTGCGCGATGCTGGCGAAGCCTGCCTTTGGACGCACGACGATCTCGTTCAAAACGTGGAGGCGTCTAAGGTTCAGTGCGATGAGGTCTGGTCGTTTTGTTACGCAAAAAGAACGAACGTGGCGAAGGCCAAGGCCCCGCCTGCTGAGGCTGGTGATGTTTGGACATGGACCGCCATCGACGCCGACACCAAGCTCATAGTCGCGTACTACATGGGCGATCGCTCTAGCGCCTCTGCGCGCGCGCTGATGTGCGATCTCAAGAGCCGCCTCGCCAATCGCGTGCAACTGACGACAGATGGCCTGAGCGTTTACTTGAGCGCGGTTTGGGGTGAGTTCGGCAATGACGTTGACTACGCAATGCTGGACAAGATCTACGGGAAAGGTTCGGCGGGTCGCAGCGCGGAAGCGCGCTACAGCCCAGCGCCGGTCGTTGGCATCAAGCGCCGTTGCTGTTCCGGCGACCCTGATCCGGCGCATGTTTCGACTTCTTATGTTGAACGCTCCAACTTGTCGCTTCGCATGCACAACAGGCGTTTCACGAGGCTGACGAACGCTTTCAGTAAGCGCTTCGTGAGCCACGTTCACATGGTGGCTCTTTACACGGCGTTCTACAATTTCGTCCGCATCCATAAGACGCTTCGCATCACGCCAGCGATGGCGGCAGGTGTAACGGACAAACTCTGGACGTTTGAGGATATCGTCGCGAAGATTGACTATTACGCGCTGCCGCCCAAGCCGCGCGGGCCTTACAAGAAGCGAGGGGGCTAAATGGCGGAGTTCAGAACCGAGCTATCCGCGGACGGAGAGTTCATCACAATCGAGATCGCAGACGGTGATAAAGTGCTCGCAACATTCGAAATGGATGCGCTCGACCTCTCCGCATTTATTGAGCGTCTGGGCGCATATCGTGAGCAGATGGCCGAGCCGGTAACGCCCATGTACGATCACGGAGCGCGGATGGCCGCTATTCCTGATCCTGAATGGGTGACGAATCCGGGGCAGGACAGGCATCCAGGGCGAGTGTGGATGTCGATCCGTCATCCAGGTTACGGATGGCTACCGTTTTTGCTCCGCGAAGATCAGGCATCTCGCCTAGGTACGTCACTTGTCCGTGGCGGATGGTAACCCAAAATGACTTTTTCATAGTTCATCAAATGCGCTACTCCTTGGAACGTGGCTTGCGCCGGGAGAGCGGAATGCGGTTCATCCAAGCGATTGTGCTGGCTTTGACTTTGGGCGCGTGCGCGGTCAACACGGGCGTTCAGCCGTTCGCTGGCGATGTGTTTTATGTTTCGCGCCAAGGCGCGACCGGGGCTTCAAGCCAGTCTGATCTGCGCGGCGCCGCGATGAATGAGGCGCGAACCTTCTGCGAATTCCGCAACCAGCCGTTTCAGCTTGTCGAGCTAATTGAAGCGCGCCCGCCCTACATCCTTGGCAATTTCCCGAAGGCAGAGGTGCGCTTTCGGTGCGGAGCCCCCGCCCAGTAGGGTCAACTCCCCTCTAAATTTCAAAAGGATACACTACCGGCGACGGCCGCGGTATGGATTCTAGCCGCCGCCACACTTGGGTCCGGCAGAAGCGCCCAAGCGAGACTTGGCCAACGCCAGAAATTGAGCGTGGGTGCGACGCAGGGCAGGTCAGGCGAACATCTGAGCGGCTTGATGGATTGCCGCATACGTAGCCGGTGCAAAGAGGACGATGGCGGCGACGATAACGAGGAATTTTCTCATGACCGACCTCCTGTGCTCCGATGTTGGTCTCATCTGTGAGATGCCGTCGGCGCGAAACCCGGATGCGAGCCTCATGCGATTTTTCCGGATCACGATATTAACGAAGGAAAAGGCGCGGACCTTATGGTCCGCGCCTTCCATTGCGATCGTCGCAGGCGGGTGGGGGGATCAGGCGACGATCAAAGCGGCTTGGTGCAGCGTGGCGAAAGCGACGGGGGCCAAGAGCGCGAAAGCGATGGCGATGGAGAAGAATTTGGTCATCGGCAGGGCTCCGAAACGGTGTTTCATGGTGTCAGGAATGTTGATGCACTCCATCTAGGCTTTGGATGCAGAGGCCGCCGTGACGTCTGTCACGCTACCGCGGTGCCCTGGCTCTCGGGCGTGTCGATGTCTTCCGGTTCCTGGCCGGTGGCGATCCGCATTACCTTGACGGCGGCGCCGATCATGTCGGCGGGGCGTTTCTCTCCGCGTGGGCCTTTAGGCATCGGGCGGTCCTTTTCGTAGCTCGAGCACCGCCCACAGAAGCGTGAGCGCAATACCAAGGACGGCCAGCGCTGGCACTGCGCCAAAGCGGAAAGCGAAGCCGCTCACGAAGCTCCAGGCTGCCATCGCGCTCGCGGCGAGCCCTGTCAGCAGGGCAAGTAGAACCCGGCCATGCATAGCGCTGAGCATGGGGCGCGCTGCCGGTTAGATCAAGGCTGAGTCAGCCGGCGGAATTTTCAAAGAGGTACACGACCGCGGCCTCCGATCGTCAACGCGGCGGCGTTGGCGCCGCGGGGGGCTCGGGCGGTTGGGGCGGCTCAGGAAGGCGCACGCGGCCGTCGCCGTTGGCGTCGCTCGCATCAAAGAAGCGCAAGTGCTGCGCACGGAACTCGTCGCGTGACATTGCACCGTCTCCGTTGAGATCGGCTTCCTCAGAACTGAGGAGCAACATCATGAACATCGGCGGGTGTGGCGGCATCGGCGCCACAGGCGGGACAGGGGGAACCGGAGGAACAGGAGGAACAGGTGCTGCGCTTTCATCGTGCTCGCCGCGCCTGATAATGATGTGGCGTTCAACGTGGCGCTCGCCTTGTTCGGCGGCGGGCCCACCTTCGCGCCGCTCGCACACTACAATCACGCGGCGGCGGCTCGCTTCGCCGCCTTCGCCCTCTGGTGGCTCGACAGTCGTAGTGCAGTCGTCGCCGTGGGGATGGGCGAAGTCCCCATGTGAGGGCCGATCCTCCGTGGTGAGGCGGCCGTCGTCGTTGCGGTCCAGGTCCGCGAATATGCGCTCGGCGGCGGCGGATGCTTCAGCGCGCGACACCCAGCCGTCCCTGTCTGCGTCGATTTGAATTTCCGGTCCGCCGTGGCGAACGAAGATGTGTTGATTTGGCGTCGCATAAGCGGCGACCGTGAGCGAAGCGAGCGCAATGCCCAGGGCAGTTGTCAGTTTCATCAGGGGTTCCCTCTCTCTGGCCTTGGCGGCCCGAATGCGGGCGCACACTGCCGCGCTTATGTTTCGCCGGTGCGTCAGGGCTGAAACATTGGCGAAACATGGGGTCGCTAACACACGGCGCGGAGGAGGCCCACTTGAGCAAGGCGGCGAACGTCGTTGAAGCGTCGGACCCCAAATGCGACGCTGAGCCCGACTTAAAATTCGCTTCGCGCCCGCCATCGAACCGAGGCGACTTAAAAGTCCGTTGCTTTAGAATGGCGCCTATGTCTCAGCCCGCCTCGCGCCCGCGCGTCCTGATTGTTGATGACGACGCCGACATTCGCGCCGGACTTGCGGAAGTGTTCGAGCGGGCAGGGTTCAAAGCCGCCACTGCGGGCGATGTCGCCGCAATGGAGCGCGCGCTCGCAGCCTCCGGCGCCGATCTCATTGTGCTCGATCTCATGATGCCAGGGGAAGATGGGCTTTCTGCCTGCAAGCGCCTGTCCGGCAGGGGCGGTCCGCCGATCATCATGCTATCGGCTCTTGGCGACGACGCCGACCGCATCGTGGGGCTCGAGATCGGCGCCGATGATTACCTGGCAAAGCCGTGTAACCCCCGCGAGCTTGTAGCCCGCGCGCGCGCCGTGCTGCGCAGGGCGCAAGAGGGCGATGCCGGCTCTCCGGCGGATGCGGTGCGCTTCGCTGGTTTCCGCCTCGATATAGCACGCCGCGAACTGCACGATCCCGATGGCGTGGTGATCCCGCTTTCGGCTGGCGAGTTCCGTCTGCTGCGTGCTTTTGTCGAGCGGCACGGGCGCGTGCTCTCGCGCGAGCAATTACTCGACTACGCGTTCGACAATGACGCCGAGGTGTTCGACCGCGCCGTCGATGTGCAGGTGAGCCGCCTGCGGCGCAAGCTCGAGCGGCCGGGCGGGGCCGAAATTATCCGCACCGTGCGCGGCGAAGGCTATCTCTTTGTCGTGAAGCCGAGCCCATGACGCGCGAGGGTCTGCCAATCGCGGCATACCTCGCGATGCTGGTTGCGCTCGCGCTGGGGGCGGCGTTTGTGGCCGTCTTCGCCATCGTGATCTGGCTGCCGCCGCGGCCGCCGGACGTGATGCGCGCCGACATTGTCGCCGATCAATTTGAAGCCGGGTACACGCATGCGCGGGAAACCGGAGAAGTGCTGAGGGGCGATGGCATGGCTTGGCGGTTGCAGCGTGAACCGCCGCGCTCCGGCCATGCCCCGCATATGCACGCCACCCACATGCATCTGGCGCGTCAACTTGCCTTGGCGCCTGAACAGGTTCGCGTTGACGCTTCGCGCGTCGCCCGGTCGGACGTACTTGTGTTTCGCGTTCGCGAAATGCGCAGCCACATGCCAGGCCACCAAGCGGAGGTCATAATCGATCGCCGCCGCCGCGCACCTGAAGCGGGTGAGGAAACACCAGGCGAGGAAACCCGATCGCAGTTTGAGATTCGAATTCCGGAGCCGCCGCCGCGGGTCGAGGCCACGCCGCCGGTTCCCCCTGCGCCCCCCATTCCGCCCACTGGGCCGCCGATGTTTGCGCCCGCTCCTCCGGGCGTGGTTTTGGTGGCCGGTTTCGAGATCGCCGCGCAATTGCCAGACGGGCGTTGGCTCGTGATGCGCCAGGGCCGCAACTGGGACGAACTGGGCTGGATCGCAAGCGCTGCGACAATCATAGGCGCGGCGCTCGCAGTGCTCTCGGTGCTGGCCCTGTTGTTCGCACGGCGTTTGACGCGCCCGATCCGCAATTTCTCCGACGCAGTGCAGGCGGTCGGCGTCGATCCGCAAAGCGAACCGGTGCGCGAGGAGGGTCCGAGCGAATTGCGCGGCGCGGCGCGCGCGGTAAACACGATGCAGGCGCGCTTGCGCGCGCTGATCGCGGACCGCACCAAGACACTGGCCGCGGTCGCCCACGATATGCGCACACCCCTCATGCGACTGCGCCTGGCGGCCGAGAACGCCCCTGCCGAGCAACGCGAGCGCATGGCAAAGGAGATCGGCGAGGTGGAAGCGCTCGTGGCCTCCTTCATCGCGTTTGCGCGTGACGACCCGGCCGAGGAAGCGCGCGTACGGCTCGATCTTTCTGCGTTGTTGCAAAGCATCGCCGACGATCACACGGCGGGGGGCCGCAATGTGAGCTTCGCCGAGACTGAACGCACCGTGGTGACGGGGCAGTCCTTGGGGTTGAGGCGGCTATTCGCCAACCTGGTAGACAATGCGCTCAAGTACGGCGCCACGGCGCGCATCGCACTTCAACGAAGCGACGGCGTTGTTCTCGTCGATGTTGAGGACGACGGCCCTGGGATACCCGCCGAAGAACGCGAGAGCGTGTTTGAACCCTTCGTGCGTTTGAACCATGGCGCAAGCGGAGCTGGCCTCGGCCTTGCCGCCGCGCGCGCCATCGCGCGCGCCCACGGCGGCGATATCGTCATAATCGAGACGCCAAGAGGTGCAAAATTCCGCGTGACCCTGCCGGAGTGAATTACCGTTGAGGCAAATCAAGACCCTGGCGCGCGGTTCAAGATAACGTTCAAACTTAGGTCGCCTTGACGACGCCAGCGCGGTTCGCGCTCACCTGCATCGGCTCCCCCGCTAAGGTGCAGGAGCGAACGTGCAAACGCCGCCAAGGCGTCCTTGCTATCGGAATAACCAGTACTTACTCGCTTCCCCTGAACCGACCGTCGCCTTCCTCCGTTACCAGCACGACGTCGGGGTTTTCCGGCGCGATGTCCTCGAACAAGCCGATATCCATCTCCGCCTGCGGCGCCTCGGCTCGGAGCGGTGCGGCGACGCGGGCGGCGAGTTCGTTGCGCTCGACTGGCGCCAGGGGCGCGGCCACTCCAGGTGCATGCATCGGCCGCCAGTACGTCACCGCCACCGCGAACTTGCCCTCCCGCTCGACGATTTCGCCCAGTCCGCTCCGAACCAAATCGCCCCAGCGCTTCATCAATTGCTTGTGATCGATGTACAAGTTGGGAAGCGTTTCCTGCGCCAGCTCGGCAGGCGCGCCAAGAAGCGCGCGCGCTTCTTCGGGCGTGCGCGCGCGGCCAAGCGGCTTCTTGGCGGCCGCTTCACCGGTGCGCGCCACCGGCGCGGGGGGTGCGGGACGCCAGTAGCGCATGGCTACGCGCCAGCACCCGTCGCGCCAAAAAAGCTCGTAAACTCCGGTTCCGTACAGGTCGGGCACAGCCGCCTCGGCCGCTTCCGGCGTTTCAAACCGATCCGGCAATTCCTCAATCGCGAGAAACACGGGGCCCTTGGCGAGGCTCGTCGCCTCGTCTTCCGTACGCACGCGCGGCGCGTTCGGACTGCGCGCCGCAGCAAGGTTCGCCGCCAAGGGGAAAATACTCATCGCACTCTGTGTGTCTGGCCTTCTCCACGGACCTAGCCTGACATCGTCTTGTCACCGGCAGGGTCCTAGTTCTAGGTCATAGTCCGCGAAAACGACTGGGGAGCCAAGCATGTCGCAGCGCCGCTGGAGTTTAGCCGCCATGGCGCTGGCGCCACTCCTCACTCTTGGCGCCTGCGATCAGATCGGATTGGTTATCGAACGCATGCGCGGCGAGCCCGCCGGGCCTGGCCCGGCGCCGATGGCGCAGGTGTCTCTCGATGCCCGTGCGCTGGCGGGCTCAGTGCAGCCTCAAGATCAGATCGCGGCGCTGCTTGCCTCAGAACCTGTCTTGATTGCGCCGGGACAAATCCTAATCGGCGCCCGCGTAGAGGCGGAGCTTGCCGAGACGGCAAGCGAGATGGGCCTTACCGCTTCGCTTGTGCGCGCGCTGAGCGCGCAGGGCATGGACGCGCTCGAGACGCTTCCCGAGGGCGTAATCGCTGAGGTGCGCGCGCGCGCCGAGACCGAAGCGTCCGAAACGGCGCGCAGCGCCGCGCGCGATGTGCTCGGCCGTCTGGGCGTGGAAGGTCAAATCCAGGTTCGCCCCGGCGGCCTTGTCACGGTCAACCTCGCGGCGGCTGACGCCAGTCCCACGTCCTGGCATGCCGGCCAACAAGGCGCGGCGATCGCAGCGATTGGAGCGCCCGACGCCATCGAGTGGAACGATGCCGATCGCTGTCCCCGCATCGTCACGCAAGGACAACTCGAAAACGATGTCGCACTTGCCACGCGGTGCGCCATAGCGCGCCTGCTGGCCTCGCGGCAGTTTGATTATGTCGAGCCGAACTACGTTGCAGAGGTTGGCCTCAGCTTGCCTCCGCGCGAACGGCCCAGTGGGCCGCCGGCGCCACAGACGCAGCTCCCCGCGCGAGTTGGCGGGATCCCCAATGATCCGCTCTACGCGCTGCAGTGGCATTATCGCGCACGCGGAACTGGCGAAGGCCAATCGCCGGGCGGCGCCGGTTTCGCTTCATTCTGGGAGGCGGCGCAAGTTGGCGCCCGTGAGGTGCGCGTCGCCTTGATCGATACTGGACTTGACCTCACGCACCCAGATATCGCTGGCTCCGCCAATGTCGCGCGCGGCGTCGATATGATCGCCAATATCCAGCGCGGCGGGGATGGCGATGGCGTCGACGCCGATGCACAAGACGCCGGCGACCAATGCGGAACAGCGACTGAGAATTCGTTCCATGGCACTCACGTCGCCGGCACTGTGGGTGCTGCTTCCACCAACGATCGAGTGGGGGTCGCTGGGGGCGCGTGGGACGTCACGATCATACCCGTGCGTGTTCTTGGCCGCTGCGGGGGCGAACTTGCAGACATCGTTTCCGGCATTCGATGGGCTGCGGGCATAGCGCCCGCGATCGACAGCGGCGGTCAGCAGATTGTCAACGCAACGCCGGCTCACATCATCAACATGTCGCTTTCGATCCAGGCGCCGTGCCCCGCCTCGATGCAAGCCGCGATCAATGCCGCCGTCGCGCGTGATGTCGTGGTTGTCGTCGCCGCCGGCAACAAGGCCAACCAGGCTTCGCTCTATGCGCCGGCGAACTGCGATAACGTAATCGTCGTCGGCGCCGGCGATGCCCGCGGCGCTCTTGCGTTTTATTCCAATTTCGGGCCGCAGATCGACATTCTCGCGCCCGGCGGCGACGTCTTCGCCGATAGTGACAGCGATGGCCGCCCTGATGGCGTCCTTTCAACCAAGCTCACACGGACTGGCTGTTACGATCCGGTGAACCAGAACTCGACCGAGCGCTGCTATTACGCGTTCTCGCAAGGCACTAGCATGGCGGCGCCGCACGTGTCCGCAGCCCTCGTCTTGATTGCAGCACAAACCGGGCTGCGCGGAGTTCAGTTGGAGGATGCGCTGTTTACGCGCGCGATAGCGCCGCACACGCCGGCTTTCGGTCAGATTGAGTGCGCCCGCTCGCGCCACGCCAACCCGGTTAGCGAAGGCGCTGCGATCTGTGCGCGCCCAAGCGGGCGCGGTTCGCTCGATCTGACGCGGGCGCTGAATGCGCCTTGAGCCTCCGGGGGTTCTTGCTTTACGCCGCAACCGCAAGAGGCCAAGCTAAGACGATGGACGCCAAATCCATGCGCATGTGGGGCATAGCTGTGACAGCGGCCCTGATGGCGGCGGCGATCGCTGTCGCCGCCTCTTGGCGCGAGCCGGCGGAAATGACGCGCGCGCCGCAGGGCCTCTATCAGATCGCGCAGACACAACAGCCGCAGCCGCGCGTGGAGCCCGAGCCCGTCAGTTTTCTCGTGCGATTTCGAGGGCGGGGACCGATTGCGCGCGCCCAGGCCCTGGCCGCTGGTGGGCGGGAAACGGAAGCCGCACGCCGAGTGCAGGCGCAGCTCGCCCGTCAACATGCGTTTCAGGGGCTTTGCTTCGATCGCTTCACACTTGGCGGCGCAGAGATCGTGCTGCGCTCATGCGAGGATGTGGCGCCGGCGGAGCGCGCCGCTTTTCAGACCCGCTGGCTTGCGCGCCTCAATTCCATGGGCGCGGTGGAATATGCCGACGCCAACACGATAGCCGCGCCCTCGGGCGGACGCGAATAGGAGGAATGCTTCATGGATTCCGGCGCCCCCGCCTTCATTGGTGGTTACGAAGAGCGCATCGCCGCGACGGTCGACGGGCTGACGCTTTATGCGCGCGACTACGCCCCACTGGCCCCTGAGACGGGCTTGCCCGTGATTTGTTTGCACGGCCTTACGCGCAACTCGCGCGACTTCGAGGTTGTCGCTCCGCGCATCGCCGCGCTGGGGCGCCGCGTCGTGGCCCCCGACATGCGCGGGCGGGGGCGCTCGGCGAACGATCCTGATCCAGCCCATTATGTCCCTACAGTCTATGCGCAGGACGTGATCGCGCTGATGGACAAACTGGAGATGCCGCAAGCAGTGTTCCTGGGCACATCCATGGGCGGCATCATCACGATGGTGATCGCAACGATCGCCCCACAACGCATTGCCGCCTCGATCCTCAATGATGTCGGCCCGAGACTGACCGGGGAGGGACTCGCCCGCATCGCTTCATATGTGGGGCGGGTCAAGCCGATGGCGACATGGACCGAGGCCGCCGAAGCGTGCCGCGCCATCGCGGGATCGGCATATCCAGAAAGGCTCGACGATGAAGCCTTCTGGGACCAATTCGCGGCCCGCACGTTCCGCGAGCGCGAGGATGGACAGGTCGAAGCCGATTACGATCCTCACATCGCGCTCGCCTTCGCCGAAGGCGCCGATGCGCCGCCGCCCGACCTGACGCCCCTGTTCCAGCCGCTGTCGCAAAAGCCGATGCTATCGGTGCGCGGTGCGATCTCGGATATCTTCAGCCTCGATACACTCGCCTACATGCGCGGATTGAAACCCGATCTCGCGAGCGTGGAAGTTGCTAATGTCGGACACGCGCCGTGGCTTGACGAACCGGAAGCCTGGGATGCGCTGCTCGACTTCCTCGCGCGCGTGGATTGAGGGCCTTACGCCGCCGCAGGGCGATCCAGCATTTCAACCAGCGCGCCGCCGACTGACATCGCGATTTGCGGGAAGACGCCGCGCAGCGAAGTGTCCACGCCCTGATAGAGCGCGTTGGCGGGCGAGAGCGGACCGACGCGCAGGCGTACATTGGCGTGAACGCGTTGGGCGGCCACTCGCACCAGTTCAGGCAGGAATGGCAAGTGCGAGCCCCCTCCCGCGAGCACCACATCGACAACTTCGGCGCCCACCGCCTCGGCGCGCCTGACCGTGGCGGCAAGGCTCTTGGCGATGGTGTCGGAAAGCGCGGCCAGATATTGGCGGAACTGGGGATCTTCCTGCATGTCGCCGATCTTGATCGTGGTGGCGATCCAACCGTTCCTGAGCGCGCACCTGCCTTGAGCGAATAGATCGCGCTTCAGATCGCGCGCGCTGAGGCGTGTCGAACGCAGCGCGCGCTGTTGATCTTCGCTGTTGGTTTGCCCACGCTTGCGAAACAAGAGTCCGATCAGAATCCGATCAATCTCATCGCCGGCGAGCGCGCTGCACTGGCGCGCTTCCTTGATTTCGCTGAGCGCAGGCGGATCGACGGTTTCGTCGAATTCGAACGCGGCGATATCGGTCGTTCCCGCGCCCATGTCGAAGACCAGCACAAAACGTGTAGGCGCATTGCTGAAGGCGAGGCTCGCGGCGGCAGCCGCGTGGGGTTCGAACACGCCTGTCTCGAGCCGGCCATCCCCGGGGGCCGCCGCAGCCTTGTCGAGCGCGTCTTTGCACTGCGCTATCGAGATGCCTTCAGTCGATAAGAGCAGCCGACCGAGCTTGAACGAAATCGCCGCCGCCTCGTTGAAGATCGCCTCGAATGCGAGATCGACCATTCCGCCGGCCCGCCACACAGGACTGGTGTAGCGGCGCATCGCATTGGCGACGCCTGGGGGCATGTTCGGCGCAAGATCGATGGCCTCGCGTACGAGTTGATCGAGGTAGGCAAGGTAGAGGACGACCGCGTCGCGCGCATTGAACGTGCCCGTCGGATCGATCGAGGGCGGCATCTTCTCCGCCAGCGCTTCTTGCACGTTGCCCGCGCCGAGCACGGTCTTGAAGGAGAGCAGGGGATCGCGGTCGGTCTCTACCCCACGGCGCGCCAATTCGAGCGCGATCGGGCCGAAGTACAAGCGCCCACCGTCGACGTAGAGAACGGACGGCGTCAGCAGGGGATGTTCGGCCCCCGAAATCGCTCCGATTGGAAGCGGTTTTACGCCGATGTCGAGCGGCATGGTCGGGTCGAGGCAAATGCTCGCCTTTGACAGAGCTGTGCCGAAATCGATGCAAATCCGGGCGCGCGCGGCCCAGTCGGGTTGGGTGGTGCTATCCCACATGCGGTCTTCCGGGGTAGGTTGGATCGACGCGCGGGCAGGAGCGCGCAAGGCGCGACCTTATTGCAACCGTGGCGAAATGGAAGTCATGCCGGGCGCGGCAATCGCAACGTCGCCCGCAATCCGCCGAGCGGACTTGTGGATAAAGTAACGTCGCCTCCGTGTGAGCGCGCGACATCGCGGGCGATGGCAAGCCCCAGGCCCACGCCCTTCTGATTGCGCGAGCGGGTCGCATCAAGGCGCGAGAACGGGCGGAATGCCTCCTCGTACTGCTCTTCCGGGATGCCTGGCCCGTCATCGTCCACGGCGATAGTCACGTGAGCGGGCTCGCTCGCCACGCTGACCCGCACCTTTTCGCCATGGGCGGCCGCGTTATCGATCAAGTTGGCGAGGCATCGCTTGAGCGCACGCGTGCGCCCGGGCGCGACGATGTCGGCATCGCCTTCAACCACCACGTCCGCGCCCGTGCGCGCGGCGTCCGCCGCGATTACGCGCGCGATCCGCGTCAGCTCGACCTGTTCAGGCGCTTCCTCCTCGAGGCCCTTGGCAAAGGCGAGATATTCATCGAGCGTTTCAGCCATTTCCTTGAGGTCGCGTTTGGCTTCCTCGATTTCCGGTGAAGGCGGCAACAATTCCAATTGCAGCTTGAGGCGCGTGAGCGGGGTGCGCAGATCGTGGCTGACGCCGGCGAGCAACTGCGCGCGTTGCTCGATGTACCGTTTGATCCGCTGGCGCATGTCGAAGAATGCATGAGTTGCGCCGCGTACTTCTCGCGCTCCGCGCACGCGGAAGTGGCCTGTATCCTGGCCGCGCCCGAACCGCTCCATGGCGTCGGCGAGCTTCTCGATTGGGCGCACCTGATTGCGAATGAAAATGATGGACGCGACGACCAGGAACAAAGTGGCGCCGGTGATCCAGGCGACGAACAGCGGGCCGGAACGCGCCTGCACGCGGTCGCGAAACGCCTTAAGCTGCAGCACGCCTTCAGCCGTGGGCACCCGTATGATCACCTGCGAGCCCGGGCAGGTTGAATCGTACCAAACATCGCGGCCAATATCCTGCTGCAGCGCGCGCGTCAGATAGCGGTCCAGCAGCGAGCCGGCGGTGCGGCAGCGCGGCATGTCGAGCGGAGCGCCCGGCTGCAGTTCGATCTCCAGTCGCAGCGGACGCATCGCCAATCGCTGGAGATCGGCAAAGGCTTCCGACGTCGGATTGCGCTCGTAAAGCTGGATAATCAGGGCGACATCGGCGGCCACGCCCTGGCTCATGCGCTTTGAAGTGGCTTGCCAATGGTCATCCAGAAAGACGAGCGTGATGATAAGCTGCAGCAACGCCGCAGGCGCAACGATGATGAGCAGGGTGCGCCAATAAAGCCCCTTGGGCAGGATGTCGCGAAAGCGGAAGGTGGGTGACGCGGCCATTTTTCAATCGGCCGCCAGCCTGTAGCCGACGCCGCGCGCGGTCTGCAAGTAAACCGGCGCGCGCGCATCGGCCTCGACCTTGCGGCGCAGGCGCGTCACTTGCACATCGACCGATCGCTCCAAGCCCGCGCCCGTGCGCTTGGCCAAGTCTTCGCGGCTGACGACTTCGCCGGGCCGGGCTGCGAGAATGCGCAGCAAGGCCACTTCTGCCTCAGTCAGGCGAACCAGCGCGCCGTCGCGCGATAGCTCGCCGCGCGCGCTGTTGAAGCTGAACGGCCCGAACGTGACGACCTCCGGCGCTTCGCCGCGGTTCGCAACAGTGCGGCGCAAAATCGCGTTGATGCGCAGCGCTAGTTCGGCGGGTTCGAAAGGCTTGGGGACGTAATCGTCCGCGCCGATCGAGAGGCCTCTGATGCGGTCTTCGGGCATGCCGCGCGCAGTGAGCAGAACGATGGGCACCTTGGACGTTTTGCGCACGCTCTCGGCCAGGGAAAACCCGTCCTCGGCCGGCATCATGACATCGAGGATCAGGAGATCGAAATCCATCGCCGCAATAAGGCGACGCGCGCCGGCCGCATCGGGCGCTGCTGAAACGCGCGCGCCGGCTTGCGAAAGGTAGCGCTTGAGCAATTCGCGGATGCGGTCATCGTCGTCCACCAGCAAGAGGTGCGGCGGCCGGTCTAGCGCGTCGAATGCGGGTGCGGCAGACATTCTCCGGGGAGCTCTCCTTCTGATATCGCTATTAGGTGGATTGACCAGCGGATGAGCCAATCAGGGGCAGAATTTTGCAGGCCTCGGGAGTTTTGTTGACAATCATATCTCGCAGCGCGCAATTGCCTCGAAAACTATCCCATTGAGCACGCGGTCACGCAAGCACCGACTTTAGGAGAGGACACAGATGGCGGGTCAGCCCTTTCACGACCGCGACGGTTGGATCTGGATGAACGGCGACTTTGTACCTCAGCGCGAGGCCAAAGTGCACCTGCTCACCCACGCCATGCATTATGCCTCCTGCGTATTCGAGGGCGAGCGCGCCTATGGCGAGGTTGTGTTCAAGAGCCGGGAACACAGCGAGCGGTTGATCCAGTCAGGCCGCATCATGGGCATTCACGTTCCCTATTCCTCAGACGAGATCGACCGAGCAAAAGCCGAACTCGTCAAGAAGATGGGTTTTTCCGATTGCTATTTGCGTGCGCTCGCATGGCGCGGATCGGAACAGCTCGGCGTCTCTGCCAAGAACAACACCATCCACACAGCCATTGCGGCGTGGGAGTGGGGCGATTACTTCCCCGACAAGATGAAGGGCATTCGGCTCATGATCGCACCGTGGCGCAGGCCCGCGCCTGACACCGCCCCCGCCAACGCCAAGGCATCCGGCCTCTACATGATCTGCACACTTTCCAAGCACGCCGCCGAGGACGCAGGCTTCAACGATGCGCTGATGTTCGATTGGCGCGGGCAGATCGCGGAGGCCACCGGCGCCAACATCTTCTTCGTTCGCGACGGAACCATCCACACGCCAACGCCAGATTGCTTCCTGAATGGGCTCACGCGCCAGACGGTGTTTTCATTGGCCCGTCAGCGCGGTGTCGACGTAGTGGAGCGCGCGATCTTCCCGAACGAGCTCGCATCGTTCACCGAATGCTTCCTTACGGGTTCCGCCGCCGAGATCACGCCGGTCCGCGAAATCGCGGGGCTTTCCTACAAGCCGGGCGCGATGAGCGAACAGCTGATCCATGACTTTTCCGCGCTGACGCGGCGGAAGAATGTGGCGTAAAGCTGCGGCGCATTGGGTGCAGCAGCTTCACGCACGCCCCGTCACGTCACGTCAAGAGACGGGCGTCATCGACGCAACGGGCGCGCGTTGACGGAGGCGGCGAAGGAAGGCGCAGAAATTGACGCCACGTCATTTTTGATTATGGTCAGCGCCGGGGTTCACGAAGGAGCGGGGGATGAGCGAGGCGGCCGAGATCGAGCCGATCGGTAAGCGCGAGCGCATGAAGGTCGCAAATCGCTTGGCGATCCTGGCGGCGGCGCGGCGCGTGTTCGCGCAAATGGGTTATGATGCGGCCTCGGTGCGCGACATCATCCGCGGCACGGAATTGGCCTCCGGCACGTTTTACAATTATTTCCGCTCCAAAGAAGAAGTCTTCGAGGCCATCGCCGACGACAGCGCACGGCGCTTCAAGCCGCTCCTGCGCGCTGCGCGAGAGAGCGCGACGAGTTTCGAGGACTATCTGCGCGCAGCTTTCGACGCGTATTTCACCTTCGTCGCTGAGGAAAACCAGATCGAGGGTCGCCCGATCGATGAACGGCGCCCGCACGTGCGTATGGATACGCCGGAGATGATGGCCGTGTACGAGGAGGTGCGCCAAGGCCTCGAGGGCGCGATCATGCGCGGCATGGCGCCCCGCATCGACGCCGATTATCTCGCTTGCGCCTGCATCGGCATCGCGCAAGAAGTGGGTACGGCGATGCTGCGTCGCGCGCCGCCGGATATAGAATCCGCCTCCCAGTTCGCCGTTGGTCTCGTTCTCAAGGGCCTTGAAGGCGCTCCGCGCAAAGGCTGAAGGAGACTGCTTTAGTGTCTTGGCTCCGCAAGATGCTCGCACACTTGGCGTTGCTGCGCCCAGAGGCCGACCTCATCAGGGCGTCCGGCGGCGCCCCGCGCATGGTGCGCGGCATGACGCTCGATCCGCGCTTTCAGTTCATCGAGGCGCAAGCGCGCAAACGGCCGGCGCAGTGGGATAGCATCACGCCCGCCCAGTTGCGCGCGCAGACAGATGCAATGAGCGCCATGTTCGGCGGGCCGAGAGTGCGCGATGTCCGCACCGAGCGCGTCTTCATAACGGGCCGCTCTCATTCCTCGCCAGCCCGGCTCTATCTGCCCACGGTGCGGAATAATTCAGCCGCAACGCTTGTGTATTATCATTTCGGCGGCGGCGTGATCGGTTCGCTGGAAAGTTGCGATCGGCTCTGTGCGTTGGTTGCGCGCGAAGCGGGCGCGCCCGTGCTTTCGCTCGATTATCGCTTGGCGCCGGAGCACAAATTCCCGGCTGGCTTGGAGGATGCGCTGGCCGCGTACAATTGGGCGCTGGACAATGCCGCTCGCTATGGAGCGCCGGCCAAGAGGGCTGCCGTTGGCGGAGATTCGATGGGCGGTAATTTCGCGGCCGTGGTCGCGCAGGAAATACGCGGAGCGCGCGCCCCTGTGCTGCAGCTCTTGATTTACCCCGGCGTCGATTTCGTCAACGATGCGCCGTCGATGCATGAATTCGCCGATGCGTTTCCGCTGACGACGCAGACCGTGGAGTATTTTCTGAAGCAATACTTGCCCGAAGGGGCAGATCCGAGCGAACCGCGCCTGTCGCCCGGGCGCGTGCAGGATTTGAGCGGCCTGGCGCCGGCGCTCGTTTACACGGCCGGGTTCGACATGCTTCTGGATCAAGGCGAGGCGTATGCGCAACGCTTGCGAGAGGCAGGCGTGAAAGTGAGCTGCAGGCGCTTCGATTCCTTACCGCACGGGTTCGTTGCGTTTCCTTCCGTCGCGCCCGCCGCCGAGAACGCCATCCGCCGCATCGCGCGAGAAACGGCGGCTGCGCTCAAAGGGCAGGCGTAGCTGGCGTCCGCTCTTGCTCTCGATCGTGGCGCATGGGGATGGGCGCTCTTTGAGTGGGCGCGCAACCCATACGTGATCCTGTGCGGGATCTACGTGATGGCGCCGTACATGTCGGGTGTAGTTATCGGCGACCCTATTGAGGGCCAGGCCATCATATCCGGCTGGCACAAGATATCGGGCCTCATCGTGGCACTTACCGCGCCCTTCATCGGCGCGGCCACCGACGCGATGGGCCGGCGCAAACCTTTGCTTGGCGTCCTCACCGGCGTGCTGGCGGTGGCGATCTTCGCGCAATGGTGGGCGCTGCCGGAAGGGCAGGGCTGGTCGCTTCAAGTCTTGGGCGCGATTGTAATCATCGCCAGCATCTCGTTTGTCTGGACCGAAGTGCTGCACAACTCGATGCTCATGAGCGCCGCGCCAGCGGGCGGGCTCTCACGCCTTTCCGGAATGGGCCTCTCGCTCGGTAATGCTTCGTCCGTGTTGTTGCTCGTGTTCGTGTTGTGGGCGTTTGCGCTGCCGGGCAACATGTCGCTGCCGTTTCTACCCGAGCGGCCGCTCTTCGGACTCGATCCTGCGGCATACGAGCCGAGCCGCATCGTTGCGCCCTTGTGCGCGGTTTGGCTCATTGTTTTCGCGACGCCGCTGTTTCTCTACACGCGCGACCTCGAATCGAGCGGCCAGAAACTCGGGCAAGCCTTCGCGAACGGTTTCCTCAGTGTGCTGCGCACCATCCGGAAGCTGAGGGACTACCGCAACGTGGCGCTCTTCCTGATCGCGCGCATGTTCTACGCCGATGGCAAGACCGCGATCCTCATCTTCTCGGGAGTCTATGCGGCGGGCGTCATGAATTGGGGCCTGATCGAGATGCTGACATACGGTGTCGTGCTTTCGGTCTTTGCGGTTGCCGGTGGATTTGCGAGCGCTTGGCTCGACCGCGTCGTAGGTCCTAAACGCGCCGTGGCGATGGAGATCGCGGTAACGCTCGTGTGCCTTGTCGCCATGGTGTCGGTTTCGGCAGACAGGATTTTTTTTGTTGTGCCCGTGGACGCCGACGCGCGCATCTGGGGCGGCCCCTCGTTCGGCACGCTACCCGAACTGACTTATCTTGCCTTTTCACTCGTAATCGCGATTTCGATCACCGCGGCCTACGCCTCAAGCCGCGCGCTGATGGCGCAATTGGCGCCTCCAGGCATGGCCGGCGAGCTGTTTGGCCTTTACGCGCTATCGGCTTCAGCGACGGCGTGGCTCGGTCCATTGCTGGTGGAGCATTTCACCGCGGCTTATCATAGCCAGCGCGCAGGCTTCGGCTCTGTGTCCATATTGCTCGTGCTCGGTTTCCTGCTGCTCCTATTCGTCAAACCGCCGCAGAAGAGTGCGTAACGAGGCGTTCTGCGAGCCGCAACGCAAGCGCGACGACCGTGAGTGTCGGGTTCGCCTGCCCGCCTGTCGGGAAGGCGCAGCTTGAGGCGACCCAAAGGTTCTCCAATCCGTGCACGCGACATTGGGGATCGACAACGCCTCTGGTGGGATCGACGCTCATGGCGGCGCCGCCAAGTTGGTGGTACCCGTCACAGGCGTAGGTGCTCACCATGGCAAGGCGCGTTTCGCGCGCGCCGCGCCAGCGCAAGCTTCCCGCTCCAGCTTGCTGCAAATCGGCGTCCAGCAATTCGTGCGCACGCACGACGGATTCGCAATCGCCGTCGGTGAAGCGAAAAGAAATGGAGAGACGCGGCAGACCGACCGAGTCTGCGCCTGCCGACGACAAACTCACGCGATTGTCCGCATCTGGGCGCTGTTCGGCATGGTATCGCATCAGCCATGCGCCTTCGCTTGCCGGCGTGAACCGGCGCGAGCGTGGCAGACGGCCTGTAATATGGGCGCTCGAGAGCAGATAGAGCGCGCGTGCTAGCCCTACGGCGGCGGAAATCGGCGCGCGGGCAACGTTGTCCAAATGCGGCTTGAGTGGGGCGCCGATGCTGGTCCCGCCGCGCAAGGAAAGTTGGCTGGCGAAACGCGCGGCAAGGTATTTGGCCGAGGCCACCGACGATCCGTGCGTTGGGTCTTCGTTGTAGGCGTTGTCGATCCAGAAGGCGATGTTGGTGATCCCCTCGCGTTCCACGGTTTCGCCGCGCGCGGTGATCCGCCGGCGTGTGTCAATGCCCGCGCCAAGCGGGCGGAACGCGAACGCATCGGCGTCGCTCGGGTCAGCGGGGCAAAAGTCGGCGATCGCACCGGTAAGATGGCCCATATAACCGCGCCCGAGCGGGCCCTCTGGACCGCCGAACAATGCCGGCGTTTCGCGTTGCGCAAGCAGCAACAATCGCAGGCTGCCCAAGCCGCCGCACGCAAGCACGACATGGCGCGCGCGCGCGGTTTTTTCTGCGTCGCCCAGGCGCACGCGCACGCCGCGCACGCGCGCACCCTCAATGGCGAGCCCAACAACACGAGCGTTTAGGACCACGACCGGTCCGTCGGGTGCGTTAATGGCGGCGCGCCAGCGCTTGGCCATGTTGATCTGCGGACACCAGGTTTCGTCGCTCGCGGCGTCGAAGTGCGTCAGCTTTGCGAAGGCGCCGGGCGCTGGCGTCTCATGCACGCCTTTGGCGCCGAAGAACTCCGCCGCATGCTCGAACCATGGTGCCATGTCGCCATAGCGGATAGGCCAGTGGCGAAAATCCACCGGATCGAACGGGACTGTGCGGCCGCCCCACCAATGCGACGTGCCCCCGAGCGCGGCGGCGGAGGTCAGATCGGGCGGATCGTGCCACTTTGGCTCCACGATATCCGCGGCGATGATGTCTGGCCGTCCCGGCGTGGGCCGTTCGCCGCCGGCTTCAAGGACAAGCACGCGCAAGCCGCGCGCGTGAATCCGTAAGGCGCATGCAAGGCCAGCCGGCCCAGCGCCTATGACGCAAGCATCGTAATCTGGCTCGAGCGCCGCGGGAGACGAGATGGGCACGCGCCGTACTCAGGCCGCGTTTGTGGCCTGGCGCAACTTCTTGTCGATCATGCGCTTCAGGCTTTGCGCAACGCCGTCGCGCTCTTGCTTGAGCGCGTGGGGAAGATGCACGAGCTGGTGAAGGGCTGCGACGTGCGTCTGCACGACGTCGGGGAGAAGCCGGTCGGTGGCGCCCATCGCTTGCAGATAGCGAGCCATTTCCTTGGCGCCAAGCAGCAGGCATGCGTCGCCAATTTGGTCCGCGAGCGTGACAAGGTCCTGCGCGGCTCTATAGACATCTCGCGCGGCCCCGACATCCCCGGCCACCAACTCGGCGGTGGCCGCCGTCAGGGCGGCCACGCGCGCGCGTGCGAGTTGCGCTTTGAGGTCGAGTTCTTCCTCGTCGCCCGCCACATCTCCCATGGGCGCCACATCATCCAGCCGTCGCCACGGCCCGGCAAAGGTGCGGTCGGTGCGGCGGCGCCGGCAAGGCCCGGTATAGCTCGCCGTCGTGACGAAGGGCTGCGGGTTCGCCACGACGCGGCGCACCCGCTTTTGCAACGCCAGCGCGGAAATAGGTTTGCGCAGGAAACCGTCGGCGCCCGATGCACGGGCCGCTTCCACGTCTCCACGCATGGCGCGCGAAGTGAGCATGAACATCGGCACGCCGCGGTTGGGGGCGTCTTCGCTCAAGCGCACCCGGCGCACGAATTCAAGGCCTTCGACGCCGGCGACGATCCATTCGATCAAGACCAAGTCGGGATTGGCCAGCGCAAGGGCGTCCCATCCCTCGGCAAAGCCGGATGCGCCGACGACACGCCCAAAGCCCATGCCGCGCAGCTGGTCCAACGAGATGCGTCGTGCATAGGGGTTCTCGTCGATGACGAGTGCGGTCATGCCGGACGGATCGATCTCGCCCATTTGCATCGCGCGCAGCTCTCCCAGAACCGCTGTTCCTATCAGGGATTGCTTAGGATTGATTGAAGCTCTTTGAGCGGCCAATCCGTTAACGAACAGTGAGCGGAAGGCCTAAGAAATGCGGACTCACGCGGCTACAGAATCATCAGGACCACTAGAAATCAAGGAATCTTAGTGGAGCTGATGAATTTGACATTCGCTCCGAGGGTTGCGCAATGCGGGATGCGAATGTCAAATTCGCTCCACTACGTCTGTTCGTTTATTGGTTGGGCATGGACGTCGCGACGCCGCTACTGCCAGCGCGCTTTTCCGCTTGGTTTGCTCAACGCGGCTGGTCGGCGCGCGCCCATCAGCTCGAACTCGTGCGCCGCTCAGCGCTCGGGCTTTCGACTTTGCTGATCGCGCCAACCGGGGCGGGAAAAACCCTTGCGGGCTTCTTGCCGAGCCTGATCGAGCTTGTCGATTGCGCGCGCGATGGCGCCGCGCGCCCTCATCGCCTGCACACGCTCTATGTCTCGCCTTTGAAAGCGCTCACCACGGATATTGCGCGCAATCTTGATGCGCCGGTGCGTGAGATGAGCCTGCAGCTGCGCATCGAAACGCGCACCGGCGACACGCCCCCATCGAAGCGCCAGCGCCAACGCGCCCACCCGCCCGATATCCTGCTCACGACGCCGGAACAACTCTGCCTGCTGATAGCTTCCGAGCATGCGCGCGTGTTCTTCGAGGACTTGCGATGCGTGGTGATAGACGAAATTCATGCACTGGCGCCGACGAAGCGCGGCGATCTTCTGGCGCTCGCCTTGTCACGTTTGCGGCGGTGGGCGCCCGAGCATCGGCGTATTGGCCTCAGTGCGACAGTGGCCGACGAGGAGAGGCTGGCGCGATGGTTGGTGGGTTGTGAACCCCCTAGCGGGGAGGGGGTGACTGTCCGTGCGGCCTCTGGCGCAGCGCCGGTCGTCGATGTGCTTGACTCGGACGCGCTCATCCCATGGGCCGGACATACCGCGCGGCATGCGCTGCCCGAAATCTACCAACGAATAAAGCAAACACGCCTGGCGCTCGTTTTCGTCAACACGCGCGCCCAGGCGGAGATGACGTTCCAGGAACTCTGGCGCATCAATGACGAGAGATTGCCGATCGCGCTGCATCACGGCTCGCTTGATGTGGCCCAGCGCCGCAAAGTCGAGGCGGCGATGGCCAGGGGCGCTCTCAAGGCCGTCGTGTGCACGTCGACGCTCGATCTCGGAATCGATTGGGGCGATGTCGATCTCGTCATTCAAATCGGTGCGCCGAAGGGCGCGGCGCGCCTGGTGCAACGTATCGGGCGGGCCAACCACAGGCTCGATGAGCCTTCACGCGCGCTGCTGGCGCCAAGCAACCGTTTCGAAGTGCTCGAATGTCGCGCCGCGCAAGAGGCGGTGGCCGAGGGCGCGCTTGACGGCGCTGCTCCGCGCGTCGGCGCGCTCGAATGCCTGGCTCAACACATCATGGGCTGCGCGTGCGGGGAGCCGTTCGACGCCGAAGATTTGTACGAGGAAGTGATCTCGTCTGAACCTTACGCCGATCTGGCGCACGCCCAGTTTTATCGCGCGCTCGATCTGGTCGCGACCGGGGGCTACGCGCTGCAACGCTACGACCGCTATCGGCGCATTGTGCAGGACGCTCAGACGGGCCGCTGGCGCGCGCGCAATCCTAGCCTCGCCCAGCAACACCGCATGAATGTAGGCGCGATCATCGAAAGCGAAATGTTGAATGTTAGGTTGGCGAGCCGTAAGGGTGGAGCACCTCCTCCCCCGCGAGGGGGAGGTGGCCGCGAAGCGGCCGGAGGGGGTGGTTCCTCCCCCTCAGTCACGCTGGCGCGTGACAGCTCCCCCTCAGGGGGAGCACGCGCATGGATCGCGGGGAGGAAGCTCGGCCAGATCGAGGAATATTTCATCGAGGGACTTGCGCCCGGCGACACCTTCATTTTCGCCGGTGAAATGCTGAGATTCTTGGAGCTGCGAGAGGAGGATGCGCTTTGCGTACGCGCAGCCGGCGAAGAAAATCCGCGCATACCCTCCTACGCCGGCGGCAAATTTCCGCTGTCGACGTTCCTTGCCGCGCGCGTGCGGCGCATGCTGCACGACCCCAAACACCAAAAGGCGCTGCCTCAACAGGTGCGGACGTGGATCAAGCAGCAAAGACGCCGCTCCATTGTGCCAGCGCCCGATGAAATGCTCGTCGAGACATTCCCGCGCGGTTTGAAGCATTATCTCGTAGCCTATCCCTTCGAGGGCAGGCTTGCGCACCAGACGCTCGGCATGTTGATCACGCGTCGGTTGGAGCGCGCCGGCAAGAAGCCGCTCGGGTTTCTCGCCAGCGAATACGCCATGGCGGTGTGGGGGCTCGAGCCCATGGGCGATGTCGATCTCGCCGCGCTGTTCGACGAGGACATGCTGAGCGACGATCTTGAATCCTGGCTTTCCGAAAGCGCATTGATGAAGCGCACTTTCCGCAACTGCGCTGTGATCGCCGGCGTGATCGAGCGCCGCACGCCAGGATCGGAAAAAACCGGCAGGCAAGTCACGTTTTCAGCCGATCTCATCTACGATGTACTGCGCCAATACGAACCCGACCACATCCTCATGCAGGCCGCGTTCGCTGACGCTGGCGAAGGCTATCTCGACCTGAAAAGGCTGGGCGCGCTCCTTGCGCGTGTCAAAGGGCGCATCGTGCACAAGGATCTCACCCATGTGTCGCCGTTCGGCGCCCCTGTCATGCTGGAGGTCGGCCGCGTGCCGATCCAGGGCGCGGCGGAAGAGGCGATCCTGGAGGACGCCGCCGCGTTGATCGCGGAAGCAATGCACTAGCTCTCTTTTGGTCGCCGGCGTCCTCCCCAGCGCCTTGCCGCCGTTACGGAAGTTCGCCGGCGGTCCAAGTGGGTTGCGCTTCACACTGGGCCGGCACACCCTCACGCCAAGACAACAAACGGGGGAAACGATGCGGATCATGTTGGCGGCGGCGCTTGCCTTCGCGGTTACCAGCACAGCTCATGCAGAAGTCAGCGAGGCCACGCGCGCGGCCAATTCCGAGGCCGCGCGCGCGTTGCCGCTCGCCGACGTGGAGGACGAGGATTTCGCGCGCCGCGGCTTCATCGCCTCATGGGGCGAGCCGCAGATCCGAGCCGCCGACGGCCGGGTGGTTTGGGATTTCACCGCTTACGCGTTTCTGCGCGGACAAGCGCCGCCAACGGTGCACCCCAGCCTTTGGCGCCATGGGCGCCTGCTGGCGCTCTCGGGCCTCTTCCGCGTGAGTGAGCGTGTCTATCAGGTGCGCGGTTTCGATGTGTCGAACATGACTATCGTCGTCGGCGACACCGGCCTCATCGTCATCGATCCGCTCACGTCTTCGGAGGCTGCCGCAGCGGCGCTGGCGCTGGCGCGGCGCACTGTGGGTGATCTGCCAGTGCGTGCTGTCATCTACACTCATAGTCATGCCGACCATTTCGGCGGCGTGCGCGGTGTCGTCGACGCTGGCGACGTTGCAGCTGGCCGCGTCCAGATCGTTGCGCCCGAAGGCTTCATGGAGCACGCCATCAGCGAGAACGTGATCGCCGGCAACGCCATGAGCCGGCGTGCGGTCTATCAGTTCGGCGTGACGTTGCCGCCTGGGCCGGAGGGTCAAGTCACTTCGGGCATCGGCCTTGCGCTCTCTTCCGGCACGATCACGCTCATACCGCCGACCCACACGATCACGCATACCGGCGAGACTTTGACGCTCGACGGCGTGGCCTTCGAGTTTCAGCTGACGCCGAACACCGAAGCTCCGTCTGAAATGAACTTCCTGCTGCCGGATTTGCGCGTGCTGTGTTTGGCCGAGAACGCCAACGCCTCGATGCACAACATCTTGACCCCGCGCGGGGCGCTCGTTCGCGACGCCAAGGCCTGGGCCGACTTCCTCACCGAGAGCCTGCGGCTTTATGGCGAGCGTGCTGATATCATGGTGACAAGTCATGCTTGGCCGCGCTTTGGCCGCAGGCGCGTGCGCGATTTCATCGCCAGCCACCGCGATGCCTACAAATATCTCCATGACCAAAGTGTTCGGCTGATGAATTCCGGGCTTACCAGCCGTGAGATAGCCGAACGCGTGCGACTGCCGGAGCCGCTCGCCAGCCGCTGGTTCAATCGCGGCTATTACGGCACGATGATGCACAATTCGCAGGCGGTGTATCAGCGTTACATGGGCTGGTATGACGCCAACCCAGCGAACTTGAACCGCCTTCCGCCGGAAGAGGAGGCGGTGCGTTTTGTCCGCGCCATGGGCGGCCCCGCCGGCGTCTTGGCGGAGGGTGAGCGCGCGTTCGGCGAGGGCGATTATCGCTGGGCGGCCCATGTGCTCAACCAGCTTGTGTTTGCCGCGCCCGACAGTCAGGACGCGCGCTCGCTGCTCGCGCGAACACATCGACAGATGGCCTATCAGGCCGAAAGCGCGATCTGGCGCAATATGTATCTGACCGCCGCGCAGGAATTGGAGAACGGCGTGGTTCGGCGCAACACTCTAGCCCAGAGCCTAGATCTTGTGGGCGCGACGACAAGCGCGCAGGTGCTCGACCTTCTGGCCATTCGCCTCGTGCCGGAACGCTTGGGGCGGCGCCGTTTTGCGTTCAACCTCGTGTTCCCCGAGCGCGACGAGGGTTTCGCGGTGACGATTGCGAATGGTGTCCTGGTGCACGAAGCGGGCGTGACGCTCGCGCATGCGCCCACAATCACCACGGCGCGCGGCGTGTTCCTGCAAGCGCTGGCGACGCAGGGCATGCGCGAGGCAGTTCTGGCGGGGCGGATCCGCATTGACGGCAATCGCCGTTCGCTCGAGGGCTTGGGTGAAGTTTTCGAAACGCCGGACGTAGATTTCGCAATTGTAACGCCGTGAGGACGATCTCACTTCCGGGTGAACGCGCTTCCCTCGTCGCGAATCACGACTAGATTTGCGCCATGGCGCTTCTTGCTCGCACCGCACCCAAGCTGAAGCCGTCGCGCGCGCCCGCGCCGCCGCCCATTGCGCTTGTGGATAATTGCGTCGAGGCGCGACTTGGCGGCACGATCGTGGCGGCGTTGCCCGAAGGAGCGCTCTGGATCGAGGACGGCCGCGCTCTGGTGGTGGCGGACTTGCATTTCGAGAAGGGCTCGGCGTTCGCCAAGCGCGGTCAAATGCTGCCGCCATACGATACGCGCGCCACGCTCTCACGTCTCTCCGCGCTGATCGAGGAGCACGAGCCCGACATCGTGGTGTCTCTTGGCGATGCATTCCACGACGGCGGGGGGCCCGCGCGAATGGTCGAAAGTGAGCGCGCACGGCTCGAAGCTCTGATCGCGCGCTGCGAGTGGGTGTGGGTTGAAGGCAATCACGAGGGCAAAGCGGCCGAGACGCTGGGCGGGGTCGCGCTCGAGAAGCTCGATCTGGGCGCGCTGACATTGCGTCACGAGCCGAGCGGGGCTGTAAGCGAAATCGCGGGGCACATGCATCCATGCGCGAAAGTTGCAGGAGGCGGGCGAAGCGTGCGCCGGCGCTGCTTTGCCTATGATGGCGAGCGCATGGTGCTGCCCGCGTTCGGCGCGTACACGGGCGGGCTCAATATTTGCGACGACGCATTCGCAGCGATCTTTCCGGATAGCGCCACAGCGTTGGTGCTGGGCAAGGATCGCGTGCTGCCGGTTTCCCGCGATCGTTTGTTGGCGGACTGAAGCGTCAGATTCGATGCAGGGCCGTCGCGAGCGGGATGACCAGACACACGATCATCGCCCCCCCGGTGAGCACGCGGCGCAACAGCGGGTACCAGGGCGGGGCGCCCGCGTCGGCGGCGCTGCGATGGTCCCATACATATTGGGCCGCGAAGAGGCCCGCGAACGCGGAAGTTGCGCCCACCGCGCCTGGGATCAAGGTGACGAAAAACGCGAGCGCCCAGCCCGCCAGCCCAGGCAACGCGCTGAAGAAGAGGCGCAGGCCGTTGGGCGAGCCCGGTGAGCGCATCAGCTCGAAGCCGCAACGCACACCGCCCAGAAACGAGAGCAGCACGGCCGCGTAGAGTGCGAACGCGACCGTGGCAAGGTGAGCAGTGTTGGCGTAGCGCGACAGGGACACCAAAGCGCACACCGCAAGCGGCGCCAGCCCAAGAAAGCCAAGCCGAAGCGCTGCGCGCGGCAGGGGCGGCGCCTCGTTCACGTGCGGCGGAACAGCAACGCTGAAAGCCAGCCCGCCGCCAGCGCAAGAAGCACCGTGACGATCCCGTACAAGAAGGAGGCGTTGGTGGCGAGGTCGTGAATGGAGCGCTCCACGCCCACGCGCGCAATATTGATCGTCACGCGTTGTTGGGAGATGAGCCGCCCATCGCGGAAGAGATAAGTGTCGGCGTGATATTCCGCGATCGGCGCGTTTGCAGGCAGGCGCACGACCGCGCGGAAGAGGCCGCCTTGGTACATGGTCAGGCCGCCGCGCCGATCGGGCGAAGCGCGGCCCGAATATTCCTGGTAGAGCCCTTGCACTTCGCGCAGCCGCACGAGCGCACTGCGGTAAGCGGCGGGATCGGCGCCGGCAGGGACTTCGCTCTCCAATCGCGCCATGGCGGCCGCGTCCAGCCGATAGCGCCAAATCGACTGTGGGCTGGCGATCTGGCGCAAGGGGCGGTTGCTCAACACTGCAAAGAACGAGGGCGCGTCGCGAAAGCGCACGGGCGCGGTGTTGATCCAGAGGCCGAACACGCGCCGCTTGCGCATCACGGTCGCGCTCTCGGTCGGCCCGCGTACGACAACGACGATATCGCCGCGTCCGCGCCTGTCTGGATTGACGCCGAATACGGTCACGTACGAGCCGCGATAGTCCGAACTCACCGTGATGCGGTCTTCGGCGACCGCGGCAGGCAAGTTCGAGGCGACATCGCCTGTAGGCTGGGCCTGCGCTGAGGCGGCGAAAGCTAAGAGCGCAAATGCCAGGAGGCGCTTCACCACATGCCTCCGCCCAACACATACGCCTCCGTCGGCGGGATCACGACATCCCACAGAAACTTGAGGCTCGCGGCCACCAGCACCAATCCCAACAGCGCGCGAATGTGCTCATTCTTGAGGCCGGCGCCCACGCGCGCCCCTAATTGCGCCCCGATAACTCCGCCCAGCATCAGCAACGCCGCCAGCACGAGATCGATCGTGCGCGTGGCGGTTGATTGCAGAATGACGACAAGGGACGCCACGATCAGGACTTGGAACAGTGAAGTGCCGACGACGACATTGGTGGGCATGCGCAAGAGATAGATCATCGCCGGGATTAGAATGAACCCACCGCCCACGCCCATGATCGCCGCGAGCGCGCCGACCCCATACCCCAACAGCAATGGCGGGATGATGCTGATGTAAAGGCCAGAGCGCGGGAAACGCATGCGCAGAGGCAGCGTATGCGCAACGGTGCGAATCGGACGGCGGAAGATCGTGACGCCCTTGATGGCGCGTCCGCGCATCACAGCAAAGCTTTCAGCCAACATGAGCCCGCCAACGCCGGCCAGCAGCACAAGATAGAGCAGGGAGACGATGAGATCGAGTTGGCCCAGGCGCAGCAATCGCTCAAACAGCCACACCCCCGATGCGCTGCCCAGCATGCCGCCGATGGACAAGAGCATGCCCATGCGCCAATCCACAGCCTTGCGGCGCGTTTGGGTCATGATGCCGGAAAACGACGTCGCCGCGATTTGGCTGGCGCCGGTGGCCACCGCGACAGGCGCAGGCACGCCGAGCAAAATCAGCGACGGCGTCATGATGAAGCCCCCGCCCACGCCCACAAGCCCAGACACAAAGCCGACCCCGCCGCTGACCAAGAGGACAAACAGCAAATTCACAGGCATCTCTGCGATCGGCAGGTAGATCACGTGTACAACTCTGAACGGGAATGCGCTCTGCCCGCCCCTTATGGGCGCCGAAGCAGCGGAGGGCAACCGCGACTTATCGCGGCGCTTGATGCATGATCGCTTGAGATTGAAATGCACGCTCCCCGGCCGAACTCCCGCGCAAGCGGGAGGAGCGCGGGGGTCCAGGGTCATAGCTTAACGCCGAAGCTCTGGAGTCTGGCGGCGCCATAGGCCCCGGCTCGCTTCGCTTACCCTCAGCGACCGGGGAGCGGTCGCGACTCCGTCAACAACGATCGCGCACTAATAGGCTCATGTAGCGATCAAGTTCCCGACCGCGCGATCCATGGGCGCGGACCGAATTCGCCGTTGGCGACCGCACTCGATGCGCGGGGGCGGAACGATTGCGAACGCGCACGCGCCTGGTCGATTTGCGCTTGGGGCAGTTGCGCCTCGATCGCGCTGGCGCGCATGCCGGCGTCTTGATCGCCCTGGCGCGCGGCCACCAGAAACCAGAATAGCGCCTCGGTCGCGCTGGCGTTCACGCCACGCCCTTGTTGGTAGAGGACGCCCAAATTGTACTGGCTATCGGCGACGCCCAACTCGGCCGCCTGGCGGAACCAACGAAACGCCGCAGCCTCGTCCAACGGCGCCCCTTCGCCTCGGGCAAAGTACACGCCCAAGTCGTGCATGGCGCGGCGATTGCCGGACGCTGCGGCGCGCTCGGTCCATTGCCGCGCGATGGCCAAGTCCGTCTGCACGCCCTCGCCGCGCTCGTACAGCTTGGCCAGGCGGTACTGAGCCATGGCGAAGCCGCGGTCGGCGGCTGTGCGCAGGAGAGTGATGCCTTCCTGAGTGCGGCCCGCCGCCAGGCGCTGCAGCGACAGCTCATATTGCGCAGTGAGGTTGCCCGATTGGGCCGCCTGTTCCAGCGAAGCGCTGCGCGGTGCTAGCGGGCCGGCCACGATCGCAGGCTGAGCGCCCGCCTCGCCCTCGGCAATTGCGGGTTCGGCCTGTCCGTTTATGAGCCCGCCTTCCGGGGGCGGCGCGTTCGGATCGATAGGGGCGGCGTCCACGCTCGGCGTTTCTGGCGGCGACACGGCCGTCGGCTCTTGTCCGGCCTCAGTTGCCTCGCCGGCGTCACGTTCAGCAAGGAAACGCGCGCCGCCGATCAACGCCAGCACGACGATGCTCGCCGCGCCCCAAAGAACGACGCGGCTCGACCCGCGCAGGGACAGCCGCGGCGCCGGCCTGGCGTCGGCGCGCGGCGCTTGCATCTGCGCTTGCGCGGCCCGACGTGCGTTGGCGAGATAATCGTTCTTGCTCGCGGGCGCCTCTTCGACGCGGGCAAGCGGTTCAGCCGGGTCCGCGCTTTGCTCCTGCTCCCGCGGCGCAAGCGGAACGTGCGCTTCAGCTTCTTCTTCCGGTCTCCAGAAACCGTCATCGTCGGCGGGCGGGGGAGAGAGTTCAGCGTCCTCGCCCTCCAACACCAGATCTTCTGCTTGCGGGAGCGGCTGGGGCGTCCAGTCGGATACGGGCGGCGGGGCCTCGCCAAAAATCGACGCCTCATCGGCGGCTGGAAGGCCGCCGTCCTCGTGGAAATAGATGTCATCATCGATTGGCGGGGCAGCGGGCGCCTTCGGCGGCAGTGGCGCGGCGCGGGTGGGTCGCGCCGCTTCCATTGGCGAAAGTTGCGGTGCGCCATGATCAAAATCGAGAATGTCCTCGGCGCGACGCGAAGGCGTGTTGATCGCTTCCAAGGCCGGGCCCGCGGCGTCATACGCATTTTCGTAGCGATCGAGCTTGGTGGCGACGCTGGAAACGGCTTTCTGCACCGGGGCGATCGCCTCAGCTGAACTTTGCTCGACTTCCGCCAGGCGCTCCATGATGGAGCTGATAGCTTCCGCAACGCGCGCGCCAGCGCGCTCCTCGCTGTCAAGCATGCGCTCGCCCAGGTCACGCGAGAGCATTTCGTGGCGCTGGTTGAACCGGTCGGCCACGCGCGCGACCTGCTCGCCCACTTGTTCGATGGCCTGGGCGCTGCGGTTCTCCACCGCGCCAACGCGCTCTTCCAGGCGTTCCGACAGGCGGCCGACTTCGATGCCCATGCGGTCGAAAGCCGCCGCCTCGCGCCGCTCGATCTCGTCAAAGCGCGCTTCAAGCGTGGTCGACATGCGCGATAATTCCTCGCGCACCGCGGCGGCCGCGGCGTCATCGTTGCGCGCTTCCACCGCGCGCAGACGCTTGTCGACCGATTCCGACATGCGTCGGATTTCAAGCGAGATCGCCTCAATCGTTTGCGCTTGCCTGCGTTCGGCGGCGGCCAGGCGCCGGTTGACATCCGCAAGCGCGCCTTCCAGAGCTCCGCCCTCGGCGCCGTCGAGCGCGGCCTGCAATTGTCCGGCGAGCTCAGTGCGTGCTTGGCCGACCATTTGATGCACTGATTGGGCCATGCCATCGAGGCGCTGTTCGAGCATCGCACGGACGGCTTCGGTTTCCTGCACGGCGCCGCCTTGTTCCACGCGCGCGCCGAGCGAAGAGACTGTCGCCTCCAAAGTTCGAATGGCCGTGTTGGCCGTTGTTTCAGTTTCGGCGATCCGCTCGGCCAGGCGCTGCAGCGCTTCGTCGAGCGTCTTTACCGCGCCATCGACGTGGCTGCCGCCCCCGCCTTCAACGCCGGCCAGCCGGCGTTCGAATGCGGCCAGCGCTTCGGCCACGGGGCTCGACTCGGTCTTGGTTTCGAGCGCCGCCAACCGCTCGGCGATGTCTTGCTGCTGCTGGCGCAGTTCGCTCACGTCCACCGCGCCCGCTACGCCGGCGATATCCTCGACCTGCTTGACCCGCGCAGCGAGCGTCAGCTGCGCGTTGCGCAAGTCGGCAATCGCGGCGCCGGCGGCTTGACGCAAACCAGCGGTTGTCTCGCGCGCGCCGTGTTCGGCGCGCTCAACGCGCTGGATCAGTTCGCGGTGTTCGGTGCGCAATTGATCGACGACGCCCACGCGCTTGGCGACTTCGCTTTCAAGGCGCACCACCTCCTCGAGCAGCGCCTCGCGCGTGCCCCGCGTTTCGGTGGAGGCCTCAGCGCGCACCTCGCCGATGGCGTCGGCGACGGCGCGGCGGGTTGATTGTTCGCTCTCGGCGAGGCGTTCGCGCATCGCCTCTTGCAGGCGGCGCAATTCCTGCACCGCGTCGGCGGAGGCTTCCGCTGCCTGACGCGCGGCTTCTTCAGCGACGCCGCGTGCGGCGGCCAGCGTTTGTGCGAGCGCGTCGTCGCGGGTGTCGACTTCAGAAGTCAGGAAGGATGCGGCGGCCTCCGCCCGGCGCGCCACCTCTTCGGCCACCGCGACTTGCGCCTCCAACCGCTCCTTGACGCCGTGAATGTCAGCCCTCGCGCCGGCGGCTTCCATTTCGGCCCGCTCGATCTTGCCGCCCAAGGTGTCGCCGGCAATGCGGAATTGCTCCAGCGCGTCGGCGATGCGGTCGGCGGATTCAGTCGACACCGCCTCGGCTTCTTCCACGCGCGCGGCAAGCCCCAGCAGAGAACGATCGATCGTCGACACAGCGCGATCGAGGCCGGTGACCGCAAGCTGGGTGCGCCGTTCGATTGACTCGATGCGCTGCGCCAGCCGTGCGGGTTCGCCGACGCGCGGAGCGGCGACGCTCCAATCGTCTCCGTCCTCAATATCAATATGCGTGGCGCCGTATCGGCGCGGACGCGGCGTCGTAGAAGGCAGCGCTGGCGGCTGATGATTGGCGAGCGCGTGGTTCAAGTATTCGCCGAGGCTCATCCCCTGGCGCTCCGCCGCTTCTCGCGCGGCTTCGCGAACCTTTGGGTCGATGCCCTTCAAGTTCCAGTTCTGCGCGCCGCTCATTACGCCCTCGCGTGTGCGCCTTTCGACGCTTTCAACGCCCAACCCCGAGGCGATCCGAAACAGATTCGAGAATCGCCCACGAGTTCGCAGTGTCGATCAAAGTGGGACGCGTGTTAATGGGCCGTAAAATGATGAATGTGCGGAAACCATGAGCTGTACGACACAGCGCGCAGTATCGATGTTTCGACTGCGCAATTCATCGTGCGATTTGCCGACACCCTCGAGCATGGCGCGCCAACAATCTCGCTGACGAAATGAACGGCGTCCTGCGGAGCTTTGCTTCGGCGCAGGCCGGGGCTGCGCGCTCAGCGCTCGGCGCCAGCACGCCCGACGAGGTCGGGCGTTAGTGTCCCGGATCTGAAATTCGCTCCCCGCCCGGCATCGAGATCGGGCGATTTTCAGATTCGCCACACTGGCGGCAGCATAATACCTCCGATCAAGTCAGAACGGCAGGCTTGAAGTGCGAAATCTGTGACGCTAACGTCAACTTTGGTTGACCCAGACGTAAACGGAAGCTACCAGGACGCGTCAAGCCGAGAGGTAAAGCAATGTCCGACAGCGCGCGCACCTTCACGATCTCGCAGCTGGCCCGCGAATTCGAGGTCACGCCTCGAGCGCTGCGCTTCTATGAGGACAAAGGCCTGCTGATGCCCGCGCGTGAGGGCATGAACCGCGTTTACTCGCACCGCGACCGCGCCAAGCTTCAGCTGATCTTGCGCGGCAAGCGCGTCGGCCTTTCTCTGATCGAGATCAAGGAGATCCTCGACCTCTACAAGGTCGATCAGCGTGCGCAGGCGCAGATCGCCTTGAAACGGTTCAAGGCCCGCATCGCCGCGCTCGAACAGCAACGCGAAGATGTCGACGCCGCGATCAAGGCGCTGCATGATGGCATTCGCCGGCTTGAGGATTTTCTCGCCAAGCCCGCTGCTCCTGCGGCTATCGGAGCGGCGCGCGCGTTCGAGAAGGAAGCTAGAAAGCGCCTCGAAGACGCACATTAGGCGAATAGGGAATGGCGAATAGCGAATAGGGACCTCCATTCGCCACTCGCCACTCGCCATTCGCCATTCGCCACCCGCGGCAGGGAGTATGCCATGCCTTCCTATTCAGCCCCGTTGAGAGAGTACCGCTTTCTCCTGAAGGATGTGCTCGACATCGAGCGCTACTCCAACTTGCCAGGCTTTGCCGACGCGTCGATGGACGTGATCGAGCAAGTGCTCGAAGAGGGTGCGAAATTTTGCGAAGGCGTGCTTGCCCCCTTGAACAAGGTTGGAGACGAGCACGGCTGCAAGCGCGCCGCCGACGGTTCGGTGACGACCCCGCCAGGGTTCAAGGACGCCTACAAACAATTGGTCGAAGCAGGCTGGCCGTCGCTTTCAAGCGATCCTGCTTATGGCGGGCAGGGCTTGCCGCATGTCCTGGCGCTTGCCTGGATTGAGATGGTGGCGTCTTCGAACATGGCGTTCGGCATGTATCCGGGGCTTTCGCACGGCGCTTACGAAGCGATCCATCAGCACGGCACGGACGAGCAAAAGCAGATGTATCTGCCCAAGCTCGTCACCGGCGAATGGACCGGCACCATGAATTTGACCGAGCCCCATTGCGGCACCGATCTAGGATTGTTGCGCACGAAGGCCATCCCGCGGGCCGACGGTTCTTATCGCATCAGCGGCCAGAAGATCTTCATCTCCGCCGGCGAACACGACCTTGCATCCAACATCATCCACCTTGTGCTCGCTCGCATCGAGGGCGCGCCCGCTGGCACCAAGGGCATCTCGCTCTTCATCGTGCCGAAATACCTTGTGAATGCCGATGGCTCGCTAGGCGCGCGCAACGGCGTCGTCTGCGGCAAGATCGAAGAAAAGATGGGCATCCACGGCAATTCGACGTGCGTGCTCGATTATGACGATGCGGTGGGTCATCTCATCGGCGCGGAGAACAAGGGCCTGATGGCCATGTTCACGATGATGAACGTGGCGCGCTTGGGCGTTGGGCTGCAGGGGCTTTCGCAATCGGAGATCGCCTATCAAAACGGGGCCGCCTACGCCAAGGATCGTTTGCAAATGCGCGCGCTGACGGGGGCGAAAAATCCTGACGGCCCCGCCGATCCCATTATCGTCCACCCCGACATTCGCCGCATGCTGATGGACGCCAAGAGTTTCAACGAGGGCGCGCGCGCCTTCGCGTTCTGGACGGCGCTCTACGGCGATTTGTTGCACGCTTCCCCCGATGAGAAAGTGCGTGAGAAGGCCGGCGATTACATGGCGCTGATGACGCCGGTGATCAAAAGCTACCTCACCGACAAGGGCTACGCCAACGCCACCAATTGCCAGCAGATCTTCGGCGGCCATGGCTACATCGAAGAACACGGCATGAGCCAGTTCGTGCGCGATGCGCGCATCACCATGATCTACGAAGGCGCCAACGGCATCCAGGCGCTCGATCTGGTCGGGCGCAAATTGGCGGCAAACGGCGGGCGCGCCATTTTCGCGTTCTTCAAGGAGATCGACGAGTTCGTGGACGCCAACGAAAGCGACGCCGACCTGAAACCGTTCATCGATGGTTTGCGCAGCGCCAAAGCGCAATTGCAGGACGGCACCATGTGGCTGATGCAGAATGGCATGTCGAACTTCGACAATGCCGGTGCGGCCAGCCATGATTATCTCAATCTGTTCGGCGTTGCCGCGCTTGCCTATATGTGGGCCCTGATGGCCAAAGCCGCGTTGGCGGCCAAGAAAAACGGCGCCGCCGCCGATCCGTATTTCGATGCGAAACTCGCCACTGGCCGTTATTTTCTGGCCCGCACATTGCCCGACGCCGGCGCGCATCTGGTGAAGCTGAAATCGGGCGCCGAGCCCGTGATGGCGCTCGCGGCGGAGAATTTCTGATGTTGGCGCTGCGCCGTCGCGCTGGGCTCCGCCCCGCATGCGCGGCAGGAGCCGCGCGCTCCAGCTGGGCAAAGGGAGGGGCGTGATGACCACCTACACCGCCACCCTCACTTGGATGCGCGGCGATCAGCCGTTCAGCGACGGCAAATACTCACGCGCTCATGAAATTGCGTTCGATGGCGGTGTAACGATGCCTGCGTCGTCTTCGCCACATGTCGTGAAGGCTCCGCTTTCGCGCGAAGATGCGGTCGATCCCGAGGAAATGCTGGTGGCGTCGCTGTCGAGCTGCCACGCGCTGTTTTTTCTCGATTTCGCGCGCCGCGCCGGCTTCGTGATCGACAGCTACATCGACAACGCCGAGGGCGTGATGGGCAAGGACGAGCGCGGGCGCATGGCGGTCACGAAGGTGACGCTGAAACCCACAATCGAATTCTCCGGCGACAAGCGTCCGAGCGCGGGCGACATCGCCGAGCTGCATCACAAATCTCACGACGCCTGCTTCATCGCGAATTCGTTCCGCGGCGATGTGGTGATCGAATGATGAACTGCTTTGCTCTCTCCACCCATCCCCGGACTGCGCTTCGCGCATCCGGGGATGGGTGTCATTGCGAGATTGGGAATTAAGTTTGCCGCGCTTTCGCCGGCCCGGCGGAAGCGGTCTGCGGAGTAGGCGGAAACGCCAGGGACGACTCCGGTCCCGTCCAGGGTGCGAAGAGCGGCGACGCCGCTCAAAGTTGGAGTACGACGATGGCCGAAGCCTACATCTATGATGCAGTGCGCACCCCGCGCGGCAAGGGCAAGTCGAACGGGACGTTGCATGAGCAGACCTCGTTGCAGCTAGCGACGCAGGTGCTGCAGGCCGTGCGCGATCGCAACAATCTCGACACCTCGAAAGTCGATGATGTCTATCTCGGCGTGCTTTCGCCCATCGGCGAGCAGGGCGGAAACCTCGCGCGCATCGCGACGCTTAACGCCGGCTATGCCGACACCGTTGCTGGTGTACAAGTCGAGCGCTTCTGCGCGAGCGGCTTGGAAGCCTGCAACATCGCCGCCGCCAAGGTGAAGTCCGGCGAGGCCGAACTCGCCATCGGCGGGGGCTGCGAATCCATGAGCCGCGTGCCGATGGGCTCGACGGGCGGCTCCTGGGCGACCGATCCTTCCATTGCGATGAAATCCTATTTCGTGCCCCAAGGCATCGCCGCCGATGTCGTGGCGACCAAGTACGGATTCTCGCGCACCGATCTCGACAGCTACGCGGTGCAGAGCCAGCAGCGCGCGGCGAAAGCGTGGAAGGAAGGCCGCTTCAAGAAATCGATCGTGCCCGTGAAGGACCAGCTCGGCGTCACGTTGCTCGATCGTGACGAATACATGCGGCCGGAAACAACGATGCAGACGCTCGCTTCGCTCGAGCCCAGCTTCAAGATGCAGGGCGAAATGATGCCGGGCTTCGACGACGTGATTAAGCAGCGCTATCCGGAAGTGGAAAAGGTCGATCACGTCCACCATGCTGGCAATTCCTCGGGCATCGTTGATGGCGCGGCCGCCGTGCTGATCGGCACGAAGGAAATGGGCCAGGCGCTCGGCTTGAAGCCGCGCGCGCGCATCCTGGGCGGCGCCTCGGTGGGCTCTGAACCCTCGATCATGCTGACGGGCCCCGAGTTCGCCACGCAGAAGCTGATGAAGAAGCTCGGCCTCGCCAAGCAGGACATCGATCTGTGGGAGCTCAATGAAGCCTTCGCCGCCGTCGTGCTGCGCTGGGTGCAGGCGCTCGATCTCGACATGGAGAAGGTCAACGTCAATGGCGGCGCCATCGCCATGGGTCACCCGATTGGCGCCACCGGCGCGATGATCCTCGGCACCATGGTCGATGAATTGGAGCGCGCGAACAAGGAACGCGCGCTCGTCACGCTCTGCATCGGCGCCGGCATGGGCACGGCCACCGTGATCGAACGGGTGAACTAAGAATACCCTCTCCCCCGAGAGGGGGAGAGGGCAGGGTGAGGGGGCGGCGTGCGCGTTTCGCACACTCGCACCCGATCCCGAACCCACCCTCACCTGCCCCTCTCCCGCCCCGGCGGGAGAGGGGAATGGAGAAAGCAGATGGAAAACTTCAAGATCGACGTCGACAGCGACGGCATTGCGCTCATCACCTTCGATGTGCCCGGCCGTTCCATGAACACGATCACGGGGGGCGTCATTCGCGACCTCTATGAGGTCGTGAACCGCATCAAGAGCGACGCCGCCATCAAAGGCGCGGTGATCGTCTCCGGCAAGGAGAGCGGTTTTTGCGCTGGCGCCGATCTTGGCGAAATGAACCAGCGCGGCGCAGGCGAGAAGGCGCCGAAGTCCGAAGAGGAAAAACTCAAGGCGCAATTCGAGCAGGGCTTTTCACTCAACCGCGTCTATCGCGATCTCGAGACATGCGGCAAACCGGTAGCCGCCGCGATCGAAGGGCTCGCCCTCGGCGGCGGACTCGAGATGGCGCTGGCGTGCCATTATCGCGTTGCCGCTGACAACCCGAGGATCAAACTTGGTCTGCCCGAGGCGAAGGTCGGCCTCCTGCCAGGCGCCGGCGGCACGCAGCGCTTGCCGCGCCTCATCGGCGTTCAGAACGCAGCGATGATGATCCTGCAAGGCCAGGACAAGAACCCGCAAGAAGCCAAAGGCCTTGGCTTTATCAATGAAGTCGCCGCGCCCGGCAAAACTGTCGAAGCGGCGAAAGCGTGGCTCAAGGGCAAGCCCAATCACGTCGCGCCTTGGGATGTGAAGGGCTACAAGGTGAAGGACGGCCCGTTCACGCCGGGCGGCGCGATGGCCGCTGTGGGCGGCAATGCCATGGTCTCCAAGCAGACCAACCTGAACTATCCCGCGCAGCGCAACATTCTTTCCTGCATCTATGAAGGCATGCAGGTGCCGATCGACGCGGCGCTGCGCATCGAGAGCCGCTATTTCATCAAGACCGCGAACACGCCTCAAGCCAAGGGCATGGTCCGCTCGCTGTTTGTATCGATGCAGGCGCTCAGCAAAGGCGGCAACCGGCCCGAGGGCTTTCCGGAAACCAAGATCAAGAAGGTGGCCGTGCTGGGCGCGGGGCTCATGGGCGCTGGCATCGCCTATGTGCAAGCGAAGGCTGGCATCGAGACCGTGCTGCTCGATGTTTCTCAAGAGAGCGCCGAGAAGGGCAAGGCCTATTCCCAGCGCATCGTCGAGAAGGACATCTCGCGCGGCAAGACCACCAAGGAGAAGGGCGATGTGCTCCTGGCGCTGATCAAGCCAACAACCGATTACGCGCAAATCAAAGGCGCAGACCTCGTCGTCGAAGCGGTGTTCGAAAACCCCGCGCTCAAGGCCGAGGTGACCAAGAAGGCCGAAACGCACCTGGGCGAAACCGCCGTGTTCGGCTCCAACACCTCAACGCTGCCGATCACCGGCCTTGCCGAGGCTTCAGTGCGGCCAAAGAATTTCATCGGCATCCACTTCTTCTCGCCGGTCGAGCGCATGGGCCTCGTTGAACTGATCCGCGGCAAGGAGACGACTGGCGAGACCGTGGCCAAGGCGATCGATTATGTGCTGAAAATCAAGAAGACGCCGATCATCGTGAACGACTTCCGCGGCTTCTACACGTCGCGCTGCTTCGGCGCCTATCCGGCCGAAGGCGTGGAGATGCTGATGGAAGGCGTCGCGCCCGCGATCATCGAGAACGTAGGCCGCCAGTGCGGCATGCCGATGGGTCCGCTCGAAGTGTCCGACAGCGTCGGTCTCGATACCGCGCTCAAGATTGGCAAGACCAACGCCGAGCTTTCGCAGCAGGACTACAAGAAGGATCCGCGCGCGAACCTATTGTCGTGGATCGTGGAAGAGAAAGGCCGCGTCGGCCGCAAGGGCGGCAAGGGTTATTACGAGTACGGCGAAGACGGCAAGCCCACGCGCATCTGGCCAGGCATCTCCGAGAAGATCGACTTGAAAGTGAAGGAATGCCCGCCTGCGTTGAAGGAAGAGCTGACCAAGCGCTTCCTTTTCCGTCAGTGCATCGAAGTGGCGCGCTGCTTTGAGGAAGGGGTCATCACCGATCCGCGCGACGCTGATGTCGGCTCGATCCTGGCGTGGGGCTTTGCCCCATACTCGGGCGGATGCATCAGCTACATGGATCTTTTCTGGGGCGCCAAGACGTTCGTGGAAGAAGCAGATCGGTTGGCGGACAAGTACGGCGACCGCTTCCGCCCGAACAAGCTCCTGCGCGACATGGCCGCCAAGGGCGAGACGTTCTACGAGCGCTTTGGGGCGAAGCAAAACGCCGCGGCTTAGCTTGCGTCATTCCGGGGCGCCGCGTTAATGGCGAACCCGGAACCTTGCCGCGCCGGTTGCCCCTGGGTTCCGGATCGCGCTCCGCGCGTCTGGAATGACGAGGTGGTGTGCGAATGACTCAACTCAAAGACCCCCTCCCACTTCGCTCCGGCGCGACGCTCAACAACCGCACCCTAACCCGAGACAAAAATGATCATTGATGCCTGGGGCCAGCACCCGACGCTGCGCCATTCTTCCGACCCGACGTTCGAATCGCTGCGCCGCTGGACCAAGCGATCGGCGCCGACAGAGGAATTGCCGGTGTCGGCTACCCTGCAAGCGTTAGACGCCGCCAGCGTCGATAAGATGCTGATCAGCGCCTGGTATGGCCCACGCAATGTGATGATCTCCAATGATGAGGTGGCGACGTTTTGTGCGCAGGGCGCGGGGCGCCTGGCGGGCGTCGGCTCTGTCGACATCTCCAAGCCCATGCAGGCGATGCGTGAAGTGAGGCGGTGTGTGGACGAACTTAGGTTTAAGGCGATCCGCGTGTTGCCCTGGCTGTGGGAAGCGCCGCCAACGGATCGGCGTTTCTACCCCGTGTACGCGGCGTGTGTCGAAGCTGGCGTGCCGTTCTGCACGCAGATTGGTCACACGGGCCCGCTCATGCCTTCGGAAGTCGGCCGCCCGATTTATCTCGATCAGGTCGCCATCGATTTCCCCGAGCTCACCATCGTTGCTGGGCATATCGGTTATCCTTGGACCGATGAAGCGATCGCGGTTGCGACCAAGCACGAGAATGTCTTCATTGACACATCCGCTTACACAATAAGGCGTTACCCCGAGCAGATCGTTCGATTCCTGAAATCCAATGGCCGTTCGAAGGTCTTGTTCGGATCCAACTATCCCATGATCTTGCCGCGTCAAGCGCTGGAGGGTCTTGAGGAACTGCACCTCGACGAGGCTGGGAAGGCGGCGTTCCTCGCCGGAAACGCCACCCGCGTTTACAAGCTGTGAGCCGCATGCCCTCACTCTTCTCCCCCCTCACGCTTCGCTCCGGCGCAACACTGAAGAACCGCTTTGTTCTTTCCCCGCTCACCAATCTGCAAAGCCACGCCGACGGCGTCTTGAGCGACGACGAATTCCGCTGGCTCACCATGCGCGCACAAGGCGGCTTTGGGCTCACCATGACGTGCGCCGCATCTGTGCAAGAGTCCGGCGTCGGCTTTCCGGGCCAACTCGGCTTTCACGACGACAAGCACTTGCCCGGCCTGACGCGGCTTGCATCGACGATCAGGGACTACAGCAGCCATGCCGTCGCCCAATTGCACCACGGCGGACTGCGTTCGCTCAGAGACGCTAAGGCCCCATCGGCAGACGAAAAGCTCAAGGCCGATGCGATGACGCTCGACGAAATCGCAACGTCGCGCGATTGCTTCATCCTTGCTGCACAGCGGGCCGAACGCGCCGGGTTCGACGGCGTCGAGCTGCACGGCGCGCACGGCTACCTCATTTGCTCGTTCCTCTCGCCGGAACTCAACCGCCGTGACGACGCCTATGGCGGCTCGCCTGAAAACCGGGCGCGGTTCTTGCTCGAATGCATCGATGGCGTACGCGCCGCGACGCGACCAGGCTTTTCACTTGGCATGCGCCTGTCGCCCGAACGCTGGGGCTTGCAGCTCCTCGAAATCCGCGACCTCGCTCAGCGCCTCATGGGCGAAGGCAAAATCGATTATCTCGACATGTCGCTTTGGGACGTCACCAAGGAACCCAACGACGAAGCCTTCAAAGGCCGCACGCTTGCCTCCTATTTCACCGGCCTCCATCGCGGCGACGTGCGCCTGGGAGCGGCCGGCAAGATCATGACGGGTCCCGACGCGCAGAACCTCCTCGACGCAGGCTTCGACTACGCCGTCCTTGGCCGCGCGGCGATCCTGCATCACGATTTTCCAACGCGCGTGGCGGCTGATCCCAACTTTGCGTCGATCGCTACGCCCGTCAGCGAAACCTATTTACGCGAAGAGGGCCTCGGTCCCGCGTTCGTGAACTACATGCGGACCTGGAAGGGCTTCGTGGAAGAGGCGGCTTAGATCACGGACCTCCGGCGCCCTCGCCGGTCAGCTCAACAGGCGACGGCCCATAGCTCATCTCCAATTGATTTGGCGCCGTGCCCCCGTGCGGCTCGCGTCGTAAGTTATGGACGCCACGTCCGTGATGCTGTGCCAATGGCGCCCATGTCCGCGCCGCTGATCACGATGCGATTGTTGGCGCTCATGCGATCGCAATAGCGAATGCTGCCGGTGGCCGCCGAGTCGGTGGGGATCGGCGGATCGATGACGATTTCGACGGAAACATGGGGCCGATCGGCCGCCGCCCACTCCAGATGCACGCGATCAGCGGCGAGGAAGGCGTTTGCGCGGCCCTGGCTGTTGATAGGCTTTGTGCTGCGACGTACTTCGCGCGTGCGGCTGTTGCGAAAGATAAGCACGGCGCTGTGGGCCGTCGGCGAACTCCATTGCCCAGCGCTGCGATTCTTGATCGCATAGTTAACGACCATGGAGTCTCTGGCGAGATTGCCAGTGATCGTGCGCGCCACCAACACGAAGTCGATCGCTGGATCGATTGGGCACCCGATCATGGTCGGCGGCGCAGCGACCATCGGTCCTTGGGGACGGGTTGACGATTGCGCCGCTGCGCCAGTCGTCGCCAGAAAACCCGCACAAATCGCGGGCAAGATGGATTTAGTCATGTGAAAGCCCTCACACGATAACATCCCTCGCCCGCAAGCTAGCCCAAATCAGCGAATTGAACAGCGCTTTCGCTGTGCCCGCGGTCCAGGTCGTCCATCGCTGACCTCTCAACCTTTCACACCCATATCCCCGTCCAGCGACCGTTCGCGCTCCATTTCGCGTTGAGCACCGCCTTCGGTGCGTCCTCGACGCGATACCAAAGAACGGCGTTGATCTTGATGGTGACGCGTTCACGCGCGCGAGGAGGCGCCCGCACCCGATTTTACGAACAAAGCGTGGCCTGTGATTGGGCCCAATGGCTAAGGGCGAACCTTGATCCAGAGCGCGGCGCCTGCCTCAGCGTCCGCTATCGCAACCTCGATGTGCCGCCCTGCTTGGAGGTCGGCTAGTGCGCCCATTGTGCTTGGTTGACCTCGCGCAGAATTATCGATGTAGATACGCGTTCGCGGACCAACCACATACGAGACGCCTCCTGGCGCAGCCTCTGAAGTCATGGCGATAGTGGTTTGGCCGCTCGCGCTGGCGGGTTCGACCGCGCTTGAGATCTCGCCCTGCATGGTGCGCGCGCCGGGGGATTGGCCAATCGGGATGTATTGCTCCGTCGCTTGTTGAGCGGCTGCCGCGCCCGCCGCCGCCATCGCGGAAACCAGCGCTAATGTGATCGTGCGCATAGCCATCCTCATTATCTGGGCGCCGGTTGGGACGGCGCCAAGAGCCGCCCGCGTGCGCGCTGCAGTGCTGCAAGGGCGCCGTCGACGTTTGCTCGATGCCCGCTGCTCAAATGCCTGGCTTGTCGGAGGTCGCCTTGCGCGTCGCCATTGAGGCTCGCCGCGGCGAGCACGTCTAGGGCGTCCTGTGTTTCTTCGCGCGCCAAGGCCAGCCGTTCGCCGCGTTGTTCGCGGCGGACGGCGCCCGCCGACGTGAGGTAGGATTCGGCTTGCCTGATGTTCTCAAGCGCGTTGATGACGCGCAAGAATGCGGCAATCGCTTGAATCTCGGTGGCGTCGAGTTCGATGCCCGAACCTGTCGCTTGGCGGATCAACTGGCCTGCGGGCGACGAGTTGAAAGCGTCGCCATCATAGAAACCGACAGCGACCTCAAGCGTCGACACCGAGTTGTTGTGGAAGAAGGGCCCGGTATCGGCGGCCTCCACCAAGGGCGGCGTGTTGAACGTGCCGTCGCCGGGGATCCCAAACCCGTCGTCGCGCGGTGGCGTGGGATCGCCCAGGAGGGCGCCGGGTCCATCCGGCAGGTTCTCGACGCCAGTATCGAAACTGAGGTTGCCGGCGTTGGCGCCGAAAATTGCAGGATCGCCGTTGGCGCCGGCATTGAAATGGCAGACGTTGCACCGCCCGACATTGTTGTCGAGGAAGAGCAACTGGCCGCGCGCCGCCGTTGCATCGGCGAACGGCAAAGGCAGCGTCAAGTCTTGTTGCCGCCCCAATGAAAGCAAGAAGGCCTCCAACGCGTCGAGTTCTGCGTCAGTTGGCAGGCGGAAATCGGCGCCGGCGACCCGGTTCAGCGAACGCGTGAAGTGCTGGATGACGGCGCCGGTGGCGAAGGCGCGAAGTGAGCCGTCGCCGGGCGCGCCATCGCCGCTCCAACCTGTGCGGGGGCCAGCGGCGCTTGCTACAGAGGTGCGCAAGGCCAATGTGTGGGGCACCCCGCGCAGGACGAATTTGTTGTCGAGATCCTCAAAGCCGTCGAGGTTTTCGCGGATGAGGCCGTTGGCGCGCATCTGCCGGGGCGCTTCGAACCCGCGCACCAGCGCTGCATTGATCTCGGCGACGAAGAGCGGATCATCGGCTGGCAAACTTGCAATGAAATTCGGCGTGAGGCCGAAATTGTCTTCGGCGCGATGGCACGTGCCGCAGGTGCGGCCGTTGCCGTTGAAGGTCTCGGTGAAGAAGATTTCTCGACCGCGCTCCGCCAAGGTCGGCGGCGCGCTGGGCGCCGGTTGGGCCGTGCAGGCGCCGAGCAGCCCCATTATGAGCCCCATTACTGCGCATCGGGGTCCGGAGATTTTTTCAACACGCATGGCGCTCTCTCCGCCAGCAACTCCCAATATCTGGCGCCGAAGCGTGCGTGCGTCGAATGAATGAATAGTCAGCTGCATCAGCTGGATCGGGAATGGGGCGCCGGCCCGCGAGATTGGGGCTCCTTCGCGCGTCAAGCGCCCATTATTGACTTCTCAACCTTTCACGCCCATATCCCCGCACAGCGACCGTTCGCGGCAATCTGAGCCGAACGAACGCGGTCCTCCCGGAACGCCACCATCGACGTTCGGCTTTGAGCGCGCCCCAAGAGGGAAATCAGCTCGCCGCCTTTCTTCGCCGTCGCATCGTTCCAGAACGTGACGCCCACGCGAGAATGCGTGTCGGCGTGAAAGTAAACTTGTGACTCAATTCAAAGACCTTGGCGTTTCAGCGCCAATCCTCAAGGCGCTTGACGCCGAGGGCTATGCAACGCCGACCCCAATTCAGGCCCAAGCCATCCCGATTGTGCTTAAGGGCCGCGATCTGATTGGCCTGGCTCAAACCGGCACCGGCAAAACGGCGGCCTTCGCGCTGCCTATCCTCGATCGCCTCGCCGCCAACCGCAAACACGCGGGCGAGAAATCGTGCCGCACGCTCGTACTCGCGCCCACGCGCGAAGTTGCCGCCCAGATCGGCGATGCGTTTCGCGCCTATGGCCGCTTCCTCGGCCTGTCCACCGCGGTCGTGTTCGGCGGCGCTTCGATGTTCAAGCAGAAGCAGGCGCTCTATCGCGGCGTCGACATTCTTGTCGCCACGCCGGGGCGGTTGCTGGACCACATCAGCCAGCGCACGCTTCGCCTCGACGCAGTGGAAATCCTCGTGCTCGACGAAGCCGACCACATGCTCGACATGGGCTTCATCCACGATTTGAAGCGCATCGCCAAGCTTGTCCCCAAGCAGCGCCAATCGCTGTTCTTTTCAGCCACCATGCCCGAGCCGATAGCGGAATTGGCCGCCCAATTCCTCACCAATCCCGAGCGCGTGGCTGTGACGCTGCCATCTTCGACAGCAGAACGCGTGGAGCAGGGGGTCATCCACGTCGATCAGGCCAAGAAGCAGGACTTGCTGCATCATTTGCTCGACACAGACGCTTCCATCACACGCGCTCTGGTGTTTACGCGCACCAAGCATGGCGCAGACCGTGTCGTCAAAAAGCTCGAAAGCGCCGGCCACCCGGCCGAGGCCATCCACGGCAACAAGAGCCAGGGCCAGCGCACGCGCGCGCTGGAGGCCTTCAAGAAGGGCCGTGCGCGCTTGATGGTCGCCACCGAGATCGCCGCGCGCGGCATCGATGTCGACAATGTCAGCCACGTCATCAATTACGATCTGCCCAATGTGCCGGAACAATACGTTCACCGCATTGGCCGCACCGCGCGCGCGGGGCTTGGCGGGCGCGCGATCTCCTTCTGCGCACCCGACGAGCGCGCCTATCTGAAAGACATCGAACGGCTTACCAAACAAGGCGTGCCCGTGATGGAAACCGATTTCTCGCTACGTGCCCCCAAGGCAGACGAACGCGCGCCGCGCCCGAAGGCGCCAGGCGCAAGAGGCCCCCAAACGCGCAAGCACGCGCCGAGGACCCATCACGCTGTCGACGCCCATGGCAAGGCGCACGCCAAGCAAGGCCACAGCGCCTCCCACGCACGCGATACCGGAGACCGCCGCGACCGCAAGGGCAATGAAGTCTGGTCGAACAACGGCGCGCCGCAATATCGCAAGCAACGCAAACCGGCGCGCGTGTGAGACGCAACCTTGAAGGTTGGAGCGCGCGCCTCCTGGCGCGCCTCTCTTGGTGGGAGGGATGTGAAGCAACGTTTCCTCCCCCTCAGTCACGCTGACGCGTGACAGCTTCCCCTCCGGGGGAGCACACAGAGGAGCTCGCCGATCACGCCCAAGGAGCGCGCGCGAAATTCTATCCTACACCTTCAAGCCCGTGAGATAGTCGCGTCATCTCCTATCGGGAGGCGACGGTGCACCAAGCCGATCAGCATAGGAGATGCGGTTTGAACGTGAAGCGATGTGAAAGTGGCGACATTTCGCGCATCGCGAGCTTCGGCGAGATGAAAGGAAGCCGAAGGCCTCGTCGGGGGATTGGGAATCAGGGATTGGGTTCAACGCCAATCCCCAATCCCCGATCCCATTGGTAACCGACTTGCACGTCGGCCGGGAACGGAGACAAGGCGCTAAGCGTTGTCGGAACCCCAGCGTCGCGGGGATCGGTCCGGGGGCAACCCGGTTGAGCGAGGAGCAAGCGCCGATCGTATCGAAGCTGCGCTAAGCAGCACTCGACCCGTCTGCCTTCAACGCATGGCCCTCCGACACTGTCGCGAACGCCTCACGCCTCCGCCGGTCGGTCAACAGGTCGCGCAGGGCGCGCTTCGGCATGACCCATTATTTTAGTTTTTGAAGCGCTTACCGAAGCGCGTCCTGCCCTCCCATTTCGAGGGCGTGTGAAGGAGCAAATCCGGAAACGCACGCGCGTTGTCCGGGACATTGGCGCGTGTACTGGACTTAAACGCTGCGGCCACAGCCGGTCAGCGTGCGCCCGTCGATGTCCACGCTCACCGCCGTGGGAAAGTTTTCTCCGCTCATCGTATCCTGGCATGGGGTGCGCCGGATCTCGACGCGCAGCGTGTGCGCGGCCGTGCGCGTTTCGTAGATCTCGCCGTTCCAGCGCGGGAGGATCGGCTCGGGCAGCGGGAACTCAGCGTTCGCTTCGCCATAATCCCAGAGCAATACGATGCGGTTCTGCGTGTAGATGTCGAGCATCCAGCCGGGTTCTTCGCCGACGGCGCGGAAATCGACGCCGGCGGCGCGCGCGGTTTCCCAGGCGGGCATTTGCGCCAACGCGCTTTCCGCCGACGTGGCTGGTTCCTCAGTCGGAATTGTTTGCGTGCACGCCGCAAGGAGGAGAACGAGGAGAAGCGCACGCATCATGATCTCCGATGGAAGCGAACGATGCCCCTCCGCCTCCCCCCTGTAGCGGAGGGGAGGGGTTACGGGGTCCTCAGCCTTGGAATGCGCTGATATAAACTTCCACGCGGCGATTGCGGGCGCGGCCTGAATCGGAGGCGTTGTCGGCAATCGGGCGGCTTTCGCCGAAGCCCTGCGCGATCAGGCGCTCGCGGATGACCCCGCCTTGCATCAGCACCGAAGCAACGTTCATCGCGCGGCGCTCGGAGAGATCTTGGTTGTAAGCGTCGCCTCCGACCGCGTCAGCGTGGCCGTACACATCGACCGTGGTTTGCTGATAGTCGCGCAGCACGTTGCCGGTGTCGCGCAGCGTACCGACAAACTGGCTCTTCACCGCGTCGCGGTTGAAGTCGAACGTGAGGTCGGCGGGAAAGACCAGTCTGATCTGCGCTTGGCTGACGCGCTCCACGCCGACACCGGTGCCGGAGAGACGCTCGCGCAGATTCTGATAGGTGCGGTCCATGTAGCTGCCGATGGCGTAGCCGGCGAGCGCGCCGATGCCAGCCCCGATCATCGCGTTGCGGCGGTCATCGCCGCCGGCCAGCGTTCCGGCTGCCGCGCCTGTGATGGCGCCAACGATCGCGCCCGTGCCGGCGCGGTTCGGTTCGCGTTCGCCAGTGACCGGATCGACCGTCGTGCAGCCCGCGACGAACACGGCCGCGACGAGGCCAGCGAGGATCTTGCGGATCATATGTCCCTCCATGAATTCTAACACGGGCCAACCGCGCCCGATCTGGGGCGGAATCTCCATGCCCGCGCCTGAGCGCGAGATGAACGTTCCCCTAATTGGGGGCGCCAGCGCCAGCATAACGCAACAAGCGGGCGAATTGCTCCATCAAAACTTGGTCTACGAGCGGGGCCAACTGGTCGAGCCCTAGCCCGGCGTCGCCCGAAACCCGATAACTCAGGGCGACGCTTGCACCGGCGCCGTCGGGGGAAATTGTGAAGGTTAGCACGCCTGAAGGTCCCATTTCTTGGAGGGGTCCCAAGGCGCCGTTCAGCCGGATCGTGCGCACGCCTTCATGCTCCATCACGAGCACGACACGCGCGTGCTCAACCGACTGGCCTTGGCCCCAGCGCTCGCAGAAGCAACCTCCAGCCCGGACATCGAGGCGCAGGCGCCGTGCATCGCCCGAATAGGTGTGTTCTGGGCTCCACCAGCGCTCCACATGACCCAATGCGCGCCAGACCTGGTCGGGCGTTGCGTTCACCGCGCCCTCTATCTGGACCAGGAACGCCCCCGGCTGCACGGATGCAACCTCGGCGCGTGCCTTGGCTGCGCCGAGGCCAGCGAGGACGAGCGCCAACATCCCGGCCAAAACGTCTCGTCGCATGACATCTCCTCCCGCGGCCCTAGCAAGCGGGTGCGCCGCTCATCGTCAAGCGCGCTCGCTCGCCTCAGCCCACTGACATTAACCTGAACCTAATGCAGCGCAGCGCACCATGACGCTTGCCTTGAATACAGCGCCGCTCCCCCTGCTGCTGGGGCCAGCCGATCGCGAAGCGCCCGCCCTTCAGGCGCGACGCGCGCATGCCCTGGCCGTGATCGCGCGCGCTCGCATCGAAAATGCCTGGCTGCGCTTTGCAGCGACCGCGCTCGCGGCAATCATCAGCTGGGGCGTCTTCGAGTCGATCATCGCCCTTTATTGGACCGCGGGACTGGCAATTGTAATCTTTGCAGACAGGCAATTTCACGTCCATCAACTCAAGCGTTGCAAAACCGGCGATCCTCCCGCGCACATGCCGTGGATGATCGCGTGGACAGCGGTTCAAAGCGCCTACGGTAACGGCCTGGCCGCAATTTTGTGGTTCACACCCCTTGCTGTCGGGCAAACCTTGTCGGCGATATTCCTCTGCTGCTCCTTGGCCAACGCCGCGGCCACATTGCGGCGTTCGCCGCCGCTGGCGATGGCGGGCTTGGCGCCCACGATTGCATATCTGCTCGGCCTGCCGATCGCGGAGTTCGTGCTCGCCGGCGCTGACAACACATTCCATCTGGTGCCGCTGATCGGCGCGCTCCTGCTGCTCGCCTGGGGCACAAAGCTCTGGCAGACACTGCTGTCATCAGACGCCGCGTTGGCCCACGCCGAGGCGTCAGCGCTCCGCGAGCGCCAAGCCGCGGCGGCCGCGGCCGCTGCGAAGACCGACACAATCCGGCGCATGAACGATGAATTGCGCACGCCGATGGCGGCGCTGATCGGGGCGGGGGAACATCTGCGCCGCGCCGCCGCGACGTCTGCCGCCCGCGCTCACATCGCCACGATTGTGGAGGCGGGCGAAGTGTTGCAGTTGGTTCTCGCCGACCTCTCCGACCTCGATCGCCTGGAGAACGGCGAAGTGCGGATTGAGCCAAAGCGCGTCGATCCGCGTGAGCTGGCGCGCGGCGTCGTCTCCGCCTTTCGCGCACCCGCCCAGGACAAGCAGCTTGAGCTATTCCTGGATATCGCGCCTCAGACGCCGCATTGCGTTGAAATTGATGCCGCGCGCGTGCGCCAGATCTTGTTCAACGTGTTGGCCAATGCGGTGCGCTATACTGGCCAAGGCGGCGTTCGCGTGCGGCTGACCGCTGAGCCCGCCGAGACGCCAGGCCGCACCCGCCTGGTCTTCGAGGTCGCCGACACAGGCTGCGGGATGTCCCGCTCTCAACTTGCCCTGATCTTTGGGCGGGTTCGGCTTGGGCCAGACGGCCCCGGCCTGGGGCTCTCGATCTCCTTGCGGCTCGCACGCCTTATGGGCGGGGAGCTGACCGCGCGGAGCGAACTCAATCAGGGGGCGCTGGTTACATTCAAGCTTGATGCGCCAGTCGTCGCGCAGCGACCCATAGTTCCGCGCAGCGCGGCTTAAGCTTCGAGGAATCGCGTGAGCTTGCGTTCGAGGGCGCGCGCATCGCGCGTCTCGCACTCCCAGACGACGAGCGCCGACCATCCATCTCGGCGCAGCGCGCGCAGCGCCGCGCTATCGCGTGTGGCGTTGCCGGCGATCTTGCTGCGCCAGTAGGGGGTATTGCTTCTGGGTACGCGCGCTCCGCGCTTGCACGTGTGGCCGTGCCAAAAACAACCGTGCACGAAAACGACCTTACCCAACGTTGCAAACACAAGGTCAGGCTTGCCCGGCAGATGCGCCCCGCCCAAACGGTAGCGCCTGGAAAAACCGGCGGCGCAGACGGCGGCGCGCACCACCCGCTCAGGGCCGGTGTCGGCGCTCTTGATCGCGCGCATCACGGCCGAGCGCTTCTGCGGGCTGAAGACGTCGGTGCGCATCGCTGACATTTACGCGATCTTAACAGAACATAAAGAGAACTTACTTGGTGAACTTGCAGACTCGCGAGAAATGCCCCGAAGGGGCCGAAAGGGGTCAGGCGTGCCGACGTTTTTCGAGTTCTTCGCTGGCGGCGGTATGGTGCGCGCGGGGCTCGGAAGTGCTTGGCGCTGCGAGTTCGCAAACGACTTTGATCGCAAGAAGTGCGAGACATATCGCCGAAACTGGGGTGATCGGGAGATAGTCTGCGACGATATCAACAACATAGATGTCGAGCGGCTGCCGAGCACTCCCCACTTGGTTTGGGCATCATTTCCTTGCCAGGACTTGTCTTTGGCTGGAGGTGGTGCCGGACTTAGGGGCGATCGATCGGGGACCTTCTGGCCCTTCTGGAGGCGAATTGAAGAACTTGGCCGACGAGGGCCGCTGCCGAATTTCGTAGTCCTTGAGAATGTATGCGGCACGCTGACCTCCCACGAGGGGAAGGATTTTGAAGCAATCATCTCTGCGTTCAATGGGCTTGGCTTGCGTGTCGGAGCTATGGTTATCGACGCAGAGCGCTTTGTGCCCCAGTCGCGCCCACGTTTGTTCTTTCTTGGAATCTCATCGGCCGATCGCGTACCGCCAGAACTAATGGGCGAAGGCCCCCACGATGCCTGGTATCCATCACCTCTGAAACGCGCCTACATGCAGTTGAAGCCGGCACTGAAGGATGCGTGGTTGTGGTGGCGCATGCCGGTGCCACCGAAGCGCACGCAGTCCTTTGCAGATCTGATCGAGGCCGAGCCCGCTGACGTTGAGTGGCACAGTCGTGAAGAAACACGGCGCTTGTTGGCAATGATGACAACAACGCACCGGAAGAAAGTTGAACAAGCTAGAGTGGCGCGGCGTGCAATGGTGGGAGCGATCTATAAGCGGACGCGTCCCGATGCTGAGGGTAACAAGGTACAACGCGCAGAGGTCCGATTTGACGATGTTGCAGGTTGTCTGAGAACTCCTGCCGGCGGATCAAGTCGGCAGACACTCATGATCGTCGATGGGAAAGAGGCGCGAACACGCCTGATCTCTGCCAGGGAGACGGCGCGCCTGATGGGCCTGCCTGACGACTACCTGCTTCCGGATCGCTATAACGAGGCCTACCACCTAACCGGCGATGGAGTTGTGGTCCCAGTTGTACGCCATCTAAGCGAGAGCATCTTTCTTCCCACGTTGACCGCAAGAGCGGAGCGAGCGCGTGACCATGCAAGTGCGACGGCGCGCGTCAGCAAAAATTTAAAGAGCTCGCGGATATCTTGAAGACGCGGGCACACACATTGATGCCGGATGTGCCCGAGTCTGAGTTCTACCGAAGTGGGCTGCTCAGGGGGGCGGTCGAGTACATGCGGGGTCAGTACTCCGCAACGATGGGTGACAAGCGCGCCTTTGCGAAGCTTGTGCTCAACAGCCTCGAAGACCGAAAATTCATTCGAGGCTGGGAACCGGCCGGAGGACAGAATCGCTACGATTACGAGGTCGAGCTGAGCTCCGGTCGGTTGGCAGCGATCGAGCTAAAGGGCTGTCTGGATGGCAACAACACGAACATCTTTGAACGCCCCGCGCAGGCAAATGAGTTTGTCATTTGGAGTGTTTGTACAAACCCGGGCGCTGATCCTGAGAAAAATGCGTGGTCAGGAATACACACGCGCTTGAGCGCGGAAATCATACATCGGCGCGTTTGCGTCGATGGGTTGGTCGTGTGGGACATGCTGTGCGGAACGGAAGCGCGACCTTGCCCAAAAATGCTTGATGCGAGCCGGAAGGAATTTGACATCGGACAATACTCAGTGCCGCCACCGTGTATCTACTTGTTCCCAAGTACGGTGCCGACTGTTCGGAACAATCCCGCGCCACACCCCACGCTCTCGAAGAGGTCGAGTTCTTAGCCGTGCTCCATCGAGCGTTCGGCGGCAGCGACAGCGAGCTGAACCACGTGAGTATCGAGGTCCGACAACGACAAAACGAACTGGAACGTCGGACGGTTGTCGTTCGGGGTGCGGCTGGACGCGCGTCGAGGTGGACCGCTATCCGGCGGAGCTAGGCGGCGTTGAGCGCCCAGACGTCACACTGACGCATGGCGTCATCGCCGAAAGCGGCGCGATATGATTCGGCTTTGGCCGGATCGATATCGTTCGCGAAGACGCAGGAAAACTCAGGCTCAAGGCTCAGTCGAGCCAGCCCCCCGCCGGCGAAAAACTCCAACAATGGGGCGCCGGAATCACGCTGCATGGGGCTATACTAACCTGGGAACGGGTCGCCGCATCCAGGCGTAGCCCGGCCCAACGGGGGTGGCCGATGCGGAGGCTCGTCCGCGGAATTGCTGTGGCGGCGGTGTTGGCGCTGAGCGCGGCGGGCATTGCTGCGTGCCAACGCCAGGCCGAGGCGCCCACTGAAACGCCCTCGGGCCCGACCAACGCCGAGCGTGAGGCCGAGCTTGCCGCTGAACAACTCGCCGCCCTCGGAGGGTCCGCGAGCGCCGCCCAGCGCTCTCTCTTGGAGGGCGACTTCCAAGCCTCAGGCGACGTTGGCGCCGGGGAAGGCGCCTGGGAGCTCTATCTTCTCTCAGACTACGCCCAATTCGCTCGCCCCGGCCTTGGCGAAGATGGCGGCGTCGCGAACGAGCGCGACTATCGCGAGCGCGGCATGCGCGTCATCGCGGGGCCGCTGACGATCACGATCTCCAATCAGGCTTGCGCGGCGTCAAGTGGTGAGTTGCCGTACACAGCGCATGTCCTGTTCGAGGGCGTTGCTTATGAGGGATGCGCGCGCCGCGGTATATCAGAAGGCGAACGCCCGACCTGGGCGTCGGTGCTGCCCGACCTCATTCCTGCAATCGATGCCTGCTTGGGGCGCGTATCGGCCCGGCCCGCGCGTGTGACATTCGCCTCCTTCATTGATGAGGGCGCGGTAACTGTCCGCATTCGCGAAAGCGATGGATCGCGCAATGAATGCGTCGCAGACGCCAGCGGCGCAGTGGTCGTGTACGAGACGCTCTCTGACCTCGATCGCCGCAGCGGCGAGGGCGATCCGGAGTTTCAACGGGGCGAGAACCAACCGCGCGCGGCCAATTGCAGAGCCGTTGAGGCTGTCGTCGGCGCCGACGACGATCACCTGGGGTGGGTCATTCGCCGCTCATGCTAAAGCAACGGACTTTAAATTCCCCTCGGTTCGATGGCGCGCGCGGAGTGAATTTAAAGTCCAAAGTTGCTTTAGAAACCTTCTGACTCTAAAGCGTCTTTGGACCTCGAATGCGGCAATGAGCCCGATCCAATCCGTGGGTCGCATTTGAGGTCCGACGCTCTAAGCGTCAGAAAATGCGGTATGCCAGCTCGATCAAACCGTTGAACGCCAGCAGCAGCAATCGGTAGCCGAAATACACAAAGGCCACGGACGCCACATAAGTAAGAAGCATGAGCATGCCGTCGCGCTGGAGAAGTGCGAGCGCGGAAAGCGCTACGATAATGCCCGGGGGCCAGTTGCCGCCCAATATCGGCAGAATCAAAATCAGCGCCATGACGAGCGCTTGGAGACCCACGAGGATGGTCGCCGGAAAGCGCGTCAATCGCGACCAGCGTGGCTTGATAAGGTACTCTAGGCGACGCAACACGGGTGTGGCCGCGTGGAATGTGCGCCGCATGGCGCTGCAGTCGATGCGCGCCTCGCGGAGTCGCCTGGGGACCCACATTCGGCGCTGACCAAGCAGGAGCTGCAGGGCCGGCGCCAGCATCAGCACGCCGAAAATGGTGGAGATGCCCGGCACATTTGGAATGCACATGGGCAACGCCAGCACCAGCAGCACGACCCCGTTCGCACGGGCGTCCAGCCGATCCAGAAGCTCACCTACACTGACGCTTTCATCGGGAAAGGCCTCGACCAAATCGTCGAGCAAGACCGATGCGGGGCGTCCGCTGGTGTGATGGTGAGGATGGGAGGTTGGCATTCAGGGCAGAAGGATGGTCACATGGGGCGCCGGCGCGGCTTTGACCAGAGCAAATGCCTGTTCAGACCTCATCAACCATAATTGCGTAGCTCCTGACCTCATGGCGCGCGCGCATCTGGCACTGCTGGGCCTGGCGATTGCGACCGCGGGGTGCGGCGGCTCGCAACCTCCCCAGGAACTTGCTGGATTGTGGAGTGCGGGACCGGCTGCCTGCGCGGCGGGCGTCGGCATTCGTTTCGGCGCCGGCGCCATCGAGGCGGTGTACGATCGTCAAACCGAGATCTTGTTCGCCAACCCGCGTTACCAATCGTTGAGCAATGAAGGGAATTTCCGGGTGAGGATCGTCTATAAGCTGCCGCACCTGCCAGGAGGCGCTCGAACGGCGGGCGCTCGCGGCATGCTGGTGTTGGCGCGACAGCCGGATGGGGGACTTGCCCCCGAGGCTCACAACCTCACCGACGCGCGCACCGGCGCTGTGCGGCTGCGCATCAGTGACGATCCCGCAACAGCTCTCTTGACGCTCCAGCCCTGCGGCGCCCATGCTTGGCGAGAGGGCCTGCGCGGGCGCGGCGGCGTATAAGGAACCGCCGGCCCGGGGCCGTGGTCTTAGTTCCGGGCCTCCACGGTAGCGGACGCATCGCCGTTGCAGCGTGCGATTTCGTCGGCGCTGAGTTCATTGCCGGCGGGGCCGTAGGCCACCACTCGGGCCCCCGAATGGCGTACGAATTGGCGGCACGAGCGGACAGTGGAGGCATGATTCGGGCGCGCGACGCATGTATCACCCGCACAATTCCAGATTGTGTTCTGGGCAATTACACGAGTTTGTTCTGCGACCGGGGCCTCAAGTTTTGCGGTAAAAACCGCGTCGCGGGCGTAAGCCGCTCCGGCAAAGGCCAAGCTGGCGATGGTTGCGACAAGCAGGGATTTGGAAGCGGACATCTAGAATTTTCTCCTGATTTGGGTCGCGCTTTTGGGGAGGAGCGCAAAGATCACTTATGCCCCAGATCACTGATGATTGACAAGAGAGAATTGAATAAATCAAAATTTATTTACACCACCTCTTGAAAGTTCGATGTGGGAAAACAGGGGCGCCCGACAACGGTTTTTGAGTCTAGAAAAGAGTGAAGGACATGGCCGCGAGCGGGACGGGCGCCTCGGCTGGGCCAAGAGGGGTGGTGCGGCCATGACAATCTACAAGTTCGCGGTGGGCATCGTGCTCGCGCTAGCGATGGTGGGCGTGCTCGGCATGAGCGCGCTTGTGTTTTCTTCGCGCGATTTCCAGTGGGGTGTGGCGCAAGTCTCTCCGTCGACCAACGGGTTGATCTCGTTTGAACGCCTCGACACGGCGGAAGGCCAAATCACGCAGATCGAAACCGAATCCGCGGGTCCTCGCGGTGAGCTCCTGGAAATCGAACAGGAGATCGCCAACCTCGACAACCAGGTGCAGGGCGCGGAAGCCAGCGCCAACGAGGCGCGTGCGGCCATGGTCGGCGCTATCGCCGAAATCGAAACGCGCGCGAATATCGAAACCGCCCAAAGCGCGGCCGCCGACATGAGCGCGCAAGGATTGTCGCAGCGCATCAACTCACTCGCCGGCCGTGGGGGATTGGCGCCAACCGATCAACAAGCGGTGGCGTCGTTGCGCACGCAAGCCGGGCAGTTGGCCGATCATGAGGAGGCGCTTGACGATCGCAGCGTCGAGCGCGCCGCGCTCGTGACACGCCAGCGCCTAGTTGGCGGTCAGGTGGCGGAAGCCAATCGCCGCGTTTTCGCGCTTCAGCAAAGCGTCGTGCCCGATTACGAACACTACACGCGCATTCGCAGCGAAGCGTATGCTTTGCGCAATCTGAGCCCGCTCGGGATCAGCGCCTTCCTGGCGCAAGGCCACCCCGCCCTGCTTTCCACGAGCCTAGTCCTGCTCATGGGCGCGCTTGGCGCGCTGCTTTATCTGTTCCCTGCCTATCTGAACCGTCCCCAACCTGTGACGATGGCCGAAATTGTCGTGCGGTTGATCTTCGGCATGTGCGCGGCGCTGGCGTTCTACGTGCTGGCGAACGCCGCGATTGCCGGTTTCTCCATCGCCTCCAGCGTTCAGCAGGCCACCACGTCGGCCACGCTCAACCCCTTCACCGTCTCGCTCGTGGGCATCATTGCTGGGGTCATGTCTGAGGATATCGCCAAGTGGATCCAGGATCGCGGACGCGGCATCTTCACTCAAGGCGGCGTGGCTGCAGCGCCTGCGGCCGGAGACGCTGAGTTCTCCGGCGTCAACCCGCACGGGGGACCGGGCGCGCCTTAACCGGAGCTTTCGCGCCGGCAAACCGATGACTAGGGTGTAGGCAAGTCTGTAAGGAGTTGCCCATGCGCCGTGCTGTCGTCGTTTCCTACGCCCGTACGGGCCTCGCCAAATCGGGCCGGGGTGGCTTCAACGACACCCATGGCGCGGCCATGACCGGGCACTGCATTCAGCACGCGGTTGCGCGCGCCAAGCTGGAGAAGGACGCGGTCGAGGATGTCGTGATCGGCTGCGGCTCGCCGGAAGGCGCGACAGGCCACAACGTTGCTCGCATGGCTGCCGTCTGGGCCGGGCTTGACTTCAAATGCTCGGCGACGACGGTGAACCGCTTCTGTTCCTCTGGTTTGCAAGCAACGGCGCAGGTCGCGCACTACATCATGCAGGAGGGTGCGGCAGTTGGCGTTTCAGGGGGCGTTGAATCCATCTCGCTGACCCGGCTCTCATCGGCGATGAACAAAGATCACATGTTCGAGGAAAAGCTCATGGCTGAGCACCCTTACATGTGGATCACAATGATCGAAACCGCCGACATCGTCGCCAAGCGGTATAATGTCAGCCGCGAGTATCAAGACGAATATTCGCTGCGCTCGCAGCGGCGCATTGCCGCTGCCCAGGCTAGCGGCCTGTTCAAAGACGAAATCGTTCCGATGAAGACCAAGATGAAGAAGATCGATAAGGAAACGAAGGCCGAAAGCGTGGTCGAGGTCACGGTCGATCGCGACGATTGCAACCGCCCCGATACGACACTTGAGGGTTTGGCCAAGCTCGAGCCCGTGCGCGGACCGGGCAATTTTGTCACCGCCGGCAACGCCAGCCAGCTTTCTGACGGCGCGGCCGCCCTCGTGATGATGGAAGAGAAAGAGGCCGAGCGGCGCGGACTTGAGCCGATGGGTCTGTTCAAGGGTTTTGCGGTCGCCGGCTGTCACCCTGACGAAATGGGCATCGGCCCCGTGTTCGCCGTGCCGCGCTTGCTTCAACGCCAAGGACTGAAGGTCGAAGATATTGATCTGTGGGAGCTGAACGAGGCGTTTGCCTCGCAATGCCTCTATTCGCGCGACAAGCTCGGCATCGACCCGGAGAAATACAACGTCAATGGCGGCTCGATCGCGATCGGACATCCTTTCGGCATGACTGGTGCGCGTCTTGTCGGCCATGTGCTGATGGAAGGCAGGCGGCGCAAAGCCAAGCACGTGGTGGTCACCATGTGCATCGGAGGGGGCATGGGCGCAGCCGGGCTGTTCGAGGTGTTTAACTAAGGCAACACCTTGTGTACGCTCGCCGCCGTGGCGATGCGGGAGCCTCTTTCGTTCACGAACTCAGCGTTCAGAAACACGAGCGTCTTGGTCTTGCGCGTGAGGCGCACTTCTACAGCGCCGGCGTCGGTCTGGGTCAGCATGTCGATGGTGACGGAGACGAGCGCGGTTTTTCCGCCCGCTTCGCGGTCGGCGGCGCTTTCCAGCGCATTGACAACGCGCGCCGCGATGGCCGAAATTGTCATTTACGATTCTTGCGTTCGATCGCAAGCATGATGCGCTCGTGTGCGACTTCAAGTGTCGACCATTGTCCGACGCTAGCGCGCTTGCCGGATTCGAGATCCTTGTAGTGGGTGAAGAAGTGCGCGATCTGCTCGACCAGGAGCGGGGGCAGATCGGCGTGAGTCTTCACGTCCTTGTAGAAGGGATTGAGCGCGTCGATCGGCACGGCGAGGATTTTTTCGTCGACGCCCTTTTCGTCGTCCATCAGCAGGACGCCCACCGGCCGTGAGCGGATGAAGCACCCGGGCACCACCGGCATCGGCGTCACCACCAGGATGTCCAATGGATCGCCGTCCTCGCCCAATGTATTGGGGATGAAGCCGTAATTCGACGGGTAGATCATAGACGTGTGCAGGAAGCGGTCGACGAACAGCGTCGAGGATTCTTGATCGAGCTCGTACTTCACCGGCAATCCCCCTTGGGGGATTTCGACGAAGGCGTTGACCTCGTGCGGCGGGTTGCGGCCGGGCGGGATGAGAGCGATGGTCATTGGAGTGTCCAGGCGGTTGTTTGGTTTGCGTCATTCCGGCCTCGCGAAGCGAGAGCCGGAACCCAGGGGATCGAAGCGCGCGGTGTTGGCCCCTCGGTCCCGGATCGCGCTCCGCGCGTCCGGGATGACGGAGAAAAAGTTGAATGCTCTCGCGTACTCACATCTTCCTCCGCAGCGGGACCAAGTCGGGAAACTCTGGCGCGCGCTTTTGCGCTTTGGCGGCAAAGGCTTCAGCAATGTGCTTGGGCGAGAACATGCCAGCCTGCCAGGTGGCGATGTAGTCGAGCGTATCGGCGCTGGCGTGATCGCGTGCGTGTTTGATCAAGCGCTTTGAGCCCGCCACCGCCAGCGGCGATTTCTCCGCGATCTCCGCCGCGAGCGCCATCACATAAACCATCATCGCTTCCTGGGTGGCGAACACTTCGTTGACGAGGCCTAGCTCCTTCGCCCTCGCGGCCGGCAGGCGACGGCCCGAATAGGCCAGTTCACGCACCCAGCCATCGGGCATCAGTTTGCACAGTCGCGGGAAGGTGCCGACGTCCGCCGTCATGCCGATATTGATCTCGGCGATCTGGAAGAAGGCGTTCTCAGTGCAAAAGCGAATATCGCAGGCGCTCGTCATATCCACGCCCGCGCCGATGCACCCGCCTTGAATGGCGGCGATCACCGGCATGCGCGCTTCCTCGAGGCAGGAAAACGTCTTCTGTAGATGCAGCACGAAATCGCGGAACGCTTCGGCGCGCGCATATTGATCGCCCCCGGCGCCGCTCACGCCTTGGCCGTCAGTGAAGACGGAAATGTCCATTCCCGCGGTGAAGTGCTTGCCAGTGGAGGAAATAACGATCACCCGCGCTCTCGCGCCCTCATCGATCTCGCGCACCAAGGCGGGCAATTCGTTCCAGAACTCCCGGACCATTGCATTGAACGCCTCCGGGCGCTTCAAGACGATGTGGGCGATCTTGTTTTCGATCGTGAGGTCGAAACAGTTGGTCATGGGGCGCGCCTCCGTCCCGTGTCGTTAGCATGGCGCGCGCGATCGGGGATAGTGCGCGCTTGAACGTCGCCCCTTGCCGCGTGCGCGCTGCTGCGCCACAAAAGCTCCATGCTGCTCCACGCCGCTGGACTTTCGTTCCTCCATTTCACGTTCGCGTTCATCCTGGCGGGTGCGTTGAGCGCCGAAGCGTTCATCCTGCGCTTGCCCGTGAACGGCCAGGTTGCCCGGCTCCTGCTGCGCGTGGATCTGTTCTACGGCATCGCCGCCGTCGGGATCATCCTGGCGGGTTTGGCGCGCGTGATCTGGGGCCAGGCGGGTTGGGAATATTATGTCGGCCAGCCGTTCCTCTGGGCCAAGATAGCTGCATTCGCGATCGTGGGAATTGTCTCGATCTGGCCGACGCTTGCGTACTTTCGCTGGGTGAGGGCCGCGACCGCGGCCGTGGATTTCGCCGCGCCCGAGGCGGAGGTGAAGGCAATGCGGCGCTTCGTGATGATTGAGCTGCACGCCCTGGCGCTGCTCATCTTGTTCGCCGCGTTGATGGCGCTCGGCATAGGCGGTTAGGCGATGAGTGTTTCTGTACAGCCCGACGAATTCGCGCTTATGCCAACCTTGGGCGACATCGCGCGTTATCATGGCCGCACACGGGGAGATCGGGTCGCCTTGTCTTTCGAGGGCCGGCTGACGACCTTTGCCGAATTCGACCGCCACACCAATCAAGTCGCGCAGGCCCTGATCGCGAGGGGCGTCAGGCGCGGCGATTGCATCGCTTATCTCGGCAAGAACAGCGATCATTATTTCGAGTTGGTGATTGGAGCGGCGAAGGCGGGTGCATTCATGGCGCCGATCGGCTGGCGGTTAGCGGCCCCCGAGGCCGCCTACATCATCGCGAACGCTGACGCCAAGGTGCTGTTTGTCGGCCCTGAATGCATCGAGACCGCATCACAAATCAAGGCGCCGCCGCCCATGATCGCGATGGAGGCGGGCGCACATGGGTTCACGATATACGAGGCCTGGCGCGATGGCGCCTCCGCGAACGACCTTAATGTCGCGGTCAGCCCCGGTGATACCGCGCTGTTGCTCTATACTTCAGGCACCACGGGCAAGCCCAAGGGCGTGATGCTGACCCACGCCAACATTCTGCGCGTGCGCGAGCCTGACGTTAAGCTTGGCTGGAACGAGTGGCCGGAGGGAGAGGCGAGCCTTGTCGCCATGCCGATTGCGCACATCGGCGGAACAGGGTGGGGGATTGCCGGCCTGTTCAATGGTGCAAGAGGTGTTGTTGCGCGCGAGTTCAATCCGATGGAAGCGCTCGAGTTCATTGAGCGTGAGCGCATCGCCAAGATGTTCATGGTGCCTGCGGCGTTGCAATTCGTGATCCGTCAGCCGCGCGCGCGCGAAATCGATTACTCCAGCTTGCGCTACATCCTCTATGGCGCATCGCCGATGCCAGTCGATCTGCTGCGTGAGTGCATGGACGTCTTCCAATGCAAATTCTGCCAAGTCTACGGCATGACGGAGACGACGGGGACGATCGTGTATCTGCCGCCGGAGGATCACGATCCCAAGGGCAATGACCGCATGCGCTCCGCGGGCCTGCCGTTGCCGGGCGTGGAGATCTGCATTCTCGATTCCGATGGCAATCGCCTGGGCCCCAATCAGATCGGCGAGATATCGACGCGCTCGGCTGGAAACATGAAGGGCTATTGGCGCAATGATGGCGCTACCGCCTCAACAATTGACGGCGAGGGGTGGCTGCGAACGGGCGATGCTGGCTACCTGGACGAGGAGGGCTATCTCTACATCCAGGATCGCATCAAGGACATGATCATCTCCGGCGGTGAGAACATCTATCCCGCTGAAGTCGAGAACGCGATCCACGGCCATCCCGCTGTCGCAGAGGTCGCCGTCATTGGCGTGCCGGACGACACCTGGGGCGAAGCGGTGAAGGCGATCGTGGTGCCGAAACCTGGCGCTGCGCATGACGCTGCCGACATCATCGCCTTTGCAAAATCACGCATCGCGCATTTCAAGACGCCGAAGAGCGTGGATTTCTTGGATCGCCCACTGCCGCGCAGCGCTTCGGGAAAAATCCTGCGCCGCGAATTGCGCGAGCCGTACTGGAAGGGGCGCGAGCGAAGGGTGAATTAGTCCCGGAGCGTTGCGAAGCAACGAGCCACGGCGTGCAACGCAAGCGGAGCGCCGGCATCGTGTGGGTTTGAAAAAGAGCCGGCTGGGAGCTGGCGGTCCATGGTTCACCACGGCGTCAGCGCATCTCCGATGCGTTGGCCCCAACCCGGGCGCTGCACGGCGCTGATTTGTCCGCGTCCGCCGTACGCGATGCGCGCTTCGGCGATCTGGGTGTGGTTGATCGTGTTGGAGGAGGTGATGTCCTCGGGGCGCACCACGCCCGATACAGTGAGTTCGCGCAATTCGCCGTTGATGCGCACTTCCTGGCGACCGGCGAGCACGAGATTGCCGTTGGGCAGGCGATCGACAATCACGGCAGCGACCGTGAGTTCGATTTTTTCCGCGCGATTGATGGCGCCGGTTCCGTTGTGTGTGGACTCTGATTCAGCCGTGACGAGATTCTCGGTATCGGCGCCGAGGATGTCGCTCACTGTATCTTCAAGCCCGAAGAAATTGCTGAAGCCAGCGGCGGTCGAGCCCGTGCGCGTGCGGTTGGATGTGTTGGACACTTGCGCGCTGTCGTCGATCTCGATCAGCACGGTCAAGATGTCGCCGATGCGCGAGGCGCGCTGATCGTTGAAGAAGCTGCGCGAACCAGCGCGCCAGAGCGAATTGGGCGCGGCGGGTTCATAGATGATGGATTCCGGCTGCGGCATGGTTTGCTGCTCGCCGCCCGTAAGCGCAGAGGGCGCGCCCACCGGTTGGAATTGCGGCGACCCAAAACTGCGCCGCGCGGCGCCATAGGCCGCACCGGGCGCGGCCAGCACATCTTCGGCGACCTCGCCCACATCGAGGCTGGCGCAACCGGAAGCGCCAAAGGCAAGCACGATAAGGGCGATGCGGCGCACGTGATTCTCCATGTTCATTGCACGTCGGCGCGCGCAGCGCCGGGACCTGTGACGATCGCGTCGATGGTTCGGCTCGAGGCTGTGTTGAGCAGGCGCACGCTTTGGCCGATCGCGCCGTCTTCCAACGCGCGCGTGCGCATGGAGAGCGACATGCCGGGCGCCTGATAGACGAGCGTCACTGCTTCGCCGCGGCGGATAGCGGCGTCGGCAATGGAGCGCGCGCCCGCTGCCGCCGGCAAAGTCGCGCGCATTCCACCGGGGCGCACGACCGCGACGCTGTTCACTCCCGAAGGCGGCGTCCACTCAAGGCCCGCCGCCGAGGCCGCCGCCGCCAGCACTGGAATGGAAAGCGATCCGACTTGCCCCGGACGCGGCGCCGGCGCGATGGCGCGCCCGGCGACATCCCCCGCGCCATCGAACACATCGCCCAGCGTAACTGCGGCGCCGCTTGCTTCGATGCGGGTGCGCAGCGTTACCGTGTCGGCCGAGGCAAGCCCCGCGCCCAGGAGGAGGTAGAGGCAGGCGAAAAGACAGAGCCAGCGGAACATGGGCGCCTCACCGCAATTGCGTTGTGGATTGCATCATCTCGTCGGCGGCGGTGATGACGCGGGCGTTCATTTCATAGGCGCGCTGAGCGACGATGAGCGCGGAAATCTCCTCAACCGCATTGACGTTGGAGAGTTCGAGAAAACCTTGGATCAATGTGCCGAACCCCGGCGAACCGGGCGTCGACACGTTGGCGGCGCCGGACGCGGGGGTTTCGAGGTAGAGATTGTCGCCGATGCCTTCCAGGCCCGCGGCATTGATGAAGGTGGCGATCTCGATCTGGCCAATTTGTTGAGGCGCGGTTTGGCCTGTGATCGTCACTTCGACGATTCCGTCGCGCGTGATCTGAATTGAAGTCGATTCCGCGGGCACTGTAATCGCCGGCTCCAGCGGATAACCGTCGGCGGTGACGATCTGGCCTTCGGCGTTCACCGCTAAATTTCCCGCGCGTGTGTAGCCGGTTTGTCCCGATGGCAGCGCGATCTGCAAATAGCCGCGGCCATCGATCGCGATGTCGTAGGGATTTGCGGTTTGGCTGATGCCGCCCTGGCCGGTGTCGCGCCCGACTGCATCGGCGCGCACGCCGACGCCGATCTGAATGCCGAGCGGCAGGATCGCGCCGGAGGCCGCCGACGTTGAGCCTGGCCGCTCCAGGTTCTGGTACAACATATCCTGGAACTCGGCGCGCTGGCGCTTGTAGCCGGTCGTGTTCATGTTCGCGATGTTGTGCGAAATCACGTCCACGTTGAGCTGTTGAGCCTGCATGCCGCTGGCGGCGATCGATAAAGCGCGCATGGGGATTTCCTACTGACCGAGCGTTTCTATGGCTTGCTGCCGCAGGCGGTCCGCATCCGCGACGATCTTGGATGCAGCCTGGTAGGCGCGTGAGATTTCGATGAGCCTTGTGAGCTCGATGACCGGGCGAACGTTCGAGCCTTCCAGCGCCCCTTGCAGGAGGACGCCCTCGAACTCTTCCGATGCTTGACCTTGCGCGTCCCAAAGGTTGTCCCCGACCTTTGAGAGCGCGCCGGGCGCGGCAAAGCGAGCCACACCGATGCGGCCGGCTTCGACGCCGGCCACGCGTATAGCGCCGTCGCGCCCGATCGAAGGGCTCTCGCCCTGCGGATCGAACACGATCGGCGCTCCCCCGGAGTTGAGAACGGCGCGTCCCTCGCTGGTGACGAGCCGTCCATCCCCCGTAAGCGAAAACGCGCCATCGCGCGAATAGAGCGGGCCCTCTGGCCCCTCGACCATGAAGAAGCCGTCGCCTTCAATGGCGACGTCGAGCGCGTTGCCCGTCATCGCGATCGGCCCTTGGCGAGTGTCGCGCATCAGCGCGATGTCACGCACGAAGATGATGTCGCCGGGTTCGTCGAGAGTGTGCGCGGAGGTGCCGTCTTCGAACTCCATCACCACCGCGTCGGCCTTGAAGCCGGAGGTCGCGACGTTGGCGAGGTTGTTGGCGCTCACTTCCATGCGCCTTTGCAGGACCTGTTGGGCCTGCAGGCCGAGCATGAGGGCGTTATCCATCCGCGTTAACGATGCAAGGGATGGGCCAGCGACCAAGCCTATGATTTCGTTGAGCGGATGTTCGGCGCTTTGGTGAACGCACGACATTTTTCTGCCGGGCTCTCGGCAAGTTTTGCCGAGCCTCCACCAATCCTTAACCACCCGTTGCGCACCTAGGATGGGTTCAGAGTGCGAGCGATTCCGTCATGTTCGGAAAGAAGAAGAAAAAGAAGGACGAGGCGCCGGAAGCCGACGCCGAAGCCGTAGGCGCCGCGCCCGCCGCCGAGGACGGCGAAGGCGGTGAAGGAGAGGCCGCGCCTAAGAAGAAGATGTCGGGCAAAAAGCTCGTACTCTTTATCGTCCTGCCAGCGGTGCTGGTGCTCGGCGGGGGCGGCGCGGCGGCTTACATGCTGTTCTTCAAGGGCGGCGGTGAAGCCGAGCAACATGCCGAGGCCGGCGCCGGGCACGAAAAGGCCAAAGGCGGCGGACACGGCGCCGAAGGCGACGGCGAGCCCGTTCCGGGTCCGAACGGGACGATGATCACGTACGGCGAAAACGTTGTGTTCGTTGCGCTTCCGGAAATGCTCGTGAACATTACTGGCCCCGACGGACGCCCGGCCTACCTCAAACTGAAGCTGACGCTGGAAGCGTCCGACGATGCTGCAGTCACTGCACTCACCGAGCACATTCCGCGCGTCAGCGACCAGTTCAACGCATTTCTGCGCGAGATGCGCACGGAGGATCTCGCCGGTTCGGCGGGCGCCTATCGTCTGCGCCTCGAATTGCTGCGCCGGGTGAACCTCGTTATCGCGCCTTCGCAGATCAATGCGGTGCTGATCGAAGAAATGTTGGTGCAATAGTGAGCGCCGAGGCCGCTGAAAACACGGACTGGGCCGCGGAGACGCCCGAGAGCGACCCCGCACAGGCTGAGCGCATCCTCAGCCAGGATGAGATCGACAGTCTTCTTGGCTTTGGCCTTGGCGAAGACGCGGGGACGAACGGTGGTGGCGTGCGCGCCATCATAAACTCGGCGCTCGTCTCGTACGAGCGCCTGCCGATGCTTGAAATCGTCTTCGACCGCCTCGTGCGTTTGATGACGACGAGCTTGCGCAATTTCACATCGGACAATGTCGAGGTCGGCCTCGACCAGATCACGTCCGTGCGCTTCGGCGACTATCTGAATTCCATTCCTTTGCCGGCGATCATCGCGGTTTTCCGTGCCGAACAGCTCGACAATTTCGGTCTGCTCACGGTTGATTCCAACTTGATCTATTCGATTGTCGACGTGCTTTTGGGCGGTCGCCGCGGGGGCATCTCGACGCGCGTCGAGGGGCGGCCCTACACGACCATCGAACGCATGCTCGTGACGCGCATGATCGAAGTCGTGCTCGCCGATGCGCGCCAAGCGTTCGCCCCCTTGACGGAAGTCAACTTCCATCTCGACCGGATCGAAACAAATCCGCGTTTTGCCGCCATCGCGCGCCCGCCGAATGCGGCGATCATTGTCAAGCTTCGCGTCGATATGGAAGATCGCGGCGGCAAACTCGAATTGTTGCTGCCATATGCAACCCTCGAGCCGATCCGGAAAATGCTCCTGCAGCAATTCATGGGCGAGAAGTTCGGGCGCGACAACATTTGGGAAGGCCATCTCGCCAGCGAACTTTGGGCGACCAAACTGGAAGTGCGCGCCGTGCTCGACGAAATGAAGCGTCCGCTGCGCACCGTGCTCGAGCTGAAAGTGGGCGATACGCTGCTCTTGGATGCGCCGCCGGAAACGCCGGTGACCTTAAAGTGCGGTCAAGTCGATTTATCGGCCGGCGCCGTCGGGCGCATGGGCCATTCGCTCGCCGTGCGCGTGGAGCGGCCGATTACGCCGGCGTCCCAACACGCCGTCATGAAGCTCGGAGGCAAGAGATGAGCCCAATCATGCTAACGCTTGAAATCGTGCTCGCGCTGATGCTGGGCGCGTGTCTGTTTTCGTTCTGGCGTCTCGACCAGAAGCTCGCCGCGCTGCGCTCCGGTCAGGACGGTGTGCGCGCCGCCACTGTCGAACTCGGGCAGGCGGTTGCGCAAGCTGAAACGGCGGTGCGGGCCTTGCGATTGACGGCGCAGGATGCGGGCCGCGACCTGCAGGCGCGCATCAACGATGCGCGCGCCACCGCTGACCGTTTGGGCCTGGGGGCAGGGCGCGTGCGCACCAGCGCCGATCTTGCGCCGCGGGGGCGAGCGTGATCGCTCCGCGCAAACACGTCCGATCACCCGCAAGCGTGCGCCTTTTGCCCGCGGCTATGGCGATGCTCGCGGCGCTCTTGGGCATCAAGGCCGTAGCGATGGCCGAAAGCGTGGCCGAGACCGCCGCGCCGACCGCCGTGGCAGCCGCGGCCGAACATGGCGAGGCTGCCCCCGAGGCGGCGCCTGCTGAAAATCAGTGCGCATTGCCGTCATTGGCGGAGATGGCGGGTCTGTCGCAAACCGAGGTGCAGGTCCTTCAGGCCCTGACTGCGCGTCGTGAAGCGCTTGACCAGCGCTCGGAGCAAATGGAAACGCAGGACGAACTGATGGCCGCCGCCGAACAAAGGTTGGACCAGCGCCTGGCGGAATTACGCCGACTCGAGACCACGGTGAACGAATTGCTCGGCCATCTTGACGAAGCGCAGGAGCAGCGGGTGGCCAGCCTCGTCGATGTGTATCAGCGCATGCGCGCTAAAGAGGCAGCGACTGTGTTTGACGGACTCGACGACGATGTGTTGGTGCAGGTCGCGGGCCGCATGCGCCAGGCCAACCTCGCTGAGGTCATGGGGCGCATGGACCCAGAGCGCGCCCGCCGCCTGACGCAGATGCTGGCCGAACGCGCACGCCCGCCGACGGATGGGGATGCGCTGTTGGCGCGTTCGCGCGCTGCCGCGCCGTCAGCCGGACGCTAAACGCGCGCTTAACCGCGCGCCTGGAGGAATGGAGCCGTTGAAGTCGCTGCGCTCACCGTTGGCTTTGGCCGCCGCCGCGGTGATCGCTTCACCGCAAGCGGCCGGCCAGCCCATGCAATTGACGCCGCCGGCGGAAACGAGCGCGCCTGCGACCCAGCAGGTGGCGGAAGCTGCTTCACCTGCCCCGCAGGCAGCGCCGAGCGAGCAACAAGGCGAACTGCGCGGACCGACGGGTCCAGTGCCGAGCGATCTGACCGTCAATGTTCCACCGCCGCCACCCCCGCCGCCTCCTCCACCGCCGCCGCCACCCCCGCCTCCGCCTCCGCCACCACCTCCTCCTCCGCCCCCGCCGCCCCCGCCGCCGCGCATGTCTTCGGCGCCGAGCGCCACGGTGAGCGTGGGCGTGCGCGAGGAGTTCACCCGGCTCTCATTTCGTTTTGCGGGCCCAACCACCGTCACGCCGCTCATGCAGGGCAGCCGGCTCGATCTCAGGTTTTCACGCGCCGCCGACATCGACATTGCGGAATTGCGCGCCTCGCCGCCGCGCTTTGTGCGCGAGGTGCGCCGCACGAGCGCCGCCGGCGCGCCTATCCGTCTGCAGCTCATGCTCGACGCCGGCGTGCGTCAGCGCCATTTCGTCGATGGCGATCGCGTGGTCATCGATCTTCTGCCGCCGAACCTCGGCGCGCCGCAGGCTGCTTCAGCCGATGGTCGCACACCGCCGGCAGGACCCGCTCGCCCGCAAGTGACGGGCAATGCGCGCGTGCAATTGGTCGAAGAAGCCGACAGCACGCGCATTAGTGTGGCGTGGCCGGCTCCCCCGCGCGCGTCCGCGTTTCGCCGCGGGGAGGCGATCTGGCTTTTGTTTGACGCGGCGGGGCGCATCGATCTTACCGGCGTCGCGCGGGCGGGCCGGCGCCATCAGGACATGGAAGTTGTTCAAGGCGAGGGCGTGATCGGCCTGCGTATTCCAGCGCCACCGGACATCCTCGTCACCGCCGCCGTCGACGGCGACGCGTGGACCTTCACGTTGGGGCCGCGCGCATCAACCACTGAGTCTGCTCCGCTGAACCGCGAAATCAGCAGCGATGGCAACGGGCGCCTGGTAGCGCGATTTGGCCGGGAGGGTGTAGTGCGCTGGATTGCCGACCCCGAGATCGGCGATCGCATCGCGGTGGCGCTCATCGCCGGACCGCCGCGCGGGGTGGATGTGCGCCGCGCCACCATGGAAGCGGCGGTTCTGCCGGCCGCTCATGGCGGCGTTGTCGAAATGCGCGCCGATGGCGTTGTCGCCGTCTTCAATGGCGGGGATTTTGTCGTGTCTCGCGGCGACACCGGCCTCATTACGGCGCCGCCCGCGCAAACGCCAGCGAGTGGGGAGCTGAGCGCGGCGATGCTCGAAGCGATGGCGGCCGACAGCCCGGCGACGGGCGCACTGGACGCGGGTGTAAGCCTGGCTGACGTGCGCGAGCACATCGCGGAGCTTACCCGCCGCGCCGCCGAGGAGGGCGTGCGCGAGGGTGCGCCTGTCGATGCGCGCATGGCGTTGGCGCGCTACCTGCTACAGAACGAGTTTGCGCCTGAAGCGCTGGGCGCGTTGCGCATCGTCGCCATCAATCAAGGCGAGTTGGTCGAGATCGATCCGGAGTATCGGCTGATGCGCGGCGCGGCCAACGTCATGCTCGGCCGCTTCGCCGCCGCGCATTCCGATCTCTCGACGTCGACGCTCGCAGACAACCCGTCAGCGGCGCTGTGGCGCGGCTATTCCGCCGCGTTGCGCAAGGAATGGGGCGAGGCGCGCAGAGAACTGGAGCGCGGCGCGGGGGGGCTTGAGGAACACCCCCCAGGCTGGCGCGCACGCTTCCAGTTGGCGCTCGCACATGCAACGCTCGAGCTAAACGATCATGCCGCCGCCGAGGCCGCCGCGCGCGCGGCCATGGGCCAAGCGCCGAACCAATCGCTCCGTCTTCAGGCCCGTCTGGTAGAGGCGCGCCTTGCCCATGCGCGCGGCGAGGCGGAGCGCGCCCTGACGATGCTCGATGAGCTATCGCGTGCGCGCGATGAGGAAGTGGCCGTGCGCGCCGGCGTCGAAGCCATTCGAATTCGGCGCACAAGCGGCGTCATGCGCGCAATCGACGCGGTGGAGCCGCTGGAGGCGCTGCGCTTCCGCTGGCGCGGCGATGCGGTCGAACTCGATCTCGTGGGCATGCTCGGGGAATGCTATTCCGAGCTTGGCCGCTGGCGCGAGGCGCTCGCGACGATGCGAGTGGCCGCTGACCGCTTTCCCGCCGACGTGGCGGCCCGTCGCCTGCGCGCAGATATGTCGACGCTGTTCGAGCGCCTCTTTCTCGACGGTGAAGCCGACCGCATGGAACCGATCCAGGCGCTCGGATTGTTCTATGAGTTCAGCGACCTGACGCCAGTCGGCCCGAATGGTGATCGCATCGTGCGTTTGCTGGCAGGCCGGCTAGTTCATGTGGACCTGCTGGAGCAAGCCGCTCAGTTGCTGCAGCACCAGGTAGACGAGCGCTTGGACGGTCTGAGCAAGGCGCAAATCGCCGCTGATCTCGCGGCGATCTACTTGATGGATCGCAAGCCGGATCAGGCGCTGGTCGCGCTCGCTTCCTCGCGCCAGCCCAACATGCCAACCGCACTATTAGCTGATCGGCGCATTCTGGAAGCGCGCGCGCTTCTCGATCTTGGCCGCCTCGACGGGGCCGCTGAGCTCGTCGAGCGCGACCGCAGCGAGGATGCACAACGCGTTCGGGCCGACGCAGCGTGGCGTGCACGCGATTGGGAGCGCGCAGGCGTGGAGCTGCGCGCGTTGCTCGCCATGCGCGACCGCGCACAGCCGCTCGACGCCAGCTCGCGCCAGGCCGTACTGCGCGCGGGTGTTGCGCTTACCCTTGCCGGCAACGAAGAAGCCGTGCGCGCGCTTTACCGGGAGTTTGCGGGCGACTTGGCTAACACTGCCGAAGCCGACGCGTTCGAAGTTGTGGCGTCGGGGGTCCATGCCGAAGGTGCGGCGATCCGCGATGTCGCCCGCGCGGTCGCGCGCACGGACCTGCTGGATCGCTTCATGCAGCGCCTGCGCGCGCGCATGACCGAACAGGCCGCACAAGCGGCGGCCAATGCGCCCGATCCGACGCCTGCTTCGCCGACGCCTGGCGCGCCGCCCCCGGCGCCGCCACAAGTCGCGTTGCCCGCGCAGACCGCGCGCCCCGCGCCGCGCGCGGGCGCCTAAAGCCTCGTGACAAGAGCGTCGACCCGCTTCATCCTGGTTATGTGATCTCAGTCATCATCCCAACACTCAATGCAGCCGCGCATCTGCCGCGATCGCTTGCGCCGCTGGTCGCCGGCGCCGCGCACGGGCTCGTCAAGCAGGTGATCGTGTGCGATGGCGGTTCGAGCGACGAAACTCTCGCGATCGCGGAAGCGGCGGGATGCGACATCATGAGCAGCGCGCCGGGACGGGCCAAGCAGATGCGCGCCGGTGCTGCTGCGGCCAAGGCCCATTGGTTCTTGTTCCTGCACGCTGACACAGTGCTGTCGCACGGTTGGATTACGGACGTTGAGGCGTTCCTCGCTGCGCACCAGGCGCACATGCGCGCAGCCGCATTTAGATTGGCGTTCGACGATGACTCGCCCGCGGCGCGCCGGGTTGTGTGGTGGGCGCGGCTGCGCGCGCGCTGGCTGAAGCTTCCGTATGGCGATCAGGGTTTGCTCATCTCGCGCTTTCTCTATGAAGGCTCCGGCGGATTTTCTGACTTGCCGGTGATGGAGGATGTCGAGTTCGTGCGCCGCATTGGGGGCGAGCGCATCGTGCTGCTGAGCGCCGAAGCGGTCACGAGCGCCGAGAAATATCGCCGCGACGGCTACGACAAGCGCGCCTGGCGCAACTTCATGTTGACGGCGCGCTATCTGATGGGCGCTGATCCCGTGGAGTTGGCGAAGGCATATGACTAAAGCGGCGGATTTTAAATTCGCTCTTCGCCCGCCATCGAACCGAGGCGGATTTGAAGTCCGTTGCTTTGGCGATGGGGGGAGGAGTTGAAGCCGACGCTCCTCGTCATGATCAAGGCGCCTCGCATCGGGCGCGGCAAGAGCCGCCTGGCCGCCGAGATCGGGCGCGTCGAAGCGTGGCGCATCAACCGCGCGCTGCACAGGCATACATTTCACATCGCCTGCGATGATCCGCGTTGGCGCACAATAATGTGTGTTGCGCCGGATCGCAGCGTGCGCGCCGCGCTGCCCGGTATTTGGCCCGCCCACACCCAGCGCGCCGGGCAGGGAACGGGCGATCTTGGGGAGCGGCTTGCACGCGCGTTGGGCGGGCGCCGCAACGTTGCAGTAATCGGCGCCGATTGCCCTGAGTTGAGGCGCCGGCACATTGCATCGGCGTTCGGCGCGCTGAAGCGAAAGGCGTTTGTACTGGGCCCCGCTGTCGACGGCGGCTTTTGGCTGCTGGCGGCGCGGCGCGGCCGCGACGCCGCAATGGCGATGGCCGGCGTCCGCTGGTCAACCAGGCACGCAGCTAGAGATGTAATCCGCAATCTGGGCGCGGCGAACGTGGCGCTGATCGATATGTTGCGCGATATCGATACGCTCAGCGATTTGCGCCGCGGTTTGTGAGGCCCATTCAGGGGAGAGAAAGCGCGGCGATCTCAGCGCGCAACAAGTCAATGCCAGTCCCTGTTTCCGCGGATGTTGCGATCACTTCGGGATGAGCGGCGTGACGTTTGGCGATTGCTGTGCGCGCCGCAATCTCGGCTTGGGTGATTTCGCTCGTCTTGAGTTTGTCGGCCTTTGTCAGAACGATCTGGTAGTTCACGGCGGCGAGATCGAGTGCATCCATGATCTCGGCGTCTGAGGGCTTCAGCCCGTGCCGCGCATCGATCAAGAGGATCACGCGCTTGAGCGAAGCGCGCCCGCGCAGATAGTCGCGCGTCAGCGCCGTCCAACGCGCGATATCAGGCTTGGGCGCCTTGGCGAAGCCATAGCCCGGAAGGTCGACGAGGCGCAGGCGATCGCCCATGCGAAAGAAATTGAGTTCGCGCGTGCGTCCGGGCTCGACCGATGCGCGCGCCAGAGCCTTGCGGCCGGTGAGCGCGTTGATCAAACTCGATTTGCCGACATTGGAGCGTCCGGCGAAGGCCACCTCGGGCAGACCGCCGTCGGGCAAGTGTTCCATGCCCACAACGCCGCGCTCGAACGCGATCGGACCCGCAAACAGGAGGCGGCCTGCTTCGATGAAGGCGTTGTGTTCTTCCGGCAAGGCTCACTCCGTCATTCCGGGCGAGCGGAGCGAGACCCGGAGCCCAGTGGATCGAAAGGCGGTTCGGCTGCTCCTGGGTCCCGGATCACGCTTCGCGTGTCCGGGATGACGGGGCATTTGTTCCGCCGCGTACTACTCAGCCGGCGCTGGCCCGCGCGCGAACGTCTTCGCCAAGAACTTGTCCCACTGAGTTTCCACGCCCTGGCGCCGCATAATGAAATATTGCTGGAACATCGTGATGGTGTTGGACCAGGTCCAATAGATCACGAGCCCGGCCGGAAACGCTGCGAACATCACCGTGAACAAGGCCGGCATAAATCGGAACACTTGCGCCTGCACCGGGTCTGTCACCGGCGGCGACAGCGATTGCAGCGCCCACATCGAAACGCCGTAAAGCAACGGCCAGGCGCCGATCATCAAGATCCCTGGCACATCGAAGGGCAGGAGGCCGAACAGGTTGAACAACGAAGTCGGATCGCGGGCTGAGAGATCGTGCACCCAGCCGACGAATGGCGCATGGCGCATCTCGATCGTGACGGTAAGGGTCTTATAGAGCGCGTAGAACACCGGGATCTGCAACAGGATCGGTACGCAACCTGAAACTGGATTGATCTTCTCGGTTTGGTAGAGACGCATGATCTCCTGCTGCTGACGTTGCTTGTCTGCGGCGTAGCGCTCCTGGAGTTCCTTCATCTTCGGCGCGAGGCCCCGCATCTTCGCCATCGCCTTGAAGGATTGATAGACGAGCGGGAACATCAGCGCCTTGATGACGATCGTCGAACACAGGATCGCCAGCGCGAAATTGATGCCGATCCCCCAGCCGGCGAACAATTTTGCAAGCGGGTGCAGCAGCCACAGGAAGAAGGGGCGAGTTAAAAACCAGAAATTGCCCCAATCCACGGCGTCGTCGAAGCGCGGGATTGAGAGATCGCGCTGGTATTGCTGCAAGAGTTCGACGCGCTTGGCGCCGGCGAAGAGGCGCTGCGTGTAGGTTACTTCCCCGCCCGCTGACACCTCGCGCCACTGGCCGCGATAGGCGCTGCGATAGCCGGTGACGTTATTGTCAGAGCGGCTGTCGAAATAGGCCGATACCTGTTCGCTCTGATCGGGGATGATGGCTGTCAGCCAGTAATGGTCGGTGACGCCGAACCAGCCGCCTTGGCCTTGTTGTTCCTCTAATCGCTCATCGGCGCCGACGCGGCCGCGCGCCTTGTCGCGCGCGTGCCTGTCGGCATTGCGATAGGTGACCTGATGCAGGTTGTTGTCGGGGCCGAAGGCGCCGATGAGGCCCTGATTCACGATGCCGTTGAACACGTAATCCTCGGGCGTGCCGGCGCGGCGCACGACGCCGAACGGACGCACCGAAAGCGCGCCATCGCTCGCATTGCGGACAATGTCGGTGATGGTGAACATGAAGTTCTCATCGACCGCGATCGTGCGGTCAATGGTGAGGTTCGGGCCCGCTGAAAGCGTCAGCGTCACGGGCGTTGCCGGCGTAAGCTCTGCGCCGTCGGGCGCTAGCCAGGGCGTGGAAGCATCGGCAAGCGTTGCGGTGTCAGCGCCGGTCTGCACTTCCCAACCGAAGAACGCGTCGTGGCCGAAGCGAGCTTCCATCGGCGACAGTAAGGTCACTTCGCCAGACGCTTGTTCAACCGTGCGCCGATATTGGCGCAGATTGAGATTATCGAGCCGCGCCCCGATCAGGGAGATCGAGCCGTCGACCGCACCTGTGTCGATTGCAATGCGCGCATCGGCTGTGGCTGAGAGCGCTTGCTCGCGGGAGCCCGGTTGGCCGGACGATGACGCTTCTTCGGCGTCGGCTTGCAGCGCTTGCGTTGGGGTCTGCTCTTCCACCCGCGCGCGCTCGGCCTGCAGGCGCTCGCGCTGGGGCGCGTTGTAGAAGACCTCAAAGCCAAGGAAGATCGCCAAGGACAGCGCGAGCGCGATAAAGATGTTGCGCGTCTCGCCAGGGCCGGGGCCGCCGGGATTTTGCATCGGATTCAATCGCTTTCGGTGGGTTTTTCGCGCCGCTTCCGCGGCCCCTCGCGGCCGCCCGCCGCCAAATCGGCGCGGAGCCTTATCAGCGCGTTTCTCACGTCGTCAAGCAAGCCCTCCCAGGGGGCGTCGACGACTGCCGGCCGGGCGACCAGAACATAGTCCACCCCCGCTACGGCGAAGTCCGGCAGAAGCCGGCGTGCAGCCTCCCTGAGGCGGCGTTTGGCGCGGTTGCGCGCCACCGCGCCGCCGACCCGCTTGCTTGCGGTAAAGCCGACCCCGACATACCCCCCCGGCGCACGCCGCCTGGCTTCGATCGAGAGCGTTGGTCGACCCGCGCGTAAACCCTCCCGCACAAACAGGAATTGCGTGCGTTTGGTGAGATTTTGGATGCCTAAAGCGTCTTTGGACATGGGCCGGACCCTCGGGCCGGCCGGCCGATCAGGCCGACAGGCGCTTGCGACCCTTGGCGCGGCGGCGCTGGAGCACCTTCTGGCCGCCTTTGGTGGCCATGCGGGCGCGGAAACCGTGGCGGCGCTTTCGCACGAGCCGGCTCGGCTGGTAGGTCCGCTTGGTGCTCACGACTGGCCTCGATGCTGAAAATTGAAGCGGCGGGGCTTACCCCAGGCGCCCCGAAGCGTCAAGGCGACCCCTAACAAGGTTTGCGCCTTTGGGCTACCTCAAGCTCGCATGGCGGCGAGCGAGCAGGATCGGAGTGGGACCAGCGGACCGCTGCACCGTTTGCGCGCCTTTGCCGAGAGCCTTGCCGGACGGCTCCTGGCGCTGACGGCTGCGGCGGTGCTGGTCGGGGAGGTGTTCATTTTCGTTCCGGCCTTGGCCGGCTTTCATGAGAATTGGCTGCGCGAGCGAATGAACCTCTCCCAGGTTGCGGCGCTGGCGCTCGAGGACACCCCGGAACTCGAACTCGGCCCCACGCTCGCCGACGAACTTTTGAACAATGCCGGCGTGCAGCGCGCCGCCCTTGAGCGCAGCGGCGAGCGCGTGCTGCTGTTGGAGGCGCCGGATGCGCCGATGTCGGAAACGCTGGTGACCTATGATTACAACATCGCGCGCGGCTTCGATCGCATTGCCTGGGCGTTTGAGAGCCTTGTAGCTCAGCCCGGGCGCGTCCTTCAGGTGCGCGCGCGGCCTCGTTTCGAATCCGGCGAATTCATCGAAATCGTTCTCGACGAGGCGCCCTTGAAGCGGGCGATGAACGCCTTTGCCGGCCGCTTCGCACGTATCTCGATGTTGATCCTCATGGCGGTCGGAGCGCTCATGTACATCGCGATCTCGGCTGCTTTCGTTCAGCCGATGCACGACCTCACCCGCGCCATCGAGCGCTTCCGCGACAAGCCGGAAGATGTGTCCATCGCGTTTCCCAGAAGCGACCGGCCCGACGAGATCGGCCGCGCCCAGCGCGCCGCTGCCGACATGGCAGAGCAAGTGCGCAATGCGTTGCGACAGAAGGAGCGCCTGGCCGCACTAGGGGCGGCCGTGGCGCGGATCGGCCATGATCTGCGCAATATGCTGGCGACCGCGCAATTGGTCGCGGACAGATTAGCGAAATCGGAAGACCCTGCCGTGCGCCAATTGGCGCCGCGGCTCGAGCGCACGATCGACCGCGCGGCGGGGCTTGCGACATCGACGCTGAAATATGGGCGCGCCGATGAAGCGCCGCCGCAGCTGCAGCGTGTCCTCGTCGTGGAAGCAGCCGAAGAGGCCGCGGCGGATGCGCTGATCAGGTTTGCCGGCATTGGCTACAAGCCCGAGATCGAAGAGGCGCTAGCCTGCATTGCCGATCCGGACCAATTGCACCGCGTGCTCGTGAACCTCATCCGTAACGCCGGTCAGGCGATGAAGGAGCACGCGCGCGACGAAAGAGAAGTGATCGTGAGGGCCTTTCGCGATGAGGGCCGCGCGCAGATCGAAGTGATAGATCATGGGCCAGGCGTGCGCGAGAATCTACGACCGCGCTTGTTCGAGCCCTTCGTTTCCGCAGCGCCGGAAGCAGGCGGTACGGGGCTTGGCCTCGCCATCGCACGAGAGCTCACGCGCGCCATGGGGGGAGAACTGGAGCTGACACGCACTGGCGCTGCCGGCTCGACGTTTCGGATCACGCTGCCTGCGGGGTAGGGGTGGCGGGCCCAATTTGATGCATCTGAAGGGATATCGCTTCGCCGCTATTGCACCACTTCCGTCGCCTCCACGCGCCCGACAATCCCTTCGCGTCTCGGATCGGCGCCGCCATCAAGGCCCGCTGGCGTTACACGGATCGCGTGCAGGCCGGAATCTTCGCCCACGACTTCCTGCAATTCCCATCCGCGCGCGCGCAGCGCCTCGGCAACGCCTGCCGGCATACGCGGGCCCTCGATGCGCGCGGGCGCGGTGCGCGCCGTGGCGTTGGAGAGATTGATGGCGTCCTGCACCGGCAAGTTCCAATCGAGGATGCCAATGGTGGCGCGCGCGACATAGCCGATGATCGCCGAGCCGCCGGGTGACCCGATCACCAGCTCGAGTTCACCGTTGCGGTCAGTGACGATCACGGGCGACATCGAGGAGCGCGGGCGCTTTCCCGGCTCGACGGAGTTGGCGACCGGGCGCCCGTTCAGCATCGGGCGAAACGAAAAGTCGGTGAGCTGGTTGTTGAGCAGAAAGCCCGACGCCATGCGCTGTGACCCGAACATGGATTCCACCGTGGCGGTCAGCGCGACTGCATTGCCCCAGGCGTCGACGATGGAGACATGGGTTGTGCCGTTCTCCTCGCTGAGCTCGCGCCCCCAGCGCTCACGCAATTCCTCGCCCGCCGGCGTGCCGGGCTCCACGCGCGTTGGCGCATGCGCGAGATCGATCTGGCGCGCGCGTTCATCGAGATAGGCCGGCGCAATCAATTCGCGCGTTGGCACTGGAACGAAGGCGTCGTCGGCCATGTAATGGTCGCGATCGGCATAAGAGAGGCGGCTCGCCCACAGGAACGCGGCCCAATTGTCTGCATCCTCGGGGTCGCCGCCTTCCGGACGCGCGCGCTCATAAAGGCCTAGGATTGCGATCACCGCATTCCCCGAGGTCGGTGGCGCTCCTGTGCAAACGCGATAGACGCGAAAAGCGCCGCACACGGGGTCTAGCCTGCGCGCCTGGGCGCCCTGCAGATCTGCAAGCGTGAGCGTGCCCGCGCGCGGATCGCGCTGTGCGGCCGCAACGATTGAGTCGGCGATGGGACCTTGCGTGAGCGCGCTCGGGCCTTGCGCGGCGACGGCGCGCAGTGTTGCGGCGTAAGCGGGATTGCGCAGCACGTGGCCCGCGGGCCAAGGCCGCCCCTCGCGGTCGAAGAAATAGGCGCGCGTCTGAAAATCGGCGCGCAGGCGCATGCGCTCGCCAGCATAGCCGATGAAGCGCGCAAGCCTTGGCGATACGGCAAATCCCTCTTCGGCTAGGCGTATCGCTGGTTCGAACAAGCGCGCCCACGGCAAGCGGCCGTGGTCTTCGTGTGCAAGCTTCAGCATCGCCACGAGCAGGGGCGTGCCGATCGAGCGCCCGCTTGCTTGCGCATCAACGAAGCTCATCGGCTGGCCCCGCGCATCGAGGAACATGGTCGCGGAAGCGCCCGCCGGCGCCCGCTCGCGCCCGTCATAGGCGCTGATTCGCTCGTTGCGCGCCTCGTAAACCAGCATGTGGCCGCCCCCGCCAATACCGGAGGATTGCGGCTCGACGAGGCCCAGGACCAATTCCGCGGCAATGGCGGCGTCCACCGCCGATCCGCCATTGCGCAAGATTTCGACCGCAGCCTCGACGGCATGAGGATTGGCCGCGCTCGCCATCGCCTCGCCCAAAGGCCGCGGCGGTTCCGGCGCCGAGGCGGTCGCGCAGGCGGCAAGGGCGAGCGCCAGCAGCGCGCCAGCCCAGTTTTTCGACAATGCTTGCATTTGAACCATGGTCCGGGTTCCTACACGGCGAATCTGATTTGTTGAAAGCCAAAGAGCCGTTCATGGCGCAGCTGGGTCCAACCAATTCCCTCGCCGATGTGTCCGGCCTCTCAATCGGCTGCGCCGAAGATGTAGGCGCGTTGACCGGGGTGACCGTGATTGCACCCGAAGCGCGCGCCGTGTGCAGCGTCGATGTGCGCGGAGGCGGGCCGGGCACGCGCGAGACCGATGCATTGGCGCCAGAGACCCTCGTCGATGCCGTCGATGCGGTCGTGTTGGCCGGGGGCTCGGTTTATGGGCTCGCCGCCGCGGACGGCGTTGTTGCTGCCATGGGGGCTGAAGGGAAAGGCTTTGCGCTTCTGGACTTGCCCGGCGTGCCGGCCTCGCCGGTGGTTCCCGCCGCGATCCTCTATGACCTTGCCAACGGCGGAGAAAAAGGATGGGGGACGTCGCCCCCGTATGCGGAGTTGGGGCGCAAGGCTTATGCAGCGCGCGGGAAGCGTGTTCCTCTGGGTAATGCCGGCGCCGGCGTGGGCGCGGTGGCTGGCGCGCTCAAGGGCGGACAAGGTAGCGCCAGCATCGTCACAAAGGATGGCTTCACGGTCGCCGCGCTTGCGTGCGTCAATTCGTGGGGATCGCCAACGATGCCGGGTACGCGCGCGTTCTGGGCGCATGCGTTGGAGATCGGCGGAGAGTTCGGAGGCGTGCGTCCCGACGCAAACGCTTCATTCGACGCCGAAGACTGGGGCGGGGCCAAATTCAATCCTTGGCCGCGCGTCAATACAACTCTCGCACTCGTTGCCGTCGATGCGGACTTCACATCCGGGGAATGCAAGCGCGTTGCGCAGATGGCGTCTGCCGGCTTTGCGCGCGCGATCAGGCCAGTGTTTTCCCCCTTCGACGGCGATGTCGTATTCGCGCTTGCCACCGCCGCGCGCCAAACGCCGGCGCCGCGTGCGTTGTCGGTTGCCAGATTTGGCGCGTTGGCGGCCGACTGCCTGGCGCGCGCCGTGGCGCGCGGCGTTTATGAGGCATCGTCCGTCGGCACACACATTGCCTGGCGCGACCTGCGGTAGGGGCCGGCTTCCAGCCGGCGGTTTCTATCGGCCGAACAAGAATCGACCCGGCCTGGTTGACGCGAGGCCCAGGCGCGGCGAGGGAACGGGACCGGAGCCAGAACCATGATGCCTGATGTGACCCCGCGCAGCGATTGGAGCCGCGCTGAGATAGCAGCGTTGTTCGAGGCGCCGCTCGCGCAATTGGTGCAACGCGCCCAACGTGCGCTCGATGCGAACTTCCCCGAGGGGGGAGTGCAGAAATCGCAGCTGCTCTCGATCAAGACGGGCGGCTGCCCCGAGACGTGCGGGTACTGTGCCCAATCGGTGAAATACGATACCGGCTTGAAGGCGACCAAGCTCATGGACTTCAAGGCGGTCGTGCACGCTGCGGCGCGTGCGAAGGCCAACGGCGCCGACCGTTTTTGCATGGGCGCAGCGTGGCGCAGCGTGAAGGACCGCGACTTGCCCAAGCTCACGGCGATGGCGGCAGGCGTGAAGGCGCTGGGCTTGGAGACGTGCATGACGCTCGGCATGCTCGAAGCCGCGCAAGCGCAAGCGCTGAAGCAGGCGGGTCTCGATTACTACAACCACAATCTCGACACTGGCCCCGAGGATTATGCGCGCGTCGTCGACAGCCGCACCTACCAGGATCGGCTCGATACATTGACGCATGCGCGCGCCGCCGGCCTGAAGTTGTGCTGCGGCGGGATCGTCGGCATGGGCGAGCAGCTTGCGGATCGCGCCAGCCTCATTCACGCGCTCGCCGCTTTGGATCCCCATCCCGAATCCGTGCCCATCAATCGCCTCGTGCCGATTCCGGGCACGCCCTTGGGAGATAGCCCGCCGATCGCGCCGCTCGATTTCGTCCGCGTCATCGCGGTTGCGCGCGCGACGATGCCTGCATCGTGGATTCGCCTTTCTGCTGGACGCGAGACCATGAGCGAGGAAATGCAGGCGCTATGCTTCCTCGCCGGCGCGAATTCGATCTTCATCGGCGACAAATTGTTGACGACGCCAAACACTGATGTGCATTCCGACGAGAGATTGTTGTCGGCAATAGGTTGATGAAGCGCCGCCGCGAGGCAAGGCGCTTCATTGGCCGGTGTAACTTTTGGCCTCCAACGCACGCGCTGGAGCCCGCGTGCATTGCAACCAGCGTGTTAATGTGCGCACGCCGTCGCACTTCTATCCGCCGGTGCGGCGCCCCTTGGCGGTGTAGGGCAGGACGAACAAGTAGAGACCCGTGAGCATGAGCAGGGCGAGTGGGATGAGCGCCAAGAGACCCACCCAGACGGCTTGCTTCTCCTGCACCAAGGCGACGACGTTGACGATGACGGCCAATGTAAAGGTGATGGACAGCCAGCGGTGGATCTGCCGAACCCATTTGCTCCAGTTCAATGGGACCTCCCTTTGCCCACCACGAACTCACGTACCGCAGCCTCGCTGGCATCAAACTCCGCGCCTGTCAGGCCGCCGCGGAAGAGTTCGTAGCGCAGCCAGACCCGATAGGTGTTGACCACGTCAGTCTCGCAATAGTCGGCGACTTCTTGGATGCGCCCTTCCTTCACGAGGGCCGCAACCTGACTGCCTTCGATGTCGTCGGGTTTGCCGGGCAGGCCCAACACGCGGCACAGCTTGTCTAGGCTCATCTTGGCGCGTGCGTCGTATGAAGCCAACACGTCGCAGAGATCGACTGCTTCGTCCGAGTAACGCTTGAAATAGCCGCGCGCCTCCAACCCTGGTGCGGCCACTGAATTGGTCATGGCCCGGTACCTGAGCACGGGCAGATCGAAGCTGTGGCCGTTGAAGCTGACGAGCTTGGCGCGCAGCGCTGCGATCTTTTCCACGAACGCCGTAATCAGTTCTGGCTCTGGTCGTTGCCCGGTGTGCGGCGCGCCAAGGGATTGCACGACCCAGCCGTCGGGGCCGCGCTGGGCGATCAGCGCGCCGATGCAGACGATCTTGTGGAGCGGTAGCGCGGGGAATTTGTCGCCAAGATATTCCTCGACCTCGGCATCGGACATATCGCGCCCGTTGATGCGCGACACCGCCGCGAAGTCAGGGACGGTCTCAAGGTCCCAGACCAACACTGATTGACCACCTGGCGTGGAATTGGACGACACGCTGCTCTCCGAATCGCGACCAAAGCCCAAGCGCAGGCCAAAAGCCATCGCGGGTCTTGTTCAAGAAACTCGGACTAATCTCGGACTAGCGTTTTCTGGTGGATAATCTTGCGGTCGTTCTTCCAGCGCTAAGTGCTTGAAAAATATGGCGCGCCCGGAGAGATTCGAACTCCCGACCCCCAGATTCGTAGTCTGGTGCTCTATCCAGCTGAGCTACGGGCGCGAAGGGGGCGTGCATACAAGTGAGGTACGGCGCTGGCAAGGCGGCGTGCGGCGTGGCCCGGAGCGGCGTGTGGTTGGGCACAAACATGCCAGAAATCTGGCAGCACTGGAAAATCGACCCCTCAGCCTTAGCAGATGTTGCGCCGAAGCCGCGCCTGCGTATTTTGCGGCGCAATAACAGCACGGGCCCCGGAACCGGAGGCCCGGTTTCGCCTTTGGGAGCGACGCGTCCACATGAAAACCTCACGCCGCCGGGTCGTTCTAGCGCTCGGTTCAAGTCTGCTCGCGCCCGCGTTCGCGTTGCCGGCATGGGCGCAGCCATCGAGCCGCGCCGACCACGCGTTTGAGCGCATAGGGCGCCGGTGGCTCGACCGCTCGATGCGTCTATCGCCGATCTCGGCGACCACTATCGGCGACCACCGCTTCGACACGCGCGTCGATGACGTGAGCGCGCAAGGCCGGGCCGCTGGTCTGAGGTTTGCGCGCGCGACCCTTGGCGTCATCGAAGCGATTGACGCCGCTCAACTCAGCCGCGCCAATCAGGTGGATGCCGCACTCCTCGTCAATTCCCTGCGGGCGCAAATCTGGCAAACCGAGTCACTGCAGAACTGGGCGTGGAACCCGCTCTTCTATCAAGCGCTTGCAGGGGGAGCGCTCTATGGGTTGATGGCGCGCGAATTTGGGCCGCCGGCCCAGCGTCTCGAATCCGCGACCGCGCGCATGGAACGCTTGCCGCGTCTGCTGGCGCAGGCGCGGGCGGAACTGGCGCCCGCGCGCGTGCCGGCCCCGCACGCCGAGACCTACGCCGCCCAGAACCGCGGCTTGAAGAGCATCGTCACCGACATGATCGAGCCGCACAAAGGCGCGCTCAATGCGCGCAAACGCGCGCGCTTGGAGGCGGCGATCGCGACCTTCAATGCGGCGGTCGATGAACATCAGGCTTGGATCGAAAGCACGCTGATCCCTGCCGCACATGCCGAATTCCGCGTGGGCGCGGAGGTGTTCGACACTCAGCTCGGCTACACGCTGCAATCGAGACTTTCACGCGCCGACATTCGCGCCCGTGCGGAAGCGGCTGTGACCGCCGTGCGCCAGGAAATGTACCGCGTGGCCAAGCTTGCCTTGGCCGACCGCGCCGATGCGCCGGCCACGCCCGACAATCCGACCCCCGACCAGCAACAGGCAGCGATCCGCGCGCTCGATCTGGCCGCTGCTGATCGGCCCGCGCGCGACCGGCTGGTGGAGACCGCCACAGCGGGGGTCGAGGAAGCGGAAGCCTTCTTGCGTGAGCGCGATGCGATTTCGTTGCCCGACCTGCCGGTGCGCGTAATTTTGATGCCGGAATTCCAGCGTGGCTTCGCGGTGGCCTATCTCGATGCGCCCGGTCCGCTCGAACGCGATCTCGGCAGCTTCTACGCCGTTTCTCCGGTCCCCGACGATTGGAGCGAAGAACAAGCGATGTCGTTCCTGCGCGAGTACAACAATCGCGGCATTCTCGATATCGCCGTGCATGAGGCCATGCCCGGCCATTACGTGCAGCTCTGGCACGCCAATGCATATCCCTCAGTCTTGCGTGCGGTTCTGAGCTCAGGCTCGTTCGTCGAAGGCTGGGCGGTGTACGCCGAGGAAATGATGGTCGAGCAGGGCTTCCGCGCCGGCGATCCGCTCTACCGGCTGTCGCAGCTCAAAGTGCAGCTGCGCACGATCACCAACGCCATCATCGATCAGGCCATTCACGTCGACGGCATGAGCCGTGATGAGATGATGCGCCTCTTGACGCAGACCGCGTTCCAGGAAGAGCGCGAGGCGGCCGGCAAATGGCGGCGCGCCCAGCTTTCATTCACGCAACTCTCGACCTACTTCGTGGGCTTCCAAGAACATCTGGAAACGCGCGCTGCCGCTCAGGCTCGCCTGGGCGCGGCCTTCGATCTCAAGCGCTACCACGACGGCGTGTTGTCTTTTGGCTCCCCGCCCGCTCGCTACGCCCGTCAATTGCTGCTGGATGAGCCGATCCAATGATGAACTACAAATCACATGCTTCCTTTGACGGTCACGAGGAGGTCGTGTTCGTAGGCGACGAAGCCTTGGGTTTCGGAGCCATCATCGCCATCCACTCAACCGCTCTCGGCCCCGCCGGGGGCGGTTGCCGCATTTGGCGCTACGAACGTGACGAGGACGCTTTGACCGACGCGCTGCGCCTTTCACGCGGCATGACCTACAAGAACGCGATGGCCGAGCTGCCAATGGGCGGGGGCAAGGGCGTCATCTATCGCATGGGCGCCGACCGCGCCGCATGCTTTGGAAAATTCGGCGAGGCCGTCGAGGCGCTTGGGGGCCGCTACGTGACGGCGGAGGATGTCGGCGCCACCGTGGGCGACATGCGTGCGATCGCGAGGCATACATCCTACGTTGCAGGCATTCCGAAGGAGCAGGGTCAGGCAGGGGGCGATCCCTCGCCGTGGACGTCGCTCGGCGTGCACCTGTCGATCAAAGCGTTGCTCGATGGGGCGGTGCGGGGCCGCACAATTGCCGTGCAAGGCGTGGGCGCGGTGGGACTGGGCCTCTGCAAATTGCTTGCCGGCGAAGGAGCAAACCTGATCGTAGCTGATGTGACCGAGGCAAACTTGGAACGGGCCGCGGCGCTGGGCGCGAAGGTCGCGCCGGCCGAACGCATTCACGCCTGCGCGGCTGATGTGTTTTCGCCGAACGCGTTGGGCGCAGGCCTCAACGCGCGCACAATCCCCGAGCTCGGCGCGTCGATCGTGTGCGGGGCGGCAAACAACCAGTTGGAAACCGAAAGCGACGGCGCACGCCTTTTGGCGCGCGGGATCACGTACGCGCCGGACTATCTTGTTAACGCCGGAGGCATCATAAATGTTTCCGCCGAGCACCTGGGCGAGAGCGAAGCGGCGGTTGATGCGCGCGTACGCGCGATCCCCGGCCGTTTGGTGCTCGTGCTCGAGATCGCCAAGGCTGAAGGTCTGACGCCGCACCAGGCCGCCGACGGAATCGTACGCGAGCGCATCGCTGCCGCAAAGAGGAACTGAGCCCATGAGCCGCAAGTCCAATGCGCTCGACCTGCACGTCCCGGCGCCGCGTACGCGGCCCGGCGACAAGCCCGACTTTTCGGGCTGGACGTTTCCCGAGCCCGGCGAGACCCCGCGCCCGGATGTGGATGCGCCGGCCGTCGAGCTGCGGGATTTCGCGTACGGCCTCATTCGCGTGCTCGACATGGAGGGCAATGCGCTCGGGCCATGGACGCCGCACCTTTCGCCGGACACGCTGCGCCGAGGTTTGAGGAACATGATGCTCACGCGCGCGTTCGACGAGCGTATGCATCGCGCCCAGCGCCAAGGCAAAACCAGCTTCTACATGCAAAGTCATGGCGAGGAGGCGATCTCGATCGCCCAAGCCATGGCGCTCAACGCCGACGACATGTGTTTTCCGAGCTATCGTCAACAAGGCATCCTGATCGTGCGTGAATATCCGCTCATCGACATGATGTGCCAGATCTACTCCAACCGCCGCGATCCGGTGAAAGGCCGGCAATTGCCGGTCATGTATTCGTCGAAGAAACACGGCTTCTTCACCATTTCCGGCAATCTCGCCACGCAAGCGCCACAAGCGGTGGGCTGGGCGATGGCCTCGGCCTATGCCGGCGACATGCGCATAGCGGCAACCTGGCTCGGCGAAGGCTCCACCGCGGAAGGCGATTTTCATGCGGCGATGACGTTTGCCTCAGTCTATCGCGCGCCCGTCGTCATCAACGTAGTTAACAATCAGTGGGCGATCTCATCCTTCCAGGGCATCGCTGGGGGCGAGAACACAACGTTTGCGGCCAGGGGCGTCGGCTATGGCGTGCCGCCACTGCGCGTCGACGGCAACGATTTCCTAGCGGTTTATGCGGTGACGGAATGGGCCGCCGAGCGCGCGCGGGCGAACCTTGGACCCACGCTCATCGAACACTTCACCTATCGCGCGGGCCCACATTCCACGAGCGACGATCCGGCGCGCTATCGCCCCGCCGAGGAAGGTCGCGCCTGGCCGTTGGGCGATCCCATCGAGAGGCTCAAGACCCATCTCGTATCCTTCGGCGAATGGAGCGAGGACCAACACCGCGCTGCGCAGGACGAAGTGATTGAGATAGTGCGCAATGCTGGCCGCGAAGCCGAGAAACTAGGCATACTCGGCGTCGAAGGCGCCCATGAAGCCGGCTCGATGTTCGACGATGTGTACAAAGACATGCCCTGGCATTTGAAACGTCAGCGTCAGGACATGGCGACATGAGGGTGCGCAATATTCCCTCTCGCCAGCGGGGGGAGGGCAGGGAGGGGGAGCGTCTAATTGAGCGCTCCCTTCACCTGCCAGCAACGCGTGGTGCAGCCGGCGCGCCCCATTCTGCACGCCCCCTCCCCCTACCCCTGCCCCCAGGGGCGGGGGACAACAGCTTTGAAGGCGCAGCCTGATGCCCTCCATGACCATGATCCAAGCGCTCAATTCGGCGCTCGATGTGATGATGAGCCGAGATGCGAACGTCCTGACGTTCGGTGAAGACGTGGGATATTTCGGCGGCGTGTTCCGGGTGACCGAACACTTGCAAGAAAAATACGGCGCCAGGCGTTGCTTCGACGCGCCGATCAACGAATGCGGCATCGCCGCCACCGCCATCGGCATGGCGGTGTATGGCTTGCGTCCTGTTATCGAGATCCAGTTCGCCGACTATATGTATCCCGCCTACGATCAATTGGTCTCGGAAGCGGCGCGCATCCGTTATCGCTCGGCCAACGATTACACCGTGCCGATGACGGTGCGCATGCCCTATGGCGGGGGCATCTATGGCGGCCAAACCCATAGTCAGAGCCCTGAGGCGCTTTTCACACACGTCGCGGGTTTGAAAACCGTGATCCCGGCGACACCTTATGACGCCAAGGGCCTGCTCATCAGCGCCATTGAAGACGACGATCCAGTGATCTTTCTCGAGCCCAAGCGCGTCTATAACGGTCCGTTCGACGGGCGGCGCGATCGACCCGTGATCCCTTGGTCGAAGCATCCGGCCAGCGAAGTGCCCGAAGGCTATTATTCCATTCCGCTGGGCAAGGCGAATATCGTGCGCGCGGGCGCCGACGCCACCGTGCTTGCCTACGGCACAATGGTGCATGTCGCGCTGGCGGCCGCCGAAGAGAGCGGCATCGACGCCGAGGTGATCGATCTGCGTACGCTCTTGCCGGTCGATATCGACGCTATTGTCGCGTCGGTGTCCAAGACCGGTCGCTGCGTGATCGTGCATGAAGCCACGCGCACGTCAGGCTACGGCGCCGAACTCTCCGCTCTGGTGCAGGAGCATTGTTTCTACCAACTCGAAGCGCCCATCGAACGCGTGACGGGCTATGATACGCCCTATCCGCACGCTCTCGAATGGGAGTATTTTCCAACCCCGCCGCGCATTATCAAAGCGATGCGCCGCGTGATGGAGGCTTGAAGTGGGGCAGTTCGTGTTCAAGCTGCCCGACGTGGGCGAAGGCACCGCAGAGGCCGAGATCGTCGCCTGGCACGTGCGTGTGGGCGATGTCGTGAAAGAAGACGCCCCGCTCGTCGACGTGATGACCGACAAGGCCACCGTCGAGATGACATCGCCTGTGGCGGGAACGATCGTGTCGATCCACGGCGAGCCTGGCGATATGGCCGCAGTCGGTTCGGCCATAGCAGTGTTCGAGACCGACGCAGGGGAGGATGCCCCAGCCGCGTCCGCTGCTCCGCCCAAACAAGAGGCGCCGGCGGCAAAGCCAAATGGTCCGCAAACAATGGCGGCCGGCGATGCGCCCCAGCCCAAGCCGCGCATAAAGGTTCCCGCCGGCGCCATGCCGCCAGGCGCTGCGCCCGCGCCGAAGCCGACGCAGCCGACAGCCCAAGGATCGCAAGCGATTGCGCGGCCCGAGCCGCGCGAGCCGACCGTGCGCGAAATGGGCCATGCCCAAGCTTCGCCTGCCGTGCGCGCGCGTGCGCAGAAATTGGGGCTGGACCTCGTCCAAATCCGCGGCTCTGGCGCTGAGGGGCGCATCACACATGATGATCTGGACGCCGTACTTGTGCCTGCTGCGGGCGCGCGCCGGGGGGCAACCGCCCTGGCGGAGCGCAATGGCATCGAGCCGGTGAAAATCATTGGCCTGCGGCGCAAGATCGCCGAGAAGATGCAAGACGCCAAGCGCCGCATTCCGCATTTCGCTTACGTTGAAGAGTGCGACCTTACCGAACTCGAAGAGCTCCGCGCGCACTTGAACGCCACCAAGCGCAACGATCAGCCCAAGCTCACCCTGCTGCCGTTCCTGATGCGCGCGCTGGTGTTGAGCTTGCCGGACTTCCCGCAGATCAACGCGCGCTTCGATGACGAGCAGGGCGTTGTTTACCGCCATGAGGCAATCGACATCGGCATTGCGACACAGACCGACAATGGCCTCATCGTGCCCGTCGTGCGCCACGCGGAAGCGCGCGATGTATGGGACGCCGCCGCCGAGGTCTCGCGCCTAGCCGCCGCCGTGCGTTCGAACACGGCGACGAAGGAAGAACTTTCCGGGTCCACCATCACGATAACCTCGCTTGGCGCTTTGGGCGGCATCGTCACGACGCCGGTGATCAATCACCCGGAAGTGGCGATCGTTGGCGTCAACAAGCTTGTCGAACGCCCGGCGGTGAAGAACGGGGCGATCGTCGTGCGCAAGATGATGAACCTCTCATCGTCGTTCGATCACCGCGTAGTCGATGGCTATGATGCGGCGGCCTTCATCCAACGTGTTAAAGGCATGTTGGAACACCCAGCGGCGCTGTTCATCGAGCGTTAGCTTTATTGAACGCCGGCGCCCCGCCGGCCTGTGCACTCATCTGACGCCCGTGTGGCTCGTTGAACACAACGCATGCCCGCGAGGCGCCGGTGGTCCATAAATCACGCTCATGTGTATCGCGCTTCCTAGCAGCGATGTTAGCGTTTCTGCGTGGAGGCGCGCATGAGGGCGTTGGCAGCCTTGGTGTTGGCCCTAGCAATCGGAAGCGCTCAGCCTGTCAGCGCGCAACTGTGGCAGGGGGCAATTGAGGCGCCATCGTGGCGCAGCATTGCGCGCTTCCGCAGCGAAGAGGAGTTCCACGCCTATTTGCGCAACACGCGCGAGGCCGCGCGGCGCGCCCGCGCTGCGGGTCGGGGCAAGCAGGCGCCAGAGGATTGCCCGCCTGAACTTTATCCGTGCGTGGTGGAGGAAGAATCCATTGTCGTTACGGGGACGGGCAGAAGCGCGGCGTCGCCTGCGCCAACGGCAAGCGCGCCATCGACGACGTCGGTCACGAACGTGCAGAATGCGGGCGTCGACGAGGGCGATATCGTCAAGCTTTACGGGCGCTTTCTGATCGTCTTGCAGGATGGCCGCCTGTTCTCCGTCGATACTGGCGCTGCACCTGGCGAACTTGCGCTTGTTGATCGTGTCAATGTCTATCGCCGGCCGGGCTCTGGCGTTTGGTACGATGAAATCCTGATCAGCGGCAATCGCGTGGTCGCCACGGGTTACAATTATGGCGAGGACGCCACGGAGTTTTCAGTTTTCGTCATCAGCGCAAGAGGCCGCTTCACGCGCGAAGCAGTCTATTTCCTTTCCTCCGATGACTATTACGACATTGAGAATTACGCGACCCGACTCGTAAACGGCAATCTCGTCATTTACACGCCGCTCGCGGTGGGGGAGTTGCCAGCCAATGAGCGCCCGCGCTGGCCGATCGTGCGCCGCTGGCTGAGCGAAGGCGATCATCGCGCCGTCGCCAGCGGTGGTCGCAATCTGTACGACGCGACCGACATCTATCGCCCGATACAAGCGACGTTCGATCCCGTGGTGCACACGGTATCGGATTGCCCGCTTGGCGCTCCGCGCGCTGGCGATGAGCTGGCGTGCAACAGCACCGCGATCGTCGCCCCGCCCGGGCGAGAGTTTTACGTTTCCAACAGCCACATCTATCTTTGGACCTGGCCGACTTTCAGTTACGAGCACCGCGCTTTCTACGAGGACAATTGCAGCGCCAGCGCCTCGGGCGCGTTCAACGCCGCGGCGCCTGCGGCATTATTCCAGATTCCTCTGACCGGAGGGCCGCCGCGCGCCCAATATTTGCGCGGACGCCCGTTCGATCAGCTTGGCATGGACGCAAACGCGCATGAGTTCCGCGCGCTCGACGTGTGGCAGGACCTGCGCTGCCTCACGGTCGGTAACGCGCCTCCCGAATTGCCGCTGCGCTATGTCAGCACGCCTCTCTCGGCGTTCAGCAGGGTTCCGCGCGCTGTGGACGAAGCGCGCTACACGCAGGTCCCCAGCGTCGGAGGGGCGATCGAAAACCGGTTCACGGACACGCATCTGGTTTATGGTGGGCGCGAGCACTGGAGTTCGTACGCGCCCTCCCCGGATTCGGAGGAGGTCCGCTCCACGCGCGTCGTCGTAGTGGCGACGGCGAACCCAAGCGCGCCAGCCGTTCTCGAAGCTCAACACAATATTCTCCGGGTCGAGCGTGCCGGGGATAACGCGATCGTCACGGGCTATCGCGATTGGCGCGGCTTGAGCATTTCGCTGGTCGATCTCGGCGGGCGGCCACGCATCGCATCCACCGCGTTCTTGCCAGAGCGTTACGAATCCGAGGGCCGCAGCCACGCGTTCAACGCTGCGATTGACCCCGATGGATCAGGACTCATGGGCCTTCCCACCGTAATGCGTCGCGCGCACAGCGGCCGATGGTGGTGGCGGAGCGCCGGCTCCGACGTGAGCTACATCGCGCTCGACCGCGGCGGGCGTCTGCGCGAGATCGGCGCGCTGCGCGGCGCCAGTCCCAGACACCCTGACTATCGCTGCGAGGTCTCGTGCATCGATTGGTACGGCAACACGCGCGCGCTTTTCATTGCCGGGCGTGTATTCGGTCTCACCGGAAGCGAATTAATCGAAGGCGATATCACGCCGGCGGGCATCCAAGCGCGCGCGCGGGTGAACCTCACTGAACCAATCGTTCGCACCGGCGACTAAAGCGCGTCGCTTTCGCCGCGCCATGCGCCTGTTTGAAGGTCGACGCGTTGTCGTTCGAGTTCGTCTCGCAGCGGCTTCAGGTGCCGGGCAAAGCGCACCTCGGCCCCATTTCGAACCGAGAGCGCTCCACGAACCTGGACGGTGCTGAAGGTTGAGATCGCACGAGGGGCGAGCTGGAAGTTACGGCACCTTTCTTCCCACTCCAAACCGCATGCGCGCAGGAGCTCGGGCGCGGCTGTGGAGAAATCAGCGACGAAGCTCTCATATTGTATGGTGATCAATCTCGACCCAAAGAGATGCCGCCAGTGCGCGATGAGCCGCGCATATTGTCCATATGCATGGCCAATGTCTTGCAGTCTGTTGGCGAAGGTAAGGAACTTCATGAGCCCTTGTCGGAAGATGGAAAACCCGGTCTCAACCGGATTGCGGCGAATATGCACGATCGGAGATGAGGGAAAGAGCCTCGCAATGAGGCCGACAGCTTCAAAGTTCGTCGGCAGCTTGTCCGTGAAGAAGGGAGCCCCGTTAACCGGCGATGCAGTGTCAATGTAGCGGCGCGCGAAGTTCTCCAAGTCGGCCTGCGACAGATCGCCGGCGCTCAGATACATTTGCAGGAGATTGCTCATCGTCGGCAGTTCGCCTTTGCCGCAAACCTGGGAATGGGCGGCGACAACCGCCTCGATCAAGGTGGTTCCTGATCGCGGCATGCCCAGGATGAATATTGGCGTTGGTCTCTTTTGCGTCATCCTTTCCGGTTCGACTGCTGCAAAGCGGCTCATAATCAGCTGCGTTCGCGCTTCGCTCCGCATCGGCTCGTAGCTTATGCCCTCGATGCGGCTGCGCTCGACAGCGAGGGCGTTGGCCCTTTCGTACGCGGCGAAAGCGGCGTCGACGTCGCCTTCCGCATCGCGCGCGCGCGCCAGCGCGAATGCAGCGGGTATGCGCAGGTCGAGTCCGACCTCATCTCCCTCGACCAGCTGCGACAGGGTTTCAACCTCGGCATCCGACAAACGCCCGCCTGTCAGCTGGCTGAGGAACGTGAAGGCAGGCACATACTTCGGATCGCGGCTGAGGCAGCGGCGGCAATACGTCTCCGCTTCTTGCAAGCGACCAAGATATGTCAGCAATCGCCCCTTGGCCGCGAGGAGGTCGGGGCTGTCCCCATCAAGCTGTTCGGCTTCTTCGAGCGCGGCCATCGCCGCGTCGAAATCACCTGCGGACAAACACGCATTCGCATATGCGCAAAGCACGTCGGGGGTTCGCGGCCCGTTTTGCACGCGACTTTGGAATACGTCGCGCGCTCCGATAAGATCGCCTCGCTCCAACTTGGCTCGAGAGAGCGCCTGTGTCGCGGCGAAACTGTCTGGCTCAGCGCGAATCCAAGCTTCGCCGACCGCCTGCAAACGCGCCCAATTCCGGCTTGATGTCAGGACGCCGGTTAGTTTCGCCCACGCGTGTCTGATCGTTGGATTTCTGGAGACAACCGTCCGCAGCTCGGCCGCCGCCAGTTCAAATTTCCCAGTTTGCTCATAGTATTCCGCTAGGTTGAGCCGAAACCCCGCCTGACCCGGCTCCTTTTCGACTGCGCGCAACAATAGCGGGCAAGCGTCAGAAAAGCGTTTGGCGCGTACGAGCGCCAAGCCATAGAGACTCAACGCCTCGGCATCGTCCGGCGCCCGCTCTAGCGCCGTTTGAAGGGCAGCCAACGCCTCATCAATTCTGTTCGCCTTGAGAGCGGCGACGCCGAATTCCAGGGGGTTATAGGGCTCCATCGTCTGGCCGCCGTCGGCGTGAGCGCGTCACCGCAACACTCCTTTGTTCTGATGTGTGAACCAAATTGCAAAGAGGCTGAGCAAAAGGAAGGCGACCTCAACGGCGATGTGCGGCGCGCTCATCACGCTGGCGACATTTGCCAGGATGAAGGCTCGGTAGAGCGCAACGACGAAGAAGATCGTTGAAATGACAAAAAAATGAAGCGCCCAGGCTCGGCGCAGCAGCAGGCCGATGGCGCCGAACAGACGCGCGATCGCAGCGACTATGCCGGCGGCGATGGCCCAGAACGGGATGTTCGCGACATAGTCTGCGTATGCTTGCCTGTTGGCGGCGGTCTCCGCGGTTGCAGCGAATTGCTCCGGTGTTTCCACAAAGTAGGCGACATAGATCGACGCCCCGGCAAGACCCCAAAACAGCAAAGCAATGGAAATCAGCCAAAACGAAACGGGAGGTTTGGTCTCGGTGGGCACCAGCGCCTCCGGCGAAAAGGCGATCACGCGCAAATCTATCCTACACCGCGCGCGCCTCCCACTCTTACGTTGCAACACGCGCAAAGAAATCTATCCCACAGCTCCAAAGCTGACGGATACTGCGCCCATCCCTTGCATGGGAGGTTCTCGTTGCTAGCCGAGCATCTTGAAGCAAGGGCCGCGATCGAGCGTGAAGCGGTGAAGCACCCCTCCGGGGGAGAAGCCCAACCGCAGCAGCCCACGGG